>Ga0189279_100016_pt1 | contig 451712 bp, 409 predicted proteins | sample N26B6minimetaG_FD_130324 | JGI IMG/M metagenome (GOLD analysis project Ga0189279, IMG submission 130324) | Marine microbial communities from the Costa Rica Dome - N26 B6 mini metaG | ecosystem: Environmental > Aquatic > Marine > Oceanic > Photic zone | place: Costa Rica: the Eastern Pacific... | reverse complement strand
CTTCAATTCTGAGGCAGATAATATGACGGAGAACGATATTACCGTGGTGAATGGCACAACTAGTAATTTTGTTTCTCCAGACAGTACTAGTTTTTACGTGGATATTACGCCTTCGGGTAATGGAGGCGTTCAAGTATCCCTTGGCGCAGGCACGGCTTTTGATCGAGCTGGGAATGCCAATACTGTTTCGAATACATTAAGCCTAACTTATGATGGAACTGCTCCAGCGTTCAGTTCGGTAAGTCCAAGCTCAAGTAGTTCAGTGAGTAATGCAAATGTTGGTTACACCTTATCTGAAGCTATTGCTTCAGGTACAGTTACCTTTACCAGAACTGGAGGTTCAGCCGATGGCAGTTCTCCACATGTAGTCACTCTTACAGGCGCTGAGCTGAATGCAGGAGTAAGGGCTTCGGCAGCTTTAACCAATGCGCCATCTTTGGTCTCTGGAACGATTTACACAATCAGTTTCAATGGACAAGATGCTGCTGGGAATTCAGCAACGACTGTGGATGTTACCAATGTCACTTTCGATACCACGGCTCCAACCTTGGTTTCAAGCAATCCTGCAGACGGTGCGACAGACGTAGGGGCTGCCGATAATCTGGTACTCGACTTTAGTGAAAATATCGCAGCGGGTACTGGTAATATTACTATTCGAGATGTTACTGGTTCGACTAACTTTGAAGTCTTTGATATTGCAACAGCAACAGCTACAAGTAACCCAGCCAATGGTGCTCTTGGTATTTCAAATGACAAATTATACATCAATCCAACGAATAGTTTTACTGAAACAAATGCTTATTCTGTTAGAATAGATGCCAGCGCTATAGATGACGCTAGCGGAAATAGTTTTGTTGGGATTACAAATGATACTGATTACAATTTTAGCGTAGCTGATGTTACCGCTCCAACGATACAAAGCAGTAGTCCTGCAGATGGAGCTAGCAACGTTACACTCAGCCAGAATCTCACCATTACATTTGACGATAATATGGCTGTAGGCACTGGTAACATTACAATAGTTGAAACTGGTGTAGGTAATTTTGAGCAGTTGGATGTTACCAATGGTACATTGGTTAGTGTGTCTGGCGCCACGGTTACGTTAAACCCTGCAGGTACTCTAAAAAAAGGAACAAACTATCACATAGAAATTGATGCCGCTGCTCTGGATGATGATGCTGGAAACGATTTTGCAGGTATTTCTAATACTACTACACTTAATTTTAGTACTGTAGATGTAGTAATCAATGAAATAGTTACTGATCCTCAGCAAGATTGGAGTACTTCAGTTTTCGCTTCGGCTCCAGGCGGTGCTCCTGGTTCAGACGATGAGTGGGTAGAGCTTTACATAAAAACTGCGGCTATTGATTTTACTGGCTGGACAATTGAACTTATCGATGGTTCCGATGTCATAGGGGATTTGACTGATAATGGAGCTTTTGATGTTTCCAACTATATCTCATCAGGAGCTGGAACATTTAATAGTTCTGAGGTTGGTGATTATTTAGTGCTAGGAAATCCAGATGGTTCTGGACTACTTAATAACGATGTTCAAATAGTTCTCAAAGATCCAGGGGGGGCTGTTGTAGATCAAGTAAAGTTAGGCGCGGGAGCTGGTGAGGCACCTACTGGTAACGCTTCCAGTGTTTCTGATGAATCTGTTCAAAGAATTCCTAACGGTACAGATACTGATGCTGACGATGCAGACTTTGTACGAGCAGCCGCAAGTATTGGGGCAGTCAATGATGCGTCCGGGCCTCAAATAACAAGCTTAGGCTTAAACAATAGCAATGCCTTTGTAGAGATTTTCGCCAGTGAAGGGCTTTACAGCACGAATGGAGGCAGTGGAGCACTGGAGGTTTCAGATATAGATATATCCATTTCTGGTGGAACTGCTCATACGCCTGTTGTTACGAGTCTAAAACAATTGAATGGAACTTCTGACCTAGTAGGTGGAGAGAGCATGATTAGAGTGAATTTCACGACTACTGGGGTAGCTGACGGAGGAGAAACGATAACTATCAACTTTGCTGATGGAAGTTCAGTATTTGATGCAGCAGGAAATGCCGCAGCAGCAACACAAAGCAATAATACAAGAATACTGAATGATTTGGTGGACCCATACATAACTGGTGTAAGCTTAGCCTCTGACAATTCGTACATAGATGTAACCTTCAATGAAGGAGTTTATGAAGACAACTGCGGAGGCGGTGGTCTAACACCGGCCGATTTTGACCTGAAAATCACAGGAGGTACAGCCACCTTGAATGCCATCTCTAGTGTTAAACAGAACGACAATACTGTAGAGGCTTCTGCTACTGCATTATCAGGTGGTGAAACAACAATCAGAATCTTCTTCTCTTTAACGGGCACACCTGATGGAGGAGAAACCATTGAGGTAGATATTCAAGCAAGTGAGGTTTTTGATATTAATGAACGTACCGCGGTAGCGGATCAAACTACCAACAATACAGCTACTCTGAATGATGAGACTGCACCAACAGTTACAAGTGTGAGTTCAACAACAGCCAATGGTAGCTATAAGGCAAGCGATGTAATTGAAGTAACGGTAACCTTCAGTGAAAACGTTACAGTAACGGGTACTCCTCAGTTGGAACTGGAGACCGGTACCACAGATAGAACAATCAACTATACATCAGGAAGCGGGACTTCTACATTGACCTTCAATTACACAGTTCAGTCAGGCGATGTAAGTGCTGACTTAGACTATACAGGTACTACAGCCTTGAGTTTGAATGGAGGTACTATTAAAGATGGGGCAAACAATGATGCCACGTTAACACTGGCCACACCGGGCGCAGCCAACTCTTTAGGAGCGAATAAAGCCTTGGTAGTAGACACTGAATTGCCAACAGTTACAAGTGTGAGTTCAACAAATTCTGATGGAACCTACAAATTGGGTGATGTCATCGCTATAACGGTTACTTTCGATGAAGCCGTTACGGTAACCGGTACACCACAGCTCACTTTGGAGACAGGCGATACGGATCAAACTATAAACTATACCTCTGGGTCACCAGGAACTACACTTACCTTCAATTACACGGTTCAGTCGGGCGATGAATCTTCTGCATTGGAATATGTAGGTACCAGTTCGTTAACTGCCGGTACAAGCATTCAAGATGCAGCAGGAAATAATGCTGTTCTAACTTTACCAACCATTGGAGGGGGGAATTCCTTGTCGGGCAATGCTGCTCTCGTAGTTGATGGGGTGGTTCCAACCGTTACCAGTGTAAGCTCAAGTACTGCAGATGGTACATACAAGCAAGGAGACGTTATCGCAATCACAGTGACTTTCAGTGAAAAAGTTTTTGTTTTTGTAGCCAATCCTCAACTAGAACTAGAAACGGGTTCGACAGACAGAACGGTTGATTATACAAGTGGAAGTAACTCAAACACGCTGACATTTAATTACACCGTACAAGCCGGTGATGAGAATAACGATCTAGAGTACACCAGTATTAACGCACTGAGTTTAAACGGTGCTACGGTCATCGATGGTGCTCAGAATAATGCTTCTCTAACACTACCAACTATTGGGGGAGGGAGCTCATTATCAGACAATAAAGCCTTAGAAATTGATGGTGTCGCTCCTACAGTTCTTGAGGTAACTAGTAATGCAGATAATGGTACTTACAAAATAGGCGATGAAATAAACGTCTATGTTCAATATTCTGAAGAGGTATTGGTAACAGGAACTCCGCAGTTAACTATGGAGACAGGAACTACAGACAGAACCATCGATTATGTTGATAGAAGCGTATCGACCTTGCGTTTTGTGTATACTGTTCAGGCTGGTGATGAAAGTGCCGACCTTGATGTTACTAGTTCTACAGCGCTATCATTAAACGGAGGGACTATTAAGGACAATGCAGGTAATAATGCTAGCCTTACCGTTCAACAGGGAGGGACTGGTGGCTCGCTTAGTCAGAATAAGGATATCGTTATTGACGGCATTGCAGCTACTGTAAGTAGTGTGTCGAGTACTAAGACTAATGGGTCATATAAAGTAGGTGATGAAATTCCAGTAACCGTCACGTTTAGTGAGTCTGTTACCGTTTCAGGAGTTCCTCAGCTTACCCTAGAAACTGGAGATACAGATAGAGTGGTTGACTACACTACTGGGTCGGGATCAACTACTTTGACTTTTAATTATACAATTCAATCAGGAGATACTAATTCAGACTTAGACTATGTTGCAACCAATGCGCTAGGGTTGAACGGTGGGACTATTAAGGACGCAGCTGGAAACGATGCAGTGCTTACACTACCAACACCTGGGGCAGCGAATTCTTTAGGCAGCAACAAGGCATTAGTAATTGATGGAAATGCACCTACGATTACATCAATTGCCAGGTTTGGCCCAACCACAAGTCCAACAAATAATGATGCGCTAATTTGGGATGTTACCTTCTCTGAAGCAGTAAGTGGTGTTGGTACTGCAGACTTTGCGGTTACTGGCACAACAGGAACGCCAACTTCGGTTATCAATCCAAGTGGTAATATTTATAGAGTGACTGTGTCTGGAGGAGACTTGGCATCACTTAATGGAACTGTGACCTTAAGCTTTTCTGGTAGTCAAGATATCACAGATGTTGCGGGAAATTCGTTAATCAACGTTATCCCAACAGGAACCAATAATAATTCCTTTGTGGTAGACAATACAGCAGCAACAATTACATCAATTACAGCACCTTCCGATGGCTCTTACAACTCAGGAAAAAACCTAACGTTTACTGTTGCCTTTAGTGATGCAGTGAATTATGACGATGGAAGCTCATGCGAACCTCCCTATTTGGTGATCGATGTTGGAGGGACAACCAAAGCAGCTACCTATGCATCAGGAAATGGCACCAATACATGGACGTTTACCTATTCTGTAGGAGTTACTGACAGCGATAGCGATGGTATTGTAATTAGCTCTTTCGATGTAGGAGACGTAGGTGTTGAAGATGAAGCAGGCAATGCTTTGAACACTACTTTACCAACGCTACCAAATACATCAGCTATTCTAGTAGACAATGCAGCCCCAACAATCAGCACATTAAGTCCAGCAGACAATGCCACAGGTGTGAGTTTGAATGGAGACTTTACCCTTACATTTAATGAGGCTGTAGTAGCCAATACAGGTAATGTTACTGTACATAGAGTGAGTGATGATGGTGTAGTAAGAACCTTTGATGTGACCAATAATACTGTTGTATCCATTTCTGGTAACGTAGTTACATTTGATAACACTTCAGACCTTGCACTTATAACAGAGCATTATATTTTGGTTGATAATGGAGCCTTTGAGGATGTTGCCGGTAATGCCTTTGGGGGAATAATGAGCACCTCAGCATGGAGCTTTACTACCACGGATCAAACAGAAATATCAATTAATGATCCTTCTGTTGCAGAAGGAGAGTCTGGTAGCACAAGCCTTACTTTTACGGTTTCTTTATCTCAACCAGCACCAGCGGGAGGAGCAACTGTAGCTTATGCTACCTCTGATGGTACAGCTAGCTCAGCTTCAGACTATACAGCTGCTTCAGGAACAGTAAGCTTTGCAGTGGGAGAGTCTAGCAAGACAATTACCGTTAGTGTAGCTGGAGATGCTATTGTTGAAGATGATGAAACAATAACCGTAACGCTAACTAGTCCTACTGGTACCAATATGGTGATTGGTGACGGTACAGGTACAGGAACTATCACCAATGATGACCAAGCAACTGTAACTATTGCAGACGTTACTGTTGACGAAGAAGATGGAACGGCTACTGTAAGCTTAGTACTAGATAAAGCGGTAGATGGAGGCCTTACTGTAGACTTAAGTACTGCCGATGGAACAGCCACTACTGCAGATAGCGATTACACTGCCTTGGTTTCTAGTCCAGTAACTTTCACTGGTACAGTTGGTGAGTCAAAGAATGTAAACATTACCATTGGCTCAGACTCTAAACTTGAAGCAAACGAAACCTTCACAGTTGCCATGAGTAACCTTACTCCTGCAACGGTGGCTTCTGGAGATATCGATGTTACTGATGGCGCAACCGTAACCATTAATAATGATGATACAGCCACAGTGACCATCGCAGATGAAAGTGGTAATGAAGATGATGGCGCAATAACATTAACAGCTACGTTGGATAACCCTGTGCAAGGAGGGTTTACCGTAGAGGTGATAACGGTAGATGGTACAGCAACTGTCGCAAATAGTGATTACACCGCCTTAGTAGGGCAGTCGCTAACTTTTGCAGGAACAGCAGGGGAGACTGAAACTTTCACAGTTACACCTAGTCTAGACGCCATAGTAGAGGCCAATGAAACATTTAAGGTTTCTATGACCAACTTAAGTGCTACAACTTTGGCTGTAGGGGTAAGTGATGAGGCAACAGTAACAATCACAAATGACGATGCTTCAACTTTTGCCATAGATGATGTGACCAAAAACGAAAATGCAGACGGTGGTGCTACAACTACTTATACATTTACAGCTACGCTTACTGGCAGCATAGATCAAGCTATTTCAGTGGACTATGCGACAAGCGATGGAACAGCAAGTGCAAGCGATTACACCGCAGCAAATGGAACATTGAACTTTACAGGAACAGACGGTGAAACGCAAACCTTTAATGTAACCGTAGCGAACGATGATATAGTGGAACTAGACGAGACGTTCACAGTAACCCTTAGCAATGTTCAAGCAGGAGGAAAGAACGTGACCATTTCGGATGCCACTGGCTTGGGTACTATCACGAATGACGATGCAGCAAGCATATCAATAGATGATGTGTCTAAAGCAGAAAATGCCGATGGCGGAGCGACAACAGACTTTGTATTTACAGTTACCTTGAATAAGGCGGTAGATACAGGTGTTAGCTTAAGCTATGCCACGAATGATGCTACAGCTACTACAGCAGATGGTGATTATACGAGTGCTTCAGGCCAGTTGAACTTTGCTGGAACAGCAGGTGAGATAGAAGAAATCACTGTAACAGTGGCCAACGATGGTCTAGCCGAATTTGATGAGGAATTTGGAATAACTCTTTCTAGCCTTCAAGCAAGCGGTAGAAATGTTGCTATTTCCGATAACGTAGGACTCGGAACAATTGAAAACGATGATGCCGCTGGCTTCACAATTACAGAAACCGCTGGCTCCACCGAAATTACTGAAGCAGGTGGAACTGATAGCTTTGACGTAGTACTCGATGCTGAACCTTTGAGCGATGTAGTGATTTCGATTACTAGTGGAGATACAGGAGAAGGAACAGTGAGTGCTTCTACATTAACCTTTACAACAGCTAACTGGAATACCGCACAGACAGTAACGGTAACTGGAGTAGATGACGATATTATCGATGGTACACAGAGCTTCAATATTACCATGGCCGTAGAAGATGCTTCAAGTGATGATGTATATGATGCTGTGGCGGATCAAATAGTGAATGTAGATAATTCAGATGATGACGTTGCAGGCTTTACCATTTCGAAAATCACCGCAACAGTTTCAGAGACAGGAACCACCGATCAGTTTACTGTAGTGCTAGATGCAGAACCTGCTAGTGATGTAGTGATCAATGTATCTAGCAACGATACAGGTGAAGCCACAGTCGGGAGTTCTGCCTTGACATTCACTTCAATTAACTGGGATACGCCTCAGACTGTAGTGATTACAGGAACTGATGATGCCATAGAAGATGGACATGTAATGTCTACCATTACTCTATCTATAGATGTAGCGGCCAGTGATAGCGACTTTGGTGGCCTTGCAGATCAAACAGTAACGGTTACGACCAATGACGATGATGACTTAACCGCTCCATCAGGTTATTCGGTAACCTTAGGAGATGCCTTGGTTGGAGATGCAGAAGTGACTACAACAACTTTCACCTTTGCAGGAGCAGAGATCGGTACTACATACAACTATACAGTGAGCTCAGATAATGGCGGAACCAATGTTACAGGATCAGGAACTATTGTTACGGCAACAGATCAAGTCACGTTAGCAGACCTTTCAGGCTTGAATGATGGAACATTGACCTTATCAGTAACATTGACCGATGCCTCGACTAATACAGGTACGGCAGCAACAGACGATACGGTACTAGATACTACTGCACCAGTTGCGCCAATTGTTACTTCAGTAAGTGACGATACAGGTTCAAGTGCCAGTGATGGAATAACAAGTGACAATACACCATCTGTAAACGGAACAGCAGAAGCAAACTCCACTGTAGAAGTGTTTGTAGGAGGAACTAGTGTAGGAACAACCACCGCAGATGGTTCAGGAAACTGGACACTTGATTATACAGGTGCTAACCCACTAACGGATGGAACCATTGCAGTGACGGCTAATGCAACAGATGCCGCTGGCAATACTGGTGTTACTAGCACTGCTGTAAATGTCACCATTGATACTACAGCACCTGCTGCAGCAACCTTCTCAGGTATTACCAACGATACAGGGGCAAGCAGTTCAGATGCTATTATCAATGACATGAGCAGCGTAACCATCAGTGGTATGGCAGAAGCGAATGCTACATTCGACCTAACATTTAATGGTGTTACTTATTCTGGCCTTTCGGTAGATGGTAGCGGCAACTGGTCTTTGGATATTTCAAATGCACTAACCGAAGATGCAACCGAAACCGTGACTGTTACTGTGACGGATGCAGCAGGTAACACCGGTACAGCGGCTACTTATGATATCACACTGGATACCACAGGCCCAGATGCTCCAACAGTAGACCTTGATGCAGGTTCAGACCATGGGGTTAGCGATAGCGATGATCTGACCAACTTCACTACTGGAGATGCAATGACCTTCTCAGGAACTGCAGAGGCTAGCGCTTCAGTAGAAGTAGAGTTGACCTACAACGGAACTACCTTCACTGGTTTGCCAGCCACAACAGATGGCGCAGGTAACTGGTCAATTGATGTGGGTTCAACAGTAGGAGGAGTACTTGTAGATGGAACAGTGAATGACCTGACACTTCGTGCTATAGCAACCGATGTAGCAGGTAATGTAGGTACAGCAGGAGAGTTGACGATTGTGCTAGATCAGCAGATGAAGGCAACCTTATCGCCAGCTGACAATGCTATTGATATTCTACCGAATGCCAACCTTTTAATGGACTTCAATGAAGATGTTTACGTAGGCTCTGGAGATATTACTATAGCGCAGACTAGTGATAACACTGTACTAGAAACTATTGATGTAGCTAGTGACAAAGTGAGTATCGTAGATAATGTTGTTACCATTAATCCAGATAATGCACTATTACCACCAAGTACAGAATTCTATGTGATGGTTGATGCGGGTGCATTTACTGATGATGCTGGAAATAGCTACGCGGGTATTTCTAACAATACAAGTTGGACCTTCACAACCATTAATGCCTCGGTGATTACCGCTGTAGGATTATCTAACGATGGCATCTATGGAATCGGTGATGAGCTAGAAGTAGAGTTGACCTTCAGCCTGCCAGTGACAATTACAGGAGCACCAACTCTGGATATTACTATTGGTACAGAAACGGTTGCTGCAACTTTACAAGCGCCAGTTAGCGCTGGAACATCAGCAACCTTTGTATATACTATACAAGAAGGTGATCTAGATTCAGACGGTATTACACTGTCTAATAGCTTAACCTTAAATGGAGCCATCATTGTAGATGCATTCAATGTGAATGCAGTTCCAACACTCAATAATGTGCCAAGCTCAGCAGGAGTGATTGTAGATGGTGTTAAACCAACACCAACCATTACATCTTCAGCAGGTACATTGACCAATGCAGCCTTTACCGCAACTTTCACTTACGATGAGGCGGTAACTGGATTTGAATTGGGAGATATCACTGTAACCAATGGTACAGCAAGTAACTTTACTAATGTAACAGTAGGTACAGTTTGGAGTGCTACAATTACACCTACAGCCGATGGGGCCACTACTGTTACTCTTGGAGCCAACATTGCAGAAGACGTGGCAGGCAACAGCAGTAAGTCTGGCAATACAGTTAGTACTACTTTTGATGGAACAGCACCTACTGTCACCAGTATTACAAGAGCAGAGGCTGACCAGATACCTACTGGTACAACAAGCAGAGATTACACTGTGGTCTTTAGTGAAGATGTAACAGGAGTAGATGTGTCAGACTTTGAAACGGTGGTTACAGGAACCGCCACTGCCACTGTCAGTACAGTTACTGTAGTAGATGCTAAAACATATACAGTTACTGTGGGAAGTATCTCAGGAGAAGGTACTATTGGATTGAATGCCAAAGCAGGAACTAATATCACGGATGCGGCTACCAATACTCTGGCAGCAGGCTTTACAGGAGAGGTTTACACTACCAACTTTGTAGCTACTGACATTTCACTTTCTACAGCAAGCATTCAAGAAAACAATGCAGTAGGAGCAGAGATTGGAGTATTGAGCACAACAGATGCCGATGCTGGCGATAGCCATACTTACACCTTAGTATCAGGAACAGGAGATGCTGACAATGCAAGCTTTACCATAACTGGTAATAAGTTGCTAGCTGCAGAAGTCTTCGACTTTGAAACTAAGGATAGCTATAGTATCAGAGTAAGAACAGCCGATGAGTTTGGCGGTACTTATGAGAAGGCATTGACCATTGCTATTACCAATGAGGGAGAAGCCATTATCGTTGTAACTGGCGATGGTGTATTTGATCCAACGGTTCTAGGATTATCGACTACTAAGTCTTGGACCATCGAGAATAGAGGAGACGCTGCAACTGAGGTAAGAGTAATTAACTCTACTCAAGGTTTCAGTATTAACCCTGGATCTGTTCAGCTTAACCCTGGTGATACAAAGAATATTACCGCGGTGTTCAGGCCAACAGAAGCAAAAGTGTATAATGGAGTTGTAGTGTTCAATTATGATATCACAGACAACATTCAAGACAATGTATTGGAAATTGGATTGAGTGGAGAAGGTGTGATAGTCACGGGTGTGGATAACGGACAGATTAGCGAAGAGCAGATCAATGTGTTCCCGAACCCTGCGAGCAACTATGTAACTATAGACTTGAGCGAGCTCAACGGCATGCCGTTGAACATCCAGATGATTAATCCAACTGGTGTGAGTAAGCTGGAGAAAGAAGGCTATGACAAGCCAGAGTTGACTATCGATGTAACCAACTTTGAAAGTGGTCTGTACATCATCCAGTTCAGCAATGAGAGATCTCTTGTGAGAAAGAAAGTACTCATTAGAAAATAGTAATTGAAGTAATAAAATATGCCTAACCTACGTCCTCCCAACCTTTGGGAGGGCTGGGAGAGGTCAAAACATACAACCAAGATGAACAATAGAAAAATATACACTTTTGTACTGATAGCTGCGCTAGCCCTGTTCAGTCTTTCTTGCGATCCTGATGATCCTATGGAGCCGAGTTTACAAGAACTCGCTTTTGAGAAATTATCTGGCCAATGGACACTGGGTCAATTCGGAAGCATTAAAGTAGATGGTTCTAACGTAAGTGCGAACTATCCGGGCTTTGCCCTGTCTTTTGCTAATGGTACTTATACCACAACCAACGCTGGCGACTTGTTTAAAGCCAGTGGTACTTGGGAGTGGGCTGGTGAGTCTGCCGAAGTGGTTAACCTAGACGATGGCAAAGTGGTAAATATTAATTCACTGACTACCTCCAAGTTTGTGTTCAGCTTTACTAAGTCCGATGGGCCAGTAAGAGCTGGCTTGGCCGGTAACTATGTGATAACGGTAGAGAAGTAGACCGATAATTAGATTGTGAAGTAAAGGCTCCTTTTGGGAGCCTTTCTTATTTTAATCAATCTCGGCTTCATTTGTAGAACTTCTTTCCTGTACTATTACAGGTTCATTCTGACTCTTCGGAACAAATCGCTTATTTCTAAACAGTACAATAATTGAAATAATAATCAAGGCTATGGAAAGGTAGAGAAAGCCTCCTGAGATTGAAGTAGCATTGATTACTGGCTGAAAAAGCAATGGAGATGCAAATTGCCCCATGAATAAAAAAGTAGTAAGAAAGCCCAAAATCTTTCCCCTGTTCTTTGAGTTAGCCAAGGTGACCAAACATAAGTTTGAGTTAGGCATTAGAAGGCCAGCGCCCAACCCAGATACAAAGAGGCCTGGAATGGTCATGGCATAGCTGCTTGCATTGGAAATCATTAAATATCCAATACCCATCAATAAAAATGTAATGCCATAAATCTGGTAATGCGTAAGTCGAGATTTAATTCTAGGGAATAAAAAAGACATTAAACCGCCAACTAACATTACTACGGAAATGGCTAGCCCAGTAGCAGTATTGCCAACATCAGAAATTTCTTTCATTAAGAAAGGGACTTGAACAGGCATTAGGTAAAAAACGACCATTCCAAAGAAGGAGATTACATAAATAGTCCAAGCGGTTTTAGGAATTTTTAGGTCAGTGTTTGATCGATTTTCATCGTTACTAATATCTAGCTCAGGCTCATTTAAGAACAGTAAAACCATAGGGATAGCCAAGGCAGCCAATAAGTAAATAGCAAACGGATATCGCCATCCAAGGTCAGCTAAGTATCCACCAAAGCTTATAAATACAGTCCCTGATAAAGCCATTATTCCTGCCTGTGTTCCAAGAAAAGACTTTCTTTCTTCACCATCAAAGTAATCACCAATTAGAGCAATGGCAGTTGTCATAATGCCACCAACGGCAATGCCCAAGAAAATTCTACCAACTATAATCTCTCCAAGGGTATTCAAGTATAAACCCGAACTGCCTGCTAAGGCATATAGCCCTAGCATAGAAGCGAGAAGCTTAATTCTTCCAAATCTATCAATAAACCAACCCGAAAATGGCGATGTTAAGGCTATAGCCAAGCCCGGAATGGTGAGCACGAGTTTCACTAAAGTTTCTGCAGAAGGGTTGTCAGGGAAGGCTTTAGTCATCTCTGGTAATGAAGGAGCAATAGTGGCTCCTGCCATTACTGTCATCATACTGCAGAATAATATCGTAACCTTAACTAGGGGCTTGTTCAAATTGCTAGGCATTAAGCAGCAACAACACCTAAAGTTTCGGTTTTGGTTCAACCGAAGGTTCTTTTAGTTCTTAGGTATAGAGCCACGCCCAGTATATGAGCAAAAGTTGAAGAGGTAGACGAATCCACAGTGCTACTCTATACCAGGTCTTTTTGCCTCTATAAGAAGTAAGCATATAAATGTTTGCAGGGAACACTCCAATTAGAGTAGCAATTATACCCCAAGCGCCAATACTTTGTGTTGAAGGGAATAGAACTAAAGCACCGAAAAGAGCTTCGAATAAGCCACTGAGGTAAACCAAAAACTTATGATAGGGGAGATAGGGCGGCATAATTTTCATATACACCTTAGGTTTAATGAAGTGCATTATACCAGCCAAAATGTAGATGGCTCCCATTAAGATTTTACTAATATCCATTACTTAAGAACTTCTTTGAGGCTCGATCGCTTTTTAACTAACTCCGGAATTTCTGCTATATCAGGATTAATTGCTAAGATTTCACCATCGGGGCTGATTAAATAATAGAATGGAAGAAATACCACCCCAAGTTGCTCTAAAAATGGGTTTTCAAACTGCCCTTTAGCGTAAGCTTGTTTCCACGGGTAGTTCTTTTGACTGAGGTGCTTCATTGGAAGTTCTTTGTTCGGATCTATGGATACTGCTATGACTTCCAGCTTTCCATCTAGTTCCTCATATAGAGGCTGTAATTCTCCGAACCCTTTGGTGCATGGACCACACCAAGTAGCCCAAAAATCAATTAGAATGTATTGATCTGAAAAACTGTTTTGTGAGTACGTTTCACCTTCAAAGCTTTCAAAAGTGAAATTGGGGAATTGGTCTCCAGAGTTAATTCTTTCTTGTCTATCTAATGAGACTATAATAGACTTTAGTTCTAATGGGTCTAGTAAAGCAGTATCTATTTGAGATAGCAACTGCCGAGATTGGTCGATGGTCACAAAATCGCTGGTAACTACTTCTGATGTTAGCTCTACTATGAATTGATTGTTTGGATAGAGGTGAGTAATTGAGTCCATGTATAAGAAGAGCTCGTTGCTCCTCAACTTCTCTTCATCTTCCATCACTACTTCCAAATCGCCCAAGATTTATTCCATTAACCTGTTTGCTTCGCTGTTTACCTCTAGTAACCTTATAAAAGGCTCTTTGTATGCTGTTTTGAGGGTTATATCTTCATTGTCTAGAAAAAATGAAGCCGAATAGATTCCGTCTGCTTTGTTTGTTATGGTTGCTCGTCTTACTTGATCAACCGAGCCTGTAAATTCGAATTCACCATTTTCAATTAATGTGCTATCTGAGATGTTTCCATAGCGAAGAAATACATAGCCTTCGTAATTCTCTATGGAGCCTTTTATTTTGAATTCTGGTTTAGATGTACAGGAGTAAATAAGTAGGGAGGCGAGAAGGATTAATACGGGTTTAGCCATAATTGCGTGGTTTGGTATAATTTAAGAATTACGAGAATGCTTTAAAAACAATAGTCCGACCTGTTTGCACAAGTCGGACTATTTATGTTTTTGAACTCGATGTTCGCTTACTTTTTATTGTCTAATGCTTCGGCTGTCCATGCATTATTTTCTCTGTTAACATCTGCCATTCTCTTTGAAGGATCAATTTCTATTGATGCTATTTCAGAAACAGGTTTGTTGATGCTAAACTCATACGTAGGGTGAGTCCAAGGCCAATCAGGGTGAACTACTCTCGGATCGTTAGTTTCAGCAGGTTTTTCACCACGCATCATTCTTAGCGCCATGTAGTGCACTTCTTTAGTACCATCTTTATAGGTAACAACAACGTCCGTTGGCATAGGCATTAGGCCTACTTTTTCTAAGGTAACTTTAGTTGAGTTACCCTCTCCAACAACGTTCTGAATACCATAATCGATTTTCTTGGTAGTGTAAACAAAGTACTCGTTGTACCAGTCTAGCTCTAAGCCAGAAACTCTTTCAAAAACTCTAAGTACATCATTTGGGTTAGGGTGCTTAAACTTCCAAGTATCAAAGTACTCTAAAAGACCTTTGTCTAGAGCTTCTTCTCCAATTACATAGCCCAATTGGCTCATCCATACAGAACCTTTGCTGTAAGAAGCGGCACTGTAGGCTCCGTTTAGGTTGTAGTGGTCTCCGTGTGTGCTTAGTGGCTCTTCTACACCACTCATAGCAATTCTCAAATAACCACCGTTAGCAGCCATGCCTAGGTTTTCGATAGTAGGTTCTTCTTCTTTTCCGTTAGCTCTTATGTGTCGTGAAATTCTGGCAGAAGCGTAAGAAGTAAAGCCTTCGTCCATCCAAGGAGTAAGCGCTTCATTATTACCTAAAACACCATGGTACCAATCGTGCATAGCTTCGTGAATGGTTACACCTAGCAAGCTTCCTCTCATTCCGGTAATCATAGTAGACATTGGGTATTCCATACCACCGTCACCACCTTGAATTACGGAGAACTGCTTGTAAGGATATTGGCCAAAATGCTCATTAGCATACTCAAACGCTTGTTCTGCCAAAGGCATTAGCTCTTTCCAGTTTTTCTCGTTCTGGCCTTTTTGGTGGAAGAAGTGTAACACCATTCCATTATCCATGGTTAGTTTATCATGAACATAATCTGGATCTGCCGCCCAAGCAAAGTCGTGAACATTAGGTGCTTTAAAGTGCCAAGTTAGTTTACCGTCTTTAACTTTTTTCTTCACGGTTTGACCAGCATCTTCATAACCGTGGCCAATTTCTAGTGGATTTTGCAAGTAGCCAGTTCCACCAATTACATAATCTTTGTCTATTGAGATTTTAACATCGTAATCTCCCCAAATCCCATAGAATTCTCGGCCAATGTATTCATCGGCATGCCATCCTTGGTAATCATACTCAGCCAATTTAGGGAACCACTGGGTCATGGTGTAGCGAACACCCTCAGCGTTGTCTCTACCAGATCTTCTGATCTGAACAGGGACTTGTCCCTCAAAAGTCATGTCGAAAGTAACGGTTTGACCTGGTTGGATAGGCTTGGCTAACTCAACCTCTAAAACTGTACCCTCTACTTCATACTTTACATCTTTTCCATCTTGCTTGAGAGAGAATATCTTCTGGTAGCCAATCTCGTCTTCAGAAAGCTTGGAAATTCTATCTCTTACCCTTCTGTCTGGGTCTTCTATGGTTCTAGAACGAACATCCATCATGCTTCCTGGCTGGAAAGCATTAAAGTAAAGATGGTAAAACACCTGATCTAAAACATCTGGAGAGTTGTTAGTATACTTGATCTTCTGGGTTCCTTGGAAGCGATTAGTATTCACATCCATGTCAATTTCCATGAAGTAGTTGGCATGTTGCTGCCATCGTTCACTGTCTTTTCTTGTAGCTTTTCCCTGAGCAAAAACCAGAGAAGTACTCAAAGAAAAGAGCACAACGAATGATAAAAGTCTTGTCCTCATTTCTTAAATTTTTAATAGTTCGGAAATTATCAAAGTTTGTCTACTGCGACAAATCAAATGGTTTAAAAGGCTAGATTATCTGATTTTATATCTAATCTGAAATTTAACATCAGTCCTTTTGTCTCCATCAATGGTTTCAAGACCTGTGCCAACTTCATCTCGGTCGTAAAATGAAGTTCTGGCCACTCTAGCCCAAATGTCTATTTGTCGGTTTAGTTTATACTGAATCAATAAGTAATTTCTAATACCTTCTCCGCTGTAAGCGGGAATTGAAAAGGCGTAAAGTACATCTCGCTCATATGCATATTGTCTGTTGTTGGCTCCTTCAGTATCGAATATGGCAATGCGGCCACTGAAAACAAATTTTCCCGTAGAGTAGACAGCATCTTGAATAAAAGCGTAGCCATCATTGAATTCATCTGTAATTCTGAAATCACTGAATTGAACACGAGACTTTAAGTTGAGTTGAGGCGTAATTCTGTATTCGAGATTGGCTAACACTTGCTGCTTTGTTCCAGCTCGAACAACGGTAGAACCGTCTTCTGGATCTTCTGTGTTTTCTTCTCGAGATTTGTTTCTGTATTGAATATAAATCTTTACCGACCTCTGCGGAAAATAGTTTAAACGCAATAAATAGTCGTTGCCCTCAGAAGGTGTATTTACCCTAAATCTGAGCCAAGGAAATTGGAAGGTATCGTAATAGGCTGTTAAAAAGAATTTACTATTTAAGGTGTATTTGAAGCCCCAGTAAATACCGCTTTCATTAATGTTTCGGCTACCTTCTGCAAATGAAGCGCCTCTCAGAGCATGAAAATCTCGAGCATAACTTCGGAACATCATTGCGAAATCTACCCTTGGAGATAAGGTTGAGGTGAAGCCGAAAACACCACCAGTACCGCCACTTTTAGAAATACCACCTTCTCCAAAAAAACGGAACTGTCTAAGACTAAAGCTGGTATAAATGCTTGCGTTGTGATTAGATTTTCCTGAGAACTCAAACTGATTATAGGCTTGATTGCTTCGTTGGATAGGTAAACTATAACTATTGGAATTCAACACCATGCCGAATTGGGCTATTTCGCTCATCTTAAAATGAAGGTTGGCGCCAAGCACAGTTTCAGCAATCTGCCTTTTGTTGGCTATTTCTGTGGGCGTTCTATGGAAACCGGTGGTTTGTATAGAAGAAAAATAATCTTCGAAAGACTCCTCGTCTTGCCTTATAGAAGCATCTTGTTTTAAGTGAGAAGCAAAGGCTGTGACTTCCATTTTCTCAGAAACATCATAGGTAACGGCAGTTCCCCTTAAAAAGCCTCCTTCAATAACTGAAGTATAGGGCTTGGCTCCAGTGTTTACCCTTTCCAAGGCATTAATAGTTTCCGATCCTTTTCCAACTCCAAACCCAGCTCCAAAAATTAAACCTTGTCCAAACTGAAGTTGATAGTCGCCTAAGATAATTTTCCTGAAGCCTTTATAGTTTTCAACCATACCGTGAATAGACCAAAAGTCCATTCCAAATCTTTTAGTAGCCGGATCCCAAGTGAATTTTTCTCCAGCATCTAGCTCGGTTGTGAATCCAAAACTAAAGTCTCCACTTTTAGCAACTCTGTACCTAAGGTAGTGCTTGGCTGGGCCTCCAGCATAGCGGGTGTCGTCAGGCGATTCTGGTTCAGTATAACCTTCTTTCTCTTCTAGAGTTTGCTCAAAGCGATAAATGAAGTAGTTATTTCTTTCTGTAAGAATTCGCTGTAAAAGTGGCCTGTCGTCTTGGATAAACTCTTTAGAGTCTACCGAAACAAAAGGGGCTAATTTTTCTATTGTGTTGTAGTCGAAACCAGGAACCAACTGAAGCTCATAGACTGTGAGTAGCTTCCCGTTCTCAGTAATGTAATTCTTTAAGGAATCTATCTGTGGGTCAGAAAGAATGTAAAGGCCTTTCAACTGATCTACAGAAGCTGAATTTAGGTTTACCGGGTTTTCATATAGCAGTAGTAAACGCTCGTATAAGTCTTCATAGTTGAGCGATTCATCCTGTAGGTTGAAGAGGTTTTCTATAAAACTTTGAAGGTCGAAGTTTTCATTTTGCTGAGCTTGAACTTGGTTTGTAAATGAAATACAACCAATGGTAAGCAGCGCTATGAAAGTACGTTTCATTAGTCCTTAATCTGGTAGGTCAGACCAAAATTGTGTGTAGCACCAGTACTTCTGTTCGACCTGACAGCGTAGTCTATGGTGAACTTTCTAAACGTAAATCCGGCTCCGAAAGAATGTCGGTTGGTGAGGGTAGAGAAGCCTGTTCTTAGCCAGAGGTTTTCGATTAAGCTATAGGCAATACCTAGTCTCAAATCAGGGTCATCTTCTACATCTTTCTCTCCTTCTAGAAACAAGTTAAGGTTTTCATCAGGATGATAATTGAGAGCCAAGCGAATTATGGTAGGAACTCTTTCCTGACTTTCAGGAGCAATAACCGATTGAGTGAAATTGTATACATGGACTCCAAAGTTTAGCTCAGGAGTAAACTCTGCTAGTGCGCCCATTTCGGCTACAAATATCGATCTCTTTCCGAAGCCGTCTATATTGTATTGAAGAACATTGGCTTTAGCACCTAAAGCCATAATTCCTATTTGTTTAGCAAAGCCCAGGCTGGCCATTTGATTACTGAAAATTTCATCGCCAAAGCGATAAACACCAAAAGCAGCATTTCCCCATGGAGTTTCAGCATTGACACCAGTAACTACGGTATTAAAGGGTGCAAAGTTGAAAATGGTCTGATAAGATATTACTCCGCTTATTCCATTGTTTGCAGTGAGTCCTGCTGGATTATTGAATATAGACCATTCATTGGCTGTAGCAGAAGAAACACCACCCATTCCTATAGAGATTGGACCCTTCGGAGGGACACCAGAAATTTGGCTAAAAGTCTGAGTCCAAATTCCGCAAAAAAGAAGAGCTGTGAGTGTTAGTATGCGCACATTCGAATATAAACAATCTGCCAAAGAAAAGGAGGGTTGTCTTAAAGAGCCGACCTAAAATTCACGAAGAAGCCTGTATCTCCCTCTCTATTCATACTGTACTCGAAACGTACTACAAAATCATATAGAGTAACCAAGTCTACACCTACACCTACACTTCCAATCCACTTGTTATTGTAGAAATTGTTAGAGTTAGACTCTAGAGGGTCACCAGCATAACCAGTATCCATAAATACCTTTAGGTAAAAAGCATAGGGGAGCGCCCTAAACTGTTCTATCATGCTTCTTCGGTTGAGCTGTTTCATTCCTTTCAAAATTTGAAATCGCATAGAGGTGCGGTAGGAGGTAAGAAAGTCGCTCTCTACCACATAGCGTTCATAGCCACGGATAAAGTTCGGGCTGTAGCCAAAACCTGCACGTACTAAATAAGGAATCTCGTCTGTAAAAGTTTTGTAGACATCTATTGAATTAGCCCATGAGAGCTTCTGGCCTATAGGAGTATAGGTAGAAAACTCCACCCTTGTAGTGAGCATGTTGATGTCGTCAAAAATGCCTAGCCCTAGTTGATTAACACTACCTGTAAACCTATTTCCTTTGAGTGGGTAGGCTACATAATCTCGGTTGTCATGGTTGTAAGTATAAGAGAAGACAAAATACTCTTGCAAGTTAGCGTCTACCTGAAAATAATCGTTGTTGAGCTGGTAAACTGTATCAGCAATAGAAGTTCTACTATAACCCAAAGAGAACGAATGCCTATTGTAGAAGGAAGGTCTAAAGGTGAGTGTTCCACTGGTAGAAAATAAACGCCTTATAGTGTTTTCGCTCTCCACAAACTGTAACCTATGACCATCAGAAGCGTAACTCACGGCTTTGTTTGTGGCAAAGGAGGTTGAAATATTTAGGCCAGTGGTTTGAGCTTTATTGATGTATGGTATAGAGTATTGAAAGGCATATTGCTTGGTAAACCCGAATTGTGCTTTCAGAACAAGTCTATCATTTCTGCCAGAAAAATTGAGGTGATAAAGCTGAGCTCCATAATTTACCCTTGAGAAGTCTCTGTTTTGATTTACCCACCACTCAGTGAAATTTCTATCTGACAGTTTGAAGATGGGGGCTGGGAAAACATACCATCTTTCTTGAACCCTTACTAGTACCTCTACATTATTAGGAGATAAGAATAATGGTACTAGTTCAACAGTTTGAAAAAGTCGGGTGTTGATAAGCTTTTGTTTGTCTAGTTCAACTGACTCGGCAAAGTCTTTCATCTTTAGGGTTTGGCCTTCTTCAAAGTTCAATTCCCTTAAAATGATAGAGTTGCGAGTTTTTTTGTTGCCTATAATATAGATTTTCCCAATAGTGACGTCAGTTTCCGGGTCTATATCCGGCATAGTATTTTGAGAAAGGCAGTCAAGGTTGAAACACAAACAACACAGTACCAACAAAAACAATCTTGACAATGTATTCAGCACGCTAATCTTTAGCTTTCTTAGATAGTATAATGACTCTTATTACCAAGAATACCCCTATCAATACTAGAGGAATACTCAAGAGTTGACCCATATTGAAGGTCATAGAATCCTCGAAAGCTACCTGATTCTCTTTGAAAGTTTCATGGAACCAACGCAATCCGAAAATCCAGATTAGGAATATACCAAAAAAGAGTCCTTCTGGTGTCTTTTCTTTCCATTTAAACCAAAGCCCAAGTAAAATTAAGAATAGAATTACGCATGTAGCCGATTCATAAAGCTGTGCAGGGTATCTGCTTATTCCCCAGGTATGCACAACAGCTTGCATTTTTCTATCTACTAAAGAAAGCTCAAAATCTAATGGCCCACTCGGTTGAGAATAGTGCTCGGTTATGGCTGGGTCAGACATGAGCATTCTGCGTACGCCTGTATTGATAATATTACTTGCTTGCTCTTCGCTAATCTGTCTGTTTTCGAATACTATAGTCAGGTCTACAGGTACAATACCTGCCTCTAGGTTTTCTCTAGATTCTCCCTTTGAAGCTTCTACAGATTCAAACCCTAGTTCAGCTTTTTCTAGTCTTTCTTCGGCCACCCGACCAAAAACAACACCATAATCTGAACCAGTAGGCTTACCAATAATTTCAGAGTTCACAAAGTTTCCAAAGCGAATGAAAGCACCAGCAAGAGCTACCGTAATCACAATTCTATCGACAATCCAAAGATAGCTTTGCCCTTGTCTTCGTTTTTTAGTGAATTTCAGCGGGAATATGGATTTTCTGGTTGAAACCACATAGTTGCTGTAGAGGTAAAGAGCGATAGGAATACAGATGGCTGCTCCGTGGCTAGCCAAACCACCTTCCCAAGTTCTAAAGAACATTAATGGGTCGGCCAAGAAGCGCTCTGGCTCATAAAAAATTAAATGGCCCAATCTAGCTCCAATAATGGTAGCCAAAATCATATGCACCGAAAGGGTGTCTACATTCAATGGGTTTTTACCTTCCTTTTTGAAGATGTAAACCATTATTTGGTAACCAAAAATAAATCCGGCTGCAAATAATACGCTATACCAAACCGGTGGTTGAATTCCTTTTATGATCTCTCGCATGGGGTCCCACACGATGTACGATAGTATAGATAGATTGAGCATGGAGCAAATATATACGAAATGCTCGAAGCTCTTAGATTACTAGCTTATAAAGCCTAAAGTTTAACAATAGATTTACAGCTCTTGCAACTCTTCTACAAAGCCAGCAGATAAAATAGGGAATCTACACCAAGTTCTAGGGTCTACATTAAACTCGTCTAAATGAAAAGCAGGAGCCAAGCGTTCTCTCTTCCATTGGTTGCGGCTCCAAAGCTGATAGAATTTTTTGATGTGCTGTTTGAGTAAGTCTTCAGCTTCTAGGTTGGCATCTTTCAATGCATTGAAAACTTCAAGTGGAGACTTGTGGTCTCTTATTGCGAGTTTTTCGATTTCAACCATAATATGATAAGGCATTAAATCGTCCTCATCGGTTTGCTTTTGGTCTTGAGGTCTTAATTCGGCTGTAGGAGGAAGCTTATTGATGTATTTCAAACCATCATAACCCAATTCGTTTTCTGCATAAACGAGCCATTGGCGAATAAAGTGCTTATCTACTGAAGAGATAGGGGCAAGGCTTCCGCTGGTGTCTCCATCCATGGTTGCGTAGCCAACATCTCCCTCGCTTCTGTTTGATGTAGTGAGTAGGAGGGTGTTTGTGATATTAGTGAGCATCCAGATGATGGGGCTTCTAGATCTTGCTTGAATATTTTGTAAGGCCAGGTCGTCTTGCTCCCAAGTGAGCTCTCTGCCCAGCGCATTTTCAATAATATCTGTATTGGCATTCACCGTGCTGTCAATATTCCAGCTATAGAATTTAGCACCAATGGAGTCGGCCAAGTATTTGGCAGCATTTAAGGTGGTGTCAGAAGAATTAACCGTACCTTGATAAGCCGTATTGAATATAGCTTTAACAATTCCTTTTTCGCTTTTCTCGTTAAGAGTGGCAAAGCCAATGGATTTGCAAAACTCATCTGCTCCGAGGGCAGCAACTCCTCGTTTCACCATTTCTGCAACCATGATTGCACAAGTAGCTGAGTCTGCACCACCACTAAGAGATAACGTGTAACCTTTAGTTCTACTTTTCCTCATATAATCATACAAGGCAAGGGCAGAAGCTTTTGGGAACTCAATCTCTTTAGGCTCAACAGGTGCAATTAATGTTTCGTCTTTCTCAGTAGATTGGTCAGGATAGAAGTCTCCATAAACTAATTGATGCGATTTAAAGCTTAAGAGTTCGTTCCTTAAAAGTATATCGCCTCGTTGTGAAATAAGAATTTCGCCATCGTAAATCATTCTACCAGCCTCATTGCCTAAGAGGTTGGCATAAACATAAGTGCAGTTGAATTCGCTAGAAGATTTTTCGACCAAAGCGATTCTTTCCAAGGTCTTTTTCATAGCAAAATGGCTAGCGCTTGGGTTTAGAATCAGGTTTACGCCTTTCTCTACTAATCTGCAAGCTGGTCTAACATCGCCCCGCCAGGCATCTTCGCAAATTTCTAAGCCAATTTTCCAATCTTCAAAGTCGAATGTAATGTCGCCTATTGGATAGTTTCTACCCTCAATCTCAAACTCTTCTACTAAACCAATTGGCCAAGGGTTGAACCAGCGAGGTTCATAATGAACCCCGTCTAGCGCCATGTATTGCTTGGCGTAGATGCCCATTATCTCCTTGTTTTGTACAAGTAGAGAACAGTTATAAAGCGTGCCATTATGTCTTATAGGTAGGTTGAAGGTGGTAAGAAGCCCTTCTGTTTCAGCTATTAATTCAGGAATAAAAGTGAGTGCTTTCTTAGGGAGCCAATCGCTTAGGAATAAATCTTCACAGCCATAACTAGTTATAGAGAGTTCAGGCAAACAAAGTATCTCCACTTTATGCTGTCTAGCTTCTTGAAGTACTTTTTTTAGCCTCTGTATATTGCCTTTCCAATCTAGTGGAGTTTGGTTAACTGTGGCTCCTCCAATTCTGTATTTTCTCATTGCTCCTCAAGCTCTAATTTCAGACAGGCTTCTCTAGCAGCGTCTTGCTCAGCCTTTTTCTTGCTTAAACCATGACCTTTGGCTATTGGTTCGTCATCAATTCTTACCTCCATTATAAATTCTTTATAATGGCCCTTGTCTATGGTTTCTAAATGCTGAAATGATGGAGATTTAGACTGCTTTTGGGTCCACTCAATTAACTTGCTTTTGTAGTTTTTGGTGGTGTTAATAAGCTCTTCAATGTCGAAATGAGGCTTTAGGAGTTTATTTAGAATAAAACTACGGCTGTGCTTAAACCCTTTATCTAAATATATGGCTCCTATAAGTGCTTCTAGGGTGTTGCCGAATAATGATTTATGCGAATTAGGGGTCTTGCGCTTTTTGTCGTAGCGCACAATCTGAGGAACACCTATGGTTCTGGCTACGTTGTTGAGGCTGTCTCGGCTTACAATTCTAGATCGAATTTCAGTAAGAAACCCTTCATCTTTGAAAGGATATCTTTTGAATAGATACTCAGCAACTACTACACTGAGTACGGCATCTCCCAAGTATTCTAGCCTCTCGTTAGATTCTTTAAAACCTCTTTTAACAGATTTTGCCACAGAAGTGTGTTGTGTGGCAATCTTGTAGGGTTTTAAATTATAAGGCTTACTGCCTGCTATCATTTTGATAGAGGCAATAAGCGCTTTGTCTTCTTTACTATAGGAAATAAATACGGACTTGATACGGTTTACAAACAACCGCACTTTTAGTCGATTTTACGGAAAACTACCGATGTATTGTGACCACCGAAACCAAATGTATTACTTACTGCTGCGTTAACAGTTCTTTTCTGAGCTTTGTTGAACGTAAAGTTCAGCTTAGGGTCGAACCTGTCATCATCAGTAAAATGATTGATAGTTGGTGGTACAATCTGATCTTTGATTGCCATTACACTTGCAATAGCCTCGATAGCTCCAGCAGCTCCCAAAAGGTGTCCTGTCATAGACTTGGTAGAGCTTATGTTTAGTTTATAAGCATGCTCTCCAAACACCTTTTCAATGGCCACGGCTTCAGAAACGTCACCAAGTGGGGTAGACGTACCATGAACATTGATGTAATCAATTTCTTCTGGCTTCATATAAGCATCTTCCAGAGCGTTGATCATTACATTCTCAGCTCCCAATCCTTCTGGGTGTGGGGCTGTTATATGATAAGCATCGGCCGACATGCCACCACCTACTAATTCAGCGTAGATTTTGGCTCCTCTTGCCTTTGCGTGCTCATATTCTTCTAAGATCAGTGCTCCAGCACCTTCTCCAAGAACAAATCCATCTCTATCTTTATCAAAAGGTCGCGATGCAGTTTCAGGAGAATCATTTCTCTCAGAAAGGGCTTTCATCGCGTTAAAACCTCCCATTCCTGCTTCAGTTACAGAAGCTTCAGAACCACCGGTAATCATAACATTCGCTTTACCTAGTTTAATGTAGGTCATGGCGTCTATCATGGCATTGGTAGCAGAAGCACAAGCCGATACTGTTACAAAGTTTGGTCCGTGAAAACCGTATTTGATAGAAATCATTCCTGCAGAAATATCTGCGATCATTTTCGGAATGAAGAAAGGATTGAATCTAGGAGTTCCATCACCCTGTGCAAATGAAGCAACTTCTTCCTGAAAAGTTCTTAAACCACCAATTCCTGAACCCCAGATAACTCCAGCTTTCAATTTATTGATGGAATCTAAGTCTAAACCTGAGTCTACAATGGCCTCATCGGCAGTAATCATTGCGTACTGCGTAAAGAGATCCATTTTACGAGCCTCTTTTCTGTCAAAGAAATCGTTAGGATCGTAACCCTTTACCTCACAGGCAAACTTGGTCTTGAATAATTCAGGATCGAATTTGGTGATTGGTCCGGCACCACTCACACCCTTAATCAAATTATCCCAATAAGTATTGAGATTATTGCCTAGCGGTGTAAGTGCACCTAAACCTGTTACTACAACTCTTTTTAATTGCATAGAGGAGTCGTATGTAAAATGTTATTGCTGAACGTTTGCTTCCAAATAGGATATTGCATCGCCTACCGTTGCGATGTTCTCAGCTTGATCGTCTGGAATTGAAATATTAAACTCTTTCTCGAACTCCATAATCAATTCCACAGTGTCAAGGGAATCAGCGCCAAGATCGTTAGTGAAGCTAGCCTCAGGAGTAACTTCAGAATCTTCAACACCTAATTTATCAATAATAATACCCTTAACTTTTGATGCGATTTCTGACATTTTGGTTAATATTTAGTTAAAACTCGATGCAAAGAAATGCAATTCTGCCCACATGTCAAACAAAATTTTTAATCTTGTCCTAGGCGGCTAAAAGCCCTAATTTTGCCCTATATGGCTAAAAATAAGCTACAAGTTACTTACGATTTCGACTTTCTTTTATTGGCTGTCAACGCAAGTGTGAAGCCGTATAAACTCGCATGGTCTTTAAATAAGGAGTTAGGCCTGAACCTGATGAAATCTGAGAATATAGAAATAGGCTTTACTCAAACTAAGAGTCTGTCTATTCAGAATTTTGCAAATATCACTGATTTCCAAACAGTTCGGCTCATTAGGAATAAGGCTGAAGATGTGAATGGAAGCTTCAGTGGTTTTTTATTGCCAGAGCTTAAAAACTTTGACTATTTGATTCTTTTGGAAAACGAAAGCATTACTTTCAATGAGAATGTTTTCATAAGCGAAATCAAACAAATACCTTTCGTGCAATTTGTATCAAAAATTAATACTCAATCATTAAAGTCTAAGGATAACCTTATCTTCTAAAAATGGGGCAAGCTATACATTCTAAGAGGGCCAAAATTGTTGCTACAGTTGGTCCAGCCAGTCAATCAAAAGATGTTTTAAAAGAACTTGTATTAGCCGGTGTAAACGTTTTCCGGTTAAATTTCTCGCATGGAGAACATGAAACTCATGCAGGTGTAGTTCAAAGAATTCGAGAGGTAAATGAAGAGTTAGGAACGCACGTTTCTATTCTACAAGATTTGCAAGGACCGAAAATCAGAGTTGAAAAGGTTGAAGATGGTGAGGTGTTTATTGAGCCGGGTGAAGACCTTATAATAACTACAGAAAGCCTTCTAGGAACATCTAAGAAAGTAAGTACTTCTTACCAAGACTTGCCGAAAGATGTAAAGGTTGGAGATGTTGTACTTATTGATGATGGAAACCTAGAATTGTTCGTAAAGAGCATAAATGGCAATGAGGTTACTTGCGAAGTAAAGTATGGTGGCTCTTTGAAGTCTAGAAAAGGAATTAACCTTCCTTTTACAGAAGTTTCTGCACCAGCACTTACCGAGAAAGATAAGAAGGATTTGGAGTTTGGTATTGCGCAGGAGGTAGACTGGATTGCTCTATCGTTTGTAAGAACGGCTGCTGATATTCTAGATCTAAAAGAGCGTATTAAGAAAGCAGGAAAAGATATTAGGGTTGTGGCTAAGATTGAGAAGCCTGAAGCCCTCAAGAATATCGATGAGATTATTGCAGCTTCTGATGCACTTATGGTGGCTAGAGGCGACCTAGGGGTTGAGATTGTGATGGAAGAAGTTCCAATGGCTCAGAAGATGATGGTTGAAAAATGTAACAGAGCTGCCAAGCCCGTTATTATTGCCACTCAGATGATGGAGAGCATGATTAGTAATCCTAGACCAACTAGAGCTGAAACTAATGATGTTGCTAATGGAATTTTGGATGGAGCCGATGCCGTAATGCTTTCAGCAGAAACTGCAGCGGGTAAGTATCCTGTAGAAACTGTAAATTATATGGCTAGAACTATCTCTTCAGTAGAGTCTTCGGCCAAAATCTACGATAAATTCCAAGACCCTAACCCTAATAGCGATACTTTCATGAATGACAACGTAATGTTGGCAGCTACTAAGTTGAGCGAGCAAGTTGAGGCAAAAGGTATAACAGGCAACACGGTTTCGGGATATACTGCTTTTAAATTATCATCGCACAGGCCGCACGCTAAGATTTTTATCTTCACAGCAAATAAGAAGTTGTTGACTAAGCTTGGTTTGGTTTGGGGTGTTGAAGCCTTCTTTTATGATAGTAAACAGTCCACAGATCAGACTTTTAAAGATCAGGAAGATATACTTAAAGCAGCAGGTTGTCTTTCTACTGGAGATGTGTTCATTACCACGGCAAGTATGCCAATCCACGATTTAGGTAGAACAAACACCTTGAAAATTAATGTGGTAGACTAAATGGGCTTAAAGCTCTATTTTTAGTCCATCATAAGCTATAGAAACATGATCAGGGAGTTGTGAGTCAACTTCCTGATGTTTTCCCATCTTATGGCTAAGGTGAGTTAGGTAGGTTTTTTCTGCTCCAATTTTTTCTGCCATTTCTAAGGCTTCATCTAGTGTTAAATGACTTAAATGGTCTGTCTTTTGGAGCGCATTTAAAATAACCACTTTACTGCCTCTAATTTTTTCTATAGATTCTTCCGATATGGTTTTGGCATCTGTAATATATGTGAAGTCTTTAATGCGATAGCCATAGACAGGCAGCCTATAATGCATGACTTCAATAGGCGTTATCTCAACATTATCTATTAAGAACGGAGAGCCATCTAGTGCTTTCATTTCAACCTGAGGTACACCAGGATATTTCTTCTCTGCAAAAACATAAGAGAACTCCTGTTTTAATTGATTGAGCACCCTAGGGTCACCATAAATTGGCATATCCTTTTTTTGAAGGAAGTTGAATGATCTAATGTCATCCATTCCTGCAGTATGATCTTTGTGCTCGTGGGTAAAAATAAGTGCGTCTAACGACTTCACTCGCTCCCTTAAGACCTGCTGACGAAAATCTGGCCCAGAATCTATTACAATACTCTTGCCACTGGTTTCAATATGAATGGAAGAGCGCAGTCGCTTATCCCTATAATCTAAAGAGGTGCAAACTGGGCAATCGCAGCCTATAACTGGTACGCCTTGTGAAGTTCCGGATCCGAGTACGGTTACAATCACAGTTCTAAAGTGGTTTGGGAGAGTTCCATAAACAGCTTAGCGTTTTTCTCGCTAAGGTGCTTATGGTCAATGTCAATAGATTTTAAAATGTCAATGAGGCAATTTACTTTGCCTTCTGTAGTATAGTATTTGTTTACAATAGCAATTCTGGTGTCTTTAAGAACACAATAACCAGACTTAAAGTTGCCCTTTTCGTAGCGCAAAACGTAGTCTGATTCTGCGAATATATCTTCTAGTTTACTTAAGAAATGCTTTGTATACTTTACCGACATTAATTGTTTTGAGTGTATTTCTTAACCAGCTCAATTAACTTATCATAATCAAGTGGTTTTTGAATGTATTCGTTCATTCCTGCCTCATAAAATTCGGAAACAGGTAGGTTTTTAGCATTGCCTGAAATTCCTATAATAGGAATCTGAGCCTTCTTGGTTTTTCCTGCTCTAATTCTCTTGGTAGCCTCTAATCCACTAAGTTTAGGAAGGTTAATGTCCATAATTACCAAGTCGAAGTCTTCGGCTTCGAATTTATCTAGAACACTTTGCCCGTCTTTGGCAGAGGTGATTTTACAGTTCTCAAACAAGAGAATTTTCTTAAGTAAGTTCTGAATCACAGAGCTATCCTCTGCTACTAGAACTTTTTTAAATTCTAAAGTCATAATTTAGTCAATATTTAACAGTCTCTGGTAGTCTCGTAAAAGGAAGTCGGTGTATTCAAAAAAATCATCAAGGTCTGATTCAGCCATTTCAAACCTTTTTTCTTTAATGTGAGCTTCAATTTTTGCAGCTTTAGATGAAAGCAAGTTAAAGCCGAATGAGCCGGAATTTCCTTTTATATTGTGCAAGATACTTAAAATTTCAGCATGCTTATTAGCACTCCTTAAAAATGCGATAGATTGAAGACTGGCTTTGGTTTCCTCAATAAATTCATCAATCAAACTCAAAAGAGATTCTTCATCTGTAAACCGCAATAGGTCTTTAAGAATACCCTTGTCAACATGTTCCATCATTACATGGTTTCCCTCCGTTACAATTTCTGAGTGATTATTGATCCAATAACTCAAGGTATCGATCAGAACATTGGGCTTAACAGGCTTGGCAATGTAATCATTAAAGCCAAAAGCAATGATTTGCTTTTTATCCGTTAAATCTGAAAAAGCTGTAATAGCCAAAATAGGACAATCTAGGTTGAAAAGTGCTTTGATTTGCCTGAAACACTCAAAACCGTCCATTTCAGGCATTTGAATGTCTATCAAAATGAGGTCAACCTCTTTTACCTTTAACTCTTCAAGCGCTTCAAACCCACTAGACGTAATGAGCGGCTCAAACCCGTTATGTGAAAGTACAGTTTTTAAGTACTTCCTATTAACCTCATTATCGTCAATTACTAGTATTGTGCCAGGTGTTTTGTTCATTTTGAAATTCCAATTATAATATATTTGTCCCTTAGATTACTAAATGGAAACACTTAAAAAGTATTTAACCTGTATTGTAGGGCCAACTGCTGTAGGTAAAACGTCAACAGCTATAAAAGTTGCCCAATTTTTAAATACTGAAATAATTTCTGCCGACTCTCGACAGTTCTACAAAGAGTTGGAAATTGGAACCGCTAAACCAGATGCTTTGGAGCTTTCAGAAGCCAAGCACCATTTAGTAAACTCACTTTCTATTCATGATGAATACGATGTAGGGCAGTTTGAAGGGGATGCTCTAGCCATTATTAATCAAGTTCATGAGAGAAATAATTCAGTTGTAATGGTTGGAGGTTCTGGTCTTTTCATTGATGCTGTTTGTAATGGACTCGATGAATTCCCTGAAATAGAAGATGGCTTAAGAGATACCTTAAATGATGAGTTTAAGCAAAATGGGTTACAGCGGCTAGTTGATGAACTCGAGGGCAAAGACCCAGAATATTGGAGTATAGTAGATCGTAAGAACCCTCAGCGAATAATTAGAGCATTAGAGGTGATCCGTTCTACAGGCAAGAAGTTTTCAGACTTCCGTAAACGATCTAAGAAGGAGCGTCCTTTCGAGGTTATAAAGATTGGACTTACCATGGAGAGAGAACAACTTTATGGTAGAATAGATAGGCGAATGGATATTATGATTGAGCAAGGCTTGTTTGAAGAAGCCAAGCAATTCATTCCTTATAAAAGCCTTAATGCATTACAAACTGTCGGCTACCAAGAGATATTTCCTTATCTGGAAGGAGATTATGACTATGCAGAAGCGGTAAGGTTGCTAAAACGAAACTCTAGGAGATATGCCAAGCGACAGCTAACTTGGTTTCGGAAAGACGAATCTGTAGAGTGGTTTGAGCCATCTAAGACAGAACAGATATTGGATTATATAGATCAGAAGATTAGAAAGGCTTAAAACCGAAGATAGCAGCAACGGTTTTGGCAGGAGCTTTTGATATAAAGCGGTTATATTCATTTGCTTTACTCTTTAGGCTGCTCATTAAGTCTTTTTGTTTGCTATTGTAAAGTCTTAGTTTTTCAGCAAGTTCTGAATCTGTTGTTTTTTGTGCTGCACTATCTACTTCCTCAATAAACTCTTCTTCTTTTTTATAACTCTGAAACCTATCTGTTGAAGTTCTTTTAAACTTTTCGGCCAAATCACTCAGTTCTGAGTTTGGATGTTGGGCGTCATAGGTTAATACAAGCTGTTTTCTTTCTCTGCTGTTGGCCGCCATATGGTCAATTACACTGGTTAGATTAGCCTTTCGTGGTTTAATCTGATTGTAGGTATATATGGTGTAAAGAAGAATAAGTCCTAAAAGAGCGACAAAGATTGGAAGAAAGCCCATGTTTGATTTGTTGAGTTTGACCTGATTTGATGGCTGAAATAATATTTTTTTATTCTTAATTGCAAGCAAACCGAAGCATAGGCTTTAAAAGCGCAATTTTCGAGCAGTTTGGATAATCAACTAAAACCCATTCTCATTGTAACTTATTATTGGCCACCAAGTGGTGGGGCAGGTGTTCAGCGCTGGCTAAAATTCAGTAAGTTCTTACCTGAGTTTGGTTGGAGGCCAATCATATTTACTCCAGAAAACCCAGACTTTGATCTTAAGGATGAATCACTTCTAAAAGACATAAACCCCGAGGTAGAAGTGCTTAAGTTTCCTATATGGGAGCCTTATAGGATTTTTAAGAAGCTCACAGGTCAAAAAGAAATAAAGCAGGGGCAGATTTTAGAATCGTCTAAAAGAAGTTCCTTAAAGAGTCTTGCTATTTGGATTAGAGGGAATCTGTTTGTGCCAGACCCAAGGGTTTTCTGGGTAAAACCTTCCGTGAATTATCTACAGGGAATTCTTGAAACCAACGGAATCAAGCATATTATCACTACAGGGCCACCACATAGCATGCATTTAATTGGTGCTAAATTGAAAATGAAGGTTCCTTCCCTCACTTGGGTGGCCGACTTTCGAGACCCTTGGACACAATGGGAAATACTTCATGAAATGAAGATTTCTAAGCCCATTTGGAAACGTCATAAACAATTGGAGCAACAGGTCTTTAAGGTGGCCAATTCGCTTTTAGTTACGAGTCGTAGTGCAGCAAAAGAATTTGAAGAGCTAGGAGCCAGAAGAGTGAAAGTGATTACTAATGGATTCGATTCTGATGATTTTACTGAAGCAAGTACAAGTGCCAGAGAGGTGAAACTGATAAGTCATATTGGTATGCTGAGTAATCAGCGGAACCCTCAAGTGCTTTGGGAAAGTCTGTCGAAATTAGCTTCAACAGAGAAGTTTCAACTGAAGCTCACGGGTATTATCAGCTCTGAGGTTTTAAACGATATTCAGGCGTTTGAAGGTTTAAAAGACATGATTACTGTTCAAGACTCAATTCCTCATGCAGAACTTTCTGAGCATTATGCAGGATCTGACTTGTTACTCCTAATTCAGACCAAGACAGATAGGCTTCAAACCCAACTGCCAGGTAAACTCTTTGAGTACCTTCAGGCTAAAAAGCCAATTCTCTGTATTGGAGACACCGAAAGCGACTTGGCTCGAATTCTTGCGGAAACAGATGCCGGTGCTTGCTATGCTTATGATGACAAGTTGGGTGTGTTGACCTTCTTAAAGGCTTTCTTTTCAGGTGAATTGCAATTCGAGTTTCAGCATATCGAAAAGTATAATCGCAAAGCCCTTACCGAAGCGCTTTCTAGTTGGTTATCGGAGCTTTAGCTTGGTAAAGACTTGGTTGATTACCCCATTGAATTCTTCAGAAACTTTAAGGCCATAAGTTAACCCTAAGAACACTAGGCTTATGGTGGTAGATCTCACCACGATATCCAAAATAGATGAGTCTAGGCTTGGGAGTAAGGAATTGAGAAGAAGTACTGTACCCGAAATTCCAACCATTTTTAGTGTAGCAATGCTGAAAGGTTGAATGCCAAATTTCATCCATACAAATACATACTTGGTAAGGTTAAAGACCAGCATGGCCAAGAAGGAAGCAATAGCTGCACCTTCTATACCGTAAATAGGTATAAGGAAAGTGTTTAAAACTACCGCTAACAGAGCCAATATGGCTACCGTAATTACATTAAATCTATAGTATTTAGACATTACTATTATTTCCCCATTGGTACCAAAGGCCATATCAGAAAGTTTACCTAAGCCTATAAAAAGCACCACATTAAAACCAGCTATATAGTCTTCGCTATTCGGAATAAAAGAATAGATATTGGTAAGGTTGGCCCAAATACCAATGAGAAGAAGTGAACCAATGAGCAATTGATTAATGGCTGTCTGCTTATAAAGCTTGTTTACGGCAGCCATATCGTTTTTATTGAAAGATTGTGATAACAATGCCGAACTAATTTGGGTGATGGCTCGCTTGGGCATTTCTATAACTACTCCAATAAAGAAGGCAATCGTATAGATTCCATTATTACCTAAACCTTCATATCCGCTAATCATTATATTATCTATTAGCAGTATAATCTGTGTTCCTCCAGCACCAATTAGCGAATAAAAACCATAGTTCATGATTCTCTTTAACTGCCCATTTCTCAGGAAGCTAAAGTCTAATGATACTTGAAGTTCTTTGTTCTTAAGAAAGTTAATAATCAGGCCTATTACAGCAATTCCATGAACAATCAATAAGGAATAAACAAGTTGATTGAAGTTGATAAAGCTAAAGCCATAAAGCACTAAAAAGATGCCTGTGGTCACTCTCAGGCCAATGTCTCTAAAAAAAGTTGGAGCTGTAATTTTCAATAAGCTTCTAGAGTAAGCCTCCAAAAGCTGAAACTGTATAACCAAAAAAGTCAGTAGTAGAGTAAGCTGAAAGTACTCTATAAATAGTGGAGATTCTTGAGAGAAATATCCCACTATGGCGTCTTTAAAAACCAAGGCGGCTCCGCATAGCACAAAAAATCCTAATGTTCCACCTAAGAGTGTAGCTGGCAGAAAGCCCTTTTCATTTTTAAACTCGGGAAAGAATTTAATGAAGCTTTGTGCCAGACCTATTTGCCCAAAAGTTGCTAGGAGGTAAGAGGCACTCTGAATAAGCCTGAATAAACCAACCTGTTCAGTACTTAGAAAATAAGTGTAAAGCCAAAGCACATTTACATAGCCAATAACCACGCCTATATAGGAGATGATTGATGAGCGGATGCTTTGTTTAATTACAATACCCAAAACTGGTGCTTATAAGTTTGAAAGGTAATATTTTGAGCGGAAAGATAGTGGTTGAGAGACAGACATTAACTTACCAATTATGCTAGATGGCTTTTTTCAGCTATGCCCTACAGGTATTGCCCTTAATTACAAAAAAATGAAGAAGGTCAGCTTTACCCAGAGAACCAAACTAGGCTCTCGATGCTTCTACTATATAATATCTAGGAGTCACTTTTCTTAATAATGGTCTGAAACCGATTTTTTTCACTGGACTAGTCCACTTTTCATTTCTTTCAATATTCCATCCCGCCTTTTTCAATAACCAATCGAATTGCCAGTCTTCAAATTCATGAAAGTGTTGATCCCATTCGTCATTTTTGTTTCGGTAGGCTTTGGCAAACCAAAGGCTTAGAGGGACTGAAGCATAGAGTTTAGGAGCTTTAATCTGCTGAAGAATTCCCATAGGGTTAATTAGGTGCTCGAGCACCTCAAAGATAGTCACGGCATCATAGCCCTCTTTTGCAATGATCTCTGGATTAAGGTCGAAGTCTTCACCATAAGCATTGTCAACTTCATAGCCATTGGCTTGAAGGTAGGCCGACATGTCGTTAGGAGTGCCTAAGTCTAGTATTCTACTTCCCTTAGGAAGAGTAGGCTCCAAAAAGTGTAGTGTTTTGACAAACCGATCTCTCTTGGTCTTTTCTTTATTCTTATCCATTATTTGCTATCTATAAGTTCATGATAAAAAGAAGCCAGCTTCTTTCCTTCAGCCTCCCAATTATGCATTTTTTTTGTGGTGCTTAAGAAGCCATTATTACCTAGTTTGGCTGTTAAAGTTGGATTCAAAAACATGCTTTCAATCTTGTTAGCGCAATCTCTTTCATTCTCTGCTTCAAAGACTAAACCGCTTTGCAATTCATCTACGACTCTCTTTAGCGGAGGAGCATCACTAACCAATACTGGCTTGCCAACCAACATTCCCTGATAAAGCTTATGTGGAATGGTGTTATCTGTATGACCATTTCTATTGTGCGGAATAAGGTTTACATCGGCTAAAGCCATATAGGAATAGAATTTTTCGAAAGGCTGATACCCGTTCAGCTTTACCATATGTTCTACACCACAGTTTTGAGCTAGATTTAGTAACCACTTTTCAGTGTCAATAGATAGTTTGCCGGTAATTTCGAGCTTTATCTGTGGGTATTGCTTTAGGTGAGCAAGGGCTTTAATGATTGTGTCTACGCCTCGGTGAGGCCCCACATTGCCAGTATAGGCAAGAATAAAATCATCAGGCTCTTTTTTGTAAACATCATGAAATACCTTTTGATTTAAGAATTCAACACTTTCGCTATTAGTTACAACCGATACCTTATTTGAATCAATATTATGGATTTGTTGAATTCGAGCTTTCATCTCTTCAACAACCACAATTAAATGATCAGCTTTCTCTGCTGCTACCTTTTCAAACTTCAGCCATTTGTCAAAGCCAAAGAAGATCTTGTTCTTCAGCCTGATAACAGGATTTGATTTCCATTGAAACCAGACTTTCAGAGCCTCAGGATAATTCTCATGAAAGTCCAACACTACTTTTGTAGAGTGAAAAAGCCTCTTAAGATTCAGCGCAGTTTTTGCCAAAGGCAAGTCATGAACATGAATGGCTGAGAAATTCTCGGTTCTCATTTTTTGCTTTAGCCTTTTGTAAAATAGAGGCTGATGAAAACCTAAGATTACGAGGGTAATATCCCAAATACCTCTCCAAAAGAAAGATTGAGCCATAGGGACTCTACTCACTTTTATTCCATTTATAACTTCCTCTTGAGCTTCTCCTTTACGCTGTAAACAGATCAGGTGAACTTCAAAACCGGCATCAATTAATGCTGAAGACTCCTTGCTTACCCTAATATCATTAGGGTAGAATTCATGCAGGAGCATACATATCTTCATGTTCATTGTTTCAAATTTATAAGGAGCAACTTTTATTATTGGAAAGAGAGCTCTTTTTTTACACAAAACTTGCTGTATGCATATAACTATCGTTGCCGGAACCAGGCCTAACTTCGTTAAAGTTTCTCCAATCATTCACGCTATTAAAGATTATGAAAAGAAACATCAGGTTGGTTTAGAATACACTTTAGTGCATACAGGTCAGCATTATGACGATAAAATGAGCGGTAGCTTTTTTACCGATCTGAATATTCCTCAGCCAGATGTCAATCTCAGTGTTGGTTCGTGTTCACATTCTGAACAAACAGCTAGAATTATGGTGGCTTTCGAGAAACATTTGCTCGAAAATAGGACTGACTGTGTTTTAGTAGTAGGAGATGTTAACTCTACCATGGCTTGTGCTGTGGTAACAAAGAAGCTTAACCTAAAATTAGTTCACGTTGAAGGGGGACTAAGGTCATTAGATAGATCAATGCCGGAAGAAATTAATAGACTTCTTACCGACTCAGTTACTGACTATTTTTTCACTACTACCCAAGAGGCAGATGAAAACCTTCTGAAGGAAGGGATTGAGAAAGAACGAATTTTTCTTGTTGGAAACGTTATGATAGACAGCCTAGTCAAATCACTAGAAAAGACAAGGTTTCCGAATGTGTTGAAGGGTGAAGATTTGGAGAATTATTTCTTGTTAACGTTGCACAGACCTTCCAACGTAGATGATGCTGTTAAGCTTAATACTTTTCTAAAAACTATAGATAAAGCAGCTGGTGAGGCTAAAGTTGTGTTTCCTGTTCACCCAAGAACAGAATCTAAGATAACTGATAAAGGAGACTACCAGAATATTTTATTTATACCACCACTGCCGTATCTGGAGTTTCTAGACATGATGAAAAAATCTGTTGGTGTAGTCACAGATTCTGGAGGAATTCAGGAGGAAACTACATTCTTAAAGATTCCATGTGTTACACTTCGAGAAAACACAGAACGCCCAGAGACTATACACATAGGCACTAATGAACTCATTGGTGAGAACCTGAACCTGTTGACCTCTTCTATTGAGAAGATATCAATAGGAGAATGGAAAAAAGGTTCAATTCCTACTTTTTGGGATGGTAAAGCATCTAATAGAATTGTCAGTAAACTAGTAGAGCTCCTGTCTTAGAGTGCGGATTCCTTTCTAACAGATAGGTATACAGCACCTAAAAAGCACAGAATTACAAGTATTGAGAAAACGGTCATTATACCACTTCCCACTTTGTAAATCTTCGGTTCAAAGCTAAATTCAATGGTGTGGTTACCGGCAGGGATTGCAAGTGCTCTCAGAATATAGTTTGCTCTAAGCATATCTACTTCTTCTCCATCTATTGTTACTTTAAAACCTTTAGGGTAGTGCACCTCCGAGAACACAGCAAAGCCATCTCCAGTATTGGACGACTCGTATTTCCAGTATCCAGGATGATATTCCGTAAGCTCAATCGTTCCATCGGTTGAGGTGCCAATGCCTTGAGGAACTTCTCTTTGATTAACGATAGCAGTTGTGGCAGGGGTTCTAAGCGTTTTAGTTTCATTGAACTCACCATCGGCATCGTTAACGTAGTTAATATTTCCTACAAACCATGCAGAACCAAGTGCTCTAGGGTTGATCATTGCATCTTGTGCACCAGGCTCAATCACATACTTCGTATTCAGCATGTTGAGCATTGGAGTACTAGAAAAATCTGGTATTGAGCCTTTGCCCATATCCTGAGCAACAGCGCTGAATTCAGGTAAAATAGCATTGTCAATAAGCTCCTGATATCTTCTAATTCTGGCTCCATGATATCCATTTACTAGATGGTGATGATAAGATGAAGTGGCATTATAGAATGAGCCATTCATGTCGATCACTCTATCACCAAGCGCCTTGTTTTGTGTGATAAATCTGTCGGCTTGAGTAAATGCAAAAGCGTTCGATTTATAGGTTTTGCTATAGTTGGAATCAGAAATGAATCTATTGCTGACAATGACTATTTCAGCTATACCAATAGCAATGAGAGAAAGATAAAGCACGGTTTTCTTAACCGAACCAATTCTATTGAGGTAAATGGTCAAGGCAAAAATGGCTATGAACCCGAATGCCCTTAAAGCATCTGCGGAGAATAGAGATTTACGGTCGGCTTTAAATGCTCTTAGTAATTCTGGTGGTAGTTGAGACTGGCTGTCGTAAGGGCCTCTAAAGCTGAAAGTGCCTGCAAATATTGATAGTAACAAAGCAAGTCCTGCTGTTGAACCCAAAGCGATTAAGAATTTCTTTTTGGTGTCTTTGTCCCACTTCAGTTCAAATAGCTTTTGTAAGCCCATCATTCCTAAGAGTGAAATGGAGGAAATTGGCATAACCATGGTGAAGGTCACCGACCTGAACTTATTGTAGCCTGGGAAGTAATGGAACATGATGTCGTTGAACCATGCCATATTTCTACCATAGCTTAGGATGATACCCAGAACCGCCACGGCAACTAGCCAGATTACATATTTTCTTTCTACCAGTATGCAGCCTAAAACAAACAGGAATACCATAATAGCACCTGCATAATATGTTGTTGGAGTTTCTTGCCCCCAATATGGTCTAAACCTTGGGTCTCGACTTAATAGTTGATTTAGCTGTTGGTTGTTTACTCCATTGTTTCTTAAAAACTGAACAGTTTCTGAGTCACTTGGGTAGGTGCCATTTCCTCCCAAAGCATTAGGGATGAATAAAGTGAAAGGATCCCAAATACCATTTGAGTATTGAAAGGCGTAAGAAGATGAAAGTCCATCGGCATTCATTTCATCATCTACTTGTTGACTCAGCTCGGAAGCTCCTCTGTTGGAATACTTTCCGTATTCATAAGTAGCATAAAACTCTCCAAAGAAGGTCCCTATGGCCATTACTGCCGCTATTACTAACAAGCCAAGACGCTGAGAAAAGTCTTTGATTGTACCGCCTTTGTAAGCATAAATAAGTTGAAGAAGTCCGTAGATGCCTATGATGAAAGCTAGGTAATAAGTGATCTGAAGGTGATTTACCCTCAATTGCATGGCAAGTGCTAGAGCGGTTAAACTCGCGCCTAAATATTTATTTCTTGTGAAGCAAAGGTGAATTCCACCCATTACCAAAGGCATAAAGGAGACAGCTGAAATTCTGGCGTTATGCCCAGCGGTAAGGCCAATAATATTGTATGAAGATAAACCGAAAGCTACAGAACCGATAAGCGCTAAATACGGATTTACCCTAAAACAAAGAAGCATAATGTAGAAGGACAGCATGCTAACGAAAATGATTCTCACTGGGTGGGGAAGGCCTAATGAAAAAAGTGCATGAGTGTGCTTAATCAACTGATTCCCCCATTTTACGCTAATCAGATAGGCTGGCATTCCTCCGAAAATTGAATTAGTCCAAAGGCCTTCTTCGCCTGTTTCTGCTCTGTACTCCATCAATTCATGAGCACTAGCTTCCCACTGAACTATATCGCTTTGGGCTAAACTCTGATCATCGAAAAAGACCGGGTTAAAAAATGAAACGGTAATAATCAGGAAAATAATAACGGCAATCAGGTGCGGTAAAACATCCTGAGAAAAGTTGATCTTCTTCATTCGGTTAGTTCAGTTTGGGGCACAATATCCTCATTAAGGACACTAATACAAAAGTATATGATTCGATTTATGGAGCTAAGTCTTTTCAACGGCTTTTTATGCAGGGAAAAATGGCTATTTTTGCAAGCCAAAAGTTAAAAGCATGTTTGAAAATTTAAGCGGGAAGTTAGATAGAGCTTTTAAGACTCTTAAAGGACAAGGGTCAATCACCGAAATCAACGTAGCAACAACAGTTAAGGAAATCAGAAGAGCCTTAATCGATGCGGATGTTAACTATAAGGTTGCCAAAGATGTGACCGATAAAATCAAAGAAGAGGCCCTTGGTCGCGATGTATTGATTTCAGTTAGCCCTGGTCAGTTGTTGATCAAGATTGTAAACGAAGAGCTTACCCAGATGATGGGTGGGCAAAAGGTAGATATGACCCTTCAGGGAGACCCTGCCGTTGTGCTTATCTCTGGTTTGCAAGGTTCTGGTAAAACTACTTTCTCTGGAAAGTTAGCCAGAATGCTCAAGTCTCAGGGCCGTCAGGTATTACTGACTGCCTGTGATATTTACCGCCCAGCTGCGATTGACCAATTGAAAGTGCTCGGTGAGCAAATTGGTGTGGAGGTTTATGCTGAACCTGAAAACAAGAACGCAGAAGAAATTGCCAATAACGCCATCAAACATGCAAAGGCTACTGGTAAGAAAATTGTAATTGTCGATACTGCTGGTCGTTTAGCGGTAGACGAGCAAATGATGCAAGAGATTGAAGGTTTGAAGAAAGCCCTTAATCCTTCTGAGACGTTGTTTGTGGTTGACTCAATGACTGGTCAGGATGCAGTGAACACTGCTAAGACCTTCAACGAAAGACTCGATTTCGATGGAGTGGTGCTAACTAAACTCGATGGTGATACCCGAGGTGGTGCAGCTCTTTCTATCAGAACCGTTGTAGATAAGCCAATCAAGTTTATTTCGACTGGCGAGAAAATGGAAGCTATCGATGTCTTCCACCCAGATCGTATGGCCAACAGAATCCTAGGAATGGGTGATGTTGTGTCATTGGTTGAAAAGGCTCAGCAGAACTTTGATGAAGAGGAAGCTAAGAAGCTGAATAAGAAGATTCGCCAGAATAAGTTCGACTTTGACGATTTCCTTTCTCAGCTAGATCAGATCAAGAAAATGGGTAACCTGAAAGACTTGATGGGTATGATTCCTGGTATGGGCAAAGCCTTGAAAGGTTTGGACATAGATGATGATTCATTTAAGCCAATCGAAGCTATTATACGCTCTATGACCAAAGAGGAGAGAGCGAACCCTGAATTAATGAATGGTAGCCGTAGAAAGCGTATTGCTGATGGTTCTGGAACTTCTATTCAAGAAGTAAACAACCTTATGAAGCAGTTTGGCGATATGCGTAAAATGATGAAGATGATGAACAAGGTTGGTGGTAAACGAGCCATGCAGAGCCTTGCTCAGATGGGGGGAAGAAGATAGTCTGAAAGCTAAAGTTAGTATCTTCACCAACGTGTTCTTGCTTTGGGTGAGGGTACCCAAAGTGGCCAACTAATCCTCTAATAATTTTACAGCTCCTAAAGAAATAGCTAGTCCTCGTTCGCAACGAGGACTTTTTTATTTCAAGCCTTATAAATATCGATTAGGATAAGAATGGATGTTCTGAGCTGCTATGCGAGGAGAATGATAGTGTAAGTTAGCAAAACGATCATTATTGCTCCAATGAGAATATTGGAAAGTCCGATCAAAAAGCCCTCAGGAGTACCACTGGATTTCCGATCTAAGATGTCCTTGAATGAAGGAGGAGGACTTTTTTTAAACAAATGGAAAAACCTAAATAACACCCATTTGACCGAGGCACCCAAGTATTCAAGTAAAACTGATCCAAAATACTCTTCCAAGATAAATTTCTTTTGATATTAACAAACGTGAGTATCAATGAATACTTTAAGACACCTATTGCTCCTCAGCTGGTTTAGCCACTAACCCTCTGGCTTCTTTGTAAGATTCCCACTTCACCCAAGCTAACTGATTGTCATAGTCATAGCTTTGAAAGGTGAGTTTGAAGCGGTGCCTTTTATCATCGAAGTACCGGATGTCATCGGCTGCAATGGTCTTAGTGCTATCTGCTTTTTTATTCACTATATATTCAATGTCGGTTTCGCCTCTTTTCCAACGAAGGGTGTAGTAGTCTAAGTTTTCATTGATGCGGTATTTGCCATCATCCTTTATTAACACCTTTTCAGTTTCTAATAGCTTCTTGTTGTGGTAGTCGTTAATGTAGATTTTAGCTGCTCCGTATTTGTTTAGGAATTCATGCGATTTATCTTCTCTCAAATAGGCCTGAATTTTCACCAAAAGGCTATCTATAAAGTAAAGGTTAATGTCATCGATGAAGTAAGATTCAGCTAAATAATCGATCCGGTTGAGTCTGTAGATGGTAAAGTCATCTGTGTAGAATTCACCATAGTGCTTAAAGACTCGTAGGTCTATATCTTTCATATGCTGATTAAGCTGTAACGAACCAAACTGGAACTGATAGTTGGGCATATCGGCATACACTCTAGTTCTCGGCTGATCAACCTCTTGAACAACTTCCGGAATTGTTTCTAGTTGCTCAGGTTCCTTTTGAGGTGCAGAGCATGAAATGACGAGTAAGAATAACAGAGTGAGGGCGGAAAGTGCTTTTTTCAAAACTAAGTCTTTCGTTAAAGAAAGAGCTTATGTCTCGGATTTGCAAGCGATGAGATTTAATTTCTACCGAGTCTCCCTAAAATTGTAGTTAATGGACTATTTATTTCAGTAAGTTCAAAATCTACATTAATGCTGTGCGGATTATGGTTCTTAAGATGTGAATGCCAAACGTGTTCTATAAACCATACTGGTTCATATCCCCAGCGTGTCTCTTCCTTTCTACGCTTTACAAACTCTTCTTTACCGATAGAAAGTAAAATGGTTAGGTCGGCCTCTCTAACTAGGCTCTCATCACTCAAAGCGAATATCCCTTCGGCAATAACGTATTCGTGCTTCTCCTTAGCCTGGCCTATTGCTTCTTTCCACTCCGTCCAGTCTATAGATTCTGGAGTTTCCCAGTCAACTCTATCTTTGATGGTTGGTATTTCTGACTCTGGTTTTACAAACTCATCCTGATCCAGATGCTTGGCATTCTTGAGTTGAGCGCACAATCTTTTAGCTAGAGATGATTTCCCTGACCTGCTTACTCCAGCAATAAGAACTAATTGACTCATAATAAAAAAGCCCTGACGTTTCCATCAAGGCTTCAATTTAATGCTTTATAAAACTACTTGTACATTACTGAATCAACGGCCTCAAGGGTTCTCTTCACATTAGGAAGAATGGCGTCAATCAGGGTAGGAGCGTAAGGCAAAGGAAGGTCCATGCTGTTCACTCTTTTCACAGGAGCATCTAGGTAGTCGAATGCATCTTTCTGAATGTTGAAGGCAATGTCAGCTGAAATGGAAGCTAGTGGCCAAGCTTCTTCAACAACAACAAGTCTATTGGTTTTCTTCACCGATTCTACAATTGTTTTGTAGTCTAGTGGTCTTACTGATCTAAGGTCAATAACCTCAGCATTTACACCATTTTTGGAAAGTTCTTCAGCAGCTTCATTAACTACTTTCATCATTTTACCGAAAGAAACTAGAGTAACGTCAGAGCCTTCTTTTACAATGTGAGCCTGACCAATTGGTAGTAAATATTCTCCTTCAGGAACTTCGCCTTTATCTCCATACATTAATTCAGACTCCATGAAGATTACAGGGTCATTATCTCTAATGGAAGACTTTAGAAGTCCTTTTGCGTCATAGGGATTTGATGGAACAACCACTTTCAAACCTGGAGTATTAGCATACCAGTTCTCGAAGTTTTGCGAGTGCTGAGAGCTCAACATTCCAGCGTTACCAGTTGGGCCTCTAAATACCATTGGCATTGGAAACTGACCTCCAGACATCGACATCATTTTAGCAGCTGAGTTGATCACCTGATCAATAGCTACTAATGAGAAGTTGAACGTCATGAATTCGATAATAGGACGAAGGCCGTTCATTGCTGCGCCAACACCAATTCCTGCAAAACCTAATTCGGCAATAGGAGTGTCTATCACTCTTTCAGCTCCGAACTCATCGAGCATGCCCTGGCTCACTTTATATGCACCATTATACTCTGCAACTTCTTCACCCATGAGGAAGATTTTCTCATCTCTTCTCATTTCTTCCGACATGGCTTCTCTTAGGGCTTCTCTGAATTGTATTTCTCTCATCGAACTCTTTTTAAACGGCCGTAAAAATAATCAATCAGGGTTCAAATCCCAACATAGATTCTGTTTTGAATTGGCATAAAAAAAGCCTCCGGTTTGTACCAGAGGCTTCACTATTAAAATATGGTTTTCTTAGTTAATCAAGTCCATGAAGGCTTGAGAACCAGTGTATTGTCTGAATTCTAGATCGGTTGCAGCTTTAGACTTTAATGAAGAATCGGCATTGATAGCATTTCTTAGGTGCTCAATTACCTTGTTTTCATTGTCTTGACGAGCAGCAGCTACAGCAGCAGCATAGTGTGCCATAACGTAACCTCTATCGCTACTAATTACGCTTTCTAGAGTAGACTGAGCATTTCTGAAGTCTTTTCTTAGTAACTGAACTAAACCTTTGTTGAATTGATCTACAGATCTGTTGGTAGCTCTGTTCAAAGAAGCAATAGCTAAATCGTAACGGCCAACTCTAGTTTCTACATATCCTTTAGCACCATTAACGCCTTGGCTTACTTCGTTACCTGGGTTCATTGCAACAGCTTTAGTTAAAGCATCGTGTGCACCCCAAAGGTTTTCTTGCATTGCCAGAGCCATACCCATGTTAGCTTGAGCATAAACATTGGCTTGTTTCTGGTTTGAGATATTGAAATGGTTCAACGCAGTTTTAACGTGGTTAGTCATTTCTCTACCTGAAGTTTGCATAGCCATTTGCAAGTGAACAGCACCTAAGTTGTTATGTACAACGTAAGTATCGTTTTTCTTAGCGGCAGCTTCGTAAATCTTCTGCTTCTCAGTCAATGAAGGGTTGTTAGCAGCGGCATAAAGCATTTCTTCTAAAGAAAGCGCATCAGCAGATGCAGAACCGTTAGCAATTTGAGTAGCAAGAGTAGCAATTTCAGTTCTAGCTTTCTTAGGCTTAACTGTTAATACTTCTGTTTTAGCTGTTCTCAACTGAGGGTAGATGTCAGTGAAAACTTTGTTGTAAGTGCTAAGCGTCTGAAGTTGTTTTTCTTTCTGCTCGAAAGAACCTGTACCGTTGATGATGTTAGTCCACTCAGACTTTTGAGCAGAAGTGATACCATTATAGCTAGCAAGCATGTTTTTTAGGCCAGTCCAATCCTGAACGATAGGCTTCTGGATGAATCTGATTTGGCTAGCCATGTTTTGGTAGTCATACTGATCCATCTTTTCTCTGTACCATGCTTCAATAGCAGCAGCTCTTTCTCTTGAAAGCTCAGAGTTGAATGTTTCTTTACCTTCTGGAGAGTGAGTACCTGTGATAGTAACAGTTCTTGTAACATTTTTCTCTGCAATGAATGCAGCGAATTTTTCACCTCTATCACTGTTTTTCTCAGAAGTTTTGAAAACAGATCTTCCTTGGTCGAAGAAGAACTCAACATTAGTTGGGATCAATTCTTCTTGGTCGTTGTAACCGTGAGGAGCGTAAGAAGCATAGTAAGAAGGCTGTACAAGTTTAGAAGTAGTAATTACTCCATCGGCAATGCCTAATCTTTCAGTTTCTAGGAAGTTGCCATTCTTTGGGTTCAAAGCTTTACCTTGAACTTGAAGGCTACCTCTGTTCATTCCATCAACATAAGGGAACATGTAAGTTTCAGTGATAGATGGTTGCTCAGTAGCAGAATTAGGGTAGTCTACTTCTCTGAATTGAACAGTTTTTAACTGACGCTCTTGCGTTCCGTAAGTATAGAAAGTGTTGATTTGATATACTTTTTTCGGCTTGAGCATTTTCACCGGAAGTTTGGCAGACATCTCAAATTTTACAGTATCTGCGTGTACTTCAAGAGGACTTGGAGTAACTGTCAACTGTTGGTCTTTAGCCATTTTCTTCATCTTGCTCAAGGCACAACCCGAAAGGGTAAAAACGGCCACTAGAGCAAATAGAAAAAACTTTTTAGCAGTTTGGGTTTTCATAAGAATTTTGATTGTTTTCGTCTGTTTAAGCCTGATTTAGCAGGCTGCAAGTTTAATAATTTTTTAGTACTTTCCGATTTCACCTATGAGAAATTGTTTCTAAATTCGGACATCTTTTAGCGAAATGGAAAGAATTCAGCAGTTTTTTGAGAATCAAGCCTTTGGCGTTTGCACTAAACTTGGTGAGAAGCTAAATCTTTCAACTTCTAGCATCAGACTTTTCTTCATTTACGCCTCGTTTTTAACCTTCGGTTCGCCTCTAATTGTTTATTTAGGTCTAGCTTATGTAATTAATATTCGCAAACACCTAAGAAGGAGACAGAACCCGGTTTGGTATAATTGATCTGATTAGAGTTGATCAAAGGTTTTCTTACCTTTTACAAAGTACTGCCAAGCTATGAACCCTTTGTAATACGGAATGTTTTTTCCGGGTGAAGGGGCTTTTATTCTTTTTTTCCAAGTCTTCGGTAAATTCACTAGCGTGCTTAAATGTGCATGAAGAATGGCTATTCCATGTTGAGGGCCACTTTGCAAGGAAAATTTGAGTAATGCAGACCAATCTAGAAGTATTCTTAATGGCAACTTCCAAAGCAGGGCTAAAGCACTTTCGTTCTTTATTATCAAGCTTAATCCGTTTCTGAAATTAAGGTAAGTTTTTTTCGGCTTCGACTTGTTAAGCGTACCACCGCCTAGGTGGAAAATAGTGCTGTCTGGACAGTAAACTACTCTGCCTCCTGAGTTCCAAATTCGCCAACAAAGGTCTATTTCTTCCATATGGGCGAAAAAGTCTGAATCAAGACCGCCTAGTTCTAGATAGGTGTTTCTATGGATAAATAAACAGCTGCCAGAAGCCCAGAAAATACTTCTAGAATCTGGATATTGGTTCTGGTCTTCTTCTAGGGTTTCGAATATTCTGCCACGACAAAAGGGGTACCCCATTAGGTCTAAGAAGCCGCCTGCGGCTCCTGCATATTCAAAACGTGTTTTGTTTTTGTAGTCTAGAATTTTTGGCTGAATGGCTTTAATTTCTTTGTCAGTTTCAGCCAGTTTTAATAGAGGGGCTGTCCAGTTAGAGCTAACTTCTACATCCGTATTTAATAAAACGGTGTATTCTGATTCAATTAAAGGGAGGGCCTTATTGTAGCCTCCACAAAACCCATAATTCTGATCAAAACAGATGAGTTTTACTGTTGGGAAGTGCTCCTTAACAAACTGTACAGAATTGTCTGAAGAGCCATTGTCAACCACATAGATGCTGTGAGGTTGACTATATTCAACCACAGAAGGTAAAAAAGTTTCTAGGTGATTTCTCCCATTAAAGTTGAGGAGAACAATGGATAGTTTCTCCATTAAAATAAGTTGCCCAGGTCCATGCCAGGGATATTGGGCATTAGCCCATCTGTGCTTTTCTTTATTTCTTCTTTTGCGCGAGCGTCAGCCTTTTCCATAGCATTGTTGATGGCGGCAACGGTCAGGTCTTGTAGCATCTCTTTATCGTCTTTGCTCAGGAGGCTTTCATCGATATCAATTGAGATAACGCTTTTCTTCCCATTAACCACAGCTTTCACCATACCAGCTCCGGCTTCACCAGTTTCTTCTATAAACTCTAACTTCTCTTGGGCTTCCTTCATCTTGGCTTGCATCTCCTTCACCTTGCCCATCATTTTCATCATATCAAACATAGCTGCTCAATTTTCTCCAAAACTATCGAATTAAAACAAAACTACCCGATTTTGTAATCAGCAGATTGTCTGCATTCTGAAATGAAATCTGATAAAGATAAGTTCCGCTTCTTGCGGGTTGGCCCTCATAGTCTCCATTCCATCCTTTGGCAGGATCGGTGCTGTAGTAAACCAAGGTTCCCCACCTGTTGAAGATTGCCATTTTAAAGTTTGCATAAATACCTTCACTTATCATGAATTCATCGTTAATCTGATCTCCATTAGGGCTAAAGGCGTTCGGCACTCCCAAAGAGGTAGATAGTACTAAGCAACTTTCTGTAGAAACCTCAGATTGATTCCCACACTCGTCCATATAAGCTATTCTGTAGCAAACTTCACTTGTTCCGCTAGGGATGGTGGTGTCTGTGTAATTGGCAGATGCGGTTCTAAATACTTCTTGAAAATCTGGGCCAGTATCTTTCCTATAAACAATATACTCTCCTAAAGGGAAGTGGGTGGGAGGGAATTCTAGCTCAATCACAGCGCCCCTTATTTCTACTTGAGGTTCGGTTAGGGCGGGTAATGCGGCAGGCGATGCTGTAAATGCTGATTGACTAATACTGACAGAGGTTATTCCATTAATATTGGTTTGCATGTAGAAGGTGCCTAAAGCGGTACATTCGGCAAAGCTGAACGGCTCATTAGTTGTACTTGAAGTGTTGAAGGTTTGAAAGTTATTTGCGTCTTTCAACAGGTCTATGGTGTTGAAGTTTTGAGCTCCAGTAGACCAATCCATCAAAAGGTCGAAAGTTTGATCTACCGACTCCCCAGAAATGCTAAAAGCTATGGAGTAGCCAGCTTCTGAAGTAGCACTACTTGTTTGACACTGATCTTCTGCAATTATTCTAAAGCCATAGTAATTGGTTCTTGTATTGAATGAAGGATTGTCTAACACTACTGACTCGGGATTGGTGCTTTGGGAGAGAGGTTGAAGATCTTCAAAACCAGCGCCTCGGTCTATTTGTAGCAAGTAGTTTAATTCTTCTAAGAGAGGTGTGTATGCTAAAGAAATGCTGGTTTCGCTTTGAACCTCAATGGCTGTCAGTTGAGGTACAGTTACCTGATCGAAGGCCGTGAAATTGATTTCATAAGTAGAGCAACTAAAGTGGTGTCCCTCATTAAACCTTCCTTGCATATTTATGGTGTAGGTTCCTTCTGACGGATAATTGTAAAATAAAGGAGCGTTGCCGTCAGTAGTAATAGAATTGCCATCACCAAATTGAATGAAATACGAATCATAAGGGTCGTTACTTTTGTTGAAGGTGAGTTCTATTGTGTTAGAAGAACACCCTCTGCCTGTAATGGCGGGAGGCTGATCTGGCACTACGGTAACTTCCAAAATATCAGTTCTGTCTGCGTCTGAACCAGAGCCTGATTGGTCAACTACAACAATGTAGTAAGTTCCGGGGTCGGTATAAGTGTAAGATTCGCTAGTGCCTTCTGTAAAAGAACCTTCAAAGTTTGTGCCGCCAATTGGGTCGGTTTTAGAACCCTCAAAACCATAAAATAAAGCACCAGCACCTGTTCTCGTATGAGTTATAATTACCGTAAGGCCTTGACATCCGTAATTATAAGTAGATTCAAACCAGCCCTTGTTGCTAGATACTTGCGCAGAAAGTTGAACGGATATAAGCAGCCCTAAGCATAAAAGCGAGTAAAGAGCTGCTCGTTGTGGCAAACCATATTTAAGACGAAATTTGCACATGCTGCGTTAGTCCAGTAAACGCTTTGTTTATCGGAAACTTATCAAATAAGACAAAACTAATTGGCTTTTGCTAGCCTTGCTCTTCTTGCAAGTTGGTAATAACATCTTCTATTGTGAACATATCTTGATTACCAGTTTCCATATACTTCAAGGTATAACGTTGTTGTTTTATTTCTTCAGAGCCAATTAGTAAAACGAATGGTATGCCTTTTTTGTCTGCATAGCCCAATTGCTTTTTCATTTTAGCAGGTTCTGGATATACTTCAGAGGCAATGCCCGCATTTCTGAGCTGACAAAGTAACTGAAGGGAGTGTCTTTGAGCTTCTTCATCGAATGGAACAAGCAATACTTTGGAGTATTTGGCTTCGGAAATAGGGAAGAGGTTCAGCTCTTCTAGAGTGTCGTAAATACGATCAATTCCGAAAGAAACGCCAACTCCAGAAATACCCTGCAGTCCAAATACTCCAGTAAGGTTGTCGTAGCGCCCTCCGGCAGTTATAGTGCCCATTTTTACCGTAGTTGGCTTTACTTCATAGATCATTCCGGTGTAATAGGAGAGACCTCTTGCTAATGTAAAGTCTACCGATACTTTGTCTGTTAAAAAGCCCAGAAGGCTAAGGTTGTCAAGTGTCTCTTTAACCTCAGAAATACCATTCTGACCAATTTCTGATGTGCCGAATATCTCTGCAAGCACATCTAATTTGCTTATGTTATGACCAGTTAAAGATAATATAGAGTCTAGCGTTTTTAGGCCAGCTTCATTAACTCCAATGCTTTCTAGTTCTGAAAAGACCTTTTCTTTTCCGATCTTATCCAGCTTGTCTAGTATCACACAGAAACGGCTGAATTCCTCTTTTGCACCGCAAACTTCAGCAATACCCTCGAGCACTTTTCTGTTGCTAATGGCAATTTGGTAAGCATCGAATGTGAGTTTTTTATACACCTCTTGAACCATCGCTAATAGTTCTGCTTCACATACCAGTGAATTAGTGCCTACTATGTCTGCATCGCATTGGTAAAACTCTCTATACCTTCCTTTCTGAGGACGATCGGCCCTCCATACTGGTTGAATCTGGTATCGTTTAAATGGAAAAGTTACTTCCGTTTGATTCATTACTACGTATCGAGCAAACGGAACGGTTAAATCGTATTTAAGACCTTTTTCCGTGATTTTAGGACTTAGCGATTTATATCCTTCGGCATAATCGTCATCATTTACTTTGCTCAAGAAATCTCCTGAGTTCAATACTCTAAACAATAACTGATCTCCTTCATCGCCATACTTGCCTGTCAGTACAGAAAGGTTTTCCATAGCTGGCGTTTCAAGAGGCATAAAGCCATACTTTCTAAATACATCCTTGATAGTATCAATAATGTAATTGCGCTTGAACATCTGTTCTGGACCGAAGTCTCTAGTGCCTTTTGGTAATGAAGGTTTTTGAGCCATATCTCTCAATTTTTGCCAAAACTAGTAAAACCAATCCTTTCATTCGAAAGAATTTGTGCTTCAAAAAGGAAAATTCGAAAGTTTTATTTGTAGAAATATTCGCAAATCAATATTAAACCAGTATCTTTGTGCCCTCATTCAGAAATAAGGTCTTAATCATGGGAGTTACAAGATTAAAGAGAAAAGGCAGAAGAAATAAGCAGAGAGCTGCTGAAAGACAAAATTCAATTAAGCAATTGACGGCTAAGCCAGTTTTGAAAAACGTAGATAAAGAAGAGTTAAAAGCTTCTTTCAAAACTGAGGAGCCTAAAAGAGCTGCTAAAGCAAAGAAAGAGGAAGCTCCTAAGGCTGAGGCTAAAAAGGCTGCTCCAAAAGCTGAGAAAGCAGAAGAGCCAAAAGCTGAAAAGAAAGCTGCTGCTAAGAAAGAGGAGAAAAAAGAAGATTCTGCTGAGTAATCAGTCTAAGATATTGATAGAGAGTCCTGATTTACATCAGGACTTTTTTTATGCTTGAGCTCTTTTGCCAAGTTCAATTACCTCTAGATTTTTTATAGAACCTGCTTCTAAGTCGAAACGAAGGAGTGTTCTCATTTGGTGAAAGCCATGTTTTCCTGCTGCGCCAGGATTCATGTATAGGGTGCCTAGTTCTTGATCCATCATAACTTTTAATATGTGGCTGTGGCCGCAAATGAATAGTTTGGGTTGGTGTTTTTTAATCAGGTCCTTAACTCCTTTTGCATACTTTTTGGGTTTGCCACCAATATGAATCATTAGGGTTTTTACAGATTCATTTTCCATTACCAGAAATTCTGGTAACTCTTTTTGCATTTGATGGCTATCGATGTTGCCGAATACAGCTTGGGTGGGTTTAAAAGACTGAAGTCTTTTGAGTACGTCATTTTCGCCAATGTCTCCCGCATGCCATATTTCATCACAGTTTTTAAAGTGGTGGAAAACTCTTTCATCGAGGTTGCCGTGGGTGTCGGAAATCAATCCAATCTTCATGTGTCCAAGATTGGGAATCTTTTCCGTTCTCAAGACTTATTCCTATTTAAATTTTCATCGTTTCTTAAATTTTATATTGTAAAACTTAGATTTTATTTAATTATATTGCTTTTAAGTGGTTAAGGGAAAGCTTGGCCAATTATTTGACTATTTCGCACACATTAATCAACAACAAGACATGAAAAAACTAGTACTACTTTTTGCGATGGTTGTGGTCGCTTCATCAATGAATGCACAAACCTCAGACGATCCGTGGTGGATCGATATTAACTACTCTAACAATAAGTTCAGCTACCGTTACTACGAGAGTTTATTCGACTTCGGAGATTTAGATAACTCTGGTTTTAGAGTAGGTGTAGATAGATACCTTAATAGCAGTTTGGATGTGGAGTTTGGAACTTCCTATGGCAAGTTGAGCCATGAAGATATTTTTGAAGCTAACGTTTTCGATGTAGACTTAAGGTTGGTCTACAAATTGGCCAATGGGTATTTGCTGAAGGAAGAATCTAAGGTTGCTCCTTTTGTGTTTGCTGGCTATGGCGTTACTTCATTCAGCAATATTCGCGGATTCTACACTCAGTTTGAGGATGGATTAAGAAGTCATATGCCACTTGGTGCTGGTCTAGAATTCAAAGTAACCGAAGGTGCTAGTATTGAAGCTATGGCATCTTACAAAAAGAGCATTGAGCAAGCGCCTAATTACATGCAGTATACTGTAGGTGTTTCTTTCTCTCTTGGAGGTAAAAGAGATTCTGATGGAGATGGTGTTTTAAATAAAGAAGATGCTTGTCCTAACGTTGCGGGCCCAGTTGAAAATAAGGGTTGTCCGTGGCCAGATACTGATGGTGATGGTGTTTTAGATAAAGACGATCAATGTCCTACCGAAGCAGGAACCTTAAATGGATGTCCTGATGCCGATGGTGATGGAATTAAAGATAGCGAAGATGCTTGTCCTAGTGTGGCTGGTATAGCCAAATTTAATGGTTGTCCTGATACTGACGGTGACGGTATTCAAGATTCAGAAGATGAGTGTCCTACAGTTGCAGGTACTTTGAATGGTTGTCCAGACAGAGATGGCGATGGTGTAAAAGATAGTGAAGATGAGTGTCCTTCAGTTGCTGGAACCCTTAATGGTTGTCCAGATAAAGACAAAGACGGTGTTAAAGACAGCGAAGACCAGTGTCCTGAAACGTATGGTTTGGCATCCAATGGTGGTTGCCCAGAAGTGCAAGAAGAGGTTCAGCAGGTTTTGGATCTGGCGGTTAAGAATATCCAGTTCAACTCTGGTAGTGATGTATTGAGGCCTAGCTCTTTTGAGTCATTGAATCAGGTAGTTCAATTAATGAAAGAGAATAACTTCAATATTAAATTGAGTGGTTACACAGATAATACTGGTAATGCGGCTTCCAACTTGGAGCTTTCTAAGAGAAGAGCCAATTCAGTGAAGAAGTATATTGTAGATCAAGGAATTGATGCTTCTAGAATATCTTCGGACGGATATGGAATTGCTAATCCAGTTGCTGATAACAGCACAAGAGAGGGGAGAGCTGCCAATAGAAGAGTTGAGATTGAAATAATCTTCAGATAAGAATAGTCTGGTTTAAAATAATAGGGGCTGGCAAAGATTTTTGCTGGCCTCTTTTCGTTTTACGTTGTAGCTAGGTTTGAAAGAGTGTGCTAAATAATCTGGCTAGTGTTTTTTAATATGAACGTATGTTCATATATTTGATAAACAAACCTATCCTAATGGAAGAGCAACTTGATCATGATAGAGTTGAGAAAATTGCTTTTGTTTTAAAAACAATTGCTCATCCCATGCGTGTCGGCATTATAGATTTGCTGAACGAGCATGAGAAAATGTCTGTAAATGACATTACGGCCTATTTAGGCTTGGAGCAGTCCTTAACTTCCCACCACTTGGCCAATATGAAAATGAAAGGCATCCTCGGTAGTAAGAGAGAGGGGAAGAATATTTTCTATTTCCTAAGAATGAAAGAGGTGGTAGATCTAGTGAAGGTTCTAGAAGGCGTAGATGTAATAGTGTTTTAAATTTCTCTTCTTAGTCGTAACAAATAAGTCCGCTCGGTACTTTTATAGTTATGGCATTTAAATCAACTAATCCGTTTAATAATAAAGTCGAAGCAGAATTCGATGAACATTCCGAAAACTATGTGCAATCGGCAGTAGAAAGAGCTGATGGCGCTTTTCATACATGGTCTAAAGAGTCATTTTCCTATCGGTCTAAGCTTTTTAAATCATTAGCTAAATACCTTAAAGACAATAAAGAACACCTAGCAAGTCTTATGACTTTGGAAATGGGGAAGATAGCCTCAGAGGGAGTTTCTGAAGTAGAAAAGTGTGAATGGGTATGCGAGTATTATGCAGATAATGCTGAAAAATTTCTAAAGGACGAACTTTTGGAAAGCGATGCTAGTAAGGCTTTTATTAGCTATGAACCGTTAGGATGTATTCTGGCTGTTATGCCTTGGAATTTTCCTCTATGGCAAGTTTTTAGATTTGCAGCACCTACTCTAATGGCTGGAAATACAGGTGTTTTGAAGCATGCATCTAATGTACCTCAATGCTCACAAGCTATTGAAAAGGCGTTTATCGAATCTGGTTTTCCTGTAGGGGTCTTTCAAAGTTTATTGATAGGCTCTGATAAGGTAGAAGCACTAATAGATGATGATAGAATTAAGGCGATAACCCTCACAGGGAGTGAAATCGCTGGTTCAAAAGTTGCCGAATCTGCTGGCCGCAATATCAAAATCTCAGTATTAGAATTAGGTGGGAGCGATCCATTCATTGTGTTGTCAGAGGCGGACTTAGAAAAGACGGCTCGCACGGCTGCAAAAGCACGAATGATTAATTGTGGTCAGAGCTGTATAGCCGCAAAGCGCTTTATTGTGGTTGAAAGAATTTATGAAGAATTCTTGGCCAAATTTGTGGCGTATATGAAAACCTATCAACCAGCAGATCCAAGCCTAAAAACTACCAATTGCGGTCCTATGGCTTCTAAAAAGTTTGCCGATGATTTGCTGAAGCAAGTAGAAGAATCTGTAGAAAATGGAGCTGAAGTTGTATTGGGTGGTCAAAGGGTAGAGGGTGAAGGAGCATTCTTTCAGCCGACTATTTTAGCCAATGTTCAGCCAGGTCAGCCTGCTTATGAAGAAGAGATGTTTGGTCCTGTAGCTTCTGTTATCAAAGTTAAGGATATGGAAGAGGCTATTAAGGTCGCGAACGATTCTCGCTTTGGTCTCGGAGGTTCGGTTTGGTCTGAAGATAAGGACCAAGCATTAGAGGTCGCTAGAAAAGTAGAAACAGGCGCTATGTTTATCAACTCAATGGTGGCGTCTGACCCGAGATTACCTTTCGGTGGTATTAAAAAATCTGGCTACGGCAGAGAGTTGTCACATTTAGGAATTCGAGAATTTGTCAATAAAAAGACGATCGTAATTGACTAAATGTAGCCCATAAGTTTATACGTAGCCAAGCCAACCCATTCTTTAAAAAGTATTTCCCATTTATCTATGGCGTTGGCTCTTGGTATTATTACATCATCAAAATTGAGAGTTGGTCTATCTGTCAAATAGCCAGCAGGAAAAGTGTCAAAGGTTATGCCTTCTTTCTCAAGGCATAACCTAGATCGCTTCATGTGGAAGGCTGAAGTAACTAGTAGATATTTCTGACCTGCAAAGTCTCTCCTTAATATCTCTGCTGTCTTTACTGCATTTTCATGAGTGTTGACTGCATCTGGCTCTACTGTTATTACTGTGTCTGGAACTCCTGCCAGCATTAAGAACGACTTCAGTCTGTCTGCTGCTCTGCTGTTTTCTACTTGTTCAAAACCCAGTCCACCACTTACTAAAATGTGTTTTACTTTTCCTTCTTTGTAGAGCTGGAGTGTGTGGGTAATTCTATCGGCTCCATTATTAAAATACACCCTATCTCTTGGGGTTTTACTGCCTTTAGTTACTCCAGAAAAAACAATCGCAACATCGTAATTTCCGATTTCCGAGAACGGGACTGGCTCATATTCCCACCAAAGCATTACCCTATTCGCAATGTATTGATTAGAAAAAAGTGTGAGAAGGCCGAGGGCTAGCCAAAAGCAACGCTTCCTCCATTTCTTATTCTTCCATAGAACAGAGACCAGAAATAGACCAATAATCCAAGTTAAAGGTCGAACGAAAAAAGCGAGTATTTTAGAGAGGATGAAAAACATAGCTATTCCTAAAGCGAAAATAATCTCAAATATTTTATAAACCTTATCTTTTGATAATCAGGTAGATGTGTTTGTGTTGCGATGTGTTTTCGAAATAATTTTTCATCGCCTGTAATGACTGTTGTATCATCTCGTCTATAGAACTGAATGGAGTTGCAAGAATTTAAAACTAAGGTTTTACCACTAAAGGATAGACTTTTCAGAATAGCAGTGCATTTGCTAAAGTCTGCCGAAGAAGCTGAAGATGCGCTTCAAGATGTAATGGTAAGGCTCTGGGATAAACGAGGGCAGCTTAAAGAATACAGAAGTGTAGAAGCTTTTGCGGTGACAGTCACCAAGAACAGGTGTTTCGATAAACTCAAAAGTAAAAAGCACAAATATCATCTCGATGTACAAGAGCTTGAAGTCGATTCGGGTTTTGAAAGTCCATACAAGAGACTTGAGCTGAGTGAGAGTATGCAGGTGATGATTAGGTCTTTTCAGGAATTGCCTGAACAGCAAAGACTGCTAATTACACTGAGAGATTTAGAAGGCTATAGTTACGAGGAAATAGCAGAGCAGACCGGCCTTCAGGTCAATAATATTAGAGTTGGGCTTTCTAGGGCAAGAAAAGCAGCTAGAGAGGCCTATTTAAAAGTAGCAGATTATGAACAGCAATAAAGACATAGAAATTCTGATCGAAAAGTATTTCAACGGGGAGACTTCTCTGGAAGAGGAAAAGCAACTCCAAGTTTTCTTTCAAGGAGAAGATATTCCCGCTGAATTGAAGTCTTATCAAGATCAGTTTCTTATGAGTGAAACGCTGAAGAAAGTTAGTTCTAATAACTTTTCTGATGACGACCTCTTTGCAAAGCTTGATGCTCGAGAAGAACAATCTAGGGTGGTAGTGATGGAGCCTAAGCGTTCTACTGTACTCACTTGGACATACCGTGTAGCGGCTGCCGTAGCATTAATAATGGTGGGGTTTTGGGTAGGAGGTCGGTTTTCTACCAATGAAGAAGTTAAGCTAATGCAGCAGGAGTTGGCAACACTAAAAAGTCAGTTGCAGAGTAGTTCTGCTAGTGGAAGGCTGCAAGCTGTGAGTAATGTTTCTGGAGTAAAGAAGTCTAATAAAGAAATGATTCTGACACTGGAAGCTGTAATGAAAAACGATCCGAACATGCATGTGCGTACCAAAGCGGTAGAGGCACTGGTTAAGACGGGTAGTAAACAAGAAGTACTTGAGCTGCTCAGTGGAGCCTTGCTTGAGGAATCTGAACCAGCAGTTCAAATAGCAATCATCGATGCGCTGATTGGGTTGGACGAAAGCTCGGCTATTCAATCGCTAGAAAAACTAACTGAAGAGGAGGGTGTGCTCAAAGAAGTTAAGGATGAAGCCTATCTAGGCATCTTCAAACTAAAAGAAATGTAATTAATAATTAAAAAATAAGGACGGTCCAAAAGTTTAAAACTCATCCCGAAACTCGGGGCAAAAAAGTAAAACAATGAAAATGAATAGATTGAACAAAGTAATGATGGTAATGACTTTAGTAGCCATCAGTTTAATGAGCGCTCAAGCTCAAGATTATAAGTTGGCGGTTTCAAACCCATCGGGTAAGACACTCCATGTAAAAGAGGTCAATAATGTAAGGGTAGAGGCTTACGATGGTAACGAGATTCAGATAGAAACTAGTAACAAAGGTGGGCGACCAGAAAGAGCTGAGGGCCTAAAGCCTCTAAGTGCTCGAGGAGAAGATAATACAGGTATTGGTTTGAATGTAACTTCTGAAGGTAGTAGTGTGACCATATTTCAGGCAGCTCGCAGAGAAGATGGTATGTTCAAAATTAAAGTGCCTAAGGGAATGAAGGTACAGATTGAGCATACAGGGCAATATGAAGGCGAAAAGATTGAGGTATACGGTGTTTCATCTGAGCTAGAGATTTCAGGTAGATATAACGATGTATACATGGAAGAGGTAACTGGCCCTGCATTGGTTAATACGGTTTATGGTACCATTGTGGCTAAATTTTCTTCTCTCAGCCAAGTTGGTCCAACTTCACTCGTTTCGGTTTATGACGATGTGGATGTAACCCTACCGGCTAATACAAAGGCTAACATTGTGGTAAAAACCCCTTACGGTGAGGCCTATTCGGATATGGATATAGAGTTCTCCAAAAATGGAGATATGAAGAAGATTAGCTCTACTATTCAAGGAACTCTCAATGGGGGCGGTGTTGATTTAGAGATTAAAGCCTCTTACGACAACGTCTATCTCAGAAAGAAATAAATCTAGAATCCCCAGTGTTAGGTCAGCGCTGGGGATTTTTCATCTTAACTCAAATATCATGAAAAACATCACCACACTTTTACTTCTTTTTCTGTGCGCTAGCCTTTCTTTAGCACAGCAAGTCGAAAAGAATTATCCATTAGCCAATACGGAAAAGCTCTCGCTAAAATTCGAATATCCTGAATTGGTAAAGGTGAGTACTTGGGATAAGCAAGAAGTGCAAATAGTAGCCAAAGTGTTAATCAATGGGCAAGATGGGTCAGAAGATTTTGTGCTGTCTCCTACAAGGAATTCAGGTCAGCTGACAATTTCATCAGAACTGAAAAATCTTGATAGCTATAAACAAAACTATGTTTCAGTTCAAAGTGATTCTGATGAAAATGAGTCGATTATAGTTAGCAGGGATGGATCTACCTATAAGATAGGAAAGGGTTCTAAAACCTATTACAATGGAACTGAGATTGAGGTTTTATTAGAGGTGTTTCTTCCTGAAAATGCCCTCGTAGAAATTGATGCTAAATACGGAATGGTAGAGGTGTTGTCTGCTCCCAAGCAACTGAATGTTTATGCAAAATATGGCGGAGCTGATATCATGATTAAAGAATCGGCATTGAAGAATTTGTATGCTTCAACCAGTTGGGGTCAGATATTCTCCAACCTTTCTTCTAAGGTGTCTGTAGCTGGAGATGATATGCTGGGTAAAAGCTTGGTAGCTGAAATAGATAATGGCAGTGGGGTGAACTCAGTAAAGGTGCAGTCGGAATATGGTAATGTTTTCCTTAGAAAGAACTGATATGAAGACTATTCTAACTGCGTTATTCGTGATGGCTTGTTCTTTTGTGCAGGCTCAAAGCGAGTTATTTGAGAAGAAAGTGAGCTTTAACAATCAGCGTGTAGATATTGATGCTGAATTGGTAGATAAGATTACCATCAGTAATTGGGCTGAAAAGCAAGTGGGGGTAGTGGTAAAATACTCCATCAACGATGGTGATTTGAATGATCTGCTGCAAGTCTCTCTCGATGAGGGTTCAAATCGCATTCGTCTAAAAGTAGAGTTGGACGACAAAAAGTTAGAAGACGGTGGTTACTACAGTTGCGATGATGAAAAAGCCATGAGTTGGGGCAGAAATGGGAAGCAAAATAGAATTTGCTTGGATGTTGTAGTGGAAGTGAAGCTTCCTGCCGATGCTGAATTAGATGTAGAATCTGTAATTGGTGATTTATTCATTGCAGGCACTTACAAAGAGCTATATGCCAAAACTGTCACTGGTGATATAGAGCTAGAATGGCCCGAGAGTCAGGGTGCAGAGGTGGAAATAAAAACCGTAAATGGCGGTATTTATACTAATCACAACTTTCAGATGAAGGAAGATAGAGGCTTGCCTTTAATCAGCTCACATGAAGTAAAAGGCAACTTAGGCAAGGGTGGGAAGTATGTGTCGCTAGAGACAGTAACTTCAGATATTTATTTTAAGAAGAACTAGGTGAAGAAGTGTTAAGCAAGTTTAACCAGTGCTAAAGTTGCTAGGCAATGCAACATTTCGGCCTTAGGCATCATCTATATATTAAACAACTGTAAGTCAGTAACCATTCTGAGCAAGTTGAGTCTAAAGAATAAAGTGTAGTTAGAATGTTTTTCCAACCAATATATTATCCCGAAGCGATGAGCAGCCAAGACAAAGTCACCATTAGCGGTGTGGTTTTTCATGTGGAAGACACCTGCCGAAGTATGTTAAATGATTACCTCAAATCATTCCAACAAAAACAAAAGGATGCTTGGTGCGAAGAGCGATTGGCTGAATTATTATTAGAGGAATTAAATGAAGTTGGAAAACAGATCGTTACAGAAGAACAAGTTCATCACTTGATACAAAAGACAAAACACTTACAAATGCCTGATTAGTTTTTGGTTTGAGATAAATTTAGCATAAAAGTGTTTTCTATCCGGAAGCCCTAAGTCAATTAGGGCTTCTTTTTTATAAGGGCTTCTGAAAATCTGACAGGATCCTGTCGATTGTCCCAAAAGGTAAGAAGAACTATTTCTGAATTTCCAATATGGTAAAAGAGCCGAATATGCTTGTGGATTAATATAGATCTAAAGTCACGATTAAGGTGTTTTTTCCCAATCTCAGGCCTTTTGGCCAGAGAACTGATTCTTGCATCTACCAGCTGTAAAAAATGGTCGGCTACATGGTTTCCCCAAACGTCAATTAAAAATTCATAAACTTGGTTGAGAGATTTTTTCGCAGTGTATGTCCATTTGACTTTCATTGCGTTTCTCTCTACTTAATAACACTTTTAGCGGATGTGTACTCTTCTAAAGGTTCTTCTGCCATAGCTTGTTCTATAATTCTCAGTATAGGTTCTGGGATATCGGAAGGGGTTGATAATAAATATTCGATTGCATCAAGTGTAGGCTCGTCTATATCAGAGCTTACTTTTCTGATTATCTCCAATTTTCTTTCGTCTGTTGACATAATCTTAATTTAATCAAAAAGCTTATCAGTTCATCATCTCCTTCATTTTTTCAGCTAGCTGAAAAACAGCCATGGCATACATTGGGCTATGATTATAGCGTGTGATGACATAAAAATTATCGAAACCGTACCAGTGTTCTTTTCCTTCTTCCATATCCAGGATTACCAGGGTTGCAGGAGTGTTGCCAGATGCCTCAATGCCGGGTTGAATACCCAGTGCTGTATAATCAGAAAGCTTGTTTTTAGGCTTCAGAGATTGCTTATTCAAGTTGGTTACTTTTCTGCTGAAGGTTGCTGTGGCTGCAACGGGTTCGCCTTTCTTCCAACGGTGAACTTTTAAGTAATTGGCAACACTTGCAATAGCATCAGTAGGGTCATTGATGAGGTCTGCAGTTCCGCCTTCATCGAAGCTTTTGGCGTAGGCTAAGTAGCTGCTCGGCATAAACTGAGAGTAACCCATGGCTCCAGCATAAGAACCTTTGATCTCTTTTGGGTCTAGTTTTTCCTTAGAAGTGAGTTCTAGGTATTTCGCGAGTTCTGACCGGAAGAATTTACCTCTTTTAGGATAGCCAAACCCAAGCGTATAAAGTGCATCCAGTACTTTGTAGTTTCCCTTAATTCGTCCAAAGTAAGTCTCAACCCCAATAATGCCCATAATGATTTCTTCATTCACACCAGTTTCTTGTGCAACCTTAGCTACTGTTTCCTTGTGTTCCTTCCAAAACTCAACCCCGGCCTGAGCTCTCTCTTCGGTTATAAATATTTTGCGGTAACGCTCCCAGGTCATTGTGCCTTCCGCAGGCTTGCTAATTTTATCAATGATGTCTTGCTGAAATTCAGCAGCATCTAAGATGTCTTTTACTTCACTCTCACTTATGTTGTTCTTTTTGGCATAATCAGAAATGAAGTCATTAACCTCAGATTGGTTTACCTGTGCTTGTAGATTGAGACTGCCAATAAATAGTAGGAGAGCGAGTAGTTTTTTCATGCTTAGAGAATTTGTTCGAAATATAGTGAAGCCAACGAATGCCCGAAATACATGTTTCTTAAATGGTGACATTCTCTTTAGGTTCCTTAACTTTCAATATGTTTTCAGACAAAGATATTGCCAGATTTAGAGCAGAAACCGATGGAGTTCAGAAAGTCATTCACTTCAATAATGCTGGGGCTTCATTGCCTTCCAATATTGTGAGAGATACAGTCATCGATTTTCTGAAAGAAGAGGCTACAATTGGTGGATATGAGATTCAAATGAAGCGGGCTGATGAACTAGATTCTACCTATGATTCTGTAGCTAGGTTGATTAATGCTCAAAGTAAGGAAATAGCCATTGTCGAAAATGCTACAGCTGCATGGAATGCCGCTTTTCAGGCCATCGATTGGCAAGAAGGCGATGAAATTATCTGCAATAGACCCGATTACGCTAGTAATTACTTGGCTTACTTACATCATCCTAAGAAACCAATCATTAAGGTGATTCCTAATAATGAGAATGGAGATGAAGATTTGGAGGCTTTTGAAAAGCTCTTTTCTGCTAAAACAAAGTTGGTTTCCATCACTCATATGCCTACCAACTCTGGCCATTTAGCTCCAGCAGAGCAGATTGGTGAAATCTGTAAGTCGAAAGGAGTGCTCTATCTGCTAGATGCCTGTCAAACTGTAGGGCAATATCCAATTGATGTAGAGAAGATTCAATGCGATATGCTTTCTGCAACGGGCCGTAAATACCTTCGTGCGCCTAGGGGGACAGGGTTCTTATATGTTCGTGAGTCGGTTTTGCCGAAACTTACTCCTTACACTGTCGATTTACATTCAGCCACTTGGACAGGTGAACAGACTTATGAAATAAGAGAAGATGCACGCAAGTTCGAAAACTGGGAGGGCAATAGAGCTAATCAATTAGGGTTGAAAGTCGCAGCGGATTATGCCTATGAGGCAGGTCTGGAGAATATCTGGCAGCGAGTTCAGGTATTGGCCACTCAATTGAGAGATGGGCTTCGTAAAATGGAACATATTCATCTTCAAGATCAGGGTATAGAACTTGGTGGTATTATCTCTTTCACCGTAGATGGCATGGCAGCACCTGACGTAATGTTTTGGTTGTTAGATAGAGGTATTAACCTTAGTTGGAATGGAGTGCCAAACACTTACTTGGATATGACTGCCAAAGGTCTGAAAGAAATAGTCCGCGCCTGCGTACATTATTATAATACTGAGGAGGAAGTATCTCTATTCCTTAAAGCCATTGAAGAGTTAGGAAGTTGATTCTTAGTTTTCATATTTGTCAACTTTTAAAAGTGACAAATATTCAAGTCAATAGGTTATGAAAAATTAATCATGCTCATCAATTGAAATGTAAAATCTGCTTTTCAATTTATTTTAAATCACTAGTAATCAATTAATTGAATATTAACTCTGTGTGAAAGGAGTTACTGTTTTATTAAAGAATCTTAAGTCGATTTTCTCAAAAAAATCTCTTCCTAATTTTACATATATGAACATTTAGAGAGAAGGCCTTTCTAAATACTTGAGTTCATAAAGTAAGCCTTAAACAGCTTGGCTGGTGTAGTACCGGGGTTTTTAAGAGAATGAGGAATTTGACCATTAAAATAAAGTGTATCTCCCTTCTTCAGATGAACTTTTTCATCGAGAAGACCATAGATAATTTCTCCTTCGAGCAAATACACCAATTCGTACGAGTCATTAGCCAATGGCTTTCTGAAAATACCTGGCAATACTGTTACAGTAACCACCTTAACAGGTTGGCTGTGAATAATTTGAGACATCAGGTTTTCGTAAATGAGACCTTTAGAGTCGTATCTAGATTCTCTTTCACCTTCACCTTTTCGAATCAGAGTAAATGATGCTTCAGGCTCTTCATCCACCGGTTTTACAATTTCAGACAAAGGCTCTTCTAGCGCCTCTGAAATTTTGTAAAGAACAGGCAAAGAAGGCATGGTACGGAAGTTTTCGATTTTCGAAAGTAGCCCTGGCGTTATGCCGCTTTTCTGGGCTACATCAGCAAGGCTTAGCCCTTTCTCTTTACGCACGTTTCGAAGCTTTTTGCCAATGGCACTCAGGATGTCAGATTTCATGTAACGCTCAGGTTGGATTTTTTAAATGTAAGCAAAGGCATGGATTACATGCCGATTATCAGTGTAAAGAATGATTAAAGATACTGTGAAGATGGTGGTGTTCGATATGGCAGGCACTACGATAGATGAAGGAAAAACTGTTTATAAATGCGTAAGGGACGCCTTGTCCGAATATGGGTTTGAGTTTACTCTGGAAGATGTAATGTCTCGAATTGGAGGCATGAATAAGAAGGAGGGAATTGCCCTGCTCATGAAATCTGAAGATGAAAATATCACAGATGAAGCCATTGAAGTTGTTTTTAACTCCTTTATCGGAAATGTTGAAGATGCTTATAAGGCCGCTGACGACTTAACAGAAATAGAAGGTACCACAGAGTTTTTTGAGTTCTTAAAGGCCAATAACATCAAGGTGGTTTTGGATACTGGCTATTTCAGAACTACGGCAGATATACTCATCGATAAGATGGGGTGGGCGAAAAACCAACTCATAGACTTTTCTGTAACCTCAGACGAGGTGGAGTCTGGAAGACCAGCACCCTTTATGATTGAAAAGGCTAAAGCTCACTTTCAAATAGCAGAGTCTTCTCAGGTGGCGAAAGTAGGCGACACTGCTTCTGATATAGCTGAAGGAAAGAATGCCGGATGCTTGGTGATTGTTGGGGTAAGCTCAGACATGTATAGCAAAGCTGACCTGATAGATATGGGCGCTTCTCATGCGGTAGATTCACTTAAGGAGCTGAAAGAAATTTTTGAAACTGAGTGATATGAGTCCGAAGGCATACTTACAGAGGGCAGATCATAAAGTAGTAGCCATTGTTGGGGCGCTTGCCGCATTTGGTACTTACTCCTGCATGTATGCTTTTAGAAAACCATTTACAGCGGCCACTTTCGGTGAAATGGAATGGCTCGGAATCGATTATAAAATCTGGCTCATTTTTGCCCAAACCATAGGATATACCTTATCTAAATTCTACGGAATTAAGTTCATTGCCGAGCGAGGACAAAAGGGTAGAGCTAAAGCTACTTTAGTTCTAATTGCTATAAGCTGGTTGGCTTTGCTGTTTTTTCCGTTGGTGCCAAAGCCCGCCAATATTCTTATGCTTCTTATCAATGGCTTCCCACTAGGTATGGTTTGGGGGCTTGTATTCAGTTATCTAGAAGGTAGAAGAGCCACGGAGTTTATGGGCGCTTTTTTAGGAGTTAGCTTCATTTTTTCTTCTGGCTTAGTGAAAACTGTTGGAGCTGGTCTTATGGTAGACTTTGGTGTTTCGGCTTGGTGGATGCCCTTTCTAACAGGTTTAGTCTTTGTGCTGCCATTGCTTTTGTTCGTCTGGATACTGGATCAAATACCTGCTCCGTGTACCAAGGATATAGCTAGAAAGAATAAGCGAGACACTATGTCTAAGGCAGAGCGATCAGGCTTTTTTAAGCAATACGCCAGTGGCATTTTGCTACTGGTTATTGCCTATGTTTTTCTGACCCTTCTACGAGATGTTCGAGACAACTTCGTAGCCAATATTTGGGTAGAGCAAGGGTATGGTGAGCAGCCAGGAATTTTCACTCAAACAGAGGTGCCGATTTCACTAGCGGTATTGGTAATTATTTGTCTGCTAGTACTTATAAAGGATAATCTTAAAGCATTCATGATCAATCACTTGCTGATTGGTCTAGGGTTCATAATCATTTTTACTAGTTCATATATTTTCTCAATGTCACAGATCGGAGCCCTGCCTTGGATGGTCTTGGTGGGCTTCGGTTTGTACTTAGCTTACGTGCCATTCAACTGCGTCATTTTCGATCGATTTATGGCAGTTTTTAAGAGCAAGGGCAATGCAGGTTATCTGATGTACCTGGCCGATAGCTTTGGCTATTTGGGCAGCATGGGCTTTCTCTTTTACAAAGAGCTAGCAGGCTTCGGAGAAATGTCTTGGACTCAGTTTTTTCAAAATTCATTACTGGTGGTTTCTGTGTTTGGAGTGATTATCACTGCGGGTTCGGCCATTTATTTTAAAAGAAAATATCAACGCCAATCGACTGTAGCAGGTCAATTGGTTTTGAACTGAATACTATGAGTAAGAAAGCAATTGTTGTAGGTGCCGGAATTGTAGGTCTGGCTTGCGCTAGAAAATTAGCCTTGCAAGGCTATAGTATAGAAGTGATAGAGCGAAGCGAAAAAGCTCAGGGCGCATCAGTTAGAAATTTCGGAATGGTTTGGCCTGTAGGTCAACCAAAAGGGGAGAAATATCAAAGAGCGATCAACTCAAGAGCTATTTGGAAAGAAGTTGCCGAAAAGGCCAATATCTGGCATGGCGAAGTTGGTAGTCTGCACATGGCGTATTTGCCAGAAGAGTTGGCAGTAATAGAAGAGTTTGCTTCTGAGAAAAGTCAATATAGTGTACTTAAGCCTTCTCAAATAACTTCAGAAGCTGTGGTACAGAAAGGCCTAAAAGCAGCACTATGGAGTAATGAAGAACTGATTGTTGATCCGAGAGAAGCCATCGCTAAAATTCCAGCATACCTGCAAGAGCAATTGGGTGTTCAGTTTCACTGGAATACCACCGCGGTAGAGGTGAATCATCCATCAGTTAAAACATCGAAAGACCAATTACTTCAGGCCGATTTGATTTTGGTATGTAGTGGTGCGGACTTTGAAACGCTGTACCCCGAGCTTTTCGGGCAGCAAGACATCAACAAATGCAAGCTGCAAATGATGCGTTTGATTAGTCAACCCAACGAATGGAAAATAGGTCCTGCCTTATGTGGAGGCTTAACTCTGGTTCACTATGAAGCCTTTAAGCAAACACCTTCGCATGGAGCGCTAAAGGCATATTATGAAGAAAATCACCCTGAATACCTCAAATGGGGACTAAATGTAATGGTTTCGCAGAATGGAAGTGGGGAGCTAACCATTGGAGATTCACATGAGTATGGTAAGGACTTGAGTCCTTTCAATCAAGAGTTTATAGACCAAATGATTCTGGATTACTTGGCCACTTTTGCTGATTTCAAGGATTGGTCAATCTCTTCTAGATGGCACGGAATATACCCTAAAATGATGAATGGAGCCACTGAATTGGTGCTTCAACCTCAAGAGGGAGTAATGATAGTTAACGGTCTCGGTGGGGCAGGAATGACCATGTCATTTGGCTTGGCTGAGGAAATCCTCAATGAATTGTAAACAAAGACTCAACTCAAAAAAAGAAGGCCTATGTAATAAGGATCGATACTCAAAAAAGAAGTGCCTGTAGGCACTCCAAAATTCGCTCTTACTGTCTGAATCATCTTGGCGGAAGCTTCAGACAGGATCAAACTAAAATTTACTAAAGCAACCTTTTAAGACAACTTTAATAAACAATCTAATCTATGAAAAATTGTGCGAACAAGCCTTCTCGCATGTCGGTTTGGCTTACAGCTCTAGCAATAATAATGGGTGTTTTTATGCATCCAGAGGCAAAGGCCGGTGCACTCACCGAGTCTTTAGATAAGACAATTACGGGTACTGTTGTAGATGCAGCTACCAACGAGCCTTTACCTTTTGTAACGGTTAAAGTAAAAGGAACAACCTTAGGTATGGTTACAGATGCCGATGGCCGTTTCAACTTAAGTATTCCAGACAATTCCGATGTATTAGTTTTCTCATTTGTGGGTTATGTAACCCTAGAAGAGACCATAGGAAACCGTTCTGTAATTAATGTAAGCCTTTCTGAAAACGTTACTTCTCTTCAAGAAGTGGTGGTAACTGCACTGGGTGTAGAAAGAGAGTCTAAGGCTTTGGGTTACTCTGTTCAAGAAGTTCAGGGCGAAGAATTGACCGAAGCAAGAGAAACCAATGTGGTAGATGCATTGAGTGGTAAAATTGCTGGTGTTCAAATCACTGGTTCTGGTTCTGGCGTTGGAGGATCATCCAGAGTAATCATTCGTGGTGAATCTTCTCTGAACGTAAATGCCAACCAACCGCTGTTTGTGGTAGACGGAATTCCTATCAGTAACAATGTAAATGGTTCATCGGGAAGCGGAAACTTAGAAGTAGATTACGGTAACGCTGCTGGTGAAATCAATCCTGATGACATTGCTTCAGTTTCTGTACTCAAAGGCCCTGCAGCTGCAGCACTTTATGGTTCAAGAGCTGCTAACGGAGCCATCTTAATTACCACTAAATCTGGTAAAGGGAAAAGAGGTTTGGGTATCACCTTCAACTCAAACGTGAGCTTTGAAAATCCTTTGAGATTACCTGAGTGGCAAGATGTTTACGGTCAAGGAAACAACGGTCAATTTGCGTTTGTAGACGGTTCAGGTTCAGGTATTGCCGATGGTGTTGACGAAAGCTGGGGTCCTAGAATGGATGGTCAGTTAATTCCTCAGTTCGACTCTCCTAGAGATGCTGAAGGCTTTAGAGGAGGAGATTTAAACGCACCTGCAGGTAGCACTATTACTCCGACTCCTTGGGTAGCAAATCCTGATAACATCAATGACTTTTTCGAAACAGGTGTTACGCTTACCAACAACATCAGTGTAAGTGCTAACAATGACTTTGGAAACGTACGTTTCTCTTATACCAATCTAGATCAAAAAGGTATGGTGCCAAATACCGACCTTAAGAGAAATACAGTTTCACTTAAAACCGATATGAACCTTACAGATAAGCTGAAGGTAAGCGCATCAGTTAACTACGTGAACACTCAAAGTGATAACAGACCAGCAATTAGCTACGGTACCGAAAGTTTGATGTATCTGTGGATTTGGTATGGTAGACAAATCAATACCAACAACCTGAGAAACTATTGGATGCCAGGCTTGGAAGGTGTACAGCAGTTTAACTACAACTACAATTATCACGATAACCCATATTTCACTACTTACGAAAACACAAACGGACAGAATAAGAATAGAATGTTCGGTACTGTTTCAGCTAGCTATCAGTTCACTGATGAGTTGAGCCTAATGGTGAGAACAGGTATTGATTTTTACAACGAGCTTCGCGATAGAAAAAGAGCATTTAGTACGCAGCGTTTCCCATTGGGAATGTACAGAGAAGACAAGCTATTCTTCTACGAGCAAAACTCAGATGTACTTTTAACCTACAACAAAGAGGTGAATGAAGATTTCTCTTTTACAGTATCGGTAGGTGGAAACAGAATGAGCCAAACAAACAACTATAACCAAACGGTGGCTCCTCAGTTGTTGATTCCTGGTATCTATAATTTCTCGAACTCCGCTGTAAACCTTCAGGTAAATCAGTACGACCAAGAAAAGAAGATTAACTCGATCTACGGTTACGGACAATTCGCTTATAAAAACATGTTGTTCTTAGATATTACTGGTAGAAACGACTGGTCTTCTACACTTCCTGTAGAAAACAATAGTTACTTCTATCCGTCCATCACTGCGAGTGCTGTATTGAGCGATATGTTCATTTTACCTTCTGTTATTTCATTTGCAAAGGTGAGAGCCGCTTATGCTGAAGTGGGTAATGATACAAACCCTTACAGTCTTACTAATGTGTACAATTCAAGTACAGCTTGGGGTGGTGTTCAAGCTAAAACTGAATCTTCTACCTTGGCCAATGCCGAGCTTAAGCCAGAAAGAACAAGCTCTTATGAAATTGGAGCAGACCTTAGAATGTTTGGTGGCCGTTTCGGAGTAGATTTCACTTACTACGACAATAGAACGAGAGATCAGATTATTCCGATCACTTTAGATATTGCTACAGGTTATGCAAGCAGAATTATCAATGCTGGTGAAATTCAGAACAATGGTATTGAGCTAATGGCTTATGGTACTCCTGTGCAGAAGGCCAATGGTATTACTTGGGCTGCGTCAGTAAACTTTACTAGAAACAGATCTAAAGTAATTGAGCTAGACGAAAATGTTGATGCTTACACGTTGACCGAAAGAAACGGTGCCTTTGTACAGGCCAGAGAAGGCGAAAGAATGGGCGATATCTACGGTGTAGGCTTCGCTAGAGTAGAAGATCCGAACAGCGAATACTTTGGACAGATAATTCACTCTGCAGAAGGTACTCCTTTAAGAGACCCTGAATTGAAAAAGCAAGGTAATTACAACCCAGATTGGATGATGGGTATCCAGAATACCCTGTCTTACAAAAACTTCTCTTTCGGTTTCTTATTCGATATCAGACATGGTGGTATTGTAGTTTCTAGAACCAAAACCATTGGTAGTACCTCAGGTCAGTTAAAAGAAACTCTTTACGGACGTGAAAACGGATATGACCTAACGCAAGAAGAGAACGGAATTGTTTCTCCAGGTGTAGTTGAAAATCCTGATGGTTCTTATTCTCCAAATACCACAAAGGTGAGCTCTAGAAACTGGCACAACAGATATTATGAGCGTAACAACGTAGAGGCGGCTAAGTACGATGCTTCTTATGTAAAGTTGAGAGAAGTGAGAATTGGTTACACCATGCCTTCTAGCTGGTTTGCTAACTCTTTTGTACAGTCAATTAAAGTGTCTGTGGTTGGTAGAAACTTAGCCCTTTGGACGGAGAATCCACACTTCGATCCAGATGTGATGGCAATGAGCGGAGGAACACTTCAGCCAGGTATCGAAAACATGGCTTACCCTTCTGCCAGAAGCATTGGCTTCAACCTGAACGTTAAATTTTAATCTCCTTTAATTCAACGAAAATGAAATTATTCAATATAAAAAGAACAGCAGCCGCACTAGCTTTAGTAATAGGTGTGTCTGCTTGTGAAGACGGATTCGAAGAATTGAACATGAATCCTAATAGCCCAGAGCAAGTGCCGGCTTCTCTATTACTACCAACAGTATTGAGAAACGGAATCAACGAAAATGCTGGTAAGGCTTGGGGAACAGGAAACGTGGTAATGCAGTACTCTGCTAAAATTCAGTTTACCAATGAAGATAGGTACAACTGGGGGCCAGAGTCTAACCCTTACAACTCTTACTACAACATCATGCGCGATTTGGAGAACATTAAGCGCATTGCTACTGAGTCTGGTAACAATAATTACAGAGGAGTTGCCATGGTTTATCAGTCTTGGTTGTACTCAATCTTAACAGATAGTTATGGTGATGTGCCTTTCAGCGAAGCCACTATGGCCAAAGAAGGTACTAACCTGCCTACATTCGATTCTCAAGAGAGCATCTATCAGAGTATTATTGCTAACCTTTCTGAAGCCAACAACCTATTAGATGTAAATGGTCAAGGAATTGAAGGCGATATTCTTTTCTCTGGTGATATACTTCGTTGGAAGAAGTTTGCCAACTCATTACTGTTGAGAACGCATTTGCGTTTGTCAGATAGAATAGATCCTAGCAGTGCAATGCAGGCTATTGTTTCTAACCCAACTACCTTCCCAATTCTTGAGAGCAATGATGATAACGTGGCATTGCAATACTTGGCCGATTTGCCAAACCAGCAGCCGCTTTATACTACCAGATCTGGTTCATTCGATGAGTATAGATTGAGCGAGAAAATGGAAAACACACTGAAGTCTCTTAACGATACAAGGTTGTTTGTATACGCTCAGCCAACTACCGATTCAGGTGCTGGTTTAGTAGGAGATTGGGACGATTATGAAGGAGTGCCTAACGGCTTGGCCGATGAAGAGGCGCTTCAATATTCTCCTAGTGGAGACCCTGCTAAGGGTGGTTCAAACTTCATCTCTAGATTAGGTTTAATGTTCTCTTGTTCTGCTTGTAACCCTTTGGCTTCGCCAATTGCCAGACAAGGCTTAATTATGACCTACTCAGAGCTGCAATTCATTTTGGCTGAAGCCAGAGAACGTGGATTTATTTCTACTGGAGATGCTGCCACTTACTACAACAATGGTATTCAGGCTTCTTATGACTATTATGATGAGAGACTTGATGTGGCAGGTTACACAGCCATTAAAGATGCAGTAAATGCAGATGCGGCTTACTTTGCTCAACCAGAGGTTGCTTATACAGGAACTAGTGCAGAAAAGCTAGAGAAAATTGCCACTCAAAAGTGGATTGCCAACTTCTTCAATGGTTTGGAAGGTTGGTTCGATTGGAGAAGAACCGGAATGCCAGAGATTAACCCTGGCCCCGGAGCTGTTCAACCAACAGTACCTGTGAGATTCATTTACCCATCTAGCGTTCAGGCTTTGAACAAGGATAATTACAACGCTGTAATCCAGAGACAAGGCCCAGATAATAATGTCACTAAGGTGTGGTGGGATGTTCAATAAGAACATAGTTGTTAATTAATTCATAAAGAGAACGGTCGTGATGCAATGTCACGACCGTTTTAAAATCTCAATCATGAAAACCAGATTACTGATTCTACTTTTAGGTGTTGTGAGCGTAAATGCATGTGCTCAACACAAAACTGAAAACCTATTTATTATCTCTTTAGACGGTTTAAGGTGGCAAGAGCTTTACACTGGTGCCGATGCTCAGCTCATTGAAAACAAAGACTATGTAGACAACACTAAAGAGCTTTCAACGCTTTTTTGGAGGGAAACGCCTACTGAGAGAAGAGAGGTGTTAATGCCATTTTTTTGGAATACTCTAGCTAAGGAGGGGCAACTTTTAGGAAATAGAGAGTTAGGAAGTCTAGTTAACTGCACCAATAACATGTGGTTTTCTTATCCTGGTTACAATGAAATTCTAACTGGTAAAGCAGACGATGCCAGAATAAATTCTAATGCTAAAATCCAAAACCCAAACGAGACTATTTTAGAGTTTGCGAATAAGCAAGAGGGTCTTAAAGGTAAAGTAGCTGCTTTCGGTTCGTGGGATGTTTTTCCTTATATCATCAATGAAGAAAGAAGCGGAGTGCCCGTGAATGCAGGCTTCGAGAAATCTACAGATGAGCCACTTTCTGAGAGAGAGCAATTTCTGAATAAGCTACAAGATGAAATTCCAAGCCCATGGGGAGGAGTGAGATTAGATGCTTTTACTCATCATTTCGCTATGGAATACGTCAAAAAGCACTCACCTAAGCTGGTGTACATTGCCTACGGAGAAACTGACGATTTTGCCCATGATGGCGAATACGATCATTACCTAAAGTCGGCCAAGCAAACCGATCAGTTCATCAAAGAAATTTGGGAGTACATTCAGTCTACTCCTCAGTACAAGGATAAAACTACTTTGCTCATCACAACAGACCATGGTAGAGGAACTGAGCCATTAGATACTTGGAGAAGTCACGGAACCGATATTACCGGGGCTGGTGAAATTTGGATGGCCGCTATAGGGCCAGACACTCCTGCTTTGGGAGTGGTGGAGAAAGGCCAGTATTATCAAAACCAGTTGGCAGCCACCGCAGCAAAATTATTAAGACTAGAATATAAGATAGAAGGTGGCGGAAAAGCCGTAGAAACCTTCATTAAGTAAACTTAACAGAGTGTTCATTTCCTGAACCTTAAAAAGGCATTCAATTGAATTAGATTAGGTTTTTCAATATAGGACGGGTGTTCCACTTCAGGTTTAGGGGTGGTTCACACTTTTCAAAACCACTACTATGACCACAACCAGCAGAAGAAAATTCATCAAGCAATCGGCAATTGTAAGTATGGGCTTTGTAGCTCTTTCCCGATGCGCAACCAAGGCGGTAACCGAAGATATTAAAGTTAAACTCATCACCGATCCTAAAGGCTATCTCGATCTACCAGAAGGCTTTTCTTACAAAGTAATTTCTAAGTGGGGCGAAAAGATGGACGATGGTTTAAAAGTGCCTGCCAGACCTGACGGTATGGGAACCTTTGAGGCGGCCAATGGTAAAGTGTTAATAGTTAGGAATCATGAAAACAGCCCTGGCAGAAAAGAGGAGGGAGCCTTTGGTGATGAAAATGAAAACTTAGAAGCATTTGGTGCCGAAAACCTATTCGATGCTGGCAATAATGAATTTCCAGGTTTAGGAGGAACAACCACTTTGGTTTACAATGAAGAAACTGGCGAGGTAGAAAAGCAATACTTAAGCCTGGCCGGAACTTATCGAAACTGTGCAGGTGGTATAACGCCTTGGGGTAGCTGGTTAACTTGCGAAGAAGATGTAACCAAGCCCGAAGGACCAGTAGAGCAATACCACGGTTATGTTTTCGAGGTGCCAGCTTCCGAAAATATTGCAGTTGCCGAACCTAAGCCAATTAAAGCTATGGGCCGCTTCAATCATGAAGCTGTGGCTGTAGATCCAGAAACGCATTACGTGTATCAAACCGAAGATACTCATGATGGCTTAATTTATCGCTTCATTCCAAATGACAAGAATGATTTACATGCTGGAGGAAAACTTCAGGCCTTAGCCATTAAGGGTCAACCGAGCTTCGATACAAGAAACTGGGAAGGAGTAACCATTAAGGCGAACGAAAAATTCGATGTAGAGTGGATCGACCTTGAGAATGTAGATCCGGAAGAAGATGACCTAAGGTTTAGAGGCTTTGACCAAGGAGCTGCTCGTTTTGCCAGAGGAGAAGGTATGTGGTATGGCAATAACGAAGTCTATTTTGCCTGTACCAATGGTGGTCCAAAAAGGTTCGGGCAAGTATTTAAGTACTCTCCAGAAGAAAATACACTAGAGCTATTTGCTGAGTCGGAAGACAAAACTGTGCTCCACATGTGTGATAACCTGTGTATTGCACCATGGGGAGATGTAGTGCTAACAGAAGACAACGGAGAGCTCAACCACGTTCGTGGAATCAATCAAAAAGGCGAGCTGTACGACATTGCTTGTAACAGAAGCTCAAAGTCGGAGTTTGCTGGTGTTACATTCTCACCTTCGGGAAAAACACTTTTTGTAAACATTCAAGAAAACGGAGATACCCTGGCCATTACTGGCCCTTGGGACAAACTTTCATAGCATGAAACATACTTTCAGAAGAAATTTCACAGCCTATATATGGGCTGTGCTCGGCACCGCCTTGCTTTTTAGTTGCGGACAAGAAAGCCAAAAGCATAGTGCAAAGCACGTAATTGTTATTGGTGTAGATGGTATGAGTCCTGATGGAGTGCAAAAGGCAAGCACACCAAATATGGATGAAATGATGGCAAATGGCGCTTCTTCTATGATAGCCAGAGGGGTGTTGCCTACAAGCAGTAGCCCAAATTGGGCATCTATGATTATGGGGGCGAGCCCAGCCCAGCATGGAATTACTTCGAATGCCTGGCGAGCAGACCAGCATATTTTACCAACACAGGTGAATTCTACTGGTGCTTTCTTTCCAACAATTTTCAGAATAGCGAAAGAGCAGAAACCAGAACTTAAAACTTCAATTATTTACGACTGGGGAGGTTTTGGTAACCTGTTCGATCATGCCGACCCAACTTATCAGAAGCATGTAGAGGGTGAAGTGGCAACAGCCCAACACGCTGTGGAATATTGGAAAAACGATCAGCCTAACTTCATGTTCGTGCATTTAGACCATGTAGATGGAGCTGGGCACGGAAAAGGACACGGTTCTCCAGCTTATTATCAGTCGGTAGAAAAAGCAGACTCTCTTATAGGTCTTATAAGAGAAGCCGTTGAAATGTCTCCTGTAAAGGATGAAACAGTGATTATTATAACCTCAGATCATGGCGGTAAAGGCTTTGGCCATGGAGGTGAATCGCTAGAAGAAATTCAAATTCCTTGGATTGCCTATGGTAAAGGTATCAAAGAGAATTATCAGATAAAGGGCACAATTAACACCTTCGATACACCAGCAACCGTTGCCGAGCTTTTCGGACTGAAGAAGCCTCAAGCCTGGATTGGCCGACCAGTATTAGAGATTTTTCAGGGTGAAGAAATTGAGCCAGAGTATACGGCTCCTACATCTATGCGAAAGCCAGAAATCAGCCCAAAAGCCGATGCTTGGTCACCGGCCGGAGGCTTGTATGTAGGGGAGCCTGCTGAGGTGAAAATCGCCAACCCGAATGCCAAAGGCGAGGTAAGATATACCACTGATGGATCTACGCCAACTGCTCAATCTCAAATGTTCGGAGTGCCTTTTATGTTGAAAGAAAATACCGTGGTGAGCTCTGCCGTGTTTGCAGAAGGAACTAGGAAAAGCGAAGTAGAAAGAGGCTTTTTTAGGTTTATCGATGCGGAAGTGAATCATGGAATGAAATACCAAGTCTACGAGGTAGATGAAATGGTAAAGCTACCAAACTTCAACGCTCACAAGCCAGTGGCGGAGGGCGTAGCGCTAGAGCCTAGTTTGAGTAGGACAAAACTGACAAGAGAAGAGCATGTAGCGGTTGTTTATCAAGGCTTTATCGCCATTGAGAAAGCTGGAGATTACACCTTCACCGTAGCAAGCGATGATGGCAGTAGACTTTTTATCAATGATCAGTTAGTTGCGGATAATGATGGTGACCACGGGGTGATTGAGAAATTTGGCACAGTGAATTTGCAGCCTGGTAAGCATCAGATCAGAATTGAATGGTTTAATGGTGGCGGAGGCAAATGGCTGGGTGCTTATTATGAAGGTCCAGAAATCAGAAAGCAACTCATACCAGCAAGTGTGTTGTATGTTAGTCAATAGCTAATGCCAATGACTAATGACTAATGTCTAATGACAAGTGACTATTGTCCAATGACCAAAAAAAACACCCTCAATCCCTAAAGGGATGACTAAACGAAGGCGTTGTCACTCACTCTTTAGGGCAGGGGTAAAAACTCAATTTACCAATCATCTAATTCACTAATCACCCAATTCACCATTAAGATGGCAGTAAATCAAGGAGAACAAATAGGCGCTTTAAAGCAAATGACTGAAAGAGAAGGAGTAGATGATGAGCTGCTTCAACGCGATGCAGAGGTGTTCCTCCATCAGACACTTTCCACTCCAGTTTTCAATACTATCAGCAAGGCAGAAGGCGCTTATATCTTCGATGGTAGCGGAAAGAAATACCTCGATTTGCATGGAAATGGTGTGCACACCATCGGATATAATCATCCGAAAGTAGTGGAGGCGCTAAAGCACCAGATGGATATTGGGCTTTCGTTCGCACCAAGAAGGTTCACTAACGAGCCAACTGTAGCTTTGGCAGAAAAGTTAACCGAGCTCGCTCCAGACGATCTGTCTCGTGTACTGTTTTGCCCAGGAGGCTCAGAAGCCATTGAAATGGCTGTAATGTTGGCCAAACACCATACTGGCAGGTATAAGACGCTGTCATTCGAAGGGACTTTTCATGGAGCAGGCTTTCAAGCAGTTTCAATTGGTGCCGACCCACATTTTAAAGAAGGGCTCTGCCCGATGATGCCTGGAGCCTTGCATCTTCCATTGCCAGATTATTACCGAAACCCATGGAATAGCGATGATCAAATGTTCATCGATGAGATGTATCTCAAGCAATTGGATAAAATGGTTGCTAAAGAGCAGGAGATTGCTGCATTAGTCACAGAGCCAATATTCTACAACAGTACAGTGCCCACAAAGTACTATTGGGAGCAGGTTAGAAAGCTTTGCAATGAACTAGGTATTCTGCTCATTTTCGATGAGATCTATACTGCTTTTGGTCGAACGGGGAAAATGTTTGCTTCAGAACACTTTGTAACTCCAGATATACTGGTAATCGGCAAGGGTTTTGGAGGAGGGGTAGTGCCTTATGCTGGTATTATTGGTAAGGAAAAACTCAATACACTTCAGCATAAATCCATTGGACATTACACCCATGAAAAGAGTCCTTTCTGCGCAGCCGCTGCTAAAACGGTAATTGAGGTGTTGGAAGAAGACAACTTGGTTGAACGAGCGGCAACCTTGGGCGATTACTTCAAAAATGGCCTTGAGACACTCAAAGAACGTTATGAAATTATAGGAAATGTTACCGGCTTAGGTTTGAATCTGGGTTTGGACTTGGTGAAGAACAGAACCACTAAAGAACGAGCAGTTGAAGAAGCACATCAATTAATGGCCTTTTGTTTCGAGCGTGGTGTGTCATTTAAGCTGATTCAGCAAAACATTCTCAACCTCAAGCCCGCTTTGGTTATTACCCAGCCTGAGATTGATGCGGTACTAAACACCTTAGAAGATGGGTTGCAAAAGATATAGCCTATTACTCATAAGCTTTTTGGTAGCGTTTCTAACTAGCTGTAACTTGGAAGAGGAGCAAAAAGCTAGCTTCAGGCCTTTTACACTTCAATTAGACGAAAAAATATCTGGTGCGGTAGATCGACTAATTCCTTTTGATGATGGTTTGGGTGTCTCAATCGATTCCCTTTGGCGGTTAAACTTGGCCGATTTTCGAGGAGGGGCGAATGTATCTCTTCTAGAATTTACGGAGGAAAAGACTATACGGATTCCCCATCGAATTCTATTGCCAGACCATTCCATTTGGTATCAAACCGAGGTTCAATTGGGTAGAGGAGTGCTTCGAATAAATGCCGATGATGGTGCTCAGCTTTGGTTAAATGGAGAAAGAGTTGCTCCCGAACTGGCCGCTTACTACCCAGTAGCTAAGGCTGGTAATTATACACTTACCATACGAGTTCTAAACAATGCCATGGCAGGTGGATTGCGGTCTGTTGAATTTATTGATCAAGATAAATGGGAGTCGCATAAACTTCTGATGCAGCGAAGAGCGCTTCTTCGCGAAGTTCTTACCAAAGAAGCTTTGCTAACCAATCTGTCCGAGTCTGAAACGAGGCAGATAGTGAAGGCAAAGGAGCGGCTGACATTAGCCGAATTGGAGTCTACCATTCAGAAGCTGAAGAGAAAACCAGTTCTATTGGCTGAGCCTATTTTTCAAAAGGGTAGTACAGGTCAATTATATGCTAGATGGGTGAGTAGTAGTAACTCAAAAGCCAAACTTATTTATGGAAAGCAGCCAGATGCGTTGTCTAATCAAGTGGAGGTTGAAGGGGAAGAAGGGGTGTTTCTAGTAGCTATTTCAGATTCGCTTAAGTATTACAGAGTTATTCAAGATGGCTTGATTTCTCCCGTCTATATTTTTCCAGAGAAGAAGAATACGAATAGCCAAGAATTTATGGTTTGGGCCGATAGTCAAAGTGGCTGGAAAGTTTTTGATAGAATCATGCGCATGTCGAATCAGTATTTGCCACATTTTTCGGTTGGAGCTGGCGACTTGGTGGGTCAAGGAGATAATGAGCAGGAGTATTTGAGGTTGTTGCGTTCAATGCATCTCGGTGGTTACGCGCATTATCCTGTTCCCGGTAACCACGATTACGATGGCTATTATGAGGAATTGAAGCCGAATAATTTCAGTAAGTATTTAGGGTTACCCAATCAACAAAACTATTACGCTTGGAAGGAGGGTGATTTAGCATTTATAGCCCTCGACCTCAATGAAACTTTCCCGGTGGGTCTACCGAACAGCTCTGATCAGTATCGCTGGTTTATGGAACAGATTCAAAGCGAAGCTTGGACTTCTGCCAAATGGCGGTTTTTGGTGAGTCATCATCCGCCTTACTCTCAAGGTTGGCCCGGGTATCATGGAGAAATTTCCCTACGTAACCTACTTCTTCCTCTTTATGAGAAGGCGAAGATAGACATGGTGATAGCTGGTCATACGCACGATTATGAGAGGAAAATAAAAACCTACGGAAAACAGAAAACAGCATTTGTAATAGTTGGTGGAGCGGGTGGAGGTTTGGAGCCGAAAGAAAATGCTTCTCATCCTAAAATGGATAAAGTATTAAGTATTCATCATTTTGGCTTAATCAAAGTCACCAACGATACGCTTAATTTTAAGGCTATAGATCTAGACAATAATATTATCGATAACTTTTTTTTGACCCATGATTAACCTACAACGTATCTCCATTTTTTGCTGCTTACTTACTTTCTCCTGTTTTGTATTCGCGCAAAAGCCTTTGCCTCAATCGCATGCGCATAATGATTACGATCATGAGAGACCACTTTTAGATGCTCACTCATTTGGCTTTACCTCTATAGAAGCTGATGTTTTTGAGGTGAACGGAGAGCTGTTTGTAGCGCATGATTTTGAGGATATTTCCGAAGAACGCACTTTAGAAGCGCTTTATTTTCAACCATTAGACAGTATAGTAAAAGCCAATGCTGGAAGGGTTTATAAGGGAAGTGAATTGCCTTTTTACCTGATGGTAGATTTTAAAAACGATGCTGATGCTTCTTACATAGCTTTGGCAAAGCTACAGAAGAAATATACGCACCTATTTACCAAGTTGGGTAAAACTGAGGTGGATAAGGATGGAGCAGTAACATTGTTCATATCAGGCCAAAGACCCATCGGATTAGTAAATAATAACCCAGAATTGGCTGCATTAGATGGTAGGCCGAATGATTTAGGGAAGGGCTATCGTACGCACATAATGCCTGTAATTAGTGTCGGTTTTAGGACTTATTCTAAATGGAATGGAGAAGGTAAACTTCCAAAAGAAGACCGAAAGAAAATCAAGGAATTGGTTAAGCAAACGCATGCTGAAGGCAAGAAGCTCCGCTTTTGGGCAATCCCTGATAATCAGAATAGCTGGGAGCAAATGGAAAAACTCGGTGTAGACTTTATCAATACCGATAAACTAGAAGAGTTCTATTGGTGGCGCACTGGTTCAAAGTAGCCAGATCCAATCCCTTATGAGCACCTAAAGCCTCACTATTGGTCTGACTACTCCAAGTGGTCAGACCAATAAGTATTTATAGTCCTCAGTTGTTGTCACCAACTGATCATCTCATTTTCCATCCCGACCATAGCGGAGGGATCAACTAAGCAAATTTGCCATACCTAGGTCAAGTTTCTTACAAGCTTGGGTCGGATTTTAGACAAGGTTTAGGTGGATATTGATTCAGATGTTTCGGTTTTACTTTTTCTACTATCGTGTCTTTTGTTCAAGATATTCTATGTGTTCCAAGATTCGGGACTTATGTATTGGTCTGACCACTCCAAGTGGTCAGACCAATAGGTATTTATAACCCTCAGTTGGTGTTGTCACCAACTGATCACTTTTGATTATTCCATTTTCCATCCCGACCGTAGCGGAGGGATCAGCACGATAAAATTGTAAAACGAGCCTTTCAAGTGATAGGATTAATTTATAGGAATCTATCGATCAACTCCTTGACGATTTTCGCTGAGACCATTGCAGTTACGCCATTAACGTCTCTGTCGGGATTGTATTCCACTAGGTCTAAACCAACAATGTTTAGGTCTAGCTTTTGAATAATTCGGAGCACTTCTCTGGTTGAAAAACCACCTGGTTCATGATGAGAAATTCCTGGCGCAAAAGCAGGATCAAGCACATCCATATCGAAGGAAAGATAAACCGGGCCTTCAATTTCAAACTTCGTTTCAGGAGTCCAGTCTTTCATTTGAATGATGTTCACGCCAAATCGCTCAGCTTGCTCTTTGGTGTGCTGTGTAAGTGTGCGAATGCCAACTTGCGTGAGGCTTTCAGCCAGCCCTTCTTCCATAATTCTGGCAAAAGGACAAGCGTGAGAGTACTTGTTGTTGTCTAATTCATCATATAGGTCGGTGTGCGCATCAAAATGAAGGATGTTCACTTTGCCATGATGTTTGTGGATGGCTTTGAGAATCGGGTAGGTGATCGAGTGGTCGCCACCTAGTGAAAACGGAATCGCTCCTTTTTCCAGAATTGCCTCAATCGGTTGGCTAATTGAGAAGTAATCTTCCAAATCAGCATTGCCACACCAAGCAATTCTTGCGTGCTCATTCAGATCATTTAGTGATTCTGTAAAGAAATTAGCCGAGTCAGACTCAATAGCCTCAATAATCAGTTCAGGTGCCTTGGCTGGCCCTTGCAAAAAAGAAGCGTGCGCATCGAACGGAATTCCGATTAATGCAATTTGATCTTTTGAAAGGTGGCTGATCGAAGTTCTAATGAGCGGCATGGTTTAAGTTTTGTGCTAAGATAGTGATAGAATTGAGCGTGGTGAAGACAGTCTCTTTTGTTTGCTAGTATACAATGTATATTGCGAATAGATAGCAGATGAATTCATTCTAATGCACTTTAATTGCTAACTTTAATCATTGAGAATACATAGAAATGGATATTGCTGTAAAGTATAGAATCATATCTGAAATCATCAATACTAAAGATGAGGAGCTATTAAACCAGATAAAATCTTTGTTAAAAATTGATGATGAAGATTTTTGGAGTGACGTAAGCCCTGAAGATCAGGCTGCAATTAATGAAGGAATTGAGCAGTTGGATAAAGGTGAGTATGTATCTCATAAGTCATTACAAGAAGAAATCAAGAATCGTTTTAATTTCTGAAGTTGAGGCTGGAAATACGATACTCGCCTAGGGCAAGGCAAGAAGAAATAGCACTACTTGAGTATATCGTTGAGAACTTTGGTGTTCAAAAGGCCAAAGAAATATATAGCAGGATAGAAAAAGTGCTCGGTCTTATTGCTGAAAACCCTGATATGTTTAAGGCATCTAAACGCAAAAAAGGCTTGCGAAAATGTGTTTTTAGTGAGCAAACAAGCATTTATTACCGAGTGAATGCTAGTTTTATCGAAGTCATTAGTTTTCGACCTAATAAAAAGAACCCGAATCATTTTAATATTTAATTATGAGGTTTTTAGGGTTGGTTTTTTTGCACTCTATTTACTTATTTAATTAAACTGTAAGATAGGAAATTAGTATTTCGAATAAATGAAACAACTTATTACTGCTGTACTCTTTTTCGCATTTGTTAATCTTAATGCTCAAGAATTACCAAGGTATTATTTCAATATAAAATCTGTTTTGACATCTCCCTACTCGATTGGGGATGGTAACGAAGGTTATTTCATGTTTAGAGCATTGGCAGTAAGTGAGGAAGGGCACTTTTCTATAGTTATAGAGCAAATTAGTCTTAAGGGTATTGAGGGTAATCAGAAGGCACTTGAAGCTAGTTTCTTTCTTTCGAGCGACAGATTTGATAAATATGTGATTGATAAAATTCAATTATTGGAATGGAAATCAAAGTATACTTTTGTAGTAAAGGTTAATGGGAAGGAAGATTATGAAATTGATATTTCTGAGTATTCGTACGATAAAATTTCAGTAAAAAAGCTAGAGTAGACTGTTCCTGAAAGGTATTAGTATTGAGAAACAAAAAAAGGAGCCGAAGCTCCTTTTCTAAATTATTTCTTACTCCAATTATCTCGGAGGGTTACGGTGCGGTTAAACACCAATTTGTCGTCTGTCGATTCTTTGTCAACAATAAAGTAGCCCTGGCGTTCAAACTGGAATTGATCGCCCGCTTTCGCATCCTTCAGTGATGGTTCTACCAAGGCATTTGGTACAATGGTAAGCGAGTCAGGGTTTAAGTGGTTAATGAAATCATCATCAATAGTATTTAGGTTTTCAGTTTTGAAAAGCCTGTCATACAATCTGATTTCAGCTTCTACCGCATGCTTGGCAGAGACCCAACCGAGCGTACCTTTTACTTTCTTACCGCTAGTGTCTTGTCCACTTTTGGTTTCTGGGTCGTACTCGCAGTAAATCTCTTCTATGCTTCCATCATCAGCCTTTTTAAAGCCCGTACATTTTACAATGTAACCGTACTTTAAGCGCACCTCACGGTCTGGTCCCAAACGGAACCACTTACGTGGCGAAGGTGGGTTCTCCAAGAAGTCGTCTTGCTCTATGTAAAGCTCGCGTGTAAATGGCATGTCGCGGGTTCCGGCAGTTTCATCTTCCGGATTGTTCACGGCCTGCATTATCTCTTCCTTATCCTCTGGCCAGTTGGTAATAACCACTTTTAGTGGATTCTGAATTCCGAAAACACGGTTGGCTTTTTTGTTCAGGTCTTCGCGCACACTATGTTCCAGAAGGGCAACATCGGTAATGCCATCTCTACGGGCAACACCCACTTTGTGTGCAAATTTCTTTAAAGAGTCTGGCGTAAAACCTCTTCTTCTCAAAGCCGAAATAGTTGGCATGCGCGGATCGTCCCAGCCGGCTACATGGCCATCGTTTACCAGTTGTAGTAGCTTCCGTTTACTCACAATGGTATAACTGAGGTTCAATCGTGCAAACTCGGTTTGTTTCGATGGGAAAATCTCCAATTCGTCAATCAACCAATCGTAAAGAGGTTTGTGGTCACGAAACTCTAACGTACACAAACTGTAAGTCACGTTTTCAATAGAGTCTGACTGGCCGTGCGCAAAATCGTAATTCGGATAAATACACCATTTGTCGCCAGTGCGGTGATGCGCTACCTTTTTAATTCGGTAAATGATCGGGTCGCGCATGTGCATGTTTGGCGAGGTCATATCGATTTTAGCGCGTAGTACGCAGCTTCCTTCGGCATATTCACCAGCACGCATTTTCTCAAACTCCTCCAGGTTTTGCTCTACAGAGTTATTTCTGTAAGGGCTCTCAATGCCCGGAATAGTAGGGTTGGTTTTGCCTGCGCTAATTTCTTCGGCCGATTGATGGTCTACATAGGCTTTGCCTTTTTTGATCAGTTTAATAGCGTATTCATACAGCGTATCAAAATAGTCAGAGGTAAATAAAGCTTTTTCGCCATAGTCGTATCCCAGCCATTTAATGTCTTCAATAATGGCATTAACGTACTCAGTGCTTTCCTTTTCAGGGTTGGTGTCGTCAAACCTAAGGTTGCATTTGCCATTGTACTTTTCGGCTAGGCCGAAGTTCAAAACAATAGACTTGGCGTGGCCGATGTGTAGGTAACCGTTTGGTTCAGGAGGAAAACGGGTCTGGACAAATGAGTTTTTTCCAGAGGCCAAATCGTCCTCAATCATTTGTTCAATAAAGTTCAAAGATTCCCTTTTTTCGTTTTCGCTCATAACCGTTTCAATTAGGCTGCAATTTTAGTGAAAATGACTCAAATGGCATTATCTGCTTCCATCTTCTTAATGAAAGTCTTGAGAGAATTGGCTTATAGTAGAGGGTAGGCTAAGTCGTTGAATAATAAGGAAGTGTGTATAACTCTGTGGAAAACCCTGTGGATAATGATGTGAATTAGAGAGTGGGAAACTTGTTGAAAACTAAGATGTTACGAGTTTGGGGTGTAAAATTATTAACTCTACTTTAGAAATACCAAGTGAGGGATAAAGAGCTGAAGCAATGCTTCAATCTCTCTTCAGGGGAAGCCTGAAAAAGTGTAATGAAAGGGTTTACTTAGGTAAATCTGAAACAGCTAAAGTTTCAAAACTGATTTTCCAGCATTGGAAAATATAGAGGGTGGCTTTTCAGGGACGCGCTCTATAGGCATGATCACTACTTGAAAGGGAGTAATCAAAGACGTTTTAAAAAATCTTTCTGCTGAAAGTGATTAAGGCAGGCCAAAGAATTGAAACAGGTTATGGTGAAAGCCATGACTACTGCACCTTCAGGTGTGGGATGAGTCAGACTGGAAACGGTTTTTCAACCTTCAATGGAAGGATGATGCTCCGAAAGGGGTTTCTCTGAGTAAGAGATGATTCAGCGCTAAGCGCAAAAGAGCTGCAAAATTCACCTTTTACGAGTACGATGTACTGGTAATATAGGCGAAGCTGAAAGGAGATAGATGATTTGGGTAACCATTGAGTCTGGCTCTGAACAGTATCTTGGCACGCTGTCCCAAGTCAACTTGAGACAGGGTGAGTGGGGGCGAGCAATCGTCCCCCGCTTTTGTTATTTGGGGGTATTTGTAAAAATACGGAGATGAGACACTGGGGAGTGTCTCATTTTTTTTGCTTCATTCTAGAAAAAAAAATCGCCAGTAACTGAACATTTTCTCAAGTGGTTCCGTTGTGTACCTATCTTTGCTGATAGTATTACTATTATTTAGTAAAGTTAGATTAACAAACTGAATCTATGACCACCCTGCTTAAGTTACAGATGAACGATAATCTGTATCTGAAAGACCCTCAAGATACCGAACTGGGTCAGAAGATCGTTCGTCATTCAATCCAGCTGATCGATGAATTGGGTTTGGAAGGATTTACTTTCAAAAAACTCTCGGTAGCAATTGAGTCTACAGAGGCTTCTATCTATAGATACTTCGAGAACAAGCACAAGCTGCTAGTTTACCTCATCACTTGGTACTGGACATGGATGGAGTATAAAATCGATTTTGCCACTAATAATATCAAAGATCCTTATGAACGTCTGGAAAAAGCAATGAAGCTCATTACAGAGAAAAAATGCTACGATAACTCCTTTCCAGATGTAGATGAAACCGCACTTCAGCGCATTGTAATAAATGAGTCGGAGAAGACTTATCTTACTAAACAGGTAGATCATGATAACAAATTTGGGCTCTTTAAAGGTTATAAGTCTTTATGCGGACGTATAGCGGATATTGTGTCTGAAATTAATCCAAAGTACCCATTTTCACATTCACTGATTAGCACTTGCTTGCAGGCCGCTCATCAACAAGTGTTTTTTGCGGAACACCTTCCTTCATTAACAGACCATAAAGATGCTCACGAAGAAGTGTATTCACGCAATTTCGAGTTCATCCACAGTTTAGTCTTAAAAGCCATTCAGAAGTAAAATGACAAATCAGCATATTGCTAATACAATTAAAGAGGTAAAGCTGCTTTTAGGCGAGAGCATAGAAGATGCGCTTTATCAAGACCTTCAAGTGGGTACCAGAATCTACTCCATAGATGAGTCTTACGAATTCAAAAGAGATTTACTAGAATCGGCCAATAAGGTGAGGGTGGTTTTGCTTGATCAGGTATTGGAAGATCAGGAGTTTGAGGCATTCATAGCCGATGTAAATATTCCAATTATAGCGCTTACAACATCTACCGATGGTTTTTTACCAGTTATTATCTCTAAAGGGAAGAAGGGTAAAACTTGCGTGTACCTAGTGCATGATAGCGATACTGAGGAAGTTACACTGGAAGATGTAAAGGATAGCCTGATCAAAAATGAAAAAGGCGAACTGGTAATGATGGGGGCTTTTAGCTACAAAAGCTTGGTTTCGGAACACGATGAAGACGAAAAACCAAAAGACCTTTCTCCAGTAAAAAGACTGCTTAGGCTTTTAGGTGAAGAGAAAAAAGATATTCTCTATGTGTTTATTTATGCCGCATTTGTGGGTATTGTATCACTTACGCTACCATTGGGTATTCAAGCTACAGTAGAGTTAGTATCGGGTGGAGTGGTGTTTAGCTCCATTTACTTACTTATTGGCTTGGTACTTTTGGGTATTCTGGCAGCAGGTGGTTTGCAAATAATGCAGATGACCATTCTGGAGTATATCCAGCGAAGAATATTTACCAAAGCAGCACTTGAGTTTACCTTCCGAATTCCAAGAATGAAGGTAGAGTCGCTGAGTAATTTACATACACCTGAGTTGGTTAATCGCTTTTTCGATGTTTTGACCATTCAGAAAGGGTTGCCTAAGTTGTTGGGCGATTTAATGTCTGGTACTATTCAGATTGTTTTTGGCTTGCTGCTGCTTTCGTTCTATCACCCATTCTTTGTGTTCTTCGGAATGGTACTCATTCTTATTTTGGTCTTAATCTTCCGATTAACCGGTCCCAAAGGTTTGCACTCTTCCATTCAAGAGTCTAAGTATAAGTACAAAGTGGTTTATTGGCTCGAAGAGATTGCTAGAGTGCTCAACTCTTTCAAAATTTCAGGTAATACTAACTTACCAATCAAGAAAACAGAGTTCAACGTAAATAGCTACTTACTGAATAGAAGAACGCACTTCCGAGTGCTGCTTACGCAATATGGGTACATAGTGCTTTTTAAGGCAGCAATTACGGGCGGTTTGCTCATTATTGGTACGTCATTGGTTATTAGCAGGGAGATAACGCTAGGTCAGTTTGTAGCTTCAGAGGTTATTATTATCCTAATTCTTAATTCCGTAGAGAAAATCATTACCTACATGGATGTGGTTTACGATATGCTCACTGCGGTAGATAAAATTAGTCAAGTTACAGACTTGCCACTTGAGAAAGTAGGGGGAATAGACCTTAGAAAAGAAGATGTTGATAGAGGTTTTACAATAGATGTTAAACAGCTCAATTACTCATATCCGAATTCAGATGGCTTAGCACTTAAAGATATTAACCTTTCCATTTCTTGTGGAACGAAGTTGTGTATTGCTGGCCCTAACGATTCTGGCAAAACAACCCTTACCAATACACTTTCTGGTCTTAACCATAATTATAAAGGATTGGTAACCATTAATGGCTATAGTTTGAGAGACTTAGACTATACTAACCTGCGAGACAAAATAGCCAAGAATGTTTCTCAAGAGGATATTTTCGAGGGAAGCATTTTGGATAATGTCACAGTTGGTAAACCTCAGGTTTCGGTCAGTGATGCCGTAGAAGCCATTCAGCAAGTAGGTTTGCAAGACAAGGTTAATATGCTACCAAACGGAATGAATACGCATATGCTTAGTGGCGGAAAAGGCTTTTCCACCTCCTTTGTCAATAAACTGATTCTAGCCCGTTGCTTAGTTAAAAAGCCAAAGCTGATGATTCTGAATGATTACTTCAATGGTTTTCAGCGTACGGAGAAAGAGCGGCTTATTAATCTGGTAATGGAAATGAGTGTGTGCACAGTGGTAATAGTCTCAAACGATCCGGCAGTTCTTTCAGCTTGCGACAGGGTGGTTATTATGGATGATGGAAGAATTAAAGCAGACAGCAATTATAAAGAATTACTAGCTGCAGGGTATTTGAGTGAACTAGTTAACGATTAGTCTAATGTTGAATATATCTGACAATAAGGACAACGAAATGATTGAGCAAAAGAGTATTTTGTTCAAAACGCTAAAAACCCCAGGAGCGGGTAAGGTGGTAGCAAAAGTACTAGTTGGAGTGTCGTTGCTGTTCTTCATTCTATTGTTTTTTCCATGGCAACAAAACATTAGAGCTACGGGTAAAATTACTGCTTTTTCACCTGGTGAAAGGCCACAGTCTATTCAGTCTGCAATAGCAGGTAGAATAGAAGCTTGGCATATTACCGAAGGCCAGTTTGTAGAGAAAGGTGATACCATTCTCTCACTTTCTGAAGTAAAAGACGATTACTTCGATCCTCAATTACTCAACAGAACTGCTCAGCAAATTGAGGCTAAGAAGCAGGGGATTGAGGCTAAGAAAGACAAAGTAGAAGCCTTAGAGCAACAAATTGAAGCGCTTGAAAAACTACAAGTGGCCAAATTCGAGCAGGCAAAAAACAAGCTGCAACAAGCTAGGTTTAAGCTCACAAGCGATAGTGTAGACTTTGAAGCGGAGAAGGTGAGGTTTGCTAACCAAGAGAATATTTTTGAACGAAATAAGAAGAGGTTTGATGCAGGAAACATTGCTTTGACAAAGTTTCAGGAACTGGAGTCTAAGTTTCAGGAGTCCAAAATGAAGCTGGTAAGTTCCGAGAACAAGTTTCTGGAGTCTAAGACCGAGGTAATTAATGCGCAGGTGAATATTTCAGGCGTTCAGGCAGAGTATCAAGACAAAATCAGTAAGGCCAGATCTGACCTTAATAATACCACTGCAGAGGTTTTTGAAGCAGAAGCGGCTTTGGCTAAGCTAGAGAATCAATATTCCAATTATGAAATCAGAACCAGTAATTACCAGTTAATTGCTCCGCAAAGTGGTTATGTGGTAAAAGCCATGAAGGCAGGTGTTGGAGAAACTATCAAAGAGGGAGAGTCTGTAGCTCAGGTAATGCCAGAAAACCCTCAACTGGCTGTAGAAATGTACGTGAGGGCAATGGATGTGCCGCTGATTCAAAAGGGTAGAAAGGCCAGAATTGAATTCGATGGATGGCCTGCCTTGCAGTTTTCAGGTTGGCCAAGCGTTTCTGTCGGTACTTTTGGCGGAGTAGTGCAGGTAATAGATAGAGTAAACTCGGTGAATGGGGAGTTCAGGATTCTGGTTACACCAGACCCGGAAGAGGAGCCATGGCCAGAACAGTTGCGCATTGGTTCGGGAACTAAGGGTTGGGTAATGCTAGACAACGTGCCAGTATGGTACGAAATCTGGCGACAGTTAAATGGATTCCCTCCTAGTTTGTATTCTGCACCAGAAGAATCAGTTCTTAAAAAAGAAGAAGGCAAAAAGTAGTATGCTGAACAACTTAAAATACCTCGTTCTTTTATGCCTTGGCCTGAGTATAAACTTGGTCCATGCGCAAGAGCAGATTAGTGTGACTAGCATCGATGAGATTGTTGAGCCAGCAGACTCTGTACAGATCTTTGCTTTAGAAGACTATGTGAAGATTATTCTGGCCAATCACCCGGTGGTAAAACAGGCCGACTTAATGCCCGAGAATGCTAGACAAGAGATTCGCTTAGCTAAGGGTGCTTTCGACCCAAAACTGACTAGTAATTGGGATGTGAAAAACTATAAGGATACCGAGTACTACGACATATTCAATACCACATTGAAAGTGCCTCTTTGGTTTCCCATAGACCCTAAAATTAGTGTAGACAGAAATAGAGGATACTATCTTAACCCGGAAAGAAACATTTCTGAGGATGAAGATTTCAGGCAGGTAACAGCAGGGGTAAGTTTGCCAGTGGGTAGAGGGTTGTTCATTGACCAGAGGCGGGCCGCAGTTCAACAAGCCGAATTGTTCGCTCAAATTACAGAAGCCGAGCGCATTAAAATGATCAACAAGGTGCTGCTATCTGCGGTAAAAGCTTATTGGGATTGGTACTACAATTATTTCGAGTTTAGGTTTGTAGACCAGAGTTTAACCATATCTGAGGAGATTTATAGGCGTGTAAAGCTAGATTTTGAGTTTGGTGAAGTTGCGGCTGTAGATACTGTTCAGGCTGCTATTACCTTCCAAAATAGAAGTGCCGATAGGCAGGCTGCTTTGATTGGCTTTAAACGTGCTGGCTTAGTACTCTCTAATTATTTATGGGGCGAAAATGAAGAGCCTCTGGAAATTCAGGATAACGTGGCACCAATCTGGGGTGTGGCTTTTCAACAGCCAGCCGAGCAGTTAGATAGCCTAATGTTGTTTGCTGTAGAAAACCATCCTGAGTTGCAAAAGTATAGTTTAAAACTAGATCAACTGGGAGTAGATGAAAGGTTAGCAAAGGAAAACCTGAAGCCGAGGGTAGACTTAAATTACAACCTCATTAACTCGCCCATTAATTATAATGGAGAGTTTTCAGATATAGACTTAGGTAACAATTACAAGTTCGGTTTAGAAGTTGAATTTCCACTTTTCTTAAGGAAAGAAAGAGCCAAGCTAAAGCAGACCCGAATAAAAATAGATCAAACGGGTTTAGAGAGTAGGTTCGTTCAACAAGAGATAGTGAATGAAATTGAGGGGGCGTATTTTGAAATGGTGAATGGCCAGCAGATGCTCAGTTTTTTAGAAACTTCCGTAAGTAATTATCAGCGGTTACTAGAGGCCGAACTATTGAACCTTACTTTAGGAGAGAGTGATTTATTTAAAATCAACTTTCAGCAAGATAAGCTCCTGGAGGCCAGAATTAAGCTAATCAAACAACAGGTGTCTATTGAAAAAGCCAAACTTGAATTGCTTTGGGCTGCAGGAAAGCCTTATCTAGATTTTAATTACACACCTGCCAACCAGAATTAGAGGCCAGATGCTGTCTGATGAGAGTCACCTGCCTGTGTAACTAAAGTAACACTCGAGTTTTTAGGGAATAGCTAAACTTACTGTGTTCTTTTTAGAACCCTATTTGTCCACTATTAAACCTAAAACAAATGAGTTCTCATCATCAAGTATTGGTCATTGGAGGAGGTACTGCCGGAATCATGGTCTCTGCTCAGCTCAAACGAGCGAAAAGAGATTTAGATGTGGCAATTATCGAACCTGCAGACACCCATTACTATCAACCAGCATGGACCTTGGTCGGGGCAAATGCCTACGACTACCAAAAAACCGCCAGACCAATGAAGGGGCTGATTCCGCCAGGAGTCCACTGGATAAAAGAGTCGGCTAGCGAGTTCAAACCCGAAGAAAACATTGTAGTTACTGCTGAGGGAAATTCCATAACCTACGATTTTTTGGTAGTAGCACCAGGTATTAAAATTGATACTAGCTTGATTGATGGCCTAACCGAGGCTTTAGACCGAGATGTCGTATGCAGTAATTACACTGATCCGCTGCATACTTGGACGGTTTTGAAGAACTTTAAGGGTGGTAACGCCATTTTTACCCAACCAAAAACACCCATTAAATGTGGAGGTGCTCCTCAGAAAATTTGCTACTTAGCGGCAGATCATTTCAGAAAAGAAGGGATTCTAGATAACACAAATGTAGTCTTTGCTACTCCAGGTACCGTCATCTTTGGTGTTCCTGCTATTGCTAAAACTTTAATGAAGGTTATTCATAGATATGGGATTCACTTTAAACCCTTCTATGCACCTGTTAAAATCGATGCTAGTAATAGGGAGGTTACCTTCAAAAGTGTCAACCCCGAAGAGAATAACTGTATTGTAAACGAAGGCAATGTTTTGCAAGAGCGAACAGAAGGCACATACTCAACAGTAATGCCTTATGATATGCTGCACTTGGCTCCACCTCAAACCGCTCCAGACTTTGTGAAAAGCTCTTCTCTAGCGAATGAGGCTGGTTGGTTGGATGTGAATATTGAAACCCTCCAGCATGTAAATTATCAGAACATCTTTGGTCTGGGAGATGCTGCAGGTCTTCCTACTGCCAAGACTGGAGCAGCCATTAGAAAACAAGCTCCAATAGTGGTAGCCAACATTCTAAAGCTTATGGAGGCTAAGAGTATCACAGACATGAAATACAATGGTTACTCCTCATGTCCATTAGTTACTGGTTATGGTAAAATGGTATTGGCCGAGTTCGACTATAAGAATAACTTCTTACCAGATCCGCAGCTAAAGAAGATGCTTGTATTCGACTCTTCTAAAGAGCATTGGAGGTTATGGATGCTTAAAAAATACATGTTGCCATATCTGTATTGGAATAAAATGATGAAGGGTGTGCCTGTTTAACTGAGTCGCAGTGCAAAGCATTTAGTCTTGATTTGGTTTAGATTTAAATTGGAGTGAAGACGGCACTCTTTTTCATTAAAAATTGTCGTTAGAGTACAGTATTTAGCTTGCTGTGAACTACATTAATGAACCAAATCTATAATTATGGAAAGACAGAAAGTAACAGCGAAAAGATCGCTTACAGAAGATACAGAGAAGTTGTTGAACGATCAGATTAGAATGGAGGCGCTTTCTTCGGCAGCCTATCTTTCTATGGCTTCGTGGTGTGAAATGACAGGCTATGAAAACTCTGCCAAATTTCTCTATATGCACTCTGAAGAAGAGAGACAGCATATGTTAAAGCTTTTTCATTATATCAACGATGCCGGAGGGCATGCTATTCAGCCAGATATCACAGAGCTTAAACATCATTTTAGTTCGTTAAAAGAGGTGTTCGAAGAGATTCTGAATCACGAAATTGAGGTAACTGTTTCCATCAATAACATTGTAGATCATTGTTATAAAATTAAGGATTACACTACCATGAGTTTCTTGAATTGGTATGTTGAAGAACAAAGAGAAGAAGAAACCTTAGCCAGAAGGGCTGTAGAATTGTTCGATATCATTGGTGAAGATGGTATGGGACTTTGGACAATAGATAAAGAAATATTGAACCTTAGAAAAGAGGTTCCCAATGGAGGTCAATGAAAATAGTAACTGATGCACTTGAACAGGTAGGTCTTGAAGGTCAATTGATCGAAGAGATCGTTAACACTGGTCGTTTTTTAAAAGTCCGTGAAGGACAACCTTTAATTGAGCCAGGTATGGAGGCTAAAGAGATGCCTTTGGTAATTAATGGAACTCTTCGGGTAATGCGTGAAGACAAAGAGGGTAGAGAGATTTTCCTTTATTACCTTGAAGGAGGCGATGCCTGTGCCATGTCTATCTCGTGCTGTTTAGGTACACAAATTTCAGAATTCAAAGTAGTGGCGGAGGAAGACGCCACACTTTGGATGGTTTCTATGCACTACATTGATACTTGGATGGTGAAGTACCGATCGTTTCGAAAGTTCATTTTCGATTCCTATCACGATCGGTTCGATGAAATGCTGAACACGGTGGATGGCATAGCCTTTATGAATATGGATCAGAGGCTAATGAAGTATCTGCTTGACAAAAAGCAGAGCACAGGATCATTCGTCATCAACAAAACCCACGAGCAAATTGCTCAGGAATTGAATACGTCAAGGGTAGTGGTTTCTCGCCTCCTAAAAAAATTGGAACGAGAAGATAAAATTGAGCTGCACAGAAATAGGATAGAGGTGTTGTGATAACCATCATGTTTTGTACCTAAAGGCACAAACCGTATGTCGTAGACTCCCATTTTCACCAATGTTTTACCCCCTAACGGGGTGAATTTTGCAGAGTTTGTTGGGTTGAATTCCGCTTAGACTGGCGCTAGATACTACTTTCTCCTGATTTCGGCTACTTTAGAGAAATTACAGTCTGTCGGTAAATATATTATAAAGCCAACTGCCGAGTCAGCCTGTATAACTCTTATGTCCCTTTAGGGACTATACCTCGGTAGCTCTTTGATAACAGAGAAATTTGTTAATGTGCCTTTAGGTACATAACATAATGCAAGTTTGGGTTTTGTACCTAAAGGCACAAATGGTATATCCTGCAATCTTCAGGTCTACCGATGTTTAACCCCTAACGGGGTATGGTTGTCTTGTTCTCTTAAGCGTATTTAGTTTTAATGAGCATGCACTGATTCTATTAACAATCGTGGGTGTTTTGAGAAAAAGATAATAGGATGCAACCATGTCCCTTTAGGGATCACATGTCGGTAGCTATAATTGTTTTTCGACCAGCATGTGCCTTTAGGTACATCACATTTGTTTTCTAACTAAAGGAATAAATCGGGTATCGTATAATCCGAATTTCACCAATGTTTAACCTCTAAAGGGGTTAAGCTTGCAGAGTTTGTTGGGTTGAATTCGGCTTAGACTGGCATCGGATATTGCTTTCTTTTTTCTGTCATTAAAGGAGGTGACAGTCCTTTCGTCAATATACCTTATAGGGTGAGATATCAATTTAATCTATGTAATTTTTTTGTCTCGCTAGGGACTACATCTCGGTAGAATCATTAGATGCAAAAGTTGTTTTTAATGTGCCTTTAGGTACATCACATTACACCTCGTTAAAAATATAGCCCTCGTTAAAATCTATCTCAAAGGCCTTAAGGAATTCAAGATACTCCTCTCGGAACGTTTTCTTTTTGTGGTGCTCTTTCTGATTTTGGATATACCTAACCACCCTAGGAATCTGCGATTTGCTATATGAGAATGCGCCATAGCCTGCTTGCCATGAAAACCTGCCTTTAACATACCCTTGTTGATTGATCCACTTAGAAGAATCTTGTTTGACCTGCTTTATTAAGTCAGACAAGGCCTGATCTGGCTTCATTCCGAATAAAATATGAACATGATCTGGCATTCCATTAACCTGCAATACTCGATGACCATGATTTTGAATGATACCAGTGATGTAACGAAAAAGAGCATCTTCCCAAGTGGCATGAATCAAACTACTTCGATTTTTAACTGCAAAAACCACCTGAATATGTACTTGTGTGTATGTATTAGCCATGATGTGTTCTAATAACCATTCAATTTAGAACAATCATGGCATTAATGCATTACAAGCTCAATCCTCCATACTATAGCATTCTACGCCCCAAGAGTTGACAATTTCCATTACGTCAGATTCATCTACTTGGTCTTCAGCCTCTATGCGAAGCACCTTATCTCGGTCTTCCATGTCGATAGACCAATCCATTAAACCTGGGTTATAAGCGAGCAGTGCGTTGACCTTCTTGATTCTGCTCTCGTTGGCAATATTAGTTTTGAATATTAAGAGTTTCATCGGTGTTGTTGAGTTGATATTTTAATGTAATCTCTATTCTTTTCTTTTTAGTTCCATAAATGACTTACCGAAGCGGATATTTTCTTGGCTGAAGTCACTATTTCCTCGGCTGAGCTGTGCTACTCCGAGACCGTTACTATTACTTTTCCTGCTGCATGACCTCTCTCTTGAAAAGCAATAGCTGCTGGTAATTCTGTGAAATTATAATGGTCTGATACAACGGGTGTTAACTTATTGGTAGCTATTAGTTCTGCTAATAATGAAAGGTCTTCAGTTTTCATTTTTGCTGTGAACGATTCTAATTTTTTATCAGAAGCCTTAGAGAGCCAGAGCTTTCCTAGACTAAAGCCAATGAAGTGACCAAAACCACTCCAGCCAACCATTACACAAATGCCACTTGGCTTAAGCAAACGCTTGGCTATAGATGGGCTAACATTGCCTACTGCATCAAAAATCAGATCGAATTGTTGATTTAACTTTCGGTAATCATTCTTCTTGTAATCAATAACAACATCAGCACCTAATGACCTTACCATTTCCACTTTAGAAGTGCTACAAACGGCTGTAATATGAGCCTCAATATGCTTAGCTATCTGAACCGCAAATGTTCCTACTCCGCCAGAAGCACCATTAATCAAGACCTGTTGACCATTTTGGAGTTTGCCAATATCATTGAGGCCTTGCCATGCTGTAATTCCTGCTAAGGGAGTTGCAGCGGCTTCTTTATGACTTACTTCTTGAGGCTTTCTAACCCAGTGCGATGCTTTTACACAAACATATTCGGCAAAAGCACCTGCTCCAGTACCCATTACATCAGTAAAAACTTCATCTCCTGGTTTAAACTGAGTTACCTTGCTGCCAACCTTTTCTACTATGCCAGAAACATCTGCTCCAATGAAGGGGTTTTTAGGTTTAAATACTCCCATCATCAGGCGAATCATGTATGGTGTGCCACGCATTACACGCCAATCTGCTGGATTAACAGATGTTGCAACCACCTTAACTAGTAACTCATCTTCTTTCGGGCTGGGCTTTTGAAAATCAAGCAATTGCAGCTTGTTTGGCCCACCGTATTTTTTCCTGATATACGCTTTCATGTGTCTTGATTTACTTTACCTCGGGCTCGTAGGAAAAAACTTCATGCAAAGGAACCTGAAAGACCTGCGCTATTTTAAAGGCCAACTCAAGGGTAGGAGAGTACTTTCCCTTCTCTATGGCCACAATAGTTTGACGAGATACATCGACCTTATCCGCTAACTGTTGCTGTGTCATTTCATCGTTCATAAAGCGAAGCGTTCTTATCTTATTTTCAATCTTATACTTCGCCATTAAAATCCTCTTTTATAGTAAACCAGTTGGATGGTGTTTTCAACTAGCTCTGAAATAACGCCTCCAATTAAAAATGCTAAAAAGAAACTGTTGACAGACTTTTCCATAGCCAGAGCACCCATTCCGGCAATAATCCCGAAGATGAAAATAATTTGGCTGATGTTCTTGGACTTAAGTTCTATGAGCCTGTCTCTTTCGTCTGTCTTGGGAACAGCCTCTTTTGTTATGGCTGAATAGATTATGGCGTATAATATTTCAATTCCTATTCTAACTCCAATGGCCACTAGTATATACACCATCATTTGCTTGCCCCAAAATTTGAGCAGTTCATCTGTGTTTAATCCTTCTTGTGGCGAGTCTTGAAAAATAAAGAAGAAATAGACTGCTGGTACTATAATAGCTGCCAGCATGTTGACCCAATTCTTGTTTTCACGATAATCCATGACTTAATGCTTAGTATATTAAATTTGACCTTATGTAAAAAATGACGTACTAAAGGTAAAAAAAGTTGTACTCTATGTTAAAAATATTTTACATCAATTTTCAATTGGTTGATATTCAGTATGATGCATTCTATTTTTTGTCAGGTGATAATTGATGTAATCTTAAATGATAAGACTGTGTGTGCCTTATTCAGTGTTTGATAGAGGTTTAGAATTTGTGTTTAATCAATGAAATCAATCAGTCTTCTTTTGTGGTAATGCTTAATACCTGATCATTAACGCCTGTCATTTGCCAATGACCAAGCGCAATAGGTATTGAGCCAATTGAGTTCAGTTGGTCGAAGAAGTCTTTTAGCTTGAAGTCATCTTCATTCAGTCTAGCATAATCAGCCATAGCGGCTTCTAAGAGATACTTTCCGGTAATGTAGCTGGTTCCGTAGCCTGGTTGTCTGAGGTACAAATGTTGCTCAAAAATAAGCAGTTCCTTTTCGGTTTTCATCCAGCCTCTAGGAGTGAATTCTGAATGAATACCACCTGCCTCTTCCATAGTCATTTCGTTCGCGTGAGCATACAGGGAGCCTAATCCGCGGGCTGCTCTTTGCGCTATCATGATGAGCACAATTTCTCTTACTCTCGGATCATCCTCATATAGCCCAGCATCCATAAACATCTCTTCTACAGCGGTGGCAGTACCTTCATTTCTCGAATCGAAGATATTGTAGAGTAAGGGCTCCCTTCTAATTTCGCTGGGGTGAGGTTCATTATCCATTCTGGCCAGTTCAAACCAGTGGTAAAAATGAGAGTATAAGGGGCGGGCATCATAGTGCTCGCCAATGGTAAAGAAGTTTCGTTTTTCTTTAGGTATGAATTCACCTAAATGTGCTCTTAGAGCTGGTTCGAAATAGTCTTTTACGGTTACAATTTCCTGTTCGTCTAGAAACTTCAGCAAGCTCTTGGCAGATCTATCGGCCATAGCATCATATTCTTCTGGCGAGCCAGCCGCAGTAAGCTCAGGCAAGTTGCGGTTGCGATGTTCTTCTAGCTTTAAGGCAGACCAAGCCCTAGCCAATTCCCTTTTAAGTATCATTACCTCATCTTCCCATGTTAGTGGTACCAAATGCACATTTTGCAAATACCAAGTATAGTTTTCTTTGCCTATACCAGAAGGACCGGTTTTAGATGTAGACTCATTTTCTAGCCATTCTGCTAATTCATTTGTCGATGAAATGGCTTGGTCAATGGCGTCCATCAAAGAGTTATCTTCAGCAACTCCAGCCAATGATTTCAAGGACTCCAAGTCTTGAGATTGCGTTTTGATGTCTCTAATTCCGGCTATCCAAAGGTCTTTAGCACTGCCGGTTAAGTTTTCTTTGGCTTGCTCATTAAATGAGGGAATTGTCTTAATACCTTGAAGGAACTCGTCCCTTTTATCAGTGCTAAGAGGAAAGTTATACGTCCATACCTCAACGGTTCCGTGATTGGTTGGGCCTTCATGGGCTGGTACATCGCTTCTGTGCATCCAAATTACTTTGTAAAATGCTGGGTCTCTTTGCCATGGTTTTAGTACACGATGATTAAAATCATAACCATTCATTTCAGCCCAAACAATATGATAGTCTACTTGCTCAGGGATTGACCAGCCAGTAGTGTCCATCGAATGTAGCTGCGTTTGTAGTGTTTTAAACTCGGGCCAACGTATTTCAAAAGTTACTTTTGTATAGTCAGGTGTACCGTTGAGTAAAGGAGGGTTTTCAAATGCCCGCCAATCTTTGAAAAGCTGAACAAGGTCTTGATAAGATGCCTTGGTTTTAGTTTCGGCTGGTTGGCTGTTATTGGATTGACAGCCAAAAATGACCATGACCAAAATGGCTAAAGTGAGTTTAATGTTTTGCATAAGATTGAATTGATCTTGGTAAGATAACCAAATTAAAAGCTTAGGGGAAGCATCCTTTTGTGAGTGATTTCCTAGATAAAGGCATGTAACCAAATGTATTGCTCTCTAGTCTAGCAGAGACCATTCCCCCTTTTTCGAAAAGGGGGCTAGGGGGATTAGAGTATGTGTGTGTGACTTCAAAAGCCAATTCTCCCAACCTCTTCCGATGCCCCGAGACTTCGGGGTGGAACACTAAGGAGGAGTGTCCGTGCAAACATCGTTTGGCAGAATTTCATAGATGTGCCATTTGCTAGGAAACTACTCTTTTGTGGAGGGGTAAATTGCTTAGTTCTCTGCAGGTATTGCAGAGCTATCCTTTCCAAATAAAACTGAAGCAACCAAGCCTATAATTCCAAAAACAGCCAGAACACCAAACAAATATTGGTGACCAAGTTCGCCAGGATTATTATCTAATAAAACGCCCATCAGTGGACCCATAAAAACATCTGGAGTATAGCCAATGACAGAAATAAAGCCAATGGCAGCGCCTGCATAGGATAGTGGTATTTTCGATTCCTGAAAAAGGGCATAGTAGAGGCCTCTGAGTCCATAAATTCCTAGGCTTGTGCTGGCAAGTGTTAGGGCTATAAGAATAAAAATATCTCCGCCAAGAACACCAGAACTAATTATTATTGAACCTAGTATGAGAATAACAAAGCATGCCTTGGTTATTTTCGAATGAACCAGTTTGTCGCCTAAAAAACCAGCCAAAGCGGCAGCAATAGGTCGCATCCAGAAGGAGATGGTCGCAATGTGTGCCGATTCAACATCATCAAAGCCAAAGGCATCTTGCGCATAAAGGCCAAAATCGTCTGTACATTTATAACCCACGTATGCACAAAGTAGAATGATGGCCTGAAGCCAAACTGACCGGTGAGAGATAGCCTTTTTTACACCGCTTAGGCTCATTTTTTCAGCTTTCTCAGTCGTCTTTAAAGTTGCACTAGGCAGCGCTTTCCATACTAGCACTGCTGTGAACAGAACTAAAATTGAAAAGAATATAATAATGAGGCTTAATCCATTTTCTAGTTGATTCTTGAGTGCTTGATCGGCCGAAACAGGAAGTAGTGCATCCAATAAAAAAACAGAGGAGGAGGCTATTAAAGCAGCTACAAATCCTCTACCACCATCAACTAAGCCTTGAGATTTTCCTTGAGACTTTTCGCCACCAAACTGTCTAATGCCTTTAATGAATGCGGCCCAGAAAAATAGAATAGTGCTCAAACCCCAAAAACCGTAAAGTATGGTCAAAGTAGTTAATGAAGGGATTCCGGCCATTATTAGTCCAGCCAAAGCGGTGGCAATTAGAGAAAAGATTAATAGTTTTTTGGGTGAATACCTATCGGCAATAGGCCCACCAAAAAAGTAAGAAGCCATAGCTACAATTCCGTATACAGAAAAGGCTGTTCCCAGTTCAAGGTTGTCTAGTTCAAAAACAGTTAGAAAGGTGGGTCTGAACACTCTAGTAATTACAAAGGGAAGGAAGAAAATAGCTTCCCCAACAATCATCAGCGTAATTAGAGTTAGAAGTTTTTTGATTTTAGATGTGCCCAATGCATGAAATTGAGAAGATTCGAGAGAAATGCCAAATAACCAACTGATGATCATTTATCAGCTTTCGTAACTTTAGTTACTTTTACAGCTTCTGAGCGGGCCTACTTTTGTGTCAGCTAAATCAGAATAAAGTGAAGCAGTTTTTACCCATACTCTCTTGGTTACCGAACTACAAAAAGTCAGACCTAAGCGGTGATTTATTTGCCGGCTTAACGGTAGGGGTAATGCTAATTCCTCAAGGAATGGCGTATGCGCTTATCGCGGGCTTACCACCAGTTTATGGTCTTTATGCTTCAGTGGTACCTCAGATTATATATGCCATCTTCGGTACTTCTCGTCAACTTTCAGTAGCTCCAGTAGCAATGGATTCCCTCTTGGTAGCAACTGGGGTATCAGTGATGGCTATGGAAGGAAGCCAAGCGTACATCACTTACGCTATTATGTTGGCCTTCTTTATGGGGACTGCTCAATTTCTGCTAGGCGTAATTAGAATGGGTTTTATCACCAATCTATTGGCCAAGCCTGTTATCAGTGGTTTCACTTCAGCGGCCGCATTGATTATTGGATTGAATCAGCTGAAGTATTTCCTCGGGGTTGAGCTAGAAAAAAGTAATCAAGTACACCGAATTATTGGTAGCGCTATCAGTCAAATTGATGAAACACATCTGCTCACTTTGCTTCTAGGTATTGCTGGAATTATTCTCATCAAAGGAGCGAAAAAGATCAATAAAAAAATTCCAGGAGCTTTGGTGGCGGTTGTTATAGGTATTCTGGTTGTGGCGGTATTTGGACTAGAAGCTAAAGGCGTAAGCATAGTGAAAGAAGTACCAAGCGGATTGCCGTCACTCATCATTCCAGATTTCTCAATCGAGACTATTCAAAAGCTACTACCACTTTCACTGACCATTGCTGTAGTAGCATTTATGGAGGCATTTTCCGTGGCTAAAGCCATTGAAGCCAAAAGAAGAGATTATAAGGTGATTCCAAACCAAGAATTGATAGCCTTGGGCGCATCAAATATTGTCGGCTCACTATTTCAAAGTTACCCAGTTACTGGTGGCTTTTCACGCTCAGCGGTAAACCATCAGGCAGGTGCTAATACGCCTTTAGCCTCTATTATTTCGGCTGTTCTGGTAGCCTTGACGTTGTTGTTCCTCACTCCGCTGTTCTACAATTTGCCTCATGCTATTTTAGCTTCAATTATTATGGTGGCCGTTTCTGGTCTTATAGATATAGGCTATGTAAGAACCCTATGGAAAACCAACAAAGTGGAGTTCGGTTTACTGTTAGCTACTTTTATTGTGACCCTGCAGTTCAGCATGGTTCCGGGTATAGTTACAGGAATTATTCTATCCATTTTAATCCTACTTTTTAAAGCGGCAAACCCACATATGGCTGTGCTAGGAAGGGTAAAAGGTATTGAAGAATATAGAAATGTAAAACGTTTTAATGAGTTGGAGACCTGGCCAGAACTGTTGGTGTTGAGGGTGGACGCTCCTTTTGCTTTTGTCAACATTCAAACCATTAAAGATAAGGTGGTGAATGAGGTACAAAAGAGAAATGGTGAGTTGAAGTATGTGGTTTTAGATGCCGCTTCGGTAGCCTACATAGATGCTACCGGAGTCATTGGTTTACGCGAGCTCATTGAAAGTTTAGAAGAGAAGAACATTACCATGCTTTTTGCCGAGGTAATTGGCCCGGTAAGAGATGCATTTTATAAAAACGAATTGATTAAGAAAGGTGAGAAACATGCCTTCTTTTTAACTACCAACGATGCAGTAAATTACTGTCTATCAGGTAAGTTTGAAGATGGAAGAGCGCACTTGGTTAGTCAAACCAATGCCTAATGTAACTTAAGTTACTTCAGCTTTCAGAAGTTGGAACGTAATTTACACTGACCTTGTCTTTATATCGACTTAACGAGAAAAGAAAAGCAAAATGAAAATAGATCAAATTTACACGGGTTGTTTAGCGCAAGGAGCTTACTACATTGAAAGTAAGGGCGAAGTAGCTATCATCGATCCGCTCAGAGAGGTACATCCATACCTTTCAATGGCCGAAAAAAATAAGGCTACTATCAAATACATTTTCGAGACACATTTCCATGCCGATTTTGTTTCTGGACACGTTGATTTGGCCAAGAAAACAGGCGCGACCATAGTCTACGGACCAGGTGCAAAAACTGAGTTCGATAGCCATAAGGCAACTGACGGAGAAATCTTCGAGCTGGGCGATGTGAAAATTAAAGTACTGCACACTCCAGGTCATACGCTGGAAAGCTCTACCTACTTACTTATTGATGAAGAAGGAAAAGAGCACGCAATCTTCAGTGGAGATACACTATTTATTGGAGATGTAGGTAGACCTGATTTGGCTCAAAAAGGAGACATTACGCAAGAAGATTTAGCGGGAATGTTATTCGATAGCCTGAGAGAGAAAATCATGGCCTTGCCAGACGATGTGATCGTTTACCCTGCTCATGGTGCTGGTTCGGCTTGTGGAAAAAACATGAGCAAGGAAACCACAGACAGTTTGGGCAATCAGAAGAAAGTAAACTATGCTTTAAGGGCTGATATGACCAAAGAGGAGTTCATCAAAGAAGTGACCGATGGTTTGCTTCCTCCTCCTCAATATTTTGCTCAAAATGTGGCCATGAACAAATCTGCCAATACTGATGGCATCGATAAGATACTCGAAACAGGAAAGGTAGCTTTGAGTGTAGAGACTTTCGAAGCTATGGCCAATCACGAAGGCGCTTTGGTGTTGGATACCAGAAAGCCTCAGGAGTTTGCTAAGGGCTTCATCCCAAACTCAATCTTCATTGGTATCGATGGAAGCTTTGCCCCTTGGGTAGGAGCGTTGATTCCAGATCTTCAGCAGCCAATTATTTTCTTAGCCGATGAAGGTAGAGAAGAAGAAGTGGTAACCCGCCTTTCTAGAGTAGGTTATGACAATACGCTTGGCTATTTGAAAGGTGGAATTGAAGCCTGGAGAGCAGCCGGAAAAGAGATTGATTCAGTAACCTCTGTTGGGGCAGATGTTTTGAAGGAAAAACTCGCAGAAGGAACTGCCAATGTCTTAGATGTGAGAAAGCCTGGAGAATACTTGGCAGAACACATTGAAAAAGCGAAAAATACGCCACTAGATTTCATCAACGATGAGATGGCAAGAATTGATAAAAACACTGAGTACTACATTCACTGTGCCGGTGGTTACCGATCTATGATCTTCTCTTCCATCTTAAAATCAAGAGGATACGATAAAATTATCGATGTAGCTGGTGGCTTTAAAGCCATTCAGGAGGTAGGTATTCCAGTAACGGATTATGTTTGTCCAAGCACTCTAAACTAATAATTGCCCTGAGCCACTTCAGGCTCGGGGTCATATAAAAAATCAAATGAACAATCTTATTGAATTCATTCAACAGCCATGGCCGTGGTATGTTGCCGGGTCCATTATTGCCATTGTAATGTTCGCATTGCTCTATTTTGGCAACAGTTTTGGCCTTTCTGCAAACTTCAGAAATATGTGCTCCATGTTAGGCGGGGGCAGGTCTTGTGACTTCTTCGACTTTGATTGGAGAAAGCAAACTTGGAACCTTTTGTTCTTGGCAGGAACAGTAATTGGAGGCTTCATTGCTCATCAATACCTAATGCCAGATGCCACTATTGCCATATCAGAAGCTACTGTGGCAGATTTGCGAGAGCTGGGAATTGCCAACCCTGGAGAGGGCATTGTACCTCAAGATCTCTTCAGTTTTGAGTCACTATTCAGCCTAAAAGGCCTCATTATGTTTGTGGTAGGAGGCTTTTTGGTTGGCTTCGGAACACGCTATGCAGGTGGTTGTACCAGTGGGCACGCCATTAGTGGCTTGAGCGATCTTCAGCCAGCCTCTTTGGTAGCTGTGATAGGTTTCTTCATTGGTGGTCTGGTTATGACGCACTTGCTATTGCCTCATCTTCTTTCCCTTTAAATCTAGACTTATGAAATTCATAAAATATATCTTTCTGGGTATTCTATTCGGTATTACCCTCACCAAAGCAGAGGTGGTTTCTTGGTTCAGGATTTACGAAATGTTCAAATTTCAGTCTTTCCACATGTATGGTGTTATTGGTACTGCAGTGGTCTTGGGAATCATTATTACTCAGATTATCAAGCGTACTAAAATGAAGGCCATCTCGGGCGACCCAATTGTTATTCCGCCTAAGCAGTTTTCTATACCACGTTACCTTATTGGTGGAACCATTTTCGGACTGGGTTGGGCAATGACTGGCGCTTGCCCGGGACCAATGTTTATTCTATTAGGAAATGGAGTTTTCGTAATTATTGTGGCTATTGCTTCAGGAATTTTGGGAACTTACGTTTACGGAAGAATAAAGCATAAACTGCCTCATTAGGGTTGAAGAAGGTTTTTATAGTTTTCACGGTTCTTACTTTTTCAGTAACAGTTTTACTGGCTCAAGACGAAAAGCCATTTCAGACAAAAGGTGCTGTGGCAATGCGCTATATGTCTACCAATAACAAGGGTGAACTGACTGATTTTAATGCTTTTGTGGGCTATGGTTCTTATAAGGTAAGTTATGGGCTTAAATCTTGGCTGAGTTTTTCCGGTCAGGTTAATGGAGTTTTCCTGCCAAGCACAGAAAACTTGGAGAAACGAGATGCTATAACGGGAAGAGGGCCAATTTATGAGGCTAACCTTTTCAACTTAAGAACTATGAGTGCTCATTCTGAGTTTGCACTTCCCGTTCTTAACGCTGAGTTCAATCACAACGGACAAATACTAACTGTCGGTAGGTTTGTTAAGAATGCTCAAGCTTTAAAAGCTGAGCAATGGCCTTTTCCTAATGCTTTAGAAGGTATTTGGTATGAGAATTATAAAGCTGAGAATGCCTCGTGGCAATTGGCCATTATACATAAGTCTATGCCAAGATTTTCTGGAGATTTTGAAAAGATAGGGCGTTCATTAGGTGTTGCAGGAGTTGGTTTTAATAAAGATGGATCTCCGAGTGGTTACCGCAATAATATAGCATCTGATTTTTTGCTGGTAGCCAATTATAATAAGCTTTTTAGTGGAGGGCTCTCTTTAGATATTTGGAATTATTTGGTTGAGGGGGTAATGAATACCTTCCTAGTTGAACCGAGGTTACAACTTTCTGAAAGCCGCTTGAGTATTGCTGCAAAGGTTATGTATCAAGAACGCTTAGGCAGTGGTGGTAATTCCGATCAAAGCAGGACTTATAAGGTAGATCAATCGGTTTTGTATTTTGGTTTGAGACTTGAGAAGCAATGGAAGGATAATTCAATGCAACTGAATGTTTCTAGAATCAGTGATGCCGGAAGGTTTTTAATGCCAAGAGAGTGGGGTTACGAGCCTTTCTATACTTTTCAAAGAAGAACACGAATTGAAGGCGTCAGGGATGCAATATCTCTTATGTTTAAGTGGCAAAAAGCTTGGTCTGATGAGCAAATGAGCTATCAATTTACCAGCTCAATCGCCTACAACCGTTTGCCAAAACCGAGTGATGTTGAAAGCAATAAATACAAGTTGCCTTCTCACATTCATTGGGATGCTGTTTTAAAAGTTAAGCCCATAAAAAATCTAAGTAGTTTAAGCTTGGAAACATTAGTAGCTTATAGGTTTCTGTCGGACAACTCTATCTCCGACTCATCAGTGATAATTAATAATGCAGACTTTTTTCATACAGATTTAAGCCTAGTATATAGCTTTTGATATGTTCGGAATCAAAAACTGAGTATTTTGGTGTATATCCACTTTAGAGAGAATGGTTACTTGAACTTTTTCTAAGGAGATGGGAAAAATGGACAAATTGCTTTTTAGAATTCGGTTATTACTCAGTACAATAGTATTGCTTGTTTTCTCTGCATTATTTGGCCTTGTGGCACTGCATATAGGTCTCATTCAGCATAAACCAAATAACCTCGTTTGGAAGCCTAAATCTATAACTACCGATTTGGAGGGCGAAGAAAAAGCTTCATTGATCAAGTTAGGATATGATGTAATTACTAGAACTCCTGAGCTTATTGGTCCTTTGGCAGAAAAAGAGGAAATGCAATTTGCTGGGAATAACCTTACCTGTCAGAGCTGTCATTTAGAAGCCGGAACTAAGCCAGGGTCTGGAAGCTTCGTGGGCGTCTATAACCGATTTCCTCAATACCGAGGGCGCGAAGACAAAATGGGCACCTTGGAGGAAAGAATTGATGGCTGTATGGAGCGCAGTATGAATGGGCAAAAACTGCCTCATAATACACTAGAAATGAAAGGCATGATAGCCTATATGAAGTGGCTAAGTGAAGATGTGCCTGAAGAGAAACTCGCTGAGTATAAGGGGTATGTGGCTATTGACCTACCTGAAGTAAAGGCAGATCTTTCTAAAGGGGAAACGATTTTTCAGAAGTATTGTATTGTTTGCCATGGAGCAGATGGACAAGGGGTGAGACCAAATGAAGGTGCGCTCTATGAGTTTCCACCATTATGGGGCAATGATTCTTACAATCATGGAGCGGGAATGCACCGAGTAATCACCGCTGCAGAGTTCATTAAATCCAATATGCCATTTCAACAAGCTACTTACGATAAGCCAGTGTTAACCGATGAAGAGGCCTACCATGTGGCAGCTTACATTAACAGTTTTGATAGACCTCAGAAGGCAAACCCTGAAGCCGATTTTCCAAAGAAGGAGCTAAAGCCTGTTTCTACACCCTACGGGCCTTGGCGAGATAATTTTTCTGCTGAGCAACATAAGTATGGCCCTTTTCAGCCTATCATGGAATACTACAAGCTTACTTTTGGTATAGAAAAGAAAAAGTAGTCGCTTACTGAACCATTAGTGGTAGGCACTCTGCAGTAAAGTTGTCTTCATTACAATAGTGAATTTCTACTTCTTGGTCTGTAGTTATGATTGGAGGCTTATCTACAGAAGTGATAATTATCTTAGACTTATTGCAATGGCCTTTTTGCACTAGCTGCTTGACTAAGCCAAAGTTAGAAGCACTATTGGTAGATATGTTGAAAACGTAAATCTGATACTCCTTCTCAGAGATCAGCTTTTCGGCAGCATCAAAGCCGCATGTGTTTATTGAAAGAGGTTTTTCATCAGGCCAATAGTTTTCGATTAAATCCGAAAACAATGTCCTAAGAATCTCGCGATCCTCCACGAGCAAGATGTTAGTCATAATCTTAGTTTGGTCGGCACAATTTCTTGAGCTCCCACGAAAATATTCCAATAGTTGTTAACAGCAAAAAAATGTATTTAAAAATTCATACTGGTTGAAGTGCTATAGAATCCTGATATATATCAGTTTATGAGGTAACATAGGTTACGCAAGGCAAATGAGGCTTTTTCCAACTTTGAGTCATTGATCGGAAAAAGTACTCAGATATGAAAATAGAACAGATTTACACCCAATGTCTTGCCGAAGCAGCTTACTACATCGAGTCGAACGGTGAAGCGGCCATTGTAGACCCTTTGAGAGAAGTTGAGCCATATATTGAAATGGCTAAGCAAAATGGAGCAACCATTAAGTATGTCTTGGAGACTCACTTTCATGCAGATTTTGTCTCTGGTCATTTGGATTTAGCCAAGAAAACTGGAGCAACCATTGTTTACGGCCCCACTGCCCAGCCAAACTTTAAAGCTCATGTAGTAAAAGATGGTGAGGTGCTTCAACTGGGAAATGTAAAGATCAAGGTACTGCACACGCCAGGTCACACTATGGAGTCTTCAACCTTTCTCTTAATTGATGAAGCGGGGAAAGAACATTCAATTTTTACAGGTGATACCTTGTTTTTGGGCGATGTTGGCCGGCCAGATCTGGCGGTGAAAACAGATTTGTCTAGAGAAGATTTAGCAGCTCATTTGTTCGATTCACTTAGAAATAAAATTATGCCCTTAGCAGATGATGTTATTGTTTATCCTGGTCATGGGCAAGGTTCTGCATGCGGAAAGAACATGAGTTCGGATACTGTTGATACGCTGGGGAATCAGAAGAAATTCAACTATGCACTGAGAGCAGATATGACCAAGGAGGAGTTTGTACAAGAAGTTACGTCAGACCTTGTCGCGCCACCTCAATACTTCCCTAAAAATGCAGTAATGAACAAAATGGGTTATGAGAGTATCGATCAAATACTTGAGCAAGGTGTCATTGGTTTAGACGTAAAAGAATTTAAGCAAGTAGTACGAAAGAATAAGGCGCTTATTTTGGATACGCGACCTAAGGACCAGTTTGCTGAAGGCTTTATCCCAAATTCAATATTTATTGGAATTGACGATACGTTCGCGCCATGGGTAGGTGCTTTGATTACCGATTTAAATACCCCAATTGTCTTCTTAGCCGAAGAGGGAAAAGAGGAAGAAGTGGTTGTTCGCCTCTCTAGAGTAGGCTACGATAATGCCTTAGGCTTTCTGAAAGGTGGCATTAAAGCATGGCGCAATGCAGGTGAAGAAGTTCAGAGGGTTGAGCAAGTTACAGCAGAAGAGTTTGTATCCATCTTTGAGAATGGGGCGAACTTATTGGATGTGAGGAAAGAGAGCGAATTCGAATCGCAGCACATTAGGGGAGCAACCAATTTTCCACTAGATTTTATAAACACGAACCTCAAAAATCTAGATAGTCAGAGTAAATGGTATATACACTGCGCGGGTGGTTACAGATCTATGATAGCCACATCTATTCTTTTATCGTCAGGTTATTACAATGCTGTAAACATAAAAGGAGGCTTTAAAGCGCTCAAAGAGACTGCTCTGCCAATGACAGAGTTTCAAGAGCAAATCACTATGCTATAGTGATTCTGGTTAAGTTGATGGTTGGAAACCCCTGCAATACGTGTAGGGGTTCTTTTTTGTTTGACTTTCAAACATTTAGGACTAAAAGTATATTTATTGAGTATGATTGAGAAACATGGTTTGTCTTTTGAAGATATAGATAGAATTATTGAGATGGCGTGGGAAGATAGGACCCCTTTCGATGCTATTGAACAACAGTTTGGTCTACCTGAGAAAGAGGTTATCAAGTTGATGAGAAGAGAGATGAAACCAAGTTCCTTCGAAATGTGGAGGGCCAGAGTTCAAGGGAGGAAAACTAAGCATTCAGCACTTCAGTCATCTAAAAAGTTCAGAAGTAATCAGCAGCGTGATATTACCAGAAACAAGATTAGTAAAAGGTAAAAGAGCCTTGCGCTTTAACAAGACTCTTTATTGATTCTAGGCTGTTCTAATCCACCTCCCCAAACCTTTCATCCCCACACATACGGACGATTTTTGGTTCGAAGGTACCAAGTACTTCAACCAAGTCGGTTTGTTGAGCCATTACCTCATGGATGTTTTTATAAACCTGAGGCGCTTCGTCCAAACCGGAACCGATTAAGGTAACTCCAGCTTTTTTGATGTGCTTTTTCACTTCCTTTTTAGAAAGTGTCTGCTTGGCTTTGGTTCTGGAAAGTACCCTTCCTGCTCCATGAGAAGCTGAATTGATAGAATCCCCGTTCCCTTTGCCTTTTACAATAAAGCCCGGTGAGGTCATTGAGCCTGGGATAATTCCCAGAACACCTTCACCTGCTGGTGTAGCTCCTTTTCTATGCACAATGATTTCCTTTCCATCCGCATCTTGCTCTTTCCAGGCAAAGTTGTGGTGGTTTTCGATCAGTGCCAGTGGTTGCTCACCTAAGGCAGCAGCCAGTCTATCGTGAATCTGGTGATGGCATGCCGAGGCATAGTCACCGGCCAGATTCATAGCTTGCCAGTATTCCTGACCCGCTTCAGTGTCTAAATCCAACCAAGCCAGATGCTTAGCTTCTCCCGGTAATTTGGTCATATCCATGGCCAGCTTGGTGTAATGCCTTGCGATATTCGCACCAAGTCCCCTCGATCCCGAGTGGGAGAGTACCGATAAATACTTGCCAACCGGCAGGTTGAATTCATTGATCTCCGAATGAATCTCAGTAATACCGAATTCCACAAAGTGGTTGCCACCTCCGGAAGAACCGATTTGCTTCCATGCTGTGTCTTTCAAAGATTTCAAAATATTGATTTCGTTGAAAAGCCCTCGGTCTAACACCTCATGGTCTTTTGGCCTTTTAAATACCGCCTGACCGAATTTGGTGTTCTCCATCAACATGTCCTTCAACTCCTCTGTGTTTTGATGCACAAAAGCAGGAGGGACGTCATACATGGTCATGCACATTCTGCAGCCAATGTCTACCCCAACTCCATAAGGGATCACTGCATTCTCAGTTGCCAGAACGCCACCAATTGGCAGTCCGTAGCCATGGTGTGCATCCGGCATCAGTGCTCCATACTTAGTCACCGGCAATTTCATGGCAATCTCCATTTGGTTGATTGCTCCTTGCTCAATGCCGTCTGCCCCATATATATGATATGGTATGCGTTTTTCCCGCAAAGCCAGTGTCTCGTTGTGGTCTTTTTTGATGATCAGCGCCATCGCCACAGGGCCCCAGGCCTCATGTTTTAGGTAAAGACCAGGGTTTCCGACCACCTTTTTCAACATGGCTTTTTTATGCAATATGGATTTGCCTTTGAAATACTCTTCCATAGCCTTGATTGCCTCGCCAATGGCTCTGCCTTCAGGGAATCCGAGCTTTCTCAGGTCTTTTCCAGTTAATTTTCTCGTTGCCATAATTTCCAACGTTTCTTTAGTCGTTTGTACTTATTTCGCTTGATGTGGTCTTTCAAATCGTCCACATCATAGTTGTCAAGGGCTTGCATCATACCTTTTCGGTACCAAGCAATCGCCTTGCTAAATTGACCTTGAGTTTCGGCCACTTTGCCTAGGTTTTCATAGACAAAGGTTTTGTTGAAGCCTTCAACCTTCATGGCTTTATGCATAAGGTTTTCCAGACCAAGGTATTTCTCATTATCCAGATAGAGCTGCGCGAGATTGACATAAGCACTTCGGTAATCTGGTTTAAATTTTATTGCCAGCAGATAATGCTGTTCAGCTCCCGCTTTATCATCAAGGCCGTATTGAAGTAGGCAAGCCATTCTAAAATGAAGTTTGGCACTACCAGGCTCTTCACACAATCCTCTCTCAAACCATCTTTTGGCCTCATCATCTTGGCCATTATCTATGGCTTGATCTGCCATCTGAATAATACTTTCTATGTATTCTTCGTAAATGTCCATTTTCGTTTGAGAGGGTAAATACCCCTCAGTCCTTCGGACAGCACCCCTAAAGTGGAGCACAGAATCCGCAGCATTGGGAGGTATTCCCTCAGTTTTTATGTAATTGTTTCATGTTCCTTTTTATCCTCTCTTTGGACGTCATTCCCGTGAAAACGGGAATCTCACCTATCATTCGGAGATCCCCGCCTACGCGGGGATGACATACCATTAGAGTGGCAGCAGGTAGACCAACTACCTAGAGAAAATCTCCTTCAATTGATCTACCACCTGATTGCCGCCAGAAAGTGAAATGTTGTTGATCTTATCTGCGATTCGTTCAACATATTCCATCTCCTTCAATTTGAACAACATGTCGTTGTCTTCCATCAATTTGGCGGTGTTCAACAAGCTTCTGGTAGAAGCTGTTTCTTCACGTCTGGTAATCACGTTGGCTTGTGCTTGTTTTTGCGCCACCAAAACTTGGTTCATGATGTTTCTCAATTCACCGGAAAGTATAATGTCCTTGACACCACAATCCCTGATTTCAATTCCCAGAGTTTCGGCTTTGCTCTTCAGAACTTCCAGTACATATTCTGCAATCGCAGATTTTTGCTCTAGCAGTTCGTCAAGCGTGTAGTTGCCAATGTATTCCCTCAAAGCTAACTGCATCAATACATAGAGCTGTTTTTCAGCATCCTTGTTGTCGATAAGAAATTTCTCAATATCAACCACTTTGTATTGGCAGTAGAAGTTGATTCTCAAACCGGCTTTGTCTTTGGTGAGAATTTCCTGACCAGAAATTTCCATTTGAAGCTTCCTCATATCAGCCTTCAAAACATTGATGGCGGTGGTGTTTTTCCAGAAGTAGTAAGTGCCTTTATCAAGCGTTTTTTCCAACTTTCCATCTATCATCAAGAGTCCTTTTTCGTAAGATTCAACTACGTAAACTCTGATGTGTCTTAGCAAATCGGTGCTGGTAAACACAGCTTTGCTAATGTCTTGCGAAATGTTGAAATCGCTTAGGTCTACTCTGGTGAAAGTGTATTCCACCAAACCTTTCCAGAAAGCATACTTTCCTACAGTCAAAACTTGTTTGAACTTGCCGTCAGCATATTGAATGACAATCTCATTGTCTTTCACGTCTACTACTTCAAGCATTGAAGCCAAGGCTTCATCCTTCAAAAGGATGTTTAAGTTTTTAGAAGAGTAGAACTGATCGGTAAGGTTGTAAACCATTACAGTGTCCGCTAGCGATAACCAAGTAGTACCTGCGGTGATCACTTTGCGGTAATCTCCATTTCTGAAAACCAAACCGACTTTTCCATCGTTGATTCGTATTCTTTTCATTTTTACAATGGTTGTGAGGTTTCCCTCGGTTAAACATTTATTTATCGCTATTGGCCAAATAGTTTCGTTTTATGAAAGGTTGAACAGTTTTGCCATCTATCCAAAGCGAGGTGTTTATTGAGTCTGAATTCAGAAGTGAGTTCTAGAGTCAGGGGAATTTGCTTGGAACTGAAGTTCGCAACGTCTTCCTGTGACAGCAGAAGTCAAATCTTGCATCGGGCGATATCCTAAACCACCTTGGCTTTTTCAAAACTTTCCTCATCTACCGAAGTAGGTAAGGGGCAAACTGAATCTTCCTTTCAGTATTGGCATCGGTTTTTAAAGAAGACCCGATGAACTTCTGAAAATGGATTTTTAGTCCATTTACCATGTTAAAAGCATGGTGCTCTACCAACTAAGCTACTACCCCATTTCTCATTCAATTGTGGGGTAGGGAGGATTCGAACCTCCGACAAGCATGGGAATATGTCCTCAAGCTAAGTAGCATACCGAGACTTACTAGTTCGGCACTATGGGGCTATACTGAAACCCTCATCAGGCCTTATACCTGACGATTATATTCCGTGGAAATGGTAGGATTCGAACCTACTCAGCCTGAGGCACTGGTTTTACAGACCAGTATAACTCTCCCTCGTTATCGCATTTCCATTGAGGCCATTGTTCCTTTCAGCTGGCGATCAACCAATTGTTGGATGCAATGACCCGCTATTTACATTGGAGCTTTTTCAAACATCACAGTCCGTCCCGATAGCTATCGGGAGAAAGACTGCTTGAGGGCTTTAACCCTGCCTGCGGCAGGCAGGCTCTCTCCTCCCGATGTTTCGGGATTGAGGAGACACTCGTTCTGCCTCTCCTTTAGCTTCTTGACCCCTTGACCCCTTTGTACTGCGGACATTTTCCGTTGATAGGGGAGTAATTAAACTCTCCTCCTTTTAGGAGGAGTGCCCGAAGGGCGAGGTGGTTTTTTAGTTTCATTTTGTTTGGGCACAAAAAAAGCCCGGCCTTATGCAGACCGGGCTTTTCAATGCCGCGCTTATGTACGGTATTGTCAAGTCATATTCTTCCCGATCTTATTTTGCAAAAGACATATTTTACCAACTTCAAAATCACTGTGATTTTGATAGCCCAAAGGCGCTAGTCCTGTGTTTTCTAAGCGAATTGTCATCTTCTGCATTTCTTAATTTTTTTGAAACAAAAAACCCGAACTGAAAGCCCGGGTTGTAAAAATCTTATATCGAAAATTCTACTTTCCCGAACGGCTTTCATCACATAGATCATAGGCTGTTTTACCTATTGGCTGTAATGTTTCGCTATGTGAGTTGAAATTTTTCATTTCGTTGTTATGGCTGCAAATGTACTGAAAAGGATTTTTAATTTGCAAGTGACTGATTTTCAGTGGTTAACTTTTTACTCTTTATATATAAATGCTAAGTATTTGATAGTCAAGTTTTTGTGTCAGTAGAATTTTTTCAATAAAATTTGAAATTCTTATAAAACCCTAGTAAACGTTTATACGAATTTAGTCTATTGATTGGTAAATAAGCTTATACATTCCTTCCCAAAAAGCACCTCCCTGAAAAGCATTGACTTGTGTCATTCCAACGAAAATCATGTTTTGCTGAGGGTCTATGAAGAACTTGGTATTGAAGTATCCGCTCTATTCATAAGTGCCTGGAGATTTCGGACTCTTCTTGGTGGGTTTGTCTTGATAGAGTTGAAAGCCTAATGCAAAACTGCCATCGGGGCCTTTAGGGTAGTTTTCATAGTCATTTATCACTAAAGGAAGCTGGTCTTTGGTCATTTCAGCCATGGCTTCTGATCCAAGTAGGTCTCCACCTCCTTCAACCAGCGTTTGTATGAAACGTGCATAATCTAATGCTGTAGAACTTAAACCAGCACCTCCAGCAAAGAAATCTCTAGGTCCTTGCTTTGGGTAGTCGGTAAGAGCACTCATGCCTAGTTGATCGGTAGACATAAAAGTGCCGTTTATTTTCTGAGCTAAAGGTACTAGTCTATCGTGCTTAGATTCAGGTAAATAAAAGTAGGTGTCTTCCATTCCAATAACATCGAATATGTGCTCTTTAAAGTAGGTGTTTAGTTTCTGGCCAGAGACTACTTCTATAATTCTTCCCATCACATCCATGTTGAGCCCATAAGAAAAACGTGCTCCCGGTTGATGGGCCAGTGGTACTTCTGCAAGTCTGTTAATCCACTTTTCCGTAGACCATGTAGGGTGAGTAAATCCAACGTTCATATCGAATTGATCATATACAGCCATAATTTTGCCTGGGTTGAATGATCCATATACTATACCTGAGGTGTGAGTCATTAGGTTTCTGATGGTTACAGGTTTGTCTACAGGTAAGGTAGTGTAAGTGGAGTCACTAGAGTTGAATTGGTCTAAGACCACTTGATTCTTAAATGCTGGAATGTACTCATATACCGGGTCGTCTAAGTTAATTTTGCCTTGTTCTACCAGTTGCATAATGGAAACTGAAGTAATAGCTTTTGTCATAGATGCTATCCGGTAAATCCCTTCGTTTTTTATATTAGTCCCGGCTATCTCGCCATAGCTTTTATGGTAAACTATTCGGCCATTCCTAGCAATCAGAAACGTGCCTCCTGGTATTATGGTGTCATTTATAGCTGTTTGTATATAGTTATCTAACTCTGTTTCGAATGTGGAGCTGAAGCCTTGCTCGCTAGGAGAAGCATTAGAAAGCCAGCTTTCCTCTGAACCTTCTTTTGAAGGTTGGCAACTGACTATTAAAAGGAGTAGAAGGATTGAGAGTAGGTTGGGTTTCATGGCTTATTTTTTCAGGAAGATAACAAAAGATGACTTAACCATTTGGCCTTCCTTAGATAGTGCAGTTTGTTTACTTCTGGAAAACCTTAAGTATCCACTTTTCTTAATGAGTAGAAGCAAGGATTAAATTCATGAGTAAGGTAGGAATAGGCTATGGCTAGAATTAGCTGTAACTTTGCATGGCCCAATAACTCAATAGGGCAGTACTCTAATTTTATATATGTCATTCGCTACCCTTGGTTTGTCCAAGTCTTTGTTACACGCTATTAACAAAAAAGGATATACCACTCCCTCGCCAATTCAAGAAAAAGCAATTCCTCACATTTTAAAAGGAAGTGATGTAATGGCTTCCGCCCAAACGGGAACTGGCAAAACCGCAGGTTTTACCCTGCCTCTTCTGCAAATCCTTTCCGAAGGCCATCAGCCAAGACGAAGGCCAATTCGGGCTTTAGTACTTACGCCTACTAGAGAACTTGCGGCCCAAGTACATGAAAATGTAAAAACCTATAGCGAGTTTCTTCATGTGGAGTCTGCCGTTATTTTCGGAGGGGTTAACCAAAACCCTCAGATTCGAGCTTTAAGAAATGGTGTGGATGTTCTAATTGCCACACCTGGGCGTCTGTTGGATTTGGTTGGTCAGGGCCATATTTCTCTTGCTCATGTAGAAATTCTAGTGCTAGACGAAGCAGATAGAATGTTGGATATGGGCTTTCATAGAGATATTAAAAAGATACTTCCTCTTCTTCCTTCAAAAAGACAGAACCTTTTGTTTTCGGCTACTTTTTCGAAGGAAATAAAAGAACTGGCTGGCTCGTTTTTGCAAGATCCTGTTTTAGTAGAAGTGAATCCGGAAAACTCTGCTTCGGAACAAGTTCAACAATTTCTCTATCATGTAGATAGAAAGCAGAAGTCTGAAGTAGTCTTGAAAATGATTAAAGAAGGCGACTGGCAGCAGGTTCTTATCTTTATGAGAACCAAGCACGCATGCAATCGGCTAAGTGTTAAGCTAAACAAAAACGGAATAACAGCTGCTGCTATTCACGGAGAGAAAAGCCAAGGCGCTAGAACCAAAGCCTTGGCGGGATTTAAGAAAGGGACTGTACGCGTGTTGGTGGCAACAGATATTGCAGCCCGTGGTTTAGATATTCCTTTGCTTCCTTATGTTGTCAATTTTGAACTGCCAAAGGCAGCTGAAGACTATGTGCATAGAATAGGAAGAACAGGGCGAGCTGGGGCAAATGGAGAGGCAATTTCCTTGCTAGATGCAGAAGAATTTCCGTTGGTTAAGGGAATAGAAAAACTACTCGAACACCGACTAAATATTGAAGTAATCAAGGGCTTTGAGCCTACTGGAGATTTGTCAGCTGCAAGTAAGCCAAAGTCAACTCAGACTACCCAACCAAGGAAGAAATCAGGTCAGCCAAAGTCAAACAAACCAAAGTCTAATTCAACTTCAGAGAAGCCATACAGAAGTAAGAGGTTTAACTCCAAGCGAAGGAGGAGGGGGTGACAGTGGTTGCCTATTGAGTTGATCTCTCTTAAAATAGATTTATAGTTGGCTTTTTTTGTTATTCTATTTGTTGAAACCCGTTATCAGTTGCGACAAGCATAGGAGTCTTAGGATCATTTTGAGGGGTCTTGTTGTTGGGGCTTAAGTTCTCACAAACTCCACTAACCCAGAATAATCATGATTGTCGGCTTGCCTTAATGCTTGAATATATTGTGACCTCACATTCCCTTGGTTGTCAATGTTGGTACTTCCCCAAGTAAATGGCTCTAAGCCAAAAACATCCATAAGCAGTCGGTCAGTCGCTAGTCGAGCGTGTCTACCATTACCATTCGGAAATAAATGTATCCACACCAATCTATGATGAAACCTTACAGCAATTTCATCCGATGGAAATGTTTCATGCTCTATCCAATAATTCATGTCATTAATTAGTTGGCGAAGCTCAATTGGTACTTGAACCCAATCAATTCCGATACTCTTTTCAGATCGTCTGAAGTCACCAGCCCATTGCCAAACCTTCCCAAACATTTGTTTGTGAAGGGTGGTCAAGAACTCTTCGGAAACCACATTCTTTTTATTTCGCCTTCTCTCACACCAAGAATAGGCTTGATTGATATTTTCCTGTTCCCAACGGTTGAGTTCTTCACGGGTAGATATATGAGAGAGTTTTAAGCCAACTGCTTCATCGGGATCGAGAGGTGTTGCGCCATCTGGTTCTTCAAATATCATTTGATCTCCCATAACTCTTTATCACCCTCTATCAGGATACGATCAACCATATCACTTATGGCCTTTTCCTTTTCAGGCTCACTTAAGTTTTGAAGCTCTAAGCGCATGGTGTGATCAAGTCGTTCCATGCGACTTAAAGCAAGTTTTCTAGCCTGTGATCTAACAGTATTTTCAAGGCTTTCTTTAGGAACAAAGCCATATACAAACTTCATCCCTAACCCTTCAGCTACCTTATTCATAGTTGATAGCTTGAGGTTTTCTTCGGGTTCAGCTTGCTCCATATGAGTTATGCGAGGTTGATTAACACCAACTCTTTTTGCCAATTGAGCAGTTGTCATCCCTAAGGCTTCCCGAATTGTTTTTATCCATCCGTTTGACGGTAAAGGAGGTGTAGACCTAAATTTAACAAGCTTTTTATCAAGCTGTTCACGTACTAATAACTTGTCCCAGTGGTTCATTAGATTACCTTTATGTAATAAATATAAGGTGTAATTATTATATAAATGTAATTAAAAAAGAACTATTCTATTATAGTGAGGTAATTGGAAAGCCCGATTCAATCAGGCTTTCTATATTAATCGACCGTTAGAAGGCTGTTATCCATGATTGGTGATCTTCTCAGATGGTGTCTGCTTTAAAACCAATTAAAACCAACTTCAAAAGAGAGCACTACAACCTCTCGATCTATATCATTGTCTAATCTTGCCCATCCCATCTGCAATTGTGTTTGAAGGTCTAATACAAAGCTTTTCTTTTGTACTAATTCATAGCCTGTACTAAAGGCTACTGCTCCACCAAAATTCCAATCTTCTTCTTCAATACTATCTTCATAGAATGCTGGAAAATCCATAGCCAAACCTGCACCGGCATTTATCCACCATCGGTCCTTTACCCAATATTGTACAGAAGGCATCAATGCATCAAAACTTCGGTCTTTGTCTTCGAGTTCGTAACCCATTCCTGCGTAGGTTGCTAGAATGGCTAGACGATCATTGACCATCCAACCTACTTTCAAGTTTGGAAAACTGCCACCGGCTTGAGCATCATCGAAAGGTACTGCTTGATCGCTGTCGGATATACTGATGACACCCCCGCCAATTCCAAAACCAATAACAAATCCGTTTCTGTCAATTGGCTTGGTGTCATTTTGACCATAGGAGAGTAGCGCGCAAAATGTGAATATGATAATTAATATGTTTTTCATTTTTTTGATAATTAAAGTGATTAAATGTTTTAGGAGCATTGCCAAAATCTAATCCCGGCAATGAATCTTTGGATGTATAGAAAATTGCTCTGTTTATGCTAGAATCTATATCCTATTCGCAAGTGCATATTCAATTCTATTTCACTTTTGTCCTTAGAATAACCAGCACGTTCTGCAAAGGTGTAGCTGTACCCTACACCAATTCCTGCTTCATAATTAAAATGGTCTCCTAGATTTCTTCTAATTCCCCATGTAGGTATAATGGCGAAATCACTTACCACTGGAGCCTCGTCAGTATTGAAAAGAGCCAATTCTGGATGGTAACTAGTTTTTATAGCAATGAAATTGCCGCTGTTTCCATCAGTTCGTTGAGAATTTTCTGAACGTCTTTTGAGGTTGTAATAGAATCTTGGCTCAACCACTATAACAGGTGTGAGAATGAACGGAGAATCATAATCATCGTAATAAGTAGTTTCCCAAATACCAAAATCAAAGCCAAGCTCTGTTCTTAGTGCTATGGCGTTTGATAGTTTTGCTTCATTGTATGCCCAGATTCCTAAAACTCCAGTTTGTACTCCGAAGGTTGATTTTTCAACGCTTGTTTCTTGTGCTTTGGCGGCTAATGTGCTAAAGAATAAAAGAATGAATAGTAGATTTTTCATGACCTTAAATTTTTAATGTTGTTTGAAATAAATTGCTTCTTACAAAGGTCAGGAAGAACTCAAAGTGAGGGATATGAACTATGCTGTCTAATTCATAAAGTTTAAGGATAGTTTAAAAATTATGGAGCAGCGATATAAATTATGAAGCAAAACATGCTGTAAGCCACCCTCAAAGGGGGAAAATTGTCAATCTTGATTTGTTGTATGTATCACAAGCTTTAAAATACCAAATGAAAGGTCAGGCTCTTTCTTTAGTACAGAGAATTTTGTTGTAAGGCGGAGTCCATCTTCTTAGAGAACATCACCATGGAGGATTTGGTATTTCTGAGCAGGCAGAGGCAATTAGTAACAGCCGTTCTAATCTATTCAATAAAATAAAGCAACAGAATAAGCTTTTAGCGAGTTAATTCATAGGCCAGATTCGATAGGGGAAGAGTATTGCTCTGAAGTACTTCTATAACTGTTTTCAAAGTATCTTTTAAAGTTGGGTTTGAAAATACCTCCTTTTGATACTCTCGTTATATCGTATGCCGAAAACTTGTCTTATAGCTTTTGTTTATTTTACACTTATTTGTGTAAACCAACTTCAAGACAAGATATCAATTGAATTGCTAAAGAGGATGTAAATATGTGCGTCCATAAACAAAAATAGCACAACCTTTCGATTGTGCTATTTGTGGGCCCACCTGTCCCGATAGCTATCGGGACGAACCAGGGTATCTCAATAATAACTTTGTCATGATTTCAGGGTATTTCTTGAGATTCTGAATATATACTCTGCTCTTCATCTTCTTGATGTGGTTTTCGATTAGCTTGGCTTGCCTAATATTTGAGCATAAATGCTGATAATATAACTCCCAGTCATTGGCAATGCTTGTGAACTTTTCATTGCCATATACCTTATTAAGATGAAGTTCAAGTCTTTTTGTGGGTTCTAGTTCAGTGCTTCCTGTATAAAACTTATTTAGTGACTTGCTGCAAAGGATGTAAATGTGTGCGTCCATAAACAAAAATAGCACAACCTTTCGATTGTGCTATTTGTGGGCCCACCTGGGCTCGAACCAGGGACTTTCTGATTATGAGTCAGATACTCTAACCAACTGAGTTATAGGCCCTTTTCAATTGCTTAAGAAAGCCGTTGAAAATTGGAGTGCAATGTTACATATTTGACCTTAATTAAACAAAGTTCATGGCTATAGAAATATCAAATATCTCGTACATAATTTTCGACCTTGGCGGTGTTATTATCGATTTGGACACCGAAGCTACTTATAGAGCATTTGCTGAGGTTTCTGGTAAGCCTTTGCCAATGGTTCAAAGTTTAGCTGCCGAAGCTGATTTTTTCAAAACTTATGAGAGAGGAGAGATCGATGACCCTACGTTCCGCGCTCACTTAAGAGAAGAGCTTGAGTTTACTGGTGAAGAGGGCTTGTTAGACGAAGCATGGAATGCGATGCTTGGACCTATTACTAAGGAGCGATTTGAGTTACTAGAAAAGTTGGCAGAGCAGTATGACCTATATGTGATGAGCAATACGAATGAAATCCATGTAAGAAGGTTTCTTAATATTGCCAAGTATACTTCTCCTCAAAAAGATTTTCATGACTATTTTAAGCAGGTCTACTTCTCTCAAGAAGTGGGAGCAAGAAAACCTGAGCCTCAGGCTTGGCAGGTAATCTTAAATGATCATCAACTGAATGCTTCAGAAGGGTTGTTTATCGATGACAATAAAATGAATATAGAAGCCGCTGCTAAACTAGGTCTACAAGTTTACCATAACCAAAACGTAAATGATTGGATGAAACTCTTTTAGAGGTTCATTCAATCCTAACACAAGAAGTTTAGCGAATCAAGCGTCTCTTTAATGGGGAGTGGGGACTAAAACCCTGCAGCTCTATAGGCGTCAATACCGCCTGTCATGTTAATTACTTTGCCGAAGCCTTGCTGTCTTAGGTACATTTGGGCTTGAGAAGCTCTTTTACCGGACTTGCAATGAATAACTATCTCAGCTTCCTTTAATTCAGCTAAATCAGAAATTTTATGGGGTATTTCAGCTAATGGAATATTCTGTGCGCCAATATTGTCTTCTTCATACTCCCAAACTTCGCGCACATCTATAAAACAAAAATCTTCTCCGTTATCTAATCTGTCTTTTACCTCTTGAACGGTGATGTTCTCCATTTTTATTCCTTTAGTATTATTCTTTTAAAGCTTACATTTCCGCCTTGGCTAAGGCGCAGCAAATATATTCCTTTTTTGTTGAAGCTTAGGTCTATTGTATATCCGTTTGCCACTTTGCTAAGCTCATAATTTGCCACTTTGCCCCAATTGTCAAAAACCGAAAGGTTCTCCAGTTCACCTTCAAAGAAAAGTATACCCTCAGTAGGGTTAGGGTAAAGTTTAATGTCTCTGGCTTCGCCTGAATCTGTCTCTTCAAAGTTGGCTGCGGTTTCTTTATCGAACCTAGGGCGCATGAGAAAGCTACCTGTCACAAACTCGTTTTCTTGCCATTGTCCGCTTACGTTATAGTACATCTTGTCACCAGAGTCTATGTTCTTATCAAGACCTACTGCTAGAAACTCGTTAGTACCTTGTTCAAAACCAATGTAAATAGTGTCTTGAACAAAAATTGGGGTTTCTAGTGCATACGCTCTCAATTCGCCAATGCTAGAAGGCCTTAAGACACTATATGAGTTTTGGTACAAGATCGATTCTGGGTCATTATTCAGGTTGTTCCAAACATAAAGTTCAATTGGTTCTCCAGCTTGTTGAACAAATGGGAAGTTAATGTCTATGTGAGTCAGCAGTGCTCTTCCTTCTACATAATATGCATAAGCTAATTTGCCACCTCTTTGATTGATACCAGCAGCAAAGTCTGGTTCACCGTCATCGTAAGCCAGATAGTCATCTATTACAGTAATTACTTTTACGGTGTCATTCAGTCTGTAGTCAATGTTGGTGTTAAAGGTGGTGTCTACACCTGGGTTAATACGCTCAATAAAATAGTTGTCGCCAGACCTGATTACGTAAGAGGTTTCTAGCCACAGAGAGTCGGCCAAGGCATTTAAATTGGCAGAAAGCGCAGGAGAGGTAAAGGTTCTTCTTTCAAAAGCTCCGGGCAAGGGGTTAGCCACTCTATCGTCATTCAGTACTTCTATTTGTTCATTGGCAATTAACTCTCTAACGGTTGTGGTAAACTGAATGGGTTGAAAAGATGAATTTAAGTTGTAGAAGCCAACATTGGTTTCTTGTAAGTAGCGCGATGGGTTAGCAAAGAATTGCTCTGTGGGCATTGCCGAGTATGGCGCGGTCAAGAACGAAGGCTTTCGGGTAAGGGCTCTGTCTAGGTAAGCTGTGTCTGCTTCGTAGCGAGAATCGTTCAAATAAACGTAGTCTAGAAGCCAAGTATCGAAAGCTCCTGAAAGTCTTGAATAAGATTGAAATTTGAACTGAAAGGTGTCTGAGAAGTATTCAGAGTTTACTTTAATGTTTTCTTGGAAAAACTCTCCAGTTTCTAAATTTATACCACCGGTAGTAGACCAAACAGACCGCCATGTACCATCAGGTGTTTTAAACTCAAGGCTTAAACTGTCTTCTTCATCGGGTAATTCTCCATTGCCCGTTACTTGCCAGAAAAAGCTTAAGTAAACCGAGTCGGCTTGGCTTGCTTCTAAAGTAGCTAGGTTAATAGGATGAGAAACAAGGCTATCTGTCTTTCCATTAATTAGGCTCGATGCATTATAAGGTGCCCCATTAGCATCTACACCATCAAAGATAGCCACGTTTATAGTAGGAGCATTTACCCCTGTGCCATTGCTTATTCTAACCTGATTGCCACTAAGCCATAGGTTGGATGAAGGAACAATGGAAGCGGTACTAAAATCGTCCCAGAAGGGGAGGCTAAGAGTAGCTTGAGACTGTTGCGCAGAATATGGAACGGAGTTAAGGCTCCACATTGTATTTGGAAGAGGGCGCTCAACGATTTGCCCTTTCACAATCGTACAGAGAAGTAAAAGCCCTATGATCCAAACTGATTTCCTCACTGCTGTGGCTCTTCTTCCTCTTCTTCTTTTTCCTTATTAATCCACACCTCAATTAAGTCTCCAGTTCTTACCATAGCACCTACCGGAGGTAGTTGTTTGTACACTCTGTTAGGAGGAACGGTGTCGTTGAGTATGTAGTTAATCTCGTCAAGTTTTAAGCCTGAAGCTTGAATTTGAAACTTAACCTCATCGGCAGACTTGCCAAGGAAATCTGGAGTAGGAAAGCTTTTGATACCCTCGCCATTACCTATCACTAAGTCTATTGTAGAACCTTTGTAAATCATGGTTCCAGTGGTAATATCTTCATCGCTTAATTTCTGAGAAATTACCGCGTTTACTCTTCTGTCTGGCACATAAGAGATTTCTCCAAGTTTAAGGCCGTGGCTGTTTAGTATATCTGCTGCGTTCGGTAAGTCAGTGTTGATCAGGTTAGGCATGCGCACCTGCGGTGGAACATTGGCGTTAAGTGTAAGGTAGATTTTCCTGTCTTCCTTTACCTTGGCACCGCCCTTTGGATTTTGGCTAAGAATAAATTCAGGGTCGTAGTCTTCAGAAAAACCTGAGTCTTCGGTAACTACGTACTGAAGATTTCTATTGGTTAAGAATTCATCTATATCATCGAAAGACTTACCTACCAGATCGGGTACCGTAATGGTCTCGTTGTGGTTGGTAGTAGACGGTAGGTATACATAAAAAAAGAAAAGTAGGGCAACTAATCCGATGCCTACCATAATTCCGATGTTCTTAAGAAAGCTTAAAATATTGAAGGGCTTTTTGCTCATTTCCAAAGTTTAGAACGGCCAAAAATGAAAATCATTTTATCCGTTGAGGGCTAATCGCCAACAAAGATAACTATTAGTTCAACGTGTCAAATTTAAGCTGATAATTCAATGACCACCAACAAAAAAGGCGCTTCAAAAAAAAGCGCCTCTTAAAGAATTGTAATTCTTTATTAAGCTTCAGCTACATTTACCGCTATTACTTCCTTTACTTCAGGAATATCTCGCTTAATGGCCTCTTCAATTCCGGCTTTCATGGTCATGTGAGACATTGGGCACGATTCGCACGCGCCTTCTAACTCGAGCTTCACCACCATGTCTTCAGTTACTTCCAGCACACGAACATTTCCTCCGTCTGCAATCAGAAAAGGTCTGATTTTCTCTAGTGCTGTTTCAATTCTCTCAAGCATATTTTAAACGTTAATTTCTACTTTCTTCGTTTCAGCCTTTTCTGCGTTTCTTATGGCTATTTTCTGAGCCACAACTTCTGCCACATTTTTAAAAGCTTCTCCTGTAATATCGCTATTCATAATGGCCGGGTATCCCACATCTCCACCTTCTCTAATTCCCTGTACCAGAGGTATTTCGCCTATGAATGGAACATTATGTTTCTCGGCAAGTTTTCTTCCACCTCCTTTACCAAAAATATAGTATTTGTTTTCTGGTAATTCCTCGGGTGTAAAGTAAGCCATATTTTCAATCACTCCAAGAACCGGAACATTGATTTGGGCTTGCTGAAACATGTTCAACCCTTTTTGCGCATCGGCAATAGCTACTTTCTGTGGAGTTGTTACTAAAACAGCACCAGTTACAGGTACAGTTTGAACTAGTGTAAGATGAATATCACTGGTGCCAGGAGGGAGGTCTATGAATAAATAGTCTAACTCACCCCATTCGGTATCTGCAATAAACTGCTTAAGTGCGCTGCTGGCCATAGGCCCACGCCAAACCACGGCATTTTCTGCAGGGGTTAATAGCCCAATAGAAATAAGCTTTACACCGTATTGTTGCACAGGAATAATCAGGTTTTTGTCTCCTTCTTTCTTTATACCTGGTTGTTCATGCTCGCAGTTGAACATGGTAGGCATAGAAGGGCCAAAAATATCGGCATCAATAACTCCAACTTTAGCCCCTTGTTTGGCTAATGCCACAGCCAGATTAGCCGTTACAGTAGATTTTCCAACACCACCTTTACCAGAAGCTACAGCGATAATATTTTTAACATCCGGTAGAAGCGGTGCATTATCTCTAGTAGAAGTTACATGAGAACTCATGGTAACTGTTACCTCAATATCTTCTCCAATGTACTTGGCAATTGCCTCTTCACAATCTTTTCTAATTAGCTCCTTTAGCGGACACGCAGGAGTAGTGAGCATTACGGTAAACCCTAGCTTGTTTCCGTCAATCTCAATGTCCTGAATCATATTAAGAGTTACCAAGTCTTTCTTAATATCTGGATCTTGAACGTTTCTTAAGGCCGCTAAAACCGCTTCTTTACTCAATGCCATCTTCTCAAATTTGGGTGCAAATAAAAGGCTTTCGCCCGACATTTAATAAAAACATCGGTACATAGGAATAGTTCATGTTTCGCGTAACACAATCAACTATATTTGAAACCCTTTATGGCCATAAGCGATTCAACAATTCAGGAGATAAAAAATCGTATCGATATAGTCGAAGTTATCAGCGATTTTGTCAGTCTAAAAAAGGTAGGTAGCAACTACAGAGGCTTAAGTCCTTTCACCAATGAAAAGACTCCTTCTTTCTATGTTTCGCCAAGTAAAGAGATTTTCAAGTGCTTCAGCTCAGGAAAGGGTGGAGACGCCATTTCGTTTGTGATGGAAGTTGAGGGAATCAGTTACATTGAGGCCCTCAAGTATCTGGCTGGTAAATACGGAATTGAGGTTCAGGAAGAAGAACAAACCGATGAGCAAATTCAAGCTCAGAATGAAAGAGACAGTCTTTTCATTATACTGAACTTTGCTAGTGAATTTTTCAAAAAGCAGCTGTTTCAGTCAGAAGAAGGTAAGTCTATTGGTTTAAGCTACTTTAAAGAGAGAGGTTTTAATGAGCAAACCATTAAGACCTTTGAGCTTGGTTATTCTTTAGATCAGTGGGACGGTCTATTAAAAGAGGCCAAGAGTAAAGGGTATTCTGAAGATATTCTTGAAAAAGCCGGTCTTATACTCAGGCAGGAAAATAAGAAGTACGATCGTTTTAGAGGTAGGGTAATGTTTCCCATCCAAAACGTTGCTGGTAAGGTAATTGCGTTTGGAGCTAGAACACTCAGGTCGGACAAGAAGCAGCCTAAGTACATTAATTCTCCTGAAACAGATGTATACCACAAGAGTAATATCCTCTATGGAATCCATCAGGCAAGGCAGGCCATTCGGAACGAAGACCTGTGTTACTTGGTAGAAGGTTATACTGATGTTATATCCATGCACCAGGCTGGTGTTCATAATGTGGTGGCATCTAGCGGAACAAGCTTAACAAAGGAGCAAATTCAGCTAATCAGTCGCTACACCAAGAACATTACTGTTCTATACGATGGAGATAGTGCTGGAATTAAGGCCTCTTTCCGTGGAATCGATATGATTCTCGAGAATGATCTGGATGTAAGAGCGGTGGTTTTCCCTGACGGGCAAGACCCAGATAGTTTCTCCCGAACCATGACTTCCGATGCTTTTCAGGAATATCTGAAAAGCAACGCTCGAGATTTCATCACCTTTAAGACAGACATTCTTACCGATGGTGGTAAGCAAACCGATCCTACTAAAAAGGTGCAGGTAATAAGAGATATTATTGAGAGTATATCGCTTATTCCTGACGGAATTAAAAGGTCTGTCTATGTTTCTGCCAGTGCCAATTTGCTCGATGTTGAGGAGCAGGTATTGCTAAGTGAGCTGAATAAACTCATTATTCAGAAACAAAGGAAAGACAAAAAGCCGGAGGCTTATCAAGAAGAATTGCCACCACCTGTGGCAGAACCTCAGCAGAAGAAACCAGATATTGGTTCGCTTGCCTTTCCGGTAGAAAGAGAATGCCTTCGTCTCGTAATCAATTATGGTCATGAACCTTTCGATGAAGAAATGAGTATTGCCGAGTTTGTTTTGGGCGAAACCGAATCTATCAATTTTGAAAATAAATTGATCGAGGAAACACTCAATTGGGCTACTCAACTTTTAGATGAAGGAAAGAAATTAGATGCCGATCAGTTTATTGGGCCTAATAATCCGTCTATGAGTCAGTTGGTCATAGATATGCTAGAAATGAAATACTTTGTAAGTGAGGGTTGGGAAGAACGACACCGAATCAGCACAATGCATGAGTCAGAAGATTTACCAAATGCTGCTTATTCGGCCATTTTAAGGTTGAAAAGAAAGAAATTGGAGTCACTCATTCATCAGAATGAAGAGACCCTTAAAAAGTCTAAAAACCAAGATGAACAAGATGAGTTAATGAGAATGCATCAGCATTTGAAAATTATGCTCAAAGAGATCAATGATGAACTGGGTACCGTCATTTCATGATCATTTTTTCACCCCGCTGAACTTTATACCTTTGCAGGGCTTTTACTAGAGATATGTCTGAAGAAATTAAGCTTAATACCATTGAGGAGGCCATTGAGGCTATTAAGAACGGAGAAGTAATTATTGTAGTAGATGATGAAAACCGTGAAAATGAAGGAGACTTTATCTGTGCAGCAGACAAAGTAACTCCAGAGATCATCAATTTTATGGCTACTCATGGCCGAGGCCTTATTTGTGCTGCAGTTGTTGAAGATAGGTGCGATGAATTGGGACTCAACCTAATGGTTGATAATAACTCGGCAGCTTATGAAACTCCATTCACCGTTTCGGTAGATCTTATTGGTCACGGCTGTACTACGGGTATTTCTGCCTCAGACCGCGCCAAAACGGTAAAAGCTTTGGTAGACCCGAACATTCGACCTGAAGAATTGGGTAAACCAGGCCATATTTTCCCGTTGAGAGCTAAGCGAGGAGGGGTGTTAAGAAGAACAGGCCATACAGAGGCAGCTATGGATTTAGCCCGATTGGCAGGTTTGAATCCGGCTGGTGTTCTAGTAGAAATTATGAACGAAGATGGTACCATGGCCCGTTTACCAGACTTGGTTCATGTAGCAAAACGCTTTAACCTGAAGCTGGTTTCTATAGAAGACTTAATCTCATATCGATTAGAAAATGAGAGTCTGATCGAAAGGGAAATGGGCATTGACTTGCCTACTGAATACGGAGATTTCCACTTACAAGCCTATAAGCAGATCAATACTAATGAAATGCACCTGGCAGTTATAAAAGGAGAGTGGGAGCCTGACGAGCCTGTACTCGTAAGAGTTCACTCATCTAGTACCCTTGGTGATATATTTGGTTTTAAGTTCGACTCTGGTAACCCTATTAAACATGCTCTTAGAATGATTGAATCTGAGGGTAAAGGTGTGGTACTCTATATGAATCAGAGTGCTAGAGGGCAGCGACTTATTCATGAAATGAAAATGTTGCAAAAAGATGGAGTAACAGAACAACCTTTGAGCCGTAAATTCGGTCTAAAGATGGACACCAAAGATTATGGAGTAGGTGCTCAAATTCTTAGAGATTTGGGTATATCTAAAATCAAGCTCATTTCTAATAATCCTCAAAAAAGAGTAGGTTTAATAGGGTATGGCTTAGAGATTTTAGAATATGTGGAGATGAAGAAGCTATAATTTTTCGCTTCTGTTCGCTCTACAAACGAAACATTCTAAGGGTAAACCGTAGTTTATAATAGTAATGAGAGCGTTCTTCTTTTTTGCTTTGTTGGTTTGTGGAGGTCTTACAGCCGTAGGGCAGCAGTTTCCTAGTGAGAAGTTTCACACGGGTTCAGTAACGCTTAATGACGGAACCGAACTCAAGGGTAGAATTAAGTATGACTTAACAGCAGACGTAATTCTGGTCATAGAAACTGGTAAAAGCAATGTCACTACCTTAAGCGCTAATCAGTTTCAGTACTTTTCAATTGATGGTGGTAAAGGAAAGGCCATGAGGTTTTTTTATGCCGTACCAGTAGTTAATCAGACAGGATACCGTAGGCCGAAAATCTTCGAGTTAATTCATCAAGGTGGAGTGTCACTTATAGCCAGAGAATACATTGCCACTCGTTCCAGGTCATCCTCTAACCGAAGTTCTTTTAGAAGAAGCATGTACGATCCATTTTATGGCCCGGGTAATCAAATTGTAACCTTTCGCTATTTAGCTTATGAATTGTGGCTGATAGATGAAAATGCCAACCTCACCGAAGTAGGGAATACTAAAAATGATGTGATTAGAGCATTTCCTGATCAGCATTCGGAGTTACGGAAATTCATAAAAAGAGAAAGACTGAGGGTAGATAAGTTGGTTGATCTCACCAAAGTGGTCGCGCATTACAATGAGTTGAAAAACTTATAATTTCAGACAATTCCCTTTAGACAAACTCTGTCCCTTCCAGCATAAAACAATATCTTTGAAGCATGTCAAAGCCACTTATTCTTGTTACTAACGATGACGGTATAGTTTCTAACGGCATTCGCGTTTTAGCGGAGGTAATGTCCGAAATAGGAGAGGTAATCGTAGTTGCTCCCGATAGTCCACAGTCTGGAATGGGGCATGCCATTACTATTGGTGAACCGCTACGTTTAATTCCAGAAGATCTTTTTGATGACCTTAACATAAAGAGTTATAAGTGCTCTGGAACACCTGCCGATTGTGTGAAGTTGGCTAAGCATCATGTATTTAAAGATAAGAGCCCAGACCTTGTGGTAAGTGGAATTAATCATGGTAGCAACTTAGCGGTAAGCGTTTTGTATTCTGGTACTATGTCTGCAGCTATTGAAGGAGCCATTGAAGGCTATCCCTCTATAGGTTATTCACTGGCAGATTTTTCTCACGATGCAGACTTTTCCCACACCAGAGATTACGTGAAGCAAATTGCAGAAGAAGTGCTAGCTAAAGGCCTTACCAAAGGCGTTGCACTGAATGTCAATTTTCCTCCTAAGCAAAATGAAAAGATAAAGGGTATTAAGATTTGTAGACAGGCAAAGGCACATTGGGAGGAGGAATTCGACCATAGGAAAGACCCTTATGGTAGACCATACTTTTGGTTAGCTGGCAATTTTGTTAACAATGACAAAGGTGAAGATACCGATGTGTGGGCTGTAGACCATAATTATGTGGCCGTAGTGCCTTGTCAGTACGATATGACAGCATATCATACCATGGCCCAAATTAATGACGATTGGGAGATTTAGGGCTAATGTTGAGCTGGAAGTCGGAAGCGGGAAGCCAGAAAGCCAGTTGCTGCGACTGAACCGTTGATCTATTGCCCCTTCAGGGGTTAGGGGTGGAGTGAGCTGGAAGCTCGGAGTCGGAAGCGGGAAGCTAGATGCTTGGAGCTAGAAGCCATAAAAGGAGACTTACCGAGGATACTGATGGATTGCACCTCTTCCAAGAGGTAAGCTTAAACTGAGTATTTACCTTATGCAGTAATCTTTTTTATCCTGAGCGTGGCCGAAGGATCTGCCAAGCTTTCGGTCTATTGAGCCAGAAGCCAGAAGTCGGAAGCTAGAACAGGAAGCCAGAAAGCCTGTTGTTGCGACTGAACCGTTGATCTACCGCCCCTTCAGGGGTTAGGGGTGGAGTGAGCTAGATACTTGGAGCGAGAAGCCATAAGTAGGAACTTACCGAGGATACTGATGGATTGCACCTCTTCCAAGAAGTAAGCATTTACCTGATGCGGTCATCTTTTTCATCCTGAGCGTAGCTGAAGGATCTGCCAAGCTTTCGGCCTATTGAGCCAGAAGTCGGAAGCTCGGGAACTAGAACAGGAAGCCAGAAAGCCAGTTGCTGCGACTGAACCGTTGATCTACTGGCCCTTCAGGGGTTAGGGGTGGAGTGAGCTAGAAACAGCCCAACTGCAAAAGCACTGATGAACTACTGCTCTTTCTGAGGGCAGATGTTAAACACTTTACTAGTTCAGGTTATGTTTCTGGATTTGTGTTTTAGGCTTTAGCGATTTTGAAGATAGAATTAGAGCTTGAATAATTACCGCCAAGCAAATTACTATAGCCATTTCAAATTGAGAGGAAATCTGACTTCCAGAAATAATTCGTTCTGACTTATCCCATAAAGAAGCTCCTTCATCGGTTTGAATATTTGAGAGCGCATTCAGGTGCTCAATGGCTTCCATATTGGTAGCAGTTTTATTCTCAAAAGCAGTGCCTTGGTCAAAATCGTTTAGGGTTTCTTTGAGAGCATTGAAATGCAATTCTTCTTCTTCTGTCAGATAAGTTTGTGCATAAAGCAGCATAAGTTGCTCTCTTTCTTGCTTTAACTCTGTAAGTTCTTCCGAAAGCTGTGGTTGTTCTGCGAGAAGACAATCGTTTTGTTTTTGCAGGTTATCGTAGAGTTTAAAAATATAGCTTTCTACCAATAACCTATCTTGATAAATAGAAGAGATGGACTCTTCAAGCTGTCTGAACCTCTTTCTTTCGGAAATATTGTTGATGACAATTAAGCCCATAATGGCTGCTAGTATGCCTGCAGCAGTAGCTTTTTGTTTAATTCCATAGGTCCATTTCATAACTTCTTTCTTTAAGTATACCGAATGAATAACGCTCTGAGGTCTTATTCATTGAAAAAATCTAAGCAATACAGCTTTTCTAAAAATATCTTAGCTAGTAGAGTGGCAGGCTTACTTTTTGGCAGTGCTCTGCAAGCTCTATTTCTCTCTCTGACTTATATTGGAGCAGAAGTTAGAGAAATAAGACAAGAAAAGCTTGCCAAAATTATTCTATTGCTTCTTATTGGTTGTTAGCGGCTTTATAGAGCTCTATAGCTTTGAGATAATTAAGAGCTCCTGCTTTAGTTTGATCGTAAATGAATCCATCGAGTTCGGGGTGGTTGGCCGCAACCCATTCTATAAGCGCTTGTCTGCGTGCTACCCAAGTTTCATCATCAAAGTATAGGTATTCAATTATTTCAACCTCATAAATCTTATCTTTTTCAAAACTCAATACTTCTTTGGTAATAATGGGGTTGTCCATCAGGAAGTTAATTCTTGGGCCTAGCTTTGAAATTTGGAGTTCAATCTTTTCGCCAGGTAATTCCTGTATTTGTAGAACCTTGTATTCTGGTTGAAAAATGGAGTCCCACTGAAATAGGTTATAGTAATCTGCCTTAGAGAAAGTAGTTTCATAAACTATTTCCTTCATTCGCACACTGTCATAAAATAAGGAGATTATGCTCGGGTAATCGAATTCATTTAATGCCTGAATGTACTCTTCTGCTAAAACCGTTCTATCTACTTCTTTGAGTTTGGGTTGGCAACTTCCTAAAAATAAAGGAAGCAAGCAGGTAGAGAGCAGTAGCTTTTTCATAGACTAAAGCTTGCTGTAAAATGTTGGAAAAGCAATTATAGCCTCTTTTAGTAATTGCTTTTCTTTTATGGATCTATTGTTATATGGCTCTAAAGAAAACCAAAGTGAAGTAGATGTCTATTTCATGTTTTTACCCTAGGCTAGTAGGCTCCAACAGAGTCAAATGCGAAATAAGGTTAAGTTTAGAGATGGTGGCTGTAGAAGAGAACAGTGTTTTTAAAAGCTGAATATTAAAGGCACATGATCACTTATCTTTATCCATTCATCTCGTTTTCCAATTTTGAAATCTTTAAAATTCTGAAACTGTGGACTTACGAGGAAATAGTCTATATGATATGGCTTGTTCTCATTCTTCTGTAGAAAGAAAGTAGGTGTTGTTTCAAAGCCTTGTTGCTCTCCGCTCGAGGAATGATAAACACTTTCAATGCGTTTCTCTTTTAGCATATTTATCACATCTGTGTGATTCCACCACCTATCCCATTGATCCCAGATGGCATTACTATTTAAGTCTCCTGCAATTATGATTTCGTCAAAGTGCACCAAATTGGTATGTAAGTATTTCCAAAACTGTCCTATATAGCCAAAATTTGGAGACTTGTTTCTATGAGTCCAAACTGCCAATAGCTGAAAGCTTTTATTTATGGTACAGGGTAAAAAGTATTTAACGGAGTGGTCTTTATATTGACATGACCAGTCTAGCTTGTCGATTTGAATGGACGGTTTGGCAAAAACACCTAGACCCTTGTTTTTGGAATCTCCTATCCAAAGATGATTATGGCTCCACTCTTGATACTCTTTGTGTTTGCTAAGAGTTGGATTTTCACATTCTTGAATAATGAAGATGTCTGCGTTTAGATATGTTAGCAGGTGGAATTTGTTTCTTAAAGCTCCATTGCAATTCCATGATACGATTTTCATGACATGTATAAATTCAAACTAAGGAATTACATTGAATAGAGTATTTCTGTCTATTCTAAAACCACTTCTGACCATCTCTCTTCGGAACCGGATCATAACCATGGCCACCCCAAGGGTGACAGCGACTAAAACGCCTGATACCTAACCAAGTTCCGCGAATTGGTCCCCACTCTTTAATAGCCTGAACTGTGTAGCTAGAACAAGTAGGAGAGAAGCGGCAATTGGCTCCCAATAATGGCGAAATACCATACTGGTAAACCTTTATTGGAAAGGTAAATATGAGTATCAGTGCTCTTTTCACTCGGGAAGATAAGCTCTCTCTGGTCAGTAGGCAAAAGCTTATGCCGGTAGATTACAGATTGTAGTATATAAACCTTATTCCAGTATGAGTTAATCAGTCAAATGGACTAAGAAAGCGGAATGGTAAAATAGAACGTACTGCCTTTACCTTGCTCGGATTCTACCCATATTTCGCCCTCATGGAGTTCCACTATTTTCTTACAATGTGCAAGCCCAATTCCTGTGCCCGGGTATTCCTCTCTGCTGTGTAATCTTCTAAAAATCTGGAAGATATCTGGTAGGCAGTCTTTGGCCATACCAATGCCATTGTCTTTTACTGTAAAGGTCCAGCAATCTTCATTAAGTTCTGCCGAAACGTGTATTACAGGTTTTTCATTGGGTTTTCTGAACTTAATGGCGTTTGAGATAAGGTTTTGAAAAAGTAGCCTTAGCTCTGTTCTATAGCATTGAACCACTGGCAGTTTGTTAAAAACTATTTCTGCGTTAGCCTCATCTATTGCCACTGCAAGGTCTTTGCAAACCTCTTCCATTATTACCGTACAGTTATGAGTAGATTGAGTTCTATCAGTTCCGAGTTTGCTGTAATCAGACAGGTCGTTGATGAGTTGTTTCATTCTGCCTGCTGCATTGGAGATGATCTCCATTAGCTCTCGCCCTTCTTCATTCAGCGATGCACCATTGCTTTGCATAAAAAGCTGGGTCATGGCACCAATTGTTCTTACAGGTTCCTTAAGGTCGTGGCCGGCAACATAGGCAAACATTTCAAGCTCCTTATTTTTTGCTTGTAACTGCTGGGTGAAAAGTTCAACCCTTTTTTCATCTGCTTTTTGTTTGGTTACATCTTGGCAGGTACCAACCATTTCGGCTACTTCTCCTCGCTCATTTAAGAATACCTTTCCCATAAGATGAACGGTTTTAATTTGTCCTGTTCCAGTTTTTATTCTGTGAAAGAAATCGTAGAACTGTTTGTCTTCAAGTATTTTTTGAGTTCTACCTAATACAAATTGGCTATCTTCTTCATACACATAGCTGAAGTAGGTTTCATAACAGAGTTCCCCGCCTTTTTCGCGTTGAAACATTGCGTAGAGGTTATCAGACCAAGTAATTTTATCGTCAATAACGTTCCATTGCCAATGACCTATTTGGTTGATTTGCTCTCCTAGATTAAGTAATTCGTTTTTTTTGATCAGATCTTCCTCTACCTTCTTTCGCTTAGTATTGTCAATAATGGTCACTGCTAACAAATTAGCGCCATTTCTATTGAATGGAGTTAAGCCTATTTCCATAGGGAATTCTTCCCCATTCTTTTTAACTCCTGTAACTTCAACGCCACTTCCAATAGGAAGTGCATGTGGTCTAGTATAAAATTCTGATCTTTTTTTAGCGTTTAATTTCCTCTGATAGTCTGGGATGAGTATTTGGGCTTTTTGACCCAGTACTTCTTCTTTGGTATATCCGAAGGTTTTTTCAAGCTGATTGTTTGCATAAATGATTACTCCTGAATCATCTATGATGAGCAGGTTGTTGGGTAAGTGATGGAGTACTCCGTCAAATTGATGTCTATCTATTGTGTTCACGCTACGCACTATTGTCTCAAAAAGTAAAGCAGGGTCACCCATGACTAAACACAGATAACCACAGTTAGATGGTTAAATAAACAAAGTCACCGCATGGAGAAATCCATACGCCTTAGTTCAGTCTCGGAGGTGAATAGTGTCAGATTCTAGACAGAATCTGAAAGTAGGTACGTTGAGGCTCAAGTCAAGATAATTTCCTCACAGGTAAATGAAAATCCAATTTTTTCATATAAGCAACCAATACCCAGCCATAAGCATTGATAACCACCAAATGAGTTAAATCAACTTTGACACAATATACAAGATGTATTTAATGAGGCTCTAGGTAAAACCCTTAATTTTATCTAAAAATATTAATAGTACTAGAGAGTATTAGGAAGTAACTATTTCTCGAAATCTTTATATAACATACTGGCCTGAATGCCCGTATTGTTCTGGTATTTGCCGCTTTTATAGGTGTCGTAATCGCCTTCAATGGTATGGTAGAAAATCTGGCAAATGTCTACTCCGGCATAAATGCGTATAGGTTGAACGCAAAAAATCTCCAGTGTCCAGAAACCGTTAAAACCAACATCTCCAAAACCTGCGGTTACGTGAATAAAAAGACCCAAGCGCCCAATTGAGCTACGGCCTTCCAGCATAGGTACAAACTTTGATGTTTCCGTTTTCTCAATGGTTCTACCCAAGTACAGCTTGCCTGTTTCTAGTAAAAGACCTTCTTCAGGAATGATCAGCTTTTCTACCGGGTTTGGAGTTTTCATATCCAATACCGGATTGGTGTACACCATCAGCTCATTGTGAAGCTTAAGGTTGTAGCTGTTCGGGTTTAATTGCGACTCATTGTAAGGCTCAATGTTAATGCCTTTACCTATTTCTCGCTTAATTTCTCTTCCTGAAAGAATCATAAGTCTTATTCAATTTCTTTTTACCGTCATGCCATTTCAAAATCAAAAGCCAATTAGTAAGGTCATTCCCGCGAAGGTGGGAATCTCCTCAAACATGCTCTAAGCTCTATGAGATTCCCAATCGGAGTCGGGAATGACGAATGGCTTTTGATTTTTGCATTAACAATCTATTCAATGAGGCTCCGGATGTTTTTCTTTCAAAGCTTTGTGTGGTTTTGGAAGAAAAATTCCGGAATAACGTCCTATTCTTAGCTTGGTTAAAGATTTGAGATCGCTCTAACCTTAATTTATTGTGTAGGACATTTCGCCCCCTTTTTCGTCCTTTAACTGTATGCCGGCTGCCTTCAAATCGTCTCTGATTTTATCAGATAGAGCATAGTTTTTACTGAATTTTGCCTGCTTTCTTAGCTCGATCAACACCTGCATTACGCTATCTAAAGTTTTACCATCCTGAGCTGCTTCTGCCTCATTTCTAAGGCCTAACACGTCAAAGATGATTCCTTTAAATCGCTCTATTACCTGTTCGAAAACTTCAGGGTCAATTACTGCTAACTCTGAAGGTTGCTGGTAGTAGGTATTTATTTTGGTACTCAGTTCAAATAAATTAGCAATGGCTTTTGCTGTATTGAAGTCATCGCTTAAGTCTTTCATGGCCTTATCTACAATATCGCCCAGCTCTTGGGTTTTGGCTTTATCAATACTTGCTGTACCTGGCTTAGCTAGTTTCTCCAAAAGGTTGACACTCGCCATTAGTCGCTTGTAACCTTTTTCGGCAGCTTGTAGCGCTTCATTCGAGAAGTCCAAAGTGCTGGCATAATGAGACATAAGCATAAAGAAACGCACCGTCATTGCTGAGTATCCTCTTTCCAAAAGCTTATGGTCACCTGTTAGTAATTGCTCTGGAGTAAAGCCATTACCCTCAGACTTGGCCATTTTTCGGCCATTTACTGTAAGCATGTTTCCGTGAATCCAGTAGTTGGCTCCACCTTTATGGCAGCAGCCTTTGTTTTGAGCAATTTCAGCTTCGTGATGTGGGAACTTCAAGTCCATTCCTCCACCGTGAATGTCGAAGGTTTCACCTAGGTATTTGGTGCTCATTACAGAGCATTCCAAATGCCATCCCGGAAAGCCTTCTCCCCACGGAGATGGCCAACGCATAAGGTGGCCGCCCTCTGCCTTCTTCCAAAGAGCAAAATCTAAAGGATCGTTTTTCTGATCTTGACCAGAAAGTGCTCGAGTGTTGGAAAGCATTTCATCAATATTTCTTCCACTCAACTCTCCGTATTCATGGTCTTGGCCAAACCTCCTTACATCGAAATAAACGTTTCCGTCTTTTTCGTAGGCATAGCCGTTATCTATAATCTTCTGAACAAACTCAATTTGCTCAACTATATGACCTGTAGCGGTTGGCTCAATAGAAGGAGGGATGTTGTTGAAGAGTTGCATAACATCGTGAAAGCCATTGGTGTATTTTTGAACCACTTCCATTGGTTCAAGTTCTTCCAAACGTGCCTTCTTGGCTATTTTATCTTCCCCTTCATCCGCATCGCCCACTAAATGGCCAACGTCAGTGATGTTTCTTACATATCGAACCTTGTACCCGAGAAATTTTAAGTATCTAAAAATGATATCGAAAGAAACGAAGGTGCGCACATTGCCTAAGTGCACATCGCTATAAACAGTTGGGCCACAGACGTACATGCCCACGCGGCCTTCGTGTATTGGTTTGAATACTTGCTTTTCTTTCTCTAATGAATTGTAAATGCTTATCGGATACTGTTCGTATAGGCTCATTTCAACTTGTCGTTGATGTAGGTCAAAAATTCTTTTTTGGTAGCTTCTTCTTGGAATTTGCCGCTGTATTCAACAGTAACGGTAGAAGAATGCTGATCGGATACACCTCTTGAGCTAATACACATATGTTCGGCATCTACATAAACAGCCACATCTTCCGTATTAAGCGCTTCTTTCAGTTCGTTCAACACTTGTAGTGCAAGTCTCTCTTGAACTTGTGGCCTACGCGCATAGTAGTCTACAATTCTATTGATTTTAGAAAGGCCAATTACATTACCGTTTGGTATGTAGGCAACGTGCGCTCTTCCAACAATTGGTAAAAAGTGATGCTCGCAGTTAGAGTAAACTGTGATGTTCTTTTCTACCAACATTTGGTTGTAGTTGTACTTGTTTTCGAAGGTAGACATAGATGGCTTATTGGCCGGATCTAACCCTTTGAATAAGTCTTTGATGTAGAGTTTGGCTACCCTTTTTGGTGTACCTTTTAGACTGTCGTCTGTTAAGTCTAGGCCAAGGGTATGCATTATCTTTTCGAAGTAACCCTGAATTTTCTCGATCTTCTCCTCGTCACTTAGCTCAAATGCATCTTCTCTCATCGGAGTGGCTATAGAAGTCATGATATGGTTATCACCAATCTCATCTACCTCTTTCAATAATTCGTCAGAAACTTTTGTTGACTTATCTTCCATTACTCAATTTTTGAATGCCGAACCTTTCATGCCTCAGGGGCGTAAAAAGTTGGGCAAAAGTACGATTAATTCCTATGCAATTAAAATCAGATAATGATAACTCTAGTTGAATGAAAATGATTCGATTTTAGGAAGCCTTTCGGTAATTTTTTTGTGCTAATCTGTATTTTAGAAAGATGGGATTGTTTGGTGAAAGGTTGCTGGCTTATGCTTACAGGCTAAAGGAGAGGAGAGGCTTCTTCCTAAGTGATGTTAAGCGACTAGCATGTTTTGCCAATAACCCTAGGAATCAAGAGGTTGAGGCGGTTAAGCTAAAGCTGAGTGTGCTCAACCATAAGCAAATAAATGATTTGGCTTGTCAGCAAGAAATGACGAACCACATTATTACACAGAATATAGACGAAGATTTAGATGGTAATGCTTTAACGGCTGTGACTAAATTGGCAAAATTTCAGTTTAAGGGGAATGAGTATCATTTATTAGCCTTTGCTTCAGCATATTGTAACTCGCATAAACCCAGTGTTTTTCCAATTTACGATGTAAAACATTTGGGCCTTATGAAACAATATATGAGCCATTATGCTTTATTGGGGAGCGAAGAATCTTTAGAAGATTACTCCGTTTTTAAACGTGGTCTCGATCATTTTATGAATCATTACCGTTTAGATGAACTTTTGAATTATTATGAGGTAAAGAAGCTTAGCTGGCTATATTTGGATAAGCTATTGGCCGAAGAGGCCTGCGAATTGAATCAATAATACCTCTTTTTTTAACCATTAACCGACCTGAATGAACGCGTATAATCTTATCATTGTACTCGCTTGCGTCATTATCGCATCGCACATTTTTAATTATATATCTAAGAGAACTAACATTCCGAGTGTTATTCTTTTGATTCTGCTGGGTATTGGTGGTAAGTACGCAATGGACTACTACAACTTTAACCAAGACGGACTCATTTTTGGGACCTTGGAGGTACTAGGGATTGTAGGGTTGATTATGATTGTTTTAGAGGCAGCCATAGATCTAAAGCTGAGTAGAGAGAAGTGGCCAATTATTTGGAAGTCGTTTACAGTTGCTCTCATTTCTTTGATTGTCTGTGCCTTTGGTATTTCGTTGATTATCAATCAGGTATTTAAAGAAGATCCTATCATTTCTCTGGTTTATGCGGTTCCACTTTCTATAATGAGTAGTGCCATTGTAATCCCTTCTGTAAGTCGTTTGGCAAAGGATAAGAAGGAATTTATGATCTACGAGAGTACATTCTCAGATATTCTAGGCATTATGTTCTTCTATTTCTTGGTAGAAAATGTAGGTGTTGAAAGTGCTAATCAGGTCATTTACAGTGTAGTGGGTAATATCATTATTACCATCGTAATCTCAGTTGTGGTTAGCTATGCCTTGGTTTTGCTTTTCCAAAGATTGGAAGGAGATGTAAAACTGTTTATGCTGATTGCAGTACTGATTTTGCTCTATGCTATTGGTAAGCAATTGCACTTGTCTTCTTTGGTAATCATTCTCGTTTTTGGTCTTCTTTTAAATAATAATAACCTCTTCTTTATTGGCAAATTGAAGGAGTTTATAAACGAAAAAACCATCAATTCTATACTTAAAGATTTGCACCTAGTTACACGGGAATCTGCATTTGTTGTGCGAACTTTTTTCTTTGTGGTTTTTGGTACTACAATCGACTTAAGGGCTTTGCTCGACCTTGAAATATTTGCTGTAGGCTTAGGGATAGTGGTGTTCTTCTTTATCGTAAGGTTTGTTTTCTTAAAGCTGTTTTTCCTTAAGAAATCCATTTTTCCTGAGTTCTTTATTACACCAAGAGGATTGATTACTGTACTCTTATTCTTCTCAATTCCTGAAGAACTGACTTCGCTTACTTTTAATTCCGACATTATTTTGATAACCATTATTGTCACCAGTTTGGTAATGACTTGGGGACTGATCAAGTTCGGGAAAGAGGGTTTGGAAGAAGGTGCCCCAGCTCCATTAGAAGATACTGGACTGTCTTACTTTTTGCAGCGTATGAGCAGTAATACCTCTGGCACTAAAGATGTGGTGCTGGCAGAACAAGTAGAAGAGGCGGTAGAGGAGATTGAGAAGGAAAATGCTGAAGAGGATTCTGAGGGGCCTGAGTCTAAAGAAGAGAAGGATAAAGAGTAGTTTGTTCTGTTTCGTCATTGCGAGAAACAAACTTCGCCTCCCAAGGCCCCGATACTTCGGGGCGGGAGTGAAAGTCTGTGCCGAAGGTCTGATTAGCGTACTTCCAAACAGGTAGATTACTTCGTCACAATTAATTGCTACGCATTAATTCTTCCTCGTAATGACGGGGCAGATGATCATTCGATTTGTTCTAGGCTTTTTAATTCATGCGAACTTTCAGCATACCGATTATTGTGGGACTACATAGTGGCTTTTTCTCCTCGTAAGGACGGGCCGAGAGAGATTGTCTAATGAGGGTCAACATCTACAACCACTTCAACGGATTTGAGTTCTTTTACTTTGAGTAACTCCAGCTGCGCATTTCGAATCAGGTCTTTTACTGCTTCCATCTTATATTTCTTTTCAATCTTTAAGAAGATGTCCATCAAGAATTTATCTCTGATTTTGTTGATTAGCGGCTCTTGAGGGCCTAGCACTCTGCTAGCTCCCATGTCTTCTTTGAGAATGTTGGCCAATCTTTGAGCTGCTTCATTGGTAAGTTTTTTGTCTTTGCTTCGAAGCGTCAAATGAATCATTCTAGTGAAAGGAGGGTAGTGATACTTTTTCCTTTCCATCATTTCTCGTTGATAAAAAGTATGGTAATCACCAGCTTTGATGAGCTCGATAATGCCCTGCTCAGGGTTCCGACTTTGAATAATTACCTTGCCTTCAGTATCTCTTCTTCCAGCTCTACCACTTACTTGGGTAACCATTTGAAAGGCCCTTTCATAAGCTCTAAAATCAGGGAAGTAAAGCATTCTGTCAATGTCAAACACACCTACCAAACTTACCTTGTCGAAGTCTAGTCCCTTAGAAACCATTTGAGTTCCTACTAGAATATCAATTTCACCTTTCTCAAAATCGTGTATTATGTTCTGATAGGCGTATTTGGCTCGGGTGGTTTCTAAGTCCATTCTTTGCACCCGTGCCTTCGGAAAGAGCAGCTTAATATCTTCTTCAATGCGTTCTGTACCAATACCAACGGTATGCACCTTTGTGCTGCCACAAGCGGGGCAGACCAACGGAACAGCATCTTTATGCCCACAGTAATGGCAGTTGAGCTGGTTTTTATATTGATGGTAGGTAAGGCTAACCGAGCAGCGAGGGCACTCAGGAATATAGCCACAATCTTCGCATGTGAGATAGTTAGAAAAACCTCTTCGGTTTTGGAAAATGATGGCTTGCTCTTTTTTCTCTAGAATCTGTCCGATGGCTTCAATAAGCACAGAAGTGAACTCGCCAACGCTGGTTTTTCGCTTCTTTTCCTCCGTTAGGTTGGCCAAATTAATAACTGGTAAACTAGCATCGTTGTATCGCTGAAATAGCTCAACCAAGCCGTACTTTTCTTGCTTGGCGTTGGTGTAAGATTCCAACGATGGCGTAGCAGAGCCTAAAACTGTTTTTGCACCATGCAAATGTGCCAAATAGAGCGCAACATCTCTGGCATGGTATCTCGGTGCCGGATCATATTGCTTATAGCTAGTTTCGTGTTCCTCGTCTACTATTACCAGCCCTAGGCTAGCAAAGGGAAGGAAAATGCTGCTTCGAACCCCCACAATAAAGTCGAATCGACCTTCCATAAGTCCGTACCAAACCTCAACCCTTTCGTTGTCTGAGAATTTAGAATGGTAAACACCCATTCTGTCACCAAAAACTTTTCTGAGCCTGTTGACTATCTGAGCAGTAAGGGCAATTTCTGGCAGAAGATAGAGTACTTGCTGACCGCTTTCCAGTGCCTGCTGAATTAGACTGATATAAGTTTCGGTTTTACCACTACCTGTAATGCCATGGAGTAAAACGGTAGACTTATTGGTAAAGTAATCGAAGATTTCTTGCTGAGCATTTTGCTGAATATCGCTAAGCTCTATTTCAGTAGTTTCTGCGGGACCTTCATCTCCAAAGCGAGAAACAATCTCTTCAAACTCAATTAGTATTTCATTCTTTACCATCGTTTTGATGGATGAAGCTGAAAGACCAGCTTCAGTAAATGCCGATTTAGGAATACCTGATGAGTTCAACTCCGGGTTTTGAAACAGGGGGACTTCTCTCAAGTAAAGCAAGAGTATGTCTGACTGCTTTGGCTTTTTCTCCAACTCTTGAAAGAGCTCATCTAACAAACCTTCATCTGCTAAGTAATCACCATGAAGCCGTATTTTCTTTACTTTCTTCGGCTTGTAACGCTCTTTTACTTCTTCATAAATGATCACCAATTCTTTCTGAACCAGTGATTTGATATAGCGGTAAGCACTCTTGAGTTCTAAGATGTCGGCTGCGTCTCTGTAGCTTAATGAGTCTTTTTTCTCTAATGCCGAGAGAAGAATTACTTCCTTATCATCTAAAGTAAGGTCTGTATCATTCCAGTCGTAGTGCGGGTGAAGCTGAATTTTTGATTCGCTGCTCAATTTAAGCCCTGAAGGGAAGGCAGCATTTACCACTTCGCCATAAGTGCAGAGGTAGTAGTTGCTCATCCACTTCATCATGTTTACCTGCTGAGGAGTAACAACCGGTTCCGCATCCAGCACATCTAAGATAGGCTTAGCTGTGTAGACTTTAGGCGCTTCTTGGTGGATAGAATCAACAAGGCCAGTTACCACTTTCTGTCTACCAAACGAGACGATAACTCTGATACCTGGCTTTACCAACTCCAGAAATTCGGTAGGGATTCTGTAAGTGAAAAGCTGCGGAATGGGTAGTGGCAGAGCTACATTAGCAAAGTAAGTGGCTGCTTCTTCTGGAGCGTCAATATTGAATTGGAGTGATGACAAACGACTGCTTTCTATGAAAGTTTGAAGTTATTAATTAAAGGCTTTCTAGTGATAGAAGAAGTGGAGAATGTTTTGGCAACCCCTAAATCCCCTAAAGGGGACTTTGCTGAATCCGTTCAATAAGTTATATCGCTCATCCTTTAGGGCCGGGGTATAAACTTATTCTGATGAAATGTGCCTTAATAGATTTAAACATAGGTTGCTAATTTCAGTTATTACCTTCTCAATATTCTGTTCTATTTCTTGATTCGAAAACCTTATTACCGAAATTCTAAAATCATGTAATTCATGAGATCTACCAGCGTCATATTCTGCTTGATCTTTTTCCATATGATTTTTTCCATCGACCTCAATTACCAGTTTTAATTTATGACAATAGAAATCTACAATGTAGATGGCAATGGGATGCTGAGCCTTAAAACGAAGGCCATGAATTTGGTTTGATTTAATCTTTTCCCACAGGAGCTTTTCATGATGAGTCATGTTTTCTCTTAGCCGCTTTGCTTGCTCAAAGAGAGTTGGTGAAGCACCATAAAACATTTTTCGTTCCGTCATTGAATGTATGTGTTCGAGGATTGAATTTAAGAGTTTACTCCTAAATCCCCTGTATGGCTTTTTACTTCATCATTTTGACAAGCTTTATCGCTCACCCTCCCGAATTCTCGGGAAGGGCTGGGGTAGAATTTGCATTGTTTTCGATTTTATCTCGAAACTGTTCTCCATGATTTCGAGAGAGATACAGCACCTGCTTGCCCTGCTTCCCAGGTGCTATTGGGGTGACCCCATTGAAAACTCCATCTGCTCAAAAACCTCTTTTGAACTATGCACAGGTAACTGACAAGCCTTATTGTAGCAAACGAAATAGGTCGGTTGATTATTGATCATTTCTCGTCCTTCTAAAAGCTCTAGCTCTGAAGACTGGTTGCTTGCTTTTCCAGCGATGACTTTGTTGGGGAAATAAGCATCACTTAGTAATTGACTGGCTTTGGTGTTGTTGTCAATGGCCACGACTTCTGCGGTTGGGTAGGTGTTTAAGGCATACAACGAAGCCCAATTGGCCAAGTCTTGCGGAGCAAGCATTAGCATTCTGTTCACCTTATCCACCATATCCTTCGAGGCCTCGATGTATTGGTCATGACTCAACAGCAATCCTAAAGTTTTGAGGTTACTGGCCATCATGGAATTGGAAGAAGGAATCACGTTATCGAACAGCTCTTTCTTTCTAGCAATTAGGGCTTCAGACTGATTTGAAGTGAAGAAGAAAAGACCTTCTTGCTCATCGTAAAACTCTTGAAGAGTTACCTTCATCAGTTCATTGGCTAAGAATAGCCAGCTTTCATCAAAAGTAATTTGATAAAGCTTAAGGTAGCCTTCTATTACGGTAGCATAGTCTTCTAAATAACCATCAATACTAGGCTTTCCGTTCTTGAAACTCCTGTACAGGTGATGGTCTTTCATCATATTGTTTTTGATGAATTCGGCATTGGCTAGTGCTAGACTCAGAAATTTTTCTTCTCCAAAAGTAGCATAAGCATCACACAAGCCAGAAAGCATAAGCCCGTTCCAACCACTGAGGATTTTATCATCTAATCCCGGTCTGATTCTGCTGCTTCTGGCATTGAGCAGCTTCATGTTGCAAATCCTGACAATGTCTTTTAGTTCATCTATTTCCAAATCATTGGCTTTGGCAAACGCTTCATCAGACCCTGAACGGAAAGGAATGTTCTTTCCAGGTTCCCAGTTGCCTGCGGTGATGTTATAGAAGTCTAGCATCATTTCAGCGTCTGGGTCTAAAAGGTCGTAGAATTCCTGAACGGTCCAAAGGTAGAACTTACCTTCTTCGCCTTCACTATCGGCATCTAGCGCGGAGTAGAAACCACCTTCTTCGGAAGTCATTTCCCGTTCTAGCCAGTCGATGGTCTGGTAAACGGTTTCCTTGTAAAGCGCCTTTTTAGTGGCTTGATAAGCGTGGGCATAAAGGCTCACCAGCTGACCATTATCGTAGAGCATTTTCTCGAAGTGTGGCACAAACCAATCCATATCGGTAGAATAGCGGGTGAAGCCGCCACCAACCTGATCGTAAATGCCGCCCAATGCCATGTGGTCTAAAGTTCGTTCTACATGAGCCAAAGCTTCCTTATTCTCATTGATGTGATACTCCTTCAGCAGAAACTCATAAATAACAGGCATGGGAAATTTGGGTGCTCGGTTGTTTCCGCCTTGTTGTAAGTCGAAGTTCTCAGCAAACTTCAAATACATTTCATGCACCGCGGTTTTCTTAAAGTCATTGCCTTGGCCAATAAGTCCGTATTTCTCAACTTCACTTCTGCCTAGGGTATTCATAAAGCCTTCTGCCGATTTTTCCAGTTCGTCATGCTGCTCGTTGAATGCTCTGTTTACCTGCATGCATAATTGTGCCCAACCTTTGGGTGGAAAGTACGTGCCTCCGTAAAAAGGTCGCTGATCGGGTAGGAGGAAAACATTCAGCGGCCAACCGCCCTGCAAACCCATGGCATGCACTGCATCCATGTAAACCTGATCTACATCGGGGCGCTCTTCTCTATCCACCTTAATACAGACAAAATGCTCGTTCATAATGGCGGCAATGTCTTCGTTTTCAAAACTCTCACGCTCCATCACATGGCACCAATGGCAAGCCGAATAGCCAATACTGACAATGATTGGCTTGTTTTCTTGCTTCGCTTTAGCCAGTGCTTCTTCGCCCCAAGGAAACCAATCTACAGGGTTGTGCGCATGCTGAAGCAGGTAAGGTGAGGAGGCTTCGGTAAGTCGGTTGGAGTGTTTCTGGTTGGCCATTTACTTCAATTGCTTATTAAGGTTTTCGATTTCTTTGTCTAGCGGTAGCTCTTTACCTAGCTGTTTCAACTGATCGAGTGTTTTGCTTAGGAATTTCTGATGTCCGCCAGATTTTGGGTTGAACGGCTTATGGTTAAGAGCCATCTGCAGCTTGTTCCATTTTTCTAAAGTTGCCTGATCTTTTTTGTCTAAATAGGTCTGAACGAATTGTTCCCAGATGTAGTCTATCGCCTGCTCGTTGGGATGAATGAGGTCCTTTTCATAGAATCGATAATCCCTGAGGTCGTCCATCATTATTTCGTAAGCAGGAAAATAATGAACATCTGGCGCCATGTCTTCCATGTAGTAGGCCGCTAACCTCAAGACCGATTTACTGACTGAGTTCAGCTTCAAGGTGTCGCGCGTATGTCTTACAGGGCTCACGGTAAAGATAAACTGTACTTCTGGATTGAATTGATTGATGACTTCTTTGAGTGCAAAAAATGCCGGGACAATCTCTTCAACCGAAAGAAGTCTTCTGGTAAATTCTTTCTGTGGTGTTTTGTGGCAGTTGGCCACTAGCATATGCGTTTTGTTTTGCTCATAAACCCAAGCCGTGCCCAGTGTAATGAAAATGAAGTTGGCTTCTTTCAGCTGCTGAGCCACTTTGGTGAGCGCTTCTTCCATTCGCTTGTGGAGGGTGTCTTTAGTTTTTGCTCTAAAGGAAGAATGGAATTTATAATTGAAGTAGTATCCATCGCGCTTTAGAACGGCCGCGTCTAATATTTCTGAACGCTCTAAGGAAAGCTCCATTAGCTCAAAAATTGATAATGGATTAAAAATAGTGCCGTAGGGATTGACCTCCGATTGGAATTTGGCTTCCGTAAGTCTTTGACCAATGCTGTCGGAAAAGCATGAGCCTAAGGTCAAGATTTTCGACTGATAATCAATTTTAATGGAACTGTCTTGTGGTTCAATTTCGGTTCTGAACATGCGCAAAGATAAAGTTTAAAAGTGGCCTTCCCTTCTAAAAGCAATGCAGGGAAATAAGGTTCAGATTACTAAACCTTCGATTCAGCTAAAAACAAACGTTTGATATTTGAAACTGATTGAAAAAGAGTGACTTACTATAGTGGAAAGTATGCAAACGTTTCACTACTTTTTTTGCCTTGGTGCTTGTTGCGTGCTGTATTTGTGCGAAGATTTGTATTAGTAAACGCAAGGAAATGAGCATTAAAAAGCAAATCCTAAAAACTAAGCCGCAAGCGAATGTAACTTTTCAGTTACCTGCAGTGGCGGCAGAAGGAGCAGAGAAAGTGACAGTGGTTGGTGAATTCAACGACTGGGATACTACTGCAACAGAAATGAAGAAATTGAAAAGCGGTGACTTTAAGGCTACCGTTAAGCTTGCTACTGGCAAAGAATATCAGTTCAGGTATTTGATCGATGGTCAGAAGTGGGAGAATGATTGGGATGCAGATAAGTACGTTCCTAATCAGTTGACCTTTGAAGATAACTCGGTAGTAGAGTTATAGAAAGATATTTAGGACTTTCCATAGGTGAGTTCTCGTTTGAGACGGGCGGTTATTGGAAACAATACCGCCTTTTTTTATGCTCTAGTTTTTTGGCGGTGATGATGGCTTGTTGGGGATGATACCAAGCGGTAGTGAGTAAAAGCAGTTGGGATAATCTAAAACGCAAGCTCAAGCGAATCACCAAGAAAACGCTGCCATACAGTTTTGCAGAACGTACAGAGCGGCTCAAAGAAGTAGCTAGGAGTTGGATAAATAACTTCCGATTGGGGACTGCATACACCAAACTCAAGAAGCTGGATGAGTGGCTACGTAACCTACTGTGCTACGTATATGGTCCCGAGGCATCGGGAGGCGCACCGTGGGCTTATGGCTCACGGCCGTCTTTTTCGTTTTTACTTTGTCTGTTCGTCCGTGCGTTGGCTCAGACACTTATTGACAAGCTTTGACTGGTGCGTTTGGCTTGAGCGGCTTGACAATGTGTGTGGTTGCAGTGAGCTTAAAACAATCCTTTATATAATTCATCTGTATCAAAATCTGGTGAACCTTGTCTCGAATAATAATATGAGAATCTAGCTACAATGTCCTTTGTGAAGGTGCTGTTGACTGAAGCCTTACGAACAAACTTCTCACTAAATTCTTTTACTCTAACAGATTTCATTTTCTGAAAATTTATGAGACCTCCTTCAATGTCTTTGTATTGTGGCAGAAAATGATACTTATTGGAATAGCTATTATGTATAATTCTTTTAAGGGTATCTTCAGCACTTTCTAAGACTTCTTGATCAGCTTTACCCTTAATGATAAGACCAACTTTTTCTTTAAGAATACCTTCATTCGGTGAATCTATTTGTACAACTAAAATGTCTTTTGCTTTACCCTGCGCTAAATCACAAGATGGGGTTAACACAATATAATTCGTTGAAGTATCCTTCTCTTCGACCAAATCCCCAGTAAAAATACTAGGCTTAATACATGGGGTGATATAGATTTCAGAAGGGTGGTAGTTTTCAAAACCTGATTCTTCAGTAATTTCTAAATACTCTTGAATATGTAAAAGAGTATATCTTAAAAGAGATTTTTGCTTTTCTTCTGGACTCCTTTCGTTATCGTTTGTCCAAAGGTCTAAAGAGTTGGATAAATGATTCCAGAAAATGTCATTAATGTACCTCTCTACGGTTCCTTTTCTGTTCAAAATCTCAGTAATTCCAGTATTGTATATGGCAACAATTTCTTCTATGAAATCAAAGTCAGCATCCCTGTCCCGAACTTTAAAAAAAGAAGTTTCCTCACTTAATGACGAGTGAAGATTATGAGATGTACCAGAAATAACAAAAACAGGAAATCTTAGATTTTCTTTAACTTCTTTAATTATTTCGTTGCCAGAACTATCACTACCACCTGATTGCTTTAAATCCAAATCAATGACTGCTCCGTCAAAAATATTATCTGAATTCCTTAGTATGTCTAGAGCTTGATCCTTTTCAGAAAGAATAGTTTCTCTAATTATTAAATTCCCATTTGTTTTATTGTATGAATCAATATCCCTCGTGTATGTAGCGATAACATTTGAATCGTCCTCTACGATTAGTAATTTTAATTCTTTCATATTACTTGTTGATTTCTATCTGAAAATAAGCTCCTTGATTATAGCTACGAGCAGAAAGTTCTCCGTTTAATCTGTCGATTGCTTCACCGGCAATTGCCAGACCTAATCCGGTTCCATTAAGTTTTTTAGAATACCCTGGTTCAAAAATAGCTCCTGATTCAATTTCTAAATCTGTTAATCCAGGGCCAGAGTCTTTGATGTCAATAATTACAGCGTTGTGATTCTCATGAACGGAAATGAATATTTCTTTGGTTTTAGATTTTGAAATTTTAAGCCAATAAATGCTATTTTCAATTAAATTGGTTAGTGCTATATATAGATCTTCAGACCAACCGAATGTTTCGATTTTTTCATCTCCTGAAATGGTAATTGTAATATTTTCATCCTCAAGTTGAGATTTGAAAACATCCATACTTTCTCGAATAACATTTACGACAGCAAAGTCAGTTTTTTTATCTCTTTTTTGTTTGGCTAGTGGAGAAATCCTTTTGAATAAGTTTGAGATAAACTTGCTGTTTACTTTGAATCCGTTTATACTATTTGTTAGTTCTTCAAGGTTTTCTTCATCCTTAGTGGCTTTGTAAAATTTCAAATAGCGTTCCATTACTCTAGCTTCAGAATTGAAAAACTGTAATGGTTTTCGACCTTCGTGAAGAATAAAATTGACAATTTTGCCTAAAGTTGCATGACCTTGATAAATAGCAATTGTTTTTTCAATTTCCTCTTTCAATTCTGCTTTTTTCTCTTCTTCCTTCGTTAAGATTGTATCGATCTCATCAATAGCTTTTTTGTCTATTTTGAATTCCGATAGCTTCTTCCCAATTGTGGTTTTAACTTCTGCAAGACTGAATAATGAGTTTATTGTATCTTGTACTTTTGTTTGCTTCCCTCTACTTTTTTCACTCTTAATCCTAAAAGCAAGACGTCTGATTTCTAATTCTGATATAGCTCTACTAGCTAATGCAATTAATCCAAAATAACTTTCATTTTCCTTCAAACCGTCTCTAGCACTCTTTTCAATTAGACCAGATTCTTCTTCTGACTGAATAGTTACAAAACCAACAATTTGATTATTACTAATTCTCATTGTTGGATTTTGTATACGTCTATGGTCTAATTTTAGCCAATCAACACCGCTATTTCCATAAGGCCTGATTCTGAAACTATTTTTATAAACATTTACGCCAAACACTTCATTTAACAACCTTCTTGCATCATTTTTACCCATATACTGTTTTGATACAGGGTTAATTAAGCCTTTGTTAATAAGGTTGTCGATTGCTTCTGGTTCTCTATCAAAAACTCTAAAGTCAATGCGTATTAATCCACAATAACTCTCAGTCTTGTTATCTAAATCAAATGTTACATTAATTTCTTCTTTTTGAATTGCATTTGGATTTATGTTGTTTTCAAATAAAAGTTTAGCATTTCCCTCTTTGGAAATAGTACCTGAAATTCGATAATCATAGAATTTTATTATTGGATATGTATCAATTTTAATATTCTCGTCAATTTCTGGAAACGGTGAATTTTCAAAAGATAAATTGATTTTGAACTCATCATCAATTGATTCGTCAAAGGGCGAAATAAGTTTGCGCAATTCATTGACTAATTGAATCAGTGTGTCTTTGTTCCAATAAGAGAGTTTTGTATCGATCTTTTCAATTGTTTCTTCATCTCCATTTTCATCAATTACGATTTCGGTATATTTTTCATCCTTGGCAATGATGAGTATTTCTGTCCCAGAAACTTCATTGGTTTTTTTCTTCTCTACGAGAAGGTCAATGTTTTCTAAAAACTCATCAGTTTTAAAAATTCTCCAATCTATAACCGCTTCTGATTTTTCTCCATTTTCGTCTATAGTAGACATAGTCATTTCTTGACCAAGAATTGAAGCTGCGAATCGACCAATACCTTTTCTTCCTTGTAAGGTTCTTGTTTTATTTTTACTTAGTTTTCTTTTTAACTTATCGTCAGTAGCAGGAACCAACCATTTATTTATGACTGTATTGAAATCCATACCATGACCATCATCTTTAATTGAAATAACCAAGGCATTTTCATTGCCAATTTCTGTGTACTTAAAAATAATATCAACCTTAGTAGCATCAGCGTCATAAGAGTTTTTAACCAGCTCGACAAGAGCTGCATAGGAGTCACCTATCAGATCGCTCCCAATGGTATGGATTAAACGAGCAGCAGGTCTAATCTGATAATATCCATCTATTAACTCTTCTTTGCCTGACATAATATTTTTAATATAATTTTTGAGATTTCATAAGCCATAAGTGGTGGTACAGCATTTCCAATTTGTTTAAATGCAGGAGTTCTATTGACTCCTTCACGAACTCCTTCAAAATAATAGTCGTCTGGAAATGATTGAAGTCTTGCAGCTTCACGGATTGTTAGTGAACGATTTTGACTTAAATCAGGATGAATATAATAGTGGCCGTCTTTTGCAATATGTGCAACCACTGTTTGTGAGTGGGGCTCATTAGCTGCAACTACCTTAAACCTGTCGAAGAATGAAGACCTGTTCTTATGAGTTTTTAATTTTTCTGGGAGATCATTATAGTGTAACCTCTCTTTCTTATCGTTCCACTTTTTAACAGCTATCCTATAGATTTCTTTATCCTGTTCCGAGTGCGGTCTGGCTTTATGTTGTGTTAAAATATCAATACCATTTCTTATGAAACTGTTGTTTAAGTATTCATTCGTTAAAGTTTCATATTTTACAAATTTATCTTGTCCTTCTCCAGCTTGGAGTTTAGGTAAATCGGAAAGTAAATCCTGTACAGAATATTTTGTTGATGAAAGATTTATCGCTTCTAAATCAGGAATTTCAAAATCATATTTCTTATTCCATCCTATGATGATAATTCTTCTTCTGTTCTGTAGTACCCCAAATTTGTTAGCTTCTACCGTAAAGAGTTTCATGTTATAACCTTTTTTGTCAAAAAGTTTTTTCATGTTGTTCAGGTAGAGTCCGTCCTTGGCAGACTTAAGTCCAATCACATTTTCGAAAACAAATAGCTTTGGATTGTACTTTTCGAGATAACCAGCATATTGAACATAAAGGAAGTTTCTCGGGTCACCAGACATCCCATTTTTTGACCTTGCACGCCCAACGAGAGAATATGCTTGGCAAGGTGGTCCACCAATAATTAAGTCAACAGTTTTGTTTTTTAAGTTCTTTTGAATTTTATCATGGATCACATAATTATTTTCTTCTGAAATCGAAAGGTTAATTACGGATTCCATAATCTTCTCAGGAACAAAAGAATACAATTCAGTTCTCGTTATTTCTCCTTTTAAATATTTGATGTAAGTATCATAGTGGTCTATCGATTTAAGGTAATGGTATGCAGCTCGGGTCTTTAATGTAAAACAAGCTGCAGTATCTGTTTCAACATGAGCAATTGGCTCAAAACCATTCCTAGCAAAACCTTCCGAAAGTCCACCAGCTCCTGCGAATAGGTCGATATAAGTTTTACCTTTCATCTTTTGTTCGGTTTAGCAATTCTCTTATATCAACATCTAGGGCTTCAGCAATCTCCACTAACGTTTCAAGTGAAGGCTGCATGTCGTTTGTGCACCATCTTGAAACAGTTGTTCTATTTTTGTCTACTTTTTCTGATAGCCATTTGTTTGTTCTGTCTTGTTCAGCAAGTACTACCCTAATTCTGTTGATTTGCTTTTTAGATGTCATTTGAATCGTATTACGTTGCATAAATAGCAATTAAAACAAACTTAGTTCATTAATAATTTTTAAACGTGTTCCTTTTACAATATATTTGTTTCGTTAAACGATTCAGTAGTTGTTTATTTCAGTTCTGATGAATCATATTAAGAATCAAAATTTGAAATTGACTTTTTATGAGTACGAGATACACCAAATCCGGTTTAGAGCAAACTGTATACAAACAATTAGATAATCTAAATGCAATGCACTATTTACTGAGAGTTCAAAATGCCCTGATCCAAAGTATTAATAAGACGCTTAGGGACGAGAATGGTTAATTCAAGGAGAAACAAGTCATGTATCCAACAAGAAGAAAGTCAAAATCATAACTTTTTAGAGAGGTGAGCTGGTTAAGCTCTTTTGGTTTTGCGTTTGGCTTTGGGGTTGGCAAAAACCAAATGTGCCTATTAGTGCGGTGGCTTTTTCAGCTTGTTGCCAACATTAGCTACACACCACTGTGGCAGTTATATTCACCAGTCTGTAAAACTTCTTTATAGCACACTAAAATAGTGTGCTATATGCACCTTTTATTTCCAGAAAAGCACAGAGATTCTAAAAGAGATTTTGTGTGTTTTCTTAGTTCAAGAAAGCTAATCGGGAGGAGATATGCAAAAGGGACTAGATGCCCCTGAAACATCAGCGTTTTAACGGTGGCTTAAGGTCTTTCACTACCTGAAAATCGACCCAAAAAATGTCTACATTTCTACCTTCGTCTGGCCCTACTTTTCTATTGAAGAAAAGGTATTTGCCGTCTGGAGTAACGCTGGCAGATGCCTCCCATGCTTTTGTGTTTATTTCGGGGCCTAAATTAATAGGAGTTCCCCATGATCCGTCCTGTTGACGGTAACTAATATATAGGTCGGAATTTCCATATCCCTCTTCTCTGTAGCTATCGAATATGAGGTACGATTCATCTGGGGCAATAAAGGGGTGGAAACTTCTACCGTTATTGATTTTTTCATCGAGCAATTTCGGTTCTTCATAAATACCGTCTTTTAGTCGAGAGTATCGGATGTCGCCTGTTAAGTCTTGTTTAAACTCGTCAAAGAAATAAGTGCCCTGAGAAGAGGCAGTTAGTCGCATAATTGGCAACTCATTGAATGGAGCATCAAGTTCTTTTATACCCGACCACCTATTGGAGTCCATTCGTTCCATATATCTACGGCCCAAATGCATGGTTTTGCCTTCGGGTGAAACGAATGGTTGACCTTGGCGAGGGGAGATGACAACCTCATTCCATTGATTGTTTCTCTTTTCGTAAACCACGAATTCCCTCTCTTCAGACCCTTCAACCTGTCTTAGGAAGTAAAATTCTGTCATGTCTGGATTGAAGACGCCACTGTATTCCCAATTTGTAGTGGTTACAAGCTTAGGGGCGAATGCTTCTGGAGTTTTGCCGGGTGGTTTTTGACCAAGGTAACTGCTCTCTTCCGGGAGTGAATTTTCAGTTTTGGAGTTCGGTTGCTTATCTGTGCAGGCACTTAGTAAAATTACTAATGATAGTATGAAGAATTTAATTACTGTACTTCTCAAGGTTTATCCTGTTTTAATACTGCTAGCATTGGCCACGGGCTAACGTAATCGCGATCATATTTAGCTTAGCTCTTGAATTACTTCTTAAGGTACGCCTATAAGTGGCTATAGTTTTCAAAAAGTAGCCTTCTATTCGCAAAGCTGTATTTCCCTTGGTTCAGGAGCATTTTTCTGGAAAAAAAGCAAGAGAGCCCATCTCTTCCAAGGTTTATTGGGTTCTTCAGTTGATGGACTTTCCTGAAACATCGAATCCCCCTAGCCCTTTTTCAAAAAGGGGGAATGGTCTGTGGAAACACCTCAGGTTTGACGGCCTGTATAGGTTGTGTATCATCTAGGGTTTGGATCTACCAAGCCACTTGTTGTTTTACATAGGTCAGGTCAATATTGATTTCTCGAGCTATTTCTTCTAAGGTTTCTATCAATGTATTGTCATCTTCGGTAGCTGCCGAACCCTTTGAATACATGGTTTTGCTTAGTTCAAAAACGCCATTTTGCAAGTTTACCAATATGGGGTTCAAACTAACCTTTTTAAAGAGCTTTATAGTGGCCAAGATATCATCTAACACCTTGAGGTTTGAATGGTCAAGAAGGAACTCACGGAACATAGCGTCTAACTTGTCGTTGAGTTTGGCATTGAGCAGGTCTTCATTCAACTGAATACCCCACTTAATAACTTCATCACAAAGTTCGTCCATCTTTTGAATACTGAAATGGCCGTTTACAAGCAGGTCCTTAAACTCAATATTGATAACATCTTCAATGTTCTGCTTTAGCGTAGGCGGAATTTGAAGATTTTCTACCCGCATTACATTCATGATGTTGTAATTACGGTCGTAAATCTTTCGGTAAGAGTCATAAGCCAATTCCTCACTTTCTGCGAGGTATTGATTGACGAGCTTCATTTGCTCATCTTTAAACATTCCGAAGAAGGAGAAAGTGTGCGCTTTAAATCCTTCTTTGATGATGTCTACCACCTGAGAAATATTACTTTGATCGAAGGCCTTGCAAAGTGCACTAGAAATTGGTTCAAATTCTTCGGTAGATAATCTTCTCGAAGTTCCTCCAATAAGGTGATGCTGTCCAAGGTAAATCACCACAAAGCTGAATTCTTTTTCTGATGTGGTTACTTTAGATTTCACCCTAGTTGTACCATAGGCCAGCTTCTGAATACCTGCGCTCCGTCTATCGAAAAAGATACTATTACAATCGTAATTTAAGACCGTTAAACTTTGAGGATTATCGGCAAAAAGAGAAGCCACAGCGTAGTGCATGCCCACTTGTGTGAGCGATAACATGTAGGGCTTAATGTGTTTGAGGTAAATGTCTTTACCGCTGCCTTCTGCTGTTCTATTACTGTGGCCTCGGCTTAGGTCTTCTAGAAATTTGTCTTCGAACCTATACTCAGATTCACTTTCTCCTAGTTGAATGGCTCGGCAAGCATACTGTAGAATTTGAAGTGTTTCAATACCAGAAATATCGTTGAAGAACCAACCACAGCTGGTGTACATGAGCATGGCATTGCGCTGCATTTCGAGCATGCGCATTACGTGAGTGCGCTCGTCATTTGTTAGCTTTTTATTGATGTGCTTTTTCAGAAAGCTCCTCAGGTTAGGTTTGCTTCTGTCTAAGATCACTTCAATGTATTCATCGCGCATGGCCCAAGGGTCATCAACAAAGCTAGCCATTCCCTTTTCGTAAATGTCTATCATGGTATCTCGCGCATTGTCTAGAGCAGTTCTGAGCGGCTCTCTCCATTTCTGGTTCCAATGACCTTCTCCACCTGTATGGCAACCGCAGTTAGATCTCCATCTTTCTACTCCGTGAACACAGCTCCATGAGCTATTTTCATGAATTTGCACTTCGTATGCTGGTTCGAAAAGCGATAAATACTGACCATAGTTGGTCAGCTTAGTGAAGTTATTCTCTTCGATGTATCTTAGGCAATAGGCCAGGGCCATATCGCCATTCTTGTGGTGATGGCCATAGCTTTCACCATCGGTAGCAATGTGAACGAACTCATTTTCTACATTTCCGCGGTAGCCTTCCATCAGGTCGTGGGCAAAGGCCTTACCATTCTGCAATACACCTTTAAATGCTACATTTTGAGAGCGTTCGCCATCATAAAAATAGAGCGTAATGCTTTCTCCGTTGGGCAGCGTGTATTTGTAATGTTTGTTGGGGTCTATTCCTTCAGTCCAGTTTTGCTCACCAATTTTTCTAAACCTTGCAGCTTGTCTAGGAGCCAATAGGCTGAACTTTATGCCATGCTTAGCCATTAACTCAAGCGATTCTGAATCTACTGCAGCTTCGCCAAGCCACATGCCTTCTGGCTGACGGCCGAAACGCTTTCTGAAGTCTTCAATTCCCCAGATAATCTGCGTTTCCTTGTCTCTTCTGTTGGCCAAAGGCATAATCATATGATTATAAACCTGAGCCATGGCCGAACCGTGCCCACCAAAGTTCTGCTGACTTTCTCTGTCTGAATCTAGAATGGCCTGATAAGTTTCAGGTGCATGTTGTTCCATCCATGAGAGTAGAGTAGGGCCAAAGTTGAAGCTGATCTTAGAGTAATTGTTGACAATGTCTATGATCTTCTGATCGTCATTGAGCACTCTGGAGAATGCATTAGGATAGTAGCATTCTTTGGTGATGCGCTCGTTCCAATCGTGATAGGGGAAAGCACTAGGTTGAATTTCGATTTTTTCTAACCATGCGTTTTCTCTTGGGGGCTGATAGAAGTGCCCGTGAATACATAAATATCTTTCCATGAGGAATTTTCCTACTTCTTAGCCTTTGGTTTAGCTGCGCTTTTCTTCGCAGTTTTCGCTTCTGGCACTTGTTTGAAAATAATTACCGACAAAGGAGGTAGTGTCAGCTCCAATGAGTTCGGTCTTCCATGGTGAGGTTGTGCTTGCGACTGAATCTTACCTTCGTTGGCTACTCCGCTTCCCCAGAATTCTTTAGCATCTGAGTTAAAGATTTCTTGCCAAGTGCCACCGTTGATTCCGATTCTGTAATGCTCGCGAACAACAGGCGTAAAATTACAGATTACTGTCAGGTTATCTGCTTCATTCTCGCCTTTTCTAATAAAGCTCAGCACCGAATTCTGATAATCGTTTAGTTCAATCCATTCAAAACCTTCTGCGGTGAATCCATTTTGGTATAAGCCTGGCTCTGACTGGTAGAGTTTGTTCAGGGCCTTAGTAAGTTGCTGAACACCTTGGTGGGGTGCATGCTTTAGCAAATGCCAGTCTAAAGAATAATCATGTTTCCATTCAGAAGTCTGCCCAATTTCTCCCCCCATAAATACCAGCTTAGTGCCAGGGTGAGTGTACATATAGCCATAAAGCAAGCGCAAATTGGCAAATCGTTGCCATTCATCGCCTGGCATTCTGTCAATCAGAGGACCTTTGCCATGTACCACCTCATCGTGTGAGAGTGGCAGCATAAAATTCTCAGTGAAAGCGTAGTTTAAGCTGAAGGTAATGTTGTTTTGGTGGTACTGGCGGTGAAACGGATCTTTCTTGAAATACTCTAGCGTATCGTGCATCCAGCCCATCATCCACTTCATTCCGAAGCCTAAGCCGCCTACATAAGTAGGTCTTGAAACTGCTGGCCATGCCGTAGATTCTTCGGCAATAGTCTGAATGCCTTCAAATTCGCTGTAAACGTATTCATTTAGTTCTTTTAAAAGGGAAATGGCCTCTAAGTTCTCTCTTCCACCATATTGGTTAGGTATCCATTCGCCTTCTTTTCTTGAGTAATCTAAGTAGAGCATAGAGGCTACTGCATCTACCCTGAGTCCATCGGCATGCCCAACATCTAACCAAAATCCTGCGCTACTGATCAAGAATGATCGTACTTCATTTCTACCATAATTGAAGATGTAGGAGCTCCAGTCAGGGTGATAGCCTTGGCGAGGATCTGCATGCTCGAAGAGGTGAGTGCCATCGAAGTTATAGATTCCGTGGTCATCGTTAGGGAAGTGGGAAGGAACCCAGTCCATGATTACGCCTATTTCAGCTTCATGGAAAGCATCCATCATCGCAAAGAAGTCATCTGGAGTTCCGTATCTAGAGGTTGGGGCAAAGTAACCTGTGCCTTGGTAACCCCATGAACCAAAGAATGGATGTTCCATTAAAGGTAGAAACTCCACATGCGTATAGCCCATGTCTTTGACGTAATTAACTAAGTCTACCGCTAGTTCTTGATAGCTTAAAGATTCGCCATTCTCTTTGCGCTTCCATGACCCTAAATGCACTTCATATACCGAAAAAGGCTGATTTAAGGCGTTTTTTTCTTTTCTTGCTTGCATCCACTGAGCATCTTTCCACTGGTAGTTGTTTTGCCACACAACAGATGCTGTTTTAGGTGGAACTTCCCAGTGCATAGCAAAGGGATCTCCTTTTTCTAACACTTGCCCGTAATTGTTAGAGTGGATTTTGTACTTGTAAACCGTTCCTTGGGCTAGTTCTGGTACAAAACCTTCCCATACACCAGAACCATCCCAGCGAGGGTAAAGCTCATATCCATCTCCATTCCATGAGTTGAAGTCACCAATAAGCTGAACCTTACTGGCATTGGGTGCCCAAACGGCAAAATGGGTGCCTTTTGTGCCTTCAACCTCTATGATATGGGAGCCTAGCTTTTCGTAAAGCTTAAAGTGTTTTCCTGACTTGAAGAGGCTACTATCGAATTCAGTAAAAAGAGAGTTGGAGCTAACGTGCTTATGTTCCTTCATGGTTAATCTTCTAATATTTGTTTGATGCCGGTGAGTGGAATTATCACCCAGTCGGGTCTGGCTTTGAGTTCATAGCCGATTTCATACACTGCTTTTTCGAGTAGGTGATATTTGAGCAGATATCTTATTTCTGACTCGTAGCCTATATTCAGGCCTTTGTTCATGGCTGTGGTTACATACTTGTTTAAGAAAACTGAAGCTATGGCTCTATAGTATTTTTCGCCCGCTTCAAACAGCTCTTCTCTAGACAGCTTGTGGTTGAGTTTGTCGTCAAAGATCACTGCATATACGCCATAGTGAAAAGAGCGAAGCATTCCGGCTACATCTTTCAATGGAGTTTGCTTTACCTTGCGGTCACGAATAGTACTTTCTGGTTCGCCTTCGTAATCGATGATGTAAAAATCATCTTGCTCATTCATTAGAATTTGGCCTAAGTGCAAGTCGCCATGAATTCTGATTCGGCTAGAGTTGAGCTGAGACTCTTCAAAAGCCAAGAATCGAGTAGTGATTTCTTCCCTAGCAGAAACAAACATTTCAGCGTATTCTTTGGCTAGGCCATCCAGTTTATTCAGGTTTTCTTCTACCAAAATAAAGCGGGCATTTAACTGGTAGATGATCCGGTTTTTAAGCCATACCGTATAGTCTCCGTTAAATGGTATGGGGAAGAACTTGGCGTCAATCTTATTTTTGAAAAGAGCAATATGCATTTCTGCTACCCTTAGTGCCATCTTCTCTACCTTTTCCAAAACATCATCTCCGATGAGAAGCCTAAAATCAGACCTGATATCATCGGGAGAGTTGAAGTCGAATTTGTTGATGTATTGAATGTCTTCAGGTGCCATATCGGTTGCCTGAATTCTTTCAAAGTACCCCTTCATCATTTCTAAAGTATGATTCCAGGCTTCTCCAATATTATCAATGCGCTCTTGCATTATGCCAATGGAGATGGTGGCGTATTCATTCTTAATCCAGCTTACGCTACCAGCATATTTTGGGCAGTTATTAAAGTCACTTTCATCTGAAAGAAACTTGGTGAGTTCCAAGTCTGGGTTAGCGTCTTGGAATAGCCTTCTATATGCTTTGAAGAAATATTTTCCGTTGAATTCAATAGACGTGTTACTCTGATCGAAACCTAATACTCTAGATGACTCATAAGTCTGGCTAGACCTAAGGACCTTGCCTTTTTCAAAGAGTATTTTCGTATTTCCGTCTGTTACAGTTTTTTGAGATAGTATTTGCTTGTAGAGGGCTTTTCTGAACTGTTCATAGTAAAGGGCATCTATTAACAGTCCCTGTTCTTCATCCAGTACCAGAGGAGTTATTTCGCCCTTCGCATCATCTATTTGATCTGAAGAATCGACCAATGCTAAGGTGATGAAGTAGTACTCAGTAAAACCGGCTTCGAAGTTTACTTCTATGGTAATAAAAAATGCCGTTTCTTGATCATTGATCTGAAACGGCATTTTCATTTCTATTCTACATGTTTTTGCCTTTTGGGTTTTGGCTGCATACCAACGGGTACTCATCATATACTTGGGCAGTATACTATTGCTGAGCTGATGTCTGAAGTCTTCGTCTTCAAACTTTGCTATCCATTCAATGTCCCTATTGTTGGTTGCTTTAGCCATAATTCATTCTAATAATGTATTGAAAAAATATGATAAGGTATCTGATATGGATCTAGCTCAACAAAGTTCCACTCTTGGTTCCAGATATAGCTGTTACCAGTAATGAGGTCAGTAACTCTGATTGGGTGATTATTATCTAAGCCTAATTTATGTTTAGGTACTTGTACCCAGCCGCCTTGTTTATTGTAAGGGTCTAGGTTTACGGCAAACAGCATGTTGTCCGTTTTATCTTGGCTTTGCTTGAAATAAGCCAGAATTCGATCGTTTTCTATTTGGCAGAAATCAATGTTGTTGGTTTCCTGGAGGGCTTTGTGCTCTTTTCTAATCTTATTGATTTTCCCTACAAGCTGCCCCACTTTAGTCACTTTTTTCCAATCCCAATGCCTTACTTCATACTTTTCTGAGTTGAGATATTCTTCCTTACCAATTACCGCAGCGTTTTCAATTTGCTCATAAACAGGGCCGTACATTCCAAAGTTAGAACTCAATGTTGCGGCCATCATGTGTCTGGTAATGTATAGATTTTCGTTACCTCCTTGCAGCATCCAAGGGTTAATATCTGGTGTGTTAGGCCAAAAGTTAGGACGGAAATAGTCCTTCATTGGGCTTTTGGTCAACTCGTTCATGTACTCAATGAGTTCGCTCTTACTGGTTCTCCAAGTATAGTAAGTATAGCCTTGGGTAAAGCCAATTTTAGCTAAGCGCTGCATGGTTTTGGGCTTAGTAAAAGCTTCGGAAAGAAATAGAACGTCCTGATCTACTTTCTTCACTTCTGCAATCAGGTATTCCCAGAAACCGAATGGTTTGGTGTGGGGGTTGTCTACCCTAAAGATTTTAATACCAAGTTTGTTCCAATACAGCACTATGCTGATGAATTCGTCCCACATATTCTCCCAGTCTTCCGACTCGAAGTAGATAGGGTATATATCCTGATACTTCTTTGGTGGATTCTCGGCATACTGAACCGTTCCATCCGGTCGCCATTTGAACCAGCTTGGATGTTCCTTAACATAAGGGTGATCGGGAGAGCACTGAAGTGCAAAATCCATAGCGATTTCAATGCCATGCTCCGCTGCTACTTTTATTACTTCCTGAAAGTCTTCTAAAGAACCTAGTTCAGGCAAAATGTCTTTATGACCACCTTCTTTGTTGCCAATAGCCCAAGGCACACCAACATCGTCCGGCAAAGCGGTAGTGGTATTGTTCTTGCCTTTTCTATGCGCAGTTCCTATAGGGTGAACAGGAGGGAAGTAAATAACATCGAAGCCTTGTTCTGCTACTAATGGAATAATTTCCAATACATCTTTAAAGGTTCCGTGTTGGTTAGGCTCTTTGGCGGTAGATCTAGGAAAGAACTCATACCAAGAACTAAACAAGGCCTTTTTTCGGTCTACATATAGAGGTAACAGTTTATCGTAGGTTGTAGCAAATTGCTTAACTGGATTTGTTAAAAAGACCTGATGTAGTTTTTCTGATTGAGCTTCTTCTATAGCAAAGTTATAGTCTTCAGCATTCTTGAAAGAAGCAATGAGTTGATCTAAATACTCCTTATCCGCTTTGCTTTTTTTCTTGGTAGCCAGCAGGTATTGAATACCATCTTCTAGTTCTACATTTACTTGTTGTCCGTCCTCAATTTTGCGCTCTATATTGTGCTGCCAAGTCAGTGGGTAGTCTACCCAGGCTTCAACAGTATACTCGTACAATCCTTGTTTTTCGACCTTAAAAGAGCCGGCCCATCGATCGTTTTCATGCAATTCCATGGGAGCGTACTTCCACGCCTTAGCGCTTTGGTGCTTATACTTGACGTGCGCATTGAGTACATCGTGCCCATCGGCCAATAAGTCTGCAGATACTTCAAGTATTTGGCCTACAACCCGCTTAGCAGCATGTTGTCCACAATTGATTTCAGGAGAAACGTTTTCAATGACAACGCGTCTTTGACCAGATTTCATGATAAGGTTGATTTAGAGTGATTTGAAGGAGTGTTTTCTTAGTGTCAGTCAAGGCAATGCAAATTGCTCTAATGAAATTAAAGAAAAATCTAACGCCTTATCAAGCTAGGTTAGTCGAATTCTAATGCAAACGCTTGCCAAAGAGTGGTAGTTCTAGTTCAATGTTTTATGTTCAAAGAGGTTGTAACATAGAGTGACTGATTTTTTAGAAGAACTCAAGTAGTTGATAAGCTCTCAAATTCATTTGCTTGTGAGTGGGGGAGTTCAGCGTATCAACAATCGTAAATCATAAACCAAACGCTCAATGAAACCGATTAAACTATTGACCAATTTGGCTGCAACTATCACTGTTGGAGCATTTCTAATTTCTTTAACCGCTGTTGCCATTACTAATGGCAAAAATGAGTTGGCTGCAACTATATGTACCTATAGTGTAATGGCCAGTTTTGTAAGCTTGATTTTTGTGGGGAATAATAAGACTGAGTCTACGGCTCACTAAGGTTATTCATTGGCGGAGTAAGGGCATCTGCTAATGCAGAAGATAAAGCCCTGGTGGAAATACCAGGGTTTCTTCTTTTAGCTGAAAACTAACGTAATACAATCGTAGTTTAATAACACTAATGTTTTAAGGGTTGCCAAGTGGAGACTACCCTCTTAGTCTAAGATAGAAGGCTATTTTCCTGATGTTACCCGTTTGAGAATTATTGTAGACTCGTAAACCTCGGTTTCTACATCTGAAGTTACAGTGCCGATGAGTTGGTCGTCTTTATGATTGTAATCTAAATTAAAAGAATCTAGATAGTAGGTTGATGCGCTACCTCTTTCAACGAAAGTGTAATTTACACCTCTTAGAGAAATATGATTTTCTTCAATGTCACCATTTAAAATTTGTTGTACTACAGTTAATTTGCCGTAGCTGTCAGCAGATGTTGAAACACTAGTTGCAACCAGAGATTCTGCATATTGATTGATGTGGAGCGTAAATTTGTGTAAGTATTTTAGCCCTTTGTCCATATATTCTTCTAGATACTCCCCATACCAGCTTCCTGAGATATTGGGCAATTTATTAGTTTTAGTTTTGATTTTTGGAGTTTTTGCTATTTCTGGGAATGCAATGTTAGAGTGGGAGATGCCGTCCAGATAGTCTTGAATATTGGGAGCTTCAATAACCTTTTGTACAAGGTTTTGAATTCCTGTCTTGAGGTTTTCACCCCAGAATGGGTCATTTGTGTCATAAAATAGATACCGTAGTGCTTTTAAATCAAATGGAACGTCATCGCTATTTCTAGTGATAATAATAACTGGTTTGCCTATTGCATGAGCCAATCCAACTTCGTACATGACATTTGGGTTTTTTCCACTCAACTCAGCAAGTACGAATCGACAATTCCTGATAGATTTCCAGATGTCGTCAACTATTCTTTGTTTTGAATAGATTTCATCTCCTCGAATACATTTAATGTTTAGTTCTTCGAGGCTTGGCTTAATAATTTTTTCATACTGAGTTTGATAAAGAGAATTGAATGGCATTACAACAAAACAATTATTCTCTAATTGATTTAATTCTACGGTTATTTGATAGTGCATTCTATTGTGTGTTCTGAAAAGTAAACATAAACAAAAAAACCCGAACATTGCTGCTCGGGCTTTTTCTCTATGTTTTAAGAATGCTTACTCAGCTACAACGCTGAATTTCACATCTTTCTTAACTTCTTTGTGAAGATCGATTTCTACTTCGTAGTCACCTACCATTTTCACTTCGCTCTTGAAAGAGATTTTCTTTCTATCAACATCGATGCCTTTAGCTTTCAATGCATCAGAAATTTGAAGTGTAGTAACTGCACCAAAGATTTTACCGCTATCACCAACTTTAGCTTTGATCTCCAATACAGAGTCACCAATTGCATTTGCAATAGCTTCTGCATCAGTTTTGATTTTCTCTGCTTTGTGAGCCGCTTGCTTAATGTTCTCTTCGATCATTTTGCGGTTAGACTCGTTAGCAATGATAGCAAAACCTTGAGGAATAAGGTAGTTTCTACCGTAACCAGGCTTTACACTTACTGTGTCGTTCTTATAGCCTAAACCTTTAATATCTGTTTTCAATATTACTTCCATGACTTCTCTACAGTTTAGGTTATTACTTCAATCCATCAGCTACGTAAGGTAGAAGGGCAAGGTGTCTTGCTCTCTTTACCGCCTGAGTAACTTTCTTCTGGTATTTTAAGCTAGTACCGGTAATTCTTCTTGGAAGAATTTTACCTTGCTCGTTTACGAAGCTCAACAAGAAATCTGGGTTCTTGTAGTCTACGTATTTGATACCGTTTTTCTTGAAGCGGCAGTATTTCTTCTTCTGCTGCTCTCTGTTTACTGGTTCGTTAACTAATGTCATGCTGCTGCCTCCTCTTTCTTAGATTTCTTCTTAAATGCACCTGATCTTCTCTTGTCGTTGTACTCTACTGCGTGTTTGTCTAGCGCAACAGTTAAGAATCTCATTACTCTCTCATCTCTTTTAAATTCGATTTCTAGAGAGGCGATTAAACTTGGGTCGGCTTTGAACTCTACAAGATTATAGAAACCGGTAGACTTGTGCTGAATTGGGTACGCCAATTTCTTAAGTCCCCACATCTCTGTGTTAATAATCTCAGCTCCACCATTTTTGAGGAGTTGTTCGTACTGGCCGACAGCATCCTTCATCTGGTCTTCAGACAAAACGGGATTTAAAATGAATACTGTCTCGTAATTCTTTAACATTTGAATAAATTTATTTTGGGCTGCAAAGGTAGGTGTTTCTGTTTAAAAATCCACCCTTTGTAAAAGAATGTCACAAAATTAATAAGGCCATTCTCTATTGCTTATTTTCATGCAGTTAAAATGCCTCAGTATTGACAAAATCAGGTAAAAAATCAGTCCTTTTAGTTCTACTTATATTGGTTGTGCCAGTAGTGACTTATGGCGTATTTCAGCTGAATTCACTTACAGTAGACGAGAGAGAACTTACCACTATTTATCGCAGACAGTTAGAGTCTGTGCTCTTTTCGGTTAACCAAGTGGCTCAAGAGAAGAGTGCTGAGGTATTTAAAATTATTGAGGAAGAAAACTGGGGAGCCGATTCTGATAGAATGTTAGAAAGGCTTAACTCCTACACTTTTTTTCAGGCGCTTTACAGTAAGGAGATCAACGGATGGGACGAGACTGTGCTTTCTCAAAATGCAAAGCTTTTGAACGAAGATTTTCTTGGAGTGGCCAACAATTTGGCCGAAGCAAACACCTCAATAGTCAACAGGCTTATTCGCTACATGGAGGAGGGTGATTTTCAGAAAATACAGTCGTTTGATGATTGGATCGAATATGATGGCCTGTATATGGACTACCAGTTCTTTGTTTCTAAGGTGGGAGACAGACTCTTTTTGAACATCTATTTCTTTAATGCGCAAAAGTTTGTGGAGCAGGCCCTAGTACCCAAGTTTCAAGAAATGGCTCAGGGAGATTTTATCATTACCTGCTCTAGAATTGAAGATGGCTTTCAGATTTATTCTACCTCTGGAGAATTGGTAGGACAAATTGAAAGTGAGCCTCTCGACTTAATTCCAAGGTTTGAAGTAGGAATTGCTCGCGAAGGTGGAACCGTAGAGCAGGCTGTAAACCGTAGAAAAACTAATAATCTCATTGCTCTTGCCTTACTCATGCTAATCATGATTATAGGCGTTGGGATGGTCTTTAGAAATGTTCAGCGCGAAATGGAGCTGGCCCAGAAAAAAGCAGATTTTGTCTCGAACGTTTCACACGAGATCAGAACGCCATTGGCCCTCATTAATATGTTTGCTGAGACTCTTTTGTTGGGAAGGGTGAAGAATGAAAGTAAAAAAATGGAATACTATGAGATCATTACTAAAGAGGTGAATCGCCTTTCTAATATGCTCAATCGTATTCTTAGCTTTTCTAAAATTGAGGCAAACAAGCGAGAATATAGTAGGTCAGCACTAGATTTATCTGAAGTGGTTCAAGATGTGATGAATACTTACTCATACCATTTAGAAAGTAATGGTTTTGAACATTCAGTTCAATTGAGCGAAAGTAGCCTTCCAATAAAAGCTGACAAGGAAGCCTTGATTGAAGTCCTAGTCAACCTAATAGATAATGGGATGAAGTATAGCTTGGAAGAAAAGCAATTGGAAGTAAAAACGGGGAAGGATGGTGAATTTGCTTTCGTTTCAATCAAAGATAATGGAATGGGAATAGCCAAGAACCAACTGGACAAGCTCTTTGAGAAGTTCTACCGGGTACCTACAGGCGATGTACACGACACTAAAGGTTCAGGCTTAGGACTTTCTATTGTAAAGCATATTGTAGATGCTCATGATGGAAAGGTCACAATAAATAGTAAACCAGGAGAAGGCAGTGAGTTTAAAGTGCTTATTCCATTAAAGAGTGAATGATTTGGGCTAGAAAAGAATTCCTAATTGAACATTGAACATTGAACATTGAACATTGAACATTGAACATTGAACATTGAACATTGAACATTAAACATTAAACATTAATATACCCTATGGCAAAAATTTTAATTGTTGAAGATGAACCCTCCATGAGGCTCGGACTCAAGGATAACCTAGAGTTTGAATCTTATCAGGTTGAGTTGGCTATTGATGGAGCCGAAGGTTTAAAGAAAGCTACGGCTTCAACCTTCGACCTAATTATTCTAGATGTTATGATGCCCAAAATGTCAGGGTTCGATGTTTGCAAGGCTATGCGTAAGGCTGGCATTACCACGCCAATTATTTTCCTTACTGCAAAGAGTGAAGAAATAGATAAAGTGTTAGGCTTGGAACTTGGTGCCGATGATTACCTCACTAAGCCTTTCAGCTTAAGAGAATTAATTGCCAGGGTAAAAGCAATATTACGAAGAACGCAAACTGATGCCGATACTGGTTTAAAAGGTGAAGTAACCATTGGTGGTCTCACGGTAGATTTTAGCCAGTTTACAGCAAGAACAGCTGAAGGTGAAGTACGTATGTCACATAAAGAATATGAGATTTTGCACTATCTCGCAGAGCATACCAATGAGGTGGTGAGTCGTTATGACTTACTGAACAAGGTTTGGGGTTATGAAAGTCAGCCTACAACCCGAACGGTAGATAATTTTATACTCAGATTGAGGCAAAGAATTGAGGAAAACCCCAATGAGCCGAGGCATATATTGACGGTGCACGGAGTGGGCTATAAGTTGCTTAAGGCTTGAAGCTAGTAGCAGGGAGCTGGAAGTCAGAAGACCGAGGAGTGGTTTGTGGCTTAAAACCACCATTCATACTCAGCTAATGAACTGGGGAAGTACTGTCCCTTTAGGGATCAAGGGTAGACAGCTTGAAGTCGGAAGTCAGAAGTCGGAAGTGAAAAATTTAGGATTGAATGATGGAGAAAAGCTATGAAGATAGTTGGTATAGGGACTGAAAAAGTACTAACCTTTTAAGGGTTAAGGGTAGGAAGACGGAAGTCAGAAGTCGGAAGACCGAGGTGTGATTTGTAGCTTAAAACCACCATTCATACTCAGCTAATGAACTGGAGAAGTGCTGTCCCTTTAGGGATCAAGGGTAGGAAGACCGAAGAAAATTCTGAAATCTGACGTTTGATATCTAGCGTCTAGCACCTAGAATCTGACCTGTGACAAGTTATGACATTCGTTTACGCAGCAATGACACCGCGCCTTGAAATAGGCCGTAAAATTGTAACATAAGCTCAAAGGTCAAATAGCTCAAACGTTACTAAAACTAAAACTACAATACTCCGGCTGCCATTAAGGCAGTCGGTGTTACTAGAAACGCGACAATGAAAAAATATTTAATAGCCATTATACTCTTAGCCATTCAGGCTGCCGTCCTTGGTCAGGACACCAGAAGGTTAATGAACCTGAGAGGACACTGGAAATTCTCTATCGGAGATAGACCTGAGTGGTCAAAAACTAATTATGACGATTCAGACTGGGAAGAAATATACGTACCAGAACGCTGGGAGCGTGAAGGCTTTAATGGTTACGATGGTTTTGCTTGGTACAGAACTAAGTTCAGTGGTAAGGGGCTCAACAAAGATAGATATCACCTGATTTCTTTGGGTTATATAGACGATGTTGATGAAGTCTTTATCAATGGTGTAAAAATTGGCTTTTCTGGTGGTTTTGAGCCGTTTTATTACACTGCGTGGAATGCTGAAAGAGTTTACATGATTCCACCAGAGGTACTGAATTACAATGGTGATAACCAAATAGCAGTCCGCGTTTATGATCAAGGGGGAGAAGGAGGAATTTACAGTGGCTCAGTAGGTATTCTATATTTAGATGATTATTCAGCCAAAGAGCAGGTGTTTTTGCAAGGCGTTTGGAAAATTAAGATAGATGACGACCCAGATTTTGCTAAAGTAGCCTATGACGATAGCAATTGGGAAAACGTTATGGTGCCCTCTAACTGGAAAACGATCGGCATTTTCGACCTGAATGATTTCGCATGGTATAGAAAGACTTTCACATTACAGTCAGGAACCTCGACTACTGACATGACACTTATAGGCGGTAAAATTGATGACTTCGATGAAATTTATATCAACGGAGTCAAAATTGGAGAAACCAACGATGGCAAATGGTTGGGGTCTTCCAGAAGTTTTTCTGAGTTAAGAGTGTATAATATTCCTAATGGCCTACTTAAGCCTGGCAAAAATGTGATTGCCGTGAGGGTAGAAGACATAGGAGATAATGGCGGAATTTATGAAGGTCCAGTTGTAATTATGCCTACTTCTGAAGCCACACGCTACGCTCGAAAGTCTAATTGGTGGCGATAAGGTATTTCTGCCAAGCTCTCCAGCACTTCACTAGATAGCTCATGTTTACCCTCGAAGGTGATACTCTCGGGGGTAATTTGTATCTGCTCAGCTATGCTCTCTTGTTCCTTTATTCTTGCTTCAGTTAGAAACTCATCTTGTAAGCCATACACCAAGAAACACTGCTTGTCTTTAAGTCTATCTGTACTTTGCAGAGGAGGTAAGTCTGGTGGAAAAATGCCAGCCCAAAGAACAAGTCGATCAAAACTTAGATCAGACATTGTGGCTAGTCTGGAAATGGTTGCTGCGCCTTGGGAAAAACCAAAGAACGTGATTTTAAGATCTTTTTTTAGCTGAGAAGTCACCTCATTATAAACTGCCGAAAGGTAGGTAATGTAATTGCCAATGTCGCTTACCCGGTCTTCCTTGGTCATCCAGGTAGCACCAACTCTTCCGGCAAAGCCTTGAAGATAATACCTAAAAAGCCCTTCAGGTGCTACAATTAGCCGTTTAGGGCTAGCAATGGTATCAAATTTTCTAATGAAGTACTTGGCCAATTGCCCATGCCCATGGCATACAAACCACAGCTCTTCTACATCTTCAGATGGAGTTCCTAAAATTTCGTATCGAGCGTTAAATTCAAATGATATTCGTTTTTCCATTGTTCTTCTAAAGGGTTGGGTTTTTAGACTAGAGAGCTCTTTAATTTCTTCATGCTGAGTTTGTTTCAGAATCTTTGGCTAGTAGACCCTAATCCCGTGTTCTCGGGACAGGATAATGCAATCATTCACTCTTCAGCCTCTAAAACGTCATATCGGAAAAATAATTCATAGAATTTAATCCGAATTATTTTAGTCCGATATCTCAAGACTTTCATCCAATGAGATTCCTGATATTTTTCTTCCTTTTGATAATGAAGGAAGAAAAATTCTGGGATGACAATTAATGGTTTTTTTAATGTCTTGGAGCTCACTCACTCTTAAGGTTCTTTTCAGAGAATTTGAATGGTAACAAGTTGTCGATTGAATCAGACTCGTAAACTTCACCCTCGGCATTGAGCAAATAAAGTTTAATGGGTTGCTCTTGTATGTTTTCATACTCACTCATGCTTTGTCGGCAGCTTCCACAAGGAGTGGCTAAAGTGTAGCCTTCGGCTGAAGCCTGTTTGGCAACTATGGCAATCATGTCTAAAGATTCTTCAGGAAATTGTGCTTTGGCAGAAAAACAGGCCACTCTTTCTGCGCACAAGCCAGATGGGTAGGCAGCATTTTCTTGGTTGTTACCCAGTATAATTTTACCACTTTTCAACTTAACTGCTGCACCCACCTGAAAATTAGAGTAAGGCGCATAAGCTTGACTGGCCGCTAGCTTGGCTTGTTCAATGAGTTCTGCAACTTCTGGTTCTACAGAGTCTACTGAATAGACGGTTATTTTTGAGTTTTTTGTAATCTCTCTTTTAGGCATACATAGTTTTTGAGAGGGCGATGAATATACGAATCTTTTTTAGTAATGGTTTTTTCGAGCGCTCCGATTGATTGAGCACGAATCGTTATGTCTTCGGAATGAGCTTTTTATAACCGAATGTAGCCTTAGTAGCATTAGAGGCTGAAATTTCAATAGCTCCGATTTAATGGAGAAAACTTGATCTTAGTGGGCATTTTCGCCTAATTCGTTCAACACCTAATATGAGTTTACTACCTATGGAGAAAATATTAATATTGGGAGCAGGCCGCTCCTCCAATTCACTAATTAATTACTTGTTTGATCACGCAGAGGAAAGAGATTGGCAAATCACCGTTGCCGATTATGCCTTGCAATATGCGGAGCAAATTGTAAAGGATGCTAAACGTGGGCAGGCTGTAGCCATTGATATCACCAACGATCAGGAAAGACAACAGTTAATCAGCGAGCATCAGATTATAGTATCTATGCTCCCTGCCAAATTTCACCCAATTGTGGCAGCAGATTGTCTAAAGTTAGAAAAGCACCTTTTCACAGCTTCTTATGTATCGCCAGATATGAAGGCTCTGAACGATAGGGCTAAGGAAAAAAGGCTTCTTTTCTTAAATGAGTGTGGGCTTGATCCGGGAATCGATCACATGTCTGCCATGAAGGTGATCGATCATATCCGTGAAGATAAAGGACTTGAAATTCGTGCTTTTGAATCATTTACAGGCGGTTTGTTAGCACCTGATCCTGATGATGATAATCCTTGGCAATATGGCTTTACATGGAACCCGAGAAATGTGGTGTTGGCCGGTCAAGGTACTGTGAAGTTTATTCAAGAGGGGAAGTACAAATACATACCTTATCATAAGCTTTTCAAAAGAACGGAAATGATCCATATTCCAGGTCACGGTTATTTTGAAGGCTATGCCAACCGCGATTCGCTAATGTACTTAGATGTTTACAACCTACGCGGAATTAAAACGCTCTACAGAGGCACACTGAGAAGGCCAGGCTACAGCAAGGCATGGGATATTTTTGTTCAGTTGGGCGCTACAGATGATACTTACCAGATGGAAAGTGTTGAGGGAATGACTCATAGAGAGTTTATTAATTCCTTCCTCTCATATAACCCAAAAGACTCCGTTGAGCTAAAACTTGCTCATTATTTGGGACTTGAATTAGAAGGCCCGGAAATGCACAAGTTGCAATGGTTAGGCTTGTTTGATGACGAACCAGTGGGCTTAATGAAGGGTACACCAGCGCAGGTACTAGAGCATATTCTAAAGAAAAAATGGACTATTAGCCCTGAAAAGAAAGATCAGATAGTGATGTGGCACCTCTTCGATTATGTGGAAGATGGCGTAACCAAAAGAATTAGGTCGGCTATGGTGGCTACTGGCGAAAATGCTAAAGAAACGGCTATGTCTAAAACGGTGGGTTTGCCGCTGGGTATTGCCATTAGATTATTCTCTGAGGGAAAGATAGAAGCCAGAGGTGTTCATGTGCCGATTACACCAGAATTCTACAAGCCTATTTTAGAAGAGCTAGACCAGTTAGGCTTCCAGTTCATTGAAGAAGAAGTGGTGCTTGAGGATTAAAATCTTACTTGTTACTTGGTTGCCCAGCAGAAGACTTAACATTTACCTGAATCATTCTCGGCTTTTCAATTGAAATCTGAGAACCAGGATTGTTAAGGCTCATGCGCAAGGTTTGCTTGAATGGCTCTGTCTTTTTAGGTTCAGCAGGTTCTAGGTACTTCCAACTAGACTCTGCAGGGCAACCAAGTTCTTCTAAGGTAAATGGAGAAGGTGTAGAGAACTTTGCTTTTGTGTAATAGTTGAACTGCGAGTCGCTATTCATCTTTTTCTGGAACAATGCGAAAATTGGTAGTGCAGTATTAGCTCCTTGCCCAAGTCTGGTAGACTTAAATCCTAAGCGGTAGTTGTCTGGACCAACCCAAGTAATGGTTACTAGGTTAGGAGTGAGGCCTACAAACCATCCGTCTTTATTGTTCTGGGTGGTTCCTGTTTTACCAGCAATGTCATTTGTAAGGTTATATTTCCATCTAATACGAGATCCAGTTCCTTCATTAACCACACCCTTCATCATTTCAATCATGGTCTCTTGAGTAGTTTTAGAAATTACAGGCTTGTTACTCACCTTCGGGCTAAACTCTACCAAAACATTTCCCTCTTTGTCTTCAATTCTTTGAATAAGTGTAGGGTGGGCTGCTTTACCATCGTTTAAGAAAATGGTATAGGCTTGGGCTAAGCTTAACATGTTAATTTCGGCAGTACCTAGGGCAATTGAAGGTACTCTTGGTACATTTTCTAATCCGGCTTGGTTAGCTAAATTCACTACGTTATTAATGCCGGCTTCTTGCATTACTTTCACGGCAACGGTATTCACAGAATTGGCCAAAGCACCCTTCATGGTGTAGAACCTGTTTTGCTCTTCGTCTGAGTTTAGTGCTGCCCAATTTTCATAAGAGGCATATTTTACGCTTTGCGGGTTATAGTAATTACATGCAGAGGCGCCTTGCTCTAAAGCCGATGCATATACAAAAGGCTTAAAGGTAGAACCTACTTGGCGTTTGCTTTGAGATACATGGTCAAATTTGTAGTGGGCGTAGTTTATGCCACCTACCCAAGCTTTTACAGCTCCATTTTTTGGGTCAATGGAAATCATGCCCGTATTCAAAAGTCTTTGGTAGTGTGCTATTTTATCTATTAGCGATGCCTCAATTTCTTTACTTCCTTGCCAGTCCCATAGCTCTAAAGGCTGTGTCTTAGCTAGTTCGGCAAATACTTCTTTATCGCTTAATCCTTCTTCCTTTAAGGTTCTAAATTCCTTCGAATTCTTTACTAGTTGCTTGAAGTGTTTGTTTTTCAGAGAGAGTAGGCGGTTATCAAAATACTTATCATAGGTTTCTTGAAGTTCGGTCATATGCTCGGCTATGGCGTTTTCTGCCATCAATTGCATGTTGTAATCTAGTGTAGTATGAATTTTTAGTCCACTGGTGTAGATATTGTAGTTAGTGCCATTTGCGTAGTTGTAAGCCTCTAGCCATTCTTTTACCTGTTTTTTTACCTCTGCTCTAAAATAGGTGGCAATTCCAGCATTGGTGTCAAATGAACTTAGGTTGAGTTCAATAGGGCTCTGGCTTAGTGAATCGTACCACTCCCTACCAATAAAGCCATACTTCATCATTTGGTAGAACACCGTATTTCTTCTGCTAATAGCATTTTCAGGATTAACTCTAGGGTTGTAATAGTGTGTAGCTTTGAGCATTCCTACCAGAGTGGCCGACTCCTCAAGAGTTATATCTTCTACCGATTTGCTGAAGAATCGCTGGCTGGCACTTTCAATGCCATAAGTATTGTCGCCAAATGGAACCGTGTTAAGGTATAGTGTTAGAATTTCTTTTTTCGAGTAGATGTCTTCCATTCGCATAGCCAATATCATCTCTTTGGTTTTATTCACTGCCATGGTGAAAGGCCCGTGGTTTTCTCTTGGGTAGAGATTTTTAACCAATTGTTGACTGATTGTACTACCGCCTCCTGCAGACTTGTCTCCCAGAAGTATGCTTTTGAAGAATACCCTGCTCAAGCTAAAAACATCTACTCCTTCATGGTCATAAAACCTCACATCTTCAGTAGCAACCAGAGCATCAATAAGGTGAGGAGGGAGTTTTCTAAAATTGACCTCTCTTCGATTTTGAAAGTGATACTGGCCAAGAATCTCATGATCTGCCGCATATACTACACTGGCTTCATCGTGCTGAATTTCTGTCAACTCTTCAGTAGAAGGGAGCTCTCCCCATCCGCCAACAAGCACAGATAGAAAGAAAACAAATGAAGAAAGAGAAGTGAAAGCCATGACAAGGAATATGTAGAAAGAGGTATTCCATATGGCTTTGATATATGCTGAGGCACGTTTTAAATACTGTATGTACATGGTGAGTCTGGTTGTTTAATTTATTCGGTACCCACCATATGACATATTGTATGCCATGGCCTAAATATGCGTTTAGAGCCGTATTTTACTTTTGAGTAATTTTCAAAAGTAGAATATCATAATCAAAAGTAGAATAAGAAGCTTGGCTCAACTCAGCTTATTTGAATGGCGCTTTTGAGTGATTTAGCGGACTATTTTACTCGTTGTTGTTCTTCTTTTTCCGCTTGAATATGTTTCCAATTTTCTTGAAGAGACCTTCCTTTTTTTCAGGTTCACTCGCAAGTGTATCTACCTGAAGGCGCGTGGTTTTTGGTTTGTCAGTATTAGTGAAAAGGCGCTTGATAAAACCTGCTTCCTTCTCAGGAGTACAGCCCATCATATTGATAATTCTGGTAGAAGGTGGTGAGAATCTAGCACTGGCAATACTCCTTAATTCATCAGAGCTGTTCATCTTTTGCTGAAATAGGGCGTAGATAGGCAAGGCAGAATTAGCTCCTTGCCCCATAGCGGTACTTCTGAAACCAATGCGATGATCATCTGAGCCTACCCATGTGACTGTTAGCAACCTTGGGGTTAAGGCTACAAACCAACCGTCTTTATTGTCTTGGGTGGTGCCCGTTTTGCCAGCAATATCATTGGTGAGTCCGTATTTCCAGCGAAGTCTCTGAGCAGTGCCTTCATTTACTGTGCCTTTCATCATTTCTAGCATAATCTGGCGTGTCTGTTCGCTAAACACTGGCGATTCGGCTACATCTGGCAAAAAGCTGTGCAATGTGTTGCCATCACTGTCTTCTATTTTAGTAATGAAATAGGGAGAAGCTGGTTTGCCATTATTAAGGAAAGAAGTGTATGCCTTGGCTAACTCCATCATACTCATTTGTGCAGTACCAAGCGCAATAGAGGGAACGTACGGGATGTCAGATTCAATACCCATATTGTGAGCTAGGTCTACAATATTAGAAATGCCTGCATCTTCCATTACCTTTACCGCTACAGTATTGATAGACTTGGCCAGTGCGGTCTTCATGGCGTAATCTAATTCATATGATTCCCCTCCAGAGTTGGTGGCCGTCCAGTCATCATAATTAGCATAGGTTACCTGTTGACCAGAATAATAATCGCAAGGCTGCTTCCCAGCTTCAAGAGCGGCTGTATATACTATAGGTTTAAAGGTGGAGCCTACCTGACGCTTAGCCATGGCAACGTGGTCATACTGAAAATGCTCAAAGTTAGAGCCACCAACCCACGTTCTGACCGCACCAGAGTATGGGTCAACTGAAAGTACTCCGGCCTGTAAAAATTTGAGGTAGTGTTTTACGCTATCCATGTGAGAAGCCTCAACAATCTTAGTCCCGTCCCAATCCCACAATTCAATTTTGTGTTTGAAATTAAGCGAGTCTTGAATTTGCTTTTCCGTAAGCTTTTGAGACTTTAATTTCTGGAAATAAGGAGACTTTTGCAGCGCATTATTAATCACTCTTTTATCTGTTAACCATGGTGCTCTACTTCCATAACTTTCCTCAAAGTCTTTCTGAAGTGCTTTGAGGTGTTCTGTGAATGCTTCTTCAGCAATCTGCTGTAAGTCGTAGTTCAGTGTGGTGTAAATCTTTAAACCGCTGGTATGTAGGTTGAAGTCAGTTCCGTTTTCTTTATTGTAATCCTTCAACCATTGCTCCACTTTCTTCTGAAGATTAGCTCTAAAATATGGGGCAAGACCTTTGTCGTGGTTGAAAGAGTAATAGTCTAGCTTTAAAGGTTTTTGAACCGCTATTCTTCTTTCTTCATTCATTAGGTAACCATAGCGCTCCATTTGGGCTAGCACAGTATTTCTTCTAGCAAGGGAACGTTCAGGGAAAAGCCTAGGATTATAGCTGTGAGATGCCTTGAGCATACCCACAATTACAGCACTTTCAGGAAGTGTTAATTCAGATGTTTTTTTGCCGAAGAATTTCTCTGCCGCACTCTCCACTCCGAATGTGTTGTCTCCAAATGGCACAGTATTTAAATAGAGTGTTATTATTTCTTCTTTGCTGTAGATTTTCTCTAAGCGTATAGCGCAAATTGCCTCTTTTACTTTGCTTACTGGCATGGAAAATATGCCATGATCTTTTCTCGGATAAAGGTTTTTGATGAGTTGTTGAGAGAGCGTACTTCCTCCTCCAGCCGACTCGTCTCGCATAAGAATAGACTTGAAAACCACCCTGAGCAAGCTTCTTTGGTCAACACCATTGTGCTCATAAAAACGAGCGTCTTCCGTAGCAATTAGGGCATCAATAAAGTGCTGAGGAAGTTCTTCATAGGTAACTGGTTGCCTGTCGAAAATAAAGTATTTACCAATGAGTTCTCCACCTTGAGCGTAAACTTCAGAAGCTTCACTTTGCTTAATGTCTGCGAGTTGATCTTTGCTGGGCAGAGGTTCCCAAACTTCAAATAGTACACTTAGATAAAAGCCGAATATGAATAGAATACCCGCTAAGCCGGTAAGGGCTATCCATTTGATCCAACGCTTTTTATTAGTTTTCTTTTTTCTGGCTGACATGGACTTAGGTGAAAAACGTGACTGCCGAATATTTCTTGCAAAAATAGTGGAATAGTTTCCCACTCTACATACGAGCTAGTAATTTGGCAGTTACATGGAACCGAAATCAATTTTTCTCAAACGGCCAGAAGTGACTAAAGTGGTAACAAATCTGCGAGAGGCAGAAATGCAATTGAGTTATGATTTTGAAAAGCATAAATACTCTTGGGAAGAGCAAGGCATGGAGTTCTCCTTCAGGTTGCCAATTACCATTTTCTCTAACGAAGAAGGTGTGGTAGAACTGGATAGAGAGGTTACTTATCTCATGCTTTTGGTTCAGAGTGGAAGTGCTTCGGTAGGGGTTTTTCAGCATGAAAAGTGCCTTTCTCATAAAGTGTTTAGCTCGTATATGGTGCGTAAGAAGCAAGGGAAGAGCCAAATTAAGCACTTAAAGACCAAAGGGAAATCGAGAGCTGGTTCTAGAATTAGGCTTGCCAGTGGAGCCGAGATGTTCGATAATGTGAATGAAAGACTCCAAAGACATTTTCAAGAGCATGATTTCGACCGAATAACCTTTAGCTGTTCAAAGATTCTGCTTCCTCATTTGTTTGGGGCGAAGGTTGAGCCTCCTTTCGATAAAAAAGACCCGAAGATTTATAAAATCCCAAAGCATTTGCATCAACCAAATTTTGAAGTGATGCTCGGAATGCAACGTTTCCTCAACCTTGGTGAACTCATTATCCCACAGGAGGTGAATGAGGAGGATTTGTTTTATTTGAGGTAATCAGTGTGTTGTCATTCCCGCGTCCTGAACCATCGGGAGTTGGAATCTCCAAAAACTCTCAAAAGCCATTTGAGATTCCCGTTTCTACGGGAATGACGATCCAAAAACCAATTTCCTTTGACATCAATCAATTCAAAACTACCTTTAGGCCATGAGGAAATTAGCGGTAATCACTGGCGGAACAAAGGGGATCGGCAGAGCTACAGTTGAGAAGTTTTTTAGTGAAGGTTTCGATATTGTAACCTGTGCAAGAAATGCAGAAGACTTACTCAAATTGAAAGAATCTCTATGTTCAACTGGTGAAGGAGAGGTGTATGTTCGCCCAACCGATATGTCTGTGAGGTCTGAAGTGACGGCTTTCGCGGAATATGTAAAAAGCCTTGGCAGACCCGTTGATGTGCTTCTTAATAACACAGGTGTATTTATTCCTGGCTCTATTCATGAAGAGGAAGAAGGTAACCTTGAGAAAATGATTGAAACCAATCTTTACAGTGCTTATCACTTGAGTAGGGCTTTGGTAGAAGATATGAAAGCCAGAAAAGAAGGGCACATCTTTACAACAGGTTCCATTGCTGGTTTTACCGCTTATGCCAATGGAGGTAGCTACGCCATTTCCAAATTTGCCTTACTCGGTTTCACCAAATGCCTAAGACAAGAGTTGAAAGACTTTGGTATTAGAGTTACCTCAGTGCTGCCTGGAGCTACTTTAACCGCTAGTTGGGAAGGAGTAGAGTTGCCACAAGATCGTTTTATGAAGCCCGAAGATATTGCTGAAGCTATCTATTCAGCGCATTCGCTCTCTAAACAGACGGTAGTCGAGGAGATCGTATTAAGACCGCAGTTGGGGGATATTTAATATTGAGTCCAGATTTTATAGCCTAAACTGAAACCTGCAAAATTCTGAGTCATTCGATTTGGCTGAAGCGCTCCTTCAAACTCAAAGTCATCCGCAGTAGTGCCTTTCAATGAAAATTTTAGAGATGCATTCATGTAGAACCTAGAATAGGTTAAGGATAATCCTATCTGCCAAAAAGGATCATATTGGTCAAAGCTAGAATTGTAAGCTATATTGGCCAGCTCTAATTGATTGAGATCTGGTGTGCTGTTAGAGTAAATAACTTCATACCCCTTTTTGTTAATCATTCGCATTCCAAAACCAACATTCGGTAGAACTTCCAACTCCTTAAAAAGCGAGAATCTATGTCCTAGATTAAAGTCAAAGAAGACAGGTGCAAATTTATACTTTATGAGCTCTTCAATATTTTTATTGTGACTTAACACATACTTGTTTGTGATGTTGAAGAATGTCAAACTATACTCTGTACTTACATCAACCCTACCATTTATCCTCCAATTTGGAGCTACGTTGTATGATACTTCTATTCCGTAGAATATTGGGTTATCTAAATCCACCTCGTTAGCAGTGATATATGCTTCATGATTGTTAATATTCACATGTGAGTCTGCATATAACTGATTTGCGCCAACTCGGGCATAAACGTTTAATCTTTCTTGAGACTTAAGCTGAAGAGAAAGGACTGATAACATAGCGATTAGGGTCATCACTACTGAGTATCCTTTTGTTTTGTGTGTGTACATGATAATGAATATAAATCTTATTGCTATTTATGTCAAATTTGAATCCACTATATAGCTCAGATTAAACAAGTTCTAACAACATTTTAAACGTAGAGAAGTTAACTTTGCAGCAAGCATAATATTCATGGAAGCTACCATTTCGCAAGCGAAAAAATACTGTAACAGTTTAGTCGAATACAATCGTAGAAAAACCATTCCGGTAAAGGTTGGAGATGTGATTATTGGAGGTGATAACCCCATAGTAATCCAGTCTATGACCACCATAGATACTATGGATACCATGGGATCGGTTGAGCAAACCCTTAGAATGGTTGAGGCCGGTTGCGAATTGGTTCGAATTACAGCGCCAAGCCTTAAAGAGGCCGAGAACCTCAGAAACATAAAGGAAGAGCTTCGTAAGCGCGGATGTAATGTTCCATTGGTGGCAGATATTCACTTCACACCTAATGCGGCTGAGCTAGCAGCTCAGATTGTTGAGAAGGTTCGAATTAATCCTGGGAATTATGCTGACAAAAAGAAGTTCCAGAATATTGAATATACTGACGAGACCTATGCAGAGGAACTTCAGCGCATAAGAGAACGATTTACTCCACTAGTTGAGCTGTGTAAGAAGCATGGAACTGCCATGCGAATAGGCACAAACCATGGGTCTCTTTCCGACAGGATAATGAGTCGCTATGGCGATACAGCATTAGGAATGGTAGAATCTGCTTTAGAGTTCTTAAGAATTTGCGAAGACTTAGATTACGACCAAATCGTCCTTTCAATGAAGTCGAGCAACGCGCAGGTAATGGTTGAAGCGTATCGCTTGTTGGCTCAAAAGCTCGATGAAGAAGGTTTGAAGCCGTACCCACTGCACTTGGGTGTTACTGAGGCAGGAGAGGCTGAAGATGGAAGAATTAAATCGGCTGTTGGAATCGGTACGCTGCTAGAAGATGGCTTAGGCGATACGGTAAGAGTTTCGCTTACAGAAGAGCCAGAATTTGAAGCACCAGTTGCCCAGAAGTTAGTCGATAGATATAAAACTCGTTCTGGTCATGAGGTCATTCCAGCCATAGAAGAAAACCCGATCGACCCGTTTCTATATCATAAGAGACAGTCGAGAGAGGTGCTCAATATTGGAGATGTAAATGTACCTAGAGTAATTGCCGACCTCAGTGGCTTAGAAGAAATCGGAATTAAGGATTTAAAGCCCGTTGGTCATTTCTATTTGCCAGAGCCAGATAAATGGACAATGAATGATCAGGGAGCAGATTTTGTTTATTCTGGTAGTAAGTCAATTCCGTTTATGCTGCCGAATGGCTTAATGGAATTGGTTGATTATCCTGCTTGGAAAACCCTTGCTGATCGAAAAAATAGATACCCAGTTTATTCACTTGAGCAATTGGCTGAAGCAGAAGACTGTGATGATGTGTTGAACTTCATTAGGCTAGATGCTTCGCAAATCGATGAAGAAACTATGATGATTTTAGAAGCCGACAATCTAGTAGTGCTTCTAGAAACTAACAATGAACACGCAATGCCGGCTTTGAGGAGGTTCTTCTTTGAGTTGGTAAAGCGAAAGCTTTCAGTCCCAGTCATCGTCATCAGAAATTTTGAGGTAAAAGATGAAGAGGAGTTTTTGATTCACGCTTCAACCGATATTGGAGGGTTGTTAGTAGATGGTTTTGGAGATGGTGTTATGCTTAGCTCTAGTCTATCTACAGATAGCGAAACCTTACTGGCAGACATTAAGTTGAAGAATTCGACAGCGTTTGGGATACTTCAGGCGGCTAGAACTAGAATGACCAAAACCGAGTATATCTCTTGTCCTAGCTGCGGCAGAACCTTATTCGATTTACAAGAAACCACTGCGATGATTCGCAAGAGAACAGATCACCTGAAAGGGGTGAAAATCGGAATCATGGGATGTATAGTAAATGGCCCCGGAGAAATGGCCGATGCAGACTATGGTTATGTTGGTTCTGGAAAAGGGAAAATTACTCTTTATAAGGGGCAAGACGTAATGAAGCGCGGAGTGCCTTCAGAGCAAGCGGTAGACGAATTGATTGAGATTATCAGAGCTGATGGCAAGTGGATGGAGCCCAAAGCTGTTGAAGCATAAATTGAAAAGATATGTCAGAAGAAAAAAGAACGGAACAGAAAGGGGAGAGAGTTAAGCTGTCAGCAAAAGAGGCTTTTGATTTCGGCCCTGTGCTTGGCTATTTCTTTAGGAAAAAAGATCCAAGTCATCCGTCAAACTTCAACCTAAAGGTGATGCATGGAATCAATAAGATTTCCATCATTATGTTTCTAATTGCGCTTACCGTAATGATCGTTCGTTTCATTTCTCGGATGTGATTTATCTAGACGAATTTCGTGAGTACTGCCTTAGTAAACCTGGTGTAACTGAAAGTACACCATTTGGACCAGATACCTTGGTGTTTAAGGTTATGAACAAAATGTTTGCGGTTACAGGTATAGACGAATTCGAATACGTCAACCTCAAGTGTGATCCTGAAAGAGCTGTAGAGTTACGAGAACAATGGGCTGGTATTAAGCCTGGTTGGCATATGAATAAACAGCACTGGAACTCTGTATTCACCAATGGATCTGTTCCTGACAAAATGATCTTGGAACTTACAGACCATTCTTATGAGCTGGTAGTAGCCAGTTTGCCAAAGAAAGTCAGGGTTGAGTTGGATAGTATATCAGGGGATCAGTAATCAGTTGAACAATATATCGAGGAATCAGAAATACGCCCACACCATAAAGGAGAGCAAAACCTACATTAAACTTTCAACATAGAACCTTGAACTAGCTACGTTTGCCAATAAAGTGTCTGCTCTTTAATCGGATTCTCGAATGGAATTTTCTCCTCTTGGCATTTTTCATACCTAGAACGAATGGCATTGTACCATTTGGCTTGCATATCGGGGTCGCCCATAAGCATTAGTGGAGGATTATTATTGAGGCCTTCTTTCAGCTTTTTGAACACGTCTACATCTTGCTGAATGAAGGTATTTGCGAACCTGTAAAAGATTGGTTTCAGTGGTTTGAACCAACTGATATCTGTGTAAACAAACTGAGTTAGCTCAGTCTCCTGATCATTGACAGGAGTGAGGGTGGTCATTATGACTATGTCGTTTTCACCCACCTTTAGGTGCTCAGTTCTGATTCCCGGTATTTGGAAACTGATTTCTGTAGTCTGTTCCTTCTTCAAGATTTTATACGCAGCAGAATTTTTAGAAGGCGCATGTCTCACCATTGTGAATCCAAGGTGGGAAGGAGCGAATTTCTTTTCCTTCAACTTAAGGTTGCTTTTCTTTCTGAAGAACCAAGACTGATGCACGAATGGAACATGAGCTGGGTCAATCAAACCGATCACCGAATGGTCGAGACCGCAATCCATTTTTTTGGCAGTGACTAAATCGAAAGATTGATTCTCACTCAGCGGAAAATATGGGAAAAGGCTTTCGTCAATATCTTCAGGCTTCCGCATGTCGCGTGGCATATAAATAAATACAATGCCATGCAGTTCACGAACTGGGTAATACGGTGCTCTGATTTTTGAAACGTCTAATTTAGACTGTGGAGGTAGAGCTGGAATTTTAGAACACACACCATCAGGTCTGAATCTCCAGCCATGGTAACAGCACTCAATTTCACAACCATCAAAGTTGCCATAGGTAAGTGGGATGCCTCTATGAGGGCACTGATTGCGCAAGGCAAACGGCTTTCCGTTTTCATCTCTTCCTAAGCAAATTTTCTCACCATCGATTTCCTTTTCCATGGTTTCTCCTTTTTTCAGGACACTTCCATGACAGGCTACATACCAGATATTTCGTAGGTTTTTCGACTTTACTGCACTCATTAGCGTACAAACTTAATATAAACTCTTGGCAGTTTGAACTTTATGAAACAAAGCTGTTACTGCTTTTAGTTATTATGGTTGTTAAAACTAAATCTGTATTCGCTATGGAAAAACTATTTACAGTATTGTTGTGGGGGTTATCGATAAGTGCAAGTGCCCAAATTGAGTTTACCAAACTAGAGTCTACAGACAAAGACAACCCTATGGATATTAGTAATATACTCGAGCCAGAGTCTGTGAAGGGCTCTCCTTTAGGCTTTAAGGCTTGGCTCAAAGGAAGAGCCGTAAGTATAAATAGAGATACCTCTGGCTATTATCTTATAAACTATCACACTCAAGGTGATGGCGTGTTTTTTATGGATAGGGCTACAAAAGATGTTTTTGAGACTGATGAGTCTAACATCGCGTCTCTATTGATATCTAGTGATGAAGGAGACGAGAATCTTTTTCGTAGAATTCCTTGGCATGAATTTAAGGTTTACCCCAAAAACCCTAGAATTTGTCAGGTTTTAGTTGATAAGCCTGGCTTTGAATTAGTTAAGTACTACGATAAGAAATTTGAGAAATCGGAGGACATAACCTTACCGGAAGTGAATAGAGTGGCCTATTTGGATTTCTATATTCCTGAAGAACGATATTTCTGGAGAGGTGAAAATGAAGAACAGTATGAAGAGGTGAATTTCACCAAAAGCTGGTTAAAGACTATACTGAATAAAGAGCAACAAAAGCGATTTAAAGACTATCAAAGGCAGAATAAAGTCCGCTGGAAAAAAGAGCGAGAAGTAATTACCATGTTAGAAGCTGTGCTATGAGGTAGCTCGGCCTTAAGAGGGGATGAGAAGGTTCGTGTTTTGATAATACAAGAAAAATGAGTCTACAACAAAGGTGCTAACAACCTACATACCGACTCTTTGAGTTTTGGCCATAATTTGCGCCCTTGCCACCTTTCAAGTTCAACTAAATCGCTGTCGGTTTTATCTATTTCGAACTCCTGTATTAACTCGGCTACTATAGCTTTGTCATAGAAGTAGGCATTTACTTCATGGTTTAGGTCGAAGCTCCGATAGTCCATATTGGCACTACCCACGGAGGCAAAGTTATCGTCTATGATGATCACTTTGGCGTGCATAAAGCCTTTATCATAGAAATACACATTCACTCCAGCATCGAGCAATTGCCTCACATACGACCTAGATGCCGACTTCACTATCCATGAGTCAGAGTCTTTTGGAACGATCAACTCCACTTTTATATCGCTCTGTGCCGCTGTTGTAATAGCGTCTAAGATACTTTCTGTGGGTATAAAATAGGGGGTTGCAATCCTTACGTTTTGGTTTGCAGAGTTTATAGCCAGAAAGAAGGAGTCCATGATACTCGCTAACTCCCAATGAGGGCCACTAGCATTAATCTGAACCCAGTGAGAACCTTTAGGTGTAAATTCTGGGAAGAAGTTACTTTCAGGTAAAATCTCTTCTTGCGTAACAAATTGCCAGTTGAGGATGAACAAAAACTGAAGGGTTTTTACGGCTTCACCTTCAATCTTTACATGAGTATCTCTCCAAAAGGTGGAGTGCTTCCCATTATTGATGTATCTGTCGCTAATGTTTATTCCTCCAGTAAAGCCAATCATTCCATCTACTACAATGATTTTTCGGTGATTTCTGTAGTTAATTTTACTGGTGAAAGAAGGGAAAAGCACAGGCATAAATTCAACAAGTTGAACCCCTCCACTTTTCAACTTATTGAAAAAAGACTTAGATAAAGAAAGTGAACCAACTCCATCTACAATTAGCCTAACGCTTACGCCTTGTTTGGCTTTCTTTATGAGCAGGTCTGCCATTTGATGCCCTATGTCATCTTCCTCATAAATGTAGTATTCAAGGTGAATATGATGGCGCGCTTGCTCTATTGCTTTGAATACTTCCGGAAACTTTTCTTCCCCGTTTTTGAGAATGGTTACCTCGTTATTTTTTGTGAGCGGAGACAGGTCTTTCCGTAGAAACCTAACAACCCTTTCGTATTGGTTTAAGCTAGGAGGAAGCACCTCATTGATCTCCACCTCATTTACCCTGTCTTGAAAGTACTGTTCACCAAAAGCCTGATTAATGAGTAGTTTTTTAGCGAAGATTTTTCGCTTACGGATATTTTGACCGAAGAATAGATAGATTATTATACCTAGAATCGGTAAAAGCAGAAGTAGTAAAAGATAAGAATGTGTTTTGAGTGGATTTCTGTTTTCTAGCAAAATACCGATCACCACAAAGAAGATAGCCACATAGTAGAGAGGCAGTACAAAGGGCGAAATGGTTTGCCAGAGCTCAAGCATAAATCAAGATAAGTGCTTGGTTTGGAAATCCACTCATAAAACTGTTGAAATGGGTTTATTCTTAAATATTCTGTCTTTAATTGACCAACCCTGCCCCTCCTGAATAGAAAGGGAGTTGATATTGTCAGTTAACCAATCATAGACTATTCAGTACTTAAGGAATCCACTTAACGTCTTTGAAGTTTGGCTTTCTTTTTTCTAGGAAGGCATTTCGGCCTTCTTTAGCCTCATCTGTCATGTAAGCCAAACGTGTGGCTTCTCCGGCAAATACTTGCTGGCCTACCATGCCATCATCAGTTGCGTTAAAGGCAAACTTGAGCATTTTGATTGAAGTTGGTGACTTCTGGAGAATCTCTTGAGCCCAATCGTAGGCTGTATCTTCTAATTCTTCGTGAGGAATAACGGCATTTACCATTCCCATTTCGAAAGCTTCTTGTGCAGAGTAGTTTCTACCAAGAAAGAAGATTTCTCTGGCTCTTTTCTGGCCAACCATCTTGGCAAGGTATGCCGAACCGTAACCACCATCAAAGCTGGTTACATCTGCATCGGTTTGTTTGAATATGGCGTGTTCTTTACTGGCTAAAGTAAGGTCACAAACAGTGTGTAAACTATGGCCTCCACCAACAGCCCAACCAGGACAAACACAGATCACTACTTTAGGCATAAAGCGAATTAACCGCTGAACTTCAAGAATGTTCAACCTCGGCATGCCATCATCATCTACATAGCCTTGGTGACCACGCGCGTTTTGGTCGCCACCCGAGCAGAATGCCCAACCACCGTCTTTTGGCGATGGACCTTCTCCTGAAAGTAAAACCACCCCGATTGAAGTGTCTTCACGCGCATCGAGCAAAGCTTCGAAGAGTTCACCCACAGTTTTGGGTCTGAAGGCGTTTCTTACCTCAGGTCTGTTGAAGGCAATGCGTGCAACGCCATCTCCCGACTTTTTATAGGTAATATCTGTGTACTCTTTTACGGTGGTCCAGTTTACTTTGCTCATAGTGAATTAATTTGTTTGCGAAAATAAGCGATAGGGCAGAAGTAGCAAGATGGAATTAGGGAAAACATAGGTTTGATCTTTAAACTAGCTTAAAGCGGAATCTTGAATAGCGCTCACTTGTAATGAGTTTATACTTAAATTGTTGACTTTAAATAGCTTCGTACTGCAAGAGCACGCCAGCTTGGAAAGGGTTTAGTAGCAATGAATAAAAGCAAAAAGGGCCACCCACCGGGTAGCCCTTTTCAATTGGTTATTTGAAATAAACTAGTTTCTAATTGGGCTAGAGAAGTCTTTGAAGAAGTTGAAGCTTACTTGCTGATAGGCTCGCTGGAATGCTGGCCAATCATTGCTGAAGAAGTCATTAACCTCTTGCACTGCCTCGTTCATCATTTTCTCTGCATTTTCTTTCAGGTCTCTTTCGTTCGGACCTGGAGCAGTAAGTCTAGAGCTTGCATATCTACGAGCTTGACCAATCCAGTTGCCAGCAGTAGTATAACGAACTGGAGCAACAGCTTGACCTCTTTCCTGACGGATTCCGGTGGTCAACTTTTGCACTTCTTCAAACTCGGCTTTTACTGTTTTCAAAGCCTCGCTAAGCGCTTTAGTTTTCTCCTTGTCGTCTTCTTCCTTGATCTGAGCTTCTACCTTGCTAATAATCTCGTCAGCTTCTCTTACTCTGTTGGTAAGTTTAGCCCAAGTCTGAGACATTTTAAGAATTTCGTCTTGGAAGTTCTGCTTAGCTCTAAGGTCATTCAAGTTCACCTCAATTCTAGGGTCGGTATGAACAGTTACAGTCTTTTCAACTTTGTTATCACCTAACTCAAGAACTACAGTGTAGTCACCAGGTAGAACTTCGCCAGCAGTTTGCTCACGGTTACGGCCTCCGCCAAAACCACCGAAACGGCCACCGCCACCGCCTGTTATTTCAACAGGGTAAGGGTTTCTTCTATTTAAGTCCCAGCTAATAGTGTTAACCTGACCCTTTTTGTAAGTGCTTTCTGAAGTTCTTATAGTGTCGCCACTATTATCTAGAACAGTCATTTTGATACGACTAGGAAGCTTTTTTGCCTCTGGCTTAGCTTCTTCCTCCTGATTCTTCTTCTTGCGTCTTCTATTGTTTTCTGGCTCTGGCGTTTCTTCCTTCGCTTCATCATCTTTCACGTAGAATTTCACAGCAGCTCTACCAAAGTATTTGTTTTGTCCTTCGTAAGAACCTCCATCGGCAGGGAATCTCATACCAGCAGGCTGACGGTAGGTCATCTGATAAGCATCTGCAATATCGAATACAATTAAGTCTTCGTTTTTAGCACTATTGGCGCCTCTAGCAGCAAATTCTCTTAATGGACGAATATCATCCAATACATAGAATGCTCTACCAAAAGTACCAATAGCTAAGTCATGCTCTCTTTCTTGGTAAGCCAAGTCGTAAGTAGATACATTAGGGTAACCGTGGTTCCACTTATTCCAGTTCTGAGCTTTATCGAAGCTTACGTATAAGCCATTTTCAGTTCCTAAGAATACCAAATTTGGCTCAATAGGATCTTGGAGAATAGTTAAAGTGTAACCGAATACCTTGTTATCATCAGCAATTCTTGTCCAGGTTTGACCATAGTCAGAAGTATGGTAAGCATAAGCAGACCAGTCGTTTCTTCTATAGTTGTTGGCTACAACCCAAGCTTCGCCAGCGTTGTAAGTGGAGGCACGGATTTGAGGAATCCAGCTACCTGCTGGTAGGCCAGGAAGCTTAGCTCCAACGTTAGTCCAAGTTTCACCGTTGTCTCTAGTAATCTGAAGGTTACCATCGTCAGTACCTGCCCAAATAACCTCTCTTTCTACAGGGCTTGGAGCTAATGCAATAATAGTAGTGTGGTTTTCAGCACCTGTGGCATCAATTGTCAATCCGCCACTTTCATTTTGCTTTTGTTTCTCAGGGTCATTAGTAGTCAAGTCTGGAGAAATTCTGGTCCAGTCATCTCCTCGGTTTGAACTATAGTGAACAAATTGAGAAGCATAATACACACCATTAGGATTGTGTGGATCGATAGCTACTGGAGCATTCCAGTTAAATCTAAGTTCAACTGCAGTATCTTGAGATGTTGGCTTTACAGTTTTAGTGTAGCCAGAAACTCTGTCGTAACGAGTTACATTACCCTGCTGAGACATAGTATAGCCATATCTAGAGTCGCCCGGAATAGGAGCAACATCAAAACCATCGCCAAAGCTTAATTCTTGCCAATCGCTATTTCTAACGCCAGCGTAGTTAAATACGTAAGAAGGTCCTACCCAAGAACCGTTGTCTTGCATACCACCGTAAAGGTTGTAAGGGAATTCGTTATCTACATTTACGTGGTAGAACTGACCTACAGGTATTTTCTCAGTGAATCTCCAAGACTTACCCATGTCTCTGGTAATGTTCAAACCACCATCATTTCCGTCTACCATAAATTCAGGATCTTCTGGGTGAATCCACCAAGCATGGTGATCTGGGTGAACACCAGAATAAGGGATAATTACCTCAAAAGATTTTCCACCATCTTCTGAACGAGAAACCATAGAGTATAAACTGTATAGTCTGTTTTCGTTATCAGGATCAGCATAAATTGAAGAGTAATAGAAAGGTCTGTTACCCATATTGCCTTCTTTAGCTGCAGTAGTTGTTTGTTTCCAAGTTATACCACCATCTTCTGAGCGATAAAGAGCGTTTTCTTTAGACTCAATCATGGCGTACATGAAGTTTGGTTTGTTATGAACAATGGTTAAACCAATTCTACCGTAAGGTCCTTTTGGTAAGCCACCTTCACCAGTAAGGTTTTTCCAAGTATCTCCACCGTCTAAAGTAACGTAAAGACCTGAGCCTTCTCCACCAGACTTGAATGTCCATGGCCATCTTTTGTGCTCCCACATGGCCACAAAGATTTTATCAGGGTTGCTTGGGTCGGCCACCATATCGGCCACACCAGAAAGGTTGTTGGTGTAAAGAATTTTCTCCCAAGTTTTACCACCATCTTGCGTTCTGTAAACACCTCTTTCTTCGTGCTCTCCCCAAGGAGAACCAATAGCACCTACATAAACAACATCAGGGTTTTCTGGGTGAATGTAAATTCTGTGAATGTTTCTTGTTAGTTCAAGACCCATCAACTCCCAGGTTTTACCACCGTCAATGGTTTTGTAAACTCCGTAGCCTGAGCTTACTGAGTTTCTTGGGTTACCTTCCCCAGTACCTACCCATACAACATCTGGGTTTTTCTGGTTAATGGCAATGGCACCAATTCCTTGAACAGCCTCATCGTCAAAAATTGGCTCCCAGTTGAGTCCTCCTCCAGTAGTTTTCCATACTCCACCAGATGCAGCACCAGCATAAATAATGTCTGGGTTGCTTTGAACAACATCAATTGCGGTAATTCTACCACTCATGGCAGCCGGGCCAATACTCCTGGCTTTCATGTCTTTAAAAATGTCCATGTCTACTTTCTGTGCCCAGCCTGTAGAGACTGTGAATAGCAGCATGAACGCTAACAGATAGATTCGTTTGGTTAGTGAATCTCCGATTTTTCTAGTCGTCATCAGATTCTTTTTTGTTGAATAAAATTCAAAATAGACCAAGAATCTGGTGTCTAAAATTTAAATCTTAGGAACGAGTAAAAACCGTTATAAGTGGCAAAGTAAAGTTGATGTTAATCGATATAGGCTTTAATGCCTATACTAAAGGTAAATGTGTCGAACCTAGACCGTTGCACATCGAGAAGATAAATCTCTTGTTCCGTATCGAACGAAACAGAGTTAGGAGTGAGGTATTCCGTTTTTCCGGTTTTGAGCGTTTTAAAATTGATATCTATTAAAATGTCTGGGTTTACCGGGATTTCTACACCAGCACCTATGCCATATGTGAAAGAAAAGTCGTGCCAGTCTAGGTATCTATCAAAAGGGTCTTCCAAAGCCGAATCTCGTAAAATAGAGCGAGTGAACACAAAATTGACCCCTGCATTAAAATCTACATAAGGGTAAAACCCAGCATCACAATCTGGCGAAATTCTTATGAAACCTAAGAGGCGAGACATTTCAAATTGTCTTCTATGTCTGTAATCGCCCATTACCGAACCATGCCAGCCATTTCTTAATTGACTACCGTAGCGAGTGAAGTCCAATGTTCCTCCTAAGAATATTGGAGAGTCTTTTAGATTGAAGGCGCCAGTAACGGCAAAACCGCCACCCCATAAATCGGGAGAATCATTTTTAAGCTCTCCTGTTGGAAGTACCGTTTGAACGTTGAAGCTCATTGTGTTTTGAGCTGATAAATTACCTAAACAGAATAATGCAATGAGGATTGAGAAAAAGGCTTTCATTTGAAATTTGAGTTGATTGACGCTCTTTACCAAACCAATAACGTGCCAAATTAACACTAAATATTTTGACATTAAGCTAAAATAATTAGCTAATTTGCTTCCAAATATTCATTATGAGTCAGGTTGCCGAAAATATTAAACACTTGAGAAAACTCCATGGGTGGACCCAAGGAGAGTTTGCGGATAAGATTAGTATAAAGCGTTCTTTGGTGGGTGCTTACGAAGAAGGAAGGGCAGATCCTAGGCTTAACAACCTCCAAAATATGTCTAAAGTATTTGGAGTTTCGGTAGACTCAATGATTTCTAGAGACCTTACGGCCAAAACACTCGAGCAAATTCGTTCAACCCAGAAGAATACGGTTGGTATGAAGGTGCTATCTATTACGGTAGATCAGGAGGATAATGAGTTTATTGATTTAATACCTCAAAAGGCATCTGCGGGCTATCTGAATGGTTATGCAGACCCTCAATATTTAGAAGAGTTGCCCAAGTTTCAAATACCAAGTCTACCTAAGTCTGGTACCTATAGAGCTTTCGAAATTACTGGTGATTCCATGTTACCCATTAAGCCCGGGACAATAGTAATTGGCCAGTATTTAGATGCCATTGCCGATATTAAGGATGGCAGATGTTACATTATTTTATCTAAAGAAGAGGGAGTTGTGTATAAGCGTGTGTTCGATTATACACATGAGCATGGACAACTGTTTCTAGTTTCTGATAATAAAGCCTATTCACCGTATAAGGTAGATACTTCAGATGTAATAGAGATTTGGGAAGCTAAAGCTTATTTAAGCATGGAGATTCCTGAGTATGCAGATGATGATATGAGTTTTGAACAGTTAAAGAATATTGTGCTTGAATTGCAGCAAGAGGTAATTAAAATGAAAGGCTAAAAGAAGTCTTTCACCATTTCATCTATTGGGAAGTTATAATTAGGGAAGATATCAATGTGCAACAATGATTTCATCTCTAATACCAATACTATAAAAACTACAAAGAATACTAGGTTGAGGATGAAGCGGCCAGCGGTTAAAATATCTGCAAGAACAAGTTCTTTAATTGGGTTGTGGTGGTGGGCGGCTTTTTGTGACATGGCTTTTGTTTTATTATGATTTAAAGGTAGGCCGATGCACAAAAGAATCAATAGGAGATTTACCTAATTGCAGCGAATAATGAATAGCGCAATTAGCTATTAGCCAATAAAGTTTCTTGTCTATTTGGCTTTCCAGAAGCAGTAAAACACCATTTTCTCACTAAAACCCAACGTTTTGGCAGATGATACTTTTTGAATTCATCTTTAAGAGTGTGGTAGGAATTGTTCACTTTGTCTATTAACTCCTGACTTTCTGTAAGGCCAACCAGTTGTTCTCCCAATTTTTCATTGGGTACTTTCCATACCCAAACGGAAGTATTAAAGTACTTCGATAGTTCTTTCTCCAATGGTTCCACTGATATTTTTACTCCACCACTATTAACTACCAAGTCTAAACGGCCTAGCCAATGAAACCCATTTTCTGTAGATTCTACGAGGTCATTGGTTTCAATCCATTGATTTTTGGTAACCGTGCCTTTTACCTTTAGTCGGCCATGTTCATCAACTTTTATCTGATTGTCTCCGATTAGTTGATAGGAATTTACTCTATTGTCTCCATTTATACGCTTCAGTGCAATGTGGGAAACGGTCTCTGTCATCCCAAAAGTTTGGTAAACTTTGGTTTTCAGTAATTGAAGTTTATCCAATAAGTCTTCATCTACTTTTGCACCTCCAATAATCAGTTGATCTATACGATTTAGGAAAGATACTCCCTCAGCCGACTTCATTAGTTCGAGCACCTGAAGAGGAACCATTGCAGTGAAATCTAGCGCGTTCGGAATAATAGGGCTAGAAGAAGCAGGAAGAATATGCAACTGCCAATTGCCTATTAGGGCTCTAACCAGCATCATTCTGCCCCCAACCATATCGGGATTCATGCACAGTAAGCCGCTAGCACCAGTAGGAATGTTAAGGTGTTGAATGGTAGCCTCGGCACTTGCTATCATTTGAGCTCTGAGAATATCTATGTTTTTGGGTTTACCTGTGGAACCAGAGGTTTGTAAAGTGAATGATGACTTGCCCTTCAACCAATCTTTAATAAAAGCTTGAGTATTTGAAGCCCAATCTAGACCTTTAGGTAAAGTTATTGTGGTAAATTCACTAAAGGTATAAGACTCAGTGTTGATGATAATTGTGCCTTCCACAGCCAAGTTTAACCAAATAAAATGAGACAGCAACTCAGCCTAATTACTCTTTTGCTTTTTCTTTCTGTAGGACTAAAAGCGCAGAATGGTTATACTATTTCAGGAACCGTTAGCGATGCAGAAACAGGAGAGACTCTTCCTTTTGCGAATGTATTTTTTGCCGAAACCACTTATGGAGTAAATGCCGATGCCGATGGTAGGTTTGAGATAAAAGTATCGGAGCCTGGTACTTATGATCTTATTATTCGCTTTGTGGGCTATAAGACATACGGATTAAATATTCGCTTAGAAGATGAAAGAAGCTTGTATTTTGATGTCGCTTTGACACCCGAAGAAGTGAATTTGGGTAGTGTAACTGTAACGGCTGAGAAGGATGAAAACTGGAAACGCTATTTGCAAATATTTAAAGATACCTTTTTGGGCTTCTCTAAAAATGCATCACAATGCAAGATTCTGAATGAAGATGATTTAGATTTCTATTACGATAGAAAAGAGAATGCTCTTTATGCTTATTCAAAAGTTCCAATAAAGGTGGAGAATAAAGCTTTAGGCTATTTAATAGATTACTACTTAGAAGAATTTAAGGTAGATTATTCAAAGCGATTGAATACCTATTTTGGCTATACAGTATTCACCGAAATGGAAGCCAAAACCAAGCGAAGGGCTAGAGTTTGGGAAGAAAATAGAAGGAAGGCATATGAGGGTTCTCTGCAGCATTTCTTCTCCTCTGTTTTTGAAGGCAAGTTAGAGGAGGAGGGTTATATAGTACAGGTGGCTAAAGACGTAACCAATTTTGGTAGAGTGTTAGACCCTACGAATGTGAATCTTCGCGACTGGTTAGATCAAGGACAATCCGACCTCTCTCGTCAGCTTCCTTTCGATAACTTTCTGTACGTAACCTATACCAAAGAAAGAGAAACACCAGAGTATGTGCAAAAGGCAAAACCTGGAGGTAAGCTTAACTCTGTTTCGGCATCGAGGTTAGGTGAGCAGATCTCTTGGATTTCTTTAGCCGAAGGCAAGGAAGCCATTGAGTTTGAGCGAACAGGGTATGTTTATGATCCGCTGAGCTTTTACTCCTCAGGCTATTGGGGTTTCGAAAAAGTTGCTGACATGGTTCCTATAAACTACAAGCCTAAGCAGTAGGCTTTATATGCAGTGAAGATCTCTTCGTTTTTTCTAGGGTCGGAGAAGACTTCTATGATTTTTGGTGAAGCTGATGAATTGAAGAACTCCTTCAATTCATCATTCAATCGGTCTTCGTTTTTTACTTTTGCGTACTCGAACCCAAACTCTTTTGCTGTCAGTTTTGCAGTTAAAGGCTGTTCTGTTTGAAAAAGCTTTTGGTAGCTACTTTGAGATTTTGGCCCCTTAATCATTCCGAAAATTCCACCTCCTGCATTGTTCAATACTATTATTCTGAGGTTGCTCAGGTCGTACCCATGCCAAAAGGCATTTCTATCGTAAAGAAACGCCATATCTCCGGTAAGTAGAGTGGTTAGTTTGCCAGAAGCTAGTGCTGCACCAACAGCAGTGCTGTTGCTACCATCAATACCACTGGTACCTCTGTTGCAAAATACCTCAACCCCTTTGGCCCGAATCCCTACAAAGTTAGCGTAGCGCACAGCCATGCTGTTGGCTAGGTGTAATTGGGAGTTTGCAGGAATTTGTTGGAGTACACTGTAAACAGCTTTAAGTTCACCAAAATCGGACTTTTTGATAAATTCCTCGCTTTTGCGCGAAGCTTCTTGTTCCATTTTAAACCAGTCAAGGTTCAGGTCAGAGTGGTTTTCTGAAGAAACTCTTTTGGTAAGTTCTGAAGCAAAATAGGTTGGTGATAGGTTTAAGTTATTGCTAAGGTGTTGAAGACCATCATTCAAACGGTTTCCCTCTTTGATATGCCAATGATGTTTTGGAGGATTTTTCCTTAGGAATATTTTTAAGTTCTTGGAAATCAGTGATTTTCCAAAGGTGATGAGTATGTCTGGGGTCTGTATTTCTCGTTGCCCTTGTAGAAACAAGTCTTGCTTACCGATTGTCTTCTCTATGTCCTGTTGATTTCCAGTAACCTCATTGATAATGGTCAGGTTGGTTTTACTTTGGAGCAGAGTAAGAGATTCCGTTAAATCAGAATCAGGCTCTAGTTGACCAACAACCAGCAATCTGCTTTGCGCCTTTTGCCATACATTGAGTAATTCCTTCCAGCTATCTTCTGAAAGTGTTCTTTCGGTTTTGTTAGCTGTAATCCGTCTCGTTTCTGGATACTCATATTTATCTCCTTCGCTGGGGTAAAAAGGCTCGCGAATGGGTACATTCAGGTGGACTGGACCTTTTGGATATTCTTCAGAGACAAGTATCGCTTGGTTTACTAACCTATTAGAATGCCATTTTGCGTCTGAATGAGAAAGGTCTACAGGTAAGCTCAAGCTGGCTTTAATGTGATTTCCGAAAATACCTTCTTGCTGAATGGTCTGACCATCATACTGGTCTATCCATTCAGGTGGTCTGTCTGCAGTAATAACCAGTAATGGAATTTCTTGATAATATGCTTCGGCAACGGCTGGTGCATAATTGTAAACTGCCGAGCCAGAGGTGCAAATTAGTGCTACTGGTCTTTTCAGTTGCTGAGCTATCCCCATGCCAATAAAAGCCGCAGATCTTTCATCGGCAACCACCTTAACATCTATTTCTGGGTGATTCTCAAAGGCTAATGAAATGGAGGCAGATCTAGACCCAGGAGAGACAATCGCCTGAGTGATTCCGTGAGCTGCGCACAGGCTAGCAATTTCGTTGATGTGTGGTAGTATCAATGGGCTTGATTCAAAATATTGAGCAAGGTATTGAATTTCATTTCGGTTTCAACAAACTCTTTTTTAGGATTAGAGTGAGCAGTAACTCCTGCGCCAGCAAACAGGCGAGCTTTATCTTTCGCCAATTCCATGCACCTAAGGTTTACATATAAGCTAGTCTGCTCTTCTATATTTACAGGCCCTAAAAAACCTGCGTAGAAAGATCGATCTAGTTGTTCTTCGAGCTTCAAAAATGAAAGTGCTTGCTCTTTTGGCATGCCTGCTACTGCCGAAGTAGGGTGAAGCAGTTCTAGCATTACGGTGGGGAGTTCAGGGAAGTTAGTAGCTACAACATCTACTTCAAAAGAAGTCTTAAGATGAAGTAGGTTGCCAGCCTTTATGGTTTCTGGGCCTTTTTCAACGTATTCTCGAAGTCTAATTTTCTTAAAACAGTTGATGATGTACCGGCTCACCATGGCCTGTTCTTCAATTTCTTTTTGTGTCCATGCCGTTTCACTCAAATCATTTTCTGGGTTGAACCGTTGAGTGGCAGCCAGAGCATGAGTTCTAAAGGTGTTGAACTCTTTCTCGATTAGTATTTCTGGAGTGGCGCCCAGCCATGAGCCTAATTCAGGAATGGAAACAAAAGAGATAAAGGCATTTGGATAAGCAGCACAAAGGTTACTGTATAGTTTGATAAGATCGAAGCCAGCAGGTAGGTCAATGTCTGTTGACCTAGCGGGAACTACTTTTTCGAAAAAACCATCTCTAATTGCTTCAACACACTTTTCAACTAAGGTCTCGTAGTCGGAGCTTTTTGGTTTTGCTAAGTTTTTTGACTGATTGAAAAGTGGTGATTCCTCGTCACTTTCGATTCGGTCTATTAACTTTTTCTTGAAGCTATCTACTTGCAGGGTATTGGCAGAAGCCTCATTTACAGGCTTAATGACCACCTCGTCAAAGTCGAAAGACAATAATACATCTCCGTTGATGAAGAAGCCTTTTTCTTGATTGAAATTGAAGGGAGCGAAAGCAAAGCCGTTTTTAAGCTCTTGCAGTTCGTATCGATCTACTTGCAAGGCTTCTGAAAAGGAAATCAGCAGGTTGATTTCAGTTTTGTTAGGCTTTCTCCAAACAGCTACTGGTAGTTGTTCTTCTTGAGCTAAAGCCAATGCCGAACCAAGAATTTGTTCTTTAGAAAACAACTTCAAGTCGGGTTCCAATACGCTCCAATTCTTCTTCTCCATTCTTATTTTCTGTCCAACACTGCCATAGTAATTCTGCTTATGCAGATTAGCTGATCTTCATCATTGGTGATTTTAATTTCCCAAACCTGTGTTTTCTTTCCCACATGAATTGGGGTGGTTTTGCCGAATACATAACCTTCTCGAGCAGATTTAATGTGGTTGGCATTGATATCTAAACCTACACAATACTGCTTTTCAGGGTCTACCGTTAAGGTTGCAGCTACACTTCCTAGTGTTTCTGCAAGTACCACCGAAGCACCACCATGTAACATTCCCAAAGGCTGATGAGTTCTATGATCTACCGGCATTTTAGCTACTAGGTAATCTTTACCTAGTTCAATCATTTCTATACCCAAATGTTCAACTAAAGTGTTTCGGCCCATTTGGTTGATAATATCTAAGGTAGCTTGAGGATTGAACATGCCTTTCTGGATTAACTTTTTAGCTTTGCGGCTGGCTGTCGCAAAAATAGAACAAATCGATGATCAAAAAAATATACCTTACCAGACACGGACAAACGGATTATAATCTCAAAGGAGTAGTGCAAGGGAGTGGAATAGATGCAGATTTAAATGCGACTGGTAGAGCTCAAGCCAATGCGTTTTATCAAGCATATAAAGATCATCCGTTCGACAAGCTATATGTGTCTGGCCTGAAGCGTACTTTTCAGTCGATGGAGGGTTTTATTAATGATAAGTTGCCGTATGAGGCCTTGCCTGATTTGAATGAGATTAGCTGGGGAAAGCATGAGGGTGTTCCTGTAGATCAAGAAGGGGCGGCATATTATGCAGAAATGATTAAGCGTTGGCAATTGGGTGAAACAGATATAGCCATAGAAGGAGGGGAGAGTCCGAATGAAGTAGCGGCACGCATGCAAAGAGCTTTAGAGTATATTTTAGCTCAAAAGAATGAGAGTCAGGTACTAATTTGCATGCATGGCCGGGCAATGCGAATGATGCTCAGTGTTATGCTCAATTACCCTCTCAAAAGTATGGATAGCTTTGAGCATTCAAATCTTTGTCTATATCAGTTAGCCTATACGGGATGTTCGTTTCAGCTAGAGAAGTACAACGATACTAGTCACCTCCAAGATCTAAAAGGCTAAGCGCTACGTTGGCTTTACTGTCTAAGCTAGCTTTATAAGGATGTTTCTTGAAAGTTAACACGCGCTCAAAGTACATTTTAGCCATGTCGAGATTTCCTTTTTCACGCTGCAAATAACCTAATTGCAGAAATGCATTTGGTGCAAAGTAGCTTTCTTCGATCATATCTGCTTCTGCAATAACTTTTCTGTAAAGTTCTACTGCTCTAGGTTGGTTTTGAATGTGAGCCATTCTGGCTTTCCTGTAAGTGAGTTCTACAAGTTGTAGTTTGTTGAGTGTGGTTTGTTCCAAGTCAGACAATAAAGTGACCGCATTTTTAAAGAAGCCACCGTCAATAGCATACCTGAGTTTAAGCATCTCAAAGTTGATGTTTTCCAGGTTGTCTATCGTCTTCTGAGCATTTTTGTCAATTTCTGATGTGTTGGCTTTACTATCTCTAGCTTCTTCAAGCTTGTTTTCGAATGCGCTGGAGTTTCCAAGAAATTTATGAGCCAAGGCAATTTTGAGCAAGGCGTCTTTGTGGTAAGTTAGGCCATCAAATTCACTTAAAAATTGCTGAAAGTAGTTTAAGGATTCATTGTAGTTTCCTTCTTGAAAATAACTTTCTCCAATGAGGTATGTGCTAAAGGGAACGTTGTTAGCAGATGAAAGCCATAGTTTTCTGGCCTTTTCCGCTTGATGAGATTTTTGAAGAATAATGCCTTGAAAGTACTGCGCTAGAGAAGAGTTAGAAAGCTGATGCTGAGCTATGAATTCAGGGGCTTTTTCTGTCTCCTCCAACAAATGAGAGTACATCATGCCTAGAATGATATTGCTTTCCAACCCAAAAACTGAGTTGGTGTCTCTGGTTTCCGTCAACTGCTTTATGCCATCTCTTACTGTGCCCTTCATGCCAAAGAGTTTAAAGACCCATTGATAATTATCCGGAGTCACGCCAAACAAAATATTGAGTAGTCCTCTGGTTCTGTTGTTGAGTTTAAAGCTTGGGTAGGCTTCAAGGTTTTCTTCAATGGATTTGTTGGCGCTTTTTAGGCTCCAAAAGGCATTCCATTCTTCGCCATACTTAAGTTTTAAGAAGGCCCATTGAAGCTTTATCTCTGCTTGTAGAAAACCCTTCCATGGGCTAGGCAGTTGGAAGTTTTCGATAGCATCTAGCCTTTGTTCTTCCATTTCTTGGAGGGCTTCAAAGGCGGAGTCGCTTTCGTGGAAGATTAGGTAGAAAACATCGTGTAAGTTTTCAAAGTAGATGTCTTTTAGTGCTTCTTCCGACTTGGGAGAAGAGGGACGTTGACCTGGTTTTAACTGTAGGTCTAGAAGGGTTTGGGTAGTTTGCTTTTGTCCGTAAGCTGACACGCAAAGGCACAAAAAAAATGGATAGACCAATAAGCCTATCCCTTCTTTATGTTTTATAAAAGATCTCAAAACAACCTTAAGCTGTTTTTCTTGTTCTTCTGGTTTTCTTCTTCTCTTCGTTTACAATCTCATCAGTTACTTCAGCTAAAATTCTACCGCAGTGCTCACAAACGATAAGTTTTTTGTTGTCTCTGATGTCCGCTTGTCTTTGAGGAGGCACAACGTTAAAGCAACCACCACAAGCACCTCTGCTTACTGGTACAACAGCTAAACCGTTGCGTGCATTGTTTCTAAGCTTATTGTAAGAGTTTAATAATCTGTCTTCAATATTCTTAGTTGCTTTCTCTCTGTCTTTCAAAAGCTTTTGCTCATCGGCTTCGCTTTCTTGAGTCAGTACTTCAAGCTCATTTTTCTTAGTATCAAGGTCTTTTTTCCTTTCGTCAAGTTCACCTTGAGTTCTAGAAATCTCCTCTTTCTTAGCATCTATTTTTACGTATGCCTCTTTAATTCTCTTCTCAGAAATTTGAATTTCTAGGTTCTGAAGTTCAATTTCTTTGGTGATGGCATCGTACTCGCGATTGTTTCTAACATTCATCTGTTGCTCCTCATACTTCTTAATGAGTGCTTCAGAGTTCTTTATCTGAGTTTTATGGTCAGAAATATTAGCTTCTAGCTCGCTGAGTTCGTTGTTGAATTTCTCAATTCGAGTTTCGTATCCGGCTATCTCATCTTCAAGATCGGCTACCTCATCAGGAAGGGCTCCTCTAACTTTTTTGATTTCATCTAACTCAGAATCAATTGATTGGAGCTTCTTTAACGCCTCTAATTTCTGTGCAACTGTTTTTTCCATTAACCGTGTTTTTAGAAGTATTTTACGGGATTCGTATCCACCTCTGACAAATAGGTTGCAATATTAGCAAATTTTTCGCTGATAAACGCACTGAGTAGCTCTTTTGTATAGACTTCACTCTCGTAGTGTCCTATGTCTGCGATCATAAGTTTTCCTTCAGCATCAAAGAATTCGTGATACTTAAAATCTGAGGTAACAAAGGCGTCTGCTCCAGCACCTTTAGCTATTGGCAGTAAAAAGCTGCCAGCACCACCACATACGGCTACTTTTTTGATCGATTTACCATTTAAAGGAGTGTACTTTATGGTGTTCAAATTCATAGAGTGCTTGAGGTGAGAAAGGAAATCTTGCTCATTCATAGCAGTTTCTAGCTCTCCAATCATGCCTGAGCCTACTTCCTGATTAGTATTTTTCAATGACTGCAAGTAAAAGGCAACCTCTTCATACGGGTGGGCATTTTTCATTGCTGAAATTATTCTACCCTCTAAATGGCTAGGGAATATTACCTCTACCTTATTTTCTTCTACAGACTCCTGCTGGTTGCTCGAACCAATAGTTGGGTTAGCCATATCGTTAGGCTTAAAGGTGCCGGTTCCTAGCACCCTAAAACTACAATTGCTATAGTTGCCAATATTGCCTGCACCCGCTTTGTGCATTGCTTCCAAAACATGGTCGGTATTGACTACAGGAATGAACACCTCTAGCTTACTAAGGGTAGCTGCTTTGGGCAGTAGAATTTGAGTGTTCTTAAGGCCAATTTTATCTGCTATCTTTTTGTTTACACCGGTTTGAACGTTGTCTAGGTTAGTGTGTATAGCATAAATGGCAATGTCGTTTTTTATCGCCTTAATAATGGTTCGCTCAACGTAGTTTTTGCCATTAAGCTTCTTAATTCCTCTAAAAACAATTGGGTGATGAGCTACAATGAGGTTACAGTTTTTGGCTATTGCTTCTTCCACAATAGACTCTACACAGTCTAAGGCGCACAGAATACCACTTACCTCTTGATTGACATCGCCCGTAATTAGACCAGCATTGTCATAATCTTCTTGATAAGCTCTTGGTGCAATGCTCTCTAGTAAGTCAGTGATATCCTTTATTTTTGCCATATTTGCTGCCTTTTAGGGGCTAAGATAGTCAGCTTGCTATGAAATTCATGAGGTATTTACTGTTTCCATTTTCTGTTCTTTATGCAGGAGTTATGCAACTGCGCAATAGGCAGTATGATAATGGGACCAGGCCTGTTAGTGCCTTTGAGAAGGTGGTTATTTCAGTAGGGAATCTTTCTACTGGGGGGACAGGCAAATCGCCAATGATAGAATTTCTGATCAGAAAGTTGGTTCAGAACTACCAGGTGGCCACAGTAAGTAGGGGTTACGGAAGAAAAACCCGCGGGGAACGAATTGCTTCAGAAGAAGATACGGCTAGAACTCTAGGGGATGAGTCATTCCAATTCTACCGAAAATTTGGAGAAAAAGTAAAAGTAGTGGTGGGCGAAGAGCGCGTTTTGGCCATCCCTCATTTGCTAATGGATTTTCCGGAGACAGAAATAATCCTACTAGACGATGCTTTTCAACATAGAAAAGTAGCTAGAGACTTAAATATTATGCTGAGCGATTACTCTGCTCCCTTTTATAATGATCTAGTATTACCTGCGGGAAACCTTCGAGAAAGCAGAGCCCAAGCAAAAAGAGCTGATGTTATTGTGGTCTCTAAGTGCCCTGCCGATCTTTCTGCTGCGCAACAGGCCGAGATTACCCAAAAGATTTCGGCCTACAATAGTCATGCTCCAGTCTTCTTTTCAACAATAAAGTACGGAGAGCTTAAGCCTGCATTTAAAGAAGGAACCATAAAAACGGATGTAGTGGTTATTTCAGCCATTGCGAAACCAAAGCCTTTTTATAGATACTTAGAAGAGCGCTTTAGCGTAGTAGATAAGTTTGAATACGTAGATCACTACAATTTCAAAGAGACAGATTTAGATAGAATTTTAAGAAAGCTTAACGGAAAAGATGTGTCGCTAGTAACCACTGAAAAGGACATGGTACGGCTTTTGCCATTTGCAGACCATCCTTTAATGAAGCAATTCAATCTATTCTATCAGCCAATAGAGGTTGAGATTGACAATGAACTAGGCTTTGAAAAATTGTTAATCCAAGCTGTTGAAAAGAGGAAACGTGAACTGAATTTGTAATTTTGGCCGTGCTTAGAAAAGTCTTCCTGTTTATTTGTTTTTGCTGTATTGGATTGAGCGTTTCCGCTCAAAATGATCTCAACTCTTTTAGTAATGGTGCCGATTCACTGTTGCAGGCTCGAATGAATGCCCGAGATGCTGAGGCCCTTCGTAACAAAGAAAACTATAGTGCCAAGAGCACTCGCTTTACTTATGAGCGAAACTTTAAATACAACAATATTGTTTTTCAAAACCCAGACACTATTCCTGATAACATGCATAGGGTTAGTTATTATGAGAGCAATAATTATCTAATTCAAAATTTAGGGAATATAGGAACTGCTCAGCGGTCTCTTTTCTATGAGGTGCCTAAAGTAATTGGCAGGACCTCAGGTTATAATGCCTACAATCCGTTTTACACCACGCCAGATCAGATTCGTTATTACGATACACGCTCTCCGTATACCGATATAAAAGCCTATTTCGCTGGAGGGGGTAGAGCCATCACAGATATTACCTTCACGCTAAACGATAGTACACAGTTTAATATTGGGGGGAGTTTTAAGGCCTTAAGGGCAGAAAAACAATTAGCTTATCTTACTCGTGGTGATAGGCAGGTGACAAGTAACGATTGGAATATCTTTGGGTTTTATCGACCTCAGAAACTGAAGAAGTATTTGCTGCTGTTTAATACTACTCAGTTTAAGCATACAGTGCAGGAGCAAGGGGGAATAATTGATCCCGCTCTACAGCCAGAGCCACCAAATGGTGATGCCCTCAGCTTCTTCGATTATGAAGACGCTAACGTTTACTTAGATGGGGCTGATAGTTATGACAAGCGCGGAGGCTTACACCTTTATCAGCAATACGATTTAGACTCCATCTTTCAGGTATATCACACGCTAGATTATGTTCAGCAAATTGCTAGATACAACGATGATTATGATTTGAGGGGGTATGATAGGTATATCTATGATGATGTTGTGAATACTGAAGATAGTACTCGCACTATCAATGATAGGAACTTCTTTAGTGACTTCAGCAATGAGTTTGGTCTTAAAGGAAGAACCAAGAAGTTCTCTTACACCGCTTATTACAGAAACAGAATATTGAAGAACGAAAGCCTTCGCTCTAGCAGTGAGGCATATAGTTCTGCAATGGAGGCCAACGAGGTAGAGCACTACGTTGGAGGAACCCTCCGTCAGCAAATTACGCCTAAGGTATTCTTGAAAGCTACTGGAGAGTTCATGTTCGATGGCAATTACCTGATTGAAGGAGATTTTAGTAGCGATTGGTTCGATGCCAAGTACTCAAGAGTGGTGAGTCAGCCATCATTCTTAGCCGACTTTTATTTTCAAGATGGAAGGAATTGGATCAGCGGCTTTGAAAATGAAACCTCAGATAATTTAGAAGGGACCATAAAGATAAGTTCGAACAGGGTTTCCTTTAGGCCCTTTCTCAGGTTCAATCGAATTTCAAACTATATCTTTTTTAATCAGGATAGAGTGGCTGAACAGGCCAATAGCGATATAATTCTTTTAACTCCCGGACTCCACTTCGATTATGCTATCACCCCTAAGCTAAAATGGAGTAATTCGGTAAGATACAATTCTATTTCTGGTGGTTCGGCTAGCAACTATAAGCTTCCACAATTTATGGCTTTAAGTCAGCTAGCTTTTAAGAATGTGATTTTCGATGGAAAGATGATTGTTCACACAGGGATAGATGTCTTCTATCAGACGGAATATGAGCCTTTGGCTTATGATCCTATTATTCAGCAGTTCTACCTTCAAGACTCTTTTGTATCTGACGATTTTGCCAAAATAGACCTCTTTGTGAACTTCAAGGTGGGCAATTTTATGATTCTAGCGAAGATGGGACACGTGAATCAGCTAGGTACGAATGGCTACTTTATAAGCCCTAATTATACTGGAGCCAGACGCACCCTAGATTTAGGAGTGCGCTGGCTGTTTTTTGATTAATCTTCAGTGCTAAATAGAGAGAAGTTTACTCCAAAATTCAATACATGCTTAAACTGAATTGCTCTTTTTGGAGCACCGCCATCACCTGTATCAATTAAGATATCGTCATCATAAATTAGTTGGGTACCAAAAGTTGCATTGAACCACTTGTTCACCTTCATCACCAACAAAGTTTCCCAGTTAGTATCTACATTACCAAATGAGTCATAAGCGGTAAAGAAGTTCAAGGTACTTTTGAACTTAATATTCTCCATAATAGGCAAGTCTAATACAGCCAGAAGGTTACTACCAAACTCAGCTCTAGACTTCTTGCCAGGGTCTACTCCATAAGCACCAGCTGCAGAAAGCACATCGTCTTGTACAAAAGTAAATTTACCAGCTGCAGGAGACATAGATAAGGTGAAGACTTCACTCGGATCATACTCAATACCAAGGTTGATGGTCAGGTAACCCGGAGCCATAAAGTTTGAAATTCTCTCAGAAACTTCTTCACCAGGCACATTTGGGTTAGGGCTATACTTTAAACCTTCTAGTAACTGAGTTCTGAAAATACCAGAAATGGCGTAAGACCAATCTTCATCAATAGCGTGAGAGTATTTAGAAAGCAGAATAATATTATCATCCGTTTTACGGAAGTCTTTATCGCCAACTTTGGCGCCACCAAGAGCAAAATCAATCTGGTTTACCCATTTATCTTCGCCTTTAATTCTTTCAATTTTTGTATTGAAGACCGTTCCTAATGCAATAGAGTTTTCACCCCCTGCAGCCCAGTTAGAGAGCCCTACGTTAGCAAAATTCACTCCCCAAGAGCCGGACTTTTTTACTACAACAGAGTCGCTTTGCGCCATAGCAGTAAGGCCAGTTAGGCAAATGAAGGATAAGCTTAGTAAAAGTTTTTTCATTCTTTAGATCAGTTTATTAGCTGCAAAAATGTTGCAATCGTAGAAAGAAACCAAGTTAGAATTGAAATATGGCTCAATTTGGATGCATCACTTTTCAATCTGACACGATGCCCTTACTTTTGCCACATGGCTGACGAATACACTAATCACGTCCTGGGACTGCAATTGCCAACCGACCCAAGGTGGGTAGATATTGCTCAAATGAACATTGAAGATATTTTAGTAGACCATGCTTATTGCGAGCAAAAAGCGGCTTCTTCTTGTATTTCATTAATTGTTCAGTACCCTGATAAAAAGGATTTGGTAGACATGATGACTCCTGTTGTTGCAGAAGAGTGGAGTCATTTTGAGCGTGTGATAGAGCAGCTAAATAAGCGGGGAATGAAGCTAGGCAAACAGCGAAAAGATGAGTATGTCATTAAGCTTCAGAGTATTCTGAAAAAGGGCGGGGGAAGAGAAGCTCAGCTAGTTGAAAAACTTCTAATGAACGCTCTAATAGAGGCCAGAAGTTGTGAGCGATTTAAAATGCTTCATCAAAACATTGAAGATGAAGAGTTGCAGAAGTTCTATTATGAGCTGATGATCTCAGAAGCCAGCCACTATAAGAACTTTCTAAGTCTTGCCAAGTCTTACATGGGAGATGAGTACGTTTCTAAGCGCTGGAAGGAATTTCTTATTGAAGAAGCCAAAATCATTGAGAGCTTAGAAGTAAGAGGGGATAGGATGCATTAAGCCAGTTTTGGGATTCTTGATAAGTGTAGATATTGACTCTAACCTTTTTCTTGGTCTTAAGTCTAGTTTTCCAGTTTCATTAATATTCTTGAAGAATAACTGAGTAAAAGTTTATCTATCAAAGAAACCCCTCCCTTCCATAATTTTCGGAATAAGCTTCTCAATTCTGGCTACTCTAGTTTTGGATTGTTTAGGTTGAGTAAAATGTAGGACATAACCTCTTTTTCGGCCTGGGGTGAGATTTTCAAAAGCAGCTTTGAGATCAGGTTGTTCTGTGAATTTAGCCACCAATTCTTCAGGATACTCTAGTTCATCTTTTGCCTTGAAATCCACACTTTTCCCTGACTTCTCAATAGCAATGGCTTCATTGATATAGGTTCTGATTTCTTGCTCAAGTTTAATGACACCTTGGGTGTCTGTGAACTTAATAAGTCGAGAGGCTTGAGAGTTTGGGCCAGGTTTTTCTAGAATTCTGAAGGTGTCTTTCAAAAGAGAGCCTTTAAAGAAACTCATGGAGCAGTATTCTTTAAACGCACTGATTATCAAGATATTTTTTCCATTGTAGGTGTAGCAAGGTACTCCCCATTTACGTTCTTCTTTTAGCTCAGAGTTTGCCGCAATATCTCGGAGTAGTTTTAACGGTTCGGTCCAAAAATGCACCTTACATTCAGGGGTGTTTACAAGCGAACATCTGCCACAGCCTATGGCTAGGTATTCATCTACAGCTGGGTTCATTCTTTCAGGTTTTCCTTTAAAAGTAGCAAATTAGTCTATCATTCATTCTTCCTACGTGCACTGATGTTTTTCCTAATGAAGGACTTATTCATTGAGGTAGATTTTCTTCTTTTCTACAAACAAAGACTACTTTTAAAGCTTATCTATAAGCAGTTTTTAAAGAATAAAACCCCTAATGAATTACCATAAAATATTTGCCGATATCTGTTCAGAGATACACCAAAAGGAAGACAAAGGAGTGGTGGCCTCCTATATTCCCGAGCTTAAAAAGGTAGATAAAGATAAGTTTGGAGTATACATGTCTATGATTAATGGTGAGCATTCTGCCTATGGCGATTGGGAAGAAAAATTCTCCATTCAAAGTATTTCTAAGGTGCTCACTCTGGTTTTGGCATATAAATCTGAAGGAGAAAAGCTATGGAAGCGAGTAGGGGTTGAACCTCCCGGAACACCTTTCAATTCATTGGTTTTATTAGAGCATGAGAATGGTATTCCTCGAAATCCACTGATTAATGCAGGCGCTTTGGTGATCTGCGATATACTGCTCGATACTTGTTCCAGTCCTAAAGAAGAGTTCTTAGATTTTGTGCGTGAGTTAGCTGGTAATGATTCGCTCGAGTATAACCAAGCAGTAGCTGAGTCGGAGAAAGCTACCAGCTTTAGAAATGCCGCTGCGGCCAACCTGATTAAGTCGTTCGGTAACCTGAAGAATAAGGTAGATGATGTGTTGGATCTTTACGCTTACACCTGCTCCATAGACATGACTTGTGCAGATTTGGCCCATAGTTTCCAATTTTTGGCAACTGATGGTTATGATAAAAAGAGTAAGAAGCAGATAATTAGTGTGAGCCGCTCTAAGCGTTTGAATGCGTTAATGCAGCTCTGCGGTTTCTATGATCAGGCTGGTGAATTTTCCGTGAAAATTGGTTTACCAGGAAAGAGTGGTGTTGGTGGCGGAATTGTAGCGGTACTCCCAGACCATTATGCTATTGCTGTCTGGAGCCCAGGGCTCAATGAAAAGGGGAACTCGTATTTAGGTATGGAGTTTTTAGAGCTTTTCACCACCAAAACTGAATACTCAATTTTTTAATTATCTAAATATTCTCAGCACTTCGGAACTATCTAAGGGTTAAATTCATTTCAAAGCAGACGCTTAGTTAAAATGGCGAGAAAGAAAGCATATATAGAGGAGCAGGTGATAGAAAAGGCAATGAACCTTTTTTGGAGAAATGGCTATGAGTCTACTTCTGTTCGTATGCTGGAAAATGAAATGGGTATTAACCAGTTTTCTATTTATGCCAGTTTTGGTAGCAAACAGGGTGTTTTTAAAGAGAGCATTAAATGCTACAAAGGCAAGCTGAAAGAGTTGGTTAATGATATGGAGGCCAGCCATGGCAAGGCAGCTATTAAGGCTTATTTCTATGCCTTCAACAATTTCGCCAAACAGAACATTGGCCAAGGAGGCTGTCTAATCAACAATACTTTCAGTGAACTGGGTACTAATGCACCTGAGGAGGTAATGACTGAAATGATGGCTTTCGTAAACGAGCTCAAGGCGGTTTTCCAAAAGAAATTGCGCGATGATGATGCCACCTCTTCCCATGATTATTTAGCCAAGCAAGCCAGCTTTCTGTTGGTGGCTATTCAAGGTATGGTGGTAGCTTCTAAGGTGATGGCCAATTCAGAAATCGAAAACTTTGTTGAAATGACCTTTTCAAGCCTTTAGTTTTTTTGAACCATAACTAAGCAAATGCTTAGAAATTTAAATTAGATAAAAATAGATATGAGTAACTTTAAAATTCACGATTTAGAAACCGCACCAGAAGAGAGTAAACAACTTTTAGAAGGCTCTCAAAAAGCTTACGGATACATTCCAAACTTGCATGGAGCACTCGCTGAGGCGCCTGAGTTATTAGATGCTTATCAAAAGATTCACGCACTTTTTACTGAATCGTCTTTTGATAATGACGAGCTAACCGTGGTATGGCAAACCATTAATGTGTACCACAAATGTCATTATTGTGTGCCAGCCCATACCGCTATTGCACACAGCATGAAGGTAGATTCGGCCATTACAGAGGCGTTGAGAAATGGTACAGAAATGCCAACAGCCAAACTTCAAGCACTACACAAAATGACTTTGGCTATTACCGAGAATAGAGGGAATGTTTCTCAAGACGAACTACAGGAATTTTTCGATGCTGGTTACAGTCAGCGACACGTACTAGAAATTATTCTGGGGCTTTCACAGAAGGTGATTAGCAATTACACGAATCATTTGGTTGAAACGCCTATTGACAAACCATTCCAAAAGTTTGCTTGGGAAAAGAAAGAATCAGTTGAAGCATAAGTCAAATTGTCCCGTTTGATGACTCAGACGGGACTTTCTTTTTTTAATGTATGAAGTCTAGAAGAACTTTTATTAAACGCATGAGTCTGGCAGGAAGTGCTGGAGCGCTGGTTCCTGGAGTGCTATCGGCCAATGAAGACTCAAACCAACCAACTAGTATTATGAGAAATGAAAAAGCACCTAAAGTCCTGTTTTTCGATGTGAACGAGTCGCTTTTAGACTTGGCAGCTATAAAAAGTAGCATTGGTAAAGCTTTGAATGGCAGAGAAGATCTGGTGCCTCTTTGGTTCACCACCATGCTGCAGTATTCACTAGTCTCTACCACTGCCAGGCAGTATGCCGACTTTGGTGCTATAGGTATGGCTACTTTGAAAATGGTAGCTGCAAATAACGGTATTGAATTATCTGACGATGATGCCAAAGCTGCAGTTAGCCCAATTAAGTCTTTGCCCGCTCACAGTGAAGTCAAAGAAGCTCTTGCTCTTATAAAAAAGGCAGGTTACAGAATGATCTCTCTGACTAATTCTTCAAATGCTGGAGTTGCAGCTCAGTTTGAAAATGCTGGGTTAACCGATTTTTTTGACCAACGATTAAGCGTAGAAGACATTGGCAAGTTTAAACCACATACCGATGTGTATGACTGGGCAGCCAGAAAAGTAGGAGTGAAGCCAGAGGAATGTATGATGATAGCTGCCCATGGTTGGGATATTGCCGGTGCACTTTGGGCCAATTGGCGAGGTGCTTTTATCGCAAGACCAGGTCAGCAGTTGTATCCATTAGCTCCCTTACCAGAGATAAATGAGCCAGATTTATTGAAAATAGCCAACCGATTGGTAGCATTAAAGAGGTAGAAGACCCTCATAGAAAAGAAAAAAAAGAGGCTGTTTCAGAAGTTACTGATGCAAGCAAAATGCATTGGCAGTACTTCCGAAACAGCCTTATTTATTGAAGTCAAAGACTTCAGTAGATATAATGATTATACTACATCGATAACAAATTCATCGCGAGGTATTCTCACCTTCTTCATTGGTTTCATCCAGTCTCTTTCTTCATCTGAATAGCCAATGTAAAGCAATGACACGCTCTTGAGCCCGTGCTTTTCTAACTCGAGTACTTCATCAACCACTTTGGTGCTGAAACCTTCGGCAGGGCAAGTGTCTACTTTAAGCTCTGCAGCCTGCGCCATGGCCAAGCCTAAAGCGATATAGCTTTGACGAGAAGTATGAGCGAAGTTGACTTCAGCAGGTTGTTTTAGGTAAATAGCCTTCAACTGATCTGTATAGCTGCTGAATCTACCTTTTGGTAAGCCTCTTTCTTCAGTGGTATAATCAAACACCTTGTCTATGCGCTCAGCAGTGTATCTGTCCCAGGCTGCAAAAACCAAAACGTGAGAACAGTCTTTCATGCTTTCCGGGTTTAGTGCGCCTTGTACTAGCTTTTCCTTAATTTCTTGGTTAGAAACCTTTAAAACTCTGAATTGCTGCAGGCCTGAAGAAGTAGGAGCAAGCCTCGCTGCCTCAATAATCTTCTCCACATTTTCCTCACTTACTTTCTTTTCTGGGTTGAACGCTTTGACAGCGTATCTCCAGTTTAAATCTTCAATTAGTGCCAAAATACTATGTATTTAATCGTTAGTTACGTTCAATTCTACTTCGATATTTCCTCTTGTAGCATTAGAATAAGGACATACTTGATGTGCCTTTTCCGCTAATGATTTTGCCTCTTCCATGTCTGCTTCCGGAATGTTGATGTCTAGTGTTACTGCTAAACCGAAACCTCCATTATCAGTCTGGCCGATGCTCACATTCGCCTTAACAGAGGTGGTTCCTGTTTTCGCTTTCGACTTTTGAATTACTAAGTTCAATGCGCTATCAAAACAAGCGGCATAACCTGCTGCAAAGAGCATTTCTGGGTTAGCATAATCGTCATTTGCTCCACCTAGGGCTTTTGGGTGCCTTACTTCTAGGTCTAAAATGCCGTTTTCACTTTTAACATGACCGTTTCTTCCTCCTGTGGCTGTTGCGCCAATGGTGTACATTGTTTTCATATCTATTTTCTGATTTGATTTAATATGTTGTCAATACCCGTTTTAAGTGCTTCTAGCTGTTCTACAGAAACATTCAACGAGTTTAAAATCTGTTCAGGAACTTGCATGGCGGAAGTTTTCATCTTTTGCCCGTCAGCTGTAAGTTCAATCTGAACAATGCGTTCATCCTGAGCGCTTCTATTTCGCTCAATCAATTTTTTCTGCTCCAATCGCTTTAGTAATGGTGTAAGCGTGCCACTATCTAAGTGGAGTTTAGTTCCTATCTCTGAAACATTTTGTGTGCCTTCTTCCCAGAGTATCAGCATGACTAAATACTGAGGGTATGTCAAATCTAACTGCTGAAGGATAGGTCTGTAAAGTCCTACAACCTCCTTAGCCAATGAGTAGATTGGGAAGCAAACTTGGTTCGATAGTTTTAAATTTTCCGACATAGTCCTAATACTCTATTTTATTTATTGTGTGCTATTATATTGTACACAACTTAATTAGAAATGGTTCACTTCTCTGGTGAAAAAGTTTCTAGAAGGTTTTAGTTATTTAAAGAGTAGAACGGTTCAATCCACTTGAATTCACCTGTCCTTTGGTTCTGATTATAGATTATTCTCATAGCACCTCCGAGCGTCTCATTCGGATGGTCTGAAACATGTTTTACTATTTCCACCATTTCTTGATAAGGAATGATTTCGAGGGCTTCTTTAATAGGCATCCATTTGATGTTACGCTGAGACTCACCGTGTGTTTTCACCATCGAAGAGTAGTACATCATAGTGGTTGGTCGTTCTCTATTATCGTGGTGAAAGGTGATGACTCCATTCAGCTTGAGTTGAGTTGGCTTTTGCCCATGTAGCTCGGCTAGGCTATTGAGAAAGGATTTTTGGGTTTCATCAGCTTTGTATCGACCACCAGGAATTTCCCATTCACCATCGAATTCAACTAGAAGTACTTCACCTTTTTCATTTAGCATTATCAGTTTGTGAAAAGTTGGATTGCCCGATTGAGCCATTGTCCAAGCATTGATTAACAAGGTGAGTAATGTGAGTGTATATTTCATTTGATTATCGTTTTTCTGTGGCAATAATAAAAAGAAAACCCCAAGCTGTTCTCAACTTGGGGTTCTCGTCTTTCCTATTAACTGATTAAGTTCAAATGTCTGGGAGATTCTTCAGTCGCACATTTCTCATTATCATGGAAATGTTCTTCTTCTGAATGACGCCATAAAACAGGCTTCTGCAGTACAGAGACTTTGAACTTTAAACCTTGAACCTAGAACTCACCAAGTTACCCTCGATCCCTAAAGGGATGCCAACGAATAACGATCAACGAATAACGATTAACCAATCCCTACACCACGAGATTCACAATCTTCTTCGGCACTACAATCACCTTTTTAGGAGTGTTGCCTTCTAGCCACTTTTGAACGGTTTCATCGGCTAAGGCTGCGGCTTCGATTTCCTCTTTGCTCATGTCGGCAGAGAGCTGAAGCTTGGCGCGCATTTTACCATTGATCATTACTGGGTACTCGATGTCGCTTTCTTTCAGATACTCCTCATTAAACTCAGGATAAGGAGCATCTACAATGCTAGTTTCGTGACCAAGCAGTGACCATAGCTCTTCTGTGATATGCGGTGCATAAGGAGAGATGACCACTAACAAGTCTTGCAGTACTGCGCGGTTGTTACACTTCAATGCTGAAAGCTCATTTACACAGATCATAAAAGTGGAAACCGATGTGTTGAACGAATAACGCTCAATATCCTCTTCTGCTTTCTTGATGGTTTTGTGTAGAGACTTCAGCTCATCTTTGCTTGGAGCAGCATCAGATACCTCAAACTCACCTTGGCCATTGTGGAACAACCTCCAAAGCTTGCCGAGGAACTTCTTCACGCCATCGATACCATTAGTGTTCCATGGTTTGAACTGCTCCAATGGCCCAAGGAACATCTCATACAAACGAAGTGTGTCAGCACCATATCTTTCAATGATATCATCCGGGTTCACTACGTTGTACTTCGACTTGGACATTTTTTCAACTTCCCAGCCACAGATGTATGTACCGTCTTCTAAAATGAATTCGGCATCCGCTAAATCTGGTCGCCAGTTTTTGAAAGCTTCAATGTCTAGCTCATCATTTTTATCAACAAGTTCTATTGGCGCATGCCATTTTATTAGTCGAGATCCATTCAAATTAATTTTAGCCCATTCTCCGAATATGGTCGAAATGGATGAGTTGATGCTATCAAGATCCGTCTGGTGCAAACTGTCATTAACTATCTTATCAACAAGTCCTTTGCTAATGAAAATTCTAAAGTTACTTAAGTCCGGGTATGTGACTGTTGCACCAGCTGGTGCCTCGAAACTGATTGATGGAATTAATTGGTAAACAAAATTCGACCTTCCCTGAATCATTCCTTGGTTGATCAGCTTTTTGAAAGGCTCCTTTTGGTTTACGTGACCAAGGTCGAATAAAATCTTATTCCAAAAACGAGAGTAGAGCAGGTGACCTGTAGCATGCTCAGAACCACCAATATACAAGTCTACATTCTCCCAGTATTCTTGCACATCTTTATCGATAAATGCGTTTTCGTTGTGCGCATCCATATAGCGATACCAATACCAGCTAGATCCTGCCCAACCCGGCATAGTACTCATTTCAAGCGGATAAGCTTCGTTTTCACCTTCAGGGGTGTAGGTAAAGTTTTCGGCTCTACCCAATGGCGGATCGCCATCTTCCGTAGGCAAGTATTTGTCTACTTCTGGTAGAATGATTGGTAAATCCTTCTCAGCTACCAAGTAAGGCGTGTCGTTTTTGAAGTACACTGGCACTGGCTCACCCCAATAACGCTGTCGAGCGAAAATGGCATCACGAATTCGATAGTTGATCTTACCTTTTCCTACGCCTTTTTCTTCGGCAAAAGCAATGGCCTTGTCAATGGCTTCTAAGCAAGTCAAGCCGTCTAAGAAACCAGAATTGATCATTGTGCCTTCCTTGGTTGGGTCGGCTTGCTCACTGATGTCAGCATCTTTGATTACCGGAACAATCGGTAAATCGAAATGCTTCGCGAAGTCGTAATCTCTTTGGTCGCCACAAGGTACAGCCATTACTGCACCTGTACCGTAACCTGCCAATACGTAATCGGCCACCCAAACTGGTACTTTCTCACCATTGTACGGATTGATAGCATAGCTTCCAGTAAATACACCAGATATGGTTTTTACATCGGCCATTCTATCGCGCTCTGAACGCGTAGCAGCTTGCGCCACATAGGCTTCAACCGCTTCTTTCTGCTCTGGTGTTGTCAACAGGGCGGTCAAATCACTTTCAGGAGCCAATGACAAGAATGTCACGCCAAAGATGGTATCAATTCTAGTGGTGAATACTTCAATCTCCAGATCAGAGTTTTCTACCTGAAAACGTACTTCGGCACCTTTAGATTTTCCAATCCAATTGCGCTGCATTTCCTTCAGCGGTTCTGGCCAATCTATGGTATCTAAGCCTTCCAACAAACGCTCGGCATAAGCGGTGATTCGCATGCTCCACTGCTTCATGTTTTTACGAATTACAGGGAAGCCACCTCTTTCAGAGAAACCGTCTTTTACTTCATCGTTAGAAAGTACTGTTCCTAATTCAGGACACCAGTTTACAGCGGTTTCAGAAAGGTAGGTTAAGCGATATTTCAGCAACATGCTTTGCTGATCTTCTTCGCTCATGGCGTTCCACTCCTCTGCAGAAAAGCTCGGCACGTCTTCATCGCAAGCAGCGTTTACGCTAGCATTACCCGACTCGCTGAAGATAGCAGTTAGCTCATCGATTTTTCTGGCTTTGGCAGCATCGTAATCGTACCAGCTATTAAAGATTTGCATGAAGATCCACTGCGTCCACTTGTAGTATTTAGGATCGCAGGTTTGTACTTCTTTGTCCCAATCGAAAGCGAAGCCGATGTTTTCAAGCTGCTCTTTGTAGCGCTCAATATTTTCTTTGGTAGTTATGGCAGGGTGCTGACCTGTCTGAATAGCGTACTGTTCTGCTGGCAAACCAAATGCATCGAAGCCCATTGGGTGTAAGACATTAAAGCCTTTGTTGCGCTTGTGTCGCGAAACAATATCCGAAGCAATGTAGCCCAATGGGTGCCCCACGTGAAGCCCCGCACCAGATGGGTAAGGGAACATGTCGAGTGAGTAAAACTTAGGTTTACTCTTGTCTACCGTTGCTTTGAAAGTTTCGTTTGACTTCCAGTACTGCTGCCATTTAGGCTCAATTTGTTTATGATTATAGTCAGCCATTGCCGTTTAACCGATTGTTCTTAGTAAAGCCTGCAAAATTAGTGTTTTTCAATGCTTAGAAAATGGTTTTTGGGAATATTAGTCAACTAATAAGGCTGTCATTCCTGCGAAGGCAGGAAGCTCTCAGAAAAAAATGTCAACCAATGCAGAACTTCGCTTTCGTGGGGATGATGGGAAAGAGCCCCCATCCAAACCTTCCCCCAAGGGGGAAGGCTTAGCAGCCTGCTAGTTTGGACTGTTTAGTTTGAACTAGCAGTGGCTAAAGCCCCTCTCCAAGGAGAGGGGTTGGGGTGAGGCCTTTTTGATGGCTTTCAACTGCAGAATGACGTGGTAGAATTCCAAAACACCTTCTATATTTAGAGTTTAAATACAAGCTATGTTCGGACTGTTCAAAAAGAAACCCAAGGAGCCAACTCCTCCCAAACTTTTAGACCTCAACAATAACCCTATTGTAGAAGGGTCTGTGGTGAAATCGCTTCGCTATGAATTGGGCGAATGCGTGGTGGAATTAGAAGGTTTGGAGTACTTCTATGTTTCTAAGAGTTCAGGACAGCGCATCAGTTACACCAAAATGGTTGATGCCATTACAGAAAATCAGAAGGTGCTCTTATTGGGTTCTAGCGATGGAGCTGAGTAAGGAGGTTGTCATCTCTCGGCTAAACGAATTTACCTTATTTCAATAGGTAGTTTAATCCAAGTTGAAAGCTTTGAGTTTTTAGCTTATTAGGGTCAGAGTCATCGTTACTCCAAGACTGTACGGGGCTTTCAAATATACTTGTAATGGACTGTCTGTAACTGTATTTAAATTCTACTCTCATTTGCTTGTTCAGCCTATAGCTTAATCCTAGTCCTGCAGCAGCTTCCATAAAGGCACTTTTTGTTTCCTCAAAGTCATTGTCAGATAGGAGAAAGTTATTGTAGATGCCTGCTTCAAAAATGGGAGCAAGTTTAGCTCCTCTGTCTTCAAAACGAACTAAGAATGGAATGGATAGAAATCGTTGGTTTATTTCTTTAGGAATAGGTACATAAGATAGAAATAGTGCCCTCTGATTTACCTGTCCGTAGTAAGCAAAACACGATACACAGTACTCATAGGTTGTAATATCCTTTTTTGAATAGAGCAGCCCAGTTTGAAAACTGAAGCTAGAGTTGGTAAGAAAATTGGCCGTTAGGCCGGTAGAGAAGTTAAATTCATCTCTTGCAATATTGGTGTTCAAGGCGCTTTCTCTTGTGGCCAGAAAACCATCTCCAGATATATTTTCACCAGAAAACTGAAAACCTAATCGAATATTCTTGTCTTGAGAGAAAGCTTCAAGAGAAGCTAGTAGAAGGAGGGTAAAAATAACGTATCTCATGCTTAATGTCTGTCTTTACTGTTTTGACACTAAAGCTTTTAATTTGGTTGTAACTAACCATAGATCAATTGATTCGAAAAGCTAGGATGGGCGCAAAGAAGGAGCAAAAGCAGCATTCTTGTAAGAAACGAGGTGTGAGAAATTCAAAAGCGACTCTAGTTAGGAGTCGCTTTTCAGGTAGTAGTCTACCTCTGGGTAACGGTATGGTGTGTGTTGAATTAGTATACAATTTTAAGGCAGTTTGGTCTGATGGGTAAGCGTAGAATTACTTGGTTTGCAGAACGAGTAGAAAACTGTTTAACATAAATTTCATTTTTCACTTCCAACTTTTCTCTTCCCATTCGTTACCTATACATAAAACTGCATATCTATGAGAAATCTATACTTTGTTCTAATGAGTCTGTTGGTAATGAGTTGTTCTTCGCAGGCACAGATTTTTCAAAAAGCTAAAGGACTGTTGGGAGGAGATGCCGCATTTACTAAAGAGGAAGCTGCCAATGCTTTGAAACAGGCACTGGAACAGGGAACGGTAAAGGGAGTGAGTGTTGTTTCGCAGGTAGATGGTTATCTGAAGAATCCAGAAATTAAAATCCCTTTTCCACCAGAAGCTGAAAATGTGGAGCAGAAGCTGAGAGCCATTGGGCTGGGTAATCAAGTAGATGAAGCGGTAGAGTCGTTGAACAGAGCTGCAGAAGATGCGGCCTCAGAAGCCAAGGACATTTTCATTACCTCTATTAAAGCTTTGACTATTCAGGATGCCATTAACATAGTGAAGGGAGAACAAGATGCAGCCACTAGGTTTTTGGAAAGGACCACCACGGCTGAGTTGACAGCTAAGTTTAGTCCAATAATCAATAGTAGTTTGCAAAAAGTAAATGCCACTAAATATTGGGGAGACGTAATGGGTACTTACAACAAAATCCCTTTTGTAAAGAAAGTTGAAACTGATTTAACGGCTTATGTTACCCAAAAGGCGATTGATGGATTATTTGTAATGATTGCCAACGAGGAGTTAAACATACGCCAAAACCCAGCAGCAAGAACCACTGAGTTGTTGAAGAAGGTGTTTAAATAAGTCTCTTTTTTGCTGATTTCATTCCTAGACCGATGAATATTAGGATGATACCAAAGCTTAGGTTTGTCCAGTCTGGGTCGCTTTGTTTTTGTTGCATTGAACCTAGAAGAGCAAGATAGATGATGTTCGATAAGACGAAACCAAAGCCGCTCCAAATAAAGATTTTAAAGAATAGGCCAAGTAAATTCTTCATGTCTAATCCAAAAGATACTGATTCATCAGTTCTCTTTTTTGTTAAATAGTTAACAACAGAAATACCCAGGTAAAGTATCAAAAGGGAGATGACTAATTGAATAAATAGGTTAGGGTAATTATTTGTTGGGTTAGGGAAGATTTGACTGAAAGGATCCATGTTTTGTGTTTATTGTCTTGGCTAAATATATACAAAAGATCTAGGTAAGAAAAGCTAGGAATAAGAAGGCTGCCTCAAATGCTACTATTTTCGTCATTCTTAGTTTGACTGAGAACCTCTTTCGGCCTGTAAAGCCAGTCTAGGGAGATTCCCTCCCGATATGTCAGGACGAAGTCGGGAATGACAGTTAGCTTTTGAGACAGCCTCCTTTAAATCTGCAGTATTATTTCCTAACTATTTATTGGGCTGAGGTGTAGTTCTCAAATAAGGTTTGATGACTTTGTGCCCTTTAGGGAATTTGGCTGGGATGTCTTCTGTTTTAATGGCCGGAGAAACCACTACATCTTCACCATCTTCCCAATCTGCCGGTGTGGCTACGCTATGGTTAGCCGTAAGCTGAAGTGAGTCTATTACTCTTAAAATCTCCAAGAAGTTTCTTCCTGTTGAAGCAGGGTAGGTGAGCGTTAACTTCACTTTCTTGTCTGGCCCAATCACAAATACCGAACGCACCGTAAGCGTATCATTCGCATTGGGGTGAATCATATCGTAAAGTGTTGCCACATTTCTATCTTCATCGGCAATAATTGGAAAGTTTACCGAAGTGTTCTGGGTTTCGTTGATGTCGTTGATCCACCCTTTATGAGATTCTAGACCATCTACTGAAACAGCAATGGCTTTCACACCTCGCTTCTCGAATTCACTTTTTAGTTGTGCAGTTCTGCCCAGTTCGGTAGTACATACGGGGGTGTAGTCTGCCGGATGAGAAAATAAAAGCCCCCAGCCATCGCCCAGCCACTCATGAAAGTTGATGGTTCCTTCTGTTGTCTCTGCTGTAAAATCTGGAGCTATGTCTCCTAATCTGATTGCCATAATTGTGTTTTTTTAGATTGAATAACTGCTAGCTCAAACGTAAGTAGAGACACAAAGTTAAAAAACTCTATAGAAATTATAGGATATTAATTTCAGCCTAAAATCTAGGCGAAAGTGAAGTTATAGTTGGCCGTGAAATTCCAGATTATAGCTACACCAATGGCAATGAGTTTAGCGAGATAGAAATTCATGTCTTTCTTATTCACTAAAAGGTAAATAACCAAGGTGTTAATGCCTAGACCTATTAAGGCAATAGAAAGGTATTGGGAAAACTGAATGAAGTCATCGGGGTTTTTGTCTTCAAAAGTCCAATACTGGTTCAGTAAGAAGTTAGTAGTTGCTGCACATAGAAAGCCAATTCCATTGGCCACATATTTATTCATTTTCATTTTCTCCTTGCCCACGTAGGTAAGGGAATAGTCTATTAAAAGACCCGAGAAGCCTACAACACAGAATCGGATAAACTTGAAAAAGACTTCAGTCATTTAGATAAAAGTGAATTAGCACAGCTACAAATATGCAGAAGATTTGATGTTCTTAAAAAACCTTAGTTTTGCCATCTTAAATTTCTTCGATGATCAAAGAATATTTCAACTACAAGAAGAATCCTTTTACACTGTTTCTTCTACTTTGGTTTGTCTTCTGTGGTGTTTTCAATGCCCTAATTGAGGTAAATGGTGAAGAGGCATATTATTGGCTTTTTTCTCAATATCCTGCTTGGGGTTATTTAGACCACCCTCCAATGGTAGGATTCTTTACAGCTCCTTTTTACTGGATGTTCAGCAACCCTTTTGGCCTGAGGTTGGGAATGTTAGTTGGCAATATTCTAACGCTCATTGTGGTGCGCAAAACTCTGCTAAAAAAGGATGATAATCTCTTTATCTGGCTAGCCATTGCTTCCATAATGATTCATGTAGGAGCTTACCATGTGAAAACAGATGTTCCGCTTTTATTATTTGTAGCCATGTACTTTTACTTCTACAAGAAGTATTTGAATGACGATAATCTTAAAACGGTATTCTTTTTGGCTATTTCTATTGCAGGAATAATGTTGAGTAAGCACCACGGCTTTTTGATGGTCATTTTCACGGTTGCTTCGAACCCTAAAATGTTCCTGAAGAAGTCTTTCTGGCTAGTGGTTTTGTTTACGACCATCTTGATGATACCGCACACCATTTGGCAATATCAGAATGAGTTTGCCACTATAAAATTCCATCTCTACAACCGAATAGATATGGGCTTTAGCTGGGAAACTATAGCCTACTATATCGGCATTCAGCCTATAGTTTTTGGGCCATTAGTTGGCGTTATGCTCATTGGAGGTTCAATTCTGAACAAGCACACTTCAGACTTCAGAAGAGCTTTGAGGTTTTGTTTAGTTGGGGTATTTGTATTCTTTCTTATTTCAACATTTAAAGTTGAGTTTCATAAGCATTGGACGAGCATAATGCTTGTACCTCTACTCATTTTGGGGCATGAATATATTGCTGAGAACCAGAAGTGGAGGAGAATTACCAAGAAGTTGATGATCATTTCAGTAATTCTGATTATTCCTGCGAGAGTGTATTTAGCTCATGATTTTCTGCCAGAAAAGTGGACTGAAGGATGGGATGTGCTCCATGGTTGGGACTCATGGGTGGATGAGGTTCAAGAGCTGAGTGGAGGCTTGCCAATTATGTTCAACAATCATTACGAAAGAGCCTCTAGATACGCTTGGCTCACAGGCGATATTGTACACTGCTACAATACTTTCGACTATAGAGAAACGCAGCATGATCTGATGGATTTGGAAGAAAATTTACAAGGGAAGAGAGTGTTCCAAATCAACCGGAAAAGAGATACCACTCGCTATGCAGACTTTGAGACCAGTATTGGCAAGGGCATCCACTACAGGGTTATTGAAGATTTCAGAAGCTTTAGAAAAGTGCAGGTAGAAGTTGTTGATGAAGAACGAGTAGAGTTGTTGGAAGCAGGTTCGGCCACATTCAAGTTGAAACTCACCAACAAGTACGATAGAACTGTAGACTTTGCTTCTCTAGGTGATAGAAAGGTTGTGCTCAATGCACATTTTCTTAAAGGGTTGAGGCCAGTTGGTTTGCAGCAACTTAAGGTGCTAAACCAAAGGATGGCCACTGAAGAGGAGTTAGAGTTGGAAGTATCTATCAAACAGCCTCAGCTGGAAGAGGAGGGCGTGTATCACCTTCGTTTTTCTATTCAGGTAGAAGGAATAGAGCCGCCAATTAACTCTAAGAAATATGAGCTTGAGCTAGATTAGGTCTTTGTGCTCATTGCTTTTTGGCGTACCATCTTTGTTAAACCTAAGCCTTAATTGCCTTTCGGTTATTACAATGGCAGCCATCATAGCAACTGTGAAAACTGCTACTGCTACAATAATGCTGGTTTCTCTCTCAAAAATGAATACTGAGAAAACCTGAACGGTTATACTAATGGCTGCTGCCCACCACATGAGTTTGGAGCTATATTTTTGGGCAAACTTCCAGGTTTCTTCGCTTTTCATAGACCATTTTGTTCTGTAGCCCACCAGTTTGTTGGGTTCGTCAATATCTATAAAGTGCATTAAAAAGGCTGGAAGTATGGTCGATGAGGCCATAATCATGTGAACCAAAATAAACTCTGACTTTTCCATTAGGTACTAATAAAATCAAGAATATTCGAAATTGTACCAGATCTGCCCATTTTGTACATCTCTGTGTATCCGCATCGAGTGCAGCTAATTGTGGCAAATTTTCGGTTTTGGAGGTCGAAGAATTTACTAAGGCCACTGCCCGTAGTGGCAATTGAATCGGTTTCAAAACTTCGGTTTTCACACTTTAGGCATTTCCAGTTTCTGTGTTCCATTAATCTTTCTTTTTGGGGAGTCTATTGGCTTCTTTAAGCGCTTTATTTACAATCCATTCCATTTGGCCATTGGTACTACGAAACTCATCGGCTGCCCATTTTTCGACAGCCGCAAGAACTTCAGGGTCTAACCTCAATACAAAAGGCTTCTTTTTTGGCATAATCAATATTTCTCTTTGCCGAGCACTAAATAAAAGTCTCCCAGCGATGTCACAATTCTCCAGCCCGACATAGCCATTTCATTCAATCGCTTTTCGAACTTTTCCACTTTTTCAAACGGACCTTTTTGAATGATTTTATACTGCATGGCTTAATGATTTAGTGTTCCTGCATTAACAACCGGAGAGGCCGATTTGTCCGAGCAAAGCACCACCATAAGGTTGCTTACCATGGCTGCCTTCTTCTCCTCATCTAGGTCTACAATCTGCTTCTTGTTCAGCTCTTCAAGGGCAGATTCAACCATGCCCACAGCACCTTCTACAATCTTATATCTAGCGGCAACAATGGCGGTGGCCTGCTGTCTCTGAAGCATGGCACTCGCAATTTCTTCGGCATAGGCCAAGTAACCAATTCTTGCCTCAATTACCTTAATGCCCGCTATAGCCAACCTTTCAGACAACTCACCTTCAAGGTCATGATTTACTTCTTCCATTCCAGATCGAAGCGTGATTTCACTGTCGTCTTCAAAGTTGTCATAGGCGTAAGTATTGGCCAGTTTTCTCACCGCTGCATCCGTCTGAACACGCACGAAGTGGGTATAATCATTTACCTCGAAAGCCGCTTTATAAGTTTCTTCTACCTGCCAAACCAAAATCACAGAAATGAGAATGGGGTTCCCGAGTTTGTCATTCACCTTTACCCTTTCGCTATCGAAATTATGTGCTCTAAGCGATATTTTCTTTTTGGTAAAGAAAGGATTAACCCAGAAGAAGCCATTTTCTTTAGCAGTGCCTCGGTAGTCGCCAAAGAAGATTAATACCCTCGATTGATTGGGTTGAACCACAAAAAATCCGGGAAGCATAAACAGAAATAGAATGAATAGAATGCCAAAGTATGGATTTCTAGTGATGGCTAAACCAGCTACTCCGGCAGCAAAAATGAGGAAGGCTATGGCTAGCATTCCAAAACCAGAGCTAGGCTTATAAGGTGTTTCGTTTTTCATGGTGTTGAATTTAAAGTGATATTAAAGTGATATCAAATTGTTATTAAATTTACGGAGTGATTTTGAAAAAGGTTGGCTTTTGGCCGAAAAACTTTTTCAAGACTAGACAAACAGCGTAATTCAAGTATGGAATTGAAAATCACTAGACCGACCCTTTTACTCGATGAAAATAAAATGTTAGCTAACCTTCAGCGAATGCTTGAAAAGGCTGAAAGAACAGGGACTGAGCTAATACCACATTTCAAGACTCATCAGTCTAAAGAAATAGGTCAACTGATTAAAGAGAAGGGAGTAAAGAAGATCACCGTTTCATCTATGAAGATGGCTGAATACTTTGCCCAAAACGGCTGGAACGACATAACCGTGGCATTTCCATTCAACCCTTTAGAAGTAGATGTTGCTAACCAGCTTATTGAACAGGGGGGAGCACTCACCATATTGGTTTCGGACCCAGCTGTGGTTTCCATATTGGCAGGTAGGTTCTCAGGCAAGGTCAACGTGTTGGTAGAGGTTGATGCAGGTTATAATAGATCCGGAATAGATTCTGCTGAAATAGATTTGATTAAGAGCCTTTTGACCGAGCTGAAAGAAGACGCTTATATGGACTTCTATGGTTTGTATTGTCACCCAGGAAATACTTACCAAACAGATAATATTGAAGAGATTAGACAGATTTGGGCTGCAGCTATTAAAAAAGTAAATGGGCTAAAGAATGCTATTTTGCCCTTGGCTCCAGACTTAAAGGTGAGAATGGGAGACACTCCTGGTTGTACTGTTGTTGAAGATATGGACGGAGTAGACGAAATTGGGCCTGGTAATTTCATCTTCTACGATTTAGTAATGAATTACCTCAATGTTTGTGATGAATCGGACATTGCAGTAGCCGTTGCTTGTCCTGTTGTGGCCAAATATGAGGAGAGAAATCAGATAGTTGTACATGGTGGTGCGGTTCACTTTTCTAAAGACCATTTGTTCGATGATCAGGAGCGAAAGTTCTTTGGCGAATTGGTTATTCTTGCGGAAGATGGTTGGTCACAGATAATTTCAGAGGCTAAACTCACCTCCCTTTCTCAAGAGCACGGTGTGCTTACAGTTAACCAAGAAACGTTCAATACTATCCAAATTGGTGATGTTTTGGGTTTTCTACCCATACACTCTTGTCTAACAGCCAATCTGTTAAAGTCTTACTTAACCCTAGATGGGAAGGTTTATGAGCATTTAGAAAATTCTTAGTCTCATGCAACTTGGTTGAGTTTACCAACGTCTTGCGTCCAAAGGTGCAAGCCAAGGTCAAAACTCAAATCAACAACCATGTTAAAAAATTACTTCAAAATTGCTTTAAGAAGCATTTGGAAAGACAAGTTCTTCTCCTTCCTCAACATTTCAGGTCTGGCTATTGGGATAGCTTGTTGTTTATTGATCGTCACTTATGTTCGCTACGAACTGAGTTATGACAAGCACTTTCAAGGACACGAGAATATTTACCGAATAATAATAGACGGCAGTTTTAATGGTAGAGATTTCACCGGAGCCGAATGTCCTGCTCCTGCAGGAACCACTTATAGAGATCAGATTCCGGGTGTTGAGCAGCGTTTACGCATGCGTAGCACAGGTAGCTGGATTGTTAAATATGAAGAGAAGGTTTTTAATGAAGAGAGGGTGGTTTTCTCTGACGAAACTTTCTTCGATGTTTTTAAAGTAAAGCTCATTCAGGGCAACCCTGAAGAAGTGCTAAGTAGAAAAAATCATCTGGTATTGAGCCAAACTTTAGCTACAAAGTACTTCGGTACTCAAGATCCTGTGGGTAAGGTGGTACGTTTAGATAATGACAGCGATTGGACAGTTGCAGGAGTTTATGAAGACATTCCTGCAAATAGTCATTTTCGGTTCAATATGATTCTCTCATTTATTACGCGAGAAGATGAATACAATGGTCAGGAATGGTTGAATCAGAATTACGATACCTATCTGGTATTGAATGAAAATGCCAGTGTAGAGGGTGTACAGGCTCAAATGAATGAGATTGCCATTGAAAAGATGGGCGTTGAATTCAAACAGTATCTAGACATGACTTATGATCAGTTTTTGCAGGCTGGTAATAGCTTTAACTACTTTCTGCAACCTTTGGCCGATGTGCATTTAAAGTCGGACGGTTATGGTGGTTTTGAACCTGAGGCCGATATTACTTATGTCTACATTTTTTCTGCAATAGCCGCTTTCATTCTCATAATAGCTTGTATCAACTTTATGAACCTCTCTACTGCCAGAAGCGCTAATAGAGCTAAAGAAGTAGGGGTAAGAAAGGTGATGGGCTCTCTAAGAGAGCAGTTGATTTTCCAATTCATTTCAGAATCTGTTCTTATTACTTTCTTGAGTGGCCTAATAGGTCTGGCCATTGCCATTGTTGTATTACCATTCTTCAATGATTTTGCTGAGCGACAAATGAGCTTGAGCTTTTTAGAGAGCCTTCCTTTTGTGGTATTAGGTTCATTAATAGTAGGTTTCTTGGCCGGAATCTATCCTGCATTTTTCCTATCTGCGTTCACGCCTGTAAAGGTGCTTAAGGGGAATGTGAGCATGGGTATGAAAAGTGGCGGTTTACGAAAAACACTGGTCACCTTTCAGTTCTTTATTTCTATTCTCTTAATCATCGGTACGTTCAGTATCCTCAATCAACTGAACTATATTCAAAATAAGAAACTAGGTTTTGAGAAAGACCAAGTTCTACTAGTACATAATACCTATCTGTTGGGCGAAAATTTTGAGCCTTACAAAAACAGAACGCTGAGTAATGCTAATGTAGAAAGTGTAAGTGCCACATGGTATTTACCTACATATAGTAGTAGGTCATCTACGGTGTTTTTTCCAGATGCCATTGTAGATCAAGATAGGGGACAAGTTTCGCAAAACTGGTATGTAGAAGATACTTATGCTGAGGTTTTTGGTTTAACGCTAAAGGCTGGAAGATTTTTTGATAAAGACATTCCTACTGATTCCATGACTATGGTTATTAACGAAAAGGCTGCACAGGTTTATGGTATCGATGATCTTGAAAATGCTGTAATCGGAGATTTCAATAATGATGGGTCTAGTTTAGACAGATATAAGGTCATAGGCATTATTGAAGACTTTCACTTTGAGTCATTAAAGGCAGAAATTGGTCCCTTAATTATGCGGTTAGGCTCTCAGCGAGGATATATGGCCATGCGCCTCAATTCTGCTAACTATCAACAGGTGATAGATGATGCTAAGGCCGCTTGGGATGAAATGGCTGCAGATCAACCATTTGAGTATAGCTTTTTAGACGATAGGTTCGGAAATATGTATGAAGCCGAAAGTCAGTTGGGTGAAATATTCTCCATTTTCGCCACTCTAGCCATTATTATTGCCTGCTTAGGTTTGTTTGGTTTGGCAGCCTTCACAGCTCAGCAGAAAACCAAAGAAGTTGGCATAAGAAAAGTTCTTGGTGCTTCACTGGGCCAGCTCATCTACCTAATGAGTAAAGAAGTGTCAATACTTATAATTATCTCATTCATAATTGCTTCGGCCGTAGGCTGGTATGGTGTAGACCTCTGGCTTCAATCATTTGCTTATAGGCCGCCTATTAGTGTGACCGCCTTTATATTGGCAGGAGTAAGCGCGTTGCTAGTGGCCCTTATAACTATGAGCTATCAATCAATAAAAGTGGCTACAGGTAACCCGGTTAAAGCCTTGAGAAATGAATAAAACTGGCGGCTGTCTCAGTGGCTACTAGTTTTGTTCATTAACAGCTTTACTGTCAATAACTAAGGGTTTTTGAAGATGCTTTTGACAGGTTCCTTCCCGATGAATCGGGAGGGAACTGGATGTGTAAGTCAGCTGTTGAGACAGCCATTTTTTCTTCTTACCGATGCGTAGCGTTGGTTTACCGAATGGCACTATAGACTTTTTGTCTTTTACTCTTCCTTTATATCGTCAAAACTCAAACAACACAAACATGTATCGTAATTATCTGAAGGTCGCGTTCAGGAGCTTATTAAGAAATAAGTTCTATTCATTACTCAACATTTCTGGTCTGGCCATTGGCATTGCTTGCTGCATTCTCATAATGCTTTTTGTTACCGATGAGCTCAGCTATGATAAGCACTTCGAAAAGGCCGATAGAATTCATAGGCTTACCATGTCAGGAGCACTGAATGGCTCTTCTTTCGACTTGGCTGTAGTGGGGCCTTCTGTTGGAAAAGCCATGTTAGACGACTACCCTGAAGTTGTAGAATATGGTAGGTTCAGAGGAAATGGTTCTCCTTTTATTCGTTATGGTGAAAATGTATTTAAGGAAGAAAATTTCGTTTGGGCAGATCATTCCATTCTTAGCATTTTCGATATGGACTTGGTCTTGGGTGACCCCGAGACTGCTTTGGTCAATCCGAAGTCTCTTGTAATGAGCGAAACTGCTGCCAAGAAGTATTTTGGTAGCGAAGACCCAATTGGTAAAACCATTGAGTTTGGTTCTAATAAAGACTATAGCGTTACAGGAGTTTTTAAAGATGTTCCTAAAAACTCTCACTTCGAATTCGATGTGCTAGGGTCTATGGAGACCTTAGATGAAGCGAAACGACCTATGTGGTTAAGTATGAATTTTCAGACTTATGTGGTGCTTACTGAAGATGCTGATATAGCTTCTATGCAGGCACGTTTTCCAGAAATGTTGAAGAGATACGTAGGCCCGGAGTTGAAGCAGTTCATGAACATGGATTGGGATGAAATGGGTGATGCCGGATCAGATATGGCTTTTGATATGCAGCCACTTACTGATATTCATTTGCATTCAGATCTTCAAGGGGAACTTGCTGCAAATGGTGACATAAAATACGTGTACATCTTTTCTGCCATTGCTTTATTTATTCTACTCATTGCGTGCATTAATTTCATGAATTTGGCCACGGCCAGATCGGCACATAGAGCTAAAGAAGTAGGAGTGAGAAAGGTTTTAGGTTCATTGAAACTGCAACTTGTAAATCAGTTTTTGGCAGAATCATTGTTGATTAGCTTTCTATCATTTCTCTTAGCTATTGGCCTTGCGTATGTGGCTCTTCCTTTCTTCAATGATTTATCTAACAAGGAGTTAAGTATTCCTTTTGCCAATCCCGTTTTTCTAGGAAGCGTCTTTTTAGGCGTGCTAATGGTTGGTTTGTTAGCCGGTAGTTACCCAGCGTTTTTCCTTTCGGCTTTTCAACCTGTAAAAGTGCTAAAAGGAAGTCTTAGTGGAGGAATGAAAAGTGGTGCATTAAGGAATGTATTGGTAGTAGTTCAATTCTGTACTTCCATCTTTTTGGTAATTGGTACTTTGGTAATTCTTAACCAACTAAACTTTATTCAGAATAAGAGTTTGGGCTTCGATAGAGACCAGGTTTTAATTATCAATGACGCTTACCTAGCTAGGTCTAACGTACAGGCTTTAAAAACCGAAATACAGACCTTTCCAGAAGTAAAATCGGTTTCAGTTTCTGGCTATTTGCCCACACCTTCAAATAACAACATGAATGTGTTTATAAAAGGGTTAGTGGCTTCGCAAGATAATCAGGTGCTCATGAGTAATTGGTATGTAGACCATGATTATATAGAGACTATGGGAATGGAAATGGTGGCTGGGAGAAGCTTTTCCAAAGATTTTGCCACCGATTCGCTTGGTATTATAATTAATGAAGCCGCTGTGAAAGAGTTTGGGTTCGAAGATCCGATAGGCCAAGCCATTGGCAACTTTGTAGACATGCAAGGAACCATACAAGGACTTAAAGTGGTGGGAGTAGTGAAAGACTTTCATTACAGAACCCTTAAAGATAGAATTGCCCCTATGTGCATGATGCTTGGAGATAATGCAGGTTTAATGAGTATTAAAGTGAACACCAATGATTACTCTGGTTTGATAGCCAAAGTTGAAGATTCGTGGACTCGCTTGGCTCCAAATCAACCATTTGAGACATCTTTTCTAGACGATAGATTCAACCGAATTTATGATACCGAACAACGTTTAGGACGAATATTTGGAGTGTTTGCCGGTCTAGCTATTCTAATAGCTTGTTTGGGCTTATTTGGTCTGGCTTCATACACTGCAGAAAACAGAATTAAAGAGGTGGGAATAAGAAAAGTGCTCGGGGCAAATGTTGGTCAATTGGTTTTCTTGCTTTCGAAAGACATGGGTAAGTTGGTTTTAATTGCATTCGTAATTGGAGCCCCTTTAGCTTGGTATTTTATGAATTCTTGGTTGTCTGGTTTCGAATATAGAACGGTTATTGGTTGGTATGTTTTTGCGGTTACAGCTGTAGGAGCTTTGTTCATAGCCTTGCTTACCATGAGTTATCAATCGCTTAAAGCAGCCATGGGAAACCCGGTTAAAGCGTTAAGAAGCGAATAGATTTTAAGATTGTAGGGTCAAGGTAGTCAACGGCTTAGCCAACTGCCTTGGCTCTTTATTATTTTTGCGCTTTGAGTTACAAGAAAATCACTCTAAACTTGTTAGAATAGTGATTGAAAACTCTAGATGAAGGCGATTCTTAGGTTACCTCTTATTATTTGGTTTTTCGGAACCCTGCTAATTTATTCGAGTGTCTTAGTTTCTCCTTTGTTCTTTAAGTACTCAGGTCTGGTTTCTTTTGGGGTACCTATTCTTATTCTTTTCAACCTGATATATCTTCTCCTAGCCCTCGTTTTTAAGTGGAAGTCGGGCTTTATGGCTCTATTACTTTTGGTTATAGCATTTCCTTTTATGCGAGTAGGGCTTTCTTTTTCAGGTCCAGTAGAGCCTGTGGGAGAAACAGTAAGTTTGCTCAACTACAATGTGAAATGGTTTACGGACGCCAAAAAGGATAACTATTCTGAGGTGTTGGATTGGATTGCTGAAACAGATGCAGACATTCTCTGTTTTCAAGAGTTTTATCCTTCTAAGAATATTGCTTCTCGAATTGCTGAAATGGGCGGCTATAACTTATCCATGAGTAAGAATAATTTCCATGTCGCCATTTTCTCCAAGTTTCCAATAGTGAACGATGGTTTGATTCTTTCTGAAGAAGAGCTCAATAATATTCGTTTTGCCGACCTCAAGGTGAAAAATGATACCATTCGCGTGTATAGCATTCACCTAGAGTCGATGGGGATTAACCCAGATAAAATTCAAGATACTGAGGGGCTCAAAGCCGAATATGAAGATGTAAGTAGGCGCTTCGTTAATGCATCTTCTTACAGAACCAGACAAATCAATACGCTCTTTGACCATGTAGAGAAAACTAAGTATCCTGTCATAATTGCGGGAGACTTTAATGATGTGCCTTTTAGCTACAATTACTTCCAATTCAAAAAGCGCTTCAAAAATGCCTTTGAAGAGGTAGGAAGTGGTTTTGGGATAACCTATAACGGAAAAATTCCATTTCTAAGAATAGATAATCAATTCTATTCCAAAGGATTAACCGCTCGTTCATTGAACACAATAAATGATATTTATTATTCCGATCATTTTCCGTTAATCGGAAAATATGAGATAACTCCTTAAATTGTGAGCTAATCAATTTTTATGGCTGGCAACAACAAGTTATTTCGTTCGCGTGAAAATAAGGTAGTAGCAGGTGTATGTGCAGGTTTGGCTGAATGGCTAGGCTGGGATGCAACCCAAGTAAGAGTGCTTTATGTTTTAGTTTCCTTCTTTAGTGCTGCTTTTCCAGGAATCATTGTGTACTTAATTCTATGGGCTGTCATGCCAGAGAAATAGCACAACCTCAACATGAAAAAGCTAATAACACTCTGTACATTGGGACTGAGCGCAGTTCTGGTGGCATGCAATGTACAGTATTTTGAAAATGCCGAATTCGATGACAACATAATTTTTGATCCATCTATTGCCGTAGCGTTTGGAGAACTCAATTACACAGTAGACGAGTTGTTCGAACAGTTGAACGATGCAAATGCTGGAGTAACTTCTAATAATGAAGGAGTTGTAACCATTGTTTACTCAGAACAGCTACAATCTCAAGGTGCTCAAGAGTTTTTGCAAGTACCAGATCAGAGTTTTGGTTCTTCTCTACCTAGCGGAGTTAATATCAGTAATCCGCCAACAACTACAGTGGTTACTGTTTCAGAGTCTTATGAATTTGATTTGACCCAACGAGGAGCTGAAGAGTATGATAGCATATTTTTTCAATCAGGTTCTTTTGAATTTTCGGTAGAGTCAGATTTCAATGCTAATATTGACTTTGTAGCCACCTTTACTTCATTAGAGACGTCCGATGCTCCCTTAGTAATGTCTGGTTCGCTAAGCTCTTCAAATAATAGTTTCAGTGAAACAGAACCTCTAGATGGTTATGTAGGGTATTTTCACTTAGATAGTGATGGAAACCCCGCTTCTAATAAGTTTTTGGTAGAGATTACCTACGATGTTGAAGTTACACCTTCTAGTTCAATATCAGATACAGATAGAGTGTCATTCAACTTAGCTATGACCAACACTAAGTTCGATGCTATTTATGGCTTTGTAGATTCTCAAGAGTTAGAGGTGAGTTTTGAAATAGTGAATTTCGACTTCTTTAAGCAGTTCGATACTGGCGGAATTACCTTTGCAGATCCAAAGGTGAACTTTGTGTTCAATAACAGTTTCGGGTTTCCTTTAGGGGTAGATTTTCAAAATATAACGGCAACTAACTCCGATGGTCAAAGTTTATCGCTGGAGGGTGATATTATAAATCAGTTAAACGCAGTGGCTGGTCCTCGGTTGGTAAATGAAGGCCAAACAAGAACTACGGAAATTGAAGTAAATAACAGCAACTCGAACTTGGTTGACTTACTCAGCTTACAACCAGAAAGAATAGTAGTAGATGTTAAGGCTACATCTAATCCAAATGGTGTCCCATTTCAATATAACTTCATCAATGATCAGAGTATACTAGATGTTGGAGTTGACATTGAAATTCCTTTTGACATGACGCTCGATGGCTTGCAGGCCGAAGAGAGCATGCCTTTTTCTCCACCAGAAGATATTGATCAGGCAAAGAGACTGATGATTCGCTTGGCTTCTGAAAATTACATTCCAATGGGAGGTAAAGTAGAAATACAGTTTCTTGGAGCCAATAATAACCTCTTACATTCTGTAGATGAGCAAGCTGTGTTTGAAGGAGCTGAGGTAGGTACTAACGGAAGAACCAATGAACCTGCACGAGCTACTGCCGACTTTGTGTTGGAAGAAGACGATATTCAGTCAATTAAGGATGCAGAGACCATTTTGTTGCTGGTTACTCTTACCACTACCGATGCAGACCAAGGAGCCAATGTTAAACTGTTCGATGATTACGAACTGAAGTTTAAAGTCTCGGGTCAATTAGATATAGTTGTAAACGCTAATGGAAACTAAGATGAGAAAGCATATACTTTTAATACTCGCCATAGTAGTTTCCTTCAGTGCATCGGCACAAGGGTTTCTATCATTTTATCAGTTAAGAGATATAGTACCGCAGACTGCTAATTTTCAACCTGCATTTATCCCTAATAATAGCTTTACGTTAGGCCTTCCTACCAATGTTGGAGTAACGGTGCAGGGAGATGTAAAATTGGAAGAACTGTTATACAAAGCTCCTGGGCAAAATGACCTGAGCATTAATTTTGATGTGTTGAACGGTGTAGCACTAGAGCGAAATAATATTAATGTTCAGGTAGACCTAAATGCACTTCACCTAGGGTTTAAAACCAAAAAAGGAGGATTCCATATTTTTTCCAATGTTAGAGCCAATGTAGACTTTGTTTATAATAAAGATCTGATTGAATTCTTGGCCAATGGAAATTCAAACAGTATAGGCGCTACTTTAGATTTTACAGGCAGTATTGTTCGGATAGACGCCTTTCATGAAGTAGGCTTTGGGTATGCCCGAAAGTTTTTGAATGAAAAACTTGTAGTAGGAGGTAGAATCAAGTTAGTAACCGGTATGTATCATGCTTCAATTGAAGAAGACGCAGGCTTAAGACTAACTACCGATGCCAATGACTACAGCTGGCAAGTTCAGGTACAAAATGGAACCGTAAATACTGCTGGATTTGGCTTCTTTGGAGGAGATTCTGATGATGAAGGTTCAGACATGTCGTCATACATGGTATCTAATGGCAACCGTACCGTGGCTTTCGATATTGGCGCTAAGTACAAACCACTTCACTGGTTAGAGGTTGAGGCTGCTGTGAATGATATAGGAAAGATTAACTGGACAGATGAGGTTAGAAACTATAATACGGAAGACACTGACTTCACTTTTACGGGAATAGATCTTCGAAATCAAGATGAAACAGCAGATGCCATTCAAGACAGCCTTACCAATAAGTTTACATCTAACGAAACTCAAAATGAGTTTTCAACTACAATGGCTAGGAGGATGTATCTTTCCACTTCGGTGTACCTAACTCCGAACGATAGATTCTCGCTCCTTTATTTTAAGCGAGATGCCTTAAGTCACATGAAGGCTAATTACGCCTTAGCTTATAATCACAAGTTCGATAAATTTGTGGTGGGTGTTTTAGGTAGCATGAGAGGAGAAAATGACTTTAACTTTGGCGCCAATTTAGGAACCAATATTGGCCCAGTTCAGCTCTACCTTGCTATGGATAATGTTTTGGTTACCAATAAACCAGAACAGTATTCTAAAGCCGACTTCAGGTTTGGGTTAAATCTAATGTTTGGTTACAAGAAGTGGTTTAAAAAGCCCGATGTGGTAGACCTAGATGAACTTTAGCCTTTTCTTTTAGAAAGTATTATTGGCAGAATGATAAGGTCTAGCAACAATGCAATTATAGCAGCCAAGACAATAAAGAAGCCAAGATAATAAGAGGCCGAAAAACCTGAACTCAGGAATACAGAGAAGCCTAAAACTATTACAATAGAAGTTACAAGAATGCTTTTGCCAGTTCCGGTAAAAGCATTTTTTATGGCCTCCTTATTGGTGTGGGTGTCTCTTTCTAATTTATACCGTGCTATAAAGTGAATACTATCATCTATAGCTATGCCTAAGGCTACAGTAAAAATGATTGCCGTAGAAATATTCAAGTGTACTCCAAACCACCCCATAAGTCCAAATAAAATTGCGATAGGTATTAAGTTGGGTACAAGTGTATATATGGCCAAACGCAAACTCTTAAAGAAGATTAGGATAAAGACAGAAACCGATAGAAGCGCGAAGCCAATGCCTTTCAAAAGCGCAGAAACTACATATTCATCAGTTTTGTCGATAAGATAGGAGGCCCCAGTAATTCTCGCTTCAAAGCCATCGCCATTAATTTCTGAAGTAAGGAATTGCTCAAGTTTGGTGTTAAGGTTAAGGTAGTGTGCGCTGCCTACGTCTTTGTTTCTACCTATCATTCGAATCAATTTTCCGTCATTTGCCTGAATTTGCTGGCGCTGATCTTCCAAACGTGGCGAATTATAATATCTCGCTACTCCCCTCAAATCACCGGCTTTCGGGAGCTCAATGTATTTTCTAGAACCACCGTTTATACCAGCGTTAATTTCTCTGATGATGTTCAGTGGAGACTGCAAATGCGCTACTCCATAATCTTCTATGAGGTAGTTTTCTAGTTTGGCCATTTTGGCTATGACTTCCGGAGAAAGAAGGTTGACATCAGCGTTCAGCTCAATCCCTAACTCAAAGGGTTTGTATCCATCAAAATTTTTGTCAAAGTAGGCTACTTTCTGAAGTTCTGGCTCGTTTTTTTGAAGGCCAACAATTAGGCTTGTTGAAAGGTGGAGTTTGGGTATCCCCGCAATTAAAACGATAGAAACTAGAGATACACAGATTATTAATAGCGATTTTTTCTTGATAATTCTGTCATGTACAGTACCTAGAATATGTTCCCAATTAAATCTGCTTTTTAGCCTTCTTTCCACTGTTGAAGGAAAGAAATAGAGTAAAGCAGGTAGCACTAGAAAAGTAATTAGAAAAGCCATTATTACTCCCGCGGCTGTTATTAGACCAAACTCTCTTATTGGCCCTATAGGGATGAAAACTAAACTGATGAACCCAATAGCTGTGGTAACAGAGGTTAGAAAAGTAGCCTTTCCAATAGTTAAAATAGTTTTGTGAATGGCCTCTGTGTATTCTAAGCCTTTGTTTCTGAGTTCGTCATACTTGTGAACGAAATGGATAACATCGGAAAGCGCAATAATGAGTAGAATGGCCGGAATCATTATTACCATCACGTCTATGGGCTTGCCTGTCCAAGCCATAAAACCCATGGTCCAGATAATAGTCAGTACTAGAGTTGTAATGGGTAAAATGAGTCCTTTAAAGCTTCTAAATAAAGCCAGTAAAACCACTAGGACTACAATTAGACTAGCTATAAGTAAGGTACCCAGTTCTGTTTCCAGTTTCTGAGTAAAATCATACTGCATCTGTATTTTTCCAGAAGCTATAGCATCTTTAAAACCACTGTCTTTTATGCTCTGCAGAATGGCTAGGTAATAAGAATCGGCTAGTTTCTTGTCTAAGAATTCTTGATGCCTCAAAATCAGCATGGCTGATTCATCTTCTCTTCCAAAGAGTTGGCCAAGCAGTTTTAAATCCTCCAGTTTACTTTGGTCGGTTGGTTGGCTTCTGCTAATAAGGTTGAATGTATTTACCCCTAAAGGGTTTATTTGCACACCCTTTAAATCGAATGGGCTGGTGACCTTTTGCGTTTCTGGTATAGATTCGAGCACATTCTTTAGTTGATTTACCTTTTCTATGAACGAAGGCTGAATGGGGTATTCGGTTTTCAGAACTACAAATAGGAAATCATTGTGCTGACCAAATTCTTGAATAAACTGCTCATAGTATTCAAGGTCATCATCGCCTTTCGGAAAAAAGCTGTTGAAGCTATAGTTAAACCTGAGGTCACTTAATCTGCTACCGAAGAAAACAGTAAGGGCGAGCACTATGGTAAGTGCTGTTATGGATTTTATTCGGTTAGGGTAGAGCTTATTCCGAAGACTCACCTGAAGTCCTTTTTCCTGAACATCTTGCTTCTCTTTACCCACATTTTGCTTTAATTTGTTCACTAGTTCAAATCTAAAAATACCCAGCAGAAAATGAGGCAATACCACGACTTGATGAGATATATTTTGGAAAATGGTGTTCAAAAGGGCGATCGTACTGGCACGGGTACGGTAAGTGTTTTCGGTTACCAAATGCGTTTCGATCTCTCAGAAGGTTTTCCGGTAGTCACCACCAAGAAGCTTCATTTGCGCTCTATTATTCACGAGCTTTTATGGTTTCTTCAAGGAGATACGAATATTAAGTACCTCAAAGATCATGGTGTGAGAATTTGGGATGAATGGGCTGATGAGAATGGAGACTTAGGTCCTGTATATGGCTATCAGTGGAGAAATTGGCCTGATGGAAATGGTGGTACAATAGATCAGATTAAGAAATTAGTAGAGGGGATCAAAAAGAATCCTAACTCTAGAAGACATATTGTAAGTGCATGGAATGTGGCCGATGTAGATAATATGGCCTTACCTCCTTGTCATACCATGTTCCAGTTTTATGTGGCTGAAGGGAAACTGAGCTGTCAGTTGTATCAAAGGTCTGCAGACGTGTTTTTAGGTGTGCCTTTCAACATAGCGTCTTATTCATTATTGGTGTTAATGATTGCTCAGGTTTGTGATTTAGAACCTGGCGAGTTTGTGCATACTTTTGGCGATGTGCATCTTTATTCGAATCATCTGGATCAAGCTAAACTTCAACTTACTCGAGACTTCAGACCTTTACCAACTATGAAACTGAATCCTGATGTGAAGGATCTGTTCGACTTTAAGTTTGAAGACTTCGAATTGCAGAATTACGATCCACATCCGCACATTAAGGCTGAAGTAGCAGTTTAAGAATTGGTTGAATCAATTCCTCAGGGTTGGAAAACTGTTTTCCATTTACATGCTTAAACCAAGTAATACCTGAAGCATTGGTGGCAAAAGCCGAGTCTGCTTTCATTAAAGTAGAGGCAGGTTTTTGGGTTTCTTCAACCTCAATTCCAATAGATTGCGATGCTTTAATAACCGCATTTCTCATTACGCCTTCTATGCAACCAGTGCTTAAATGAGGAGTGAAGAGCTTATTGCCTTTAGCCCAGAAGAGGTTGGCAATATGAGTTTCGGATAGATTGTTCTGACCATCGGTTAAAATAATTTCGTCAAAACCCTTATCCTTCATTTCCTTACCAGCCAAAACGTAATTTAAAGCATTCATGGTTTTTGCAAATGAAATAGGGGAGTGATGGGTTTTATAATGTTCGGAGATGCCCGCGTTGTTTATAGACCTGTAAAAAGGCTTCAAGCTCTGCTTACATTCAATAAGGTAATTCACCGAATTACTTTCAGGTGAATACAAGCCGCCCTCTTCTCGCCAAATCTGTATTTTAGTTCGGGTGTTGCCCTGCAGATTGTTCTCTTGTTTTAGTGAAAGGATACTTTCTCTAATAAATTCTTCAGTCAACTCTTTAGGGAAATTGACTCCCAACACATCACAGCCACGTTTCAGTCGTCCTAAATGAGCACCGATTAAATCAATTCTACTATCGGCTGTAACAATCGTCTCGAATAGGCCGTCTCCATAACAAAATGCGCGATTGCTTGAAGAAAACAGCGGTTTGGAGGTGTCAATTATTCGGGAGTTAAATATTGCTTTCATGGAAGGTATTCACCTTTTAAACAGAATCGAAAATCAAGTAGGGCATATTTCTCTAATATTGAAAGTATAAGTTAGCGCAAAATGGCAGAGCAAAGTAGTGTGTTTGATATGATAGGACCTGTAATGATAGGGCCTTCTAGTTCTCATACTGCAGGAGTTGTAAGAATTGGACGTGTAGCGCGAAAAATTCTAGGCAAGAACCCCGAAGCAGCAGAAATCACTTTTTATAATTCATTTGCCCGCACCTATGAAGGTCACGGTAGTGATAGGGCAATTATTGCAGGCTTATTAGATTTTAAAACTGACGATGAGCGAATCAGAAATGCATTCGATCATGCAGAGACAGCTGGTTTTGAGTTCAAGTTTAGGTCGGTAGGTAATGCCAATACCATGCATCCGAACACGGTTAAAGTGGTTGCCTCTGTGGGCGATAGAAAAATTGAGGTGATTGGTGAGAGCCGAGGAGGTGGTGTAATTAAGATAGTAGGAGTAAATGGATTTGGAGTTGGGTTCAACGCCAATATTACTACTATGATTCTTCTAGCAAACGATAAAAAAGGAGCCATTGCTTTTATTGCAACCATTCTAGCAAACGATGAGTGCAACATTGCTTCAATGTCGGTTAACAGAAAAGGTAAAAACGATCAGGCTTGCCATGTAATTGAAATGGACTCAAAGCCACCACAAATAACTGTAGATTATTTAAAGCATTTACCCTGGATAAATGAGGTCATATTTATTCCGGACATAGATTTTTAAACAAGTAAAATGAAGTTCAAGAACACAATTATTTTGGGGCTAGGATTGCTCTTCAGTGTCAACCTGGCGCGAGGTCAAGAAAGTCAAACAACATTCACGCTAGAAGAATGTATTGCCTATGCCTGGGAGAATAACCTAAACGTTAGAAATAACCAGCTAAACCAAGTAAGCAATGAAATTGCTCTTAAGCAGTCTAAAATGGCCTTATTGCCAAGTTTAAGTGCTGGAGGAAGTGTAGGTAAGTCTTTTGGTAGAAGTATTGACCCGGTGTCTAACTCTTTCGTAAGTCAAGACTTTACTACAGGTGGTTTTTCTGCTAATTCTTCAGTAACCCTTTTTGGAGGAGGAACTCTTAGAAATACCATTAAGCAGAACGAGTTGAATCTAGAGGCAAGTGCCTTTGATCTAGAAAAGGCCAAAAACGATATTGGACTTCAGGTAGCTACCAATTTTTTGAATGTTCTTTTGAATAAAGAGCAACTTGAAAACGCGAAGTATCAAAAAGAGATTACTTCTGCTCAGTTAGAAAGAACAAAGAAACAGGTTCAGGCCGGGGCTCTCCCTTTAACCAATCAGTTGGACTTAGAGTCGCAATTCGCCTCTAATGAAGTACAAGTTGTTAATGCTGAAAATGCCCTGAACCTTGCCATTCTTAATTTGAAGCAAGCAATGCAAATGTCGGCAGACCAACAGTTAAATGTTGCAGCACCAGAAATTGAGGTAGACGACATTCAATTGGCTATGGAAGATCCTTCAAAGATTTATGAAATAGCATTATCAAATCAACCAGAGGTTAAAAGCGCAGAGCTGGGTATCGAAAGTGGTGATGTTGGAGTAAAGATTTCTAAAGGTGCTTTTCTTCCAACTTTATCATTAAGCGCAAGTATTTCAACCAACTATTCAGACCAAGCAAGGGAGTTTTTGAGAACCGAGCCAGTTAATGTTCCATCTCAAGAGATAGGTTTTGTGCAAGGCTCTAATAATCCTGTGTTTTCTAACCCTTCGACTAGAACTGTGTCTGTGTTCTCAGATGATTACAAGACTTTCGATCAGTTTAACGATAACCTAGGGCAGTCAGTTAGAATGAACCTAAACGTTCCAATATTCAGCAGATATAGCAACTCGGCCAATTTACAAAGAGCTGAGATCAACAAGCAGAGAGCTGAAATTCAAGCACAAACGGTTAAGAATACCCTAAGACAAAATATCGAAACGGCTTACAATAGTGCTATTGCAGCCCTTAAGTCTTTCGAAGCATCAGAGAAAAGAGTGGCTGCTTTAGAGGAGTCATTTAGAGCTATTGAAAGCAGATACAACGTAGGTGATGCAAACTTTGTAGATTACCAAGTGGCAAACAATAACTTATTTGCGGCAAGAACTGATTTGGTTCGCGCTAAATACGAGTACATTTTCCGTGCAACAATTTTAGATTTTTATTTAGGTAACCCTATCACTTTAGATTAACAAACAACATGGCTAAGAAGAAAAAAGGATCAAACAAGATTATCTGGATATTACTGATAGTAATTGCCGCAATTCTAGTATTTGCAGTAGTAGGTAAGCAGGCTGGCTTTATAGGTGGCCCAACAACTCTCCAGGTAGAAATGGCTGAAGTGAGCAAGAAGACCATTGTAGAAAAGGTTACCGCTTCGGGAGTAGTTCAACCAGTTACTGAAATTATTATTAGCCCAGATGTAGCGGGTGAAATTATTGAGTTAAATGTAGAAGAAGGAGATCCGGTAACGGAAGGAATGATTTTGGTTAAAATTAGACCTGATAACCTGATTTCTGCATTAGATAGAGCTAAGGCAAACCTAAATCAGCAAATGGCCAATTTAGCATCTTCTAAAGCAAGCAAGGCAAGAAGTGAGGCTCAATTAACTCAAGCCGAGTTAGCCTTTAAGAGGGCAGAAGAGCTAAAGAAGGAAAATGTAATCTCGGATGCTGATTATGAAACCGCTCGTTCTAATTACTTAACAGCTAAATATAACTTGGAAGCTGCTGAGGAAAGTGTGAAGGCTGCAGAATACATCATCAAATCTAGCCAGGCTACTGTGGATGAAGCTGAAGAGAATGTAAGGTTTACTATCATCCGTGCCCCTGCAAGCGGTACTATCTCTCTTTTAAATGTGGAGAAAGGTGAGCGTGTTGTAGGAACTCAACAAATGGCTGGTACTGAAATGATGCGTATTGCAGACCTTAACCAAATGCAAGTTGAGGTAGATGTGAATGAAAATGACATTATCCGTGTAAATCAGGGTGATACTGCAATTATTGATGTAGACTCTTACTCTCAGCAAGAAAAGAAGTTTAAAGGTATTGTAACTCAGATTGCTAATACGGCCAACACAAAGACTTCTGCTGATGCGGTAACGGAATTTAAGGTCGAGATTAGAATCTTGAACGAAAGCTTCAATGACTTACTTTCTGAAATTAGTGGACCTTCACCATTCCGTCCGGGTATGACTGCAAGTGTTGAGATTATCACAACTACTAAGGCCAATATTTTGTCAGTGCCTTTAGCATCTGTTACTACCAGAAATCCTAAAATGGATGGTAGAGTAGGCGGAGCACCTGCTAGTGATGGTGCAGCTACAGCAGCTAGCACTTCAATAGCTAATGATGATAACCTAAAAGAAGTGGTTTTTGTAAATGATAACGGAACTGCTAAGATGGTTGAAGTAAAAACAGGTATTAGTGACTTTGATAACATTGAGATTGTATCAGGTCTAGAAGAAGGTCAGGAAGTAATTTCAGGTCCGTTCTTTGTGGTGAGTAAGCGACTAAAGAATGGCGACTTAGTAGAAAAAATGTCTAAGTCTGGACCTAGTGCTCCTGCAACAGCATCGAATTAATATTGACTCATAAATACATGCAAAAAGCATCCTGATTTTCGGGGTGCTTTTTTTATTTCAAGGTATTTGGGTATTTAAAGAGTGGCGAATTATATGGTGTTCTGCCAGTTTAGAAAGACTGTTTTAACTCTCTGTAAAGTCTGTTAAGAGGCAGCCCCATTACGTTGTAATAATCTCCCTCAATGCCTTTGATGCCAATCATGCCAATCCACTCTTGTATACCATAGCTACCTGCTTTGTCAAAGGGGCCGTATTTTTCAATATAGTAGTCGATTTCTTCTTCAGAAAGCTCATCAAACTGAACATGAGTAGTTTCCGAGAATGATCTTTGATCTTCTGGAGTCTTCAAACAAACACCAGTAATCACTTGGTGAGTCTTTCCTGAAAGCATTCTGAGCATTCCCTTAGCTTCTTCAGCATTAGCAGGTTTGGCAAGAGCTATGCCATTACAAACTACCACCGTATCTGAGGTAATTACTAACTCATCTCTATTAAGATCTGTGAAGGCTTCCGCTTTCTTTTCGGCTATAAATTCTGCTAGTTTTTCAACAGGTAAGTTAGGAGGGAAGGTCTCATCTACTGATCTGACTTCAACCCTAAAAGGAAAGTCAAGGCTGCCTAGTAACTCTTGCCTGCGTGGAGACTTACTGCCAAGGATTAAACGGTATTTTAAATTCATCTTCTTTGATAGATCCGAACAAATAGCCACAAATCACTTTAGGGTAGAAGTAAGTTGATTTCTGAGGTAAAGTATACCCAGAAGTACAAACCTGCTTTACGGTTTCCATATTGATCTCCTTTGTGATTATAGCAAATTGAGCTTCTTTTTTAATGGTCTTGGTTAAGCAGGTAGCAAAATTTCTTTCAAACGTGATGTTCCTGGACCCACGCTGCTCTTTGCCCGGTATACCTAATGCCTTTTCAATAATGAAGTAATGCATTACCGTGAGGTCCAAAGTTTTTACAACCTCCGGAAACTTCCATTCCATTAGCGATATAGCCTCTGGCTTGAGTCTCACTTTTATGGTCTCATCATCGAAGAGTAATCCAAAAGCCCATTGTTTGCCAAGAATAATCTCTTCAATATCATAAGGGTTTTCAATGGGTTTAAAGAAGAAGTAAGGCTCAAGTTTCTTTAAAAACTCTTCCCTGCTAAAGTTCTCTATACCACTAATTAGCCTATGAGTAGGTAGAATCCTTAAATCATCTGCCTCTCCATTGGTAAGATACATTAGATGATAGTTATACCCTTCTTCACCAGTGTGCCCATTCTGTTGCATCATTTCTTGACGATACTGTATGGAGCTTTCTAACCTATGGTGACCATCGGCCAGAATGATTTTTTCAGGCCCTAGTTTATCAATGAACTTTTGAATAACAGCCCTGTCGTGAATTACTGACAATACATCTTTTACTCCCTGATAGTCCTCCGTCTCGTATAGAGGGTTGAGTTGGCTCTCATCCATATATTTCTCTAGCTCAAAAGAGGGGTCGAAGTATAAACCATGAGTAGGGCTCACGTTCAGTTCGGTTGCTCTTAAAACATCTACTCTGTCGGAAACAGAGTGAGGGATGGTATTCTCATGCCTTAAAATGACAGAGTCTGGCTTACCCCAGTCGGTAGCTTCTATGAAGCTAATAAACCCTTTTCGGATGTAGCTTTTACTGCTTCCTGGTAATGAAAAATGTTGGTAATAAACGTAAATCCCTGGAATAGGATCTTGCTCAATTACCCCTTCAGCTTTCCACTTTGCAATGGTTCTTTGTGCCTGTCCGGGAGTTTCCGAATGAAGCGGCACACTCAAGTGAATGCTGTTATGTTCTATTTCGTAAAGTGCATCACGTTGCTTTTGAGAAATAACATCAAAAAGAGGGGAGGTCAACTGATCTATAGACTTAGAAAGTCTGTCGTTGTACCTCCATGCCTTAAAGGGTAAAATTTTAGCCATATTATTGGTTAACCCTCAATTTCCACTTACTCATTTGCCCGTCTTTACCTACCGCATTGCTGGTTTTCTTTTTCTCTTCCAACAGGTAAGCAGCCAAGGCTATTGCTATTTGCTCCTCTTCTTCATTATGAGTGTCTAGCATTTCTGGCTTAAAGTGAGTCTGAACAAATTTGGTGTCGAATTTACCAGAGATAAAAGCATCGTGCTTAAGCGCAAAAGCACAGAAATCTAGTGTTGTGCTTAAGCCTGTAATGTCGTACTCCTCTATGGCTCTGAGCATTCTCATTCTTGCCTGTTCACGATTGGCTCCGAAGGTAATGAGCTTGGAGATCATCGGGTCATAATAAATTGGAATATCCATGCCTTCTTCAAAACCATCGTCAACTCGAACTCCAGGTCCTTGAGGAACTTTATAGGTTACTAGCCTGCCAGTTTCTGGTAAGAAGTTTTCTTTTGGGTTTTCGGCATACACTCTAACTTCCATAGAGTGGCCAATAATTTTTAAGTCTTCTTGCTTAAAGCTTAATGCCTTTCCTTCCGCAATGTAGATTTGTTCTTTTACTAGGTCTTTTCCTGTAATTTCTTCAGTTACTGGGTGTTCTACCTGAAGTCTAGTGTTCATTTCTAGGAAGAAAAAATCTAGATTTTCATCTACAATGAACTCTACTGTACCAGCACCATAATATCCACAAGACTTAGCTACTCCTAGTGCTGCTTCTCCCATGGCTTTACGCTTTTCTGGGGTGAGAATTGCAGAAGGAGCTTCTTCAATTACTTTCTGGTGTCTTCTTTGAATAGAGCATTCTCTTTCAAAAAGGTAAACCAAGTTGCCATGCATGTCGCCCAAAATTTGGATTTCGATGTGGCGAGGAGAGGTGATAAATTTCTCTATAAATACTGATTTATCTCCGAAAGCAGATTCTGCCTCACTCATGGCACGTTGCATCTGCTCCTCAATTTCTTCAGGATTTTCCACTACCCTCATTCCTTTACCACCACCACCGGCACTAGCTTTTATAAGGACAGGGAAACCAATTTCTTCGGCTATTTCTTTGGCTTCTTTTAAATCGGCAACCGCATGGTTAACACCAGGTACCATTGGTACATCATATTCAGCAACTGCATTTTTTGCTGCTAATTTGTCGCCCATAACCTCTATTGCTTCAGGAGAAGGGCCAATGAAGATGATGCCTTTTTCGGCTACCTTTTTAGCAAAAGTGGCGTTTTCAGAGAGGAATCCATATCCTGGATGAATGGCATCCACATTCAATTCAAGGCAAACATCAATGATCTTATCCATATTAAGATAAGACTTGTTAGAAGGTGCAGGGCCAACATTTACAGCTTCATCGGCATACTTTACGTGTGGCGAACTGGCATCTGCATCACTAAAAATAGCTACAGTTTGAATGCCCATTTCGCGGGCAGTTCGCATTACACGGATGGCGATTTCGCCTCTGTTGGCGACTAAAATCTTTTTGATTTTTCTTTCTGACATAGGCTAAATTTCTCGCTTACAATGCTAAATAATTATATCGGAAAAGAGAACTCAGAGTTGGTTTATATATGACTCTATTTTTGATAAATGGTTATTATAATATTACATTTGCGTCTTCTTTGAATAAGCGAGAAAAGGTAATTAAAATCACAAAGGCGTTGGATTTATTTGAAAAATTATTGTCTAATCAAGGCCCTCTAGGTAAGCATTCAGACGTTTCCGAAGGTTATTTTATGTTCCCTAAACTAGAAGGAGAGATTGCTCCTCGAATGACGTTTATGGGAAAAGAGGTTCTAACATGGAGTTTAAATAACTATTTAGGTTTAGGTAACCACCCAGAAGTAAGAGAGGCAGATGCACAGGCTGCGGCAGATTGGGGTTTAGCATACCCAATGGGTGCTAGAATGATGTCTGGTAACACTAGCTATCATGAGCAGTTGGAGCAAGAGCTTGCTGACTTTGTGATGAAGGAGTCTGCTTATTTACTCAACTTTGGTTATCAAGGTGTACTTTCTATAATAGATGCACTTGTAGATAGAAAAGATGTAATTGTTTACGATGCAGAGTCGCACGCGTGTATTATCGATGGTGTGAGATTGCATATGGGTAAGCGATTCGTTTTTCCTCATAACGACATTCAGAACCTAGAAAAGCAGCTCGAAAGAGCTACAAGAATTGCCAATGAAACCGGAGGTGGTATTTTGGTAATTACTGAAGGTGTTTTCGGAATGACCGGAAACCTAGGTAAAATCAGAGAAATAGCTGAGTTGAAGAAGAAGTTCAACTTTAGACTTTTTGTAGACGATGCTCATGGTTTCGGTACTATGGGTAAAACTGGTGCTGGTTCTGGAGAAGAGCTAGAATGCCAAGATCAGATAGATCTTTACTTCTCTACATTTGCTAAGTCTATGGCGGCTATTGGTGCGTTTGTAGCAGGAGATAAAGAGATTATCAAGTTTTTAAAGTATAACATGAGATCTCAGATCTTTGCTAAGTCTTTGCCAATGCCATTGGTAATTGGTGCTCTAAAGAGGCTTTCAATGTTAAGAGACGATCCTTCTCATAAAGAAAGACTTTGGACTATTGTAAATGCTTTGCAGAGTGGTTTAAAGGAGAAAGGCTTTAGCATTGGTACTACAGAATCTTGTGTAACACCAGTGGTGCTTAATGGTACTGTAGGTGAAGCTGCGGCACTGAGCAAAGACTTAAGAGAGAACTTTAACATCTTCTGTTCGGTGGTTATTTACCCAGTTGTACCTAAGGGTATGATCATTCTAAGGTTGATTCCAACGGCATCTCATACCTTAGAAGATGTGTCTGAGACTATTGCAGCTTTCGAAGCAATTAAAGGAAAGCTCAAGTCGGGTGAATACAAAAAAGAGGAGTTAGCCCTTTCATTTGGGGAGTAAAAGTCAAAAAAAGTGCCCTCAGTTGTTGTGGGTAGAGTTTTTTGATTTATATTGCTCTGAATTAAACAATATTATCAACAACCTTAAAACACGATAAATATGAGTCAATTTAGCAAGGTAAAAGAATTAGTAGATTCACTAGAAGACGATTTCGCAAAGTTCTACGACAAAGGTAACCAAGCTGCTGGTACCAGAGTAAGAAAAGGAATGCAAGAGCTTAAGAACTTAGCTCAAGAAATCAGAATCGATGTTCAAGAAAAGAAGAACAACCAATAATTCTGAATCGTATTTATATAAAAAAAGCCAATCAGCAATGATTGGCTTTTTTTGTGCCTATTATTTGTCTCTTTTTAAACTAAGTCAGCTATCTGCTTTTGAAGCTCATCTGATGCCGAAACCAATGGTAGTCTTACCTGATTTCCACAGATTTCTTTTAGCCGTAATACCTCTTTTACTCCCACAGGATTGCTTTCAGCATACATCAATGGGTTTATTTCCTTGAACGATTCAGTTATCTTTTTAGCCCCTTCAAAGTCACCATTTAGCGCAAGTTTAGATATGCTGCTGAACTCTTCAGGAAAACCATTGGCTAATACGGAGATTACTCCTTTGCCTCCTAGTTTAATGATTTCATCTGTCAGTAAGTCTTCTCCAGAGAGCAGCAAGAAGTCTTCTGGCTTGCCGTCAGCTATTGCTTTGCACTGTTCTAAGTTTCCGGAAGCTTCCTTCATTCCGATTATATTAGGATGCTTGGTCAGTTCCAGAGTGGTTTCCGCGGTCATGTTAGACATCGTTCTGCCCGGTACATTGTATAGTATTACAGGTACTGGAGAGGCGTCTGCTATAGCTTTGAAATGGGCAATGATACCGCGCTGGCTTGGCTTGTTGTAATAAGGACTTACAGATAGTATTGCATCAACACCTTTTAGATCGGTATCTTTTATTTCTTCAATTACAGCAGCTGTGTTATTACCGCCTATTCCGTAGACTATTGGTAAGTTCTTTGTGTTATTGGCTCTGGCGAAAGCTAAAACGGCTTTCTTTTCTGATCTAGTCACGGTGGCTACTTCACCTGTAGTACCCATTACCACAAAATAATCTACGCCTAAAGCAGTGAAGTCTAGCACCCGTTTTAGGCCATCATAGTCTACTAAACCCTCATTAGTAAAAGGAGTGACTAGCGCCACGCCTGTTCCATATAATTTCTCCATTATCTGATTGCCTTAATATATTTTACTGTTTGTTCTGCAAAGTTAGAAGTACCGGCACTTTTATTCATACCAATCATCAATTCGTAATAGTCGGCAGCTTGTTGAGAATGAAAGCCAACTCTGCACTTTGCTTTTGTATTGATCAACATAGTTCTCATAATTTCGTTTAGCTCGAAATCTAAATGAATGAGAAAATCGAACGATGTAGCTAGGAAACTTTCTACCTCTGGTGAATTGATTTTGCCCCAACTACTTAACTGATCTATTTTGAAGAATGGATGTTTGCTCTCAGTAATATCTTTCTTATCTATAAAGCACAGTACGTCAACCTGTTTGTTATCAGCTTCAATAAGCTCAATAATAGAGTCTGCAGATTCTGACTTTTTCTCTCCGTAAGTGTAGATAATCCCTATGTTTTTGGCACTTTCAAATGATGGTATTTCTTGGTTCTTTGCCCGTTTTTCGGGCTTGTGGAGCATCTTAAGTAATTTCTTTCCCAGTAGAGACATTAGCCGTTAATCATTTTAATAAATTCTTCTTCTGAAATAATATTGATGCCTAGTTTGGTGGCTTTTTCTAGTTTGGCCGGCCCCATATTATCACCGGCAATGAGATAGTCAGTTTTAGAACTGATTGACGAAGTAACCTTTGCTCCACATTCTTCCAGAAATGCTTTAAGGTCTGATCTTTCAAAAAGTAAAAAGATTCCTGAGTATACAACTGTTCGATCTTCGAAAAGCTCTGAACCAATTGACATGAAATCATCGAGATCTAGTCCAACGCCCAGAGAAATTGCAGAATGGGGTTTGTTTGCCACTGTGTTCGCAGACCGAAACCTACTATAGCTGTTACTAAAGGGTTGATAGCCATCATAAGTTATAGCTCCAATTTGGCACTCTAAGTGCTCCAAGAATGATTCAATTGAGTTGGCATTTAAGGATTCAGCTAACTTAGTTGTAAGCTTCGCACAAGCTATTGCGTCATCGAGAGCATTATGATGGTTTTCTAATTCAATCCCAAAATGCCTACACAGTGTGGGGAGCTTATAATTGGGTGCGCTTTCAACTAACATCTTTCCAATTACTAGCGAGCAAATATAGCTGATTTCATGATCTAAAGTGTCTAATGAACTACCTAAGGCATGTCGTAGAACCGACATGTCAAAAGCTGCATTGTGACAGACGATGATGTTGTTTCTTATTATTTCATTCAACCCACTATTGTAGATATCATGAAATGATGGTTTATCAATTACATGTTCTTCAGAAATACCATGGATTGAGGTGTTGAATGGATCGAAGTAGAATGGGTCAGGTTTAATAAGCTCATAATGAGTATCAACTACTTCTCCGTCTTTTACAATAGCTACTCCAATTGAACAGGCGCTTGATCGTTTTGAGTTTGCAGTTTCGAAGTCAATTGCAATAAAATTCATGTTTGTGTATCTATTAGTTTGTCAAATTCTTCTTCAGTGATAATCTTAAGCCCGAGTTTTATTGCCTTATCTTTTTTTGCTGGCCCCATTTTTTCTCCCTCAATTACAAAGTCAATGTTTGAACTTATGGCTTTTACATAGGTACCACCTAGACTTTCTATTTTTTCGACAATTGAATCTCTAGAATAGTTTTTAAGTTTACCGGAAGCAATTATTCTTAAACCTACCAAAGGTTGATGATTACTATCAGATTCAATAATGGAGATAGTTTCAAAGTTTAATCCAAAAGTCTTTAATTCTTCTATTCGTCTAATATTTCTGTTGTCTTTAAAGTATTGTAGAAGGCTTTCTGCTAGCTTATGACCAATGCCATCTATTTCAAGAACGTGACTTTCACTGGTACTAATTAAATTATCAATGGACTTAAATTTTTTGGCTAATAATTTTGCAGAAGTCTCTCCAATGTGTCGTATTCCTAGAGCAAATAACACCTTTTCAAAAGGCTTGTCTTTGCTTTCGTTGATGCCAGCGATAATTCCTTCTACCGCTTTTTTCTGAAGCGATGTTGACTTTAATTTCGATATGATTTCTTTCTCCTTTGGTTGGAGCTCAATAAAGAGATTAGTAATTATATCATGGATATTTCGTTCGGTTTTAGCTAATCTCTTTAGTGAGTAATCGTCAATAGTATGGTTTTTTTGTAAAAGCGGAATCAGAACTTTATGTACCTCTAATGAGGTGCTCATTGAATCTTCACTAGTAAAGCAAGCTTCTATGAAAGTCAGGCCATCTTGTTGATAATTAATGCCCTTCTCCTGTAATCTTCCCTCAACACTACTGAAAAAGGTTTCAGGATTAATTTGTTCAGAATTCAAAAGAAGGTTATCAATTTGTTTGAGAGTTGGTTTTTCAAGTAAGGCGTAAAATATTTTTCGGTTGCTAATACATAGTTCTCCTTCTTCATTCTTAGAGTATTGGTCTGATTCCAGTTCAAAACCGATCAATTTTTTCTCAATTTGTGGGAGTCTATATAGATCTGAAATGTCATGGATTATTTTAGACTTAATTAGAGCATCTAATCGCTGACTTCCAAGTGAGTCTATGTCCATAGCTCTTTTGCTAACGAAATGCTCAATTCTTCCTAGGATTTGAGGAGGGCAGCCTTCTGAATTAGGGCAGTAGTGATTTGCTTCCCCTTCCTTTCTCACTAATTCCGTACTACACTCTGGGCAGTGAGTGATGTATTCTACTGGCGTACTATCGGTAGGTCTTTGCAATTCATCAATGCCAGTGATTTTTGGAATTATTTCTCCGCCTTTTTCAACAAATACGGTGTCCCCCAAATGAAGTCCTAAGCGGGCAATTTCATTAGCGTTATGAAGTGAGGCTCGCTTTACTGTTGTGCCGGCAAGTAGAACTGGTTTTAAGTTGGCTACAGGAGTGACGGACCCGGTTCTTCCTACTTGATAAGAGATACTCTCTAATACGGTTGAAGCACTTTCCGCCTTGTATTTATAGGCAATAGCCCAACGAGGACTTTTAGCGGTAAAACCTAACTCATTTTGTTGGTCTAGGCTGTCTACCTTAATCACCACACCATCCGTTTCGGAAGGCAAATCATGTCTTTTGGTTTCCCACTCTGCGATGTACTCTAGTACTTCTTCTATAGTGTTACATCTTTTGTAAGTAGGTGATACATTAAACCCCCATTGCTCTAATTGGGCCATAGATTCAGAATGGGTATTGAAGTCCAAAGAATCGCCAAGTAAATAATAGAGGTAACAGTCTAATTTTCTGGAGGCTACAATTGAAGAGTCTTGCATTTTCAAGGTGCCAGAGCCAGCATTTCTCGGGTTAGCTAAAGGTTCTTCACCATTTTCAATGCGTTCGGCATTTACTCTTTCAAATTCCTTTTTTGGAAAGTAAACTTCTCCTCGAACTTCAAAACTTTCTGGAACCTGGTGCTTTACTTTTAGTGGGATGCTTCTAATAGTTTTGGCGTTAGTGGTTATATCATCACCTTGGGTGCCATCTCCTCGGGTAACGGCCCTTTTAAGTTGGCCATTTTCATAAGTGAGACTAAGCGCTGTACCATCAAATTTCAGCTCGCAAAAATAGGCGTAATCATCTGTACCGAGGCCTCGTTTTACACGACCATCCCAATCTATAAGGTCTTCTTTAGAGTAAGTGTTGCCCAATGAAAGCATAGGGTATTTGTGGACAACTGTCTCGAAATTCTTTGTGATGGTGCCACCAACTCTTTGACTAGGAGAGTCTTCAAATTTGTACTGTGGAAATTGATTTTCTAGCGCAATCAGTTTTTCCAAGAGTTGGTCGAACTCATAGTCGGTTATCTCGCTTTTATCTTTCTGATAATACAGATCGTTGTGGTAGTTGATCTTTTCGGAAAGCTCTTGAATTTGAGCCAAAGCTTGCTGTTCGGTCATTATCAGTTTAGTTTTTCTAGTGAGAGTTGAATTTCGGCTTCAGCACTTTCTAGCTTGCCTTTGCATTGCGCAATTAGCCCTGTGGCTTCTTTAACCAGAGAGGAAAGTTGGTCAATATCAGGATCTTCGTTTTCAATTCTCTCCACTATATCATTAATCCTTTTAAGGGCGTCTTTATAACTCAATTGCTCACTCATTTTCTATATCTGTAACTTTACTCTTAATGGTGTTTTGATGGTTTTTTGTCACCAGATTATCGCCAACCATTACTTCTTGATTGTTAATAGATCTGCCATTCTTTAAGGTAATGGAATAGCCTCTCTTGAAGACATTTTCAGGGTCTATAAGTTTAATTTTGTTTTGAAGGTTGTCTAAAGAATTTCTTTGTTTTTCAACCTTCGCCTTGCTAGCAAATTTTAGCATGTGAACCTTGTCTCTAAGTAGATTATCGGCCTGTTTAAGATAAGTTGATCCTGCTCTTTCTAATCTGTGTCCCTGATGTGAAAGTTGGTCTTTTGCGCGAGAGAATTTGTCTCTAATGCCTCTTTCTAGCCGAATGTTGAGTTCATAGATAGAATTGTAGAAACTATCCACTCCATTGATGATGAATTCGGCTACGGCTGTAGGGGTTTTCAGAGAGGTGTTGGCCACTAAATCGGCAATGGTTTCGTCTCTTTCATGGCCAATGCCAGTCAATACAGGTAGGGGAGCCGCAGCAATAAGTTTAGCCAAACCATAGGCATCGAAACTATCTAGGTCTGTTTGTGCACCACCACCACGAATTATAACAATAAGGTCGAACTCTGAAGATCGCTCTTTGATATTGGCCAAGGCTTTACCAATTGATTCTTCTGTTTCATTGCCCTGCATTACGGCATTGAAAGTCTCCGTTTTAAAATCGTACTGCTGGGTGTTATTGGAGAGCTGATCCATAAAATCGCCATAGCCTGCGGCTGTAGAAGAGCTAATAATGGCCAAGCGTTGAGGAACTAAGGGGAGAGGGAGGGCTTTGTTTAGTTCAAGGTATCCTTCTTCTCGGAGCTTTTTAATTGTTTCTTCCCGCTGTTTGGTTTTTTCGCCTATAGTAAAGTTTGGGTCGATGTTATTTACTGTTAGGCTCATGCCGTAAACTTCATGAAAGTTTATGCTCACATTGAAAAGTACTTTTATGCCTGCTTTTAATGGTGAACCAGTGGCCTGATTGAACTGCTGTTTAATAGTTCTATACGTGTAGGCCCAAATATTAGCTCGTATTTTAGCCTGAATGAAGTTGGGTTCTTTTTCGACCAGCTCCATGTAACAATGGCCTTTTACATTCTCTCTTAGTTCGCTTATTTCTGCAATTACCCAATAAGAGGGAGCCATTGAGTTTTGCAGTTCAGATTTAATGAGACTGTTGAGTTCGTACAGCGACATGTGAGCCATGTCGCAAATTACGCCAAAGCTATTTCGCTACAAATTGGGTAAACAAAAAAATCCTGCACTCGGCAGGATTTAATTCTTAGTTTTTTTGCTGTGGCTCTTCGTGTCTTCCACCACCTTTAGAATCGTTATGCGGTGGTGCATCTCTGTCGCTAATTCTCTTCATGAGTGAGCGCCTAAAATCTGAGTCAATTCTAATGACCATCCAAATCTGACCTTTGTCTAAAACTTTATTAAACCTGGTCAAGTATTCCTTTTCTAGATCTAACTCAGCCTGCTTCTGATCAAGATAAATATCTAGCATTTTGTCGGCATTGGTGTCAGACATATTTCTCCAGCCAGATTCGCTTACCAAAACCTTTTTTTGCTCATTGTATTTCTTGCCTAGGGCTTCTTTTTTAGTTTCATATTCATTGAAAATTGGCCAGAATTTCTGGGCTGTATTTACATCGAGTTGCAGTCTGTTAGACAAAAAAGCTACTCTTGCTGCTTTTAGTCTTTCTAGCTCTTCTTGTCTGTTTTTTCCTCTTTCATCACCTTGTTGAGCAAAAGAAAGCGTGCAAGCAAGAAGTATTAAGCCTGTATATATGAGTTTCATATTTTTAATAATCGAAGTATTCAAAGTCATAATTCAATTCTGTGTTGGTAGAAAGAACATCTGCAAAGATGTTAAGTTCTTCCGCAATCATATCATCTAGTAGAATATCTAGAGAATCTAGGCCTTCAAATAAATCTTCTTGAGATGATTGTTGAGCGTGTAAGTACTCAATGATGGTCTCATTAGATATGTCTGAAAGAGATGGTTCAACAATGCTTTGTTCTGGCATTAAGAAGTAAAAGCTTGCTATTAGCGCAAGGGATGCCGCCACAGCAGTTACCTTAAACCAAAGTTGCTGAGTTAAAGGAATCACCTTGGTTTCATTGCCAATAGTTTTTTCCAGAATACTATCCGTTAGCTCTTCAAAATAATTAGCAGGTACCTCAAAAGGCAACTCTTTAAGTTTATCTGATTGATTTAAAATGCCTTCAGAATTTTCAATGAGCTTACTGTGCAAATTATCGAAGTAGCCATCGGGAACTTCGAAGACATTTTTGGCCAACTCAGGGTTGTTATCCAATTTAATATGTTTGTCTTTGTTGCTCATTTTTTATTTGATTATCAAATGGTTAGAAGGTTTAATCTTGGTTTAAATCTTCTTCTATTTTTTTCACTGCTAAGTGAAAGCTGGCTTTTAAAGCGCCTACACTCGTGCCTGTTATTTCAGCAATCTCATCGTATTTCAGGTCGTCAAAATACTTCATGTTAAACACTAGTCTTTGTTTTTCAGGAAGCTTTAAGAGTGCCTTTTGAAGTTTCATTTGAATTTCGTCTCCTGAAATTAGACCACCGTGGGTTAGATGGTTTTGTAGCTCTCCGTGAACATCATCTATTGAAAGAGAAGTTCTGCGCTTCATCTTTTTTAGATGATTAAGGGCTTCGTTTGTTGCTATTCTATATATCCAGGTGAAGAGTTGAGAGTCTTCTCGAAAATTTTCGAGGCTTTTATATACTTTAATAAATACCTCTTGGGTTACGTCATCGGCATCGTCATGTGTGATTACAATTTTTCTCACATGCCAATAAATACGTTCCTGATAAGCTGTTACTAGCTCTCGAAACGCCCTCTCTTTTGTAGAGGCCGACTTAAATTCTCTTAGTAATCCTTTTTGTTCCAAGACTTCCAAATCAGAGGTTAGACCACCTTGGTTGCTTAAGGTTTAACCTGTTCTCTTAATATAGTAACATTATTGATGAATGGAATTTTATCTAGCCTTGAAGAGTTAAGGTAAAGTGTTAATTTAGTTATTGTTAATATTTAGACGATGGGCATTCTTGATGATATAAAGCAGAAAAAGGAATTTAAAAGTCCTTATGAGAAGTTGATGGTAAACATCATTTATACCAATAGTTGGCTACACGATCAACAGAATAAACTTTTTAAAAGTCATGGAATAACCACGCCTCAATACAATGTATTAAGAATACTAAGAGGCCAGTACCCTGAACCGTGTACTGTAAACACCATCATTGAAAGAATGCTGGATAGAATGTCTAACGCGTCTAGAATTGTAGATAGGCTTGAATCTAAAGAGTTGGTAGCCAGAACAGTCTGCAAGTCGGATAGAAGAGCCAAAGATGTTGTGATTACGGAGAAAGGCTTGGGCATTCTGGATAATGTAGACCAAGAGATGACCGGTTGGTTACATAATTTTGATTCAATTAATCAAGACTTGGTAGAAAAAGCGAGTGACACGTTAGATGCTTTTCGTCAGGTTAACGTATAACTCCGTACGACTTCAGAATAGAGATTACCCTGTTTAATGGAATAGATTCAACGGTTCTGCCATTGCCAGTCATAGTTTGTGCTGTAAATAGAGAGTTAATTATTGCTTCTTCGGTTGCCTCAATTGTGGCCATAAATAGCGCAGACATCTCATCGTTTCTTAGCACTCCACCATTGTCTGTTGTATTTCTGGTTTGATAAGGAATGCGCATGCTTTCTGCGGTAGAAGCAGCTATTACATAATCACCGCTTCCATTTGATGCTATACCACCTGTTTTTGCTAAGCCCATCATGGCACGCTTGGCTATTCGCTCTAATTGTCTTGCATCTAAGGGAGCATCGGTAAGTACAACCATCATGCAAGAGCCATCACTTTTTTCAATAGCATTTTTGAATGGGTATTTATTAAGCTCTTTTCCAACCGGAACACCAGCAATAGTTAGAACCCCACCAAAATTGGTTTGTACCAAAACTCCGACAGTATAACCGCCTAATGATTCAGGCACTAAGCGAGAAGATGTGCCAATTCCTCCTTTATAACCGAAAGCTACAGTACCAGTTCCTGCACCAACATTGCCTTCTGGTATCTGGCCAGTTGTTGCTGATTCTATGGCTTTTATAACATCAGATTCGGAAATGTGCATACCTCTTATGTCGTTTAAACCACCATCGTTTGTTTCTCCAACAACAGCGTTAACGGAGCGCACATTTTCGTTACCTTCTAAACCTAGCGTGTACTTGACAGTACCCTGAATGCCCATAGGCACACTCAACGTATTTGTAAGAATGATTGGAGTTTCTAGATTTCCAAGTTCTTGTACTTGACTTATGCCTGCCAACTTTCCAAAACCGTTCCCTATATAGATGGCTGCTGGTACTTTTTGTTGAAAGATATTTCCTGAGTGGGGGAGAATTGCTGTTACTCCCGTTCTGATTGTTGTTCCTTCAACTCGTGTTGTGTGTCCAACTTTTACACCATTTACATCTGTTATGGAGTTTAGTTTTCCTGTTTTCATAACACCTATTTCCACACCATAATCTCTTGCTCTTTGGGCAAAAGAAGCGATGGAAAAGGAAAGTAGAATAAAGGAGAGAAGTGCTTTCATGAGATGAATATATAGAAAAATAGGATGGTGTTTGTTGTAAACTGTTTGCTGTCAAATGCTTATCTTCCGATTTTACCAGACTAGTAGCTATGAACAACAAGGCCGTAAAGCTCTCACTTTACATTAACTATTTCGTTTTTGCCATTCTTCTCAATTCTGTTGGTATTGTTATTCTCAAGTCGCAAAACGTTTACGGAGTAGATGAGGTTGATGCTAGCTCTTTGGAAGCCTTTAAGGACTTTTCCATTATGTTTACCTCTTTTCTTATAGCCTCTTTTCTTCCTAGAATTGGCTATAAAAAGGGAATGTTGGGTGCTTTGCTATTGGTTACACTTGGGTGTATTCTTATGTATTTTGGTAATTCATTTTGGAGTGCGAAACTGCTATTTATGTTAGTGGGTATTGGTTTTGGAGTGGTTAAGGTGTCTGTGTACTCTGCTATAGGATTGGTAACAGAAAACGAACGTGAGCACAATAGTCTAATGAGTAGTATTGAGGGTGTGTTTATGTTTGGTATAGCCCTGGCCTACTTTCTTTTCCCTGCATTTAATTCTGAGGAAGAACCTAACGCTTGGTTAAATGTTTATTGGCTATTGGCTGGGTTGACCTTAGCGACCTTTTTCTTACTTACACGGGCTAAGTTCGATCAAAGCTATGATGCTCCTGGTGCTGGTTTAAAAGAAGACTTTCTTGAAATGATTAAGCTAATAGCGAGACTTTTGGTAATTGTTTTTGTGCTTTCGGCTTTTCTTTTTGTGATGATGGAGCAGGGAATAATGACCTGGCTGCCAACCTTTAACCAGAAGGTGATGAATCTGCCAGAGAATGTAGCGATTATGATGTCTAGTGTATTGATGATTTCACTAGGTATTGGACGGCTTGCTGCAGGGCAGCTTACAAAACGCTTCTCATGGGTGAGTGTATTAACTGCTTGCATATTAGCTGCCATGGCTATTGTTTTATTCATTTTACCGAAAGCTGTAAATGCTAATATTGAGGCAGTTGAAACATTGGCCGATGTTCCTGCAATTGGTTACGCTTTCCCTCTTGTTGGGCTGTTTATAGCGCCTATTTACCCTCTTTTAAATTCAGTGGTGTTAAGTGCATTGCCAAAGAAACTTCATAGCCCAATGTCTGGATTAATCATTATTTTTTCTGCCCTAGGAGGTACGTTAGGCTCTAGAATTATAGGCTACCTGTTTAGAGAGCTAGGAGCAGACCAAGCCTTCTCTTATACATTGGTGCCTATGGTGCTTTTGTTGATTGTCATTTTCGTGTTGAAGCGACTTACCGACAAGGCAGGAGCTGTTCAATAAGCTTAAACCTTCGCTAAAATTTTATATCTAACTAGTTGAAACTTTTAACATTCCATAAAACTAACCATGAAACGATTTACACTATTTTTTGCTCTAATGGGTACAGTAATTATTAGCTCGGCTTTCAATCCCAAGCCAATAGAAAGTAATGCCGTACAATTACATCAGGACTCTAAAATTGAATTGCCAGATAATATAAAAGAGATAGTAGAGGCAAAGTGTATGAATTGCCATAAGCCAGATGCACGTAATGAGAAGGCCAGAGAAAAGCTGCAGTGGGTAAAGGTGCCTGAAATGAATAAAGAACAGCAAGAAGATTTTATTGCTGAAATGTTTGAGGTAATTGAGGATGGCGATATGCCACCAGCAAGAATGGTGGAGCGAAACCCGAAAATGAAATTAACAGATGAAGAAAATAAAGCCTTTATGGCTTGGTTAGAAAAAGAAGAAAAGCGCTTGAAGGGAAAGTAACCCAGCATCATTCTTCTACAAAAGAATAAGGGCCTGTTTCTATTAGAAACAGGCCCTTATTTTATGGAGTTAAACTCTAAATTTCCTTAATCAGATCTAGAATTCCTGAGTTCTGTCCTTTAGGACGAACTACCATCATTGGTATATCGCTATTGTACTGAATTAGTTGTTCCGCTCTGCTACCAATAAAGAGGGCTGTTGTAGAGCTTCTTCCTTTTACTCCAATAAAAATGGTTCCAGGATTATGCTCATGTGCAAAGTCTATAATGTCTGTTACAGGGTTGTCATTAGTATCGAGAGAATAAACAACTTCTAGATTGACCCCTTCATGGTCTATCTCAGACATAAACTTTTTATAATCTCTTTCGGCATTTGCCCTCATCACCTCGGCAAATTCTTCATAGGTTTTACCAGAGTAATGGTAGCCGCCTGGAACGGTAAATACGTTTTGGCAAACAATGCGTACATCTTTGTATTTCCTAGCTACTCTAATCGCCTCTTCCATGGCAATTTTAGAGTGTTTAGAAAAGTCGCAAGGAACGTGTAAGAAGTTTACATTAGGCTTGGCTTGTTCTGGTATAATGAAAAGGCTACAAGCAGCTCTTCTGGCTAAGCGATTAGACAGAATTCCTCCTCCAACAAAACTCTTATGTCTACCCATCATAATAAGGTCTATGTCGTTCTTTTCAACGAACTTCAGAATAGACTTTGAGGGAGCACCTTCTCTTACGTGATACTGAGAGATGTCTATCAGTTTTTGAGATAGTGAGTTTTTCACTAAAGTTTGAATCTTACTCTTTCTGTCTTCGATAGACTTCTCTTTGATTTCTGGGAAATCTTTGAGAACACCTTCAGGGATTTTCATCTCACTGATGCTGTTGAAAAAGTGTATTTCTTTAGTCTCGCTAGATGTTGCAATAATTTCTAGAAACTTCAGAAGTGTCTTGTCGGCATCTGAAGTATCCATTAGTACCAAAATCTTGTCTCTTACTGGCATGTGGCTAATATTCTGTGCAAAAGTAATATTCCGCTTTTTCCTACGCCAATAAAGATATACAAATAAATGGAAGGACTTTAAAGACTTAAAGAGTCATTAGAGTATCTGCCAAGAGCTCAATTAATTCCTTAGAATGGGTTGGGAAAGAAGCTATTCTAATTTGCTTTCCTTTGTAAGCTCCGTAGCCGTTTCCTATTACAAAGCCTTTGTCTTTTAGCGCATTTATAATAGCTGCAGAATCGCCCTCTGTATTGGCCACTGCTACAGTTTCAGATCGGAGTTTTTTATCTGGAACAAATGCTGAAAGTTTTGGGTGTTGTTCTATGGTATGATAAAGCAATGCAGACTTATATTTTGCCTCTCTTCTGATAACATCTAAGCCTTTTTCTAGCATATCGCCAGTTACTTTACTGAGTAGGAAAATATCTAAAACATTGGCGGTAAAAGTAGTCTGGTACTTTGTGCCGTTCTTCAGTAAGTTAGGTAAGGCCTGATACGAGCCAATTGAATGGCCTCTTGCTCTTTTTTGCTCTGATTTTTCAATGGCTCTTGGGCTAACAATCCAAACACCTAAACCAGCTGGCAAGCCAAAGCATTTTTGAACAGAAAAATAGGCGCTATCTACTTGAGAAAAATCTAGATCAACTACAGGAAATGCCGAAACCCCGTCCACAGCTATCAGAGCATCAGGGTGAGCTTTTCGAATAGCATAAATATCTTCCGTAGGAAAAGAAACTCCCGTTGAGGTTTCATTTAGAGCCATGCTTATAAGCTCGGTATCGGCCGGAATAAGGCTTGGGTCTGTATTGGGGAAGCTGCCAAATTCAGCAGTAGCTTTTTGTGGCTTCAAATGCCAGTCGGCAGCGAAATCATAAAATCGATTTGAAAAGGCACCGTAGCAGTAGTGAAAAGAATTCTCTATTACCAAATTTTGTAATTGCCGTTCCCAAATTTCAGTAGCAGAGCTTAAAAAGAATATCTGGTAGTCTTCGGGAATATCCATCAAAGACTTAAGGTTTTCTACCGCTGTTTTATAGTAGCCTTCGGCTTGAGTGCTGCGATGGTTTACTTCCATCACTTGGTCTTTTAGTGCAGTTCTAAGGTGCTCCTCAACCGTGAAATATATTGCAGATGGACCGGGGGTAAAGAATATCTTTTTAGGCATTATTTTCTTCCGCTTTCAGTAGCTCCACATGTTTGTGGTAATGATTCCTCACAAAGAGGAAATAAAACATGAGAGGGAACAAAATTATAATACCGCAGATGAAAAACATCATGCTGATTCCATAATATTCGGCAACGTAGCCAAGGGCTATTGAACCCGCGCCAATTCCTAAGTCTACTGATGAAAAGAAAGTGGCGTTAGCAGCTCCACGCCTTTCAATAGGTACCATGTTCATGGCCATGGTCTGTACGGTAGGCATAATAATGCCATTGCCAAAGCCAAGCACCATCCCAGACATCATTAAAGGCCAAAAACTATCTATATATCGAAGCCAAACTAAGCCTAATACAGTAAGTGTTAGCCCAATGGCTACCAGAGTAGATGGTCCGTGCTTATCCATTACTTTACCTACAAAAAGCCTTACTATAACTACACCCAGGGCTAGAAAAATAAAGAACAAAGCACCTTGTTTTATGCCTTGTTCATCGCTATAAATTCTGATGAAAGATATGATGGCTGCAAAAGGAAATGCTCCGGTAAACATTACCAATGCAATTCTATTTACCCTCTTATCGAACATCTTAGACAGCTGCACTTTTGTTTCGCCAGTACTTACCTTCGGCATTTTTACAAATAGCGTCAGCACCAATGATGCAATAGCTACAATTGTTGAGATTGTAAATAGGTTAGAGAAGTTGTTTTGCCCCATAATCTGATCTCCAATGTAAGGAGCAAGTGCAACCGCAAAAGTCATGGCCATTCCGAAGTAGCCAATGCCTTCACCTCTTTTAGATTCAGGCACTAAGTCGGTAGCAATTGTGCTGCCTCCTGTAGTAATTATTCCCCATGAAAAGCCATGAAAAACTCTAATAAGCAATAGGAGAAAGAAGGTATAGGAGAAATGATAGCTAGCACAAAGAATGGTGAAAAACACTAACGCTACTATATAGACCATTCTTCGGCCGTAGGCATCTAACATATAGCCTGCGATAGGTCTAATAAGTAATGCAGATAGAGAATAAACACCTATAATATAACCTACTTGATTGTTGTTTGCATCTAATGCGTTTACGGCATATACTGGCAGGGTAGGGAGTAGGAAATAAAAGGCAGCAGCCATTAAGAAATAGGCTGTACCATGAAGTATAAAGTTCTTGGTAAAGATAGTGTCAGTTGGAGTCGTCAATACTGCAGTATTCGGTAAACCTGCAAGCTAAGAAAAAGCATCTGTAATGCCGTAGAAGATTTATATGAATGTGCTTGGATAGGAAATATGCATTTTTTCCTTTTTGTTGAAACCAAAGCCTTTCTATGTTTGTATTACAAATGAGATAAGGAAATACCCATTTGAGCTTAGACCAGTTTTCGAACTTTACAATTTTAACTCAAATACCGGGTGAATCCCTCTCAAAACAAGGCCTCACCCCGAATTTTCGGGGCCTCGTACTTAGTGCAGGATAACAGTGGACTGTTGCGAGTTTAAAGGATAGCCCAAATCTTGTCTTTAATAGAGGTTCGAAAAGACCTCTGGGTTCTTATGGGTTTAATATAAAAAGGGTCGTTCATTAAACGACCCTTTATTTTTGGTAATTAAAAAGAAGATTTACTCTCCTCTGAAAACTATTTCACCGCCAACTACAGTCATAGTGGCTTTTGCTTTTAGTATTTCTTGCTCAGGAACAGTCATAATATTCTTGTCGAAAATAGTGAAGTCGGCTGCTTTACCTACTTCAATAGATCCTTTGAAGTCTTCTTCAAATTCAGCGTAAGCTCCGTCTAGAGTATAAGACTTTAGCGCCTGTGCTCTAGTCATAGCTTGATCTGCCTCAAAGCCACCTTCAGGGAAACCATCCAAGGTTTTACGAGAAATAGAAGCGTAGAAAGATGGTAGTGGATCTAGAGGTTCAACTGGTGCATCGGTTCCATTACAAACCACAGCGCCAGCATCCATCAATTTTTGCCACACGTAAGCACCCTCTACAATACGCTCTTCACCCAATCTATCAATAGCCCAAGGTCTGTCAGAACTCATGTGAATGGCTTGCATAGCAGCTACAATATTCATCTCGCCAAAACGAGCAATGTCTTCTTCGCTTAAGTGTTGGGCATGTTCAATTCTGAATCTTTCAGCTTTTCTATCGACATCTGGGTATTTATCAAAGGCGGCTTCGTATCTGTCTAGAATTTCTCTATTGGCTCTATCGCCTATAGCGTGAGAACAAACTTGAAAACCAGACGCTAGTGCCTTTTCAGAAACAGTGGTTACTGTTTCCATTGGTAATGTTTCGTGTCCATAATGTCCAGGTCTATCAGTGTACTCTTCTAATAACCAAGCTCCTCTAGGCCCAAGTGCTCCATCGCAGTTTAGTTTAATCGAACGTACAGTGTGGAGGTGGTCAGGGTCAATCATTGGGCCTTTTTCATACCACTCCTCTAAGAGAGAAGGCTGGCGACCAGTAAGCATGGTGTACATTCTTACCTTTAGTTTACCTTGGTCTTTGAACTTTTGAAGTCTATCAATAAAGTCTTGTCCTGAGCCGGCATCATGAAAGCTAGTTATGCCTAGTCTAAGGCATTCATCTATAGCCATTTGCAAGGCTTGTTCAGCTCTCTCTTCGGTTTCTGCTGGTACTAGCTTGCCAATAATGCTGGCGGCTCTTTCGGTGAAAACCCCAGTTGGATTGCCTAATTCATCCTTAATAATTTCTCCCCCTTCTACTTCTCCTTGAAGGCTTTCAATGCTAAGGTTGTTTACCCCAGCTAATTCCATGGCTTTGGCATTTCCAAAAGCAGCGTGGCCACTGGCATGTCTCAACCAAACCGGGTTGTCTGGGCTTACAGCACTCATTTTATCATGAGTTTGAAAGCCCTTTACCATATTGTCTGGTTTTTCAATCCATTTATCCTGATGCCAACCTCTACCTGTAATCCAATCTCCTGGTTGCGCCTTTTCTACTGCTTCAGCAACTTTTGCAACTAGTTCATCATAGGTTTTTACATACATGAGGTCTAGTTCTAATTTGTTATAGCCAACACCCATCATGTGAGCGTGTGATTCAATGAATCCAGGTGTCATAGTTTGACCATTGAGGTCTACCATTTCAGTTTCGTCTCCTTGATATTTCATAATATCAGAAGAAGAACCAACGGCCATAATCATTCCGTCTTTTACGGCAACGGCTTCTGCCTGTGGGTTGGAGTCATCTACGGTATAAATAGAGCCGTTGTAGAAGATTGAGTCGGCTTTTTCGCCCGATGAACAGGCACTTAGTAAAAGAATCAGCCCTGCCAATAGGCCTTTAAGTGAGTTCTTAATTTCCAGCATAGTTATAGTTTAATTTGAACCAAAAGCTAGCACATTATTGGGTTAGGTGCAATTGCTTTAATGTAAGGAGTTTAGTTGGGCTTGTATCTTTAAAAGATAAACCTTGTTTGAAATGAGAAATTTCTGCCCATTCCCATAATTCTGGCTCCAAAAGGAAAATATGTTTCATTGGTTAGGTTAGAAATAGAAAGTCTGGCACTCAACTTATTTCTACGAAGGGTGAAATTAGATTCTAGTGAAAAATTAATTAGCCAGTAAGAGGCTGTTTCTTGAGCAGCCCAAATCTGTCTTATTGGCCCTTCCGGTAGGCGTGTTAGTGCTGCAAATCGTTGTGAGTCAGCCTGAATACCTCCTGAAATGGTTTTACTGAATTGCTTAGAGTACTTAAGTTCTACTGAAGATTGAAAAGGAGGGATGCCTATAAGTGGTTCGCCTTGCCCCAGCCAACTTGTGGTTTCCAAGTTGTCGCCTCTTGTGTATTCAGAATTAAGTGTAAATGCAAGCTCATCATTACTTACTAATGGTTTCCAGCTCTTTGCTAAATAGCCTTCTAGGCCATAAGTTCTGGCTCTTTCGGAGTTCTCATACGTAAAATCGTTATCCCCAAGGTATACCTCGCTAATCCTATCGTTGAATAGTGCTAGCCACGCGTTTAAACCATAGCTAAAACTGTCTTTGTCTCTGTTAAAACTCCATTCTAGCTGGTGAGCATATTCAGGCAGAACACTAGGGTTTCCATAAAAGACACCTCTTCCGCCTATTAAGACTCCAAGTGACTCTAGCTGAGAAGGGTATCTGAAACTTCGGGTAAGACTAACGCTATTATATGCGTTTCTCATTTGCCAGTCTAGCTCAATACCACCAGTGAGTGCTGTGAAATTTAAATGGTTGTCTTCATTTTCTATTCTTGCTGCATCAGCTCTGGCGGAAAATTTCAATCCGACTTTCTTCAACAACAGGTTAGCCATGGAGTAGAAGCCGTACATTACTTCGTTTCTTTCAAGGGTTGATTGGTTGGAAAATGCTGGATTAACATTATCGGAGAAGAAAGTATTCTCCGTTAACCTTGAGTTGATGAAATCAAGACCGAATAAATAGTTTGTTCGGCTGTACTCTTTGAGTAGGAGTGTTGCCTTATAGCCAAATGAGCTTTTCTCATAGTTTCTCAATTCCTCGGAGTTTATAATAGTAAAATCTCCATTGAAGTTTTTACGGTTCTGATCTGTATCGAAAAATAGTCCCCACAATTGTTGCTTAAGACGAACAGTTGGGTCAACAGCCCAATCGAGGTGCAAATCTGATTGATAAGTAAAGTTGTTCTTGTAATCTCTTAGCTCGTAAGGGTTATTCTGAAAACCTTGTGGTCTTTCTTGGTAACCGCTATTGAACTCATTATTCCACGATAGTTTTAAATTCTTTCTTGGGTTTTGAAGAGAAGTAGAGAGTCTAAAATTGTGCTGCCAGTAAGCAGAGTTGTTGGCATTTTCACCCGAAGGATATTTAAAGTCATTGGCAGTTGTTCTTCGGCCAGAGAATCGCACACCCAAATTATTGAACCTCTTGCCTAATACTCCTCCAATACTCAGTCCGCTATTATTGGTAGCATACCTTGAATAGAGAGTGTTTTTGATGTCTTTGGAAGCATCGTGTTCATTAATCTGAACCATTCCTCCTAGAGTCCCACTGCCATAGAGTATTCTTTCAGCCCCATGAATGAGTTTTACCGACTCAATATTTTCAGGATTGATATCGTCTAAGAGGTACCCATGTTCAACAAAGCCAGTTTTTAATACGCCATTTTTTTCTATCCGTAACCTGTTGCCAAACATGCCTCTGAAAACCAGAGGGTATCCATTTTTATGGATTTTGGTGATTCCTGGCAACTTATCTAAAATGGAAATAGGTTGTGCCTCTGTTCCGCTTAGTAATTCTCCGTATATACTGTTTTGTGTAGAAGAGTGTCTCTGCCCAAAGACAATTACGGAATCTAAGTCTTGAAACAAGCTGTCTTTTCTTATGTTCTCGGGAAGGTTTTGTGCAAAGACCTGTGTGCTCAGTATGTAAAGAAGGAAGCCAATTTGAATACAGCTTCGCATGAGTTATTCTATTACATCTAGTGCAAATCTGCTCCACCTTAAAGTGGCTTTACCTCCATTTTCTCTGTTTACCATTTGGAATTTGAAAATAGCTCCAGATCTACTTTTGACAAGGAATACGGGTTGGTTCTCTTCCTGAAGGTTTACTACTCTATCTCCTATAACTAGGCTTTGATAAGCGGTAGCGAGTTTGTCTGCATCTGGTTTTCCAGAACCGTCTGTGTCTGTTTTAGGGTCGAAGTTAAAAGTACCATCGGCCGAAAGTTGGTTTTGCATAGCCGTAGATACTTCACTGAAGGCATTGAAACCGCTAAGACCTAAACCGATATTGAAATTTTCAGAAACGTTTACTGCCTGAGTGTTCACATTAGATTGTGTGTCGCCAAATAAGAAAATACCAGGGCGACCACCTTGTCCTGTTCTTATGGTCATTATTTTAATATCCCACTCAAAAGCCGCTTCATCGTCTAACTGGACTACTTTTCCTGTATCTCCTAGGGTGAGGTTAAGCCCAGCACCAGATGGAAAGTTGTTAGGGTTAATGCTTATTTCTCCTTGATAAGTAGCTGTTGAAAAGCTTGGTGAAGGTTCGTCTTCAGAACATGCTGCAATAGCCAATAGCAATAGTAGTGCTGCAATAATCTCTTTAGTTCTCATGTGTGTGTTAGTTTGAATTCAGGTCACAATATACCTGTTTTTACAATGGCTACAAATGGAGAATGATTTCTGAGGATGATAAAGTTTGGGTTGAAAATTTTATATTAGTGGTGAATTTTCAATTAACACAACACAATAATTATGAGACCTTCAACTAATTTTCTCTACGTATTTATTTTGTGCTTTTTTCTGATCAACCAGAGTTGTTCGAGCAAAGCCATGCCTCTTCAGGATGGGCAAAAACATTCGGACCATATGGTCGATATTGCAGATCCTGTTTCTTATGCTATGGTAGATTTGTCTACAAGTACACCAACAGCAACTCAACCAACGGGTTCCTCCACAATTAATTCTGTTAGTTTGTTCTCTAAGTCTGGAGCCATTTTTAGACAAGAATATAATACATGGTCACTTTCTAACACAAATGGAGCTGGCCTTACTTTTGACTTGAATCTCAATAAACCTGGTCGAGTACAAATGGCCATGGAAGTGGCTGCAGCTTTGGTTAACGGGGTGCCGCACGATCCAATTTATATCAAAGTTGAAAACAGTAATGGGTCTCAGGTTGTAACTAAAAAGCCAATTTCAGATACTATTCCTAACTTCCATGTCGATGTTTTTGAAATCCCAGAGTCGGCTTTGGTGCAAGGTTCAAATAAGGTAACTCTTTACCTGACACAGGAGGCTTCCACTCAGTTATTCGTTAAAAATATCAAGTTCTTGCCTCAAAAAATAGAGTCGATTGATGGGGTTTTAAGTACAACTTTATACACTCAGTTCGGTGAGACTTCTATTAATGGGATACCAGGAGTAGCTGGGGGAAAAATATGGACTAGAGCATACGGCTTAGATGAAACCATAGAAATGCTTCCGGGGCCAACCTTTTACTTTAAACCTGGTGACCTTTTGAATGTGAATATTGCAAACAGGCTCAACCCAGCCGAAAGTGATGTTATGCAAAAGTATGAAGAGTTGATGGGCAAGAAATTTAACCCAGATGAGGTGTTGATTGGTGATAGTATTCGTGGTGAAATAAATATACCTCACAACTTAAATAATACTAACCTTCACGTTCATGGGCTTCACGTTGATCCTTCCAAAGATGATGTTACTATAGTTATTGTACCTGAGGGAATTGATACGGCCGGTTATGATGCTCCTCATCATGCGCATGCACCAGTTTCAGATTTAGGAAAGCTGAATCCATTTTCGGTATCAGATCAAAGCGTAAAGCCCGGTTCTTGGGATTATCAATACAAAATTCCAACAACACATTTACCAGGAACTCACTGGTATCATCCACATAAGCATGGTTCTACATCTGCTCAAGTAGAAAATGGACTTGCTGGTACCATAGTTATTCAGGAAAGTCAATCTAACGCTATAGTACCCTTCCCAAGTCAGCCCTCATCAGTTGTTGGAGGGGGAAATCAAACTCCATATGACCTCACGGAGTGGCAAACCTATCACGATAGAGTTTTGGCAGTTCAAGAGCTAACGAATTTTGGGGCTCAATATGGCAAGGGTAATAGCAAAGGACACATAGATTCCATTGCTAATCCGGCCAATCCTGGAGGAGCTACTAATGTGGATATTCAGGTTACTGTAAACGGTAAACTAATGGATACTTTAAACATTCGTCCAAACCAGCTTGAAAGGTGGAGGATGGTCAATGCAGGTACTAATCACAGGGCTTTTAGCCAGATTTGGTTAGGTATGTATGAAAAGGATACCACTATTGCCAATAAAAAGAATGTTCAGAAGAAGGTTAAGATTTATAAATCCATACCAGTTTTCTTGGCTGCAGTTGACGGTATAACCCTCTCTAAATTGGATACAGTTACTGCCGAGAACCCGGCATTGCTTGCCCCTGGAAACAGGTCAGACTTTTTGGTGCAGTTAGGAGCAGGAACTTATACTTTATTTAAAGATTATAAGTCGGTGATTGTAAGTGATTCAGGGGATAGCACCTTTATTGCGGTCCGTCAGACAAATGGCCATAAGATCCTATACAATTCAGTAACCAATACTTCTTCTTTTTGGCCAGAAGCTGCACCCACTAAATCTAACCCTTATTTGTTCGCTAAGGTAGATTCATCAGGTCAGAATTATGGTGAGTTTATTCAGAACTGGAATGGAAACAAGAGTACATCACTGATTCCACTCATTAAAACCAAGATCATTAAAGACGGTAACTTCCTTGATGTAGATTTTGCAACCAAGAGCGAGTTTAAACAAGGTGAGGTTGGGAAATGGCAGCCTTATAATTTTAATGGCAGTATTACTGACGCAGATTTATTCAGTGTTAAGGTGTCTGGCGCACCGGTTGCGGCTAATTCGACTCCAAAATTCCCAAGTAACACTTACTTGAAGAGTATCGCGCCAACCACTTCAGGAAATGCGCCATCATACGTGTCTAAAATTAAGGACTCGGATATACTTCAATCTAGGCCTGTAATGTTCGATGTATCTGGGATTAAAGTGAATGTATCTTCTGCCAATGGGTTTAATGGCGGAGTAAACCAATTCACTTTGAATGGTAGGTTTTTTGAACTTAATGATATGATTGGTAATCCTAAAGCAGATTCAATTATAGGAGCACCATTCACCGACCCATCTGAACTTGAGTCACCAACTGATCAAAAAAATAAGAGTATTAGCCATGACCTTAGTTTCGAAGACTTCTTTGCAAAGAACTATACGAATAAAGTTGATGACAATTATTATTTCACAAACCCTGGTTACTATCAATCAATAACAAAGAAGGGTAATGCTTTTGCCTACAGCGGAATAGGAAAGCCCTCATGGTCCGCTCTCACAGGTATTGCGGATACAACTTTGACTATTGGTACGAAAACGGTTACAAAATCTAGACCTTCTATAGTTAATGTAAACAGTACGTTTTATGATAAGAATAAGACTCTAGTAGATAGCCTACCTCTTGCACAAACTGCCGAAGAATGGATTCTCATTAACAATTCTGATGTGAGCCATCCTTTTCATATTCACATTAATCCATTCTTTGTAGTGGAGGTTGGTCAATTGGCCTATCAGAAATATGTGGATGCAGATGGTAATACCCAACAAGATTGGTTTATGCGAGCTGTAACCGCTTCAGATTCAGATATAGACCAAAGACAGGCCATGCCAGCTAAAGGTGCTGTTCCTGGTACAATATATCAAGGGGAAATTGGTGTTGACGCCATAGTTGGCAACTGGTGGGATACTATTACCATACCAGCCCATGGTTATGTGAAAGTACGTTATTGGTTTAATGTGCCTAATCAAACCGGAGAAGGTGCTTCATCTGTTGTTGCCGATAACTTCAATAAAACGGGAATCTGGGTTTACCATTGCCATATTTTAAGACATGAAGATAGGGGAATGATGATGCCTGTGATTACAATAGCCAATGACAGTAATAAGTAGTTGAAAAAGGTAAGAGGTCTTTCTGAATGCTAAAAGCAACGGAAAGACCTCTTGTTTTGATTAATCCGTTAATATAACACCCTGAACTTAATAGTATGCTCAATCTTTTTGAGGGCTGTGATCAAGTCTTTGTCGTAAGCTTTGTTAATGTCCGTGATCACATAACCAACGGTTTCATTTGTTTTTAAGTATTGACCGTCAATATTGGCATCATGTTCTGCTAGTACTTTGTTAATCTTTGCTAGTACCCCCGGCTTGTTAGCATGGATGTGAATTAATCGATGCGCATTCTGTAAAGAAGGGAGAGTGATATTTGGAAAGTTCACACTCAAGGCTGTATTCCCGGTGTTAATGTAATCCATGATTTTGTTCGGTACAAAATCAGCTATGTTTTCCTGAGCTTCCAGCGTGCTTCCGCCAATATGTGGAGTCAAGATGGTGTTCGGTAAACCAATTAATTCGGATTCGAATGGGTCGTAGTTGCTCTTAGGCTCTTCAGGGAAAACATCTACACCAGCGCCCCTAATTTTTCCAGAATCGATGGCGGCTTTTAACGCAGGTACATCTACCACAGGCCCTCTTGCAAGGTTTAGAAATATCACTCCATCTTTCATCAAATTGAAGTGCTCTTCGGTAAAAAAGCCATTGTTTTCTGGTCTGCCATCAATGTGTAGTGTTACCATATCTGCCAATCCTAAAAGCTCTTCCAATGAGTCACATTTAGTTGCATTTCCTAAAGCAAGTCTCTCTTCAATATCGTAGTAGTACACTTGCATCCCCATATTTTCGGCCAATACCGAAAGCTGCGAACCAATGTTTCCGTAGCCTATAATACCGAGTTTTTTGCCACGAATTTCATTACTATTTGAAGCAGTTTTAGACCACCTTCCTTGATGCATGTCATTCGACTTATCTTGAATGCCACGCATAAGCATAATGAGTTCAGCAATGGCCAACTCTACCACAGAACGAGTGTTGCTAAAAGGAGCGTTGAACACCGCGATACCTTTTGCCAAGGCTGCTTCTAAGTCAATTTGGTTGGTGCCAATACAGAAAGCGCCAATAGCCATCAGTTTATCTGCATGTTGGAGAACTTTAGCGGTAACCTGAGTTTTAGAACGGATGCCAAGTACGTGTATGCCCTTGATTTTCTCAGAGAGTTCATCTTCATCCAAGCCAGCAGGGTAGCTTTCTACTGAGAACCCATCAGCCTTTAATTTGGCTAAAGCATTGGCGTGAACGTTCTCCAAAAGGAGCATTTTAATTCTGTTCTTAGGGTAGGAAAGGGCTCCGCTCATGTTATTTTCAAATAGAATTTCGTCAAAACTCGGTGCAATGTGGTCAGCATTGGCTTTCACGCTATCGCGTTCAATATTCTCTGTAAAGGCCCAAAACTTCTTCGCAACTCCGGCCTTTTTTACTTCATAATCGGTATAACCATCACCAATCATGTGGATTTCTCCTTGAAGTCTAAGTTGTTCAATTTGCTTTACTTTTCCGCCATTGGAAGAAAGAACATTATCTCGGTTGAAGTCTACAATATTACCTGCTTCATCAAAAACAAAGTCATTCGCAAAAACATGTTCTGCTTTAATTCCCAGGTCGGTAACAACAGGTACTATGAAGTCTTTAAAGCCATTGGAAACAATGAAGGTATTCTCCGCATTCTCTTGAAAGAAAGCCTTATTCCTGTTGATCGACTTCGAAATCAACTTTTTTAACCTCTTTACTAATTCTGCTAGGTGAGATTGCTTGGCATCTAAGATTTTTATTCTGGCATCTAGAGATTCGCGAAGCGACAGTTCACCAGCCATACCAAGATCAGTTACATCTTTAATCTGTTGAAGGCGAAGCTCCTTTTCTGGGTGATTTTCTAAAGAGATTTCCCCCAAAATGTCCAACGCCTCCACTTGGGTGAAAGTGCTGTCAAAATCGATTACAAAATGCGGCTTAGTTTTTATTTCAGTCATTAATCTTCCTTGGCCATAATAGCTCGGCACTGATTACCGAAAAGTCCGGCAACTCCTGCTGCTAATCCGCCAATAACCCCTGTTACCAAAATCAGTAGAACTACGTTTCCTTCAAGAGGTAGTAATACGGCTATTTTGCTCGCTAAAGTATAGTCATTGGCATTAGACAGCATCCAAGCATTTACTATCCAAAGTAATGTGATTGCCCCGAACGGAACAAAGAAGGCTGCTACATTTCGTAGGCGAACGATTGCACCACTCAAGAAGGCAGCTAGCATAACTGCCCACCATGGAAGGAAAAGAGATAGAATGACGCCTAAAATGATGGTAAGTATAAAATTGCTAAGCTTTTTCATTGTTTAGGGTTTAGTGTTTGGGTGAATGACACGCCAGTTTGATCATCTGCTGACTGCATAAAGTTGAGTTCTAAATATTCGCCTGCGGCCCAGATATCTACCAAATCATCATAGAATTTACTACCTGGGTTTCCTGATTGTCCACCTGGATAAACACCAAATGCTTTTGGTGGGTCAGACATTTCTACTATCATGCGCCAAGAGGCTCCATGGTTTTTGGACGTTGCGTTTACAATTCCACTATTACCTCCAATTGGTATGTTGAACCTTGAAAATGCAGGTAGTGCTTGAAGCAAATGGCCAGCATAAGTAGCTTTTACATCGCCCCACTGGTAATCACCAAGTTCTGACTTCCAGGAGTTTAAGTCTTTGACAGCTTCTTTGAACGAGGCCAAAAATAGGTCATTGGCAGTTTCGACTTCTGGGGTAGAAGCTATGTCCATAAAAGGATCGTCTGGGTAATTCTTCAGAAGGTATATTGTCTGATACACAAAAGGAGCATCTATAGCCTCTTGGCTATCTCTCACTTCGTCCCATACCATTCTATTCAATCTAGTCCACCAAGCTTCCCAAATACTAGCTCCCTTGGAGTCAATCTCGTTGTAGAAATTCCACTTTCCGGCTTCTTCCAAATAGGCTAATTCTTCTTTGCTTAACTCTTCTTTAGGCATTACCTCTAGCATATGAGGAAGTAATTCTGCTGCCTTTAGATTGTAATTGTTGCTATGAAGGTCTTTGAAGTCTTGAATAGTGAACTTGTTTTTCGATCTAAAAAAGTCGTTGATCACTCTGTTTCGGTACATTTCATATCCATCATTGAATACGTAGTATGGATAGCTCTCATCGACAGGGTGTTGGTTGGCTGAGCTTACAAAACCTCTTTCTGGATTTTTCACATGTGCATTGTGCTCTTGAGGAATCCAACCTTGCCAGTCATGTTCCGGGTTTGATCCATCTAAGAGAAATTTGCCTTGTCCTTCCCACTTATTTGGAAACCTTCCCTGAATCCAGAGTGCTATGTCTCCCTCGCGAGAAGAGAAGATAAAGTTTTGTGCAGGGGCCAAAAAGTGAACTAGGGCGTCTTTGTATTCATCGTAATTTTTGGCTGCGTTCAGTTCAATCAAAGTTCTCTGATTATTGCCACCTAAATGACCTGTCCACTGCATGGCATAGCCCATTTTTTCTTCATTGCCTTTAAAGGTGTCATCGTAGCTGACAGGCCCATGATGCGTATAGACAACGGTGTCGTAGTAGGTGGCTTCTCCTCGAATTCCAATTTCTTCAACTCTTTTAGTCGTTGACTTCCACTGGTCATCATGCCAGTATTCATCCTTGTTTTCGTCTTTGAACTTTACCTTAAACCAGTCCTTAACATCGCGAGTAGCATTAGTAACTCCCCATGAAATGTGATTATTAAAGCCGATGACAATGCCTAACGCACCAGGAAGTGTAGCACCAAAGGTGTTTTTCTCGGGGGTGGCCAATTGCATCACATACCAAATAGAAGGCAAGTTAAGTTGAAGGTGAGGGTCGTTGGCTAAGATTGGATTTCCCGAGTAAGATTTCTCAGGCCCAACAGCCCAGTTGTTACTTCCGTTGTCTGGGTGAGGCTTTTCCATAACTTTTTGTATGGAGTCAAGCATGTATTCACTTGCTGGCACTTCTGGTACCGAAATTTCCCAACTGCTCCAGTCTCTTTCTTTAGGAATAATAGGGTCGTTTACATCGAAGAAATCCGGAAAAAGGAAGTCGAAACGTTCTTTTCCATATTTGTTCACAAAGTTGGTGAACTCTAAGTCAGAGTCTCTTCCGGCCAACATGTCCGTCATGTACATTAACAATAGAGCTGTTTTTTTCATGGTCCACGGCTCTGGTTTGTAATCGAGGAGCTTATATTCTACAGGATAATCGGCAGGGGATAGTGATTCAATATAGCTATTGATTCCATCGCGGTAAGCCTCTAAATACCCGAGCATTTCGCTATCCTTTTCCATGTTTCCCAAGGCCTTTTCAGCTCCATAAACCATTCCTTTTCTCCGTTGCCCTCTGTCATACTCCAAGGCAGCACTACCCACAATTTCTGAAAGCCTTCCGGCCGATGCATGTGTCTGAAATTCTAGCTGCCAAAGTCTATTTTGAGCAGTGACATATCCTTGGGCTCTATATAGATCAGTATTGTTTTGAGCAAAAATGTGTGGAATTAAGTGGTCATCGTAGTGAATTTGAACTAGTGCTGAAAGACCATTAATCTCATATGCCTTCTCTTCTCCTTCAGTAATTTCGTTTTGCCATACTCCTTGGTTAGGACTTAGAAACTTGCCAAGCGGAGGGATTTGGCCAAATTTGGTGTTCAATGCATAGAAAATTCCTATCGCTAAAATTAGTGACAGGACGAATTTGAAAATCTTCATAGATGCTGAAATTTCCTCTTAATATATAGAATCTTAAAGGAGATTTAGTTTGGCAAGGCCTCAAGTTGTTTTGTAAGGTGTATTCGTTCTACCTTTGCCGCATTATAATCCAATGAGCTATTCAGAAAAAACTATAGAGCAAGCCAGAAAAATTAAGGCTATTATATTTGATGTTGATGGTGTGTTGACTGATGGAGGGATTATCTACGATAATGCCGGAATGGAGTTAAAGCGCTTCAACGTAAAGGATGGTCAGATAATCAAATATCTAAAACAAGCTAAAATCTACACTGGAGTAATTACAGGTAGAGACTCCCTAGTAGTTCGAAATAGATGTGAAGAACTGAAGATCGACAAGCACTACCATGGAATAAAAAATAAGCTGGAGACTTATGAGAAGTTGAAAGAGAGGTGGCTGCTTGCCGATGAGCAAATTGCCTATGTAGGGGATGATATAAACGATTTGCCAGTACTATGCAGTTGCGGATTGTCTTGCACTCCTAATGATGGACACTACAAAGTGAAAGAACGCGTTGATCTGGTTTTGAACGCCAAAGGTGGAGAAGGCGTGCTACGCGAACTAGCTGACTTGGTTTTGGAGGCTCAAAACCGATATGAAGATATTATTAAGGAATTGATATGAAGAAATTTGAGAAGAGTTTTCAACTCTCTGATTCCATTGAGGTTGGGAATGGAAAGATGGTTTTATTCTCTGGGCCATGTGCGGTAGAGTCTTATGACATATGTGCAAGAGTGGCAGAAACCCTGAAGGAAACTTGTGCCCGGCTAGATATTCAATATATCTTTAAGGCATCTTTTGATAAGGCCAATCGAACTTCTGCAAAATCATTTAGAGGAGTAGGGTTAGATGATGGTTTGAGCGTATTAGATCAAATCAAGCGAGATTTCGAGTTGCCAATTGTTACTGATATTCATGAGTCCTATCAAGCTAAACCTGTGAGTGACGTGGCGCAAGCATTGCAAATTCCTGCTTATTTGTGCCGGCAAACAGACCTGCTCTTAGCGGCTGGGGAGACAGGTAAAACTGTGAAAATCAAGAGGGGACAGTTCATGGCTCCAGAAGATATGGAGTACGCAGTCAACAAGGTGAAATCTACAGGGAACGACAAGGTGATTCTTACTGAAAGAGGGGTTTCGTTTGGCTATCATAACCTAGTTGTTGATATGCGAGCGTTACCTGTAATGAGACAATACGCCCCTGTAATTTTTGATGTTACTCATAGTGTACAACAACCAGGAGGTATGGGAGGAAGTTCGGGAGGGCAAAAACAATTTGCTCCTTTCTTAGCTAGAGCAGCAGGAGCTGTTGGGGTAGATGGTTTCTTTATTGAAACACACCCAAATCCCAAAGAGGCACTAAGCGATGGGCCAAATATGGTTCCTTTGCATAAAATGAATGATTTTCTGACCATGTGCAAAGAAGCTTTTGAACTAGGTCAACAAGCCAGTAATGAAATAGAATGATGTATAGAGAGAAAAAAGGTCAGGCAGCTATTAAGCTTCTTGGTTTTCTACTAATTATCCTGATGGCATCTAGCTGTATACCTAATGAGAAGGTGGTTTACATGCAGAACAAGGATTTGGAGCCGTCTTTAGAGAATGATTCATTGATTGCACTATCCAGAATTGATTACCAACTTCAACCGAATGATATTTTGCTAATTAATTTCTACAGTAGTGACGAAGAAGCTGTTGAGAAATATTACCCAGTATTCGCTAGGCCAGATAACTTGCTTAGAATGGGAAGTCAAAATAGCAATGGTAATCAAAACAATCAGCAAGGTGGAATGAATGATCCTTACCTTATCGGCTATAATGTAGACAAAGATGGTAAGATAGAAATTAACTCATTGGGTAGGGTAGAAGCTAGTGGTTTAACAACTACAGAATTGAAGTACCAAATTGAGGAGCTAATTAGACCACAGATTAAGGATATTCTCGTGAGTGTTAAGCTAAGCGGAATCCCTTTTACTATCTATGGTGAAGTAAATTCTCCTGGACAGCAGTTAATTAGACAGTATGATTTAACACTGCTTGAAGCAATTGCCCGTTCTGGCGATTTAACTATCAATGCCAATCGAGAAAACGTTTTGATAATGAGACAGTATCCAGATGGAGTGAGAATTCACCCAGTCGATGTAACAGGTAGGAAGTTTATCGAAACGGAACTCTTTTTCATACAACCAGATGATTTGATTTATGTTCCACCATTGAAGATTAGGGAACTAGGTACTGGCGAGACAGCTCTTCAAACATTTGCTACAATAGTTAGTGTAATTTCTGGTACCGTTCTAATTCTAGGTGTTTTAACAAATAATTAAGTTCTATGGCCAGTGAGTTTGATTTCGAATTTGAGGATGAGAAGAAGTCTGGAGGCTTAGCAATTGATCCTAAGCTGTTATTAATCAAAATAGTTGGTTATTGGCCTATATTAATAATTTCTGTTGCAATCGCTCTTTTGGTTGTCTTCATCTACCATAGATATACAAATGAGAGGTTTAGGTTATCATCTACTCTTTTGATTCCCGAGGCTAATGCAGATTTAGACCCAAGTTTATTATCCATTTTTTCACTCAGCAATACCTCTAATTTCCTTAATGAATTGGAAATTTTGAGAAGTGAAAGAATTACAGCTCTGGCTATAGATAGTCTAGAGTTTGGAACTGAATACTACTCCAAAGGAAGAATTAAAACGATTGAAGAATACAAATCCTTGCCATTTGAGATTAAATCGCTAAAACAAACAAAACAGCTTTATGGCAAGATGTACCGTGTGGAATTTCTAGAGGGTAATTTATTTCATCTTGGTTTAGAAGACGATGAGTTTACAGAAGAAAGTCCAACCTATAGTCCCTTTGAAGATATCATTTCAGAAAATTACAAATTCAGACTTGAAGTTCCTGGGCAAGCCAATTTAGCAGGCAAGGAATACTTTTTCCGTTTTAGAGAGAGAAAATCTCTAATAGATGAATGGAATAATAGATTGGGGGTGACCTACCAAAGAGAGTTTACGTCAGTGGCCGCCCTAAGTGTTAGTTACACAAACGCTAGAAAAGGGGCGGACTTTTTGAATGCTATTATGAAGGCATACATGAATGAGGAGCTAGATAGAAAGAACACTTCAGCAGAAAAAACTATTCGATTTGTAGACAGAGAAATGGCTGCTCTTAATGACACTTTAGAGCTTTATGCAAGTCAATTAGATCAGATTAAAGGAGAAAATAGGGTGACTTCTTTTGATCAGGTCGGTAATAACCTAATGAGTAGAATTACTCAATTGGAAGTCGAAAAGGGAGTGAACGAGAGAGTTCTTTCTGCTTTAAGAAGAAATTTAAGTTATTTGGAAGATACCGCGAAAATCAATGACTTAACTGCGGTTCCCCTTACGGCAATAACTGATACCAATGATACTGAAATTCAAAGGTATATTGGATTGCTTCAAGAAAAGCTTTCTGAAAAACAAGAGCGTTCAACGGTTCTTTCCGAGACCACTCCTGAGATTATGGGACTCATTGATCAAATTAATTCTTTGACTAACTTGATTACCAACTCGGTTAATTCCAAGATATCTGAATTAGAAGCAAAAAATCAATCCATAGAAAACCAAATAGATCAGCTTGATATCGAGTTCCAGAGATATCCTGAGTCACAGCGAGAGTATGGAGATATTGAGCGTGTTTATGATCTCTATTATGGCATGTTTCAGTTTTTCAGGGAACGTAGGGCGGAAGCTGGTATTTTAAGAGCTTCAAATGAGGCTAATTCACGCATTGTGGATGAGGCAACATCAAATGTATTACCTGTTTTTCCTAATAAGGGATTGAACTACACAATTGGTGGAGCCTTAGGGCTTATTTTACCTTTGGTGTTTTTTGTGGCGAGAGAAATACTTAATGATAAGGTAGAGTTTAGAAAGCAAATAGAAAGCCTAACTCAAATTCCTATTTTAGGAATGATAGGGCATAATAAGTATGAAGGTAACCTTGCTGTCTTGGAGCATCCGAAGTCTATTATGTCTGAGTCTTTTAGAGCCATTAGGTCTAACTTGGCTTTCTTTAATAGAAACAGTAAGATTCAAACAATACTACTTACGTCAAACGCCTCAGGAGAAGGCAAATCCTTTTGTTCGCTAAACCTGGCTTCTATGTTGGCTGTTTCGGGAAAGAAAACTGTATTAGTTGGTCTTGATCTAAGAAAACCGAAACTTTATGGAGATTTTGGATTAAGTAATGATTTTGGGGTTTCGAATTATCTTGCTGGCTTTGTGAAAAGAGATAAGATTATTCAAAAAACTGCTTACGAAAATTTAGACCTCATTGCAGCTGGCCCTGTACCACCTAATCCAGCAGAGCTGCTTATCTCTGATGATTTAGTCAATCTCATAAATGAACTTAAAGAAGAGTATGAGCAAGTTGTGATTGATACACCTCCTGTAGGTATAGTAGCAGATACTTTTAACCTAACTCATTTAGCGGATATTAACGTATTTGTTATACGTCAGAATTATACTGTCAAACAAGTATTTCCATTCTTAAATGATGTGACCAAAAAAGGGTTAGTCAAAAACAGTACTATCCTTCTAAACGACTTTAAGGTGAATAGAGGCTATGGTTATGGTTATGGTTATGGTTATGGTTATGGTTATGGCTATGGTTATGGCTATGGTTATGGCTATGGTTACGGCTACGGAAACTATGGAGCAGGCTACTATGAGGACGAACAGAAAACTCAGAAAAAGCCTAATTTATTCAAGCGTTTGCTCAAATAGCTTTTAAATTCAAATTCTTAAAATCCAAACAGAGAGTTATTTTAAATGAGAAAGCTTAAGGCCTTTTTTTTAGAGAATTTTAGGGGATTCTTTTTTTTCTACTCTCACTTAAAGTACCGATCATTTGCCATAATCCTTGTTAGTCTTGTGGTAGGCATGTTAGATGGCTTTGGTCTAACTATGTTCTTTCCACTTTTACAAATGACTGGAGAAAACCCGGAGTTTGATAGCAACCAATTGGGCAATATGTCATTTTTAGTAGAAGGGTTCGATACTTTTGGAATTCCTCTTACCACATATTCTGCCTTAATTGTAATGTTGATCTTCTTTACTCTCAAAGGCTTTTTTAAATACTTTGTGGGTTATTTAAGAGCAGTTTATCAACAGTTTTTTGTAAGAAAACTTAGAGTCGACAATGCAAATGCACTGGCAAACTTTAGTTACAATTCTTTTGTAAACAGTGATAGTGGAAGAATCCAAAATACATTTACGGCAGAGGTTGAGAGAGTAAACGGTGCCTTTAGAGCTTACTTCATGGCAATTCAATCGGCTGTATTAGTACTCGTATATATAGGCTTAGCGTTTTTTGTGAATGCCAAATTTGCCATTCTAATATCCATTGGCGGGGTAGTCTCTAATTTACTTTTTAAAGGACTTTACGCGGCAACAAAAAGAGCATCTAGGGCATATACTTCTGAAGCTCACGGGTTTCAAGGTTTATTAATACAAAATGTAACTAACTTCAAATACCTGAAGGCCACCTCTTTAATTTTTCCATACGGCCAAAAATTAAAAGGTAGAATTCTTGATATTGAAATTTTGCAGCGAAGAATGGGGATTTTAAAGGCGAGAATGCAAGCCATGAGGGAACCCATTACAATGTTGGTAGTGGTTTCTGTAATCATTATACAAATGGAGGTGTTTGGAGAAGAAATTGGGGCGATTGTGTTGAGTCTTCTATTATTCTATAGAGCTATGACCTTTCTACTTGCGGCACAAAATGAATATAATTCATTTCTTGGATCTGAAGGCTCTCTAAGAAATATGGAAAATTTTGCTCAGGAGTTGAAAGAGGGGCGAGAGCAATATGGGGAAGAGTCTTTTGAGCAATTTAAGGATCAAATAAAGATTGAAAAACTTAGCTTCAATTATGGAGATACTTCGGTTTTGAAATCTATTGACCTGAAAATAGATAGAAACGAAACCATCGCAATAATTGGCGAAAGTGGCTCAGGCAAAACAACTTTGGTCAATATAATTGCAGGCCTGATTAAACCAAGTGGTGGCCATGTGCTTTATGATGGGGTTTCATCTGATAAATTAGATCTTAGAACTCTTCAAAATAGAATTGGCTACATAACTCAGGAACCTGTAATTTTCAGTGATACCATTTTTAATAATGTAACCTTCTGGAGTGAGAAGACTTCAGAGAATATATCTCGATTTAATGAGGCCCTCAAAAAAGCATCTATCTATACATTTGTTGAAGAGCTGAATGAAAAAGGCGATACCATGTTGGGTCAAAATGGTATTAATCTCAGTGGTGGACAAAAGCAACGGCTTTCAATAGCAAGAGAGCTATATAAGGATGTCGATTTTCTTATGATGGATGAGGCAACATCTGCTTTGGATAGTGAAACAGAGAAGTACATTCAGCAGAACATTGATGCACTCAAAGGTAGATACACCATTATTATCATAGCACATAGGTTGTCAACCATCAAGAATGTTGACAAAATAGTATTATTGAAGAAAGGTGAAATTGATAAGGTCGGGAGTTTTGATCATCTGATGACAGTATCTAATGACTTCAAAAAAATGGTAATGTTACAAGAATTTTCAAGTTAGAAGCTTATCGAATTGATTTTATGAATTCACAGTTATTATCTCTTATTGGCAGAACTGAGGCCTTATTTGATCAAGATATTCAAGCCTCAAAGAACGAACTGTACAACATTGTGAGTGCCTCATCTTTTCTGGTTCTAGGAGGAGCAGGTTCTATTGGTCAGGCGGTTGTAAAAGAGATTTTTAAGAGAAACCCTAAAAAACTTCATGTAGTTGATATATCTGAAAATAACCTTGTAGAGCTTGTAAGAGATATCCGATCTTCTTTTGGATATATTGACGGAGACTTTAGAACCTTTGCATTAGATATTGGAAGTATAGAGTATAATGCGTTCATAAAGTCAGATGGTCAATATGACTATGTATTAAATTTATCTGCACTTAAACATGTGCGTAGTGAGAAAGATCCATTCACACTTATGCGCATGATTAATGTTAATGTTTTTAATACTGAGAAAACGGTACTTCAATCCATTAATAATAATGTGAAGAAGTATTTCTGTGTTTCAACTGATAAAGCGGCAAATCCTGTCAATATGATGGGTGCATCAAAGCGAATTATGGAGCTTTTCTTGATGCGAAGAAGTAAGCAGATAGATATTTCGACCGCACGTTTTGCCAATGTTGCGTTCTCTGATGGCTCACTTCTACACGGATTTAATCAAAGAATTGCAAAGCAACAGCCTATAGTGGCGCCCAAAGATGTTAAGCGATATTTTGTAACACCTCAAGAATCTGGAGAGCTTTGTTTGATGTCTTGTATTTTTGGTGAGAATAGAGATATTTTCTTTCCTAAATTAAGTGAGGCACTCCATCTAATAACATTTTCAGCGATAGCTGAAAAGTACTTGCAACAGAGAGGCTTGGAACCTTATTTATGCGACTCTGAAGAGGAGGCAAGGTCTATGGTGAATGAATTACAGTCTAAAAAGCAATGGCCCTGTCTATTCACCTTGAGTGACACAACAGGTGAGAAGGATTTTGAAGAATTTTTCACTTCAAACGAAAAGCTAGACATGGAAAGGTTTTCCAATTTGGGTATTATAAAGAATGAGCTAGAATTCGATGAAGAGAAGCTGAATCATTTTGAGAGCCAGATAGCTGGTATGCTTGAAAAAGAGACTTGGAATAAGGAATCGATTGTTGAGCTTTTTAACTTTATGATTCCAGATTTCGACCATAAAGAAAAAGGCAAGTATTTGGATAGCAAAATGTGAGTTTTATCCATTTTGACAAAGGCTCCTAGAGAATTATTGCCCTTGACAATTGGAATAGAACACTAGAAACTAATACACTTAGGGAAACTCAGTCACAATAGTTGATTAAAGATGAAAAAAAATTGGAAAGATGAAATCTTAGATGCTTCTCCGCAGCTCAAAGAATTAGGAACTACTGGTATTTATACTGCAGAAATAGAGAAGAACTTAGGTATTGAATACCATGATAAAATGTCTACTGGGTCTATCTTAAGGGAGCTCAAAGATCAGAAGCTTCACCTATCTTATTGGGAAACACCTTATTATGAGAAGGCAATAAGTGGTTTTTTGAAAAATGTGGATTCACCGGAGGAGAAGCTAGCCGTTGATATAGGCTGTGGCGATGGGAGGTTTACTGAGTTACTATTAAGTAAAGGTTTTAGGGTTATTGCACTGGATGCACATGTTCAACCCTTACATAACCTAGTTCAATATGCCAATAATAATGGATACTCAGATAGATTGATGGTAATTCACTGCTCGGCAGATGATTTGCCTATTGCTGATAGTAAGGTAGATGTAGCGCTTGCAATTGGAGTGTTCTATTATTTAAACGAGAATTTTGAAAAGGCTTTAGGAGAAGCTCACAGGATTTTAAAAAGAGATGGGGTTTTAGTCAATAGCGAACCTGACATTGAGGGGGCTACCTACAAGTCTATAATTTTAGATGAGATTGAGGACTTACTTGAGAATCTTGAACAAAAGAGGTTCAAAGAAGGAAAAGGAAAGACCGAATTCAAGTTTAGGTTGTTTTCTAAGGAAGATATGAAGGAAAATCTAGAGAAAGCCGGATTTGAATTACTGGATTTTCATGGATTGTCACTTTTATCATCAATTCTGAGAATTAAGACTAGTCGAGGAGAGTTTTCTATCGATGAACTCGAAGAGAAGGAGAAACAGGTAAGAAATGTACTGGACTATTTTGATGATAATGGTTCGCTGCACAAACATGTTATTTGGAACAGTAGAAAGAAATAGTAATGAATAAGGTCAGCTTTTTAATAATAGGCGATATTCCACTTGCTACTATGGTCTTTAGACTATTAAAGGATCATCCGAATGTCAATATTAAAGCAGTTCTTACTCTTGCTAAATCACGAACTTTTGAGAATGACCCATGGGATGATCAGACCTGTCTTTTTGATGAAGCACAGAAATATGGTGTCCCTACTTTTCACTCTCAACAGGAAGTTGTAGATGAATTCGCTCCTGGAGATTTCGATTTTGGAATTTCCTGTAGAGCATCGATTATTTATAAACCTCCATTTTTAAAGCTTTTTGGAAAGTATTTGATCAATATGCATGGAGGTATTCTTCCTGCAAGAAGTGGACTCCATATTGCCAATCACTGTATTATAGAGGGAGATAAACAAAGTGGTGGCACTCTTCATATAATAAATGAGGAAATTGATGCAGGAGATTTATTGGCAAGAGAATTCTTTGATTTGGAATCGTTCGATACTTCCTTTTCAGTGTATAGAAAGACCCAATTTGCTCTTTTCAATGCATTCAAGAAAAATGTTGATAGCATCATAAATGAAACTATAGAGCCTGTTCCTCAGTCAGTCTATATTTCAAAAGGAGAGAAGAAGGAATACTTTAATAAGAATGCTATTAACAAAAGGAAGGAAGTTGACCTTGCAAAAGTTGGTACTGAAGAACTAGATAGAATAGTCCGGGGATTGGATTTTCCAGGTCATGAATCGGCATATACTGTCATAAATGGAAATAAGATTTACTTAACAACTCAAGCTTTCTTTAAAAAAGATCAATAGTTGATTCAGCTTCATCATCATATACAAGTAATGAGAAATGGTAATTTCCTTTTAGATGAAGGACAGAACCATAGCTATGTATCTGGAAATAAAATTAGAAAGTTCAAAGGGATTCTAAGAAGCCAAACTTCCGTTAAAGGGCTAATAACACTCGGTTCTGTTTATTCAAGTCACTGTTTAACAACTGCATTTTTTGGCGCATATCTAAAAAAACCTGTTGTTCTAATAATCATTGCAGATGAGAAGATAGATTCAACCAAATTTCCTCACCTAAAGGCAAGTTTAGATTTTGGCGCTCAGATATTGTTCGTGAGTAGCCAAGAAGCAACGGAGTTCATTGATTTTCAGCAGGAGCGCTATAATGATTATTTATGGATACCAGGGGGAGGTCATACCAAGGATGCATCAGAAGAGTATTGTTCTTTTTTTATTGAACTCTTCAAAAATAATCTCCAGTTGAGTACTCTAAAGCAGGTTGTCTTGCCTTATGGTACTGGCACAACGGCTTTCGGTATTTGCAAAGCGATTGCTGCTTTGCAATTATCAATGAGAGTTATTGGAGTATCAGTGGCAAGAAACAAAGAGAGGTGTATTAAATCAGCTCTAGATTTTGCTGAAACTAAGGAAGAAGTAAGTCCTTTGATAATTGTAGAAGACTACGCAGGACTATATGAAAAGCGTACTGAAAGGACAGAAAGTGCTAGAAGAAGGTTTTTTCAAGAAACATCAGTTCTTCCAGACCCCATTTACAATGCCAAGAGCATTGAATATTTTTATAGAAACAATATGAGAGATACGCTATTAGTGAATACAGGAGGCACTTTAAATAACTTGCTATGAATGTGTTATTTACCAACGTAGGCAGACGTACTTATCTCATCGAATATACACTCGACCTAATCAGGCAGGATGGTTACGATATAAATGTCTTTGTGGCAGATGTTTCAATAGATACTGCTGCGTTTTATGTTTCAAAGGAAGTGACGCCTGTCATTACTCCATTTGTCTCTGGAAACGAAGAGAACTACCTGAGTGAACTTCTTTTTATTTGCAAAAAAAATAAAATCGATGTCGTAGTTCCTCTTATGGATTTTGAGCTTCCCATTCTCAGTGAAAATAAAGACAAGTTTTTGGCTAGTGGTACTAAGTGTTGGGTTTCAGATTTTGAGGTGATAGATAATTGTTTGGATAAAAAGAAGAGTTATGATTGGTGTTCGTTCAATGGCATTAATGTACCTAGGTCGTATTGGTCTTTTGAAGAAGCTTTAGAAATCAACTCATTTCCTGTTATTAAAAAGGCCATACTTGGAAGTGGTAGCATTGGTCTTGAAATAATCAGAAACCCTCAAGAAATAAAGAAGGTAGATTTTGGTGTTTATTTCCTGCAAGACTTCATTGAAGGAAGAGAAATAGGTATGGATGTCTTTAATGATTTTCATGGAGCTTTTTTGAGTGCTCATTTTAGAGAAAAAATTACGATGAGAGCTGGAGAGACAGATAAGGCAAAATCTTTTAATGATAAAGCCTTTTATAAAATGGCTCAACATCTAAGCTCTAGGTTCAGGCATATAGGAAATATGGATGTAGATTTTTTAGAAACTGAAAATGGAGAAATTTACTTTATAGACTTCAACCCTCGTTTTGGAGGAGGATACCCGTTTACTCACCATTCTGGCTTAAATTATTTAAAAGCAATTATCGATATTTCAATGGGAAGAGAAGCCGAATTTTCAACAACACCTAATGAAATAGTGGGAATGAAAGGAATTAAATTATACTTCTATGAAAAATAAAAAAGGTTGCTACATCATTGCGGAAGTTGGCCCAAATCATAATGGTAATCTTGACACTGCACTAAAGTTTATAGATGAACTTGCGGCAATTGGAGTTGACGCTGTTAAATTTCAAATTGGTAACCCTTTAAATTCTTATTCACTAGATGCTTTTAAAGCAAACTACCAAGAGGGCAGGGACAAGACAAAGTCACCTATTGAGATGTCAAAGAGGTATCAATTACCTTTTTCTGATCATATTAAATTATACAACAGATGTAAGGAGGTAGGGGTAGACTATAGTTGCTCTGCCTTTGAAATGGAAAGTCTGACTTTTCTATGGGAAAATATCCCAATGCCATTCTTTAAAATACCATCGGGTGAAATTTTTACTTTAGATATGGTTGACTTCATTGCTCAAAAGGATTTGCCAATCATTCTTTCAACAGGTATGTCTACGTTTGAAGAAATCCAGCAGGGGCTAAATTTATTTGAAGCGCATGGAGCGAAGGATATAACTATTTTACATTGTGTTAGTAGTTATCCTGCTAGTCCTGAAGATATTAATCTTAACGTAATGCTTGAATTGAGGAAGAGATTCGGCAGGAATGTTGGCTATTCAGACCATATGTTAGGAAATGAGGCCTCAATTGCTGCTGTGGCACTCGGAGCAAAGGTTGTAGAGAAACATGTAACTTTCGATAAGAATGATGAGGGCCCAGATCATCAGGCTTCTGCAACTATTGCTGAATTTGCCGAACTCGTAAAAGCAATAAGAAAAGTAGAAACTTTGATGGGGATGAGCGAAAAGGTTTTTACCGAGAAGGAGCTTGGAATTAAAAGTGTTGCAAGGAAAAGCATCGTTTCAAAAACAGATCTTCCAGAAGGACATGTGATTACAGCAGATGATATTTGTTACAAACGACCTGGTTTTGGGTTCTTACCTACTCAGAGAGATGAGGTTATAGGTAAAAAAGTTAAAGTATCTATAGAGGCAAATAGAGTAATAAGACCTGAGAATTTATTGTGAGAAAACAAATTGGTTTTTTTACTGGAGCGAGATCAGATTATGGTATCATGAAACGGTTAATAGATGCCGTTGCCAAGTCGGATAAACTCGATTATCAATTGTATGTTTCTGGTGTTCATTTGCTTCCTAGCTTTGGATTTACTATTGATGAGATAAAAAATGATGGCTTAACTATTAAAGAGGTCATTGAAGTATATAGAGAGGACTATGAGCCAGGTTTTGTAGAATTCTCCGATTTAATAACTAAGCTATCTGGAATTTTGAAAAATGAGAAACCAGATGTGATGTTCATCCTTGGTGATCGTTCCGAGGCTTATGCTGCAGCTTTAGCTTGTCATTTCTTAAAAGTTCCGATTATCCATTCAGGTGGTGGTACTATTACAGAAGGTGCTGTTGACAATATTTATAGATATAATATATCAAACCTCTCAGATGTCATATTTGCCACTTCTAAGGGGAGTTATAATAGGCTACTAAACGCACCAATAACCTCTAAGAAGAAACTCATCTTTACAGGCTCTTTGGCTATAGATGCTATAGAAAGGTTTCGTCAAGAGCCAATTCCAATTGCCAGTATTATACCAGAACTTAAGAATAAGAATTATGCGTTAATGACTTTTCATCCGGTGACTCAATCTGAAGAGGCTATTGATCAAGCAATGGATCTGAGCTTAAAATTGATAACAGAAAGAGGAATTAATGTGCTGATAACTTACCCCAATAATGATCCGGGCTACAAGAGCATTATTAAAGTAATAGAAAAGTGGCAGAATCATGATAACGTCATTGTTCGAAAAAACCTTGGTGCAATTGGTTATTACTCTGCTCTTAATAGTTGTGAATTTGTTATAGGTAATAGTAGTAGTGGGCTAATGGAAGCTCCATATTTTAATAAACAAGTTGTAAATATTGGGACACGCCAAGAAGGTAGAGAGCATGATTCCAATGTAAAAACCATTAGTTGTGATAGCGATAACATTCGGCAGGTAATAGAAAATGGAGTCAGGAATGCTTGGCCTGAGGTTACATGTGAAAGGATATACGGCAATGGTAATGCGCTAAAAACTATAATGGATTATCTTAATCATTGAAATGAGTTATTCCTTACTTTCTTTACACATAATTTCTAAGAATAGATTATGAACGATTCTAAAATGAAAGTTCTGGTTTTAGGAGGAGGGGGCTTTATAGGTAGTCATCTTGTAAATGCGCTGAAAGAAATCTATTCAGTAACTGTTTTTGAAAGGCGCAGGTCTGAAATAAAAGTACAGGGTGTAGATTACATATATGGTGATTTTGAACAAGAAGATGTTTTGCGAAAGTCATTATTGGGTATAGACTTGGTAGTTCATCTGATTTCAACCACAGTTCCTAAAACCGCAGATGCAGATCCTGTTTATGATCTCAATACAAATCTTATGAATACGGTTAACCTATTGAAGATTTTGCCAGAGACCAATGTGAAGAAGATTGTATATTTTTCTTCTGGAGGTACGGTATATGGGGAACCGAAGTCTGACTTAATTTGTGAGGATCATGCGCGAGAACCAATAGGGTCTTATGGTATAGTAAAGTGCGCAATAGAAGACTACGTGAAGTTTTTTGCATCAAAAAATGATTTTGAGTACTTAATAATCAGACCATCAAATCCATATGGGCCAGGCCAAAATACTTATGGGCTACAAGGGGTGATCCCTATTATTTTTGACTCCATAATTAATGATTCAACCTTCAATCTTTGGGGTGGAGGACTACAAGTAAGAGATTATGTTTATATAGATGATCTTGTTGAAGCTGTATCTTCTCTCTTGAAATCGGATTGCGTTGGAGCCTTTAATATTGGATCTGGAGTTGGATTCAATGTTGTTGATTTAGTTGAAATGGTAGAAAACAAGGTTGGTAAAAAATTAAGAACCAAAACATTGAAAATCGACCATTTTGCAATTGAAAGGGTAGTGCTCTCAATAGAGAAAATAAAAACACAGACAGGGTGGACTCCTTCAGTCAGCTTAAGTGAGGGACTAACAAAATATTATAGTTGGTTAAAGCAAGTCTAGGTTTTGGGTAACTGAAATGGCCTTTTTATTAAATCTTAAAGTTCAATATGAGACATTATAAGGATCACTTAATACTTATAGGTACAACGGTGTTGGAGGCGATGAGCCAGTTAAATGTTTTGGCTAAAGATGCAATTTTGTTTGTTGTCGACTCACATGATACCCTTATTGGTAGCCTAACGGATGGAGATGTTAGACGTGGACTATTAAAAGGTTTCACTGTTCAAGATCAGGTAGAAAAAATAATACAGCCAAACCCCAGATACATTGAGAAAGGTGACTACAGGTTAGAACAGATTATTGAATTTAGAAAAGGACATTTTAAAATTATTCCAGTTGTTGATTCAAATCGCAGGGTAGTTAATATCATCAACTTGAGAGAACTGTTGTCTTACTTACCAGTAGATGCAGTAATAATGGCAGGGGGCAGAGGTAGTCGTCTACAACCAATGACTGATAGTGTTCCTAAACCACTACTTAAAATTGGAGATAAAGCTATAATAAGGCACAATTTAGATAGGTTAAAAAGATTTGGGATTGACGATTTTTGGATATCTGTAAGGTACCTTGGGGAGCAAATAGTTGAGCAGCTAGGAGATGGTTCGTTAGATAACATTAGTATCGATTATGTTTGGGAAGATGAACCCCTTGGAACTATAGGGGCTGTGAGTAAAATTGGAGATTTTCAGCACGAGTATATTTTAGTTACTAACTCAGATATATTGACAACTCTTGATTACGAAGACTTCTTCTTAGACTTTGTTTCTCATGATGCTGATATGTCGGTAGCAACTATTCCGTACCATGTGGATGTACCTTATGCTGTAATGGAGACATCAAATAATCAAGTTGTTTCATTTCAAGAAAAACCTACCTATACATACTACTCGAACGGAGGTATTTATCTCATTAAAAGGGAGGTTTTGGAGAAAATACCCAAAAACAAGTTTTATAATAGTACGGATCTAATGGAAGACCTATTAAAAGCCAATGGAAAGCTCATTTCTTACCCTATGCGTAACTATTGGCTAGATATTGGAAAACCGCAGGACTTTAGTAAGGCACAAGAAGATATTAAACACCTTGACTTATGAAACCTCTTGTAATTATACCCGCTAGGGGAGGTTCTAAAGGGGTGCCAGGAAAGAATATAAAAAAGCTCAATGGGCAGCCCCTAATAAATTATACAATAGAGGCTGCCAGAAGTGTGTTTTCAGATAGTCAGATTTGTGTTTCAACTGATAGTGTCGAAATTAAAAACACGGTAGAAGAGACAGGCTTAAAAGTACCATTTATCAGACCAATAGAACTGGCTACCGATTCAGCAGGAACTTATGGTGCGTTATTACATGCAATAGAATTTTATGAAAAAAGTGGTTTTCATCCGGATACGATAATATTACTTCAGCCAACCTCTCCTTTTCGCACTTCTTCCCATATTGAGGAGGCTTGTCAACTTTTTGATAGTGAGTGTGATATGGTGGTTTCGGTTAAAGAAACCAAAGCCAATCCTTATTATGTATTAAAAGAGGAAAATGAAGAGGGTTGGTTAGAAAAGTCAAAACCAGGAAGTTTTACAAGAAGACAAGATTGTCCCAAGGTATATGAGGTTAACGGTGCAATTTACATTATGCATAATCATATATTAAAGGAAAAACCAATCGGACAATTCCAAAAGGTTAGAAAGTATCTGATGGATGAATATGCATCTTTGGATATTGATACCAAACTAGATTGGCAAATGGCTGAATATGTTCTAAACTCAGATGAGAACTATTGTTAGACTATAAAACCCAATGCCCAATATTTTCACAATTTCTACAGCCACCCATCTGCTTCAAATAGAAGAAGCATCTCATCAACTTGGTTGTGCAAATGAAGATAATTATCTAATTGTATTTGGCCATTACAAGGATTGCTATGATCAACTTCATGGGAAAATCGACAATTCTAAATGGAAGGAGGTTTATTACTTCTATTCTTTCTCATATTTTCTATTTGATGATAAGGGCATTCCAAAGCGATATACTCGTATTTATAAAAGATGGCTTTACTCTTTCGCTTATGGAAGGTTATTGAAAACCATTAGTCGCTGGGGGAAAATAGAAAGACTGTTTACGGTGAATATTCTGTCGAATGATATTTACCTCAGAAGGCTCATTAATGAGCATAATTTCGAACATATGATCTTATTCGATGATGGGTCTTCGACTATTCCTTTGGTTGATAGAATACATCATGAGTTTAAAGAAGGCAATAATCCGGTCGTAATAAATGATGTGGTTTTACCAAACACAATTACTTTCTTTTCAAGTTATGAGGTAGCTGTTCCAAGGCCATCCGATAACCTTATTATCAATCAGTTTCTCTTACAAAGAGAGAAAATTGTTAAACCTAATGACTTTGGTGATAAAGTTTATTTTCTAGGAGCTCCACTCGGTAGAGTTTACATGAAATCAGAGGTTTATCATTCGATACTAAGAAGGATAAAGTCGTTTTTCGGAGATAAGGAGGTATATTATATTCCACATAGAACGGAAAATAAGGAAGAACTTCAAGAAGTTGAACGGATATTCAAAATCCTTACTATAGATGCTCCAGTAGAGAAATTGTTGATTAATGGAGCTTTGGAACGACCAGCAATTCTTTCTTCCTGTTTTTCAAGTGGTTTGGTCAATACAGCTTCAATATTTAGCTATACTGATAAAATGCTGGTAAAAGCTTTCTATTTAGAAAGTCAAGATTTACTTACTCACCAAGATAGAATTGAAAAGATATATCAGAGTTTTGAAATGATTGATGGCAGTAGAATTGAGGTAGTAAAAGCCTTTTAGTTTAGGTTATTCAACATTATAATTGAGCTAAATGAGAATAATGATTATCAATGCCCACTTATCCAGAGTTATAGGTGGGTCTGAAGTTGCCTGCCATATCAATACAAAAGCGTTTTTTCAGAAGGGCTATGATGTCATTTATGGAGCTATTGATGGATATGATGACTCAATCAAATGGCCTTATCCAATAGTCGAAATTACAAAGAGCGACCAAAAGGATTTAGCATCCTTTCTTGTAAAGCATAAGGTGGATGTGCTCTATTGGAATTTTAATAAGAAGCTGATTTGGCCAAATTTTAGAAAAATAAGGCAGGCAGGAATTCCAATTTTCTTTTCTGTAAATCATGTAAACGATTTGCAATTCTACCCTAAAAAGAAGCCATATAATGATCCTTGGACCATTTTAAAACACAACCTCAAAAAGATTCCAAAGGCCTATCATTTTTTCCGTGCTAGAAAAATGATCAATGGTTACATAGCAATTAGTCAAGAGCATATTGATCTTATACCCAATAGGTTCAATAAAACCTTTATTCCTTTTGGCGTTTTTGATGAGTTCATCGAGCCAACTGAGTCAGCACCAAGACCATATGTTGTTTGGGTCGCAAGTATTAAAAAGGTCAAAAATCCAGAACTGTTTTTAGAATTAGCGAAAGCTCTGGAGCATCTCGATGTTGATTTTTATTTAATAGGGAAAGCTCAGGAGGAGCATTATAAAGATTGGGATAAGCTAGCTTTAAAACAGCGTAACTTTAAGTTTTTAGGAGGGCAGGAGATGAAGATGACTAATGGCTTCATTAAAAACTCCAAGATATTTATAAGCACATGTGAGCCGGAAGGTTTTCCTATGGTTTATTTACAGGCTTGGGTGTTTGGCAGGCCAGTTATTTCGATGAAATACGATCCTTCAGGTGTAATTGAAAAAGGTAACTTAGGTTATTGTTCTAATGACAATTTCGAAACTTTTGTAAGTCAGGTAGAATATCTTTTATCAAATAATGATGAGTATCAGAAAATGAGTCAGGCTTGTAAGAAATATATTGATGAGCATCATAACGTTTCTAAAAATGTCGATCAACTTTATTCATACTTTCAGCAATTTAAAAACTGAATGGTTTATTAAACTAACTGATAATTTAAAGGTATGAGTTTAGAACGAGGGCTGCTTTTTGTTACAGATACACAAATACCTTCATCGAGAGCTAGTGCTATTCATATCAAGAACTTGCTTCCAGCATTGAAGCAAAGAGGTTTTAATGTTCAATTATTAAGCAATGCCGGGAAGACAGAAAGCTGGCCGGAATTTGCGAGAAAAATAGATCATACGGTTATTCACTTACCTACCATTAAAGGAGGGTTGTTTTGGATGCTTTGTCTCTTTTCGAGTAAACTTAAAAAACTGAAATTCGATGTTATCTATTCTAGGTTTGTGTTACTTCCTCTAATTGCTAGAAAAAGACCTTATGTATTAGAGTTGCATGATGATGCTTGGAATAAAGGTTTCCTGTTTCGGTATGCCTTAAGAAAAGCTCAGGAGCAAAAGAATTGTCTTGGCTTTGTGGTAATTACAAGAGCCATTAAATCAGACTTGAAAGAGGCCTACCCCGGAATTTCCAAGAGAATTGAGGTTATTGAAGATGCTGCAGCGAGTCCAAATGAAAATTATAAACCAAAATTCCTGGATAAGAGGAGTTTAGATATTGCTTATGTGGGCTCTTTCCACAAAGGTAAAGGAGTTGAGGTGGTATTAGAGGTTGCGGAAAAACTACCCGAACACAATTTCATAATAGTAGGAGGGGGCACTGAAGACTTAAGTGAATATGAGAAGGGCAGCTTAAAGAATGTTCATTTTAAGGGATATGTAGAGCATGATCAAATTTGGGAATTGATGGATGGAATAGATATTTGCATGCTTCCAAATCAACCAAATGTTAGAACTGGGAAAAAGTCGGATATTGGTAAATATACATCCCCTTTGAAGATGTTTGAATACATGTCATTCTCTAAACCCACAATTGCATCAGACCTTCCCGTGTTAAAAGAGGTTTTAGATAATCAAATAGCTATTTTTGCTAAACATGACTCGGTGGATTCATGGATAAGTGCAATTTCAGAGCTAAGTTTGGTGGATCGGAGGAGTGAAATTGGGAAATCCGCTTTTGAAAGGTTTAAAAATAATTATACATGGGAGAAAAGAGCGGAACGAATCTTAACTTTCATCAATGAAGAATTAAATACGATATGAACGTAGCAATAATTACAGCTAGAGCAGGTAGCAAGTCGATAATCAACAAGAATATTTTAGAGGTTAGAGGTTACCCACTTGTGTACTACCCGATTAAAGCCTCATTGGATGCACTTAAAATAGATAAGGTTTTCGTCTCAACTGATGGAGAAGGAATCGCCCAAGCTGCTGAGAAGTTTGGGGCAACCGTTATTCCAAGACCCGATGAACTAGGAGGTGATACAGTTAATCACGGGGATGTGATTAAACACGCAGTTGAATGGGTCGATCAGCGCTATGACAATCTTGAAAATGTAGTGCTGCTTCTTGGTAACACTGTATATGTAGATGGTAGTATAATTGATAAATGCCTTCAGAAGCTAGACGATGAGAAGGAACTAGATTCATGTATGACCGTGTGGGAAGCACAAGATGACCATCCGTTTAGAGCTATGGAAATCAGCGAAGATGGACTTCTTAGACCTTATGGTAATGTAGAGAGAAATGTTTCAACCGAAAGACAGTCATATAAAAAAGCATATTACTACGACCAAGGTGTATGGGCATTTCGTAAGTATACTGTTCAATCTCATGATGGACCTAACCCTTGGTGGTGGATGGGTAAAAAGAGTGCACCTGTTTTGCGTACCTGGGTAACAGGAAGAGATATTCATACATATTTCGATGTAGGAATTAGTGAGTGGTGGCTTGATGGATTGGATAAAATGAAAGAAATATTAAATAAGAGTTCGGATCATGGCCTTTAAAATTCTTACAACAACTTCTTCATTCGGAAAAGTAGACTCTAAGCCTTTAGATTTATTAAAAAACGCTGGCTTTGAAGTGGTTCTAAACCCTCATGGAAGAAAGTTGACTATTGATGAGTCTAAGGAATTGATGGCTGGGTTTGATGGCTTAATTGCTGGTACGGAAAAACTAAACCAAGAAGTGTTATCATCAGCTCCTCAACTTAAATATTTGTGCCGTTTAGGAGCAGGTATGGATAGCGTGGACTTCGATGCAGCCAATTCCCTAAACATTAAGGTAGAAAATACTCCTTCGGCTCATATCGATGGAGTGGCAGAACTAACTCTTGGTGGTATTCTTTCATGCCTCAGAGGAATTGCCTCTTCACACTCAAATGTAGTATCAGGAGAATGGAAAAAACCTATGGGCACTTTGCTTAGGGGTAAGACTCTTGGTATTATTGGTATGGGACAAGTAGGAAAAAGGCTAGTTGAGTTAACGAAACCTTTCGATTTACAAGTCTTGGCTTTTGATCTTAACCCTGATCCGGTTTATGCCGAAGCTAACAATGTTATTATTTCTTCGATGAATGAGATTGCAGAAAAGTGTGATATAGTTTCACTTCATATTCCTTTTTCGGCAGGCTCAAAAAATCTAATCGATCAAGAGTTTTTGTCGAAAGCGAAGCCAAACTTAATGGTGGTGAATGCTTCTAGAGGAGGATTGATAGATGAAAATGCACTTTACCATTTTCTGCAACAAAACGATTCCGCTTCTGCATATTTAGACACATTTGAAGAAGAGCCATATCAGGGCAAGTTATGTGAATTATCGAATTGTACTTTAACCCCTCATATTGGCTCTTATGCTAGAGAGGTTAGAATAAATATGGAAATGGAAGCAGCACAAAATGTGATTAATTTCTTTTCGAAATGAGTGAAAAAGTACTTGTAACAGGAGCTTCAGGGTTTTTAGGAAGTCATATCGCAGATGCACTTTCAGACCAAGGGTATAATGTTACCGTTTTCGACATTGTTGATTCTCCATATTTAAGATCAGATCAAGATTTCATGCTTGGTGATGTTCGTGATTTGGATAAGCTAAAGGAGCAGATGAAGGGCTTCGATTACGTCTATCATTTGGCTGCATTGGCCGACTTAAATGCAGCTAAAACTCGTCCTATTGAAACGGTATCAATTAATGTACAAGGTACCGTGAATATGTTAGAGGCAGCTCGTATAAATGGAATTAAGCGATTTGTTTTTGGATCAACAGTTTATGTATATAGTCGCGAAGGGGGCTTTTATAGATGTAGTAAACAGGCTTGTGAAAATTATGTCGAAGAGTACTCTAAGAGATATAGTCTAGACTATACTATTCTAAGATACGGTAGCCTTTATGGCCCAAGAACCGACATGGCCAATGGTGTGTACCGATTGTTGAAGGCCTACATGGATAATGATTCAATGGAACATAGTGGAAGATCTGATGATAAAAGAGATTACATACATGTATTCGATGCGGCTAAACTGAGTGCTTCTATTCTCTCAAATGAGTTCGTAAATAAGAATTTAGTGCTTACTGGGAACGATAAGTTAATGGTTTCCGAATTGTTCAAAATGTTTGGCGAAATTCTCAATAAGGACACTGCCGTGCGTTTTCTTGGAGATGAAGGTAAGGGTAACGGTCACTATAATATCACACCTTACGCATATACACCCAAAATCGGTCACAAATTAGTATCTAATGAATACGTTGATATGGGACAGGGTATTATTCAGGTGATAGAAGAAATTGAAGCTTCAAAGGAGCAGTAGGATTCAGAAATTTATATGATGGAAATTAGGAAACCCGAACCTGAACAACTGTTAGGCTATGAATGCATGTTTTTTGATTTTGACGGAGTTGTTCTAGAGTCAGGGGATATAAAAACAGAAGCTTTTATAGAGCTTTTTGCTGGGCTAGGGATAGACGAAGAGGTTAAAGAACACCATTTGTCTAATCAGGGAATATCACGTTACGAAAAGTTTCAATGGATAACTGAAAACCTTTTAAAAAGGAAATACACTGAAGAAGTTAAGGAGAAACTAGGTGACCGTTTCGCAAGCCTAGTTAAGCAAAAAGTCATTGCAGCACCATTCGTAAAGGGGTTCTCAGAAATGATCGAACACATCAGGAAACATGATATTTACTGTGTCGTGGCCTCAGGTACACCTCAAAGCGAATTAGTTTCTATCGTAAATGAAAGAAGGCTGAATGCTTGGTTTGATGAAGTTCATGGTAGCCCTCGCAAAAAGGACGAAATAGTCAAGGAAGTTTGGGAAAGAAAGCCGTTTAGCCCTGAGAAATGTTTATTCTTTGGTGACGCTAGTACGGACTTTGAAGCCGCTCAAAACGTTAATATAGATTTCTTCGCTAGACTAACTGATGATATGTCAGCTTATTGGAGCCAGGTTTTCTATAAATATGGACAATCAGATTTTTCAGACTTATTATAAAGGGTTTGACAAGGAAATTGAACATACTTTTTGTCAGGCCAACCTTAGGTTACGGAGGTGCAGATAGAGTCACTCTTAATTTACTTCAAGGATTCGATAGAACTCGTTTTTCATGTGACTTAGCACTTATGAGGGCTGAAGGCGATTTTATTGAAGATTTGCCTAGTGATGTATCCCTGTTCGACCTTAATGCGCGATCCTTATGGTTTATGTGGACTCCATTATATAAGTTGTTTAAAAGAGGAAAGTATGATGTAATTTATTCTACTTGTGGCGGAGCTTCAATGCCAATGATGCTTGCGGCAATACTTTCAAGATACAAAGGAGTGAAAGTTGTTTCAGAAAGGAATATTCTTTTTCCTCCAAATAAGAGTAAGTTTAAGCGGAAACTTATGTTAACCATTAAGAAACGACTTTACAGTAAAGCAACTTGGGTTACGGCCGTTTCAAAAGGAGTAAAGATTGAATGTGAAGAGATACTTAAAGTTCCTGCCAATCGAGCTTTAGTAGTTAATAATCCAATTTTAAATGAAACCCTAGAAAAGGGAAAAGAAGAAGAGATTACCCATGAGTTCTTTCAGAAATACGATAAACTCGTTTTAGCTGTTGGTAGGTTTGAATGGCAAAAGGATTATGATACTTTATTTAAGGCATTTGAGCCAATAGCTAAAATGGAAAATGTGGGACTCTTTATTTTAGGAAAGGGCCCTCTTCTTTCAAGGTTTGAACAGCTAGCGCAAGATTTAGGAATTGAAGATTCAGTTTGCTTTGCCGGTTTTGATAAAAACCCATTTAAGTATATGAAAAGCTCGTCTGTTTTTGTCCTTTCTTCACAACATGAGGGTATGCCAGGTGTACTTATTCAGGCCCTTGCATCAGGAGCGGCTTGTGTTTCAACCGACTGTAGAACAGGTCCTAATGAAATAATTGAGCATGGAGAGAATGGATTGTTAGTACCAGTTGGTAATTCTGCTATGCTTGGAGATGCAATCAGTGAATTACTTCATAATAGTAATCTGAATGAAAAATTTAGAAGAAATGGGCCGGAATCGGTATCGGCTTTTCGAGAAGAACCGGCAATTGAATCATATTTTAATTTCTTGACCAAATGAATATTGCGATAGTCATAACTAACCCTAATCATCATTTAGAAATGACTATTGATGCAGCTAAGAAGTTGAAGGAAATGGGACATGACCCTTTCTACGTATCGCTTTGTGAGTTTAGAAGAATGACCACTCCCGTTGAGAAACTAGAAAGTTATAATATTCCTTTTTTTAAACAGAAACCTATTTCTGAAGATCTTAAGCCTAGTTCAGGAGCAAGTACTTTAGGAAGTAATCAGTCTTTTCTCCGTAAAATTTTAAGAGAAATTTTCTGGAGAATAAAACTCAAACCTTTCATTACCTCCAGTTTGAAAGCTGCTGATGTGGTGTTGTTGATGAACGATACTGCTTTTCCCGGAGATAGGATTTCGAGCCATTTAATTTCTAGGAAAATACCATTTTGTCTTATGCAAGAAGGAATCCGCTTTCCTTTGCCAGGAGAGGGGGGCTCCAGTTATGGAAGTGCAGGAGCAAGTAAGCTTTTTGTTTGGGGGCAGCGTTCTGCTCAATACTTTAGACAAGTGGCTAAGTCTCAAACTGAGGTAGTGATAACAGGGTCTCCTCGGTTCGATACCTTTTTGAAGGAAATGAGGTTATTAGAGGATCCTAATGAGAGAATCCTTGGTGTTTTTACTAATCCAATTGATGACCAAGGCTTTTGTAATAAGCAGCAGAAGTTAGACTTATTTGAAAGCTTTGTTAGGCGTTCAGAGAGTTACCTTCGCAGTAAAGAGGTTATATTGGGAGTGAAATGTCACCCAAGAGAAGATATTAATGAGTATTTGGATATAGCTAACAAATATGTTGAAACTGTTTCTCTCGATAGAGATATAAAAAGGGCAATTGGGCAAGTTCAGGCGGGGGTTATTATGGCTTCGACAGTTGGCTTAGAGTTGTTAGGTTCGAATAAGTCTCTTGGTCAACTGGAAATACCTGGTTATGGATGGGTTTTCGATTATACTGAGTCAGAGTCTGTGTTGAAGATTCCTGTCGATGGAGATTTTAATCTCGATTTGCTTTTTGTAGAGAAGGTCGAATCAGATTATTTTAGACAACATATTCTATTTAATCATAGTGCTGACAGAATTGCCAATCAACTCTTGCTATGCTAGATATAGTTAAACATACATTTGGAGCTAAAGGGTGGCTAAAAGCATGGGCTATATATTTAATGGCCTTTCCTTTTTATTTCTTTGACGCAGGTAGTGCGCAGCCGTCTGATATCTTTATTGCAATAACTGTTGCTATATTCTTTTTAACTAATGGCTTTAAATTATACAAAGACAATCAAGTAGTTTTTGGTAGATTTTTACGCTTCTGTATTTACTTGGCAATAGTGAATTTTGGTGTATATATTGCTTTATTGGGGCAGCCTAACAAAGGATTACCATGGTTTATACTAAGTGCTTTCTATATCTATAACCTTTTGGTAATGGGGTTTGCACTTGCATTATACCGCCAGTATGGTCGTAAGTTTTTGTTCACTACAATGTACTCCTGCGTACTTGCCGCAGGATTGCAAATTGGATTGTCTTTTGTATTTAATACTGGAGGCGAAGGCATTAGGGGAGCTTTGTTCTTTACAAACCCTAATCAATTAGGCTATTACTCTCTTTGTGGTTTGGCTATCGTGCTTGTTTTAGAGTCGATGATCAAAATACCTAAACTGGTCGTATACTTAAGTTTTTTTCTATTTGGTTATTTAGCAATTGTAAGCGTTTCTAAAGCTGCTCTTGGAGCTATGATAATATTATTCGGAGCCTATTTAATTGCCAATAGAGTTTTATCATTCAGAAACATATTTGCGGTAATAATTGTAGGGGGGGTCGGGTATTTAGCCTTACTCAATACAGAGTTTGGAAAGAATTTTCAAAAGAATCTTGAAATAAGAGAGATTAATGATGCAGATAGACCGGATGAAATTACAGAATGGCAGTATAGAGGGTATGATAGAATTTCTAATCATCCCGCTTATTTGATTTTAGGTGCCGGAGAAGGTGGGTATAATCGTTTTGATACATTTATTGAAGGACATGAAATGCATTCATCGATTGGTACCATTCTCTTTTGTTATGGAATACCTGGTACTGTACTATTTATAATGTTTGTATTGTCAATTCTGAGAGGATTGCCGTGGTATTATTTAATCTATTCCTTGCCTCTCTTCGCGTATGGTATAACCCATATGGGATTAAGATTTACCATTTTTTGGGTTGCTTTAATGATGTTTCCTGTAATCCGAGTAGAAATTAAAAAAAGAAAGTATCTCACTAAAAAGCGCAGGTTTGAAGCTTTTAAGAATTACAACCGTTCCAATGTCCCTTCGTTACCTTTTGAGAGGCCAAATGAAGTTCATGGCGTCACAGGGTATTGAGGTTCATATGGCCAGTGCAAATGGTCAAGAAGTCGAAGAGGTCTCCAAATATGAAGGTTGCCCTCATCATATTTTCAATTTGACAAGATCCATTACCCCGATTACAGATGTTATAACCATTGTGAAACTTGTTCGATTTCTTAAAAAAGAGAAGTATGATATTGTTCACTCACATACCCCTAAGGCAGGACTAATCGCCATGTTGGCCTCTAGGTTGGCTGGTGTTAGGAATAGATTACATACAGTGGCTGGGATTCCTTGGATGGAGGCTAATGGTGCAAAGAGAGTCCTGTTGAAACAAGTTGATAAACTGGCATATTCATGTGCCACAGAAGTCTATCCTAATTCGTTTGAACTGAAGAAATTCATGTTAAAGGAGAAACTAGTAGCGCCTAAAAAGTTAAAAGTATTGGGAAATGGAAGCTCTAATGGAATAGATACTTCTTTCTTTTGCCCATCTTCAGTACCAGAAAGTAAGAAAGAACTCCGAGCAAGATATGAAGTCCCGAAAGACAAATTCGTGTTCGTTTTTGTTGGAAGGGTAGTGAAGGATAAAGGCATAGAAGATTTATATAATGCTTTTAAAACCTTGTCAGATCAATGTCACCTGGTTTTGGTTGGCCCATTTGAACAAGAATTGGATCCTATTTCAGAAGAGGCAATAAACTTCTTTAAGGCATCAGGAAATGTAAGTTTGATGGGGTATCAGAATGATGTAAGACCGTTTTTGAAGTTGGCAGATGCATTAGTTTTACCTTCTTATAGAGAAGGGTTTCCAAATGTTCCAATGCAGTCAGGAGCAATGGGTATTCCTTCAATAGTTTCTAATATAAATGGTTGTAATGAGATAGTAGTGCACGGTCAGAACGGATTGATTGTGCCGGTTAAAGATTCAAAATCATTAAATGAAAGCATGAATTTGCTAATCCAAGATGCTGATCTTTACAGGTCATTGAAGGGCAACTCTCGTAAAATGATTACCGATCGATATGACCAAAAAATAATGTGGAAAAACATTCTGAACGAATATTGTAGATTGAACCATAATGTATAGGTCTTTTTTAAAAAGGGGGTTAGATTTTCTTCTCGCATTAATGGCTTTCATAACGCTAAGTCCAATATTTCTTGTGTTTACTTTGCTTTTAGTTGTTGTAAACCAAGGGAAACCATTTTTTCTTCAAGAAAGACCTGGGAAGAATGGTAAAATTTTTAAGGTAATAAAGTTTAAGACCATGAATGATAAAAAGGATATTTATGGAAATTTATTACCCGATCGGAAGAGGTTGACAGCTGTTGGTTCATTTGTTAGAAAAACTTCTTTGGATGAAATACCTCAAATGATAAATGTTTTATTAGGTCATATGTCTTTAGTAGGCCCCAGACCACTATTGGTTGAGTATTTGCCACTTTATAGTTCTATTCAAAATAGAAGGCATGAAGTGAAGCCAGGAATAACAGGGTGGGCTCAAGTTAACGGTAGAAATACTCTAAATTGGAATACTAAGTTTGAATATGACGTATGGTACGTTGATAACATGAGCTTCATTTTGGATTTGCATATACTTTTCTTAACAGTTAAGAAAGTTGTTGTTAGAGAAGGAATTAGCTCTGACACCTCTGTGACTATGGAGAAATTCAAGGGTAATTTATGAAGGTTTTATTTGGAGCGTCTGGTCATGCTAAAGTAATATTGGATATACTGAATAAAAACGGTGAGTCTGTTGAGTATATTTTAGATGATAATCCACGTTACTCAAGCCTTTTGGGTGTAAAGGTAAAGGTCTTTCAGGATCAGAACCTTGAAGGAAACGAACGAATCATAGTTTCAATAGGTCAAAATGAAATACGAAAAGCCGTAGTTGAAAGGTTAAAAGTGGATTTTTTTTCGGCAATTCATCAAACTGCGATTTTAGATCCGACAGTTTGTATTAAGGGAGGTGCCGTGGTTATGGCTGGAGCAATAATTAATTCATCAACAAGTGTAGGACAGCACTGCATAATAAACACAGCTGCTTCGATTGATCATGATTGTGAGTTGGAAGATTTTGTACATGTAAGCCCTAATGCTACACTTTGTGGAGGGATTTCTGTTGGAGAAGGTACTCATATAGGTGCTGGTGCAACGGTAATTCCGAATTTAAAGATTGGAAAGTGGGCCACAGTTGGGGCTGGTTCAGTTGTTATAAGAGATGTCCCTGATTATGCAAAAGTGGTTGGAAATCCAGCTCGAATAATTGAATTAAGTGATGGGAAATAGTAAAATATACTTGTCTTCACCTCACATGGGTGGTGAAGAGCTAGGGTTTATCAATCAGGCTTTTGAAACTAATTGGCTATCGCCTTTAGGCCCAAATGTAGATGGTTTTGAGAAAGATCTTGAGAGTTATTCTGGGGCAAAACATGCGGCAGCTTTAAGTAGTGGTACAGCCGCAATTCATTTAGCCTTAATTATTTTAGGTATAAAAAGGGGAGATGAGGTTTTAGTTTCTTCTTTCACATTTTCTGGTTCTGTAAACCCTATAGCTTATGTAGGAGCAACGCCTATAATGATAGATAGTGAGAAAGAGACTTGGAACCTTTCACCAGAATTTCTTGAAGAAGCCATAGAGGACAGAAAGAAGAAGGTAGGTAAGGTTCCAAAAGCCTTGGTACTTGTACACCTATATGGAATGCCAGCTAAACTGTCTGAAGTTAAGAGAATTTGTGCTAAACATAATATAGCTATTATTGAGGATGCCGCTGAAGCATTAGGTAGCTCATATCAAAATCAAAAACTAGGTACCTTCGGAGACATAGGTATCTATTCTTTCAATGGTAATAAGATTATAACTACCTCTGGAGGTGGTGCACTAATTTCTCATAATAAGAATTGGGTTGAGAAAGCTAGGTTTCTAGCCACTCAGGCAAGGGATAATGCACCGCATTACCAGCATTCAGAAATTGGATATAACTATAGAATGTCCAATGTAGTAGCTGGTATGGGGAGAGGTCAAATGTTAGTGTTAGATGATTGGGTATCGAAAAGGAGGTCAATAAATGGTTGGTACAAAGAAGTGCTTGGAGGACTAGAAGGTATAGAGTTTTTAACAGAACCAAATAGTGACTATTATTCTAACTATTGGCTTACAACAATTCTGATTGATGAGAATAAAATGAGTCTGAGTAGAAATCAAATTATGAAACTATTTGCAGAGGCTAACATCGAAACGAGACCTCTCTGGAAGCCTATGCACCTTCAACCCGTCTTTGCTTGTTTCCCTTTTTATGGGAATGGTTTCTCTAATGGTCTATTTGAGAATGGCCTTTGTTTACCATCAGGCTCTAATTTAACAGGTAATGAGAAGGAAAGAATTGAGAAAGTACTTCAAGAGGTTGTGAAAAGTTGATGTTTAATAGATTCAAAACCCTTAATGTACTTCCCAGGTGGATTATCGTTCTGATCGATCTGACAATCTTCTCTTTAGCAGCATTAGTTGGGTATATGCTCAGGCTTAATTTTCAAATAGACGAGCTATATGAGTTCGATTTTTTGAGGGGCATAGCCATTTTCACTATAGCAGGTTTAATCTCTTCTCTACTTACCAGGAGTTTTGCAGGAATTATTCGGTACACAGGTATTCAAGATACACTAAGGGTCCTGTATGCTAATCTTATCACCCTGGCCATCGTATTCGCAATTAACTCTTTGTCGGAAAACTCTTTACCGTACTCGGTTGCCCTAATTGCTTTTTTGGTATCGTTAGTATTCTCAATTAGTTATAGACTTTTGGTGAAGGAGCTTTTCGCCTTTTATCGAACGGTGCCTAAAAGTCAAAGGAAGGTGCTAATCATGGGAGCAGGTAGATCAGGTATGATCACCAAACAGATGATAGATAATGATACCAAGTCTAATGTGAAGGTTGTGGGCTTTCTAGAAGATAATCCTAGAAAGATAGGTAATGTAATTAGCGGTGTCCGTATTTATTCTGCAAAAGATGAATTTGAAAAGGTGGTTCTCAAACATAGTCCAACGGAGCTTATACTTGCTGCTACCAAGCTTTCCCTCGAGAAGAAAAATGAACTTGTAGACAAGTGCTTAGAATTTGGCATAAAAGTCACTAGTGTTCCTTCTGCAGATCAATGGATAGGAGGGGAGTTTGATATCAACCAGATTAAAGAGGTCAAAATTGAGGATCTGTTAGGCAGAAACACCATTATTCTCAAGAACAAGTTCATTAGCAAAGAGCTAAATGATAAATGCATCTTAATCACAGGTGCTGCTGGGTCCATAGGCAGTGAAATCGTCAGACAAGTGGTACGTTATTCACCTTCAAGAATTGTTCTGCTAGATCAGTCTGAAACAGGTCTTTTTGAAATAGAGAACGAAATTCGGTCAATTAAGAAAATGGGAGATGAGCTAGTCCCTTTTGTCTGTGATGTTACCAATAGAGGTAGATTGAAGGAGTGCTTTTCAACCTATAGACCTAATCTTATCTTCCATGCAGCAGCCTACAAGCATGTTCCTATGATGGAAACTAATGTTCCTGAAGCAATTGCTTGCAATATTTTAGGGACTAGAAATGTGGCAGACCTCTCTGTTGAGTTTGAAGTAGAGAAATTTGTAATGATCTCTACAGATAAGGCGGTTAACCCAACCAGTGTGATGGGAGCAACAAAGAGAGCCGCTGAGGTATATGTACAGTCTTTGAATGATTTTCTGGTAAGCATTGACTCGGAGTCTACAAAATTCATCACTACCAGATTTGGTAATGTATTAGGGTCTAACGGTTCAGTAATTCCAATCTTCAAGAAACAGATTCAAGCAGGTGGGCCAATTACTGTAACGCATCCGGAAATCACCAGATACTTTATGACCATACCTGAAGCATGCGGTCTGGTTTTAGAAGCAGGTACTATGGGAGATGGTGGCGAAATTTTTGTCTTCGACATGGGGAAGTCAGTTAAGATTGTGGATCTAGCGAAGAGAATGATCCAGCTTTCTGGTCTTGTTGAAGGAAAGGATATAGATATTGTTTTTACTGGTTTGCGGCCAGGAGAGAAGTTATATGAAGAGCTTTTAGATAACGAGGAAAGTAATTTGGCTACTCACCATCCTAAAATCATGATTGCTCAAACTAGAAAAATTGATTTTACTGAGGTGAAGGAAAGCGTAGACCAGATGGAATCGGCTGTTCGCTCAGGTGAAATGATAGATAAGGATATAGAGATAGTCAAAATTCTTAAGAGCATGCTTCTAGAATATAAAAGCAAGGCTTCTAAGTTTGAAGCCTTAGACTAGTGCGCTATAGTTCTATGCCTTTGCTGTACTTGTCCTTGCAGTAGCTTGAAGCTAAAATCCAGTCATAAATAAGTTCTTTCCTTTATTTCGAAGGACAAGCGAAGTAGCTTGTTAAAGTGTTTCAATCGGCCGCTTTATTTACAATCAAAAAAGCCAGTCTCTCAAAAGCTGGCTGTCATTCATGACAATATGCCGATAAATCATTGGGGAGTCTAACGACAGAAATTCCCAAACTATGAATACGGTCAACTGATAAAATCAGGTCTGGCTTCTCAGGATTATCTGAATTTAGGCTTTCTCCTTGATGGAGAGAATAGTTCACCAAGGAAGTTATCAGGAAGATACATTTCTAGTTTAATAGAAAAAATGTAATACGCATCGTTTGCTTCAGGATTACCTCTTGTGTTGCCTTGAGCTCTGGCAGGGTAGCCTCCCTCTACAGACCTATCGTATATTTGTAAGGCTACACTTGCTGTATTTGAACCAGCCCCACCATTCCATTCTTCTATTTGTGATATGCTTGGGTAAACAGTACTTATGTCGTCCAAATAATCAGTAAATGTAAAACGTCTAGCTCCTTCCAAGAGGATATCTATATATTGGTTTGCTTTGAGACGAAGCCCAATTCCTACGGGAATGACAGTGAACGCCTTGTTTTGACCTATAGGATTAGCCTCTTCTGTTTGATACTCCCATAAATTTACCGTATAGTTGCCCTCCTCTCCAGGTAAATAAGTTTTTGGTCTGCTAGTAGTACGAGCAATGCCTAGCATAAGATAAGGATTGATTATTGGCCTTCTCGTATAGCTGCCATCTACAGGGATTAAATTAAAGATGGCTAAGGCTGATAGCTCTAGGTTTCTAGATCGGAAATTAAGGTTACGGATGTATCTATCATCTTCATCACCTGTGTCATCTCTATTGCTCAATCTACCAGAAATGAATCCTTGTTGATTTTCTGCATCGCTACCTCCAATCTGATACCAATTAAGATCTACTCTTAAAGATAGTTGGGAACCGAACTTCTTTCTCAAACCTACACCTAAACTTGGGCCTAAAGCGCTTTGCAGGCCATCGTAGAACACATCATGTAAATCGCCATGATAAGTTGAAAAACCGACCCCGTAAGAGAACATCCAAGTTCTATCTCTTCTGCGAGAATAGAAGGATTGTGCGTCAGCAATTTCTGTGAACGCTAAGATAAGAAGTAAGATGAAAGTGAATTTTTTCATGCTAATGCTTGCTGTAAAGCTAAATAACTTCTATGTCGGTTACAAACTATCTTAGCTGAGGAATTACAAATTTACGATTTATTAATCTAAACAAAAAATCTCCAACCTATTGGTTAGAGATTTTTGTACACCCAGAAGGAGTCGAACCCTCAACCTCTGGAGCCGAAATCCAGCGCTCTATCCAGTTGAGCTATGGGTGCTGAATTCTAAAATTTCTATTAAGCTAGAGCTTGCTGAACTTTTGCAGCAGCGTCTTTTAATACAATTGCAGACTCAACAGCCAAACCACTCTCATTGATGATTTTAGCAGCTTCCTCAGCATTGGTTCCTTGTAGCCTTACAATAATTGGAATGTTGATATTTCCGATTTTCTTGTAAGCCTCTACAACACCATTGGCTACTCTGTCACACCTTACAATACCACCGAATATGTTAATCAAAATGGCTTTTACATTAGGGTCTTGCATAATAATTCTGAAACCAGCTTCAACGGTTTCAGCATTTGCTGTTCCCCCAACATCTAGGAAGTTAGCAGGCTCACCACCAGAAAGTTTAATGATGTCCATGGTAGCCATAGCTAAACCAGCACCATTAACCATACAACCTACGTTGCCATCTAATTTCACGTAGCTCAGGCCGAATTTTCCAGCTTCTACTTCTTCAGGAGCTTCTTCAGTAATATCTCTTAACTCAGCTAAATCTTTATGTCTGAAAAGACCATTATCGTCTAGGTTTACTTTAGCATCAACTGCCAAAATCTGATTGTCTGAAGTCTTTAATACAGGGTTAATCTCAAATTGAGAAGCGTCAGAATTTTCGTATGCTTTATAAAGAGAGTAGATGAATTTAACCATTTCTTTGAAAGCCTGACCTTCCAAACCTAGCTTAAACGCTACTTTTCTTGCTTGGAATCCTTGGAGGCCAACCTTAGGGTCAATCCACTCTTTAATGATTTTTTCAGGAGTCTCTTCGGCAACAGTTTCAATGTCCATACCACCTTCGGTAGAGGCCATAATTACATTGCAACCTTTAGCTCTGTCTAAAAGAATTGATAGGTAGTATTCTTTAGGCTCAGAATCGCCTGGGTAGTAAACATCTTGAGCGATTAATACTTTGTTTACTTTTTTGCCCTCTGCTCCGGTTTGGTGAGTAACAAGAGTTCCTCCCAAAATAGCTTCTGCTTTAGGAGCAACCTCTTCTAGGCTTTTGGCAAGAACTACACCATTAGAGTCAGTTTCTTGAACTTTACCTTTACCTCTACCTCCGGCATGAATTTGGGCTTTAACTACGTACCAGCTAGTTCCGGTTTCTGCATTGAGCTTTTTAGCAGCTTCAGTCGCTTCTTCAGGGGTTTCAGCAACTAGGCCTTCTTGAATTTTTACACCGTATCCTTTTAGTAATTCTTTTGCTTGGTATTCGTGAATATTCATGACGCTTTTAATTTGGTGCGAAGCTAAATCTTTGGGGTTATAATAACAAGTGAATTCAGTTTATTAGAGATCATCCATATACTGCTTTCATTGCTATTCGTTATGTTTGAAAATATGTCTGAAATTATCCTAAAGGCGAACAATATATCCAAGTCATATAATGACTTGCAGGTGCTGAAGAATGTAGAACTAGATTTGATGAATAATGAGGTTGTTTCTATTGTGGGGGCTTCAGGAGCAGGAAAGAGCACCTTGCTTCATATTTTAGGGACTTTAGACAAACCAGATGCTGGTAGCTTAACTATCAATGGTTATGATGTAGTGGCTCTTTCTGCCAATAAGCTAGCAAAATTCAGAAATAGTCAATTAGGCTTTGTTTTTCAATTTCATAACCTGTTACCAGAATTCAGTGCTATAGAAAACGTGTGTTTGCCCGGATTCATTTCTGGTAAACCAGACGCTGAAGTAAAAAGTAGGGGCAAGGAACTTCTGGAAATTCTTGGTATTGGTGCCCGAGCTAATCATAGACCATCAGAATTATCTGGTGGAGAGCAACAACGAGTAGCTGTAGCTCGAGCTTTGATTAACGACCCTAATATTGTGTTTGCAGATGAGCCTAGTGGAAACCTAGATTCAAAAAACGCAGAGCAACTGCATAAGCTCTTCTTCGATTTAAGAGATCAGTTTAAAAAGACATTTGTTATTGTAACCCATAATGAGGAGCTCGCTGAACTCTCAGATAGGAAAGTGGAAATTAAAGATGGCTCTATCTTGTACGCTTAACCACTTTGCAGCGGATTGAAGACTTACCGTAAAGTGATTTTGGCAAATAGTACGCAAGCCTGAACCCAAATCGAAGATAAGAATCGTTTGTACCATCGCCACGGATAGTGCCTGCAGGAACAGGTTCAACTGGTGGAGAGAGCGCTGCTCTTGGGTCGGATAATAAACCTAAGGTAGTAGCATCTACACCATCGGTTTCTGAAAAAGAGGCAGGGTCTCTGTACACCGAGTTTACATCGTCCAAATAACCAGTCATAGCCATGGTGTATTGCACCTCCATTTGGAGGTCAAAATTTCTAGAAAGGTAAAAATTGAACCCAAAGCCCATCGGAATGGCTAGGGCTAAACCACCGTATTGAACACCCTCTAATGATAATGGTCGCAAATCGTAAGTAGTGCCAGCAAGTTCAGCCTTAGGGTTGTTACTTGTTACTCCAATACCTAGGTGTATGTAAGGATTAGCAAAAGCCCTGTCTTTGTAGCCCGAAGCAGGGTGTCTGAAAGCGTAATACATAGCCTGAACTACCAACTCAAAGTTGGTGGCCTTGAAGTTTAGGTTCCTAACTTTATTATCTGGTAAGGGAGAAAGAGAATCGTCTGCTTGGATTTTATAAATAGACAAACCTGTTCTAATGGCAATCTGGTCGGTAAAAAGGTGCTCATAGCCAATTGTAGCACTTAACCCAGTTTGTAATTTGGGGTCTGTTGCTCTCCTTAATTCACCAAAGTAGGTGTTTAAGCCTATACCAAAAGATGCTTTCGAAATCCTATCGAAATCTCCTGTAGTTACATATTGCTGTGCACTTACCTGAATGGTTGTGCAAACTATTAAGCAGAGGGAAAGGATAATTCTCATCTAAATCCTTATAGAGGTTAGCTCACAAATTTATCATTCGAACGTAGAAAAACGACTTTTATTCAGTTTTTAATTGATTTATCATTGATTTAATGTGTTTGGTTGCCCCAAACATGTCCGAATAAACAGCCCTAACTCTTTGTTCGGCATCAATAAGATAGGTGATCCTCTTGGGAACTTTAACAATTGGCATCAGCGCATCGTACTGCTTGCAAACTTTCCCAGATGTATCGGAAAGCAAATCGAAACTTAACTGATGTTCTTCCTTGAATTTCTTGTGAGAGGCTACAGAGTCTCTACTTATTCCAAAAACTGTGATGTCGAAATCTTTAAAAACTTGATGGTTGTCTCTAAAACTGCAAGCTTCTGCCGTGCAACCTGGAGTGAAATCTTTAGGGTAGAAGTAAACGATACAAGGGAGGTTTTCTTCTAGTTTTACTGATTTTCCTTCCGAATTTTTTAATTCGAAAAGGGGTGCTTTTTGTCCTACTTTTAATGCCATTTGCTGAGCTTCATTTTATGAATAAGTGCATCTTTGCGCATGCTTTCCAAAGGAGTGCTTTACATGATGCTTGCCACATTCATTTTTGCTGTAATGAATGTGCTGGTAAAATTCTTACCAAATATACCTGCTATAGAAATCATTCTTTTCAGGTCTATTGTTTCATTTTTTATGTCGGGTGTCACATTAAAGATGAAAGGAATTCCGCTCTTAGGGAAGAATAAAAAGATATTGCTTATTCGTGGCCTTGCTGGAGCATTGGCACTCATGATGTTTTTTACAACACTTCAAGAGATTCCTTTAGCCAGTGCGGTGACGCTAATGTTCTTAGGCCCGATTTTCACCACCCTTATCGGTATTTGGATTGTAGGAGAGAAAGTTCGACCTATTCAGTGGTTATTCTTTGCCATGTCATTTGTTGGTATTGTGATGATCAAAGGGTTCGACCCAAGAATTTCGCCTTTTATGGCATTGCTTGGGGTGGGGGCTGCATTTTTCTCTGGGGTTGCCTATAACATGATTCGAAAACTAAAAACCTCTGAACACCCGTTGGTTATTATTTTCTATTTCCCATTGGTGACCTTACCTATTGTGGGGATTTACTCTGCTTTAAATTGGGTTCAGCCCGAAGGTATTGAATGGGTGATTTTAATTGGGGTCGGTGTGCTTACTCAAATTGCCCAGTATTTCATGACTATTGCCTATCAGTCGGAAGAACTTTCTAAAGTTTCTAACATCAACTTTATAGGGATTCTTTATGCTTTAGGGTTCGGTTTCTTCCTTTTCGATGAGACTTTTAATGTGTTAACCTACCTTGGAATGGCTGCTGTTATGACGGGAGTAGTGCTAAATGTGATATTTAAAAATAAAAGGACAAATGAGACTGTTTCAAATTGATTCGTTTACTCAAGAGATTTTCAAAGGCAACCCTGCCGGTGTTTGTTTGGTAGAAAAAGCTTTGAGCGAAGACACCATGCAAGCTTTGGCAACGGAGATGAACTTGGCTGAGACAGCTTTCATAGAGAAAAAAGGTGATAAGTATGGCTTAAGATGGTTTACCCCGGCTAGGGAAGTTCCATTGTGTGGTCATGCTACTTTGGCTTCAGCTTTTGTGCTTTTTGAAGAAGGAATTCATGATGCTCACCAGCCAATAACTTTCGAAACCTTAAGTGGTGATTTAATTGTAAGAAAGCAGAATGATGGTACTCTTCTTATGGACTTTCCGAGAACGGATCCTTCTCCTTATAAAGGTTCAAGCCTAATTAAAGCTAAGGAGTTGTTCGGAGCTTCGGTAGTTGAAGTGTTAGAAGTGCCTAATGAGCTAATTGTCATTTTAGATTCGTCTGAGTCTGTGAGAAATGCAAACCCATCTTCTGACATCATTGCAGAACTTGCTGTCAATGGCGTAATGGTATCTGGTTGGGATGATTCAGAAGAGTATAATTTCGTTTCGCGATACTTTGCTCCGAATCTCGGTATTAAGGAAGACCCAGTGACTGGATTCATTCATACTATTCTTTCACCATATTGGTCGGGTAAGAAAAATCAAACTGAGTTTAGATGCTACCAAGCCTCGGCAAGGGGAGGAGAACTCTTTGTAACGGTAAAAGAAAACCGCACACTCATTAAAGGGCATGCGGTTAAGGTTTTTGAAACGGAGATTAATCTCTAATTTCTCTTTAGAACGAATGGTGTAAAAGCTGGAATAGTAATGCTTCTTCCGGCTTTTCTAATGCCAAATTCATTGACATTTTTTCCATCGAGCACTACCGTCCATGAGCCTTCTGGTAAGCTGATGGTCTTATTCAGGTTGCCTCCATTTAGGAGAACCAAAATATCACTCCAAGAGTCTCCGTTAGCGTTTTCTTTGATCTGATAGCCCAAGAAATTTTCACCTTCATAGTCTAAGAATTCTAGGTGTTCTTGAATTTGTTCGGTACTTGTCATTCTAAAGGCGGGATGGTTCTTTCTGAGTGCGATCAAACCTTTATAGTAGTTGAAAACGTCTTCATACTTTTCCTTTCTTGTCCAATCAATTTGATTGATGGAGTCTGGTGAGTTATAGGAGTTTTCTACTCCATCTTTGGTTCTAAGCATTTCCATGCCGGCATGTACGAACGATACTCCTTGAGAAGTAAGCACAATGGTTTCAGCTAGCTTATGCATTTTGATAAGTTCAGCTTCACTGGCCTCTGGGTTCGAAATGGTCAGTTTATCGAATAAAGTATGGTTGTCGTGGCAAGACACATAGCTGATGGTTTGGCTTGGTTCTGCAGCCCAAGGCGCATTTGAGTAATTCACGGAGTCGTAATTCACTTGTGGATGTTGAGTGGATGCTACTACTCCGAATTTGATACTTTCCTTTAGACCTTGTCGGTTGCTGGCAAAACCACCTTCTTCGTGCTCAAAAACGCTTCCTTTTAAGCCATCTCGGAGGTCATCACTGAAGGCCGCTACGTTCTGCATTTTGTAGGTATTGGCTTTTAGGGCTTGTTGTTCCGAAGGAAGCGGAGAAGAGCCAGCTGTCCAGCCTTCACCATATACAAAAATGCTCGGGTCAATGGCCCTAACCGCAGCGCTTACCTCATTCATGGTTTCCATATCGTGAATACCCATTAGGTCGAAACGGAAACCATCCAAGTGGTACTCATTCACCCAATATTGAACAGATTCAACTATGTACTTGCGCATCATTTCTCTTTCTGATGCAGTTTCGTTGCCACAGGCCGATGCATCTGAGAATCCGCCTGTTTCATTCTGGCGGTAATAATATCTCGGAACGAGCTGGTTGAAGTTGGAGTCTTCTGTCTGGCCAGTATGATTGTAAACTACATCAAGGATTACTCTGATTCCTTTTTTGTGGAACTGCTGAACCATCTCTTTGAATTCTTTAATTCGAACTCTGCCATCATAAGGGTTACTCGAAAAACTCCCTTCAGGCACATTGTAGTTTAAAGGATCATAGCCCCAGTTGTATTGAGGTTCATCCAATCTGGTTTCATCAATTGATCTATGGTCGAAAGTAGGTAGCAGATGGACATGTGTTATTCCCAACTCTTTAATATGATCAATACCTGTAGTTAGGCCTTTCGGGCTTTTAGTGCCTTCTTCCACTAAACCCTTGTATTTGCCGGGCTGCGATGAACCCGAGGAAGGATGAATTGTCATGTCTCGGATGTGCAATTCGTAAATAATGATGTCCGTATAGTTTTCAAGGGCAGGCCTTTGGTCGGTTGCCCAACCTTCAGGATCGGTTTCGTCCAAATCTACAATCATGCTTCTCTGCCCGTTCACACCAACAGCAACAGCATAGAGGTCGGGTTTTTCTTGAAGCCACTCTCCATTTTGCATCACCTGATAAGTGTAATACTTATCTTGAAGGTCGCCAGAAGCTTTGAACGTCCAGGTTCCGGCATCGTCCCTTTTCATTTTGTAGGTGCTTTCCAAGTTGTCACCGTTTCCTGCAGAATAAATATTGAGTTTTACTTCTTGAGCAGCGGGCGACCAAAGCCTAAAGGCTGTCTCTTTAGGGGTGTAAGTAAAGCCTAGATCTGTACCCTCATAAATAGGGTAGTCAGTTAAAGTCTCGTAGGTCGGTTGGCTCTCACAGGAAGTCATAATGATGATAAAACAGATGAGAATTGATAGCGTATTTTTCATTGATTTTGAGTTCATGCTATGAAGTTTAGCTGTGCTGAATATTGTTTTTGTTCTCCTTGACCAGAAGCCAAAGCACGGCCGAAATACCTAAAGAAATGGCGCTGATAATGAATATCATGGATTTGTCTTCGGCAGTATCTATAAAACCACCAAGCCCAGATGCCACTAATTGTGGTAACACTACAGACAAATTGAAAAGCCCCATATACCAGCCCATTCGGCTTTGATCTACAGTTTCTGACATAATAGCAAAAGGCAAACTCACCACAGCAGCCCAGCCGATTCCAACGACTGCCATTAGTATGAAAAGAGTTGTGGAAGAGTTTCCGAATAGAATGATGAGAAGGTAGCCAATGGCCATAGTTGCTATACACAACATATGTGTTTTTACTCTCCCAATTTTTTTGGTGATGGGCTCTAGGACCAATGCAGGGAGTAAGAAACCAACCGTGTTCAGAATGGCAAATGAAACACCTGTTATAAATCCAATCTCATCGTTTTGAGCTTCTGTAAGCTGTTCCGTTGTACCGAATCCCATAATGTTCTCCTTAATAAAGGAGAAAGTGTAGATGAACATGGTTTGAACGCCAATCCATGTGAAAGCATGTGATACACACACTTTCAAAAACTCGGGTAGATTGGTTTTCTGTCTAGACTGATCTGCATCGATGATTTCATCTTCAGGCTTAAGGTTTATAGGTTCAGTGATGAAAAGAGTAGGAACCACTGAAAAGAGAAAAACCAATATCGCCCCAAGATAAATGAGCGTGTAATTGCTGATAAACGCCCCGATGAGGTAGGCAACCACTCCGAAGAAGCCAGAGATGGTTTGCATCCATGTATAGCCTTTGGTTCTGACAGCACCTTTGGGAGTTACATCTGCAATGACTGATCGGGTAGGGTTGAAGCTGATGTTTATGGCAAGGTCTAAAGACAAGGCTACGGCTATGGCTACTCCAATCACTTCTTCAAAACCTAAAGCCTCACTGATTACTCCAATATTTGGAAGCGCCAATAGCATAACGGAGGCAATAATTCCTCCAATAAGAATGAATGGTCTTCTTCTTCCGCCCCAGAACCAGACATTATCACTGACCAAGCCTATAATTACTTGACCTAAAATTCCAGCTGCTGGACCAGCGAGCCATACATAGCCTATCTCTTCAAGGTTGAAGCCGAATTTGGTGTTGAGAATCCAGCTAAGGGCTGCAATTTGAACGGAAAGCGCGAATCCCATGGCTGTAGCCGGAAGGCTAAGCACCATAAAGAAGGGCTTGGATAGGTTCTTCTGAAAGTTGAGCATGAAGCGAGTATATTATTGAAAAGGTAATATACTCGTTTGCTAGCTATTCAGGAATGCCAACGTTTGCACACTAGAAGCTAGAAGGAAGGCAGCACCGTTTGAGCTGCCCAGTTCATAAAACTATAGGGTTTAGCCTTAATTTAAAGCTTCCTAGTAAATCTTCTCTCTTTGAGCCATCCACTCTTCGTTTTCGATGTAATCATCGTAAGTGCTGAGCTTGTCTAGATAGCCTTTCGGTCCGATCTCCAAGATTCTGTTAGCAACAGTATGAGTGAACTCGTGGTCATGAGATGTGAATAGAACTGTTCCTGGGAAATCTTTCAAGGCGTTGTTGAATGCCTGAATGGATTCAAGGTCTAAGTGATTAGTTGGTTCGTCAATGATGAGCACGTTTCCTTGTGCTAGCATCATGCGTGAAATCATACAACGTACTTTTTCACCTCCAGAAAGCACGTTTGCTTTCTTAAATACTTCCTCACCAGAGAAAAGCATTTTACCAAGGAAACCTCTAATGAATACCTCGTCTTTTTCGCCTTCAGAGAACTGACGAAGCCAATCGATTAGATTTTCGTCTGTGTCGAAGTACTTAGAGTTGTCGTTTGGTAAATAAGCCGTGGTGATAGTCTGACCGAATTTGAACTCTCCGGTATCAGCTTTTTCTTCACCCATTAATATTTTAAAGAAGGCCGTAGTAGCCACACTGTCTTTGCTCAATACAGCAATTTTGTCACCTCTATTCACGAACAGGTCAAGACCACCGAAAAGCTTCTTCTCATCGTTCGACTTCGATAGGTTTTTGATCTCTAAAATCTGATCTCCTGCTTGTCGGGTTTGCTGGAAGATAATAGCCGGATACCTTCTGGTTGAAGGCTGAATATCATCTACGTTAATCTTATCTAATAGCTTTCTTCTACTGGTTGCCTGCTTAGATTTTGAAGCGTTAGCCGAGAACCTGGCAATGAATTCTTGAAGTTCTTTCTTCTTCTCCTCAGCCTTTTTGTTGGCTGCAGATCGCTGAGAAAGTGCCAATTGGCTCGACTGATACCAGAAGCTATAGTTACCGGTGTAAAGCTTCACTTGGCTAAAGTCGATATCTACAATGTTTGTACAAATAGTATCCAAGAAGTGACGGTCGTGAGATACAACAATCACGGTGTTTTTAAATTCAAGAAGGAAGTCTTCTAACCAGCTGATAGTATTCAGGTCAAGGTCGTTGGTAGGCTCATCGAGAATCAATAGGTCAGGGTTGCCGAATAATGCCTGAGCTAGGAGAACTCTCACTTTTTGGCTACCATTCAGGTCTTTCATCAAGCTGTAGTGGAGGTCTTCAGAAATACCCAGTCCGCTAAGAAGGGCAGCAGCATCAGACTCTGCATTCCAGCCATCCATTTCAGCAAATTGCGCCTCAAGCTCAGAAGCCTTGATACCGTCCTCTTCAGAGAAGTCTGGCTTCATGTAGATAGCATCTTTCTCCTTCATAATGCCCCAAAGCACGGTATGACCCATCATTACGGTGTCAAGCACAGATACTTCATCGAACTCAAAATGGTTCTGCTTAAGTACCGCCATTCGTTTGCCTGGCTCCATGGTTACAGAACCTGAGTTAGGGTCTATTTCACCAGAAAGGATTTTCAAGAAAGTAGATTTTCCAGCTCCGTTGGCACCAATAACGCCATAGCAGTTATTGCCTTGAAACTTAATATTTACTTCGTCAAACAGTACTCTTTTACCAAATGCAAGGGATACGTTCTGTGCTGCAATCATAGGGCTTGTATTTCAGGCCGCAAAGGTAAGAGTTTTATATGCCTTGAAAAAGGAAGCGAGGAATAGTTTTGGACTTATTTAGAGAAAGGTGCTTTTGGATTTGGAAATGCTTTACAATTTGAAAAACCAATTGATACTCAGCCAGTAACTGTGGCGAGTGGGTTCAGTCAATATGGATCTGTTTCGGTAGTCTAGGCCTACTTCTAGCTTATGTGTTTGATCTACTGAGTAGCCTAAGAACGGTCCAAATCTGTACTCTAATAATGGCTTGCTACCATCTTGCCAACCCTGTAATAATTCATTATTCAGTTTTACGTAGAATTCCCCAGGATCTGCCTTATCTCCATCCAATGGCAGTTCTGCACTAACACGATATCGTAACCTAAAGGCAGTGCTTTCTTCAGGTTCAAAGGTTTGATCAGTTACTAATCGATGCCCTAGGCTGAATGTTCTGAGTCTGCTGATAAAGGAAAACTGTTGTATGGTTCTGTGTATGGCTTCGCCTTCTTCCAAGCGAAACATGTAACCGAAGTTCACCTTTTCGGATAGCCCCACTTGCCTGGAGCCAATTAGCGTAAAGTCAGTGAGTAAATGCTGATGGTTAAATAGTGCATCACTTCCTACTTCGCCTCCCCAAAACTGCTCACGGCTCTCAATTTTAAAATTGAGTGAATAGATTTCACCGAGATCTTTATTGAAGTTTATACCAGGAAGAGCTCCAGTCTGGAAAGTGTTTTGTGCGCTCAACCCGCTGAAACAGAGTAGTCCCTGCAATACCAATATGCTAAGTCTAGTATTCAAGGTGGGTGCTGTTTCTGTTGAGAATTTGATCTATTGATATAAACTTACCCTTGGAACTAAAAACAACTTCCCAGAGCTTCATAAGCTTAGACTTTTTGCCTTTTACTACCAACTCAAAAGCATGAGGAGAATCGGTTTTGGGTACTTCTTCCTTTATTAAAGTTTGTAAAGAAGTCTGTTTATACTGAATCTGAACCTTCTTTATTCTGTGCCTTTTAAATTCAGCCTCAAGATATTTATCGATCGATTCTCTGGTAGGTTCCGGCACCTGATGTAAGTCTATTTCTATTTCGATATCTTCTAAAACACCTTCTTCTGAGAATTCTACACTATACCATCTTCTTTCATGTTTGAATTTGGCTTCAAATGAAATTGACTCTAAGCCAGTTTCTCTGTACCATTTCACTTTGTCTAAAGAGGTTTGTTCAATGTATTCTAGTGCCTTTTCGGGTACATCAGTACTTTTAATTCTAGACTCTCTTTCTACTTTTTGACCGAAAGCACTTGAAGAAAGTAAAAGTAAGACCGCAATGCATATAGCGGAGCCTATTTTAGGTGTTGAAATTCGCTGCATCTTAAATAAAAAAATCCGTGCATGAAGATATACACGGAAGCGCTATTATTTGTTTCGAGAAAAAGGAGCTCAACTCTCCTTCAGTAGATGAGACTTTACCCAATCGTTTGGAATCATATCTATGGTGAGGTTAATTCTGTCTTCACTGCTGTTGTTTACTACGCTGTGCGGGTCGGTAAGTCGCATATACCAACACTCTCCAGGTTTCATAGGTACAGGTTCTCCGTTGAGGTAGAATTCAACACCGCTTTCGTTTAAAATGGGCACAGTGAGTCTAATCACAGATTTCGGAATCTCCACACCTAAAGTAGGGTCACAATGTTCTTTTACTACATTGCCAGCTGCCAGCCTTAATATTCTGACTAGCGTAACGGTGGTGTGTTCCTTAAAGGTGTTTACCACTTCGTTCAGGTAGGGAGATAATTTAAGGTCTGCCGTATCCATCCACTCTGTCCAAGAACCATCCGCAAAGTCTTCTGTCGGAGGTGGAACTGGCAAACTTGGGTCTACCATGTGGGCGGGTGACCTCAGCGGAATTACATTATAGTAAATGAAATTATTGAGGTTCATTTGTCTCACCTCGGCCAACATCTTTTCTACATCGAACTGAAAAGGAAGTTGTATTCTGTCTGCTGTGCTTATTGTGTTGTTCATCTCGGTAAATTCTTCTCCAATTTAAGCTTCAATTGGCTTTTTCAAAAGTAGCCATGAAAAACATTGCCTTACCGTCCGTTGAGAATTCTTCTGGATAGCTATCGCCACTTAGGTTGTAGCATATAGTTAATTTGTCATTTTCAAGCTTGTATATAGCCTTAAATGTTTTGCCAGCGTTGTGGCCATCAGTACCAAAAATGTCCAATTGCGTTTCGTTGGCAGTTATGGTGCCTTTGTCTACACTCTCGGCTGTCATTGAATATTCTTCACCATTAATCACGAGAGTTTGATTGAGCGAGGCGGTTACAGGAAGTTTCATTCCTCCAATCTCTTGTGCAACCAATTCCCAAGTTCCATTGAGTTTTTCTAGATGGTTTTGGTTAGAACATCCAACTAAGAGTAGGAAAAATAGAAAGCCAGATAAAAGTCTCATAAGCCAAAAATTGAATGGTTAAAACTAATCAATTTTGGTAAAGAAGAGGTGAAGGTTAAACTTCCTTCACCTCTAAATTGACTTGTTCAATCTTCCTCTTTTCGAGTTTTAGACCAAATAAAGGGCGCAACAAGCTAACTCTACGAATGACCAATTCATAAAGCGCAAAGCAGCCAATAAACGTGAATAATACCACCAACACAAATTGAAGCTCAACGGGTATTTCAAGTGGAAAAATTAACCAACAAGCACCATACAACATAAACATATGTATGATGTAAATTGGGTAGGCCGCCTGACTCAAATAGGTTAGGGTCTTACTTGGTTTGTTCAGGCACTTTAAGGCAAAAGCGAATGCACTAAAAATCCATAGGCAAGACTCAATGGACATTAAATAGCTAGGTGCAACCAAGTCGAATTCAATCAATCTAAAAATGTACAGGGCAGAGGCTAAAATAACAAACACCCACTTCCATTTTAAAAGCATTGACCAGAAGCCTTTTCCACTAAAAACAAATAGAAAGCCTAATAGAAAAGCTAACAGACCAATAAAGAAGCCATGCCAAGTTTCGGCATAAAGCTCAAAGGGATTAGGGTTCACTAGTACAGCTTCAGCTACCATAATAATTATAGCAATTGCCAAACCTAGCGGGTTAGAAAAGAGCTTTTTGATACCCACTGCCAACTTGCCCTGATCGTTCTTCTTTAGGTAGTAAAAAAGAGGAGAAAGGATGAGTACATAGGTGAAGATATTTCCTAAAAACCAAAGGTGACCAGCAGATGGCATATACTGTGGAGCTTGTCCATAATAGTCCATTATTAATACCACGTGCAATGGTGAAATGGCTAAAAAACCGAAGATGAATGGAATAAGTATGCGAACTGTTCTTTCCTTTAAAAGCCCTAGTATCTTTCTCTTTCTCATAGCGAAAAAGACTCCCATACCTGATACGAAAAAGAGCAATGGAATACGCCAAACATTAAGCATTGTCATAGGGATCCAGAGTGAGGGCATTGGTTCATCACTCTGAATAAAACCGACCAGCAAACCCCATGGCTGAAAGGCAATTGCAATGTGATAGATTAGCAACAGGCCGATAGCAATTACACGCATCCAGTCTATATCGTATCTTCTTTCTGTAACTAGCATAATGTTGATATTTTGAGTTTCTGACCTTGATTACTTAAGCATATCTACCACCTGAGGTCGGGTTTTTTCTATGCGCTCCATGTCTAGTTGTAAGCCCATTCCCTTAAGCTGCTGTGCCATCATGTTGTAAATGCCTTCTACTGCCTCAAAAGGTGCTTGAGTAGATTCTAGTGCTGTGGCGCCAAAGTTGTTTTTTACCGACTTATCTGCTCCAGCTTCTAAAAGCATTTCTAGAATTTCTGTTCTACAGAAGAAAGCGGCAGTGTGAACAGCGGTAGAACCATCGTTGTTTTGAATATTGAGTTTTGCATTATTTTCTATCAGTTCCTTAGCAATTTCATCTCTACCGAAAACAGTAGCTAAGATTAATGGAGTAGCACCTCCTATAGACTCCTTTTTGTTTAAGTCTGTATTGGCGGCAATATGTTGTTTTACAGCAGCCAAGTCACCTATTATAACGGCATCGTGTATCGGAGTTTTCGGAGCTTTTACCGTTGTTGCAGTAACTCCTTCAGCTTCTGACTCATTATTGTTCTGAGTTTGCGAACAGGCATTTAGAAAGAGGCTTAGTAGAAATACAATAGATACCGCTTTCAAGGTTTTGAGTGATTCAATTTTCATGATTTTATCGTTTTGAGTTTTTCTGTTTGTTTCGGTAGCTCAAAGGTCCTGAGAAATGGAAAGGCAGCGTTATCGACCCTGATGCGGATTATATAAAGTTTAAATCAACCCTGAGAATTATGGTGCATCAGTATAAATTATGATGCAAAAGTTGATTATATAGCCAATTGAGGCTGTTTGGAACATGTTGTTAGTTCGGCTTAAATTTTACTTTTTTGTATCAGCTTTAGCGCGAAACAATGCCAACTCATTCTCCTCATGATCAGATTTTTTTAGACAAGCTCAGAGCATTGGTTGAGCAGCATATGTCTAATGAGACTTTCGGTGTTTCTGAGTTGGCAACAGAGGCTGGTATGAGCCGTTCCAACTTATTGCGCAAGTTGAAGAAGCTAACAGGGCTGTCGGTCAGTCAATACATCAGAGAAGTGAGGTTACAAGAGGCCATGCGTTTATTGCAAGAAGGTTCTCTTAATGTAACCGAAGTTTCCGACCAAGTTGGTTTTAGCAGTACTTCTTATTTCGTTAAATGTTTCCGAGAACAATATGGGTATCCTCCAGGAGAAGTAGGGAAAAGATTGCACGTTCAAGAAGAGGTACAAACGCCCGAAAAGGTGGAAGTTTCAACTGAAGAATCAATTCCTTCTCAATCAAAATCGACAATTAAAACTCCTTTGCTAATAGTAGGAGGGATATTCGTTGTGCTATTATTAGCAGTAGTCTTGTTTAATACAAGGGCTGATGGCAACGATATTGTTTTGGAGAAGTCCATTGCTGTTTTGCCTTTTAAGAACGACAGTGCGGATTCTTCTAATGTGTATTTGGTAAATGGACTGATGGAATCAACTCTTAACAATCTTCAGAAGATTGGCGATTTGAGAGTGATAAGCCGTACTTCTGCCGAGAAGTATCGAAACTCAGCCAAATCTGGACCAGAAATAGCTGGAGAGCTTGGTGTGAGCTATTTTGTTGAAGGTAGTGGCCAGAAAGTTGGGGATAGAATTTTGCTCAATATTCAGCTAATTGAAGCAACTACTGATAAACACTTATGGGCAGCTCAATATGAGCGAGACTCTAAAGATATTTTCAAGATTCAGCAAGAAATTGCTAGTAACATTGCTAGTGAGATAAGGGCCATTATTACTCCAGAAGAGCGCAGGCAAATCACCAAAATTCCAACCTCTAACCTAGTGGCTTATGATAATTACCTAAAAGGTAAAAACCTTTTAGTAATGGGCGATTTGGAGAAATTGAATTTGGCTAAACCTTACTTTGAAAAGGCGATAGAGTTAGACGAAAACTTCTCTAAGGCTTATGCAGCCTTAACTATCTGTTACTTCTACCTAGACCTTTTTCAGTCACAGAAAGTGCATGAAGAAAACATCAAAGACAATGCAGATAAGGCCTTGGAATTAGATGCTAATTCTCCGGAAAGTTTAATGGCTATCGCACTTTACTATCAATACATTGGTGATTATCCAGAACAGGTAAAATACTTAGAGAGGGCATTAGAGCTTTCTCCTAATAACGTTGAAATCATCAACATGCTTTCCGATTTATATGCCAACTACATGCCTGACACTAATAAGTATTTGGAGTATGCATTAAGAGGTATTCAGTTAAATAATGAAGGGTACGACTCCTTGACTACAAGCTATTTGTACCTGCACTTAAGTAATGCATTAATTCAGACCGGTTTTGTAGATGAAGCGCTTTATTATGTGAATAGGTCATTAGATTACAGCCAGAATAATGGTTTTTCTAATTACGTAAAGGCTTTTGTTCAGTATGGACAAGATAAAAACGAGGCTTCACTACGAAGGAGGCTTGTGGTAGAGTGGAAGAAGGATTCTTCCAGATTAGACATTCTGCAGGAAATTGGCAAAGTGAGTTTTTTCATGGGGGAGTTCGATTCCGCCTATTACTATTACAAAATATTCCTCGATATAAGGGAGGAGAATAACCTAGACATTTACCGACATGAACATGGCAAAATTGGAGCTGTATTCGATAAACTAGGGATGAAAGAACAGGCAGATGAGTTCTATCAAGACTATTTTGATTTCATCAAAACAGATCAGACTATTTACCAAGACCTGAATTACTACGCTTATTATGCCTACCGTGGTGAAACCGAAAAAGCTTTGGAGTACTTAAGGCGCTTCTCTAAAAAGGAAAACTATCAATTTTGGCTTATTCTATTCGATGAAGATCCACAAACAGATGCTTTAGACCGCACCCCCGAAGCTCAAAGGCTCTGGAAAATAATCAAGGACAAATTCTGGGCTAATCATAACGCACTTAGAGCAGATCTGGAAAAGAAAGGCCTGCTGTAGCCACTCTGTAACTTCATGTCAATTCAACAAAGTGTAGAATTATTCCACACTCTGTGGTTAGGTTCTACACATAGTAATTTCAGTTCTTATTTTTAACTATTTGTTATTCAGTGGTTTATGGTTTTTGTGAGTTCTGGCACAAGGTTTTCATTAATACTTGGCAAATAGATTAATCACTTAAAAATCAAAATCATGAAAAAGACAATTTTAAGCACCCTAATGATAGCCATGTTCGGATTCTCAACTGTAGCACTTGCTCAAAACGCACAGAATCCAGTAGTTCAGGAGCAACAACAAGAAAAGAAAACAGAAATTAAGTTGGAGCAATTGCCAGATGCAGTTAAAGCAGGTTGGGAAAAGAGCACCTACAAAGACGAAAATGTGGAGAAAGTTTTCAAAGTAGAGTCTCAGACTAACGAATTCATAGAGTTCATTGTAATGAGAGATTCAGATAAGTACGCTGTTCATTTCGATATGACCGGTAAGTTCTTGAGAGAGAAGAAGATTGATGCTCAGAAATAGGTGATGCTATTTGGTTGTTTAGAGCATCGCGTGTGACCCAGATGTGAGTAGTATAAGGTCGCCTTCCAAGGGCGGCCTTACTCATTTTAGGCTTTTGCTAATTACTTTTGAACACAAATAGGGCTTCTGCTCGTTAACCCTTAAACTTAGCCTAAATAGAATTATCCATGCAGCACACCATTCTTGTGGTAGATGATGACCCCTCATTCAATAAAATGCTCTCGTCATTTCTTATCAGAAATGATTTTAAGGTGAACTCAGTATTCAGTTCTGCCTCAGCTCTTGAGAGTCTTTCGCAAGAAACTCCAGATTTGGTACTAACAGACTTTAAGCTGCCCGGCTTAAATGGGCTAGAGTTAATGGTAAAGGTGAATGAGGTTTCACCAAAGTCGGCCATGATTCTCATGACTAACTACCAAGATATTAGGACAGCAGTAAAATCAATTCAACTCGGGGCTTTTGAGTTCGTGACTAAACCTGTCAATCCAGACGAACTTTTGCTAACTGTAAAAGCTGCTTTGAAACATAAGCAAGGAGTAAGTTCTGAAGTTGAGTCAAAGCAAAGAGAATCGAAACCTAAGCAGTCGGAGAGAAAACATATTGTTGGCAAAGGGGAGAAGTCTCTGAAAACATGGGAGCACATTCAACTGGTAGCGCCTACCAAAATGAGTGTATTGATTTTAGGCGAAAGCGGAACGGGTAAGGAATATGCTGCGCGAATGATCCACGAGAAGAGTAAACGCGCCAATGAAGTATTCGCGACCATCGATTGTGGTTCACTCTCAAAGGAACTGGCGGCCAGCGAGCTGTTTGGTCATGTAAAAGGAGCATTTACAGGTGCCCTTAGTGACAAAAAAGGACAGTTTGAAATTGCTAATGGAGGCACTCTCTTTCTAGACGAAGTGGGCAATCTTCCTTACGATGTTCAGGTGCAATTGCTGCGTGCATTGGAAGAGAGGAGTGTTCGAAAGGTGGGGAGCGAAAAGGAGATTAAAGTAGATGTTAGAGTAATTGCAGCTACCAATGAAAAGATGGCTGGTGCTATTGATTCACAGCACTTTCGCTTAGACTTATACCACCGATTGAATGAGTTTGAACTGCATCTTGAACCGTTGAGGAACAGGATGGAAGACTTAGATGAATACCTAGATTTTTTCCTCCACAACTCTAATAATGAACTAGATTTAGAAGTGACAGGCTTTGCTGAAGAGGTAGTGTCGGTTTTTAAGGCTTACCATTGGCCAGGCAACTTGCGCGAATTGCGCAATGTAGTAAGGAGAGCAACTCTGCTTTGCCAAAGGGGGCAGATTGGCTTAGGGCATATTCCAGAAACTTTAATAACTGAATCTAGAGTGCAACAGCCCAATACTGAACAGAACACTCCAGGCTATGACCTAAAGAATATCCAAGAGCATCAAGAGAAGGAGACTATTCAGCGGGTTTTAGAAGAAGTTCGTTACAACAAGTCAAAAGCAGCCGAATTACTCAACATAGACCGATCTACTTTGTATAATAAAATTTCCAAGTACCAGATTAAGGCCTAATACTTAATAGCTGTAGGTGAATAGATTTTAACTCTGGAAGAAGGCTCTTGGCCTCTTCTAACATGCGTTCTGGCTTACCAAGTTCATGGTAGACTTCTATGCTTTTTAAATGCTCAACAACCTGATTAAGCTGTAGGCTGTTGTAAGTTTGTATCATCTTGTGAGCCATATCAGATAAAAGCGTTCTGTTTTTTTCTTCTAAATGCTTTTCAAATAGGTTCAGGTTCTGGGAATTGTTGTCAATCAGGCTCCTCACCAAATCATCTAAAAGGCTTTTGTCTTCACCAGCAAACTGCTTAACTCTTTCAAAATTAAAGGCGAAGGATTCTTGGTTATTAGACATTTGATCTTGTTCCTTTTCTGTTAGAAAATCTTGTAAAACGGCTTGTATTCCGCCCTCATTGAATGGTTTGGTAATTATAGCCTTAAAGCCGAGTTCATTGAATTGCTTGAGCTTTTCTGGCATAGCGTGAGCAGTTATGGCCACCACTGGTGTAGAAACCTGAGCATCTTGTAAGTGATTCAGTAGGTCTACACCACTAAATTCAGGCATGCTAATGTCAGTTAAAACTAAGTCTATACTGGTCCTATTTTTTAAGATGAAATCTAAAGTATCTGATGCATTTTCAAAGAGGCTTACTTTCTCTACTTGCGGAGAAATGACGGTCTGAAGAAGTGTTTTATTCCAGTAATCATCTTCTACTACTACCACATGGCCTTGGAAAGAGTTAGTTGTTGCCTGTTTTTCAGTGTTTTTAGCACTTGCTATATGGCTTTGATAATCCAAGTTTAGTCTAAGTTTGAACTCTGTGAACTCTCCAACTTTGCTGTCTACAGTAATTTTACCTCCCATAGCATCCGTCAACTTTTTAACAATAGCTAAGCCTAAACCAGTACCTCCAAATTCTCTCGTTACAGAAGAGTCTTCTTGCTCAAAAGCATTGAAAATGTGCTTGAATTTCGAAGGGTCTATACCCTTGCCTGTATCTCTTACTTTAATTGTTAGCTGATGTTGCCCTGCTCTTTCTTTAGTGTCTATGGTAAGGTGAATTCCTCCATCCTTAGTGAATTTAACTGCATTGCTCAATAAGTTGGTGAGGACTTGTTTTAGCCTGAATTCATCACCGATTAGGTCAACTTCTTGCAGTTTATTGTCAAACCCAAGCTTTAATACTAGGCCTTTTTCGGCACATTGAAGAGCAAAAAGCGACTGAAGGTTTTCTACCAAATCAGGTATGTGGAAAGGTGTGGGGTGAAGCTCAATATTGCTCGATTCTAGCTTTGAGAAATCTAGAATATCATTGATTAAACCAATTAAATAGCGTGTGTTCTCGTCTAAGGCAACGGAGTATTCCTTTTGCTGATTGTTCAGAGAAGTTTGCTTTATCAGATTAGAAAAGCCTAAAATGCTGTTCAATGGAGTTCTAATTTCATGGCTCATGTTGGCCAAGAATTCTTCCTTCATTTTAGCAAGCTGGTTGGCTTTGTTCTTTTCTTCTTCTAAGCGCTTACTTAAATACCTAGATCGGGTCAGATCTCTCCCGATGGCGAATAAGAAAAAACCTCCAACACTAATACCAATTAGGCCAAAGGCTAAAACTATTTGAGTAGAGCTTCTGGTAACTTCATAACTTTCTGCCCTTCTTCTGGCACCATTTTTTCGCTCGTGCACTTGCAGCTGGCTAATAATTCGGTCAATTTCCTCACTCAGTTTTAAATCTTGCTGAAGAAGGTTTAGCTCTTTACTAGAAAGAAGCCTTCGCTTATTGTATTCTTGATTCGCCACCTCTTGCAAAACTTTTTTCACCTTCAAAAGCATGGTGTCAGGGTTGTAGTCAACCACCTGTAGTGTGTCAATTACAATTTCTGTGGTAGTCACGGTATCGTTGGAGATTCTGGTGATGGTGTCTACTCTAATGTTTTTTGCTCCGAATAGGCGTTTTACTCCTTCCCACAGCCCAGGGGCTTTATATTCGGTTTCAACCACATCTTGTTTTAGAACGGGCTTAGTTTTTTCGGTGGTTTTAAGCTTGGTTAAAACCTGAGATTCAGTAAGAGCAGAATCTGCGGTGGTTTCTTCAATCTTTTCTAAAGCCTGAGAGCTGAATACCCGATATTGAGCAGCTCTTTTCTCTTTTAGGAAGTCATCTAAATAGGAGAGTTTTTGAAGGAAAAGGCGCTCTAGTGACTTAACCCGCTGAACCTGAAGGCTATCTTCAGACATTTCTTGCTCTAGGTTGTCAATGTTGCTTAGCACATTATTTATTTCATCTCTATAGTTCTGATAGATATTTGGGTCATTAGTAAGAATGTACGATTGAATGTGCTTTTCGGCTTTTGTAATGCCCTGAATGGTATTCTGAATGAGAGCAGATTTATGATCAGGCTCTGTAAGGCTGTCGATAGAGTTATTGAGCTTCTTATAGCTCTGAAAACTCCAGAAAATAGCTGCACCCACCACAATTAGTATAATGATGAAAGTAAGCCAGATCTTTGAATTGCTTTTAGGTGAAAGCGCCATAAGTGGATAACGAAAAAATGATCGACATCTTTATAAGCGCAAAAAGCTAGTGAGTGTTTCAGCTGCCTAGCTTAACTTTTCATTTCTTCAAACTTAAATGAATGGCTTGCCATTATCTGCTGATTGAATCAGCCATTTCTGTATTTTTTTGACCTTTCGATTTGAAGATTTTAGCCAATATAAGTGGACACACAACACTTGCTATTGATAAGATGTAAAGCAGCGTGTCTTTGGGTATAAAGTTCATTATAATCAAATAAACACCACAAATTGTAGTAAAGACTCTCGGCCATACTTTATTGAACGAATGGTGATTCAAGAATATATAGCCAACTCCAATTAAGCAAAACATGGCTGTGCTGATAAGGTCGTTAGTGGCTTGGCTAAAGTTCAGAAACCAATTGGCTATTTTACTAAAAAAAACTAGTGCCAGTAGTGAAAAGTAGAGGGTGTAGAGTGCGCTTTTCATAGTGTGTAGTTTTTACTATGAATATATGAATTCAACACTTTCTCTCAAATGTTTTACAAAAGTATAGGCTATTTAGAAGTGATTGATTCTTGCATCCACCCAAGGTGCGTATGTTTGAAATGGTCCGAAAATTTTAGTCCGTAACCGAATAATCTATCCAAACTTGAGTGGCCAAAAAGGATAATCCCCGCTAACTCTAGCCATTCTTGAGAAAAGAACCACCCTAAGCATAATACTGAAATGGCTACTGCCTTATGATGAAAGAAGTTGTAGGTAGCGGCTCCAATTTTAGTGTTCAGGGCGTAGCCTAACATGCCTATATCTGGTGTAAGAATAAGGGCCAGATACCACCACCAAGCAAAATCTGTCTCGCTAAATAAGAAAATGGAGAGCCCAAGCATGGCAAGCTCCTCTAGTTTAATTAGGTTTTTCAATCCTATGGCTTTATTACATTCATTACCCGGTCAGGGTAGTTGGAGATTATACCATCTATGCCAACTGCTAGTAGCTCTTTCATTGTAGCCTCATCATCTACTGTATAGCGCCAAACTCTTATTCCTTCGGAATGAGCTTGGTCTATGAAACCTCTTGTGAGCTTAGTGCCACCGCCTACACCAATGTACTTTGCATTTAACACCTTGGCATAATCTAAGGTAAACTCATCTGCAGTGCCTTTCAGGTAGAGAATAGGAATGTCTTTGTCAAGCTTTCTGATTTTAGCTAAAACTGGGTAATAAAAGGAAAAAACAATCACCTGATCCTTCATTCCTAGTTCTCGAATAGCTCGTATAACCTCTTCTTCGACACCGTATGCTTTTATTTCCACACAAACCTTGATTTTATCTTTGGCCAGAGCTAAAGCCTCCCTTAATGTTGGAATAGGTTCTTTCTTAAATTCAGTCCCAAACTTTTCAGAATAACCAACCTTTACTTTCCTTAATTCGGCATAGGTCATGTCTTTTACTTTGCCGGTTTTTCCATTGGAAGAGGTACGGTCTACTGAACTATCATGAATAACCACCACAGAATCGTCTTTGGTAATGTGTACATCCAGCTCAAAGAATTCAATTCCTTGATCAATGGCTTTTTGAAAAGCAGCTAAAGTGTTTTCCGGGGCTATGCCTGAAGAGCCTCTATGAGCAATTACTTTAGTTTGACCATTAGACACTTGAGCCAAAAGACAGAATGCGAGTGGTAATAATAGTTTTTTCATCAACTGAGTTTAATCAGCTCGAATTTAAACTATTAGTCACTTTTAGAAGTGGTAGTGCCATTAACTAAAAGTTAAGGCTTGCTACCTAGGCCTTCTCTCTTAACATCCACCAACCATTAGTTGCTGATTCTCCGTTTTATTTAAGGTAGCCACAGACTGATCTTGAGCAATAGCTATGCAACCCAAATTTGGATTATTGATTGTGCTAAGGTTGTGTAGTTTAGGCAGTTTACTAATGTCTAGCTGCTCTAGTTTGTTGGCCGAAATCCATAAAAACTCCAATTCCGAGTTATTGCTTAAATCAATTTGCTCCAATTGATTATCGCTAAGCACTAGAGTGCTGAGCTTACTGTTTTGAGAAAAGTCTACAGTTTGAAGTTGGTTGGTTTTAGCTAGCACTGAAGTCAGGTTCAGGCACTTAGATACATCAACTTGCTGCAATTCGTTTTCACTAATATTAAGCACTTCCAATGAAGGAAGATCTAAAGACAAGGTGCTTAAGAAGTTCCAAGAGAGGTTAAGGATTCTCAGTTGTGTGGCAGCATTGAGGCCTTCAACAGAAGTTAGGTCATTGAATAACAAGTTGAGGTTTACCAAGTTGGTGTTTTTAGACACGTCTATTGTGGTAAGCATATTGTTTGTTACTACCAATGAAGTGAGATTGGTAAAAGCCTCTATTCCTGTAAGGTCCGTTATGGCAGTACCCTCGTTGTAATTAGTTAAGTTCAACGATGTAACAGACAGCGCATCCGAAATGCTCAACTGCTGATTTATGGTTTGGTCACTATCTATTCCAAGGTCAATAAGTTTTCGTTCGAATTTTGCGTCAGGAATGTTGACTGTTTCGGGTGTGCTGTCATCATTGTTTTTACAGCCGAAGGTTAGTGTAATGGCACAAATAGCTAGTATCGAGTGCTTTGAGAAAAATGGTAATTTCATGTTTTGAACGTTGTTTTGAGTTTTGACAAAATAAAGATGCAGTGCATCTGATAAAGGTTGGCAAAGCAAATAGATAATTCGGTAGGGATGGTGTGTTAATCTTGCTAGAAACTAAAACCATAGTTTTATTGACTGATTTGCAAAACGAATCTTTTGTTGAATCTTTGAATAATTAAATCATTTGTGGTGTTGAATTTTTCAGTTCAACCCAAAGTTTAACCGATGGAAAATACGCTTCAATTGCGTCAGGTAAATGTTACCAGATACATTCTTCCGCTTCGCGAAGGTGGTTCATTGCCAGCCCTAGCCGATGCTGACGATGGCTTTAAATACGTGCTCAAGTTTAGAGGTGCAGGCCAGCGAGAAAAGGCTTTGATCTCCGAGCTTTTGGGTGGGGAGATTGCCCGAATACTTGGCTTGAAGGTTCCGGAATTGGTTTTCGCTGAGTTAGATCCGGCTTTTGGTAGATCGGAAGGCGATGAAGAAATTCAAGATTTGCTTAAAGGAAGCCAAGGTTTGAATTTGGCACTCCATTTTCTTTCTGGCTCCATTAATTACGATGCATTGGCTATGGAAGTAGACACTTTGTTGGCTTCCAAAATAGTCTGGCTAGATATGCTGATTACCAATGTAGACCGCACATTTCGAAATACCAATATGCTGATGTGGAATAGGGAACTTTGGCTGATCGATCATGGGGCGGCATTCCTTTTTCATCATTCGTGGACTAATTGGGAGAAGAACGCCACAGGCAAATTCCCCATCATAGCCAACCATGTTTTGCTTAAGCAGGCGTCTCAACTTTCCGAAGCAAACGAGCAGCTAAAGGCACTGCTTAAACCAGAGCAGATAGATGCATTGGTAGCGCTTATTCCCGATGAGTGGCTGCTTGCTGCTTGCGATGAGGAGCGTGCTTCTGACGCAAGGGCAGTTTATGCCAACTTCCTCAAATTAAGACTATCACATTCAGATCAATTCACTAAAGAAGCCCAAGATGCCAGGACAGCACTTATATGAGTATGCCATCATCCGGGTGGTGCCTCGGGTGGAGCGAGAAGAGTTTATCAATGCAGGGGTCATTCTCTGTGATGCCAAGAGTGGTTTTATTGGTGCCAAAATTCAGCTTAATGAGCAGAAGCTTTTGGCATTAGACCCTGAAGCTGATGTAGAAATGATCAGGCTGAACTTACAGTCTTTTGAGAAGATTTGTTCGGGAAAAGCTCAAGGAGGTCAGATTGCCGATATGGATTTGGCTTCACGCTTCCGTTGGCTTACCGCTGTGCGAAGCTCTATTATTCAGACCAGCAGGCCGCACACTGGTTTCAGCTCAGACTTGGCCAAAACGCTTGAAAAGCTTTTTGAGGAGAATGTATTGTAATCTGCGCCTAGGTAGAGTTAGTTATAAAATTTTCTCAAAGCTGAATTTTTAGATTTATCTTGTTGTTGACCCTTTTCAAACCCTTAAAAAGTGGAGCAGGAGCATTTACAACTAAGAAGACACATTGAAGAAATCTCTAAACTAACCGAAGAGGAATGGGAGTTTATAGCATCTCATTTTCATCTTAGAAGGTTAAAAAAACATCATTTCTTGGTTCAGGAAGGCCAAAAGGTAGACCATGAGTTTTGGATAGTAAAAGGCTTGGTGAAGTCTTACGCCATAGACGCCAAAGGCAAGGAACATATTATGCAATTTGGTATGGAAAACTACTGGGTAAGCGACTATCCTGCTTTTCAGTTTAAGCGAGAAGCCACCATGAATGTAGACTGCCTTGAAGACTCTGTTTTCTTTTCGCTTTCTTTTAACGACAGAGAAACCATTTGCCATCAAGTGCCAGCCATGGCCAACTTTTTTCGAACCAAATCGAACCTTGGATATATCAACCTGCAGCAGCGTATTATGTCGCTATTGACTCAGACTGCTGAAGAGCGGTATGAAGAGATTCTACAGAAAATGCCTCATTTAATTCAGCGGGTTCCCAAACGTTTGTTGGCTTCTTTTTTAGGCGTAAGCAGAGAAACACTCAGCCGACTTTAGTTCCTTTTTTGGTGTGATGTACATCACTTTTTCCTAGTGATTTGTCACACCTCATTCTTGTGATTTAGCTCCTCGCACAGGGCTCATAATTCATGGACTTTTGTATGAGAAACAAAACGAAAAACCATGAATAAATTAAAATTACTTATTGCACTCCTTTTTACATCTACCATTATGATGGCTCAAAAAGGAAAAGATGTGAACGTACTGATGGTGCTTTCTAGTCATGAGGCACTTGGCAACACTGGCAAAACCACTGGTTTCTATTTAAGTGAAGCCACTCATGCTTATGAAGTGTTCGAAAAGGCGGGCTACAAAATTGACTTCGTGAGTCCTGAAGGTGGTAAGGCTCCAGTAGATGGGTTCGACCTAGAAGACGAAGTGAATAAAAAGTACTGGGAAGATAAAACCTTCCAAAGAGCTATTAATAATACCAAAACGCCAGCTGAGATAGCGTCTAAAAAGTACGATGTCATTTATTATGCGGGAGGGCACGGTACCATGTGGGACTTCCCGAACAATGAAGCCTTAGCTAAAAAAGCAGCTGAAATTTACGAGCAAAACGGAATTGTTGGTGCAGTTTGTCACGGCCCATCAGGTTTGGTAAATATCAAACTTTCCAATGGTCAATATTTGGTAGAAGGTAAGCAAGTGAGCGCTTTCACCAACCAAGAAGAGATTGCCGTTGAGTTAGAAGATGTAGTGCCTTTCTCCTTAGAAAACATACTTTTAGAAAGAGGCGCTACCATTGTGAAGGGAGCAGATTGGGCTAAAAAAGTAAGTGTTGACAGTAGATTAGTGACTGGTCAAAACCCTGCTTCAGCGCATAAAGTAGCCACTGAAATTGTTGCATTGATCAACGCTAAATAAGCATGGATTCTTCTGCAACAATGACGGCCAATACGGCCAAAAGAAAAAGTATGCCGGCAGCACTTTGGGCATTAACCATCAGTGCTTTCGGTATAGGAACTACGGAGTTTGTGATTGTGGGCTTACTGCCCACAGTTGCTCAAGACTTAGCCATTTCGATATCATCAGCGGGTCTTTTAGTGAGTTTATACGCGGTTGGCGTAGCTGTTGGAGCACCAATTCTTACAGCGTTAACCAGCAAGATTCCACGAAAAAGCTGCTTTTAGGGGTAATGCTACTTTTCATATTGGGTAACGGATTAGCGGCAATTGCTCCAACCTTCGGCTTGTTAGTGATGGCCAGGATACTGACTGGTTTTGCACATGGTGTTTACTTTTCAATAGGTGCTACCATTGCGGCTAGTTTAGTACCAGCTAATAAACGTGCTTCTGCCATAGCCATTATGTTCGCAGGTTTAACCATAGCCATTGTTACTGGTGTGCCTTTAGGGACTTTCATCGGTCAGAATTTTGGGTGGAGAGCCACTTTTATTGGTGTGTCTATTTTAGGTATAATAGGTGCTTTGTCTAGTGCCGTTTTGGTGCCTGCATCAATTCAGGGAGGGAAAGCCTTGCGAATAGTAGATCAACTGAAGGTGATCAAAAGCCCTTCGGTACTATTAGTTCTGGCCATTACAGCTTTGGGCTACGGTGGTACTTTCGTAACCTTTACTTACTTAGCCCCGCTATTGGAAGAAGTGACTGGTTTTTCAGCCAGTATGACCAGCTTGTTGCTCTTGGTATATGGTATTGCTATAGCCATTGGAAATATAGTTGGTGGAAAAGTCTCCAATAAAAAGCCAAGCAAGGCTTTAATGGTGATGTTTATTCTGCAAGCCATTGTCTTGTTGGTACTTTACTTTACCGCTCCATTCCAAGTAGCTGCTGTAGTAACACTGTTTTTTATGGGTATTCTGGCCTTCTCAAATGTGCCAGCTTTGCAGTTGTACATAGTGCAAATGGCAGAGAAATATGCCCCAGGAACAGAAGATGTGGCTTCAGCACTTAACATAGCCGCCTTTAATGTGGGTATTGCTATTGGTGCAGCTTTAGGTGGAAAGATTGTTGAATCATCTCTAGGAGTTGGCGCAACACCATGGATAGGCTCTATTCTCGTTTTCATCGGGTTTTTGCTTACTCTGGTAAGCCATAGAAGGGAGCGCTGATATGGATACTATTTGTAAGCTCCATCATCCAGGAAGAATGACCATTGGGCTTGAAATGCCCCTAGATAATGATTGGTCTTTGGCCGGGGATAGAAAGCGCAAAGAGGAGGGAAGACCCTTTGGTGTGCCAGATATGAGCCGGCAATTTGTTCGAGCAAAACTGGCCGATCAGCTGGGGTTCAATACACTTTGGGTACGGGAAGTACCTTTGTACGATCCCACTTTTGGTGATGCAGCCCAGCTTTTCGATACATTAAGTTACCTCGGCTATCTGGCTGGGGTAACTGACAACATTCTTTTAGGAACTGCGGCTATTGTAATGCCGCTCCATAATCCGTTACAGTTGGCAAAAGCTGCTGCCACCATTGAAAACTTATCTGATAGTAGGTTTTTAATGGGAGTTGGTTTAGGCGATAGGCCAGTGGAGTTTCCTGTGCTTGGTCATAGTTTTGACGATAGGGATGAACGCTTCAGAAGAAATTATGAAATCGTAAAAGAGGCTTGGAAGGAGGATCATAACCTTCAGGCTTATTATGAAACGCTGAACGCCAACTATCAAGTTTATCCTAAGCCAAAGCATAAAGTGCCGTGGGTTTTAGCCGGTAGAGCTAGGCAGTCTATGGATTGGATTGCTCAAAACATGGACGCTTGGTTTAGCTATCCAAGGCCTGTTGAACAGGCGAAGGAAGTGGTGCTCAACTGGCGAGATGCACTTTATGATAACGACCAGCCAGAAAAGCCATACATCACAGCCATTCATCTGAACTTAACCAAAGACAAAGACCAGGCTTTTAGTCCTGCGCGTTTTGGCGGATCGATTGGCATTAACAGAGTTACTGATTTGATGATAGGTTATCAGAAAGCCGGGGTCTCGCATATGGCCATTCACTTGCGGAAATCAGAATTGCCAATTGAAGAGGCAATGAAACAGTTGGGAGAACACGTGCTCCCGCATTTTAAAAATCAAATGGCAGACTGTCTGCGCAGCTTAAACAATTAGAATATGAACTTAAGAAAGTTAGGAAATACAGATATAGAAGTTTCGCCTATTGCTTTTGGTGCCTTTGCTATTGGAGGAACCATGTGGGCAGGGAACGAAGGAAAGGACTCGATTAACGCAATTCACGCAGCCATAGACAATGGTATCTCTACCTTAGATACCGCACCATTTTATGGCTTGGGTAGAAGTGAAGAGTTGATAGGGAAGGCCATTGCCGACAAGCGTAGAGAAGACATTCAGATCTTGAACAAATTCGGACTTGTTTGGGATGGAAGTAATAACGGAAAGGGTGATTACTTCTTTGATACTGAGGATAACGGGAAGAACTATTCCATCTATAAGTTCGCTTCAAAAGAAAATGTAGTGAAGGAAGTAGAAGAGAGTTTGAAGCGACTAGGCACGGACTATATTGACTTATTGCAATTGCATTGGCCAGATTCTACCACGCCTATTAGTGAAACTATGGAGGCCATGGAGCGCCTACTTGAGCAAGGCAAAATTAGAGCAGCAGGAGTTTGTAATTACAGTGTAGATCAGCTGAAGGAGGCGGGAGAAACCCTTAAACTGAGTTCTAACCAAGTTTCTTACAGCATGTTGCAACGTGGTATTGAAGCTGATTTAGTCCCATTTGCACAGTCTAATGACTTGAGCATGATTGCTTACAGCCCAATGGAAAGAGGCCTATTGACAGGTAAGTATTTTAAAGATGGAAAACTGGAAGAGGCTGATCACAGAAACGGGTATTTTAAGCAGTTCGATTTAGAGCGAATTGAGAAAGTGTTAAATGAACTGTTGGTTATTGCCGATAGCTATAATGCTTCTCTTGCACAGTTGGTACTTAATTGGACAATGAACCAGCCAGGAATTACAGTTACTTTGGCCGGAGCCAGAAATGATAAGCAAGTAGCTTCTAATGCTGCTGCTATGAATTTATCAATCTCTGATGCTGACATGGCTAGTATTAACCAGCACCTAGAGTCATTAAAATAGGCTCATTTCTCATAAACATAATCTGAAAGAAGCTGTCTCAAAAGCTACTGTTTTCGTCATTCTCGCCTTGAGCGCGAAGCTCTATCAACTTTCTGGTATTTCCTTCTAGGGTATCTGGATAGCGTCTCGAATGACGGCTTATTTTTGAGACGGCTTCTTATTATTCCTGAAAACGTCTAAGTGATTTACTCACTCAATAACTCACAAAATCACCATCGTTCGGAATGTCTACTTGTTCCAGTAGCCCATGCTTGTTTAAGAGCTTTTTAAGGTCTGCTCTTGTATTTGGACAATGATTGAGTGATTCCATATGATTGGCAAAAACATGCTTGGGAGAGTTTTGAACAAACATCACTATGTCATCGCTATTCATAAGTAAGCGCTTCCCAAAATCTAGCTGAGCCATACCTGCAGCCAAAACAGTAATATCTGGCTTGTACTGTTTTAATGCCTTATCTACATATTCGGTGTAAACGGTATCAGAACTAATGTATATTGATTTCTCATCAGGAAGAGCCAAATGGTAGCCCATTACATTGCCCGCAATGTGCTTTACAAAACCGTATCCATGTACAGCCTTCACCCCAGAGATGTTTCCACCCAAATAGTCCTTTGTTTCTCCATATTCTAGCGTTTCTGTAACGTTAAGCCCCTTTTTCTTTAGTTTGGCTACGTCTAAAGCGCTGCACACCACAGGAATATTTCTTTCTTTTAAAAAGGCCACGCCTTCATCGTCTATATGGTCTGGGTGAAGGTGGGTGATGAGGCAATGAGTAACTTTCTCTAGTATATCATAAGCATTTGCAGGTAGGTCTACCAAAGGGTTTTTTCTCGGCTTGAACCTAAAAAGTGTGAATGGCGCACTCGTTCCCTTTTTGCTTAGCATAGGGTCTACCAAAACTATTTGGCGCTGAGTTTCTATGACTAAGGTTGCATTTCTGAGATGATGAACTTTCATTTCTTTTTTTGTGCAAAGTTCAAAGCGAGGCTTACCAAATGCCTTGATTCAAATCAATTTCTTTTGCGAATACGACTCAATGTTTCGGGTGTCATTCTTAAGTAAGTAGCAATATGGTAAAGGGGTATTTGCTGTAGCCATTGAGGTTTAGTGTTTAGCAAATCGACATAAAGTTCATCTGGAGTGAGGCTGAAATGCTTAAACTCTTCCTGTTCTCTTAGCATTATGTTTTGGCTGAATATCTCATCTACAAACTCTTTCCCACATTTATAGCGCTCCATAAACTCGTAGAAAGTTGCGCTATCCATTTGCTTAATTGTAGTGTCGGTAAGGCTTTCCTGATACTTGCGCCTTTTACCTTGGTTAAGCAGTAAGTGAAAGTCTGTGGTGAATTCTCCTTCGAGATAAAACTGAGTGTTCATTTCTCGCTCTTCATGGGCAAAGTATTCGCGAACAATGCCTTGACTGACGAACCTTAGTTGATTCTCCGTTTCATCTTTGCCTACAATCAAACTTCCCTTTTTGTAGGTTTTGGTTCTGAAAGCCTCAGAAAACTCAGTCAGCCCTTCCTGATTAAACGGGAATTTGCTGTTGAAGAACTCAAAAATCTGATTATTGTGATTCACCTATTAGCTCAGTTTGCAAGGACAACAATAAAGATGGAAAAATGGTGCAAAAGCATTGGGGCTGCTTCAGCATTAATCCACCTGCCTATAAGCTTGAGGCGTCATTCCGGTTTTGCTCTTAAATAGGCGGCTGAAGTAGTGCGGGTAATTGAACCCGAGGGAATAAGCTATTTCGCTGATAGAATGTTGTTCGCTCAACAAGAGGATTTTCGCTTTATCTATAATGAAGTTATTGATATGATCTTTTGCATGTTGCCCCGTTTCTTTCTTTAGAACATCGCTTAAATAGTTAGCCGAAAGATTAATGCGTTCGGCAAAATAGTCAATGCTAGGAACACCACTTTCGCTTAATAAACCTTGCTGATAGTATTGATTTAAAAGCTGTTGAAACTGACTGAGTAAATCGTTGTTTTGTGCCGAACGCGTATTAAACTGTCTAGCATAATACCGCTGAGAAAGATCCAGAAGCAAGGTGAGGGAAGAGGCTATGACAGTTTGGCTATGGTTGTCAATTCGTTCGCCAACTTCTTGCTCTATCAGTTTTACGCAATTGGTGATAGTTGCCTGCTCGGCTTCTGAGAGATGGAGTGCCTCATGTACTTCATAATCGAAGAATCTATAGTTATCGATATTCCGGCCTAGATCTGTGTTTCTAATCAGATCTGGATGAAAGAAAAGCATCCAACCTTGAACTTCATTTCGTTTTTGTGTTTGTTCCACAGACTGCACCTGATTGGGTGAAGTGAAGAACATAACCCCTTCATCAAAGTCATAGTGATTTCTACCGTACTGCAGGCCACAGCTTTTATCTTTGAGGCCTATGCTGTACAAATCGCTAGTCATTTTTAGCTCCAACATTTCTTCCGTAATCTCCCAATCTGCCACATTAATAATGCTTATTAGCGGATGTGAGGGTTTGTCGAATCCAGCCAATTCATGCAATCGGCTGATGGATGAAATGTGGAGCATGTTCGGCTTTGGCATTATTAGTTATTTGAATTGGCTCATAATCATTTTATCGAAAATGCTGTCGCCAAACCATTTTCTAATAAATATAGCAGGTTTGGCCATGTAGCCTTTTACGTACCTCTTTTTTGGGTTCGATTCAGTTGCTGCTTTTGCCATTACCTCTCCTAGAACATCGGCATCGGTTAGCTGATTTCCAGTGTACATTTGCTTCATGCCTTTGGCTACCTTATTGGCAAAGTTTGCGTAAGCTCCATTTCCTGAAGTCTTTTGAAGATTTTCAGCGGCTATGGTTCCCCAGTCGGTTTTTATTCCCCCTGGTTCTACAACCACTACATCTATTCCATGCTCTTTTACCTCCAACCTCAGGCAATCGCTCCAGCCTTCAACAGCATGCTTGGTGGCATGATACCAGGCGCCAAAAGGTGTATAGATTTTTCCACCTACAGATGTAATATTCACTATGCGCCCGCTTTTTTGCTTGCGCATAACTGGGAGAACAAGCTGAGTAATGCGAGCCAATCCGAACATATTCACTTCAAACTGACGCTTGGCTTCTTCTATAGAAACATCTTCTACCGAGCCGTAAGAACCATAACCAGCATTGTTGATGAGAACATCAATTCTGCCTTCTTTTTCAAGAATATGGTTAACGGCATTTACAATTGAATCATCTTTGGTAAGGTCTAGGGCTATTGTTTTCATCCCCTTTTCCTCTAGATCTTTCATTTGGTCTACCCTGCGTGCTGCGCCATAAACCGTGTATCCTTTTTTGTGAAGTATATGTGCGGTAGACTTGCCCATGCCTGAGCTAGCCCCTGTAATAATTGCTACTTTCATTTTCCTTTTTGTTTACTCAAAGGTAACTAGCTAATTTCCTAATGGTTAACACATAGTAGGGAAGGACTAACACAATTTCCGGTCTCTATACTGTCTAAACATCATGCAGTGGGTTGCCAACCTACTGTCAAAGCACCCTCGATACAATCGAGGATAAGTTTTATGTCCCTTTAGGGACTTAAAATAGGTAGCTATTGAGTGGTGATAATATTTGAATGTGCCTTTAGGTACATAGCATGCTGTACCTAAAGGCACTGTTGGGTAAGGCTGTAGATTTGGGGCTACCGATGTAACGTCCCTCTGGGACTTTGTGTTAGTTTTTGTCCGTTACAAACCGACAGTTCTGTCATCCTCGATGCAATCAAGGATGAGACTAAAATCTAGAGTCTGACGTTTGAAATCTAAATTTTTACTAGTCATCGTTTATAACGAGGACTGACGAGAAAGGCATCTTTGATTCAGCAACTAAAGAAGCGGCTTAGAACAAGATTGAGAAGTGTCTTTTGTCGGTTATAAACCGACTACTCAAGCACCCTCGATACAATCAAGAATGAGTTTGATGTCCGAATTCTGAACTCTATAGTTTTACTGGTCAATGTTTAAAACGATGACTAATAGAGCTCAAAAAAATTAAGGCCTCACTTTTAGTGAAGCCTTAAAATTCGATTAATCTTGGTATGCTCCCGAAGAGTAAGTGAGCTCATAACTGTGAGAATAAATCTCGAATACTACACCAAATGGATCTTCTACATAAACCATTTTATACGGTTTTTCATCTGGGTAATACTCACGAATTGGCATTCTCTGTTTACCACCTTTGGCAACGATTTTTTCTGTTAAACCTTCAATGTCTGGGTCCTGTACGCAGAAGTGGAATAGACCTGTGTTGAATGGGTTAAACTCTGGTTTTTCTTCAGACATATTAGGAAAGGAGAATAGCTCAATACCTACTCCGTCAGAAGTGGACATATGTGCGATCTCGAACTCTTCCCAGTCTTCGCCAAAAACATCAATACACATCTGGCCAATGGCTGTATCTCTTTCTTTTTGAATCTTTGAAGGAGCCATAATCAGGTACCAGCCCATTACTTCTTCATAAAACTCAACTGCTTTTTTAAGGTCGGGCACGGTAATGCCTATATGCGAAAATGACCTCGGATAACTTTTATTCATATCTACTTTTTTTCAAATCAATAGGTGCGATTAACGTGTTGTGGAGGGTACTTAGTTCCACCTTGAGAGCTAGTAATCATTTAATAAGCATCCATTTTGAAATATGAAGTACAGTTGAACTTAGTTTATTAAACTTCTTACCTAAACTGTTTGGGTTTAAGGCCTTGACTAGCGCTTTCGACTAATTCTACAATCCGTTTTTTTCTCGTTTCAGGCCGTTTGGCGAAGGTTACCCAATGCAGCAACAGCTTTTTGGCTGAATTACTAAGTCCATTAAAAAATACCATAGCCTCTAGGTTGCTGGCTAAAGCTTCTTTTAGGTCTTTCGGGACTATCAGTGCCTCAACATCGTCCAATGCATTCCATGAACCATTTTCTTTTGCAACGACTATGCTTTGAAAACCGGCATCTGTCATTAGATTTTCCTCAATGAGTTGGGTCACTTTCTTTTTGTTGATTTTAGACCACATGCTATTTGGTTTTCGTTTGCTGAAATACTGCATGTAGCTTTCTTTATCGATGGTTTTCTTGGTGCTGTCTATCCACCCAAAGCAAAGTGCTTCGTCAACTGCGTCACTCCAGCTAAGTGAAGGTTTATTGCTTGAAGACTTATAGTAAACTAGCCAAATAGACTGTTCTGACTGATGGTTTTCGCTCAGCCATGCTCTCCATTCGGCTTTGTTTTTTGGGTGAAAAGTTGCTTGGGATTTCTCAGTCATGGCTCACTTTGTGGCAATGTTAGTAAGGGTAAGTGACAGCCTTATGTCAGTAGTGAGCGAGAAAAAGGAGTTAGTTTTTCAAAAGCTGCTGTACCCATTGAATAAGCTCAACCTCATTTACGATTGACCATGAATGCGGATGCCTTAATCCGGAGCTTCGATAGCCTGGTTGATTGGCAGGTACAAACTCCGCATTTTCATTTCCCATTAATAATAACCTGTTGATCATTTCGGAAGATGGCAGTGCATTTGTATCGAAAAGGCTCCTTCTTCTATTTTTTAGCTGCCAAACAATATCAACATCATGGTAAACTCTTACCGCTGTATTTTGTAAGAATCGTTCATTACCGGGTTGGTCAAGGTTAGCATTGAATGGTGTCAGTTTGTTGTAGTTCTCTGGCGAGTTGATTGGGTCTCCGATTTCACTAAGCATAATATTAGAAACGAAATTGGCCTCTCCTGTTCCGGCTGTAGAGTAGTCTTTTTTCAACTCTCTGTGAAAGTAGTCCCAAATGTGAAATAAATCAACTGGCGAATCGACACTAAAAACCCCTTGTGGTTGAATAACCGCCTTTTGACCAAGCTCTGCACAAAGCTCGGTATACCGTAAACTAATGGTGCCACCAGCAGAGAAACCACCCATTACGAATTGGTTTTTGTCTACTTTGTATTTCGATTTAACGTGCTCAAATGCTGAGTCGAGCTTTTTAATTACTGTCTCATCAGCATATAGCTTTTGTCCTCCAGCTATCGCAATGGTTAAAATGCCATTCGCGTAAGCTACATTTTGAATTTTACTCTCAGGGAAGATGCTTTCGGCTGTTTGGCCAAAACCGGGAAGCAGCACCAAAACACCCAGTATATCGTCCGATTCCGGCTCAACGGCCAGATAATAGCCATCGGCTGTACTTGAATCAAAAGTGATTTTCTGGTAATTCTGAGCCTGTAAATTGATTACTACTAGGTTCAGGGTAAGAATAGTAAATATGGCCCTCATTGGTGTGGTTTTATTTTGAAGAAACAGCTTTGGAAGAGCACAAGCAAATCATTGCCAGTCTACACAATGAGTTTTGTGGTAATTTAACATTTCAACAGCCTTTGTTAGGCTTGTTGAGAACACCAACAAGGGTCACGGAGCTGCGTATGCCAGTTCTAAGCAAGATTTTTTAAATCTTGGATACAATTGAGTATGAGTATTTTGTGGGTAGACATATATACCAATTAGAGCCCTGAATAAATCGAAACTCTTGTCCCGCTAGGAACTACATATCGGTAGGTTAAAGATTTTACGGTCTATATTGATGTGCCTTTAGGTACATAACATTACCTGCAGTACCTAAAAGGCACTGTTGGGTATGGCTGGAGATTCGTAGCTACTGATGTAACGTCCCTCTGGGACCTTGTGTTAGAAGTGAAAAATGGATAACGGTACTTGTACTTGGTACCTGAAGGTTGCGGAGTAATCATTCGGACATCCTCAACAGGATGGAAGCAAGGCAAATCAATTTTATTTATCATTGAATAGTTTAATGGTATAGTCTAAAAGAGCCGTGTTGCCAGTTTTTCCATGCCCTGGAATAACTATACTTGCCTCGGGGAATTTGGCTTTCACATTGGCAACGGTTTTTGACCATTGCTCAACATTTGCGTCATCCAAGTTTCCTTGGCTAGCACCAACCGATTTAACCAAGCAGCCTCCAAACAAAACTTTATCCTTTGAAAAATACCCGACTACGTTGTCTTCAGTGTGGCCTTCACCTAAAAAATGTGTCACTACCGTCTCGCTACTTAACTTCAATTCTAGACTATCTCTGAAAGCATTTATAGGCACGTTAAACTGATACTTATTGTCATTTAATAATGTTATAGTTCTTTTGCTAGCATATGTAGTGATGCCGTGAGCATCAAATTCATCAATGCCTCCTATACAGTCTTCATGGAAGTGTGTAGGAATAAGAGCTACTATTTTACTTTTTAATTCCGAACTTATAAACCTGATAAGTTCTCTAGAATTTTCTGAGTTAGTTGGCGTATCGAAAACTACACTTTCACCTTCATATATGATGAACATGCCATTACAGGGTACTTTACCAAAAGCCTCTGTATCCAAGTAAGAAATGTGTAGGTAAGTATGGTCTGATAACTTCACTACTGAAAGTGTTTCGCTCTTATAAACAATAGATTCTCCCTGTAGCGGTTGAGTTTTTTTCTGAACAGTTTGGCTTTCTGTATTTGCTTGGTTGCAAGAAAATAGAGTTAAGCAAAGAAATATAAAAGAGAGGAGTCTATTCTTCATTTTGTGGTTGTGGCCTCGTTAATATAAGACTATACTAATATAACCAGCTTCCATGATTAGTATGCTTTTAATGTTAGCTTAAAAACTATTGGAACCGAAAGGGGACCTAGCAAAGGGTTACACAGCTTTATATTGACAGTACAGTATAATGTGCAGTACCTAAAGGCATTGTTGGATAAGGCTGAGAATTAGTGGCTACAGATGTTGCGACCTTCTTGAACGTTGAGTTAGAAGTCGGTCGGTTATAAACCGACTGTTCTTACACCCTTGATGCAATCGAGGATGAGACTAAAATCTAGAGTCAGACGTCTGAAATCTATAGTTTTACTAGTCATCGTTTATAACGAGGACTGACGAGAAAGGCATCTTTGATGCTGAAACTAAAGAAGCGGCTTGGAGCAAGATTGAACAGTGTCTTATTTCGGTTACAAACCGACCTTCCCTTCATCCTCGATGGAATCAAGGATGAGTTCGATGTCTAGTATCTATGGTCTAACGTCTAATGTCTACATTTACCCAAACAAATCACTGCTTAAGTATCTATCACCACGGTCGCAAACAATGTGGACGATAACGCCTTCTTCAATTTCTTCCGCGAGCTTAAGTGCGGCATGTAAGGCACCACCAGAGCTCATTCCGGCTAAAATGCCTTCTTCCTTGGCCATTCTACGAGTCATCATAGTGGCTTCTTCTTGGCTTACATCTATCACTCGGTCAACTCTGTGGGGTTCGAATATTTTTGGTAGAAACTCTGGCGACCATCTTCTAATACCCGGGATACTTGAACCATCGGTAGGCTGTGTACCTACAATCTGCACTTCAGGGTTTTGCTCTTTTAAGTAGCGAGAAACGCCCATAATAGTACCTGTAGTGCCCATGGCTGAAACAAAGTGCGTCACTTTGCCCTCAGTTGCATTCCATATTTCTCGGCCTGTGGTTTTATAATGTTGGCCATAGTTGTCTTCATTCGCAAACTGATTCAGCATAAAGTAGCCTTCTTCTGTGGCCATTTTTTCTGCCAATGTGCGACTGTATTCTATGGTTTGCTTGGCAGGGGTAAGGATCACTTTTGCTCCATAGGCCTCCATGCTCAAAACTCGTTCTCGAGTAGAGTTGTCAGGCATAATGAGAGTCATTTCAACCCCCATAATACTGGCAATCATGGCTAGGGCAATGCCCGTGTTACCACTAGTAGCTTCAACAAGTTTGTCACCTTTTTTGATGTCTCCACGGTCTAATGCGCCTTTAATCATGCCATAAGCCGCACGGTCTTTCACGCTTCCACCAGGATTGTTGCCTTCCAGCTTTCCGTAGACTTTAACTTTCGGGTTTGTGTTCAGGTGCCTATATTCAACCAATGGCGTATTGCCAATTAACTGCTCTATGTTCATGCGGTATGTCCTTTAAAAATAATGATATCGGTTTCGCCCTCGCTATTGTTCATTTGGGCCTGGTAGTACACTTTGCTAAATGGTGGTACGCTATGAGTAAGCCATACATTACCACCTATAATGCTATCGTGACCAATAGTCGTTTTTCCACCTAAAATTGTAGCCCCAGCATAGAGTACTACATTGTCCTCAATAGTTGGGTGGCGCTTTACCTTTGCATCTTTCTTGTCTACACTTAGTCCACCTAGTGTAACGCCCTGATAAACTTTCACATGGTCGCCAATAATGGCGGTTTCTCCAATTACAATACCAGTTCCATGGTCTATGCAGAAGAAGTTGCCAATGCTGGCGCCTGGGTGAATGTCAATTCCTGTTTTACTATGGGCGTATTCAGAGATGATCCGTGGAATTAGTTGAACGCCAAAACGATGCAAAGCATGGGCAATGCGATGGGCCGAAATAGCAAAGAAGCCAGGGTAGGTTCTAACTACTTCTGTTCTGCTTTTTGCTGCCGGATCGCCCTCTAACATGGCGGTAACATCTTGCTCCATTTGTTGGTGAATGGCAGGTAGTAACTCAAAGAATTTATCGGCTACTTCTTCAATATCATCCTCAGCCTTGATAGGATTTCGAGAAAGAATTTGATCTAATTGAAGCTTGAGTTTTTCAAAATGAAGCTCAAATTCTTTCTGTGAGTTGAATTGCTGTTTAGAGAAATCTGGAAAAAGTGTGCTCAAGAGTTCGTTGAACCATTCTGCCACTACTTCAGGAGATGGACAGGTGGGGCAGGCTTGTTGCCTGATGTATAGTTTGTTGATGAATTCTTGATTCATAATTGGCCAATGGATTAAAAGGCAAAAGAGTTCAAATGACTCTGAACTAGACGGATTTGAATGAAGGGAGTTGTGAAATGGCTATGAAAACCGTCTTTTATTTCCGCCTAAGAACCTGCGTTTCTCTCTTCGCTCGTTTTGATTGATCATAAAGAACAACAATGGACCAATAAGAAAAGCATGGAACAGTGGAAGCTGTAGCATTCTGCTTTGGTTATTCTTTCTGTCGCTTCGGTATTTTATGTACTTAATAAAACTGACCGTGTAGGTTAGCAGCACTAAGGAGAACAGAATAATCAACGTTTTAGTGGTCATATATAATTAAAAGGAATTGAGGGGAGAAGGTTTGGATTACAAGGAGAATATGTTGAATTGGGGTGAAGGGGTTAGAGTACAGTTTTTAGATTTTAAAATGCTCTGGCTATTCACCGTGGCGTATTTAAATTCGTATTTCGTTTCGTTTATCTAAGTAGCGAATTCTCTGAATTCGCGGGCTATCAAGTAACCACCAAACTTTCTTAACCCACTGAATGCCTTATTGACTATATACCGTGTCGTGCCCCATTTTCATTTATGGTAGCATTTAAATATGGTTTAAATTCAACAAATACTTCCTCAAAGGGTTGCTTCTCCAAGAGACTTCTCTTTTCTCTTAAGTTTACTATTTCATCTGGATTTACTCCAGAATCTTCAGGTAATTCTTCAAGAGCTAAAATCAGTTGTGATTTAGAAGGTTGCTTAGATAATATAAAGTTGATTAAAATAGGAAGGTTTTCACTGTCCTGACCTTGCTGATTGGGAGAATCAATAACGATAGGACAAAATGTTGAAGACCCTTCATTTTTTATCACATATAGAATACTGTAGTAATATGCCATTAAGGCTCTAGGCATTGCACTACCTGATTCGTTAATATTTGAATCTATTCTTGTATAAGATTTTTCTGATAAAGAATAGACGTTTAAATCTTTTAGGAATTTTGACATATAAGCTTTGTAATCACCTTTGATTCTCTTTGCTCGTTCCTTGTCTTCATATTTTTTTACTTCTTCTTCATATTCTTTTTTTAAGAGCAACTTCGATTTGAGTTCTTCCTCGTACTCTTTTATTTCAGACTCGAACAACTTTCTAATCTCTTTTTTACCCTCACTTTCGATCACATCCCTTAATTTGACCTTTTCTTTTTTAGCCTCCAGTTGCTTCTGAATATCAATTATGCTTTGATTATTGTTTGAGAATTTGGAGTTCGTTTTATCTATTTTAGATTTCAGACTTTCAAGCTCTGCTTTTAATTCAATAATCAAATCAAGACATCTTTGTTCATCTTGGGCTATTCCAAAGCGTTCTGCAAAATTGTTTTCATAGTCTGCTCCACAGCTCGGACATGCAACTATATCCTCAAGATTTGACACTGCGAAATTATAGTCTTTATTTGTCTCATCAAGAGCTTTTTTTGTAATCACTAACTGAGATTCAATATTGATTTTTTGATTGTAAAGGTTGGAAAGTTCGTTTTTTAAGGTGTTTTGGGTTTGATTTAGTTCTTCGCAATTAACAAGTAGTTCTGTTATTTCCTTTTGAAAGTCTTCTATATCAATATTAAAGTCAATCTTTGATAGCTTCTCTTTTAAGTTTTTTAATAGTCCTCTAACTATGCTTAAATCCTTGTCGACTTCTGATATTCCATTATTTACAATACTCAGTTCGTTTTTAGCTTCATAAAATTCATTAGGACGAATTCCTGTGTGATAATTAACAATACTTGTTTTTGCGTTTGGTAAATAAAGCTTCGTAAATGAAGACCAGTTGCCCGTCCAGCTTTTATCTTGGTCTGCGTAAAAAGGTAAAAATAAATATGCGGGTGGAGGTGTTACAATATCACCTTTCTTGTCGGGAAGCTGAATCTTGAAGTTAAAGAGTCCTACAAAAAAAAGAGATAGTTCTGATACTTTATTAAACGTAGATATCAGATTCTTACTTGAATCAAAAACACTGTAGACTTTTCCGTTTTTAAGTAGGAAATATGGAATTCCATCCACGACAAAATCAACCAAAGAAATTACATTAGCATCTTTCCAGTTAGGATGTATTTTTTGAGGCTCTGCTCCAAAAGTCAGATAAATTGATTTAAGAAGACAAGATTTCCCTGTACTATTTCTCCCTAAGATTATCGTTCGTTTGTCGTTGAACTTTATTGTTCGGGCTTTTTCCTCTTTTAGGGATAATAACCTTATCTTCTTTAATTTGAACTCCTTCATTTTTCCAGTTTCTAAGGGTTCTAACAAGTTGTTTAAAATTCCCTTTATTCATAAATAATGTAGTAAATCATCGCATGAATTAAATTAGCGTCTAAATCATGGGTAACTATTGATTCTATATTTAATTCGCTCAGAATTGAGTCGTGTATTTCTTGTAATCCTACTTCTCCTTCTAAATTTAATTTACTCTGAACTGTTCTTATTCTTTGTTCAATTACTTTAAAAGCTTTGTCATTGTATGACATTTTCTTGATTTCATAAATTCTCGATTGTCTCCTGAAGTTTGAAAGAATATCGAAACTAACTTTTTCCGAGTTTAATCTACTTTCTATGGATGAAGTTAGTAGTGGGATTGAATTGACATTTTTCAACTCATTTAGATATTTATTAAAGTCCTCCCGACTTACAGATTTTCTAGATTTCAATTCTTCAAAGTTTGTCACTTCTTTTTCAAAGTCAGATTTCATTTTTATTTCGTCAAATATTGACTTATAAAGAGGTGCTATTTGGTATTTTAAATCTGGGAAGTTTATATCTAGAAAATCGACTATTTTGGCTTTTGTTAAATCTGAATGTTTATCGATATCAAGTTCACCTAACTTGAAAAAAGTGATGTCCTTAAAGTTTTTTAAATCGTTTAGTGAATGTTCCTTCTTTAGAGCATTTAAAATCTTATCTAAATCATCACTACCAAGGTCAGAAGCACAGAAACCAGATGTGTTTTCACATTTTGTTGAATCAGCAAGCTCTCCTTTAATTTTGTTATTTGTTATGAAGTTTAATGATTCAACATTTTCATCAAAGTTCATTAGATGATCGAATAATTTACCTAAGTGAGAATTCAGTAGGTTACCAGATTTACCTTTCTTCTGTTTAATTAATTGGTTAATTGTCCAATTACTTTTAATGTTCGTTTTAACTTGAAAGAATGAAATTTTATTGGGTTCAGATGATGAATCAAAAATTATAACATCATCATGATGCTCTAGTGTTAGTAGATAATCATCAGGGTTTGAATGTAATTCGAGCAATTTACAGATAGCCCAATCTTTCTGAAAGTCAAACCTGTTTGAAGAAGAAGAACCACTGTTTTCTCTTGGCTTAGTAGCTACGATGTTTGTTTTTAGTTCTTTCATTCCTTAAAAGTTACCTTAAGAGGCCGTTGTATAAAGCACTCTTTTATGCGCTTTATATTTCCAATAGTTTATTAAAAGTGCACTATAGCCAACCAAGGGGTACTATATAAAGTGTACTATTTGATTTTCTAGAAAAGCACAGGAGTATAAAGGTATATGTGTTTTTTTCTTGCAGGAAGAAAAGAATTTAAAAGAATAATAACAACAGATGAAGAGGTAAGAGGTTTTTAGGTTTTGGGAAGTGTTGATGTTGAGTTGTGCGGAATTATGGGCAGTGGTCAGACCACTGTATGTTTCCAAATTTTGGCCTAGGGCTTATGGCGGCACGGTTGTGAGTGTTAATACATAACCTTACAGCATGAGTGGTCAGACCACTTATCACTACCAGAATCTCTTACAGAGGACTTTGATGATTTATCTTGACCTTCCTCAGAGTCCCTTTCAGGAGACTATGAGGATGATTAGCGTACAGAGCACCGAGCACCAAAAACTAAATCACTAATGACCAATGACTAATTCACCAATTCTCCTTTAGGTTCATATTCTTTCTAAGGATGACGGTTTGATGGAGGCTTCAGGGAAGAAGGAGATTGCCACGTCTCAAAATTTCACTCTGTTCATTTTGCTCCTCGCAATGGCGTGCTAAGATGGCTTTGGCGATAAGGACTTAAAACATACCAATTACCCAACACTGGGCACCGAGCACCAAAAACCAGTTTCCATATCTACCTGGCAGGCCTCTCTGTTGTGGTCGAGGTAAAAAGAGAGACTGAATGATTACGGACATAGTACCACCATCAGAGTCTCTCACAGAGGACTTTGATGAATAATCTTGACCTTCCTCAGAGTCCCTTTCAGGAAACTCTGAGGGTGATTAGCGTACTGAGCACCGAGCACCAAAAACTAAATCACTAATGCGAATGACTAATTCACCAATTCCCCTTTGGGTATCTATACTTTCTAAGGATTACTGTTTGATGGTAGTTTCAGGTAAGAGGGAGATTGCTACGTCTCAAAATTTCACTCTGTTCATTTTGCTCCTCGCAATGGCGTGCTAAGATGGCTTTGGCGATAAGGACTTAAAACATACCAAATCCAGACACTGAGCACCGAGCACCAAAAACTAAATCACTAATGACCAATTTACAAACTACCCTCATTCCCTAAAGGGATGCCCATAGATTCAGTTCTTGTGACAAAACTATATCCACTCACCCTTTAGGGCTGGGGTACAAACCAATTTCCCAGTTCCCTAATTCACCTAACAAGGTGTCGGTTAACAGCGTGGACTCTGATTTTTTTGCTTTTGCCTTTGGCTTCAATTTCAAAGCTTTCTTGACAACGGCATTGACCTTCGAGTTTCTCAAACAGGTCTGAAGAGATTAGAAAGCTGGTATTAAGAGTTTTGTTGGCTTGTTCTATTCGGCTAGCCATGTTTACGGTGTCTCCAATAGCGGCTTCTTTTTGCATGCCTTCAATGCCAATGGTTCCCCAGATGACTTTACCTGTGTGGGCGCCAAGTCTGATTTTAAAATCACTATCTATAATGTCGTGGACGGCAACATCGAACTTATCAATAGCTTCGCACAGCTCGAAGCCCGCATTCATCAGGTTTTGGGCATGGTCAGGGTTGTCGTCTATTCCAAAGATGGCCAGAAAACCATCGCCATAATAGTCAACGATTCTACCACCGTATTTCTTAATAATGTTGCCAGCAATGTAGAAGTACTTATTCAGAATGTGTACTACATCATATGGAGGTGTTTTCTCGGTAAATGCTGTGTAGTCGGCAATGTCTACGAAGAGAATTGAGGCTTCCTTCTCTACACCCAGACTTCTGGCAGAGTGGTCTACGTCTTGCTTAAGAATTATTTCCTCATCTATTTGATCTAAAACCAAGCGCCTAACTTTTACATCTCCCTTTATTTTAGTTTGACAAGCGAGTCTTACTTGCTTTAATAGACCTAGCTGTTTGGCTAAAACAGATTCTTTCTCATTTCTTTCACAGACATTCTGCATCCCTTCTTCAATATAGATTCTACAGGTTGAACATCGAGCTACCCCACCGCATGCATGTGTGTGTGGAACTCCCGCAGCGAGTGTATTTTCTAAAACCGTTTTGTCTGTCTCAGCAACCAGGCTCACCTGGTCGTTAATGAGTTCTATAACAGCCATGCGTTAAGAAATTTCAGAGAGCTCTAACCACCTCAGTTCTTTTTCATCTAACTGCTCGGTAATGGCTTCGACCTTACCTGAGATATCCATTAGCTTTTCATGGTCGGTCTCAGTATTCATCTGCTCAATTAGTTTGGCTTTCTCCACTTCCAGTTTTGGTATTTCGGCCTCTAATTGCTCAAACTCTCGTTGTTCTTTGAATGAAAGCTTTTTGCGTTCTTTTGGTTCCTTTTGTTTGTCTTTTTTTGACTCTGAAGCCTTAGGGCTAGGAGCAGGGGTATCCTGAATACTATTTCTGAAGTCAGTATAATTGCCTGGGAAGTCTTTAATATTTTCGGAGCCATCGAAAACGAAAAGGTGATCTACCAGCTTATCCATGAAGTATCTGTCGTGCGATACAATGATTAAGCTTCCATCGAAACCTTCGAGATAGTTTTCAAGTGTGCCTAAAGTGATCAGATCTAGGTCGTTGGTAGGTTCGTCTAATACCAGAAAGTTCGGACTCTGAATAAGGATTTCTAGTAATTGAAGCCTTCTTTTCTCACCACCACTTAGTTTGCCAATGGGTTTGTATTGAACATCTGGGGCGAAAAGAAATCTGGTAAGGAACTGAGAAACCGGAATGGTTCGGCCTTTGCCTACTTCCACCACCTCGGCAATAGATTTGGCAAAGTCTATAATTGTTTGCTCAGGGTTGAAGCTTTCTTCTACCTGCCTGTAATAACCGAATTTTGTAGTTTGACCTTGTTCAATTTCTCCAGCATTGGGCGTGAGTTCGCCCATCAATAGCCTGATAAAGGTAGTCTTCCCACTTCCATTTGGCCCTACAATTCCGATTCTATCTTTTCTCTGAAAAGTGTAACTGAAGTCTTTGATTAGGCTTTTTTCACCAAAACCATGGCTGAGGTGAGCTATTTCTAATACTTTCTTGCCCTGTCTTGAGGCTTGAGCATTTAGCTCTAGCTCATTGGTTTTTTGAGCACTGAATGCTTTGTCTTTCGTTTCTTGAAATGCATCTACCCTGTACTTAGCCTTGGTTCCTCTGGCTTTCGGTTGTCTACGAATCCAATCTAATTCTTTACGATAAATGTTTTTAGCCTTATCAATAGATGCCGCTTCATTGATTTCGCGCTCGGCTTTCTTCTCTAAAAAGTAAGCATAGTTGCCTTGGTAAGAATAAGCTTTACCAAGCTCCAGCTCAAGAATATTATTAGTGACTTGTTCTAGGAAGTATCTATCGTGAGTAACCAGAATTAGAGCCATATTGGCCACACTCAAATACTTCTCTAGCCACTCAATGGTATCTATGTCTAAGTGGTTAGTTGGTTCATCTAGAATAAGTAAGTCTGGTTTTTGAATAAGTACCGAAGCCAGAGAAATTCGCTTTTGCTGGCCGCCAGAGAGTAATTGTACCTCTTGTTGAAGATCGTGTATGCCCAGCTTACCTAGAATTTGCTTGGCTTGGCTCTCCAAGTCCCATAGGTTCTTGGAGTCTATTTGCTCAATTAATTGCTGAATCTCATCGTGATTTTCCTGCCCCGTTAAGGATCTGAGCATGGCTTTTTCATACTGTTTTAGAATAGCATGGTCGGGATTATTATCATCAAATACGGCATCTAAAACAGACTGTCCTTTCGAAAACTCTGGATTTTGTAATAAGTGCTTAACCGTTATGCCGTTTTTGAAAACTACTTGACCAGAATCTGGTGTTTCAATTCCCGTAAGAATTTTGAGTAGGGTAGATTTTCCAGATCCGTTTACACCAACTAGGGCCACTTTTTCGCCTTGAGCTACGCCAAAAGTAACTTGGTTTAATATTGTTCTATCTCCGAAAGTCTTAGATAGGTTCTCAACTGATAGATAATTCATTAAGGGCAAAGCTACAACCGATGTATGAGATTATAGAAGTGCCTGAAGCCTTTTATCTTAACTAATGGCTTTCAAGAAGAATCCTGGATGTAGTCTAAACTATTTTCCAGCTGAGTTCATCATTAGAAGTAATCTACCAATCATATAATAATAGGCTGTAAATAATGTTAAAATCATGTGAATAAATTTGATTTAACCATTATGTAAACTATTATTATAGTTTAACTCAAAATGTCAACCACTCATGAAAAAACGCACAATCACCATTATTGCAGGGGTATTTATTGCCCTGGTCATATTCTTCATTACTAAAGTTAATAAAAGTTCCGCTGCTGAAACCGAAGTATTTACTGCTGTAAAAGTTGGTCTATTTCGGTCTGAGGTTACAGCAAGTGGTGAGCTCTATGCTAAAAACAGTGTAAACATTTTAGGCCCGGATGGCATGCGGCAAGCGAATATTTGGGAGACTACAATTAGTCATATTATAGACGAAGGAACCGTAGTTGCCAAAGGTGATTATGTAGCACGACTGGATCAATCTGAGCTAGGCCAGCGCATTCAGCAAGCTAATAGTGATTATACTATTAGTTCATCTAAGCTTAAAGAATCTAAGTTAGATACCGCAATGACTCTAAGGAAGGCCAGGGATGAAATGGAGAACATGCTCTTCGAGATTGACAAACAAAAACTGGTTCTAGACAACTCTCAATATGAGCCTCCGGCCACTATTCAAGAGAAGAAAATGGAGTTGGATAGGGCACAAAAAAGGTATAATCAAGCGCAAGAAAACTATAAGCTTCAACTTGAAAAGGCAAAGGCTTCTGTTGAAGCTTCCGAAGCTGAGATGTTGGAAGACCGAAGAAGGGTAGAGTTCCTTCAAGAAATTTCCAATCAATTTGTAATAACAGCTCCAGAGGCTGGAATGCTGATTTATAGAAGGGATTGGAGAGGTACAAAGATTGCTCAAGGAGGAAGGGTAGCTTCTTTTGATCCTATTGTAGCAACCTTACCTGACCTTACAAACATGATTTCTAAAACCTACATTAATGAGGTAGATATTAATACAGTGAGTTCTGGGCAATTGGTGGAGATTGGCTTGGACGCCTTTCCAGATAAAAGACTTACTGGAAAAGTTACAAGCGTAGCAAATATGGGGCAGCAGAGGCCTAATTCGGACTCTAAGGTTTTTGAAGTAGTGGTTGAAATTAATGAGTCGGATACCACATTGAGGCCAGGTATGTCTACCAGCAATAAAATTGTTGCTCAAGTTGTTGAAGAAGCCATGTTTATTCCTGTAGAGGCGGTTCATAGCCAAGGAGATTCAATAACATACGTACTTGTAAAAGATGGTTTAGGTATAATTAAGCAAGAGGTTGAATTAGGGATTTCCAATTCCGATCAAGTGATTATAAAGTCAGGGCTTTCGGAAGGTCAAAACGTGTACTTATCAGATCCTTCTGGGGCTGAAGATAAAGTCCTTAGCAGGATATCGAAACAACAGTCTATAGCTCAAAACAGATAATGATGTTAAAGCAGCTATTATCAAATATGGCAATTGCTACGGAAGCAGTATTTGCCAACAGAGTACGTTCGTTGTTAACTGCTTTGGGCATTATTTTCGGAGTTGCAGCAGTAATAGCCATGCTGGCTATAGGTGCTGGAGCGCAACAGGAAATACTGGATCAGATCAAGCTGGTTGGTGTTAATAACATAGTGGTTACACCAATCATAGAACAGTCTGAAGGTGAATTAACTTCTGCTGATGGTGGTGGGCAAGCCCAAGAAGAGAAAAACCTATCCATAGGACTAAATTTTCAAGATGTTGAAAGTATTAAGCGTATTGTACCTGGAATAGAAGAAGTGAGCCCGGAGGTAATCATTGAAACTTCAATTTCAAGAAAGGCTTTTCATAGAAGCTCTAAGTTGGTGGGGGTAGAAAATGCCTACTTTGATATTGCAGCATTTCAGTTGGCTAATGGAAAGTTCTTTAATAAAGAGCATTTCAATTTAGGTAAGCCAGTATGTATTATCGGCAAATCAATAGCGGCAAAGTTTTTTAATGGTGAAGAACCTATTGGAAAGTACCTGAAGGTTGGAAAGCATTGGCTCCAAGTGATAGGTGTGTTAGAAGAAAGGCTTATATCGGAAAAGAGTATTTCTAATCTGGGAATACGAGACTACAATATGGATGTTTACACACCATTAAGTACCGCATTGTTGAGATATGAAAATAGAGCTATGGTGTCTAATGCCGCTATTCAAGAGGCCATGAGAAATAGTATGGGGAATGGTGCCGAGGGCAAAGTTCAGAATTACCATCAGCTAGATAGGTTAGTGATTAAGGTCTCAGATTCTGAAAAGATGAGTTCTATAGCTGAGGTAATCTCTAAGTTATTAAAGCGAAAGCACAGTCAGGTGGTAGACTATGAAATAACCATACCCGAGTTGTTATTGAAGCAACAGCAGCGCACAAAAAATATTTTTAATTATGTACTAGGTGGTATTGCAGGAATCTCTCTTTTGGTGGGAGGAATAGGGATTATGAACATTATGCTGGCCTCAGTTTTAGAACGAATAAAGGAAATAGGTTTAAGACTCGCTATAGGAGCCACCAAGGCAGATATAATCTATCAATTTCTGTTGGAGTCTGTAATGATAAGCTTTAGCGGAGGAATGATTGGCATTATCCTTGGCTTGTCTATAGCAGTAGGTATAAGTAGTTTGGCCGATATTCCAACTTTAGTCCATTTCTCTTCTATTGCCCTATCTTTTGGTGTGGCAGTTACGGTTGGGATTATATTTGGTATAACACCAGCTAAAAGAGCCGCTGAACAAGACCCTATTACTTGTTTAAGATATGAGTAATTGAGTATAGAGATTAGATATTGGTAAGTTGAATTAGTATAAACAAAAAGGCCAGAATCGTAAGAATCTGGCCTTTTACTGTTATATTTTTTTAGTCGAACTACTCAGCGTCTGTAATCAAGTCTTCAGTAGCTTCAACTTGAATTTCTGTAGCTGGAGTAGTTTCAACGTGTCTATCGTCACCATGTCCACCAGTACCGTACATTTCACCCAAGATTGGAGCAATTACTAAACCTACTAAACAAGTAAGTTTGATCAAGATATTCATTGAAGGACCGGAAGTGTCTTTGAATGGATCACCCACTGTATCACCAGTTACGGCTGCTTTGTGAGCATCTGATCCTTTGTAAGTCATTTCTCCATCAATCTCAACACCCGCTTCAAAAGATTTCTTAGCATTATCCCATGCACCACCGGCATTGTTTTGGAAAATAGCCCAAAGTACACCAGAAACGGCTACACCTGCCATATACGAACCTAACGCTTCAGGTCCCATAGCGAATCCGATGATGATAGGGAATACGATTGTGATTGCTCCAGGGAGCATCATTTCTTTAATTGATGCTTTAGTAGAGATTTCCACACACTTGTCGTATTCTGGTTTGCCAGTTCCTTCAAGTATTCCAGGGATTTCCTTGAATTGACGTCTTACTTCTTTAACCATTTCCATTGCTGCTTTACCTACAGATTGCATAGCTAATGCAGAGAAAATTACAGGAACCATTCCACCTATAAATAGAGCCGCAAGTACATCGGCCTTGAAAATGTTGATGCCATCAATACCAGTGAATGTAACGTAAGCAGCAAAAAGGGCAAGGGCGGTTAAAGCCGCAGACGCAATAGCAAAACCTTTTCCGATTGCAGCTGTAGTGTTACCTACTGAATCAAGAATATCAGTTTTAGTCCTAACTTCTTCAGGTAACTCACTCATTTCGGCAATACCACCTGCGTTATCAGCAATTGGACCGAAAGCATCGATAGCTAATTGCATTGCAGTGGTGGCCATCATAGCCGATGCAGCAATACCTACTCCATAAAAACCAGCTAATTCATAAGCACCCCATATAGCTCCAGCAAATAGAATAACTGGTCCGAATGTAGACTTCATGCCTGTAGCTAAGCCAGCAATGATGTTAGTTGCTGCACCAGTAGAAGAGTTTTGAATGATAGACATAACTGGCTTTTTACCTAAACCAGTATAGAATTCAGTCATATAAGAAATTAGTCCACCAACAACTAAACCGACTACAACAGCACCAAATACTCTAACAGAAGTGATTTCAACTATTCCTTCTCCAAAGAGCGACATTTGCATGGTTGCAGGTAGTAACATATCAATTAAGAACCAGCAGGCAATCGCAGTAAGGATTATTGATCCCCAGTTTCCTTTGTTCAATGCAGCCTGAACTTGTGCTTCTTTGGCATTCTCATCCGAAATCTTGATCACTAAAGTTCCTAGGATTGAGAAGATGATACCTGCACCAGCAATAACTAGCGGCAGAAGAATTGGGCCAATTCCACCAAAATCATCAGTAATTGATCCGCCCATGTCTCTGATTACATAGTTACCAAGAACCATAGATGCTAGAACAGTAGCAACATAAGAACCGAATAAGTCAGCACCCATACCAGCTACATCACCCACATTATCACCTACGTTGTCGGCAATAGTGGCTGGGTTTCTAGGGTCGTCTTCCGGAATTCCGGCTTCAACTTTACCTACAAGGTCAGCTCCCACATCGGCTGCTTTAGTGTAAATACCTCCGCCTACACGTGCAAAAAGAGCAATTGACTCAGCACCTAGTGAGAAACCAGCAAGGGCTTCAAGCACAATGGTCATGTCTTCGGTAGTAGTCCATTCTCCACCCATAAAAAATTGGAACAGAAGAATAAACAAAAGGCTGAGCCCAAAAACGGCCAAACCTGCAACACCAAGGCCCATTACGGTACCTCCTGTGAATGATACTTTTAATGCTTTTGCCAAGCTTGTTCTAGCAGCTTGAGTGGTTCTTACGTTAGCAGCAGTGGCTATACGCATACCGATGTTTCCGGCCCAGCCAGAGAAAAATGCTCCAATTACGAAAGCAACAACAATTAACCAGTGAGTAGTGTCTACTACTTGAGAGATGATTCCGAGTAACACGGCAGCTATAACCACAAAAATAGCGAGTACTCTGTATTCAGCACTCAAGAAGGCAAGTGCTCCCTCTCTAATGTGCTTGGCAAGGTCTTGCATTTTTTGGTCACCTGCATCTTGCTTGTTTACCCACTTGGCTTTGATGATCATCACCAATAATCCGATCAGTCCTAGGACAGGAACTGCATAAATAAGATAAGACATAATTAGGTTCTTAGTTTTTTTAAGTCGCACAAAGATAACAGACGACCTCAGAAATGGAAGAAAAAAGAACCTTATTGGCAGGAGGGCTGTAGCAGTAGTTTAACTATTTGAAAATTAAATATTTGAACCGATTAATTGAGCCTTAAATCCTGAGTTTATGGCTTCAGGGAGCCCACTCCGCCATCTATACCAATGGTTTGCCCCGTTACCCAAGAAGCCTTTTCACTTAGTAGAAATACCACCATTTCAGAAAGGTCTTTGGCCTCTCCATACCTGCCTATTGGATGTCTTTTATTGGATGATTCCTTCCTGTCATCGGTAGATAGCAGCTTCTCGGCTAATGGAGTATCGGTAAGAGAAGGAGCTACCATATTTACACGTATTCCATGCATGCTCCATTCTGCCGCTAGTGACTTTCCCAGCCCTTCTACTGCTGCCTTGGCAGTGGCTATGCTAGAATGAAAGTTCATCCCTAATTTGGCGGCCACAGTACTGAAGAGTACCACAGAGGCTGAGTCAGATTTTTTAAGGCTCTTGAATGAAGCCTGAAGAACTCTTATTGCTCCTAATAGGTTGATGTCTAAATCTGACTGAAAGTCTTCAATACTGCTTCGATTAAAAGGCTTCAGATTGATGGTGCCAGGGCAATACACTAAGCCATCGAGTTGTTCAGGAATAAAGTCCAGTTCAGCATTTTTATCAGTAGCATCAAATGAATGATGTTCAAGACCAGAAATTTCAGGATTGCTTCTGGATGCGGAAATTACATTAGCACCTTGGTCTATCAACGCTTGGGCAGTAGCCTTACCAATGCCAGAACTTGCCCCAAAAACTAAAATGGTCTTGTCTTTCATTACTTTTTAGTATTAATGTATCCTAAGAATTCTCTACGTGTAGCCTCTTCTTTAAACTTACCATGGAATTGGGCAGTGACTGTACTGCTGTTAACATCTTTAACACCTCTTGAAGAAACGCATAGGTGTTCTGCATCAATTACCACAGCTACGTCTTCAGTGCCCATTACCTCTTTTAATTCATTGGCAATTTGGACCGTAAGTCTTTCCTGAACCTGAGGCCTTTTGGCATAGTACTCTACAATTCTATTAATCTTGCTTAAGCCAATTACATTGCCTGTAGAAATATATGCAACATGTGCTTTGCCAATAATAGGAACAAAGTGATGCTCGCAGTTAGAGTAGAAAGTGATGTCTTTCTCCACCAACATTTCGTTGTACTTATACTTGTTTTCAAAGAGTGCTACCTTAGGTTTATTAGCAGGATTTAAGCCACTAAAGATCTCCTTGATATACATTTTGGCTACTCGTTTTGGCGTCCCCGATAAGCTGTCATCAGTTAAATCAAGCCCCATTATTTCCATAATGTCTCTAAACTTATCCTCAATAAGGTTCATTTTAAGCTCATCGTCCATATCAAAGGCATCGGCCTTCATAGGAGTATCATAAGAGGTACCCACGTGTTCGTCACCAATCTCTTCCACGGTCAATCCATTAAGCTGGGTACTCAACAAAGTTTCTTTCTGTTTCATATAAAGTTACTTTTAGATCGAACCTAGGTTCAATCTTGTCTCTCAATATATTATAGATCACTACAGCAATATTTTCAGCCGTAGGGTTCAAGTCTTTAAATTCCTCAACATCCAAATTCAAATTTCTGTGGTCGAATTTGTCGGTCACATTGTCCTTGATCATATCACTAAGCACCTTCATGTCATAAACATAGCCAGTGTCAGGGTCTGGTTCTCCCGAAACCTTTATGATTAGCTCATAATTGTGACCGTGATAATATTCATTGTTGCACTTACCAAAAATGGACTCGTTTTTCTCTTTGGACCATTTAGGGTTGTGTAATCGATGAGCAGCATTGAAATGCTCCTTTCTAAAAACCGCTACCTTCATTGAAGTCTTTTTATACTTGAGTAAGAAGTTTGCTTACTACTTTTCTTTATCGTGTACCGAACATTCAGTTATTTAATTTTGTTCAACTTTCTGAAAAATAAATTAAACAAAACTTCAAACGAAGAGGCCATTGAAAAAATCAGATGTCCTAATTATCGGTACTGGCATGGGGGCTTTAACCTCAGCCGTATTACTTGCAAATAAAGGATTAAAAGTTCGGATTATCGAGCAAAATTGGCAACCAGGTGGTTGTACCACTTCATATTGGCGAAAAGGCTATGTTTTTGAGGCTGGAGCAACCACTTTAGTAGGGTTAGGAGAGGGCATGCCCCTACAATATGTACTAGATACGATAGGCCTAAATATTCCGGCTAGGAAGCTAGAGTTACCCATGCAGGTCCACTTAAAGTCGGGAGAAGCAGTAAACAGGTATGAAGATTTAAATCGTTGGGTAGATGAGGCCGAGCGAGTTTTTGGTTATAAAGGGCAGCGGCAGTTTTGGAATGAGTGTTTTGCCATAAGTGATTTTGTTTGGAAGAATTCTTTAGCTCAATTGGCATTTCCGCCCTCTAAGCCAAAAGATTTAATTCAGGCTATCAAGTCAGTTTCATGGAGTCAAGTAGCAAACTTGAAGTATTCCTTTATTTCTGTCGAAGCCTTACTAAGGAAGTACAATCTTCACAAGAATGAATCTTTTGTTCAGTTTGTGAACGAGCAGCTTTTAATTACAGCACAAAATCATATGGAGGAGGTGAATGCTCTTTTTGGTGCCACTGCATTATGCTATACCTGCTATCCTAATTATTATATCGATGGAGGACTACTAAATCTAGTTACTCCACTTGTAGAATATTTGGAGAGCAAGGAAGGGGAGGTAGTTTATCGGCAAGCCGTTACAAGCATTCGAAAGTCTAATAATAAATACTTGATAAGCACTTCTAAAGAGGAATATGAATCCGAATATTTAATTTCTGGAATTCCTATTAATAATACAATAGACCTTTTTGAAGATGAAAAGGTCATAAAGTTGTCATCTAAATTAATGCAATCTAAGGAGTTGAATAGTGCATTTCAGATGGGGATAGGGTTCGTTCCACATAAAAACTTCGACTGTCTACATCATCAAATTCATTTGCCTGATTTACTTCCAGAAACGGGGTCAGCATCTTTTTTTATAAGTCTAAGCCATGCAGAAGATAATTCGAGAGCGGACGAGCCAGGCCATATGGTTATGTCAATAAGTACTCATTCACCAGACCCTGAAAATCACATTATTGATAACCAAAAAGTAGAAGAGGCAATAATTAAGGAACTGGTTAAAAACGACTTTCTTTTAGAGGAGAATATTCGCTTTATGCATTCTTCAAGTCCAAAGTCTTGGGTAAAATGGACAGGCAGAAAATGGGGATTTGTTGGTGGGTATCCACAGTATCTTAAAATTAAGCCGTGGCAAATGCTAGATGCTCGATTAGATGGTCATAAGGCTTACCAAGTAGGAGATACCGTTTACCCTGGTCAAGGAATTCCGGGGGTAACGCTGTCAGGAATTATTGCCGTTGAGAAGATGATGTTGGATTGGGAGAGTAACCTTAGGTAAAAAATCTTTACGAATTGTAGTATGTCTAGTATATTTAACGATGTTTGGAAATAAAGTAACTTTTAAGAGTTTAAGCGCATATCCTATGAAGGTTCAAGTAACTCGTATTTTTTTGGCTTTGATCTGTATTACTATATTCTCATGTAGTAGTGATAATGGGGTTAATCCTCCCGGAGGAGGAAATAGTATAGATCGCATATTTATAGCAGATATAAATGGAGAATCTTTTGCTCCAAACTCTATAACGACTTCTGTTTCAGGGGGATTTATAACAATCTTAGGAGTTATGAATTCGGTTCAAAGTAATATTGAGTTTGAACTGAAGATACCAGAAGATGTAACACCAAATGTTTACAGATATGATGGTACAACTTGGGATGCTTTTTTAGATGTAAACAATTCAAGCTTAGGACAGAATACGTATGTTCCGTTAGAAGCTGAAGGAGATTTAAATATTGTTGTGCACAATAAAACAGACAAGTACATAGAAGCTACATTTGAGTTTAGTGCGAAAAACACAGCAGACGAGACTCTACCTTTAGCAGAAGTAGCAAACGGAACCTTAAAGCTATTCTATTAAGATTAGTTAAAATATTGTAATAGTGAAGAGGGTGTCATTTTGTGACACCTTTTTTTATGGCTGTAGATATTGATCCAGCATTACCTTAATCTAAGGTTTTGGTTTCATTACACTCTACTTTATGAACTGCTGCTCTTTCCTTCTCTCTCAAATCGGCTCCACTTATTGTTCAAATCTAGATTAAAAGGAGGGAAAACCATTAGGTTTAGGTTTAATGAGCCTTGAAGCTACTTCTGCCATCTGAAAAGTATTTGATTGCTGTTTTTAGAAGCAATAGCTGGCTCTGTTTTGGTTTTCTGACAACTCCTCTATGAGTTATGACATCTTGTGACATTCGTTTACTGCACCATGACAAACACACATCTAATTCCACGTTCATTTGAGTAAGAATTCGCTGAAAGGTCAAAACCAGTGAATTTGAAAATAGATCAAAACTCAATCCGATGAGAATCGGAATAAAACAACAAACATGAAAAATCAAATTACAAAAGTACTTGTTGGCCTAATACTATTGGCTAGCGGATTCTTAGCTACTGCAAATGAAAAGGAAAGAGAAATTACACTAAAGACTGCTAAGTCTAAGTCTGTAGTACTTCAAATGAACAATGTAAAAATTGGGACGGAAGTCACATTATGGAACCAAAGTGGAAAGCTGCTTTTTAAGGATCAGGTAGATAATGATACCTACTCTAAAATTTTCAATCTAGACCTGCTTGAAAAAGGAGAGCTAGTGCTAGAAGTAGATAACTCTGAGACTTTAGAGGTTCGCTCTATTAATGTTTCAGAAGGCAGCGCAGAGTTTATTTCATCTAGCGAAAAGGTCTATGCAAAGCCCGTTGTGAGGGTTTCTGAAAATATGATGAAAATTTTCTTACGAGATGATCACAGCGGTTATAAAATGAATATGAAAGATCAGTTTGGTAAGTCGGTGTACAGACAAAGTATTGATAAGTCTAATAGGGGACTGCAACGATACGATGTTTCCAAGTTATCGAAAGGCAAATATGAGATTCAGTTTACTGCAGACGGCAGGAGCTTTTTTCATACAATCATAATTGAGTAAAAGTGCAATCTTACTTAATTGGAGGAATGGCCCCGGTTCTGAAAAGAATCGGGGTTTATTTTTTTTGAGTGACGATTGTTCAATCAAAATGTTTCATTGTATTGATTATGTGACAGTTGTGTTCGGATTTGTACAAATTGAGAAGTTAACGAGTGTTAACGAATTAGTTAAGTTTTTGGTAATGAGTGTTTTATTAATTTCGGCATGCTGATTGGCTATTAAATGGCACAATCGGTTTGGTCACCGGTTAATACAAAACTCGAAATTTAAACAACAAGGTCATGAACTCAATAGTATTAAACAAATGGAACAGCATCAGGACAAAAGTCATATTAACGATTGGTGTTTTGGTAGCTATAGGTGCAACGGCTTTTGCCCATGAAATTGATGGCGCAAAATTGACAAAAGAAGAGGCTCGTCAGCTGATAGATTTAGTTAAGGAAGAGCTAGATGTAAAAGAAGGTACTAAGTCCTTCCTTTTAGATGAAGATGGTTTGCTCGAAGAGGTTTCAACGCTTTCAATCATTAAAATTTACGATGCTAATGATGAGCTATTATTAGAGGCTCCAATTACAAAACTTCGTCAGTATAAAAACAAACATCTACGAAGATTACTAAATGCAAGTGATTTTCTTACTGCATATGGAAATTCTAAATACTATCGATTAGATATTTAAAGTAAAGGTTAGAAATGGAAATCTTAGGGCTGCTGAAAGGTAGCCCTTTTTATTTCTTCTATATGAGCGTACCGAGAAGGAATAAAAAAAGCGAATTCCAAAAAAGGAATTCGCTTTAGCTCTGAGTGCTTTTAAGTACTTCAGATGTTTAGGTTATTCAATGATAAACAACTTTGTGGAACATAACAATACCCTAATTAGAGGTCTTGTAGCAATTATTCTCATTTAAGAGATGGTAATCTTTAAAGTGTATTTGAATAACTATTTTCTGTATGTATAAAAAGATAATATTTTTTAGCAGTGCTCTTCGAACACATCTGCTAAGTGATTACCTATTACTTCAGCAGTTCTGCCTTCAATATGATGTCTCTCTACCATGTGAACTAATTCACCATCCTTGAAAAGAACAACAGAAGGAGAAGAAGGAGGGTAAGGCAAATGATACTCTCTCACTTTTGCAGTGGCCTCTACATCTCCACCAGCGAAAACAGTCATTAAGTTATCAGGTTTTTTATCGGCTAGTTTTAAGCCCATTTTAACACCTGGTCTTGCAGTTCCTGCTGCACAGCCGCATACTGAATTGATCACAATAAGGGTTGTGCCTTTATGGTCTTTAAAATGTTGGTCTACTGCGTCAGCTGTTTTTAACTCGCTAAAACCCGCTTCAGTTAGTTCCTGTCTAAATGGAACTAGTAAATGCTCTGGATACATATTTTATAAGTTTTATGTTTTAAGTTCTAAAGTCTTGGTTCTGCGCTTTAAGTTCTCATGATTGCTGAACATAAAACGTTGAACCTTAAACTAATCTACATGAAGCCAAGCTCTAGTTTAGCCTCTTCAGACATCATGTCCATAGTAAACGGTGGGTCGAAGGTAAGTTCTAACTCTACTTCATTTACTCCATCAATTGCCTTTACTTTTTCCTTCACTTCATCTGGAAGTACTTCTGCTGCTGGGCAAGAAGGAGAGGTGAGGGTCATTAGAATGTAAACATTATTTACTGGGTATACATTGATTTCATAAATCAATCCAAGCTCATATACGTCTACAGGAATTTCAGGGTCATAAACAGTCTTAATTGCTGCTACAACCTCTTCTCTAAGTCCTTCTTTTACACCGTTTTCCATTTTCTATTCATTCAAGTTACAAATTGAAACTCCAGCCGCTGAAATTACAAATTAGCGAGAGCATTTTTTATTGGAGTATCTCCGCTTCTCATAGGAATTACTTCTTTGAAAGAAGACTTTAGGTCTAAAAGACCGAACAGAACCTCGGCAACGTCTTCTATAGGATTCTCCCCATGCTCTTGGACTTTTAATTCTACTTCTCCAGTACCCGCATTTTCAGTGAGCGAACCCGGTTGAAGAATGGTATAGTCTAAGTCCGTATTCTTAATCAGCCATTGGTCAGCATAATGCTTGGCTATCATATAATCATATAAGTCTGCCGAAGTATCCCAGGCAGTTGGCTGAAGAGAATAAATTGTACTTAACATCACATATCTCTTAATTCCAGCCATTTCTGCCGCTTGCATAGATTTAATGGCTCCGTGCAAGTCTACATTCAGAAGATCTTTTCCTCTAGATCCAGATACGAAATAAACCGCTTCTACATCCGATGGTATTTCATTAGATAAATCTTCAGCACTTTTTTCAAGATCTAATGCTATCTGAGAGTAGTTGTTGGCCTCAAAGAGTTTCTCGTCTTTTCTAGTGGTACCAACTACTTGGTGATCAGCCTCGAGTAATTTTGAAGTTAATTTTTGTCCAACTCTTCCTGATGCACCTATTACTAATACTTTCATGTTCTATTTTTTATGGTTCTAGGAATAGATGAAAGATTATGTGGGCCTTGCTTAGTTTGCTTTTGCAGTGTAAGCTAAGCCGTAAATCTTCATCTGTTTAATCATAGCTCCAAGACCATTTGAACGCTGAGTACCAATAAACCTATTCAAACCTACTTTATCGATAAAGAATAGGTCTGCATCAACAATTTCCTGAGGGGTACGGTCAGAAAGAATTCTAACCAATATACTTACTAAGCCCTTTGTGATGGCTGTATTGCTGTCTGCCTTAAAATGGATTTTATCTCCATTGGGTTTGGCGTCTAGCCAAACTTTAGACTGACAGCCTTTAACTATATTATCGTCTGTTTTTTGCTCTTCTTCTAGAGGCTCTAGGGTTTCTCCTAGTTCCATCACATAACCAATAGTCATTTCCATGTCTCCATCGAGCATGGAAAACTCTTCAATTATTTCATTCTGAACTTCTTGAATACTTTGACTCATGGTTTCAGTTTCTTGATGATGTCTTTTAATGCCTCAACGAAAATGTCTATCTCCGCTATGGTGTTATAAACAGAAAAAGAGGCCCTAGTAGTTCCTTCAATGCTGAATCTATCCATTAGAGGTTGTGTGCAGTGGTGTCCTGTTCTTACGGCAACTCCTTTAGCATCCATCCACATCCCTAAATCGAAATGATGAATGCCGTCTACCACAAAGGAGATTACACTTACCTTATTTTGCGCTTGACCTATAATTCTTACTCCCTCAATTTCATTCAATTGAGCAGTAGCATAGGAGAGAAGCTCTTCCTCATAGGCTGCAATGTTCTCTTTTCCTAGGTCATTTATGAAGTCAATAGCTGCTTTAAAAGCCACAACATCGGCTATGTTGGGGGTTCCAGCTTCAAACTTATAAGGGATGTCATTGAAGGTGGTCTTATCAAAAGAAACATCTTTGATCATTTCTCCACCACCTTGGTATGGAGGCATCTTTTCTAGCAGTGAACGCTTACCGTAAAGAATACCAACTCCTGTTGGGCCGTACATTTTATGAGCCGATAGTGCATAGAAGTCTGCATCTAAAGCCTGAACATCTATTGTAAGATGTGATGAGGCTTGTGCCCCATCTATCAATACTTTCGCACCTGCTTCATGAGACATCTTTATAATTTCATGGACAGGGTTGATTGTACCTAGAGAATTAGAAGCATGGTTTACAGCTACCAGTTTGGTTTTATTGGAGAGCATATTACTGAACTCTGCAATATCTAGGTCTCCATTATCTAACACTGGGATAGCTCTAACTCTTGCCCCTTTTTCTTCAGCAATTAACTGCCAAGGAACAATGTTAGAATGATGCTCTAACCCAGAAACGATGATTTCATCGCCTTCATTTAGATATTTTCTTCCCCAAGAAGAGGCTACCAGATTTATAGACTCCGTAGTTCCTTTAGTGAAGATAATCTCTTCAACCTCGTTGGAATTGATGAAAGCCTGTACTGCTTTCCGAGTATCCTCAAAAGCGGTAGTAGACCTTTCTGCCAAAGTATGGATGCCTCGGTGTATATTAGCATTATCTGCAGCATAGTGATGCTCCAAAGCGTTAATTACACTTTGCGGCTTCTGATTGGTTGCGGCATTATCCAAATAAACCAATTGCTTACCATTCACCTTTTGGTGAAGGATAGGGAATTGGCTTCTTATGGCTTCTATATCTAGTGTGTTTGATACTACTGAAGTATCGGACATATTATTTCTCTAATCTGCTAGTAATAATCGCCTCGACATAGGCTTGAATAGGCTCTAACTCGAGGTTTTCGATAACATCGCTGGCAAAAGCATGAAGCAACATTGCCATAGCTCTGTCTTTTTTAATACCTCTGGCCATTAGGTAGAAGAGTGCATCTTTATCTAATTGGCCTGTGGTACATCCGTGTGAACACTTCACATCATCAGCCCAAATTTCTAGCTGAGGTTTGGTGTTTACCGTTGCATCATCTGTTAAAAGAATGTTTTTGTTCGACTGGAAAGCATTTGTTTTCTGGGCGTCTTTACGAACGAAAATCTTTCCGTTAAATACTCCTCTAGACTTATCGTCCATAATGCCTTTGTAAAGCTCATTTGAATAAGCATTTGGCATCATGTGGTCTACAATAGTGTGGTTGTCTACATGAGTTTTACCGTTAAGAAGGTAAAGTCCATTCATATAGGCCTCACAGCCCTCAGCCTCAAGTTTTATATCCAGATTATTTCTAACCATTGCACCGTTTAGGGCCACAGTGTTAGAAGTGAATGTACTGTCTTTGTCTTGAGAAACGTGAATATTGGAAATGTGATAAGATGTATCCGTATCGTTTTCAATCTTGTAGAATTTGGCATTTGCACCAGTAGCTACGCTGATCTCATTTACAATATTGCTAAAGCCTGGTTCGGCACCTAAAGTGTCAACTTTTTCAATTACCGTAACCTTGGCATTCGCCCCAACCTCAATGAGGTTTTTGGCATGAATGTCTGAAGATTTTGTATTGATGTATTGAACGAAAACAGGCTTTGAAACTTCACTATTTGCGGAAATCTCTAAAACAGTTCCTTCATTAGCTAAAAGGCTATTCATAGCTACGAAGGCATCTTCTGTACTCTTTGAAAGCTTATCGAAAAGCTTGCCAGCAAGCTGATTGTTTTCTTGAATAGCTGCAGAAAGAGGGGAGAAGCTAATTCCGCTTTCTGTTACTTCGTCAGAAAATTCTGAGTTGAACTCTCCGTTAATGAAAGTCAGGTAGTAAGCGTCTAATCCTTCAATTCTTAATTTCTCAACATCTTCTTTCGAAACTGAAACACGCTCAGTGTTCATTTCGAAGCTTATGTTTTTCTCTAAGGCTTTTGTAAGGTTGGTGAATTTGTACTCCTCTGCTTTTGCATGAGGTAGTCCGTTTTCTACCAAGTGATTCAGTGCCTTCTGACGAACATCTGCAATAGTAGAATTGCTGGTTAGTTCTTGCTTAGAGGCCTCAAATCGCTCAGAGAGTTTGTCTATGATTGATTGTCCTGCGAATTTCTTCATCTTAAACTGCCGCTTCAGCTTCTTCTTTAATCCAGTCGTAACCTTTTTCTTCTAGCTCTAGTGCCAACTCTTTGCCGCCAGACTTTACAATTCTTCCTTTATAAAGAACATGTACATAGTCTGGAACTATATAGTCTAGCAATCTTTGATAGTGAGTTACTACAATGGTGGCATTGTCTTTAGATTTCAATGCATTTACACCGTTAGAAACAATTCTTAAAGCGTCAATATCAAGTCCTGAGTCGGTTTCATCTAGAATAGCCAACTTTGGTTCCAACATTGCCATTTGGAAGATCTCATTTCTTTTCTTCTCACCACCAGAGAAGCCTTCATTAAGAGATCTGCTTAAAAGAGATTGGTCAATTTCTACGAGCTTCATTTTCTCTTTCATCAACTTTAAGAAAGAAACCGCATCAAGGGCTTTTTCGCCTTTGTGCTCTCTTACCTGATTGATAGCCGTTTTCATGAAATTGGTAGTGCTTACTCCTGGAATTTCAACAGGGTACTGAAAAGCCAAGAAAACACCTTCTCTTGCTCTTTCGTCAGCATCCATGTCTAAAAGATCTTTACCATCGAAGTTCACTTCTCCTCCAGTTACTTCGTAGTCTTCTCTTCCTGCTAAAACTGAGGCTAATGTACTTTTACCAGAGCCGTTTGGCCCCATAATGGCGTGTACTTCACCTGGTTTAACTTCAAGGTTGATACCTCTAAGGATTTCCTTCTCCTCAATTCTAGCTTGTAGGTTTTTTATTGATAACATATATCAGTTCTACGTTTAAGGTTCAAAGTTCAAAGTTTTCTAGTCCGTAAAATTCGGCTTCTTCTTCTACTTTATACTTAGCTCCTGTTAACTCTGTTTTATTCAAATATTTAATTAACCCATTAATCATTTTTGAAATGTTTTCTACCCTTTTCAAAAATTGATCAAGTTGGTTTTTAGTTATATAGTTACGATCGAAAGATCTGTATAACTGCGACTTTGTTTCTCCATTTGAGCCATGCGCCACAGTTAAAAACTGTCTGAACTCTTTATTTCCTTTTCTATCAAAGCCTTCAGCAATATTGTCCATTACTGAGCCCGATGACCTGTTCAATTGATCTTTTAAAGGATAGTCTCGAATGGAGTCGTTTGAAAGAATTGATTTGTAAACATCATTGGCCAGCATTCTTGCTTCCTGCCAAACATTTAAATCTTCAAACCTTTCAACTTTTGCCATTCTCAACATTAAACTTTAAACATTGAACTTTGAACAAGTTGTTTCTAATTATCCAACTGAACCTTCAAGGGTCAGGGCAAGAAGCTTTTGGGCTTCTACGGCAAACTCCATAGGTAGCTTATTCAATACTTCTTTAGCGTATCCATTTACGATTAACGCTACAGCAGATTCTTCATCTATTCCTCTTTGTTGGCAATAGAAGATTTGATCTTCTCCAATTTTGGAGGTGGTGGCCTCATGTTCAACTTGTGCTGAACTATTCTCAATGTCTATATAAGGGAAGGTATGAGCTCCACACTTATCACCCATTAATAATGAGTCGCACTGTGAGAAGTTTCTAGCGTTAGTTGCACGCTTCATCACTTGAACCTGTCCACGGTAACTATTTTGCGAGTACCCTGCTGAGATTCCTTTAGAAACGATTCTAGACTTGGTGTTTTTGCCAATATGAATCATTTTGGTTCCTGTATCTGCTTGCTGATAATTGTTAGTTACCGCCACAGAGTAGAATTCTCCTTGTGAGTTATCTCCTTTAAGAATACATGAAGGATACTTCCAGGTAACTGCAGAACCGGTTTCAACCTGAGTCCATGAAATTTTGGAGTTATCACCTTCGCAAATACCTCTTTTGGTTACGAAGTTGTAGATTCCGCCTTTACCATTCTTATCACCAGGGTACCAGTTTTGAACGGTAGAATATTTTACTTCCGCGTCTTTGGCGGCCTTAATTTCAACTACGGCAGCGTGAAGCTGATTCTCATCTCTTTGAGGTGCTGTACACCCTTCAAGATAACTTACATATGAGCCTTCTTCCGCAACTATCAAAGTTCTTTCGAACTGGCCTGTGTTGGCGGCATTAATTCTAAAGTATGTAGATAGTTCCATCGGGCATCTAACTCCTTTAGGAATGTAGCAGAAAGATCCATCTGAGAATACCGCAGAGTTCAGCGCAGCAAAGTAATTGTCACTTTGAGGAACCACAGTTCCTAAATGCTTTTTAATCAACTCTGGGTGCTCTTGAACTGCCTCAGAGAACGAACAGAATATAATGCCTAGCTCTGAAAGGGTTTCTTTAAAGGTAGTAGCAACCGATACAGAATCTATAACAGCATCAACAGCAACTCCAGTGAGTCTTTTTTGCTCTGTTAAAGAAATTCCTAGCCTTTCGAATGTAGCCAGTAATTCTGGGTCTACCTCATCAAGAGATTTAGGTTTCTTTTTCTGCTTTGGGGCAGAATAATATATAAGGTCTTGGTAGTCTACCTTAGGGTAATTCACATTGGCCCACTCGGGCTCTTCCATTTTCTGCCACATTCTGAAGGCCTTTAGCCTCCATTCAAGAAGCCATTGTGGCTCCTCTTTCTTGGCGGAAATAAAGTGAATAATATCTTCATTTAATCCTTTCGGAGCTTCATCGGCCTCTAAATCTACAGTCCACCCGAACTCATATTCTTTGGAGGTAAACTCTTCAAGGATTTGATTATCGTCACTCATACAATCTTGTTTAGACTGGTTTTAACTGCAAAGGTACAACCTATTGATAGAAGTAATGGTTTCAACTGATAGAAATTTGGCAATACTTTATTGATGAACTCAATAGCGGGCTTTTACTCATTATTTAAGTGAATACTCCTGCTTAATGTTTCTTCTAGTATTACAAAAGTTTCTGTGCGTTCAATACCATCAACCTTTTGGATTTTGTCGTGCAGAATGTCCTTAAGGTGGTCAGTACTTTTAGCATAAATACGAATGAACATACTATAGTTTCCAGTAGTATAGTGGATTGAGGTAATCTCATTGATTTTCTTAAGCTGATTGGCCACCTTGTCGTATAGCGAGCTTTTAGATAGAAAGACACCCAAAAAGCTGCTCACCGTATATCCGAGTTTAGTCAGGTTTAAATCTAAAGAGGCTCCTTTGACAATGCCCATTTTTTCAAGCTTATTCATTCTTACATGAACCGTTCCGCTCGAAACAAATGCTTGTTTGGCTATTTCTGTGTACGGTTTTTTAGCATTGTGTTGAAGTAGAGACAGGATTTTGAGGTCTACGTTATCGATTTCGTAATTATCAGCCATTTGAAGTTGTCTTGATTATTGAATTAGCAAATATAGGTTGTATTTATTAATTATTATGTAAATAATGATTCTAATGATTAATGATATTTCAATGATAATCAAAAACGATATACTTTTGTAACATATTCAAACGGAATAAATGAGAGCTGGAAAAGCTTATACACTGTAGGGTGACGAAACAGGCAGCCGTGCCCTCCTTTCTCGAGGGTGGAGATTCTGAAATAAAGCTAATCGGCCTAATCACTCCGTGGAGGTTCGAATCCTTCTCCTACAGCTTTAGGTTCTTGATATGAGAATTCAGTTAATAGAGTTTAGGGCTGAAGATTATAAGATGCTCGACTAAAGACCTTAAGTCTAGAATTTCTGCAGGTAGCAGACGAGCATCTTTACACTGTAGGATGACGAAACAGGCTCCCGATAGCAATCGGGAGTGCCCTCCTTTCTCGAGGGTGGAGATTCTGAAACAAAGCCAATCGGCCTAATCACTCCGTGGAGGTTCGAATCCTTCTCCTACAGCATTTAAAGGATTCCAGAAATGGAGTCCTTTTTTTATGATCATCGTTTCTGAATTTTGTCCTCTTAGAGCTTCCAATGGTTCACTCTTGTATGGCGGCCTGATCTTAATATTGAAATATTTAGCACAACATGTACCTTGGAAAATAGATACTCACCACAGGCAAGTACCCTTACTTCGGCAGAAAGTGAGGACTAGTGGGTAGAAAAAGAGTGAGCATAGTATGTTGATACCTAAATTGACTTTTAAGAGTCGGTCATTTGTTTTCTAGTCCTTTGTGTCTTTCTTTATTCCATCAATTTTTTTGCCTCATGAAGAAGTCCAATCTATTGTTCTACTTGTTGATAAGCCTTTGTTTCGTTTCGTGTAAAACTGAAAATTCAGTAAGCAATGAAGTTTGGTTAAAAGGTAAACTGGTTAACTGGGGAAATGCCTCCAAGGTGCTTAGTGCGCAGAATCTTGAGGCTGACTTTGGTTTAGGAAAGGATATCATCATAAAAACCAATCAGGATAATGAGTTTGACATAAGGTTCGAATTGAATGAGCCTACTTATTACTCTTTAGGTAGGAATAAACTTTACCTCAGTCCTGGAGATGAGCTTCAACTGGAGGTAGATTATAAAGATCCAGAAGCAGCAGTATTTAATGGAACCAATGCTGCTTGGCAGGTTTATTTGGCAGGTGTGGCATTCCCTAAAAGTGGCTCTTATTTAGAAGGAGGGAGAAATCTTAAGAGTGCAGATGTGGCAGAGACTGTAGCTCTTGCCCAATCCAAAACAGAGGAAAGAAAAGAACAACTCCGAGCATTAGAGACATCAAGTGAATTTAAGGTACTTGAAGAAATGCGATTGAAGCTCGACTATCTTAATACTTTGCTTTCAATGCCAGTTTACGGTTCGTTTAAAGACTATTGGGAGTACTCTGAAGTGAAGAAAGCCGAGATCTTAGCTCAAATAAAAGATGATTTGAATGAGATGAGCCAAGGTCTTATGAAAAATGAGTACATGAAGCACCCAAACTTCAGAGACATGCTTCATGAATTGGTTGCTGCCAACTTAAAGGAAGTCGGAGTTTTCACCCATTTAGAGTTTACACCCTTTATGGCGGAGTATGACGAGATGGGAGCTTTTGTGACTCAATTGGAGTTAAATGGCCTGACGAATGAAATGCAGGTTCAGGCCAAAGAGTTTCTTGCGGCTGATCACGCTCTTGAGTATAAGGAAATGGTCAATGCTAAACTTAAAGAGTATGCCGCTTTAAAAACTGGTGAGCCAGCTTTCGATGTATTATTCAAAAATGCTTTGGGTGAAGAAAAGCCACTTTCCGACTTTAAAGGTCAGCTCACTTATGTAGACCTTTGGGCTACTTGGTGCGGACCGTGCATTGCAGAACTTCCAGCATTTGAGCAGTTAAAAGAAGATTATAAAGACAAGCCTGTGCACTTTGTTCCTGTATCTATAGATACTGATTTGGAGGCATGGCAAAAGTATTTGGAGAAGCACGATTTACCGAAAGACAAAGAATATTTAATCAACAGATTGGACTTGTCTGATTATAAGGTAATTACCATTCCTCGTTATTTGTTGCTAGACAAAGACTTTAATATTGTAACTGTTTTTGCTACTGTTCCTTCAGACCCAGAGACACGAAAAATAATAGATCAATACCTTGAAATTTCCGAGTAATTACCTGCTTAGGAATCGTTTGCCATTGCAATTCTTTTATATTTGGCTTTAGCCAATTTTAGAATAAGATGAGTGAACGCGTTTGGGTGAAAAGATATCCGGAAGGTATACCTGCGGAGATGTCTTCGGAAAGACCTGAAAACCTGGTTAAACTTTACCAAGAATCCTTTAAGAGTTTCGGCAGTAAAGAGGCATTTGAAAATATGGGTAAGTCCATTACTTACCATGAACTAGATCAGATGTCCGACTTTTTTGCTGCTTACTTGCAAAATAAGCTAGGTATGAAGAAGGGCGATAGAATCGCTATTCAAATGCCCAACTGTTTACAATATCCGATTGTATTGATAGGAGCGCTCAAAGCTGGCTGTATAGTAGTAAATACAAATCCATTATATACTCACCGAGAAATGGAGCATCAATACCATGATGCTGAAGTAAAGGCTGTAGTGATAGTGGCTAACTTTGCTCATAGTTTAGAAGAGGCCTTAAAAAAGGTTAAGGTAGAGCATGTAATTGTGACCGAACTAGGAGATATGCTTGGAGGTCTCAAGGGTACTTTGGTCAACTTTGTGGTGAAGTATGTAAAAAAGATGGTACCATCTTTCAATATTCCTCAAGCCATTAAATTTAAAACGGTATTGAAAGAAGGAGCCAGAATGAAGTACACTAAGGTGGATATTTCTGGTGAAGACACTGCATTTTTACAGTATACTGGTGGAACTACTGGGGTGTCTAAAGGAGCTATTTTATCTCACAATAATGTAGTGGCTCACACTTTTATCACTAAAGAATGGTTTAAGCCTTTTATGAACCCAAAAGAAGGCGATATCATGATTACTGCGATTCCACTATACCACATATTTGCCCTTAATGTGAATGGCACGCTCATGATGCACACAGGTGCAAAAAATGTGCTTATTACCAATCCACGAGATATGCCGGGCTTTATTAAGGAGCTCAAAAAACATCCTTTTACTCTTTTTACAGGGGTTAATACGCTTTTCAATGGCTTGCTCAATCAACCGAATATCAATGAGGTAGACTGGAGTCATCTAAAAGGAGCTATTGGTGGCGGAATGGCAGTTCAAGATTTTGTAGCTAAGAAATGGAAGGAAGTAACTCAATCTCCTTTAGTGGAGGGCTATGGTCTGAGTGAAACATCGCCTGTAGTTAGCTGTAATCCGCTTGATGGAACACATAAAATCGGTACAATAGGTTTGCCGGTACCATCTACCGAATTGGCTATTTTCGATGAGTCGGGCAATAAGTTAACTCAAGGTGAAGTCGGAGAAATTTGTGTGAAGGGTCCTCAGGTAATGAGTGGCTATTGGAATCAATCTAACGAAGGTGTTTTCTTTGATGGAGACTGGTTCCGAACTGGTGATATTGGCTTGATGGATGAAGAAGGCTTCTTTAAAATTGTTGATCGTAAGAAAGATATGATCAACGTATCTGGCTTCAATGTTTATCCAAACGAGGTTGAAAATGTGATTGTTGAGCACCCAAAAGTGCTAGAGGTTGCCGTTATTGGTATTCCTGACCCTCGTTCAACCGAATGTGTTAAAGCCTTTATCGTAAAGAAAGATAAGAGCTTAACAGAAGAAGAGATTGATGGATTCTGCCATGAAGAATTGACAGGTTATAAGAGACCAAAGCACTACGAATTCGTTGATGAATTACCGAAGTCTAATGTTGGTAAAATTATCAGAAGGGCACTGAGAGAAAGAGAAGAAGCTAAAGCTAATTGATCACAGTTCAACCCCTCCGTAAAAAGGAGGGGAGTGATCAGGTTGCCCAATGAATCTTACTTAATAGAATGAAGTCCCATTCGGTTGCCCTCGGAATCTAGAAATAGAGCGAAGTATCCGTTCTCTTCATCAATTAGGGTTTTTGATAGCAAGATTTCGCCCCCGAATTGTTCCACTTTTTTCAATATTGGCTCTAGGTCTTCACCTCCATTGAGGTGAACTAGAACTCCACTGGAAGCTGGTTCGTAGCCTTCGCCTTTCGTTAATACTACCGATGCTGATTGGCCATCACTTGGGAAGATTCCCATTTCCGTTCCCTGCATATCTATGGATTGGATTTCAATATCTAAAATGGATTCGTAGAACTTTACTGCTCGGTTATTATTAGTTACAGGTATTTCTACAATTGAGACTAGATTGTTCATTGTTTCTGAATTTGCGGTTTTCGGATTAGAGATAGTGGTACTATTGATCAAGCAGAAAAGGCTGCTAATGGTTACTAAGAGGATAGATTCTCTCCAAAGGTTTTTCATAGCTTTATCGATGTAAATATGAGGCATAGTTACACTGAATAGAATATCCGCAATTGTAAAAATGCGACAGACTCAGTCTTTTGAGTACAATACTGAGGAAAGCATCATTTGATCATCAGAAAGATACTCTTTGGGGTTTACGCCAGTGAAATCTTTAAAGTCTTTAATAAAGTGTGCCTGATCGTAATACTCACTTTCATAAGCTATTTGGGTAAGTGTTTGGCCTTTCGGGTTTAGCATTAATTTGAGTGCTGCTTGCAGGCGTATAACCCTTCCCAATTGCTTTGGACTAATTCCGACAGATTTAGAGAAGCTTCGTTCTAGCTTTCTTCTTTTGCTGAGCTCTTCCTTCAAAATGGAGTGAATAGATGCTTTTCCCTGAGTATTATAAAGGGCGTCTGTGGTAGATTTGAGAATTTCATCCTGAATACTTGAAGAGGCCAGCAAGTCTAATAGAAACTTCTCCACAGCCGCTATTCTTTCTTGGATAGATGAAGCATTTTCAACTTCTTTTATAAGTATTGACACCACATCGGACTGAAATATTTGAGAAAGAGGGGTGTCTTTATCCGCTAAATCTTTAATGGGAGTTTGAATGAAGTTAGCAAAGCCATAGGGGTAAAACCGGACTGCAAATGAATTGACATAGCCCGTAGGCTGAACAAAGTATGGCGCTGTTATTTGCCCAATAATAAAGGCTTTTGGTTGAAGGGTAAACTCTGTTTCTGAAGTAAATCGCTTGATGTCGTCTCCTAGAATAAAACACATTTCAATACAGCCATCGGGAAGAATGCGCTGTTTTGGAGCTTGTGATCCATCAGGAACCTCTAGTGTCCAGTAACATTTTACTATGGATTCTAAATCGGGGTGAGGATCATAGGTCTGGTGGTTCATTTCAGCTTGTTTAAAAAATAGGTGGCTAGGTTCCTAATTCTTAAAGCTAATTAATGGATTTGAACATAGAACAACTAATAGAGTCTAATGGCAAGAATTAATTCTAGGCTTTACCTTTTAGTGTGAATACAATACGGATGTTGCTTGAAGAATTTACATCTTCTCCGTTTCGGGTTCCTGGGTTCCATTTACCCGAATTAAGTAGTACTCTAACAGCTTCCTCATCGCAACCATATCCGAGTCCTCTTATGACTCTCACATTTTTAATTTCTCCAGTGTGTTTAACATTGAATGAAAGGAAAACGGATCCTTGAATTCCTTCGCTGTATGCCTCGTGTGGATATTTTAAGTTGTTTTTAAGATGTTGATTCCAGCGTGTTGCTCCACCCGGGTAGCTAGGAGAGGCATTATAAACCAAGTCTAAATCTTCAGGTTCATAGAGTTTCTTTTCAGATTGGTCGTAGCTAACCAATTTGTAAGGTTTGTGCCAAGTGGATACCGTATTTCTACAACTCACTGTAAAAACAAAAGCAAGCCCGAAAATCAGACTTGCTTTAACCTTGAATGTTTTTTGACCTAAGAGGCTCAACGTGAAATCTTGATTTTTTTAGTTCGACTGATTGTCCAAGGTTTCTGTAATAACTTCCGTTGTTTCATGGCTTAAAGTTGCTGGGCCTGAGCTTCCTTCAGGTAGTTTAAATACAATGCGTAGTTGCATTCTAGAATTTACAGCTCGTCCTCTTTGCTTACCTGGGTTCCATTTATCAGACTCTAAAAGTACTCTCAATGCTTCTTCATCGCACCCATGGCCAATTCCTCTCACTACTTGCATATCGCGTAGTTCACCAGTTTTGTCTACTACAAAGGAAAGGAAAACTGCCCCCTCAACTCCTTCAGCTTTCGCTTTTTCTGGGTACTTTAAGGTTTTACTTAGGTGTTTATACCACTCTGTCATTCCGCCAGGATAGGAAGGCTGCTCTTCCACACGGATAAAAACCTCATCTAAGGAGCTAACTTCAGAGACTTCTACAATTGCTTCAGATATCTCTTGGTTTGGCTCAATGAATAATTCTGACTTATCGCACGCATTTAGGGCTATGCAAAGCAATAAGAGTAAAGGTAGTTTTTTCATAAGGGTTGATTTAACTATTGGTTTAATTTTAAAACTAATGTATTAGTTTGTTTCGTAAAATCAAAATGATGGAGCCACAAGCTATTGGGCCTTTGTTGTAAGTGTGGTTTTCCAGTAAGCGACTTGTAGAATATCTTTATGATAGGCCATCCACGTACTATAATCACTCCTTTATTCTTTCATAGCTCTCACAACTTGTTAATTGTCAGTGGTGTCTAATGTGGTATGGGAATGGAATTGAAAATAGCCATAGGAAGAATACTGATTATACTCTTTTCAATTGGTGTTCTAGTGTTCTCTTGCGAAGAACAGAGGCCAGAGATTATTGGCTGCTGGACCAATGTTTATGAGGAAGGTCAAGACGTGTATAAGCCATGTAACATGCAAGCTTTTGCGCCCGGCCATTTCAGGCAAGTTTATGACTTTCGGTCAGATGGTACTGTCAATTATTTAGTCTTACACCCTGCAGACGCCCATTTTATGAGAGAAGCAAAGTGGGTTTATAAAAAGGGAAACAGTCAGGTCGATATCATTGATTCTACAACGGATCAATTGTTACTTAAACTCAGCATTTCTATACATAGTGACGATGCAATAAGCATAACAGAAATGCCTTAATGATTCCTTATTAGGCTTATACATAAACCCAAGCTTTGATCAATTTCCTACTTCCTCTTACCCTTTCTAAACGGTTTTCTGCCACCTCTTGGATGGCTGCCACGCGACTTGGGATTATACTCTGGTCCTGGGCCTAGATCTGCCGGAGGTTGAATTTTACGCACTTCTTGTTCCATCATTTGCTCAATGCGGGAGAACTTATACATGTCTTCTTCATTGATGAAGGTAACAGCTTCTCCTTCAGTGGCTGCTCTGGCAGTTCTACCAATTCTGTGGATATAATCTTCAGGGTCGTTTGGTGCATCATAGTTGATCACCATGTCAATATTGTCTACATCAATACCTCTAGAGATTACATCGGTTGCCACTAGTATTGGCAGCTTCTTGTTCTTAAACTCTCTTAGAATTTCTTCCCTAGTGTTTTGTTCAAGGTCACTAGAAATATCTTTGGCGTTCATTCCTTCTCTCTGAAGAGCCTTAGCGATTTCGCGTACTTTGATTTTTCTAGAAGCAAAAATGATGAGGCTTGGAACATCATTGTATCGAAGTAGGTGTTTGATAGTCTCAATTTTCTGATGGTCATGCGCTAAGACAGCTACTTGAGTAACTCGCTCCGCAGGCTTAGAAATTGAGATATTTACTTCAATCGGATCTTTGAGAATCTCCTTGGCCAGATTTCTGATCTTAGGTGGCATGGTTGCTGAGAAAAGCAAATTCTGTCTCTCCTTAGGGAGGAAAGAAATGATCTTCTTAATGTCGTCCATAAAGCCCATGTCTAACATTCTATCGGCTTCATCTAAAACTAGATTCTTTAAGCTTTTTACATTTACATAGCCCAGGTTGAGGTGAGAAATAAGCTTGCCTGGAGTGCCCACAATAATGTGTGCTCCTTCAGAAAGTGCTTTCTTTTCTTGGGTGAATGTATCACCGCTTCCTCCACCATATATGGCTATTGAACTTACTCCTGTAAAGTAGCTCAAGCCTTGGAGCTGCTGGTCTATCTGAATTGCTAGTTCTCGCGTAGGGCAGATGATGATTGAATTAACATGATCGTCTTCCACACCTTCTGCACATATTTTATGCATTAGCGGAAGTAGAAACGCTGCTGTTTTTCCTGTACCTGTTTGGGCGCAGCCAATAATGTCTTTTCCTTCAATAATTGAAGGAATTGCTTTCTCCTGAATTGGAGTTGGGTTTTCGAAACCGATGGCCTCTAGGCCGGCTAAAACATCAGGATGTAATTGAAGTTCTGAAAAGGTCAAAGCTGTGAACTATATTCGTGAAAGTCTTGTATAGCTTATTGTCAAGCGAAATATACGAAGCTCTAATAGCTAATCAATATAAGAATACAAAAATGAAAAAGGCTGTTTTTAAAACCAATATTAATTGTGGAGGCTGCGTAGCTACGGTAACACCCTTTCTAGAGAAGGCAAATACAGTAAAAAACTGGGAAGTTGATACTGATTCGAAAGAAAAGAAACTCACTGTTACTGGTGAAAATCTTGACAAATCTGAAGTTATTAGCCTTGTGAAGGAAGCCGGATTCGAAATTAAAGAGAAGAAAGGCCTATTTGGTTTTTAACCATCTACCATTTAAGGTAGACGGATTTACCTTTTCTTCCAGAAATATGGAGATAGCAACATCAGAACCGTAAAGAGTTCGAGTCGGCCTAAAAGCATTAAGAAGCCCAATAACCACTTGCCCCCCATAGGCATTGCTGAGAAGTTATCTACTGGCCCAACATCGCCAATACCTGGCCCAACATTTCCTAATGAAGTAGCTACAGCACCAAAAGCCGTATCGAAGTCAACATTCATTGATGATAGCAGAGTGACACCTACAAGAAACACCAAGATATAGATCATAATAAAGGCGAGAACATTGTATACAATGTTTTGCTCCATGGCCTTTCCGCTGATTCTCACTGGAATTACCGCAGACGGATGTAGTTGTCTTTTAAGTTCTAAGAACGAGTTTTTGAATAATACCACATGGCGAATAACCTTTACACCTCCTGCGGTGGAACCGGCAGAGCCTCCAACAAATAATAGAATAAAGAAGAGTACAGAAAGGAATGGAGCCCAGCTGGTATAGTCAGCTGAAACGAACCCGGTTGTGGTGATTATGGAGACTACTTGGAACAACGCATCTCTGAACGAAGCCTCAAAACTACTCTCCGTTACCACCAACAGCGTAATAGTAACAATGAGGGTAATTACTAGAGTGAAAAGTGTGTATACCACGAATTCTTCGTTTCGAATTACCTTGGTAAAATTCCTCTTTAGAGCGAAATAGGTTAGGGTAAAGCTGGTTCCGGCAAGGAACATAAAGACAATTACAATGTATTGAATAGCAGGTGACTGACCTGCTAAGCTGGCGTTCATGGTTGAGAACCCACCAGTAGCCATAGTAGTTAAACTATGGTTCATGGCATCGTAAGGCGTCATTCCAGCAAAATAGAGCAGTATGGCTTCCGTAACCGTAAGGCCAAAGTAGATGAACCAGAGTCTTTTGGCTGTTTCTTGAATTCTAGGCTGCAGCTTGTCAGGAGTAATCCCTGGTGCTTCTGCCACAAATAACTGCATGCCACCAATTCCTAAGAATGGTAGAATAGCCAGAGCAAGCACTATGATACCCATTCCTCCAATCCATTGGGTAAGGCTGCGCCAAAAGAGTATGCCTTTAGAAACGGCTTCTATATCTGTTAATATAGAGGCACCTGTAGTGGTATAACCAGATACAGTTTCGAAAAAGGCATTAGTAAAAGATGGAATGGCTCCGCTAATTAGATAGGGGAGTGCTCCAAAGAATGACATGAAGATCCAGCCAGCGGTAACAATCAGGTAACCGTCTTTCTTTTTTAGGTCTTTGTTCTTGTTGTTTCTGGTGAGGAATCTGAGCAGAAAGCCAATAGATACCGTTATTCCACTAGAAATAGCAATAGAGAGCCACTCGGTTTCCCAGAAGTATAGAGAAACAGGTAGGCAGAGTAGCATAAAACCTCCGTTGATCAGAAGTAGAATGCCGAGTATGTTACCGATTACCTTGTAGTTAAACATTCAGGCTGCAAGTTACTAGGTAAAGTAAGATTCTACCTTTTTAATACATTCTGGTTTAGACAAAACTACCACTCTATCTTTTGCCTGAAACCTGAAGTTGCCCGGAGTTGTGAGCCCTTTGCCATCTCTAATTACCCCACCAATAATAGCCGATTTAGGGAATTGAAGGTTGCGCAACTGATGCTGAGTAATTTTTGAGTTTTCTTGTACTTCAAATTCAAGTATTTCTGCGTTTACACCGTGAATACTCGTTATGGAGACAATTTCTCCCTGTCTAACATGGCGGAATATAAAGTTTGCCGCAATGAGTTTCTTATTAATCATGGTATCTACACCAATACTCTGCGAAAGGTGAATGTAGTCCATGTTTTCTACCATTGCGATGGTTTTCTTCACTCCAAGTTTTTTGGCAACCAAGCATGAGATAATATTGGTTTCAGAGTCACCAGTAACGGCAATAAAAGCATCCATTTCATTGATGCTTTCCTCTTCCAATAACTCCACATTTCTTCCATCGCCATTAATTACCATGGCGTCTGGTAGTTCATCGGCCAACTCAAAACACTTTTGAGAGTCCTTTTCAATGAGCTTTACATTGTATTTATTACTCAGGATTTTGGCAGCATGAAAACCAACTCTAGAGCCACCTAAAATCATTAGGCTTTTAACACCTTCTTTCTTTTTGCCAGATAGAAAGAGGAGCTTTTCTACACTTTCTGGTTGAGCAACAAAGTAAACGTGGTCTCCTTCTTGAAAAGTAGTATCTCCATAAGGAATAATGGTTTCATCTTCGCGAAGAATGGCCACAGTCATAAAGGACTGATCGGGGTTGATTTTGGCCACCTCAATCATAGATTTACCAATCAGAGGGCTTTTTGCTTCGATATTCACTCCAATGAGTTGGAGCAACCCCTTCTCAAAGTCGAAGCTATCGGTAATAGCCACCTCTTTCAGTAACCTTTTAATTTCTCTTGCTGCTAAAGATTCAGGAGAGATGATATCATCAATACCTAAATGTTTGAGGTTCAGCTTATCTTTTTTGTATAGGAACTCTGTATTGGAAATTCTGGCTATGGTACGTTTTGCACCTAAGTGTTTGGCAATTATAGCCGTGGTAATGTTCACTTCTTCAGAAGAAGTAACGGCAATTAATAGGTCTGCTTCACTTACCCCCGCTTCTTCTAGCACGGTATAGGAGGTTGCCGTACCTTTAATTGTGGCTGCATCTACCTGATTTGCAGCCATTTTTAGCTTGTCTGCCGCTTGGTCAATTAATACAATATCTTGACCTTCTTGGCACAACAATTTCGCCAAATGAAACCCCACATTTCCAACACCCGCAATGATTACTCTCATCTTTTCACTCTTTGGAGGCCGCCAATTTAAACAAATTCATGAATGAGCGATACACTAATACGTTGTTTGCACAGAAAACGATTACTTCGCTTTACTTTCAGAAGGCCATCCTGAACGTAGGTGCAAATCTCGTTGAGGGAAAGGAATTTCAACTCCGTACTCTTTAAATCTCTCGAAAATCTCATAATACAGCTGGCTTTTCAAAACAGTTGGCTTGTTAATGTAGGTGCTCGTCCAAATCATTAGGTCGAAGTTGAGAGAGCTATCGGCATATTCTACAAAAAGAACATCTGGAGCGGGCCTCTTAAGTACATCTGAATTTTTTTCTGCTACGCTCAATAATATCTTTTTGATTTTTGCTGGGTCTTCATTGTAGCTAACGCCTACAGGAACATGAAAACGAATGCTTCTATCATTATGGCTCCAATTAATTACCCTTTGATTGATAAACTCAGAATTAGGAACAATAATTGAAATATTGTCATTAGTGTTAACCGTTGTAGCTCTGGCCGAAACTTTAATAACGTCTCCCTGCACACTACCAACTTCAATTCTATCGCCCACTTTTATGGGTCTTTCAAAGAGTATAATTAATCCCGAAATGAAATTGTTTGCAATATTCTGCAAACCAAAACCAATACCTACACCTAGTGCCCCTGCTAACACATTGAGCGAGCCTAGATTTATACCCACATTTTGGATAATAATAAAGGCACCTATAATGATGACCACATATTGAATAATTGTACCAATAGACTGGCTTACCCCAATATCTGTAGAGTACTTAGAGAGTACCTGTTTTACAAATATGCTCTTCAGTTTGCTGGTAAAATATACAAGTAAGGTAAACAAGAAGGCAAAACGAATAAGATCGAAGAGCTTTACTTGGTTTTCATCTTTTCCGAAAATGGTTTTGTTCCAGTTAGAGCTGCTGTCTACACCAATACTTGCCAATAGAATCGCAACTCCAATAATAAGAATGGTATACTTAGTGGTATTGCCAATTGAGAGAATGGTTTTTCTATCTTCTACTCGGTGAGTAAGTATTCTATTAATAAGAACAGAACGGCATAGGTTGCCTAGCAAATTCAAGAGAATAAGGTAGACAATAGGTACAATAATGTGCGTTGCAGTGATTTCTTCCCCTAAGAGAGAAAACTTGTCGCTGAGTACAGGTACGTTCTCGTTGATGTAGTTGATCAGCTTCTCCAATACAGCTATTGGAGGATCAGCTGAAGTATCTTGAATCATGCTTTAATATAAACACTTTTAAATTTTCACGGCAGTAAAATTGAAGAGTCGCCATAGCTTAAAAAGCGATAGTCATTTGAAAGTGCATGTTTATACACCTTTTTCCAGTTTTCTCCTATGAAGGCCCAAACCAAAAGCATAAGAGTGCTGCCAGGCTGGTGAAAGTTGGTGATCAGGCCGTTGCAAACTCTGAACTGATAGCCAGGCATAATGAATATTTCAGTTTTACCTGTTACAATGGAAGTATTGTTCTCATCCATCCAGTTTAGCATGAATGCAAAGACTTCTTTTCTTGAAGGAAGGTTTTCCTCTGTTTCATACGGCTCTAATTTCTGAATAGAAAAATCTTCGTTTCCATTCATTAGTCTTACGCCAAACCAGTACAAACTTTCTAGAGTACGCATAGATGTAGTACCAACTGCCACTACACGCTCTGTTTTGGAGAGGAGCTCTACAGTACTTCTATTTACCTCTACCTGCTCCGAATGCATATTGTGCTCCCTTGCATCACTGGCCTTTATTGGCTGGAAAGTACCTGCACTTACATGTAGTGTAAGGTAGTTAAGGTTTACTCCTTTTTGCTCGAGATCAGACAAAACCTGATCGGTAAAATGAAGCCCTGCTGTTGGAGCCGCTACAGCTCCTTCTTGCTTAGAATATACTGTCTGGTAACGTTCCTTATCTTCGGGCTCATCTGTTCTATTCAGGTAGGGCGGTAGCGGTACTTTACCACTTAATTCTACTATTTCGGCAAAGGAAAGAGATTTATCTGACCAGCTGAACTCTATTTGTTTTTGTTCTCGGTCAACGATTTTTGCGCGTAGCTCAACGCTGGAACCATTGTGTTCAAACTTTCGAGCGAGTATAGTATCGTCTTTCCATTTCTTGAAGTTACCTACCATACACTCCCACACTACAGCACCTGTTTCTTCCATCATCAAACTAATGATGTGCGTAGGGCTAACCGGGTTGAGTAAGAAAATTTCTATTTGGGCTCCGGTTTCTTTCTGGAAGAAGAGTCTGGCTGGAATAACCTTGGTGTTGTTGAAAAAGAGAGAGGTGTTGGCATCTAAGATTTCGGGCAGGTTTTTGAATTCTGTATCAGAGATATTGCCACCACTGTAAGTTAAGAGCTTCGATTGATCTCTTTGAGCCAATGGATACTTCGCGATTTTTTCATCGGGTAGCGAATAGTTTATCGCCTTTAAATCTGGAGCAGGAGGGATAGCCATATATGGGCGCAAGTTAATTTATCAAAAATTAATGCGCCTTATGTAACCTTTAAAAAGCCTTAAAATCCATGGATTGGACACTTTTGCGCACACTGTTGACCGAAAACGTACACAAATGAACGGTTTAATAACCCTGTCTGATTGTAACTAATTGATTTTCAGTTTGTAATAAATTTTGGCATACGGATTGGATAATTGTTGGCAGGTCAAAAACAAGGTCAAAACAATAGGTCAAATTTTTCCGCTTTCGGGCGGAGCTCAAAATATCAAACAACATGAAAAAGTTAAAAAATAGAATCTCAGCCGTAATGGCACTTATGCTTGCCGGAACCATTCTTGCCTCCGCAAGCACTACAATTCCTAACAATCCTGTAAACGAAAAAGCCAACGATAAGAAAGTAGAAGAAGCGTTGGTTTATGATGAGGCTTATCTGGAAGAAATTGATGCTTATGTGGAGCAATATCTGGCGGAAAACATAGTGCAATTCCAAGAAGTAGACTTCGTTAAAGTTTATGATAGTAACCAAGAGTTACTAGTAGAAGGAGAGAAGAGCAGTCTTGGAGAAGATCAATTAAGACTTTTGAGACAAGCAGACTTGCTATCAGAACTGAATGGCACTGCTTACTATCAGATAAATAATTAATTAGTAGTTTTAGTTTAAGGTTGATTAAGGCGATTTCATACGGAGATCGCCTTGTCTGTTTTATAGGTCTGCCAAGCCAACAAGCATAAACCTTACTTCATCTCCAGCCTTCATTTGAGCCACAATAGAAAGGTCTTCAGTCACTACATTGGCAATTCTGGGATAACCTCCTGTAGTTTGTGCATCTGCGGCTAAAATAATAGGTTCGCCAGCGCTAGTTACTTGAACTGTACCTTCCACTATTCCTGACGAAATTTCCTCTCTTAAAGGTTTATAATCCTTTATGGCTCCTTTTAGTCTGTATCCCATTCGGTTGGAATCGGCACTTACCTCAAATACTTTATCAAAGAAAGATTGAATCTGATCTATGCTGAACTGTTCAAATTCTGGCCCAGTAACCACTCTTATAATATAGCTGGAGGTATATATGGGTCTAGCCGTTTTAGGGTAAGTTCTCTGTTCTATAAAATTAGAGGTACGTATCTCAATTGACTGATTTGGCTGAAGCTGTTCTGGTATTCCGTCTACTTTTAAAAGATTAGATATGGTACTAAAGCTACTGAGCCACTCTGTTCCGCTCCATTCGCCCCGAGCGGCTAGGTATGTTCTGCATCCCGATTCCACTCTGTGAAAACTCAGTCTGTCTCCTGACTTGATATCAATGGTTTGATACAATGGCACAGGCTTGTCATTGAGTTTGGCATTCATGTCAGCTCCTGTTATTGCAATTTGCCCAACACCCTCAAATTCCAGTTCTGCACCACAAAGGGTCATTTCTATGGTGGGTGTAGCATGCGGATTATCTAGCAATTCATTGGCTATTTTATGTGCTTCTTTGTCCATGGCACCGCTAAACGGAATTCCAGCATCTTGGTGGCCAACTCTGCCTAGGTCTTGAAGAGAACTGAATAAACCAGGTTTCAATATTTTTATTTTGAATAGGTTATCCATGTTTTGCCTCGGTATGGTATATACCAGTTTCTTCTTTTAATAGAATCAGTTTAAACTCATCTTCTGAAATTGCTCTGAATTTTACCTTGTCTCCTGCAAAGAGGAGGTTAGGCTCTTCTCTTGTTGTATCGAACATTTGCACTGGGGTTTGCCCAATTATTTGCCAACCACCAGGGGCATTTACAGGGTATATTCCGGTTTGATGCCCTGCTAAACCAACAGAACCTTGCGGAACAGATTTTCTTGGCGTTTTCTTACGCGGGCAGGCTAGTTGATCGGGTAGAGTGCCCAAATATGCGAATCCGGCAACAAAGCCAAGCATATAAACCCTAAACTCTTGGGCGGTATGAAGGGCTATGATTTCTTTCGGGTCGAGCCCTGTGATTTCAGAAACCTCATGCATGTCTGGTGCAAAATCACCTTCATAGCAAACAGGAATTGTAAATTCTCTAACATAAACCGATTGATTGGTAGGGGGCTGTGAAGCCAATTCTTTAATTAATTCAGTGGCTTCGTTTATAGTGAATCGACTTCGGTCTATACCTACTGTTAAGCTGCAGTAGGCAGGAGTGAGGAAGGTAAATTTAGCACTAGCCTTTAAAGTATGGTAAAGGTTAATCACTTGCTGATTGATTTCAGGGTCAATCTTTTTCTCAAATGAAACGAGTAAGGCTTTATCTCCAAAAGGTTGAATGTGCATTAAAAGTGTCTTTTACTGATGCCTGCTACGCTTAGTTTTTCTGTTATTTTCTCTAGTATAGCTATTGCTGAAGGGTTATCCCCGTGAATGCAAAAGCTCTGGGCTTCAATGGTTATTTCTTTACCCTCAGTACTCAATGATTTCTGGTTCAAGGCAATAGAAATAACCTGATCTGCTGCTATTTCTGCATTGTTATGAACAGCACCTTCTAGATTTCTAGCCCTTAATTTTCCATTTGCCTCATATTGTCTATCAGCAAATGCCTCGGCCACAAACTTCATGTTTTCATATTCTGCCACTTGTTTAACCAGGCTTCCTGCGAGCCCCATCACTTTTAAATTAGCATCAATTTGTTTTATAGCTTTAACAACTGTTTGAGCCACCATTTCGTTTTGAGCCATTTCATTATATAAGGCACCATGAGGTTTTACATAAGCCAAGTTATGTCCTTTGCTTTCCACTAAACCTTTCAGCGCAGCAACTTGATACTTTATAGATGAGGAGAGTTCGCTCGAGGTCATGGGGATCACTCTTCGACCAAAACCTTGTAAGTCTGGGTAGCCAGGATGAGCACCAATTTGCACCTTATGTTGAATAGCCAAGTCTATGGTGCGTTCAATGTGATAGGGATCTCCTGCATGCATTCCACAGGCAATGTTGCAAGAGGTGATATGTGGGAATATAGCTTCGTCATTTCCGACAATGAAGTTGCCATAGCTTTCGCCCATATCGCAATTGATATCCACAAAACTCATTGGGTTAAGTTAAGAAAAGAAAAGTTAGCCCAGCGAACTGAAGGTAACTTTGTCCTTAACCATAAAAATGAAAAGAGCCTTTCTCGAAAACGAGAAGGGCTCAATTGCAACTAGTTGTGTTTTGTAGATTCTGTTAGTCAGAAAAAACGAGGTGTATAATCTCTACTACTTATGATGTAAAGAATTGATTAATAGGGTTGTATGATTATCATAGACTACTGAATTTGATAACTATAACTTAGACTGAACCCATAACCTGTGTATGAAGGGTTAGAGTCTAATATATTATAGTTTGTTTGATGAAAGTTTCCATAGCCTAAGCGAACCTTGTTTTTATTTCTCGTGACATATTCGAAACCTAATTGTGAAGAATGATTGAAAGAGAATTTACTTCCGTTATATGGGAATTCTTTAAAACCTTGAAATATACCAATTCCATATTCTATATATGGTTTGAATCTCTTTTTCCCGAAAAGGTACCACCTGTAATAGGTCATTAGTCCTAACCCTAATCCAAATCGATCATCGGTTTCTATATGTGGAGAATTATCATTCCACTGTTGTAAATTAAATGAGGCAGATACAGCAAACCATGGTGCTGGTTGATGCTCAATACCTGCATTTTGATGCCAAACATTTTTTAGGCCCCAAGCATACTCTTTATTCATTCCGGCCCTAAAGGAATAGTAATTGACATTGTTATGCTTCTTGAACAAAAACTCCTCGAGAGAATATGATATAGCAGCCAAGCTTAAAACCCCGACTAGAGTTTCTTTGTCTGTTAGTGTAGTTGGGAGAGCAGGACCGAATCCTGGAAAATGAAACCAATCTTTTTGTGACTGCGCCTGAATGTTGGTTACAGTTAAGAGTGTGATTATACTTATGAATGTGATTCTCATTTATTAATAATTCATGTGGGAAATAATGGGGAAATGGTCGGATATATAAGGCACACCGTAGTCCTTCACTACTGTTTTATAAGAGAGTGCGTTGGCATTTTTAAAGAAGATGAAATCTATATTTCTATTCAGGTACCACCTTCCAAAGGCATTGAATGACTGATTGTCGTCACTTTTTTCAGCAAAGTGCTGAGCACTTAGCAATTCATTGGTGATAGGGGCAAGTCGTTTGTTACCAATTAACATGTTGAAGTCTCCGGTAATGAATACGGGAGTACCAACTTCAACAATTTCTGAAACTTTTTCAACGAGAAGTTCACTCGATTTTTGCTGTGCTACTTTCCCTATGTGGTCAAAGTGAGTGTTAAACACATATAAGATTTTACCTGTGTATTTATCATAGAGCTTTGCCCAAGTTACTATTCTAATATTGTTAGAATCCCAACCCAGTGATTGTACTTCTGGTGTTTCACTAAGCCAAAAAGTTTCAGATTGTAGTAAATCGAACTGCGCCTTTTTATAGAATATGCTCTTGTACTCACCGTAGTAACTACTCTCGTTTTTTTCACCAACATGAGCATAATCATCTAAGTTTTCAGCCAGAAAGTTCACCTGGTGCTCTTGTCCTTCCTGAATTCCTAAAAGGCTAGGTTCAAACTCTTTGAGCATATCAATGCACGCCCATTGACGATTACTCCATTTGTTTTCTCCATCGGCTTCTTCGTCATAACGCAGATTAAACGACATTAGGCTTAGGTCGTAGTCACCGTTATAATTAGGGATTTCCGTTTGTTTACAACTGGTTATTGCACACAAAATACATGTGCTAAGAAGTGTTCTTATCATTTATATTATTTGTTAAATAGTGTTCTTAGAAAGAAGGAGGTGAGCTAATAAGAAAGAGATGATTATTGCTCAACAAATGGGCCTGATAGCGGGACTATATGGCAGCAGTCATGACCAACCGTAAAGTCTTGTTGAAGTACTATCTCATTATTCTTAATACCGAAGAATCTGAGAATGGTGCCAGCTTTTTTGATTTCTGAAAGCCTAACATCTGAAACCACTACATAATACCCTTCATCCAAATGATCATTTAAAGAACTTTCTTGGTAAAGGTTTCCGTTGTCAAGATTTTTGACATAGTAGTTGTCCAAGACCACTGGTTTTCCATCTAACATGGCTTTATAGCTGAGGTAGCGGAGTTCTTCCGTACAAACCAAATCTTGATTGCACGGTGCGGAGAGCATACTTATTTCGTCTTCACCACAAGAGCTGAATGCCAATAATGTCAGTAAGAAAAGAATATAGCGTTTCATTTAGTCTATCGTTCAAAAAAGTAGACAACAGTGAAACGCCATAGGTTGGAATTAGCTTTTTATATAACCATGTTTTTCGAACCAAATATAGGCTCGGTCTATAGCATCTCGCATGGTTAATTCTGGAGTATAATCTAATTCTACTTTAGCTTTTGTTCCATCTAGGTGTTGGCCTCCGGCTAACACAGCAATGGCAGTAGAGCTTAGTTTTGGTGGGTTTCCTTTAAATAAAGCATAGCGTGTTTCTTCTAATTTGTTAACAAATTTCGCCATGTTAAGAGGAACCGTTTTTGTAAGCTGAGGAACACCCGCACGTTCACAGATAGTAGCCACAAGGGTATCCATATTTACATTCTCTCCTGTAATGAGGTAGCGCTCGCCAGCTTGGCCTTTTTCTAAGGCATACGAGAGTCCTCTGCCAGCATCTCTGGCTGAAACTACATTGCGTTCGCCTTTGAGATATGCCTTCAAATTCTGATTGGCAATGTCTACAATTAGCCTTCCTGTAGTTGGGGCGAAATCGTACTCGCCAAAAGTCATGGAAGGAATTCCGATTACCAAAGGCAGACCATCTTTAGCTGCAGATCTGGCCATGTCGTCCATGAGCCATTTTACCTGAACGTAAGGAGCGGTGTTATCTGGTGCCTTGGTAAATGATGCCTCTTCATTTGCTAAGCCTTCTAGTGTTTTAGGAAGCGCCACCGCACCACCAACATAGAGTGCCTTTTCGATTTTAGCTTTTTCTAGGGCATCGAAAAAATAGTTCATCTGAAGTCTGGCCGTTTTCATTTCTTCTGAAAGCGGCCTAGGAATAGTAGGGTAGTAGGCGGCACAATTAGCCACAGCATCTAACCCTTCAAATGCTTTTACTAAACTTCCTCTATCGTTCAAATCAGCGACCCTCGATTCATAACGCAAATCTATGACCTTGTCTAAATCTGCGTTTTGTCGGTGTATAAGAACGATTTCGTATTGTCTTATCTGTGCTTCTATGGCCATGTGGTGACCCAACATGCCTGTTCCGCCTATAATTCCTATCTTCATTAATGTTGATTTAACTAATTGTTCAACAAGCCGGGGAGGCTTTGGTTCAATTAGTCTTCATCGTCCTCATCATCTTCAGAGTCGCCATACGGATCAGAGTCGTCCTCATCATCCATATCATCGTCATTATGCTTTTCAGCATACTCGATTTTGATGTCGTCCTTAAGGTTGCCATCCTCATCGTAATCATCGTCATCTTCAATGATCTGTTGGGCTTCCTCAATGGTCATTCTTACCAAATAATACTTTTCTTCAGTTTCAAAGGGAAGAGCTGAAACGCGTTTACCTTCCTTATTGGTAAAGTGGATTAGATTGTCTTCAAAACCTTCAGGGTACTCGAGCTTTATTTGCTCTTGAATTCCTTGATCTAGTTTTTCAAAGTCTTTAATTACTCTGGGTTTTGACTGACTTGTTTGACTCATAGCAGTTAGATTTTGAAGGCAATTTCAATCTTCTTCTGAAAAAATCAACTAGTCGGAAATAAATTCTGTTTAAATTTTTAATAACCAGCCCCTAAAAGATCTATTTCTGACAGAAAACCAATGAATTGCCTCGGGTAAACCATAACATAAGGATCCCAAAAAGGATTGGCGTTTGGAGTGTCGCTGAGCGAATTGATGATTTTGTTCTCTATAGTACGACAGTTTAGCTTCTCATAGAAACCAGGAACTCCAGTTTGAAATAGGCCAACAGCGAACTCGCCACTATCTATTCTTTTAAAAGCAGCTTGAACTAGCAAGGCTCCTAAACCCTGTCCTTTTCTTTGGGGGTGAACACAAACAGCTCCAAGCCCCATTATAGTTATCCTCTGGTTGTCTACCTTTATTTCCCTTGGAAAGGATTCTGCATAACCTATTAAGCTTTCTGCTTCATATATAAAATGACAAGTTTTGTTGGGGTTTCTCTTAATGAAATCCTCAATTCTACTAGCCGTGGTAAATTCCTTTGGTTTTGTATCGGGCCAAGTAAGGTCGGTCAGTTGATTGACCTCTTCTATGGCACTTGTTTCTACTAAATTAACAGGTATGGAAACTACGGCATAATTCATTTTACTTCTCTTGCTTTCACGTTTAACGAGGCATCGCTCTTATGCTTGTTAATAGCCAATTCAATGAGTAAACTCAATAGTTCTGAGTATCCTATACCAGTGGCTTCCCACATTTTTGGATACATACTGATGTTTGTGAAACCAGGAAGTGTATTGATTTCGTTGATCAGAATTTCTCCATCTACAGTTACAAAAAAGTCTACTCTGGCTAGGCCTTGACAGCCCATGGTTTGGTAAGCTTTTACAGCAACAGACCTTACCTCGCTGATTTGCTCTTCGGTAATAGAAGCAGGTATCTGGGTTTTTGAAGCATTAGAATCGACATACTTAGACTCGAAATCATAAAAGTCGGTGTTGGTTACAATTTCACCAGGTAATGAGGCTTTCGGTTCTTCATTTCCCAGTACAGAGCATTCAACTTCTTTGCCTACGATTAATTGTTCTATCAGAACTTTGTGATCATAGGTGAGCGCCATTTTTATTTTCTCATCATACTCTGCTTTGGTCTTTACCTTATAGACACCCACAGAAGAGCCTAAATTAGCTGGCTTTATGAAAACTGGTATTGAGAGTTCACTTTCTACTTGTTCGAAAGAAGGAATCCGATTGTCTGTAGCCATTAAATAAGGAGCTATGTTGATGCCCGCATCTCTCAACAGTCGTTTGGTCACATCTTTATCCATACAACTAGAAGCAGCTAACACATCGCAACCCACAAAGGCCAGGTCTACCATTTTAAAGTAGCCTTGAATAGTTCCATCCTCACCAAAAACACCATGAAGCACAGGGAAGGCCACATCTAACGTGTCAATGACTGAACCATTTTTAAGAGAAATGAGCTGAGCTTTGGGCTTGCCAGGAACTAAAGTGACAGGTTCACCAGCGGCATCTTCATCAAGATTACTTTCATTTATTAACCACCAATGGCCGGCAGTATCAATTTTAATGACACTTAGGTTGAAGGCACTTCTATCTAAGTGTTTAAGAATACTTTTCGCTGAAAGTATAGAGATTTCGTGCTCTGTAGATTTGCCGCCAAAAATGATGGCGAGGTTCAGTTTCGACATGTACTTAAAATAAAACTCAATAATAAGTGATTCTAGAATCTCAATTACAAAAACTGAAGCAATGGTTTAAAAAGTCTTTAGGAAAACCCTCTCATTTCCTAAAGGGCATAACCTAAAATTTTTCACCTTTTAGGACAGGGGTCGATACTGGAAAATTCTCAGGATCAACTTTTAAATCGTTGTTTTTACTGCTTTAAGCCTATTGAAGAATTGAAATTCAAGTAAAGTAAGAACGTTGAAATTTCACATTTTGATAGAATAATATTTCAAAACTTCTTACCACTTTTGCAGCACTTTATATGCGGTTGTAGAACTGTTGGAATGTATTGCCGAAGAGCAGTGGATTGACTGGGTTGATGCACTTGCCAAAGATGACTACCTAGTCATTGATAATTTTCTAGATGATGAGATTTATGCCGATTTAAGGCGCTTTTTCCTTAACAAATTGGGGCATGATGAGTTCGATCCGGCTGGAATCGGGGCTTTGTCTGACCATCATTTAGATAAGAGTAGAAGAGGAGATCATGTTTATTGGTTGGATTCTAATGTGGACACTCATTTATCGCCCATTTTCGAAATCATCAGAGATCTAATTGCTAAGCTCAACCGCTACTGCTACTTAGGTATTGCCGATTTTGAGTCGCACTTGGCTTATTACCCTGTGGGTACTTTCTATGAGAAACATGTAGATCAGTTTAAGGATCGGAGTAACCGCCTTATTTCTATGATCATTTACCTGAATGAAGGCTGGAAAAAAGGTGATGGAGGAGAACTGAAGCTTTATTTAGACGATGAAGAGAGGTTGGTTGAGCCGATTGCTAAGCGTATTGTGCTCTTTAAAAGTGATGTGCTTCCACACGAAGTGCTAAAAACTAATGTTGGCAGATATAGCTTAACTGGCTGGTTGCTGAAAAAACCGGCAGAACTCGGGTTTTTGTTAGGCTAATCAACAAGCCGCGTTTTATCACCAACTACCTTTGACAAACTTCTTTTCGTGTTTATTCATAGGTAAATGCTTTTGAGACGTCTCGGAATTAAGTTTGTCAAAGGTCTTTTTAAAGTCCAGTGGTTGGTATTTACCTTTTTTTCATCTTGAGAGTAGCGAAAGATCAACCCTGTAAAATATGGTTTTATAATTCTTTCTTAAGTGAACTATTTAGGATGCCGATACCAATTGGCGATCAGCTTTGACAAACTTCTATTCTTTTTAACTCATGGGCTAATGCTCCTGAGATGTCTCAGGCTTAAGTTTGTCAAAGGTCTTTCTAATGACCAGCGGTTGATACTTACCTATTTTTTCATCCTGAGGACAGCGAAGGATCCAATGAGTGTTAAAGCTGTCAGCCTTTTTGTGCACTAACGGTTTTGCTTTAGAGCCAATCATGGTGCCCTCGCCATAATTAACCATATGAATCGGTGAGAGCACCGATTCCGGCTGTCTGTTTTTATTCAGAATTACTATCTTCCACGATGAAGTCGAAATTCTGGAATTACATTTTTTGGCTGGTCATCGCTGCGGCTTTTATTGGTCCGGGAACGGTGACCACAGCTGCTTCTGCCGGAGCTAACTACCAGCTTCAGCTTCTTTGGGCACTTTTATTTTCGACCTTGGCCTGCATTGTAGTGCAGGAAGCTTCTGCCAGAATCACTATTGTTTCAGGAAAAAGCTTGGGGCAAGCTATTAAGGATAGGTTTTCTAATTCTTCCTTTGTTTGGTTCATAGGTATTTCCATTTTTCTCGGTTGCCTTGCTTACGAAGCTGGCAATATTCTAGGAGCAATATCGGGGCTAGCATTGCTCAACTTTGGGATTCCTCAATGGGTTTTTACAGCCATAATTGCGGGTGTCTCATTTCTACTTCTATATTTTGAAAAGACTAAATCAGTCCCTCAAATTCTAGGTGCGTTGGTAGCCATAATGGGGCTCGGGTTATTCTATGCTGCATTCAATGTAGATGTTAAGTGGAACGAATTGGCAATAGGCCTGTTTGTACCGCAATTACCAGAAGGTTCAACCTTAATAGTTTTAGGGTTGATAGGAACTACAATTGTACCTTACAATATCTTCTTAGGTTCAGGTCTGGCCGAAGGAAAAGAACTCAAGTCTGTAAGGTCCGGATTGATTTTTTCCATTCTTCTTGGTGGATTTATCTCAATGGCTGTTGTGGTTGTAGGAACAAGTATAAATGGTCAGTTTTCATTTGAAAGCCTCTTCAATCAACTCATATCCGACCATGGTAAAGTAATGGGTTATGCTTTTGCTTTCGGACTTTTTGGGGCAGGTTTTACATCTACCATAACTGCTGCTTTGGCTGGAGCTTTAACTATTCGAAGTGTTCACCCAAAAGGTAATTCATGGTCAGATCAGTCGCTTAAATTTAGAAGGTTTTGGATGGCTATTATCCTCATAGGTTTTGGCTTTGGAGTTTCGGGGATTAAGCCAATTCCAGTAATAATTGCAGCTCAGGCCGCTAACGGCCTTATTCTACCAGTACTGACTTTTGCGCTTTGTATTCTTTGCAACAGCAAACTACTTTTATCTCATAAGAATGGAATGTGGTTAAATTTAGCCATGATGGTTACCCTATTTGCAACCTCAATTTTAGGGCTTATTAATGTTTCAAAGGCGTTTCATGCCATTGTCGGAATTGACTTTAGCTTTACAGGTATCAACCAGTGGATCATCATAACCCTTTCAATAGCTGTTGTAACCTTTACCGTTTTTCAAATACAAAAGGAAAGAAGAGTTAACATTTAGTTCATGTTAAAATCAAATAAAACGCTGGTCATACAGGCTTGTCGGTTTTAACTTTGCAGCATGCAAAAAAGATATTGGCTATTTGGATTGATGTTGTGGGCGGTGATGGCCTGTGGTGGGGATGGAGATACAACACCAACCCCTGATGACGATGATGATACTCCAGAACCTAGCACCTATGAAAACTGCTTGGTTAATGTCTCGAACGAGACACTGGAAGTAGTTACTTGGAATATTGAGAACTTCCCTGTGTTATCTGGTACTGCAGAAAAAGTGGAAGAGATTATTGAAGACTTTGATGCAGATGTTATTGCTCTTCAGGAAATTAAGTCATTGGATGATTTTGATGTGTTAGTAGATGCCTTAGATGGATGGTCTGGTCATGTAGAGCACATTAGCGGAAGCTCGCAGAGATTAGCTTATCTATATAAGGACAGTGAAATTACTGTTACCCAGCAACCTACTAACCTGTATGGCGACCTTAACAACTCTGACTATAACACTGCCTTTACTTCTGTGAGAAGACCTTTGTATATGCAAATTCAACACAGCAGTGGCATGGTGGTAGATTTAATTAACGTCCACATGAAGTGTTGTAGCGGTTCGGAAGATAGAAGAGAAAGAGCTTCTGAGCTGGTTAAAGAATATATAGATCAGAACCTTGCCACAAGCAATGTGATTTTTCTAGGCGATTTCAATGACGAAATTACGGATAGAGGAAGTGATAATGTGTTTAAAAATTTCATTGAAGATTCTGACAACTTCTTATTTACTACCATGGAGATTGCTGAAGGCCCATCTTCAGGTTGGTCTTTCCCTTCTTGGCCAAGTATGATCGATCAAATTGTGATCTCGAATGAGTTGTTCGATAATAACGTTTCAACTCAAGTGTTAAAGCTTGAAGAGTGTTTAAGCAACTATGCAGATGCGGTTTCAGATCATAGACCTGTATTGTTGAAACTGTCTACTAACTAATTGCAAACCGTTTAAACGGTTCGATAATAAACGATATTGAAACTAGCCCATGGTTTAAACTATGGGCTAGTTTTGTTTAGGGCCTTACACAACTCATACTATTAACTGAATTAAAGAGCTTAGTGCTAAGGGGTAAAATAATGGAAAGCCGCATTTAAGGTGGCTTTCTTAAACGTCATTCCAGAGATACTTAATCTCTTCGCAGAGCTCTCGTAATTCTTGATTAAGGAGATCTGAGTCTTCTTTATCTGAGGGCATAATTCGACCAGCAAATATATCTATTGAGAAACACAATTCAGGAAGTACTTTTTCACCATCAGACGCAATGGTCAGAAGGTACTTATATACTAAGAAGGAAACGATTCGTGATTTATGTAGATTGAATTGATTTCCTTTGGCTACATGAAGTTTTACTCCACCTAAATAAGTTTGACCCTCTATTTCTGCCCTTATTACCACATCTGGAGCTATAATAATTTCAACTCCACTTATGATAACCGATTTCTGCTCAGGTTTGAATGATTGATATTCGTATTTACCTAGCAGTTTAGAGATGTTCATTTTGATGAACCTGTCTAAAGCCTCTTGTGAAACACGCTTGTCAATTTCTTGCCTATTATTTTCCGGAACTCGATTGATTAGTGTTTCAATGGCATCATAAACTGGCCTTAGATCTCCCTTATTTGCTAAGCTTTTTCTCATTCTGGCCTTTGCCAGCTGATACCACGGTATTAAAAACTTATTCGGATTCTGTTGCTGTTTGATTAGCTGTCTTTTTTTTGCTTCTGAGGCCTCTGAAAAATCAGCTATTTGGTTAATTGACATCTTGTATAAACTCATATCGTTTGGCTCTTTTTGGGGAATGGATTATTGCCATATGAGTTTCGTTCTCCCATTCTGTTTTTCTTATTATAAATTAGAAGCTCAGATTGATTGTTCTTTGCGATTCGTTTTGCAACTTCTATCGCCTCCTTTTGCGTATCCGTATTTTTAACGGATTTTTGTGAATTTATGGTCTTGACGGACCATCCCGCTTTATTGGGGACAACATGGACATTTTTCGTCATAGTTATTTGGGTTTTAGTTAAAAAATTACCCTGAGCGAAAAACCGTTTGCAAATCGAATTATTTGAGGCTATTCTTGCAGTCTCGAATTACAATGAGGCCATAATGATTGGTCTGCAAACCAGTTTCTCTCAGGAACTGGTTTTTTCATTCAATAGCTATGCCAAAAGAAAATATGGGTTAAGTGAGTTGAGGTTTGTCAGTTATGTGGCTAGAGTTGGCGTTTTAAACATGAAATTTTGTCATGCGTCATACTTTTTCTTATTAGTTTGGTCTACTTCATCATATCTTCAAAAACCTTCTGAACATATTCAGTAATGGTGGTGAGATAGGCAAAATTTACGGTTTCATAAGTGTCGGTAGAACGATGGTAGTGCGGAGTAGTGTCACCGTTTTTATACTCTTCAGTAATACCTGTTGCCGCAAATCCTAACTGTCTGAATGATCGGTGATCGGTAGAGGTTACATCCGAAATCTGGATGGGGAAGGTATAATTGTATTCACCAGCCACTTTTGAATATTGGTCTCTTATTTGGTCTGTCGGAACTTCTAATTCTATACCTCTGTCGCCATCTTCATCCCAACCTAATTGGTCGATGGTGTGAACAGAAACTACATTTACCTTATCATCCAGAAGCTGTTTTGCATAGGCCTTGCTGCCGATTAGGCCACGCTCTTCCTCGTCAAAGAAAACAATCTTTAGGTTGTAGTTTCTAGTTTCTAATGAAGCTATATGCTTGGCTACGGAATAGGCTAGTGCTACTCCAGTTGCATTGTCATTGGCACCCGGACAGTCTTTTACACTATCGTAATGTGCGCCAATAACAATCCACTGATCAGTTTCAGTTGTTGCTAGTATCGATCCGACTACATTATTTCCTGTCTGGCTATAATTTTCTATCTGAACCTCATCACAGAATATGTCTAGTTTTCTTTCCAGGTATTCTGCGCTAATCATTCTTGCCTCTTGAGAATATCTATCCTTCAGGGTGATGTCTTCGCCAATCGAGCTATGGCCTGTTAGCTTTGAGATGATCTCTTCTTGCTCAGTTAAAGGATTAGTTTCTTGGGCTATCCCTGCTGAAAATGTTATTAAGATAAAGAGTAGGGTGAAAATGTGCTTCATGGCTATAATTGAGTTTCCTAAATATACAGGCATTGTTAATCATATTTTACCCTTTAGAGAAATTCTCAAAATTCTATTTGTATTAAAAAAATCCTTTTCTAGCTTTGGCACCATAATGTTAAGCACAAAAAGAAATAACGCATGGTGGTGGCACGTAACTGAATCTCGGTAACGTGGACTAGTGCTATTTCTAAAAATATATAAGAAGCTCGCAGTTCATGCGGGCTTTTTTTGTTTATACACCTCAGAGTCTCCTTCAAGGGACTCTGAGGGAGGGACAGAAAACCCCATCAGAGTCTCTCGAAGAGGACTCTGATGATTGAAGGAGATTCTTCGCTTCGCTCTGAATGACGGTAACAGATGCAGTTCCGTTTGGCGTCATTCAGAAGGAGGACGATAGGACGACTGAAGAATCTAAAAACTTGAAAAGTTGAAGAGAATGAACAAGATTAAACTCAATACTACCTACAAAAAGCTGCTGGCAGATACGGTAACGCCAGTGAGTATTTATCTGAAACTTCGCGATAAATATCAGAATGCTATTTTGCTAGAAAGCTCTGATTATCACGGAGATGACAATAGCTTTTCATACATCTGTTGTGAGCCAATTGCCAAATTAATGGTGAAGGACTCTAAGTTTGAAATGAACTTGCCAGGTTATGCTGAAGAAGGTAAAGTAGAGGGGGGACAAGTTGCGGCTAAACTCTCTGAGTTTGCTGCATCCTTTGAGTCTGATTCAAGCGAGTTTAAGTTCATCAACAATGGGCTATTCGGTTACATAGGGTTCGATGCGGTTCAGTATTTTGAGCAAATTCCTGTGACAGAGGGTAAGGAGGATGAATACCAAATTCCAGATTTGCTCTATCATGTCTATCGATATATTATTGCTATCGACCATTTTAAAAATGAATTATATCTGTTCGAACATTCACCAGAAGGTACCGAACCAAAAGGTATTCAGTCTATCGAGACTTTGGTGAATAACAAGAACTATCCGTCTTATGAGTTTGCCCCTCAGTCTGAAGAGGTTTCTAATTACACTGATGATGAATTTCTATCGATTATTGACGAAGGCATGAAACATTGTTTCCGTGGCGATGTGTTTCAAATTGTACTTTCCAGAAGGTTTCAGAGCAGGTTTAAGGGAGATGAATTCAACGTTTACCGTGCGTTGAGGTCAGTGAACCCTTCACCATACTTATTCTATTTCGACTTTGGAAGCTTTAAAATCTTTGGTTCATCGCCCGAAGCTCAGTTAGTGATTAAAGATCGAAAGGCAACAATTCATCCAATTGCGGGGACTTTTAAGCGGACAGGAAACGATGAGGCAGATGCTGAATTAGCCAAAAAGCTACATGCCGACCCTAAAGAAAATTCGGAGCATGTTATGCTGGTAGATTTAGCCAGAAATGATCTGAGTAGAGCAGGTTCAAATGTGGAAGTTGAGACCTACAAAGAGATTCAATACTACTCACATGTAATCCATTTGGTATCTAAAGTAACAGGAACCCTTTCTGATGACATGGAGTCGACACAAATGGTGGCTAGCACTTTCCCTGCAGGTACATTGAGCGGAGCACCAAAAGTAAGAGCAATGCAACTGATTAGTGAGAATGAAAAAACCAGACGTGGTTACTATGGTGGAGCCATCGGTTTTATGGGCTTCAATGGAGATTTCAACCATGCCATCATGATCCGCTCATTCCTAACCAAGGATAATACACTGTTCTATCAGGCAGGAGCTGGGGTAGTTGCTAAGTCAAACAGGGAATCTGAACTACAAGAAGTAAACAATAAGCTTGCGGCCTTGAGAAAGGCCATTGAGCTGGCTAGGGAGATAAGATAGAAAACGGTTGAACAGAAAACAGAAAACGGTCTATTATTTACTGATTTCCAATTTCGGATTTCTGATCACTGAAGCAGACAAATAATGAAAATACTCATACTAGATAACTACGATTCATTCACCTATAACCTGGTGCATTACCTGAGGGAGCTTGGGTATGGAGCGGAGATGGATGTTTTTCGCAACGATCAGATTGCTCTAGAGGCTGTTGATCAGTACGATAAAATACTACTATCCCCTGGTCCGGGAATACCTGAGGAAGCAGGTATTCTTCTGCCATTGATCAAACAATACGGTAGTAAGAAGAGCATACTAGGCGTTTGTTTGGGGCATCAGGCAATTGCTGAGTCTTATGGTGCTAAGCTTTACAATATGCCGCAGGTATTACATGGGGTATCGAGCAAGGTGCAGGTAATGGAAAAAGGTGATAGACTCTTTAAGGATATTCCCGAAAACTATACCGTCTGTCATTACCACAGCTGGAATGTAGATAAGGCCAATTTAGGTGAAGAAATTAAGGTGACTGCCGAAGATGAATTCGGAGAAATCATGGCCATCAGTCATAAGGAGTATGATGTGAAAGGCGTACAGTTTCATCCGGAGTCTATTATGACTGAATACGGACATAAATTATTAGAGAATTGGGTAAATAGTTAGAAGAAACTGGAAATCAGAAAACAGTTAAACAGTAAACACATGAGCAAGAATTTTAAGGATTTAGAAATATGGAAAAAGGGAAGATTGTTGAGGAATGAAATTTCAAAACTGACTAAAACCTTTCCATCAGAAGAGAAATACAAACTGGTAGATCAAATGATACGAGCTTCAAGGTCTGTTACTGCAAATATCGCTGAAGGATACGGTAGATATCATTATCAAGAGAATATTCAGTTTTGCCGGCATTCGAGAGGTTCCTTGACGGAACTACAGGATCACCTGACGGTGGCTCTGGACGAAGAATACATCAGTGCAGAAGTAGAGAATAAATTCGATAACAAAATTGAAGAATGCATCAGAATGCTTAATGGTTATATCAGGTTTCTAACTAACTCTAAGCAAACCAACTGATTTCTGATTTCTGTTTTCCGATTAACCGAATTAAAATGAAAGAAATACTAAATCAACTCATAGAATACAAGTCGCTAGATAAGCAGACGGCTAAGGAGATACTTATTAATCTGGCACAGGGTAAATACAACCAAAGTCAGGTGGCGGCATTTCTAACTGTTTACCTGATGCGAAGCATTACTGTAGAGGAACTTGAGGGTTTCCGCGATGCAATGCTCGATTTATGTGTTCCCGTTGAAATCCCAGAATACGATGCCATCGATCTTTGTGGAACAGGTGGAGACGGAAAAAACACTTTTAATATTTCCACCTTATCGTCTTTTATCGTGGCTGGGGCCGGGCAGAACGTAGCCAAGCATGGTAATAATGGAGTTTCTTCGGTTTCGGGCTCGTCTAATCTAATGGCCCACTTTGGCTATGAGTTCACGAACGACATTGGGAAGCTAAGAAAGAGTCTGGATGAATGCGGGTTGTGCTTCTTACACGCACCATTGTTTCACCCAGCCATGAAGAATGTGGCACCAATTCGGAGAGATTTAGGGGTGAAAACCTTCTTCAATATGTTGGGGCCGATGGTGAATCCATCCTTCCCTAAGAAGCAGTTGGTAGGAGTGTTCAGCTTGGAGCTAGCAAGACTATATGGTTACTTATATCAGAAAACTGACAAACACTTTGTCATTTTACATGCCTTGGATGGTTATGATGAAATATCACTAACCGGAGCATTCAAAAAGATCACCAACGACAAAGAAGAAATTGTAAGTCCAGAGGAAATTGGTCTTCAAACTATACAGCCTGAAGCTATTTTTGGTGGGGACACGGTAGAAGAGTCTGCCAAAATATTTGAAAGAATATTAAAAGGGGAGGGCACCAAGCCTCAAAATGAAGTGGTTATTGCCAATGCCGCTATGGCTATTCAGTGTGGAAAAGGAGTTTCTAGTGATGATGCACTAGGCATGGCTCGAGAATCGCTCGAAAGCGGAAAAGCATTGAAAACATTCAGAAAAATTTTAGAATTATAAATCGAACGTCACTGCGAGTCCCGAAGCATCGGGGCGAAGCAGTCTCTCGATTCAAGGAGATTGCTTCGTCCCAAACTTTTGCTCAGGCAAAGTTTGCTTCCCGCAATGACGAAATGGAAATATGGATATACTAGAAAAAATCATCGCGCATAAACACAAAGAAGTAGAGGAAAGAAGATCGCTTTACACTGAAAAGCTGTTGGAGAAAAGCATCTACTTTGACGGTCAACCGATTTCTCTGAAGAAGTACTTACTGAGAGAAGATAAGTCGGGCATTATTGCCGAGTTCAAGCGTCAGTCGCCCTCTAAAGGCGTAATTAATGCTCATGCTCCTGTAGAAAGAACCACTATCGGCTATATGCAAGCTGGTGCTTCGGCCTTATCGGTTCTAACCGACTCTGAGTTCTTTGGTGGAAGCAGTGAAGACCTGAGTACAGCCAGAAAATTCAACTTTTGTCCAGTACTTAGAAAAGATTTTATCATCGATGAGTATCAGATTGTTGAAGCGAAATCTATCGGTGCCGATGCCATTTTGCTTATTGCAGCGGCATTAGAACCTAAAAGATTGAAGGAGTTGGCGGCTTTTGCTAAGAGCTTTGGTCTAGAAGTGTTAATGGAGGTTCACAACCAGGAGGAGTTGGAAAACAACCTGAATGAACATCTGGATGTAGTGGGAGTGAATAACAGGAACCTGAAAACCTTCGAAGTATCCATTGATATAAGCAAGCAATTGGCTCCAATGATCCCGAATGATTTCGTGAAAATCTCAGAAAGTGGCATTAGCGATCCTGCTACTATCACTGACCTTCGAACGCATGGATTCCAAGGCTTCTTGATTGGCGAAACATTTATGAAAACAGGTAGACCAGAAAGGGCTGCTGCTGAGTTTATCGAGAAACTAGGTAAATAGAAATCAGAAATCGGGAAATAGAAATCCGTCAACAAGTTCTCCTGTTTTCCGATTAACCGATAACGATCAACCAATAACGAATGACCAAAATGAAACTGAAAGTGTGTGGAATGAGGCAAAGCGAAAACATCCAACAACTGTTGGAGTTGGAGCCTGATTTCATGGGTTTTATTTTCTTCGAGCGTTCCAAGCGATTTGCACCTGATCTGGATAAAGAACTGTTGCTAGGGTTTCCTGAAACCACAAAAAAAGTGGGTGTTTTCGTCAATGCACCAATTCAACAGGTAAAGGAAAAAGTTAGGCAGTACAAACTCGATTATGTTCAGTTGCATGGTGACGAGTCGGTTGAGTATGTGGGAGAGCTTTTCGCCATTGGCATCAAGGTAATCAAGGTGCTTTCAGTGGGTGAGGAGTTTGATTTCGACCAACTGAAACCATATAAGGGACTGGTAGACTTCTTCCTTTTCGATACAAAAGGGAAGGAAAGAGGAGGTAATGGTGTGGTATTCAATTGGGAGGTTTTAAATGACTATCCCTATGACGTGCCATACTTCTTAAGTGGAGGAATCGATCTGGAAAATGCGAAAGATATAGCCGGCTTGAAAGTTCAACCTTATGCGATAGATGTGAACTCTAAGTTTGAGTTGGAACCAGGCTTGAAGGATATAGAGCAAGTGAAAATGCTCAAGGAGATTTTAAAATAGAACGTCACTGCGAGGCACGAAGCAGTCTCCTCAAATGGATAAGGAGATTGCCACGGTCGTCCCGAATCATCGGGACTCCCTCGCAATGACGAAAGGAAATAGATTATGAAAATAAAAGTAGACGAACGAGGGTATTACGGTAATTTCGGAGGGGCATACATCCCTGAAATGCTATACCCGAATGTGGAAGAGTTAAGAGATAACTACGAAGCCATAACTTCAGATCCGGACTTCAAGAAGCAGTTCGATCAGTTATTGAAAGACTATGTAGGCAGGCCAACACCACTCTATCTGGCGGAAAGGCTTTCTGAGCATTATGGCGCGAAAATCTACCTCAAACGAGAAGATCTTTGCCACACAGGTGCTCATAAAGTGAATAATACCATCGGGCAAATTCTACTCGCTCAACGATTGGGCAAGAAGAAGATCATTGCCGAAACAGGAGCTGGTCAACATGGTGTTGCTACGGCTACGGTTTGTGCACTGATGGGTGTTGAGTGTATCGTATATATGGGAGAAGTAGATATGGCACGTCAAAAGCCAAATGTGGAGCGCATGCGTATTCTGGGAGCGGAGGTTCGTCCTGCAACCAGTGGAAGCAAAACACTCAAAGATGCCACCAATGAGGCTATGCGTCATTGGATCAACAACCCAACCGACACACACTACATCATCGGTTCTGTGGTTGGACCGCACCCATATCCTGAAATGGTTGCCAGATTTCAGTCAGTAATCAGTGCAGAAATCAGAACCCAGTTGAAGGAAAAAGAAGGCACAGAACTACCGAATTATGTAGTCGCTTGTGTAGGCGGTGGTAGCAATGCTGCAGGCGCTTTCTACAACTATTATGACGATGAAGAGGTAGCCTTAGTAGCCGTTGAAGCAGCTGGTTTGGGTAATACTACTGGTAAAAGTGCAGCTACAACCACGCTTGGTAAACCGGGCATTTTACACGGAAGTAAAACGCTTCTCATGCAGACAGAAGATGGTCAGGTAGTTGAGCCTTATTCAATTTCTGCCGGTCTGGATTATCCTGGAATAGGTCCCGTACATGCGCATCTTTTCGAAACAGGTAGAGGAACCTTCTACAGTGTGACCGATGAAGAAGCCATGAAAGCAGGTATTCAACTTAGCCGACTTGAGGGAATTATTCCAGCCATTGAGACTTCTCATGCCTTTGCAGCACTAAAACAGATGAATCTAAAGTCAGATGACATTGTGATCATTAACCTATCTGGAAGGGGCGACAAGGATCTAGAGACATATATTAAGTGGGGGAAGTATTGAACGAGTACTGAGTACTGAGTACAAAGTATTGAGAGAGCCGAGTGAATTTATTTGGTTTTGTGAACGCCATTGGCTCCTTCTCTTTTTTGAGAAGGTGGGGGATGAGGCCAGATGAAAAATATTCACATTACAAATGAATGAACGGAGTTAGAATATACTAATTATAGAACGTCACCCTGAACTTGTTTCAGGGTCTGCTAATTCGAAGATGCTGAAACAAGTTCAGCATGACGAATCGAAGAGAGATAGTGAGCAAAGTAGAAATGAACAGAATAGAAAAACTTTTTCAGACCAAGTCTAACCGCGTACTGAATGTATATTTTACGGCTGGGTATCCTAAGCTAGATGATACGGTGAGCATACTCAAGGCTTTGGAGACATCTGGTGCAGACCTAATAGAAATCGGTATTCCGTTTTCTGATCCTGTAGCCGATGGGCCAACCATTCAGGTTAGTAATGACGTAGCGCTGAGCAATGGGATGACCCTAAAACTCCTAATGGAGCAACTGAAATACGTTCGCCAAGAAGTGAGTGTACCAATTGTGCTGATGGGTTACATCAACCCGATTGTGCAATATGGAATCGAGCGCTTTTGTGCTGACTGTGCCGAGTGTGGAGTAGACGGTCTAATTTTACCTGATTTACCGATGCATGAGTATCTGGAAGTGTATAAGCCGGTCTTCGAAAAAAATGGCCTGCTAAATACTTTCCTTATTACGCCTCAAACTTCAGAAGCTCGAATTAGAGAGATCGATAATAATACTAGTGGATTCATCTACATGGTTTCATCTGCCAGTACCACTGGTGCCAAAACAGGGATTTCAGAAGATCAGGAAGCGTACTTCAAAAGAGTTAATGAAATGGGATTGAAAAATCCACGTTTAATTGGCTTTGGAATTTCCAATAAAGAAACCTTCGACAAAGCCTGTGAAAATGCCAATGGAGCAATTATCGGTAGTGCTTTTATAAAGGTTTTAGCTCAGGAGGGTGATATTGAAGCCAACATTAAGACATTTATAGACCAAGTAATAAACTAGTCGATAGTCTACAGTCCATGGTCGATAGCTGCCATGGACTATTGACCATTGACCATTGACTAATATCATGATTATACAATTCGAACAAGACATAAAAGAGAGCCAAAAAGAAGCGATTATTAATCGAATCAAAGGCCTCAAGTACAAACCAGCCGAAGTGAAAACCCAGATGGGAGAGTACCTAATTGGTATAGGTAAAAAGAACTTCGATATCCGTTCCATTGGTTCTATGGATGGAATAAAAGACATCCACATTGTTTCTGATGATTACAAACTGGTATCGAAAAAGTGGAAAGTAAATGCTACCACAATCGATCTTGGTGATGGTATTGTCATAGAAGATGGTGGTTTCCAAATCATGGCTGGACCTTGTTCTATTGAAGGTGAAGACCAGATTAGGAAAACTATTGCTCACCTGAAGGAAAATGGCGTATCCATTATGCGTGGAGGTGTGTTCAAGCCGAGAAGTTCTCCTTATGCCTTCCGTGGAATGGGAATCGAGGGACTGGAGCTTTGGTATCAACTAGCCAAAGAAGCCGGAATCAAGATTGTGACTGAGGTGATGCAGGTTTCTCAAATTGAGGAAATGGATCCTTATGTCGATATCTATCAGGTGGGAGCGAGGAATACCCAGAACTTCAACCTACTAGATGAGCTTGGAAAGAATACTGATAAGCCAGTAATGATTAAGCGTGGTATTTCAGGAACTATCGATGAGCTATTGTACTCTGCTGAATATGTGTTCTCGGCAGGGAATGAACGTCTTTTGCTTTGCGAAAGAGGTATCAGAACTTACGAAAAGGCAACTCGTAACACGATGGATTTGAACGCTATTGCCGTACTCAAGGAAAAAACGCATCTGCCAGTGATTGCCGATCCATCTCACGGTATTGGTCTTCGCGACTTTGTAGAGCCAATTGCTCTAGCCAGTATTATGGCCGGAGCTGATGGTGTTATCTACGAAACCCATGAAAAACCAGAAGAAGCTTATTCAGATGGTCAGCAGACTTTGAACTTCCCAGAGTCAGGCAAGCTGATTGACAGAATGAAGAAGACTTTCGAGTTGAGGGAGAGTTTTTAAGGTAGTATTGAGACTGAAAAGGTAATGTCATTCCCGCGCCTCGAGATCTCGGGGGCGGGAATTTCTAAGGTCTATTGCTCCACCATTTATACCTTGAGTCAATCTAGGATACTCAATTTTTACAATAGATCACCTTTGACAAACTTCTGTTGGTGACATTTGAGTTTCCTCGACTCCTGACTACCATCAAAGTGCAAGTTTGTCAAAGATTTACTTGCGCATTCTGCTCCTTAATCAACTCTAAATATTCTTCGGCAATAAACTCTTCAGGGGTAAAGCTTTTCACTCTTTTCTTAGATTGCTCCTGTCGGGTGATGCTTCGGGCAAATCGCCTGATGCCGTCAAGATCGTTAAGAATTAGTCCTGGAACTTCAACTTTCTTCCCGTCATCACCTTTGGCCACCATGGTGAAGTAAGAAGAGTTGCAGTGTTTTCGCACTCCGGTTTGGATGTTCTCCGATTCAACCCTAACACCAACCACCATAGATGTGCGTCCTGTGTAATTGATAGATGCCTTTAGTGTAACTAATTCACCAACTTCTATAGGGTTCAGGAAATCCACACGGTTAACTGAAGCTGTTACACAATACTCCCCAGAGTGCTTGGATGCGCAAGCAAAAGCCACCTGGTCCATTAGGTTGAGAATATAGCCTCCGTGAATTTTGCCACTAAAGTTGGAGTGGGATGGAAGCATTAGCTGAGTAAGCGTGATTTGCGAGTCGGAGATGGATTTAAATGACATGGACTTTATCGAAGTTTGAAAGTCAAATATAACCAGTTTGAACCGTCATTGCGAGGCGCAAAATGAACGCAGTGTAATTTTGCAACGCGGCAATCTGTCAATTCGGAGCGCTGGCTTTTTAATTGGGGAGATTGCCATGTCACAAGTTTGACGGAGGTCAAACTTTCTCCTCGCAATGTCGGTCTCTTAACTGAAGGATTACTCTCCTTGGAGCTGCTAGGATTGAGGTCTATACCTCGTAAAGTTCTAGAGGTAAGTCGTCAGGGTCACTGAAGAATGTGAACCTTTTGCCTGTGTATTCATCCATACGGATTGGCTCGGTGATTACTCCTTTTAATTTCAAGCTATCAACAGCTTCTTCAATATCCTCAACTTCAAAAGCTAGGTGTCTAAGTCCTTGGGCTTCGGGTCGGGATGGTCTTTCCGGTGGATTAGGAAAGGAAAATAATTCAATGATGTATTCTCCATTTAGTGCCAGATCAAGCTTGTAAGATTGTCTTTCTTCTCGGTAGACTTCTCTTATAATCTCCAAACCAAGTATCTCAGTGTAGAATTGTTTCGACTTTGAGTAGTTGCTACAGATGATGGCTATATGATGAACTTTATTGATTTTCAATAGAAAGTGTTTTTGGCAAAGTTAAGTCAGAAGCGATCAAGAGAGCTATGAGCCTTAATTTTCTTTTAATACTCCTGATGAAAAAGCGACCAACATCAAAGCCAGAGAAGTAAATGAATCAGGAATAGAACTGCAAGGCCAAATCTATTTGGTCAATCCTTCAGCAAGCTCAGGATAAATGTGTCTAAAATCTACTATCTAGAGTCTAACGTCTAGTCTAAGGCCTAAACCTAATTCTCACCTTAACCTGAGAACTTACTGGTGTTTGATTTGCTCCTTGTGTTCGGGCTTGCCATTGCGGTCCCTCTTTGATAAGTCGGATGGCTTCTTCATCGCAGCCAAAGCCGAGGCCTTTAATAATCTCGAAGTTGGTCAGTGATCCATCAGCTTCAACGGTAAATTCAACAGTTACTCTTCCTTTGATGTTTTCAGCCCTGGCTTCTTCCGGGTACTCAAGGTTATCCTTTAAGTATCGGTTGAAGTTAGGGTAACCGTCAATTGGTTTGGCGGCAGTATAAGAGGTAGTTCGGTCTTTCTTAGAGGCTTCGCTATAGCCAGAGACCACCACTTCACCCAAAGCGGTATAGTCAGGTTCGAGATTGATTTCCAAAGTTTTGGAGCTGTCTACCAAAACCTCTTGTGTAATGTAGCCAAGATAGCGGAAAGACATCGTTGAGTTTGCTGGTATATTCTTCAATTCAAACTTTCCATTGATATCAGTATTTGTTCCTTCTATCGTTCCTTTTTTAAGAATACTTACCTGAGGGAGTGGAAGTCCATCGTCTGCGCCTTTCACTACTCCTGTTACAGAAACCTTGGCTATATCGGCTTTTGGGGTGGGGTCTGCCATAGCTGCGCTAGAGGCAAGCTGTGATTCGATGGATGAAGCAGCTATTTTGGCCTGCAATAATTCGGCAACCTCTTTTCTGGCGAGAGATTGCTCCAACCTTGCATCCATCTTATTCATAGGGATTGTCAGACTCACCGAATCCGATCGGTGCTGTGTTAAACTTTCGGCTTTTATGAGCTCAATAAGGTCTGGTTCAATTTTCTCAAGGTTTAAATCGATCTCTATTTCATTTTCAGCAACGAGTGTCTCTTCCAAGTCATCATACTGACTTTTAGCAGACTCTGGTTTAGCAGTAAGTTTATCATCAGAACTCTTAGACTTTGTTTCTTGGGTAGTGTCGGCAAAGGTGTTTTTGCTCTTGCTTTTAGTGATAGAATCGGTTTGTACAGGTTCATTGTTCTCTGTTAGAAGCTTGCTCGGAAGCGGCTTGTCTTGCTTAATAATTAACAATGAACCTACGGTAATGATGATAAGTGCTGCCGCTGCAATACCTCTCCAGATAGTCCAAAAGCCGGTAGATTGATCTTCTTCGGCTAAGAGTTCATCCAGTCTATTATCCAGTTCATTGAGATCGGCATCGAGCATTTCATCGGTGAATTCATCTAGTCCTTCAAGTGTCTCATTATAAAGTGGGTTTTCGAGCATAAGACGTTCCACCTCATGTTGTTCTTCACGAGTGAGTTCACCATTTCTGTAAGCTTTGATAAGCTCAGGTGTCAAATGTTCAATATGTCTGTTCTTCTTGCTCACGCAGTTTTTCTATACATATTTTCAAATTCCTTCTTCCATTCTGAAGATAGCTTTTCACTTTCTTCAACTCAAAACCTGTGGCTTCACAGACTTCCTGATAGGTTTTCTTCTTTAGGTAGAAAAGCTTGATGCAGGTATTCTGTTCCTCATTCAGTCCTTCAATACAGGTTTCCATTTTGCCTAAATCTTCTTCGAGTTCGGCTCCATCATTATGATGCACAGGAAGCTGATATTCCATAAGCTCAACTCCATTAATTTCGGGACTCTTCTTTCTTAGAAGCATTAGGCACTCATTGCGAGTAAGGACATAAAGCCAGCTCTTAAAACTCTGAACCTCCTTTTCCTTTAGCTCCTTCATTAGCTTTTCAAAAACTTGCATGGCCATGTCTTTAGCGGCCTCTCTATCCTTCAGATATTTCATGCAAGTACCATAAACCAATGGCATGTAACGCTTGAATAGAATTCCTAATACAGATTTTTCTCCAGTCGATTGATAAGATTCAATCAATTGAATGTCAGTTAGTTGTTCTGTATTTGAATTCCCTCGAATCAAGCGCTGTAAAAGTTTTTTTAGGTCTGTTTATGGAATCGATCGAGTTCTAGCATCCTGTCTTTAAAGATTGTAAAACTAAAATCGATATACCATGAAACAGGTCTTAATAATCATGATGACTTTATTGGTCGGATTCCATAAACCAGTAGAGGAAAAATTTTCAAGAACCATCACTGGTCAGGTACGAGGCGCTGATGATGGGCTACCGTTGGCAGCAGTTTCTGTAATAGAAAAGGGTACAAGTAATGGGGTGGCTACAGACAAAGATGGCCGATTCTCTATTCAAGTAAATAATGAGAGTACACTCGTTTTTAGATACTTAGGTTATGTGACTAAGGAAGTGAAATTGAAGAAGTCTGATGTTGTAAATGTGAATCTTCAGCCAGATATGATGGCACTTGAGGAGGTTGTGGTAATGGGGTATGCTGGTCAGTCTAAAAGGGCTTTAGCATCTCCACTTAATGCTCAGTATGATATGTTTGAAGATGACTTAGAGCTGAAGGTGCTTGAACAAGATCATATTCAGTCTATATATATGCCGAATTACAAACCAAATACTGAGTCTTATGCTGAAATAGATGAAAACGGATTTAACTCACCTTTCAAAAATCCTTTCAGTACGTTCTCTATCGATGTTGATGCTGCTTCATACAGTAATATCAGACGTTTCATTAACAATGGTCAGCTGCCGCCAAAAGATGCGGTCAAGGTAGAGGAGATGATCAATTACTTCGATTATGATTATGAAGGGCCAAAAGGAAAGCACCCTTTCAATGTTCAGCATGAGGTAGGGCGCGCACCATGGAATGAAGATCATTATTTAATGCATATCGGTATTCAGGGTGAAAAGATTGAAATGGATAAGCTTCCTGCTTCGAATATTGTGTTTTTGCTTGATGTATCGGGTTCAATGGGTGCGCCAAATAAGCTGCCTCTACTTCAGAAGTCTTTAAAGCTGTTGGTGAATGAGTTGAGGCCTGAAGATCGCGTTTCTATTGTGGTGTATGCAGGGGCGGCAGGAGAGGTACTTCCTTCCACTTCGGGTGACAACAAACGAGAGATTCTTAAGGCGCTGGAAAATCTACAGGCTGGAGGTTCAACTGCAGGAGGAGCTGGCATTAAACTGGCCTATAAAATTGCACAAGAGAATTTCATTGAAGTGGGGAATAATAGAATTGTCTTAGCTACAGATGGAGATTTTAATGTCGGGGCTTCAAGCGATAAAGCCATGGAAGACCTAATCGAAGAGAAGAGAAAGAGTGGTGTATTTCTTACTGTTCTAGGTTTTGGAATGGGGAATTATCAAGATTCAAAAATGGAGATTCTGGCCGATAAGGGAAATGGAAACCATGCTTATATCGATAATATTTTGGAAGCCAAGAAGGTATTGGTCAATGAGTTTGGTGGAACATTGTTCACCATTGCTAAGGATGTGAAACTACAGGTTGAATTCAATCCTGGAACTGTACAGGCCTATCGACTAGTTGGCTATGAAAACAGACTTTTGGCCGATGAAGACTTCAATAACGATAAAAAGGATGCAGGCGAATTAGGTGCTGGCCATACTGTGACTGCACTATACGAAGTGATTCCAGCAGGAGTGAATAGCAGCTTCAAACCGGTAGATGATTTAAAGTATCAGGCAAATCAGAAGCCGCAAGAGGTCATCAATTCAACCGACTTAGTAACTGTGAAGCTGCGTTATAAGAAGCCTGATGAAGACAAGTCGATTTATCTAGATACGGTGATCAAAAATCAATTGACGCAAAAATTAAGCAATGACTTCCATTGGTCTGCTGCGGTAGCATCATTCGGTATGCTACTCAGAGATTCAGGTTATCGCAATGATTTCAGTTATGGAAAGGCGCTAGCTTTAGCAAGAAACAGTAAAGGAGCTGACATGAACGGCTACCGTGCCGAAATGATCAAACTGATGGAAATGGCTGAGTTGATGAAGAAAACGGAGGAGTAAAATCTCTGGTCGTCATTCTCGTGAAGACGGGAATCTCCCAATCATTTTGGAGATCCCCGCCTACTCGGGGATGACGGTTATTATTTATTCAATCACTTCTCTCTTCAACTTAATGGTTACTTCATGAGGGGCAGGCTGGTCGCCACCAAAGTATGGCCATAGCCAGTAATTGTCACCTGTTTCACAATTCTGAGTTCTCTTCATGGTAACTGAGCTCAATCCAGTGCCAGAATATTGATAAGTGTCGCCATCAATCAATATTTCAAGGTCTATTTCTTTATTGAAGTCAACCGTGCCCATGAGTTCAAAACTAAGTTGTCCTTCGCGATAAGTGTAAGCCAAAAGCTGCAGTTGGTCCTGATACCAGCGCCACCCGATTCTGGCACTTTCACTTTGGTGGTCTTGATGGCAATCAGAGAAACCTACAAGCTTGTTGATGTCTGCCTGATCTGACGCTACGTCTAATGTGTACTCAGCACTTTCATCGAAAATAGCAGTTACTCTAATTCCAGTGCCAGTAAATGGTTCGTTCCGAAGAATGGAGCTATGATTTCCTTGGCTGATGGTGAAAATTTCGAATCCAGTGTCAGGATCAATATCTATGGTTTGGTTGCAGCCTACGAATAATATCGCTGCGAAAACGGCAGATAGTCTTTTCATGGTTGAGTCGGAGATTACTGCAAATAACGAATAAATGTTTGAAAGTCAGTCTTTTTGAGTGCTTGGTCAGGTTCAAGGCTAGCGGTGAGCAAAAAAACATTTTTTACTTGCGCCTGAAAATAGAGGTCTTACCTTTGTAGCCATGTTGATGAACAACGCATATTACTACCACTATTACCATGCTACGCAAGTGCGGAACGGTAGGCATATGTTTTAATTGATTTAACTAATTGAAGATATACAAACCCGGTTCCGCAAGAGCCGGGTTTTTTTATTGCCAAAAACTAAAAAAACCGATATGAAACAGATTTACGAGAATTACACAGCAGAGGATCAGCAGGTTTGGAAAATCCTTTTCGACAGGCAATTTCCCCAACTGCCACAAGCGGCCACAAAAGAGTTTTTAACTGGTTTAGAGAAGATTAACTTCACTGGTGAGGCTATTCCTAATTTTGAAGACACTAACAAGATTTTGAAGAAGCTTACCGGATGGGAAATTTACGCTGTGCCTGGAATTGTTGAAGATGGATTATTCTTCGAACTAATGGCCAATAAGAAGTTTCCAGCAACTACATGGGTTCGTAAAATGAGTCAACTGGACTACCTGGAAGAACCAGATATGTTCCATGATGTGTTTGCTCACATTCCATTGTTAACCAACCAGGCGTTTGTCGATTTTCTTCAGGCCATAAGCCAATTTGGCCATGAGTGGATCGAAGATGAATGGGCTATTCATTTGCTTTCAAGAATTTACTGGTACACCATTGAATTCGGCCTAATAAGAGAAGAGTCGGGACTCAGAATTTATGGTGCAGGTATTCTATCTTCTTCAGGAGAAACCAAATTCTCGCTTTCAAATGAGCCGAATCATTTCGAGTACGATGTAGACCACATTTTAGATACACCTTACAGAAAGGATAAAATGCAAGAGAACTACTTCATCATCGACTCTTACGAGCAGCTTTACGAGTCTATTCCTGAAATTAAAGAGAAGATTGAAAAGAGGTTAAAAGAAAAGGCATCTTTGGCATAACTGTTTAATTAGAACCGAGTTCGTCAAAATATGAGTGTAGTTATTGTAAACTATAATGCCGGCAATGTTCAGTCGGTAACCTATGCCTTGCAAAGACTTGGAGTAGAGCCAATACTATCTGCCGATCCTGATATTATTAGATCGGCAGATAAAGTAATTTTCCCTGGAGTTGGGGAAGCCAGTACTGCAATGAATTTCTTGCGAAAACAAGGTTTAGATCAGGTAATAGAATCGCTAAAACAGCCTGTTTTCGGTGTTTGTCTTGGCCTTCAGTTAATGTGTAAGCATTCTGAAGAGAATGATGCCGATTGCCTTGGTATATTCGATGTTCAGGTAAGAAAATTCGAACCTAAGTTGAAAGTTCCTCAAATGGGCTGGAACAACTTAGAGAATATGAATTCTCCTTTGTTCGCTGACTTGCCAGAAGAGCCTTATGTGTATTATGTGCATAGTTATTACGCGGAATTGAGCGAATACACAGTAGCCGAAACCGAGTATGTCAACCGATTCTCTGCCGCTTTACAGAAAGATAATTTCTACGCTTTACAGGCACACCCTGAAAAGAGTGGAAAGGTAGGGGAGCAGATTCTTTCGAATTTTTTGAAACTGTAAATAGAACGTCACTGCGAGGAACGAAGCAGTCCCATCTCCTCGATAAGGAGATTGCCGCGGTTGTCCCGATGATTCGGGACTCCCTCGCAATGACGAAACACGATAAAATGAAGATAATTCCAGCAATAGACCTGATTTCCGGAAAGGCGGTTCGCCTGACTAAAGGAGATTACAATCAGAAAAAAGAATATTCTGATAGCCCAGTTGAAGTGGCTAAGACCTTTGAAGAGGCAGGTATTACCAATTTACACCTAGTAGACCTAGATGGAGCTAAGGCTCAAAAACCACAAAATTTAGACGTTTTACAATCTATCACCTCGAATACCAATCTGAAAGTAGATTTTGGTGGAGGAGTAAAGTCAAGCGAGTCGCTTCAGGCAGTGCTTAATGCTGGTGCTCAGCAAATCACGGCTGGTAGCATTGCGGCTAAAAATCCTGAGTTGGTCTACTCATGGCTGAAGGAGTTCGGTGCAGAAAAAGTGATTCTTGGAGCCGATGTAATCAACGAGAAGATTGCCATAAGCGGCTGGCAAGAAGACTCTGGACTAGATTTATTTCCTTTTCTGGAGCGCTATATGGCTCAAGGAGTAACTTATTGCATTTGCACCGATGTTAGCAAAGACGGCATGCTACAAGGGCCTTCAGTAGATTTATATCAGAAGATTTTGAAGGAGTTTTCAGGTTTAAAGCTGATAGCGAGCGGAGGAGTTGCAGAACTAGCCGATTTGAAAGAACTCAAAGACATTGGAGTCTACGCTACAATTGTAGGTAAGGCGTATTATGAGGGAAGAATCACGCTTGAAGAGCTAGCGAGTTTTCAATGATTACCTCATATCGAAAATTAAAAGACGTACATCGTAAATCAAATCCATGTTAACTAAACGAATTATTCCCTGCCTAGATATTAAAGACGGCAGAACAGTGAAGGGAGTCAACTTTGTGGGCTTGCGCGATGCTGGTGACCCAGTGGAGTTGGCTGCTACCTATGCCGCTGAAGGGGCAGATGAGTTGGTGTTTCTTGATATTACTGCCACAGTTGAAAAGAGAAAAACACTAGTGGAGCTAGTAAGGAGAGTAGCCGCAGAAATCAATATTCCTTTTACAGTGGGTGGAGGTATAAGCTCCATAGAAGATGTGTCGGCTTTATTGAATGCTGGAGCCGATAAAATTTCCATCAATTCATCAGCTGTAAAGCGACCAGATTTAATTAATGAACTGGCCTTGGAGTTTGGGAGTCAGTGTGTGGTAGTGGCTATCGACACACGCTTTGTAGAGGGAGAACATATTGTCCATGTGAGAGGCGGAAGAACTCCTACAGAGCTTAGAACTATACCATGGGTTAAGGAGGTTGAGCAGCGTGGGGCAGGAGAGATTTTGCTCACCTCAATGGACCATGATGGAACCAAAGCGGGCTTCGCAAATGAGCTCACTTCAGAGATTTCGAAGGCCTTATCTATACCAGTAATAGCATCGGGTGGGGCGGGGCAAATGAACCACTTTGTGGATACCTTTACTGATGGAAATGCAGACGCTGCTTTGGCTGCAAGCATCTTCCATTTTAAGGAAATTTCAGTGCCAGATTTAAAGAGTTTTTTAAAAGAAAATAACATCCCGGTGAGGGTAGAAAAATGAGACAAATCCAAGATATCAAAGCCATAGATTTTAGCAAGGAAGATGGTCTTGTACCAGCCATAATTCAAGACAATAATACGGGCAAAGTGTTAATGTTGGGCTACATGAATGAAGCTGCTTTAGAGCAAACTTTAGACTCTGGAAAGGTTACTTTTTTCAGTAGATCAAAACAGCGACTTTGGACCAAAGGAGAGACCTCAGAAAACTTCTTAAACCTTGTGTCTATTTCGCCCGATTGTGATCAAGATGCATTGCTAGTAAAGGTTAATCCGGAAGGCCCAACTTGCCACCTTGGAGACGATACTTGTTGGGAAGAAAGTAATGAAAATAACCTGCAGTTTTTAGGTCATTTAACAGAAGTAATTAAGGAGAGAAGACAGAAGTCTCCAGAAGAATCTTACGTTGCAAGACTGTTTTCTAAAGGTATTAATAAGGTTGCTCAGAAGGTAGGTGAGGAAGCTGTAGAAGTGGTGATAGAAGCGAAAGATAGTGATGATAACCTCTTCCTAAATGAATCTGCCGATCTGCTTTTTCACTATATGATGCTCTTGGAAGCTAAGGGTTTCACCTTAAATGATGTCATTTCAGTATTGAAAGAAAGACATAAATAAAAGGTATGTAATATATTGATTTAAAATAATTTAACAGATTAAATTTAGTCTTGTCTAAAAATAAAATGAGAAAAACAGAAATTAATATTTCTGTGAGTAGGTGATAATCTTTAAATTTGACGAAAGATTTAAAGGTTATGAGGTCAGTATTACTTGCTCTTTTTACATTTCTCTCATTGTCTATTCAGGCACAGGTGAAAATTAATGGTACGGTTAACGATGCTGATGGCGCCCTTGAAGGCGCCATTGTTTTTATACAAGGAACAAATATTGCCAGCGTAACAGATAGAACTGGTGTCTTCTCTTTAGAGGTAAAAGCTGCTGAAAATCTCGCCCTAGAAATACGTTTGGTTGGCTATAAAAAGGTGGTGAAATCTTTGAGCTTTGGAGGAGAAAATAGCCTTGAATTCAACATTACTTTAGAGCCTGATGTACTTGGTTTAGATGAGGTGGTTGTGAGTGCTAATCGCTATGAAACTGACAAGAAAGAATCACCTGTAGTAGTAAATGTAATTGGTTCAAAAACCTTTAACAGAACACAGTCTCAATCACTGGCCGAAGGGTTAAATTTTCAGTCTGGTGTAAGGGTGGAAACGAACTGTCAGAATTGTGGATTTACCCAAGTTCGCTTGAATGGATTGGAAGGTCCTTATACGCAGATTTTAGTGAACAGCAGACCAGTGTTTAGTTCGCTCATTGGAGTGTATGGATTGGAGATGATTCCGTCATATATGATCGATCGAGTCGAGGTGGTTAAGAGTGGTGGTTCAGCCCTATATGGATCCAATGCAATTGCCGGAACTATCAACATTATAACCAAAGAACCAGTGCTCAATACATGGGAGGCAAGGAGTAATTTTTCGGTCATTGGAGGCGAAGCATTAGACTGGAATCACTCGGTAAATGGTGCCTATGTTTCTAACAATTTGGACTTCGGAATTTCAGCTTTTGCAACCCAAAGAAATCGCGATGCTTATGATGCTAATGATGATGGTTTTACTGAATTGGTTGAGTTGGATGCTTCGACCATCGGTCTAAAGAGTTTTTATAAATTCAGTAAGAACACAAAGCTAAATGTTGGACTCAATTATATCGATGAGTTTAGAAGAGGTGGAAATAAGTTGAGTCTACGACCTGAGTTTACTGACATTACAGAACAGTTGGAGCATGAGATTCTAATGACTTCTGCAGAGATTGAGCAGTTTGTTGGTGACAACAATAAGCTATCTGCCTACATTTCATTGCAGAATACTGACAGAGATAGTTACTATGGTGGTTTGGGTGGTTCTTACACTGCAGAAGATAGTCTATTGGCAGCAAATGCATATGGAATAACTGACGATCAGTCTTTGGTGACTGGCTTGCAATGGGTACGATCGTCTAATACACCTCACTCATGGACTACAGGAGTAGAGTATCAGGCGAACGAGACGGACGATCGAATACCGGGTTATTTGCGGCTAGTAGATCAGTCAGTGAAGTCGGTTGGTTATTATGCCCAATGGGAATGGACGGCTTCTGACCGAATTAAATTCCTCACAGGAGCTCGTTATGATAGGTCGATGGTAGAGGGGCAGTATCGTGTAGGGAGTTTTCAGAGGTCTATTGATAATGATTTTGGTGTATTCAGTCCGAGGTTCACTTTCTTGTATGATATCAACAGTAATCTCCAATTTAGAGGAGGGTATGCCAGAGGGTTCAGGGCTCCACAGGCTTTTAATGAAGATTTGCATATAGCTTCCGCAGGAGGAGAGCCTGTATTTGTGTTGCTTTCTGAAAATTTGGAGAAGGAGACCTCCGATGCGCTCACTGCTTCTTGGACCTACACCAAAGTTGTAGGTAAGCAGCAGCTAGAGGTGAATGTTCAAGGTTTCTACACTGAGCTGAATAATCCGTTTGTTTTAGTGAATACTGGAAGTCAGTTACCTAACGGTTCCATCATTGAAGAAGTGAGGAATGGCAAAGGTGCAGTGGTGGCAGGAGTAAATACCGAGATCAACTATGCGCTAGGAGCCCAATGGGTTGTTCAAACTGGTGCTACTTTTCAAAGTACCAGATTTGATGAAGAACAGGTGTTGTTTGAGCCAGAAAATGGCGGAGAAGGGCAGTTGGTGAGTAGTCAAAGATTTATGCGCATGCCAAATGCTTATGGTTTTGGAAACTTAACCTACGAATACTCTGATGGCTGGCAATTCAGCCTCTCTAATGTGGTTACCGGTGGCATGATTGTTCCCGAGATTTTACAAGAAAGTGGAAACTTGGTTCTACGGAATTCTGATGTGTTTTGGGATGCCACAATTAAAGCATCTCATCATTTTCATATAGGTCGATATTTGCATATAGAAGCGAGTGCTGGCATTCAGAACTTTCTCAATAGCTATCAAGACGACTTTCAAAGAGGGCCAACGCGAGACTCCGATTACATATACGGACCGGGTAGGCCTAGAACTTACTTCTTCAGCATAAAGATTAGCAATAATGATTAAGACTTCTCTGATGTTTGGGCTCCTGCTCTTGTGTCTGAATACTCAGGCCCAAGGCAGGTGGTTCAATTTTGGGGAACTCGATAGTCTAAGAAAGGTCGAAGAAAGGCCTGTGTTGGTTTTTCTTGAAGCAGAATGGTGTGTCTACTGCAAGAAGATGAAGCGAGAAGCTTTTAGTAAGGCAGATATTCAGGAAGAAATTGCAGCACGCTTTTGGCCTGTATTATTAGATATTGAAGATCCACAGTCGTACCAATTCAACGGCAAGCTTTATAGCAATACTTCAGAACTAAAATACCATCAATTGGCCTATCTCCTTACTCAGCAAAATGAGGAGCCAATTACACCTACTTTTGCCATTTTCAATAAGCATTTTAATCTGCAGGTATTCGTACAGAAATATCTTTCCAGAAAAGATATCAAGGCATTTCTAAGTAAGCACTATTAATTACATTTGGCATTATGAAGCAACTTAGAGTTTTATGCGTAATGGTAGCTGGGCTGCTATTCTCTGCTCTATCAGTAAATGCCCAAAACATATACACAGATAGGCCTACACAAACTTCTGCTGCAGCGATTGTACCAGTTGGTGCGTTTCAAATTGAAACAGGTTTTTTTCTTGTGGAAGAAAAAATGTTTATACCAAATGGCTCAGGAGGTATTGTAAACACCAACTTTCAGTACATCTCAATTAACAATACATTATTGAGATATGGACTCACAGATAGAATTGAATTAAGGCTTTCGCAAGAAGTTTCAAAAATGAGGATAAGGCCAGGTAATCAGTTTCAGTCTGAAGAGGTTGCCTTTGTACCAACCCTCTTTGGTGCAAAATTTAATCTTTTAAGAGGTCAAAGCCAGTTGCCAGATATCAGTTTAGTAGCAAGTATTGGTGGAGATGTTTTTGAAGAAACTTTTAATGGTACAGTAGCCGATGTGAGATTGGCTTTCGATAAGTCTATTTCGGATCAATTTTCAATTTCATCTAACTTGGGCTTGGGTTTATCTCAAGACCTGAAAACTAGTACAGGCCTTTACACACTCAACTTTGGTTACAGCGCCACTAGTAAACTGGGGGTGTTTCTAGAAGTTTATGGCGCTTTTCCTGAAATCGGAGATAGCAGTCACTCAATGGATGCAGGTTTTACTTACTTGGTAAATTCGAGTCTGCAATTAGATATTTACGGAGGTACTGGTTTTTCTAGCAATGCTGCCGATCTTCTCTTCGGCTTTGGTTTGAGTAAACGGTTTTTAAAATAGAAATATATGAGGCAAGCTGCCGCAAAAATTATGATGGTGCGACCTGCACATTTTGGTTACGACCCATCGACAGCAAAAACTAATTCTTTTCAAGATACTGAGGGTTCAGATCAGATTCTGGACATTCAGCACAAGGCCATAGAGGAATTCAATGGAGCAGTAGATACATTGAGAGCTAGTGGCGTTGATGTAGTTGTAATTGACGATACTGATGAGCCTAAAAAGCCAAATGCGGTGTTCCCTAATAACTGGGTTTCCTTTCACGATGGCAGAGTTATCCTGTATCCTATGTTGGCCGAAAACCGAAGGTGGGAGAGAAGGCTGGATTTACTAGATCAGTTGGTAGATGAAGGAGTAGCTGTTGATGAAATCATTGACATTTCGAAGTACGAAGAAAACAATATGTTTTTGGAAAGTACCGGAAGTGTGGTGATAGATTATGAGCATGACTTGGCTTATGCCTGCTTGTCTTCTCGTACCGATAGAGATGTGCTCAATAAGCTCTGCGAAATAAATGGCTACGAACCAGTGTTGTTTGAGTCGTTCAATAAGGAAGGCGTAGCAGTATATCACACCAATGTGGTTATGTGTATCGCGAGTAAATATGCTGTTATTTGTACTGAATCTATTCAGGCCGATCAACGGTTTGATGTAATCAGAACCTTGGAAGAAACAGGTCATGAAGTGGTAGAAATCACCATGGATCAAATGTATTCTTTTGCAGGAAATATGCTAGAAGTGTTTAACCACCAGGGTGAATCAGTAATAGTAATGTCGCAAGCGGCTTATGATAGTCTCACTGAAAATCAGTTAAATACCATCTCTGCTCATTCAAAAATTCAAACGGTCTCAATCCCTACCATCGAGAAATTTGGAGGGGGTAGTGTGCGTTGCATGATGTGTCGCGTATCATGAACTTTGGATTTATTTTATAGATGGGTAGAATAGCGGTTTATTCTACTTATATCAGTTATACTTAGTTCTGTTTAATTTTTTATGCAAACGCTGCGTGCAGAATTAAGTGTAACTATCTGGTATTCTGTAGGTAAGATTTGTTTCTATAAGTTTAGTCATTACCTTTGCATCCGCTTTTGAAAGGAGGGGCTGGATGTTTGAGGTTGAAGTGGTTGAGGAACTAAATATGATTTCTGGAAGAATTGAAGGAGATCTTACTAAAGAAATCGCCCAAAGGTATTTTGAGGAAGTAGGGAAGAAGGCAAGTCAGCATGGGTTGAAGAGAGTGTTAACTGACTTGCGTGGAGCATACCTAAAGGCCGATGAACGAGATATGAGTAACCTTTCTCAAGAGCTAACTCAGCTTGGATTGTCTTCTGTTTACAAACGTGCGTTGATAGTGAGAGATGATGTAAACGGATACAAGCAGTGGGAGAATTATTGTCTGAACGCAGGTTATAGAGAAATACGCCTGTTTATAGACGATGAAACGGCTTTGAAGTGGTTGGCTGAGTAATGAATTGAGGCTGTCAGAAATGACAGCCTTTTTTAGTCTAAACAATGACAAGATAGAGACTAAGGTTTGCCTATTACTCGATTTCTTGCTTGAATTTTACCTTTGGGGAGATCTCTTTTCTTATAAATAACTTCTCAGACTATTGATAAGCATGAGATAGTTGGCGTCAAACTTTTCACCCAACCTAACAAACACCAAATCTTTGCTTGGATCTACTAATAGGTACTGCCCATTAACACCCAAACCGTAATAATAGTTAGAACAATAGTGCAAGCCCCAGAGGTCTTTTTCTTCTGAAGGAACATACTCATAAACTGGTTCGTATGTTTTAAGGCCCAAATTTTCCGCTAAGGCTACTACGGCCAAAGAGTCTTTCAAGTACTCTCCTTGATATTTGTAGCCTTTTCGTTCGGTATTATACCATTGATATTGGTAACAATCGTTGTCTAGATTAGGTGTAACTGTGCTAGATACCCACTTTTCAGAGACAATCTGTTTTCCGTTCCAATTTCCGTGCTTAAGGTACAGACTGCCTATTTTTGCTAAGTCACGAGCGGTTGTATTCAAACAGCAAAAGGCTTTAGTACTTTGGTTTTTTTTATCGTCAACACTCCAACTGGCATCGAATTCCATACCCATAGGTTGCCAAACTGTTGTTTCGAGATATTTACCCAAAGCCTTTCCTGTAGCCTTTTCAATCACCATACCTAAAATGGAAGTAGAAACACTCTGGTATTCATGAACTTCTCCTGGAGAGCTAGAAAACTCAAGCTTTTGAATTTGCTTTAATTGGTTTTTACCGTAATACAGTCTAGCTACCTCTGAAAATGGGCTTTTGTAAGATTCACTAAAATCTAAGCCAGACCTCATGTTTAATAAATCGAGTATGGTTAATTGGTTGAAATCAGAATTCTTTTCGGCTAGTTCCGGCAGGTATTTGGTTACTTTATCGTTTACACTATTTATGTAGCCCTGATCTATTGCAATACCTATGAGTAGTGAAGTAACAGACTTGCTTACAGAGAATATGTTAGAAACGTCACTAGGTTCGTAGTCTCTAAAATATTGTTCATATAGAATCGAGTCGTTTCTTATTATTAGGAAGGCCGTAGTCTTGGTTTCCAATAGAAAATCTTCCAATGTTTGATCCGTTTGAGGAACTGTATAATCATCGAAAAGGGCTTTTTCGTCTTTAATTTTGTACGGATGCTTTTCTGGAGGTGACTGAATCTCCGTTTTAGGAAAGATCTTGTGGTCGGTTATATCTTCAGTTCCATAGCGAATCATTCTTCCGAAATGACAAGAACTAAGGGTTAAGAGCGTAAGCGCGAAAATAAATAGAAAAGGCTTTTTAAGCATCTTTTTAGTCTAAATGAAGGTGGAATAAAACTTCTGATTCAGTTATCAAAATCTGAATTTTCTACAAAAAAGAATAGTGATTGATGTGAAAACTATTGAAGTGTCAGGTATACTTTTCATAGTAAGGAAAGTAATACTTGGCTACAGCTTTTTTGAATGAGGTAAGTGAGCAATTAATACCTGATAAGCAAAATGTTGTTCACAGACCAATTCAAAAGTAATGGCTTAATAAATTATAGTCAAAATCAAATCTGCTAGTAGTATGGCCTGTAGTACAAATATTAATGTGCTCAGATTTCGCTTGAAGCGATAGGCTATAAAGAAGACTATTAAAGCTAGCAATGGAGCTACCAATCCAGCCATCAACCTGAGGGAGTAGACCGATCGATTGTTATCACCACTCATACGATACCAGTTTACTTGATTGAACAGAATGGAGACCGAAAACTCTACAGAATCTCCTTTTTCGACTGTTTCGGCAAAGCTTTCCGAAACGGGGAAGGCATGTTCTTCAGTAAATACCATATAGGAGTAGTGATAATTCTGAGCGGCATTGTAATACTGCTGATATTCACTCTGAACTCCTGCTACCTGAGCGTTTATCACCTTGCCTGACAAGGCAAAATCCAAGATGAGTACTAGCGCTATGGCACTAAATATGGCTAGAAAAATATTCCTGAATCTAGGCTTGGTGTTACTCATTACATTAAAAATTACAACATGATTATTAGATATTCTTTGTTTAAAACTTCACAGATTAGGGAGTTCACTATTAGCTCTATTTACACCTATTATAAAGACTAACTATTTTTTTAATGTCCTTGTGCGTATATTCTTTTGTGGTAATCTTTTCTACTATTTCAGGACAGTCCTTGAAGTATTCCGAGAAGTCCTCTATGAAGTTTCTCCTCCTAACGAGTTTAAAAGTTGATTCACTATCTCTCTTTACATACAGATTTTCTAGGGTGGATGTGTGAATGGCGTCAGGCGTACCGAAAGGAGAAGGAGTCGTCCAAAAAGTGCTCGTTAACTTTCTATAAATACCAATCTTTTTTGTTTTGCTTAATATTTCATAAAAGGATGAGCTGTCAGAAACATATCTATACATGGAATACCCAAAACCTCTTACCTCGTTAGGAAAGTAGCTTGCCTTTGTACCATCTTTCTGCACGAATGTTACTTTAGAAAACTTCTTATTTTCATTCATGATTTGGTCTTTGATAAGACCTTCAACCTTTATCGAATCTTTTGAGACAATATACCCTTCTTGGTATTGGAGCTTTCTTTTCAGCTTCATGTACTTTTTAGACTCTTGACCATTTACGCTTGTTACTATTAAAAAAAATAATGTGAGGGTCAAAGTAAATTTCATGGCAAAGTGTGTGCTTTAATTAGTAAGAGGCAGTTTTTTTAGTAATACTAATAAAGTAGATAATTTCCAGTCTATACGATATTAGTGTCTGATCAAAATATACACATTCTTTTATCTGTTTAAGAAAGATAAATCAAGTTTAAAGAAGCTTTTCCCTTGTTCTAAATTTAAGAGAAGTAATTATCACTGGACCTTTTGTATAAATGACTTTCTCCTTGCTTAAAAGGGCTGGTTGTTTTTATTGCCAGATAGGTTTCTAGTTAATGATTTTAGTTACTTCGAGGCCTCCCAAACTACCAGCCCTAGACATCTTTCGAGTAACCTCTGGCTGTTCTTTCTTTCTATAAGAATTTGAGTACTTTCTTCAGCTTTTCTAACCCTTCTGAGTAAGTTATTAGAGTGCCATGCTGTTGTTCTTTGAATGCTTTAAAATCTAAATCGTTGCAAATACAAGGAGTGTAATGTTATGCTGGTTGTGCTGGGTGATTCTCTCGGATACTATGCGTAAGGAGAGCCTACAACGTGGAAAATCAAATCGAAAACTATGTGCGAAAGAATAGCAATAAGTAGTCCCTTTCGCCAGAAAATATAGCCAAAGGTGATGCCGGTTATCAGGTTACCAATCATTGTAACAGCTATGCTAAAGGCTTTTAGTTCTACAAAGTTTTTAGACAATGGAAGATGGATTAGCCCAAAGAAGATAGAAGAAATTATGATGGCTATCCAGATGCTTTTGGGGGAAGGGGAGGTGTTTTTTTTGAAGAACTGAAAAACAGCAACCAACAGCGACATCAACCCTAGTCTGAACATAATCTCTTCCGTGATGCCAGCAGAAAATGAGACTAGTACATAAAATGGTTTGTCAGGTCTATCCATCAGGTGGTCTACTGGGTAGAAGCTCTTTTGTAGCTCGAAAAGCCCTAATAGAATCACTGAAACCAGAGAAGCTAAAGCTATACTTGAGAGCACATCTTTAACCTTAACGAGTTCACTCATCGGTTTTCCGGAGAAAAGCCTTGCTAAGACTGGTGCACCTAGATTAGTATTTGACGAAATTGAAATGCCTATGAAAACCAGAATAGCTCCCAATATCAGACTGCTTATGCCTACTTGAGTAAGGTGTGAAAGAAGGTCTAGACTCATAGTGGAGTCAGCTTTACCTGCTTCAATGTTGAGTCTGGTTACTTCACGGCTAAAGGGAACATTCATTACTGAACCGATGATGAACAGTACTATAAGTGTAGCCGCAGTTGCCCAACGGTACTTTTCTTTTTCCTCTTTATTCTGTTGTAGGGAGCTAGTGAGTGCTTTGATCAATGGTTATTGAGGTTCGAGTTTTGTTGCTTTTTGATTTGAAATTTAAGGGTTTAGAGAAGTAAGAGTTGAAAATTGAGCTTAATCGGTTTCTGAGTTCAGCCTATGGTTTAAATGGCTTTTAAAAAGGTGATGAATAAAAAAAGGAGCCGAAGCTCCTTTCCTGAATTCCATTTAACCGATTAACCGATCAACTAATACTTAGCCGGAGTTCCTTCAGCCGGAAGGCTATTTAATATAAACTCACGGATATCGTCATTGGCGTTTGCCAAATCTTCAGCTCTTAGATACATCATGTGGCCACTTCTGTAGCCTTTAAAGCTCATTCTGTCTTTTAGCCTACCACTTGGATCCATGTGCCACATATTGTACTTAGCATTGTAGTAAGTGGTAGCACCATCGTAATATCCAGATTGGGTCATAACATGCAAATATGGGTTCATGGCCATAGCTTGGCGTAAGTTTTCACCAGTTCTGTCGCCACTTCTATCCCAAGGGTTTACAGGACCGAACATATTGTACTTCACATCGGTCTTGTAATTGAGAACATTCGGGAAGTAATAGTTAATAGCAGGGGTGAAGGAGTGCAACCAAGAGTCTAGCTCAGAATTATAGTCAGGGCTCATTCCAGCTTCCATTCTATCAATTCCTTTGTATCTCGAGTCCAATCTGCCTACTGTATATCCTTCATGTCTCAAAAGATCTTTCCAGAAGAAATTCTCAGGTACATCTAGGTTATGCTGACGGATTACTTCTTCGTCTAAACCTGAGTATCTGGCAAACATACGGATGGCCTCATTCTTTTCAGCATCGGTGGCCAACCAACCTTTGGCCAGCATTGGCAAAAGCTCATTTTGTGTATAAGCTTCTGACTCTTCAAGTACATCTAAGAGGTCTTTGCTCTGTAAGTCGGCTGGTAACTGTTTGTGATACCAAGCGGCTGCTGTGAAATATGGCAATCGGTTAGCCATTTCAACAGGTCCGCCTCTTTCAATTCCCAATTCAGTAGGAGAGACTAAAATTACTCCATTCAAGAACATCCACTGGCTATTCTGAAGCTCTAATGAAAGGCCAGAAACTCTGGTAGTACCATAACTTTCGCCAATCAAGTACTTCGGAGAATTCCATCGGTTGTTTCTAGAAACGAAAGTGTTAATCCACTCAGCTAAGTAGCGAATGTCTTGGTTCACTCCAAAAAACTGACGTCTGTCAGCTTCAGGATCAACAATTCTTGAATAACCCGTATTCACTGGATTTACAAAAACAATATCGGCCACATCTAAAATTGAATGTGGGTTGTCTTTGATGCCGTAAGGCATAACTGGGTAGCCTTCATCATCAATCTTGAGGATTTTTGGTCCTGTATAAGCAATGTGCATCCAAACAGAGGCAGAACCAGGGCCACCATTAAAGCTAATGACCAACGGTCGCTTATCTCTGTTGTTTACGTCAGATCTTTCATAGAAAGTATAGAAAAGCGTAGCCACTGGCTTACCAGAATTATCCCAAACGGGTTGAGTGCCAGCAGTAGCTTTGTAGGGCACTTTCTTCCCTTTTATGGTTACTTCATGTTGAGTAACCACCGCAGACTCTACTGGTATTTGTCTACTCCGTTCACTTTGTGCAAAAGCAAAAACGCTAAGCAGTAATAATACTGCTGTTGTCCATAGTTTAGTGTTCTTCATTTGTCATCAATTAGTTAGCGGTATATCTATTTGCTCTACTCAAACCTCTGTTAAGTTTTGGTATCGCTGTTTTCATTACCTGATTGGTTTCTTGTCTTAGCTTAGGTAACATAGTTTTAAAGAAGTCCAACTGTGCCTTTTGGTCGCCTGAAAGAGGGCCTATCCAGCCACTGGCCTCAAAGTAAACAGATCTTACACGGCTCATTAGCTCGCTGTATTTGCTGTTAAGGTCTTCAATAGCTTCTGCGGCTTCCTCGTTATACTCTACTTTTTCCTTGTTCAGCTTATCTAGGTGCCATCCCATTTTTTGCGCAGGCAGCATTTCGTCTACTACCATTTCGTAAACTTCTCCAACACCCATCAAAGACTCTTTCCAGGCTCTTTGAGCGTCTATATTTACTTCTAAGCGAGGGTCGTTTTTCACCTTAAAGGTTTGCTCAATTACTTTGTCTTCATATGTCAAACGAGCAACGTATACGCCAGGAAGGATAGGAGTTCCTCCTAGGCCAAAACCTCTGAAACCACCTCTTCTGTTGTTGTCTGGGTTCTGATTCATTGGTTTAAAATCTGGGCCACGGAAGTTCCAATAGGTTCTGTGAATACCAGCTTTGGCATCTGTTCTTAATGTTGCTAGCTCATTACCGTCTGTATCATGGATGGTAAGTTTTAACTTATCAGCATCTACATCTTCACGTACATAATAGTCGATCATAGCACCAACAGCTGGGTTTTCACCTCTGTAGTACATATCTCCAGTATGCGCTCCGCTAATGTTTCTGTCTATCATTTCGGCATCTGCAATACTAAATAGAGCGAACCTCTGGTGGTATTGATCTCCGATTTCTTGAAGTGCACTGATATTGTCTAGAATCCAAACACCTCTACCATGTGTAGCCAATACTAAATCATTATCTCGCGGGTGAATAACCAAGTCATTGAATGGTAGGGTAGGCATATTGTTCTTCAGTTCAACCCAGTTTTTTCCTTTGTTGAAACTCACAAATAAGCCAAGTTCGGTACCTAAATAAAGTACGTTAGGGTTCTTAGGGTCTTCTCTAAGTGTTCTTGCTACTCTGTCGGCAGGTAAATCTCCAGCAACAGACTCCCAAGTTTTACCTCCATTGGTTGTTCGGTAAACGTAATTGTTGAAATCGTTATTTCTGTAGTTGTTTATGGCTACATAGGCAGTTCCGGCAGTATGAGAAGAAACCTCGAAAGTGTTCACCCATGAATCTGCAGGAAGGCCTGGCAATTTGCTAGTTACGTTTGTCCACGTTTTACCATCATCTTCAGAAACCTGAACAAGCCCATCGTCTGTACCCACGTATAAGTGGCCTTGTATGAATCTATCTTCTGCTACTGCAGTAAGTGTTGGCCAGTAAGGAATACCATCATCTAAAGAAGCAGTTGAAGTATCCGCCTTTTGACCCATAATAGTTAAGTCTCTTCTGTTAACGCGAGTAGTGAGGTTGCCTAAGCTTTTCCAAGTAGCACCACCATCGGTACTTTTCCAAAGTTGCTCTGTACCTGAGTAAATAGTGTTTGGATCGTGATAGCTCAAAAAGAATGGACCATCCCAGTTAGCAGGTTCCATAGCGTTACCTAACTCTGGCTCTGGTGTTCCAGGCCCCCAAGCATCCCAATTTCTTCTAGCACCAATATGTCCAGTAGGATCTCCTGGTCTGATCGACTGACTTTGCCCGTTTTTCATATTCAACTTAGTTAGGCCTAAGTATTGAGACTCAGTATATACTATGTCTTCGTCAGTCATATGTGGTAGGTTCAAGAAACCATCTCCACCACCTAGTTTTTTCCAATCCTCGTTAAGAATTCCATTGGTTCTGTAGGTTTCACTTGGGCCAACCCAGCTACCGTTATCTTGCAAACCACCATAAACGTTGTACGGCTTAGCCATGTCTACAGCAACTCTATAGTATTGAGAAACAGGTAGGTTAGTGATGTAAAGCCAGGTAACGCCTCTGTCATAAGAGATTCCCAAGCCACCATCATCGCCTTTCATTACATGGCGAGAGTTTTTAGGGTTTACCCAGAAAATTCTATCATCACCATGTAGTGATTGTCTTGCCGGACGGAAAGTTCTACCAGAATCAGACGAATAGCTGTACTGGTTCATCATGTAGATTCTAGAAGCATCGCTTGGGTCTACTAAAGGCTGACTGGCGTACATAGGACGAGGATTCCAGTCGCTCATGAACTCCCAAGTTTCACCTTTATCCTTTGAGCGGTATAGCCCAGCTCTTCTTTCGTTGTATGCCGTAGAAGCATTGTATTGAAAACCTTGCTCAACAGATGCGTAAACGATGTTCGGATCTGCTCTGAAGATTGAAATACCTATTCTACCGTAATTGCCTTCAGGAAGGCCAGTTCTTAATTCTTTCCAGGTTTTTCCACCATCTGTAGACTTGTGCAAGCCAGAGCCAGGTCCGCCACCATCGAAACCGAATGGTGTTCTTCTTCTCTGGTAGGTAGCTGCGTAAACGATATTTGGGTTCTGCGGATCTAGCGCTACATCAACAACCCCAGTATCATCATTTACATAAATGATTCTTTCCCAAGTCTCACCACCATCAGTGGTTTTGTAAAGACCTCTTTCATTGTTTGGTCCCCAAAGGTGACCCATTGCCGCAACGTAAACCGTGTTGGTGTCGGTAGGGTGAAGGGCAATTCTGCCAATATGGTGAGAATCTTTAAGGCCCATATGTTGCCAAGTTTTACCTTCATCGTGAGACTTGTAAATACCATCTCCCCAAGAAGAACTTTGTCTATTGGCACGCTCTCCAGTTCCTACCCAAAGAATATTGGTGTGTTTTTGATGCAATGCAATAGCCCCAACAGAATGAGTGTTTTCGTTTTCAAACACTGGTTCTGAAGTAACACCATTGTTGGTGGTTTTCCATACTCCACCAGTGGCCGTGGCTATGTAATAAGTGAAAGGATCGTTTTCGTTGACAGCCAAATCTACCACTCGGCCACTCATGGCAGCAGGGCCAATATTTCTTAGCCGTAACCCCGAGAGCTTTTCTGAAGTAATTTCAGTTTGCCCAAAGGCGGCAGTGGTTAAGATTAGACTAAATAATAAAAGAGTCTTTTTCATTAGTATTTGAGTTGAATAAGCCCTTAAGATAAAAATAATAGCAGCCTCCAATGAAGGTTTTTTTAAGAATGGTCGTCATTCTATTCTGGCAAGTCAATTAGCCTTAATGGAGACTAGTTAGCTGCTTCCAACTACCTTATATACTCATTGAAAGTAGCCTAAAATAGAATGCGTTACTTTAAACAATTGACTGATTATCAGTATTTATAGAATGTAAATAGACTTTTAAAGGAGCTGGGGTTACAGCGTAGTTCCTATTAATAAATTTGTTTATTTGCATGCCGAAATTTTGAGCTGTTGAGATTTCGCTGTTAGACTTATGAGAGTACTGAAACTGCTAACACTTCTTTTGCTTATTGCTTCTACCGCGCATGCCCAAAAACTTTTGGAGTTTAGACCCAAGGTTATTGAGGTCGGGTATCGTGGTTTTACCGATTACCAGACGCTCTACAGTGATGGGCAACCAGAAAATAAGTTTGTGAGCGATCAGCTTTTTACTGTTCGTTTAGGTGTTCCTTTGGTTCTGAAGGAAAAAACGCTTTTCGGACTTCAACTGAAGTACCTCAGGCAGCAGTATAACACCATTTTCATTCCTCAAGACAACGACAATATTTACCGATATCTGAATGAAAAGAAGTTAGTCAACACGGGGGTAAACTTCTTGTTTCAGCGCAAGCTAGATGATCAACGCAAGCTCACCTTTATGGGAGTGACCGAATTAGCTAGCGATACCAGCAGTGTAGATCGTTATTCTGCCAGGTACCTTCTTTCAGCAGCTTATAATGTTCGAAAATCTGAGAAGTTAGAGTTAGGCTACGGACTCATTGTGAACTATGCACTTGGGGTGCTTAATGTTTACCCTACATTGGCCTATAATAGAGCCTTGAGTTCGAAAATGATGATTGAATCATTTCTGCCATCTTATGCTAGTTTGCGCTACCATCCTTCAGAAAAAGCTTACCTTATTTTGAAGGCGCAGTTCGATAATTGGAGATTTAATGTGACTAATGCGCTTTCTCAAGAACAGAATCAGCTTACATTACAGCGAGCAGATTTCATTATGAGTTTGGCATTTGAAAGAGAAATTCATGATTGGCTTTGGGCTACTGCTGAAGCTTCTTATGTGAATAATGTGGCTTACATCATTTCTCTTCCTGGCGAAAGATTGAATAACCCTATTCAGGAATACAAGTTGAAAGATGCTGGCTATTTGAAATTCTCGCTTGTGGTGGTCCCGCCTAAAAAGCTTTGGGATAAGGCGAAGTGATTTGAATGTTGAGTGTTTGATGTGGAATGTTGAATGTTTGCACACACCTTTATTAGCAGTCGAGTATTTTCCTTTTGTTGAAAAGGAGGTCTTAGGATAGATGGGGCAACGATCAGTTATCAGTTAATCGGAAATCAGTATCGGGTCTGTAATTGCGAGAAATAAAACCTGTGTTAATAAGATTTTATGACGAAGCAATCTGTCTGTTAGGTGGTCTGCTGCCCAGAACAAAAAGATTGCCGCGTTACAAAATTCACCGTGTTCATTTTGTTCCTCGCAATGACGTATAAAGTGAATTTTGCTGAGGATCCGAACACCAAGCGCCAATTACTAATTTCCTAATCAACCAATTTCCCACTTAGGCCTCTCCGCTACGGTCGAGGTGAAAAGGTGGGTGACTAAGGCTCTTAAACTGTTTTCCGCCCCGAGACTTCGGAGTCCGATTACCTAACCCACTATTTCCCGAGCACCAATTACCCAGTTTCCCAATGGCTTACTCAGGTGCAAGGCTGAGAGGTAGCAGTTAGTCGTCTGACCAATTGTTTCTCAAGCATTCCTGCGTTTCGGCCTCAGCTGATCTTACCAGTCATTGGTCTGACGACTGGAGTGGCTGTAGCAGATGGTTTCTCTTGAATTCTCGGGATCAGTTTGCCGCATCACAAAATTTCGCTTCGTTCTTTTTGTGACTCGCAAGGACGGCACTCTTAGAGCCTATAATTTTCCCGGACACCTAGTAACCCTTCTTAATTTTTTCCAGAATCACGCCCATAGATTTGCGGATGGTGCTGGTTGGTACTGTATAGTGATTGGCTATCAGCACAAATTGAAGTGTTTTGCCTTCATCCGTCAGGATATATCCAACCAAAGCATGATTGTTACTCAAGGTTCCAGTTTTAGCATAAACATAGGGGCCGTACCAGTCTTTAAGGGTGCCTGAGGTTCCTCCTTGAGGAAAGAAGTTTAGGAAATCCGTAGAAGGCGATTCTGCTAGTCGTTTTCCTGGGTATGGATATGTCCAGTTATAAAGCATTGCTCCAAACGTACTTGGAGTAAACATGTTATACCTAGAAAGACCAGAGCCATCTCTCCAAATGAGAGGAGAAGAATATTGGAATATTTGCAATAAGGGATCTTCTGTTTTTAAGAAAGCTATTGATTTTTCCGTACCCAAAGTATCACTCTGTTGCCCGCTGATCATTAGCATAATCTGTTCAGCGAAGAGGTTGTCAGAATCTTGGAGTGTCCATTTATAAAGGCTGTCGGCTACCACTCCGTTGAGGGTTTCATGATTCTCTGGTCTAGCCTCCATTTCTAAAGTATGAACAGGCTTTTGAATTGCATTGCTTAGCAATTCAGTGAACAGAGCATCGGAAGTATGAAAGGCTCTAGTGATAGTGTCTACATCGTAATTAGTGGCGAACTGAATCTTGAACTCATTCCAAAATTCATCGCGAGTAACGCTAGACCTTTCTGCATAAAGTGAATCTACAGAAACGCGAAACCCTCTGTATTCAGGCGACATGGTGTAGGTTTTGTTCTTATTATCCAAAATGAACTTTACGCTATTGCCATGGATAGGGAAAACGGATTTCTCTGCTCCGAAGTAGTAGGGGTAATCATCCCAACCCCAGCCGGGGCCAAAACGAGAGTCTTCTGTAGGTCGGGGCCAGTAATAGAGGTTTTTGCCCGTTTCTTTCAGGAAGTTCATCACTGTAGAATCCGTGTGGTCTGGATGTAAAGTGAGGGGATAGCCTGTACTCCAAAAGATAAGTGAGTCACCTTTGATAGTATATTCCAATGCAGGAAGCACCTCTGGCAGATGGTTCATTGCTCCATAAATAGTGAAGAGCTTGGTGGTTGAACCCGGAGTCATATGCTTATCTGCATACTGCTCAAAAATGGGCTTCCTTTTACTTGGGTCTGCTAGTAAAAAGCCAATAAAGGCATTTTCAAAGCCCGGTAACTCTTCTAGATCCTTTCTAATCTGCCGTTTAGAGTACCGTTGGGCCTGAAGACTTTGAAAGCTAAATACGAAAATCAATAAAAGCCAGAGTAGCTTACTCATAGAAAACAGCCATTTCATCGAGGCTTTTTCTGCGGTTGTTTGGTACAAATACTTCGTCAGCTTCATAACCCACAGGAAGTAAAAGGAAAGGTCTCTCGTTGTCTGGTCTTTCAAGAATTTTCTGCAAGAAATTCATTGGGCTTGGTGTATGTGTAAGTGTAACCAAACCAGCATCGTGAATAGCCGTGATAAGCATTCCGGCTGCTAATCCTACCGACTCATTCACGTAGTAATTCTGGTGTTTTTTGCCCTCAGAATCGTATTCAAAAGGCCTTTTCATTACAATGATAAGGTATGGAGCTGTTTCCAAAAAAGGCTTATGCCAATCCGTTGCCATAGGCTTAAGATCGTTTAGCCATTCTTCGCTCATTCGTTTAGTGTAACTTTCGTATTCTTCTTTTTCTGCAGCTTCTCGAATCTGTTTTTTGATTTCCCGGTTGCTTACCACACAGAACGTCCATGGTTGTTTGTGTGCTCCTGATGGGGCTGTGGAGGCAGATTTAAGGATGTTTTCGATAACTTCCTTCGGTACAGGTTTGTCAGAAAAGTCACGAACCGACCTGCGGGTTTCCATCCAATCGTAGAATTTTTGGCTTCTTTCAACCATTTCTTCCGGCCCATAATGCACATGTGAATAGGGGATGTGTTCGAAGCCGTTAATTTCCTTTATTTCCATGTCTCGAATTTAATTAAATGTTTCGAGCTTGGGAGCTCTGGAAGCATTGATGTTTATATGAGTTAATGTGTAGATGTCTTTGGGTTGACTTTTCTAGAATTGTGAATGTTAAAGGCTAAATGATGAATTGGTCTTTCGACATGGCAGAAAGAGTTCTATTCTTCAGAGGTTCATTGGTATTTAGAAGTTGCTTAGTAAGAGTTTCGCTTTATCAACTTCCAAGTTGTTTCCGAATTTCAGTCACCCATACGTCTTTGTTGAATGAGACAAATTGATACTCCTTGTTTGGAATACGAACGGTAAAGACTTCATTCACCAACCAATTGCCTTTTTTAGACTCTACGTTTTCAATTGATGATAATGGAAGTTCAAGCACATCGTTATTGAATCTCAATTTTGGTGAAGTAAAAATTAACCTTTCTGTTGTTAGGTACATTTCTCCACCAGCACCCAAGTTGTTTTTGAAAAGGTTGACAGCTCCCTTAACCAAGATTTTTTCAGTTTCATTGAAATAGATGCCTTCTGCTCTCTCATCTCCATTGCTCTTTTTTGATCGAAATAATCTACTTAAGTAAGGATTGGCAAACCCCATGAAAATCCCGAAGAATAGACCTGAAAGCAGGTAGTATTCAATAGACTTACTTGCTAAGGACAAGGCTACTTGGAGAATGGCGAATATGACGCCATATAACACGGAAGTAATTAGTTTTTGCTTAAGGCTTGGGTTCGGGATATTTTCTAATTCTATAAAGGTAGGCTGTGATATTGTGCTCATACGTTGTTCTAAAATAGAACTAGCTAGGTACAAAGTCAACTTGGTTTAGCCCCACCGTTCAGCTCTCCATGCTTTTCTTTCTTCGTTGTCTAGGTACGTCCATGCCAAAATACGGCTAGATTTATTGCCCTGAGTCATAGAAATAACCCGAACATCGGTTGCCTTATTATAGTCTAGTGAATCTTGGAAAGCTTTAAGGTTAGATTGCTTAGAAACCAGTGTAGAGAACCAGAAGCAATTCTTTTCGAACTTCTTACTTTCTTTGATCAGGTTGCTCACAAAGCGCCTTTCGCCACCTTCGCACCAAAGTTCGCCACCTTTTCCTCCGAAATTGAGCACAGATTCTGTTACTCCTTTCTTCTGCAAGTTGCTCTGCTTTCTGAGTGAGCTTTCTCTGGCCTCGGCTCTAGAGGCATGGAAAGGAGGGTTGCAGAAGGTCATATCTACCTTGGTGCTATGGTCAATAATTCCGTAGAGTATGTCCTTCATATTGGGTTGAAGCTTGATTTCTACTTTGCCTTTCAACCTTTTGTTATTCGCTACAATGTCCGTAGCCGATTTCTTAGCTCTTGTATCTGTGTCACTCCCAATGAAATTCCAGCCATAAGCATGCGAGCCAATAATCGGGTAAATGCAATTGCCACCTACACCAATATCTAAACATGTGACTTTATCGCCTTTTGGCATTCTGCCAAAGTTGCTTCCAGCCAATAGATCGGACATGTAGTGAATGTAATCTGCTCGGCCTGGTACTGGTGGACAAAGAAAGCCTTCAGGAATTTCCCAAAACTCTAGGTCGTAGTAGGTGAGGAGTAAGCCTTTGTTGAGCAGCAATACGGCCTGAGGTTCGGCAAATTTTACCGTTTTTTCCCCTTTTACATTCAGTGTTATGTATTCCTCTAGTTCGGGAACACTTTTTACTAACTCATCAAGGTTATAAGGCCCGTTATGAGGGTTTCTTGGGTGAAGTTTCGTTTTTGAAGATGGCTTAGTGTTGTGCTTTTTTGCCTGTTTCTTTTGTGCGTCCCAAGCTTTTCTGAACGCACCTTTCCCTTTGTCTTGCTGCTGCTCACTCATGCTATTCTTCAATTATTTGTAGATAAAGCCTTTCCACTTTTTCTCTAGCCCATGGAGTTTTTCTTAGAAACTTAAGGCTAGAATTGATGGTAGGGTTACTCTTGAAACAGTTGATATTGACCTCATTGGCCATTTGCTTCCACCCTAACTCTGTCACCAAATGATTGAGTATATCTGCCAGCTTAACTCCGTGAAGAGGGTTGTTGGGCTGACTTCCTAAGTTTTCGTTTCTAGTATACTCAATTGGCATGCAGCAAAGGTAGGGGAATTGTTTGAGATGGAATGTTACCGATGGGGTATAAACAGAAGATGGTTGAGTTGTTGAAGGTAAATGGATAGATACGTTTGAAGTTAAACAGGAATCCACTTTACCAATTTGCATAAAAAAACCCCGACTACTTTTAGCCAGGGCACGATTTGGATGTATTAAATCCCGACATGCGGGATATTTTAATGACGATTGAAAATCAGTGAATGTTTCTTTCGCCTCGATAATTTTCTTCCTTTCTTCTCAACTGATTCCAAACAATCAGTAAAACCATAAGTACGCAGAGTCCCCAAGCCATATTTAGATTTACGAAAGAAAGGGGAATGCTACCGAGAATTCCTGTTACAGCAACAAGCCAAATGAAATCTGCGCTTAGGCTTATCCGCTTCAGTGAGATAGATTTAAGCTCGGCCGGTTTATCTGTTAGAATAAACTTCAACTTATGGTAGTCATATACAAGGAGCCATGTGTTCAACATCAGTAGAAAGGCATTTATATAAGGAGTGCCTTGCCATTGAAGCGACACGGTTACCATGAAGATATTCAACAGAATAGGGAAGGTGAGTATTGCGCCAAGTGTAGCAAATCTTTGCGTAAGAAGCATTAGGCCTGCTACAACCTGGCTTCCGGCTATAAAGCGGGCGTAAAAACCCAGTCCATGCTCAGCCAATCTTTCTTCTAACCATACTGGACCAATGACACCAGGAAAGTTATGTTCAAAATAGAGTTTTGACATACCCGCACCAAAGAAGATCAGGCCTAGAAAAATTCTAATTAGGACAATGACTGTATGATGATGCTTCTTCATTAGACGATTCGTTTTTTTAGGGCATCTATGGCGCCAATAGTTGTCATTATCACAAAAAGGCCAAGGCTTAATGTAATAGGTCTCAAGTTGTCTAACAATGTAGAGGTGTCTCCATTATTGGAGCCATTGGCTAAGATATGGAAGCCATAAGGATGGTATGCTGCGTATTCCCACCCCCGTACCAAAATCATAAATGAAATAAGTCCACCAATGCCAATGCCTAAGGGTAGAATGAGGTTCTTCGTTTTCTGACTAATGTAAAAGTGAATGCTTGCAAAGCCCAGAGTAGCCAAGAATGTCCTTACTATGTTGCCAAAGTGAATGGTTAGGTTCAGTGGGTTTCCAAAACCCAAATCTGGGTTAGTTGAGTGTACAATTTTTCCGACTAAAACGAGTAAAGAGCCATACAAAATTAGGCTAAGGAAAAGCATCAGAACAAAAACTATAAGCTTAGAGAAGTAGATGTTTAGTCTGCTTAGAGGTTGGGTATAGATGAGTTTCCAAGTGTTAGAACTCCATTCAATATTATTAACAAAAAGCGCTACAATGAACACAAAGAATGGAAAAAGGAAACCAGAAGGTCCGGTACTAAACTGCATCAAATTTCCCCAGGCAGTCCCGCCTCTAGCCAGTATTTCATCACCCCTTTGCAAAAACACAATCAGGTTAATGGTTGGAATAAAGGCAGGAGCCAATATGACCAGCCAAAAAACGAAGGTAGATCGAAACTTAAATAGTTCGGCAGAAATGCCTTTTTTGAGTGCTAAAGCTGAGTTCATTAGTTGAGTTTTTTTGTGATGTTCAGGAATATTGATTCAAGCGTTTCAGCAGAACTTTGCAGTCCGTAAACTTCTACGCCAGCTTCAACTAGTGCCTTGTTTATTTTTGCTATGTCAGACTTACGTTCAATTGGTAGGTTAATTGATCTGCCATTTACTTCTGAAATGGTATAGTTGAGGCTTCTTATAATATTGGCTGCATCTTCTGTGCTATCTAGCTCTATCTTCAATTCCATAGACTGAGCATCTCCATGCAGACCATCTAGTTTCCCCTGATAAAGAATTCTTCCTCCATCAATTATGGCTACATCGGTAGCTAGCTTTTCAATCTCTGAAAGAATATGGCTAGAAAGAAAGATGGTTTTTCCGTGCTCTTTATTCAATCTGATGATCAGTTCTCTCATTTCAATAATTCCACTGGGGTCTAGTCCGTTGGTTGGCTCATCTAGAATAAGTAAATCTGGATCGGTGAGTAGAGCAGCTGCAAGGCCAAGTCTTTGACACATACCTAAAGAATAGTTTTTAGCCTTTTTGTCAGCATTATCTCTTAAGCGAACTATCTCAAGCACTTCATCAATTCTAGATTTTGGGGCGCTTACCATACGCCTAATTATTTCTAGGTTTTGTCTTCCAGAAAGGTGCTTGTAGATGGAAGGATTTTCAATAAGTGCTCCAACCCTCTGTAAAATTTCATTTCTGCTTTGGTTGTAGTTTGTACCAAAAAGCTCTATTTCTCCTGGTTTAGCATGAAACAGGTCGAGCAGAATTCTAATTGTGGTAGTTTTCCCAGCTCCATTAGGCCCAAGGAAGCCAAAAATGCTGCCCTGCGGTACTTGAAGATTTACCTCACTTAAAGCTTTAAAGTCTTTAAAGTAAAAATTGAGGTTATGCGTTTGAATAATGAAAGGTTTCATAGCGTGTTGATTCACACTGTTGACGAGTCCATTGAGCTTTTGGGTAACAGACAGTGAAAAAATCTAATCAAACTTAAGCTTGAGCCAACCTTTTTCTATAAACAGATGTTATGCTGGCATGGAAGAAAAGAAAGCTGCAAAAAAGGCTGTTAGAAAGTCGCCAGAGGAGAAAATCAGAGAAGGTTATATCTCTTATGTGTTGGAGCATGGCAAGAAGCCAGAGTCCATATTTAAGTTTATAAAAGATTTGAAAATCAAGGAAGAAGACTTCTATGAGAGCTTCAATTCTTTTGAAAATATTGAGAAGCAGATATGGCTCTCCATTTTTAACGACACGCTAGAAATGGTGAAAAATGATTCTGTTTATGACGAGTATTCTGTGCGTGAAAAAATGCTGGCCTTCTTCTATTCTTTCATAGAAAAACTGAAGGGACACCGAAGCTATATTCTGCAGACTGTTCCGAAGAAAATCAGACCTGAACTCACTCCATATTATCTCATTGAAGTGAGAAAAGCCTTTAAAGATTGGGTAAATGAGCTTTTGCTTGAAGGTGAAGAAACGGAGGAGATTGAAAAGCGACCAGTGATAAGCAAAAAGTATGATGAGGCGCTTTGGCTTCAGTTCTTATTTGTTATTGGTTTCTGGATAAAAGATGAGAGCAGAGGCTTCGAGAAGACCGATGCAGCAATTGAAAAGTCAGTGAATTTGGCTTTCGATTTAATGGGTAGAGGCCCACTAGATGCCATTGTTGACTTTGGCAAATTTCTATTTCAAAACCGATAATAAGCTTAGATGAAGGAGCAATCGAAAATACCTACTTCAAAGGTGCAACGTGCGGCCAAATTTGTGAAGACGGGAGCGAAAGTAGGAGGTAATTATGTGAAGCACTATGCAAAAAAGGCTGTAAATCCTTCTTTGAGCAAAGATGAGCTTCATGCCGATAACGCCCGCGATATTTATAATTCTTTGAGCGAATTAAAAGGTAGTGCGCTAAAGGTAGCTCAGATGATGAGCATGGATAAAAACCTTTTGCCTGCAGCTTATCAAGATAAATTTTCGATGGCGCAGTATTCTGCTCCGCCTTTGTCTTATCCGTTGGTGGTTAAAACTTTTCAGCAATATTTTAAAGAAAGCCCAACCGAGATATTCGACAGTTTCACCAAGTCGGCTGTAAATGCAGCATCTATCGGTCAGGTGCACCAAGCCAAGAAAGACGGTAAAACGTATGCTGTGAAGATTCAGTATCCGGGAGTGGCCAATTCTGTAAAGTCTGATTTAAAGCTTGTGCGCCCTTTTGCAGTAAGGTTAATGAATCTTAATGAGCGAGACCTCGATCATTATATGGAAGAGGTAGAGACTAAGCTATTGGAAGAGACTGATTATCAGTTAGAAGTTGAGAGATCGATGGAAATATCTGAAGCTTGTGCACATATTGAAAACCTTAAATTTCCGAAGTATTATCCTCAATACTCTTCAGATAGAGTAATCACCATGGATTGGATGGATGGTAAGGTGCTCAAAGAGTTTATTAAGTCGAATCCAGATCAGGAGACTAGAAATAAGGTTGGCCAAGCCATGTGGGATTTCTACGATTTTCAGATTCATAATTTGAAACAGGTACATGCCGACCCGCATCCGGGTAATTTCATTATTGACAATGATGGAAACCTAGGGGTGATAGACTTTGGTTGTGTAAAGGTGATTCCAGATCAGTTTTATGAACCATATTTTAGTTTGATCAGAAAAGACATGCTATCTGCAGACGATGAGCTAGAGCAGCGTTTTAAAGAGCTGAGTTTTATCTATGATGATGATACCGAAGAAGATAAAATTTACTTCTCTGGTGTGGTTCGAGAATTGATGGGGCTTTTGGGTAGGCCATTCCATCAAGATGTCTTCGATTTTGGTGACGATGGTTATTTCAGACAGATCTTTGAAATGGGAGAAGTGATTTCTGAGTCGAAGAAGTTCAGGTCTTCTGAAAAAGCTAGAGGTGCCCGCGATGGTCTTTACATCAACCGTACTTATTTCGGTCTTTATAATATTTTGAATGAATTAAAGGCGGTTGTAAGAACCACTAAGCCAGAATGGGCGGAAAGGGTAGTGGCTTAATTGAGTGAGTTACTCAGTTGAATGTTTCCTAATACTGCTACGTTTGAAACAGATTTGATAGAGAAATTCTTATAGTCTATTGATTGAATAACGGCTTGATCAAAATCTTCTGGGTTCTTAAGGATGGTGATTAATTTGCCAGCCTCGTCATAGACTTCAAACTCAATTAGGCCTTGTTTGGTTATCTCTTTCATGTCCTCTAGCAGCTCTTGACGGTCTTTTTTGATATTTCTCTTTACAGCTCCTAAAAACTTATCGGACAGGTTACTAGGTACTATGTCTTCATTGAAAATGCACGCTGCAAAAAGTAAAATGGCCAGAAGGTAGGTGAAATATCTTTTCATAGACGAGAGTATTACCAGATGGGTAAAAACTACCCTACCAACAGATATGATTTTGGATTAAAATAGGTATTTCACCTAGCGGTAATTAGGTAGGAAGGGTTAACCGTACTTTTCAGTCATATAATTATAAGACTCGGTTATTAACTCCTCCAGTACAGCCTTATCCACATTTTCCAGCTTTTTAATATAGAGGCAAGACTTTCCTGTTTTGTACTTCCCTAGCTTGCTCATTAGCTCTTCGTACCTATCGAAGCCAGGCATTATGTAAAGAGTTAGGGCCGTAGACCTGGGAGAAAAACCAACTTTTAGCATATCTCCCTCACGGCCACTGTTATATTTATAATGGTAAACATCGAAGCCAACAATAGAAGAACCCCACATTTTTGCTGGGTGACCAGTTATTCTTTCCATCATTTGCTTCACTTCGAAGCTGTCGGCTCTTTTACTCTCGTCCTTAACAGTATTCAGAAAGTCTTCAACACTAGCCTCGTTCTCTGTAGTCTTGTTTTCGTTCTTAGCCATAGGAATTAGTTCAGATGACTAAAATAGTAAAACTTAGGCTAGGGCTTACTTCTTCTTTTTAATGGCCTTCTTTATTTTCTTGAATTCCTTTGCAGATTTTTTGTTGTCTTTCAACTTTATCAATACTACACCTGGCTTATCTTCTGCTTTATAAAGGGCTAATGAAGCTTTATCTTTTAAAACGTTTATTTCATCAATCAACTCTGTATTAATGATATTAAGCTTGCCGATGGTTTGCATCTCAAGGCGCTCATCACCTAACTCAACTACAACTAATGGAGGATTCTCTAAATAATTGAATTGTCCTTTTACGGTTACTGATGTGCTGCGTGGAGTAATAGTATTCTCCTGTGTTTCTGTGTGAGATGCATCCTGAAGCTCATTGACCTCGGTCAGATGTTTATACCTTTTCAGTTCTTCTTCAAAGTACGCTCTACTTTCATCGGAAGACTTTAGATCGATAATCACTACTCCGTCTTTACCTTTATTGCCATATAGCGAATAAGCCGATTGTCCCTTTAATACGTTAATTGCTGAAATCCAATTAGGGTCAATATTTTCTAGGGTTCCAAACTTTCCTAAGGAGATGGTCTTGCCATCTAGATTGATGGTATATAGCGGGTTTTTAGATTCTAAGTTGTCCGATTGATTTGTAATGCGGATACCAGCTTCTTGGCTGTAAACTTGAAGACTGCAAATGGTAAGTACAAGCGTGATTATCTTTTTCATAATGTTGAATTTAAGCGATTAATAAGCAAAAATGAAGCCATAATGCTTCGTAATAAGAACAACTTAAGTTGCTAATACTCTTACTGATGCCTTACTTTGCGCAGCGATATCGATATGAAAAAATACTTCCTTCTCCTGACTACTCTTTTAGTGTTTGCCTGTGATTCTGATGAGGATAAGGCAGGCCGATTTTTCATTAAAGGCAATGAAGCCTTAAATAATAGTCAGTTAGAACAGGCAGTTCGGTTTTACTCTGAGGCATTAGCTATAAAACCCGATTACAAAGAGGCATTGAACAATAGAGGAGTGGCCCTCTATCAAGATGGAAGATATACAGAAGCTATCATTGACTATTCAAATATCCTAGTTCAGGTAGACACTGGTTATGCCGATGCTCTAAGAAATAGGGCTAATGCGTATTTGGCCGATGGTCAATACGAAAAGGCTTTGGGTGACCTTGCCAAGTTAGAGTATAAGCTACCGGACTCCGCATACGTTTACTTTACCAAGGGCTTGGCTTATCATGAAATGAAAGACCATGCTCAGTCTATTGCCTCTTTCAATCAGGCCTTAGAAAAGGGAAGTGATAGTACGGAGGTTTACATCAACATTGCCAATAGCATGTTCATGATGGGTGATTTTGAAACTGCAATCAACCGATTGAACGAAGCAAAAGAAATCAATGCAGAAGAGCCTAATATCTACAATACTTTAGCGCTAATTGAGTCATATAGGCCTGAGCCTGACTTCGATTTGGCTTTAGATTTGGTTAATCAAGCGTTGAAGTTAGACTACAACAATCCGTACTTTCTTAGTAATAGAGCCTTTATTTATCTGAATCAATCAAGGCTAGAGGAAGCCGAAAAAGACATTAGAATTTCAATTATAGGAGCCTCAGATAATGCCTGGGCTTATAGAAACCGAGGTATGCTTTTTTATTTTAAAGAAGACTATGAAGCTGCTATCCGCAATTTTGAACTTGCCGCAGATATTGATGCCAATGTTCCTCGCATGTATGCTTATTGGGCGCTATCTCTCCAAGCGTTAGGAATGAAGAGCGAGGCCTGTGATGTTGTTTCTAATTCTCCAGAAGATTTAAGTGCAGTCGCTTCTTTGAAGTCTATAGACTGTCAATAAAGTTTATTGGTCACAAAAGGAGTTAAAACTGAGGGTGTCTTAAAAGCTACTGTTTTCGTCATTCCCAGCTTGACTGGGAATCTCTATAGGTCTTTGGAGCCATTTTGGGAAGATTCCCGATCGGAGTCGGGAATGACGGTTCGCTTTTAAGACACCTTCCTCGCTTTAGATTCTAAAAAGCATCTTGGAATTTACGATGTGCAAATTTTGATTGACGTCAATCGTAAATCTAATCCCGAAACTTTCGTGACGTACATTTTCAAAGTTGGCTATTCAAAGCGACTTTCAGTTGCTTCTAAAAATATGGTGCTTTGAGCCTATAGTGGTTTGTTTTATTTTTTTTTTTTTTTTTTTTTTTTTTTTTTTTTTTTTTTTGTTTTTTTTTTTTTTATTGATTTCTATTCTTTCAGTATTTCTTTAATAATTTTTAGATATTATCACTTTTATAAACTTGAAATTATACTAT